>WNFM01257352.1_pt2 | contig 524211 bp, 521 predicted proteins | sample 5400271 | NCBI WGS metagenome assembly WNFM01 (sample SAMN13153352, study PRJNA577476) | soil metagenome | isolation source: 60 cm saprolite on Douglas fir-dominated hillslope | place: USA:California | collected 2013-09-17
CGCCGGATGCATCGGTTACGAAGAAGACGTCATAGCCGTCGGCCAGGCTCTGGATCACCGGCATCGCGAGGCAGACTTCCGTCCACAGCGCTGCGATGATGAGCTGCCTCCGCCCGGTCTTTTTCACCGCCTCGACGACGCGCTGGTCTTGCCATGTGTTGATGAAGGTCCGGTTGATCGGCTTCTGCGTGGGAAAGACATCCTGGATGCCCTTAAGGAGATATCCACCGCGCTCCTCGGTGACGGTAGTCAGGATGGTTGGGACCTTGAACGCCTTCGCCGCCTTCGCGAGCCCCATGACGTTGTTGACGATCAGCGTCGGCTCGTGGCTGTGCAGGTTGGCGAATTGAAACGCCTGGTGATCGATGAGCAGAAGCACGCTGCGCTCCGGTGTCAGCAGTGCGTCAAGTCCAGTCTTGGCGGTCATTGGCATTCTCCTTTTCAGTTTTGTTTTCCATACGTCACTTCATACTGAATGGGTCATGGACGCCTTTTCAAGAGCGAGGGAATGGGTCAATATTCTTTTTGCGCGATTTGTGATGAGATGTCGCGATTGTGAAGACAGGCTAGTTGGCGCAATAGGTGCTGGCTTAGGTCTGGAGTGTCAGGCCAATGGACAAACCGACAGAAACAGCTGCTAGTTTTGCTGACCTTCTAAGTGCGCCGCCGAACACGTCAGCTGCGTGGGATGCATTTTCTCTATTCGTAGTTAGAGCGACGCCGACCCAAGCGACAGGGGCATTCGCCGATCACGCGCTAGGGTTATACCTCTCTGGGAGGCATCGCATCCGCCGACAGATGGCCGGGCGGCCAGTCGAGGGCTGGAGCGATCCGGGAACCGTGAATCTCACTCCAGCCAATGTCGAGGCGACTTGGCGGGCGAGTGGGTCTTCTCGCGCGATCGTATTGCTCATACCTGACGCTTTCCTCTCGCGGGTGATCTCAGAACATTGGGAAGCTGATCCACGAAACGTTGAGATCGTCCCGCAATTCCTCTCGCATGACCCGGTGATCCAGGCGGTGGCGACCCACTTGGCGCTGGAGGCGCAGAGCGGTTCCCCAGCGGACCGACTGTATGCGGAGAGCGCATGCGAGTTCCTGGCACATCATATGATCCACTCGTGTTCAACGCTCTCGGCGCCTCCTCCGCGAGCTTATGGCGGCCTCCCGCCGCGTCGTCTTAAGCTGGTCTTGGATTACATGGAAGAGAATCTTGCGCGGCCCATCGCTTTGCGCCAACTCGGCGAACTCGCCGGGATAAGCACGCGTCACTTCGAGCGCGCGTTCCGCCAGGCCGTCGGTGTGCCTCCCCACGCATACGTTGTTAGAAAACGCGTCGCCCGGGCGCAGAATCTACTTCTTAGCGAACCCGGGCTAACCATTGACGAAATCGCCGTGCGCGCGGGGTTTAGCAGTTCCAGCCATCTCTCGTCGACGTTCCGCCGTCAAACCGGTTACTCGCCCACGGCATTTCGAAGACTACAAACACGCTAATGGCCAATATCTGCTTTGGGTCGAAAGCGGTCATTGGACTTGGCGGCAATTTTCTCACCAATCGCCGAAGGACACGCCTACGCCGATGGTGGTCTGCTCGTGGTTGTAGTCGATCAAGGTCTCGCCATAGCCAGAGCTGATCTGCACGTGAAACCTTAACGCCCCGAGCGACTTCAATAGCGGCGTTGCGAAGTCGAGCTGCACGAGTCCCCGGCCGGCCTGCAGGCTGCGGCGCAGGAGCACAGAAGTCACGTAGCCGCCCTCGGTTTGATAGCGAGTGACGAGATCGCCGCGACCCAGGTAGTCATTGATATCCGGGTTGTCGTCAGCGGCTTCCGGGATCCTCCGCCAGACGCGTGCGAGCACCGAGAGCCGGTCCCACTCCCAGCCGCCCTGCGCGTACACGCGGTTCCAGCTGCGGTGCTCGGATTGTTGCAGGCCATTGGATTCATGCGTCAAGCCCAGGTTGATGAGCTTGAAGCCGTTGCCTTGGTTGCCGGTGCCGAGGGTCAGGATCGCCTCGGGCTCGTAGTTTGTTTCCCGGATCGGACGCGATTCGCTGTTGTTGAACGCCTGCCAATTCATCTTCTGGGTATAGCCGAACCACAGTCGCACGCTGTCGATGCCGATAGGGCTGAGAACCTGAGTGATGCCGGCCTGGTCGAAGGCCTGGCGCGAAATCAACTCTGTCTTGAAGCTCCCTTGGACTTTGACCTCGCTGCGGCTTATATGCTCGACTGCTGCGTGGCCCGGCGCAGGGCTGTTCGGCCGTATGTTCGGGTTATTCGTCCAGCGCGCAATGATGTAGTTCGGCCGGTATTCCAGGATGTCCGTCAGGTGCCGCACCCCACGGTTCTCATCGTCGAGCTTCCAGGCCTCGGTGAGGTGCGAAGGGCTCGGGGACGTGTCGACGGGCCCTGCGGAGGGCGATTCCGTCTCCCGCGCGAACTCGTCGTAGCAGGCGAGCCTCTCGTCGGCGTTCTCGAGCCTGGCGCACAGCGAAAGCCCGTCATCCGCGCCGCAGGTCGCCGGTGCGAGCGCCGCGCCCAGCAACAGTAACACTGCGAAACCGCCCCGCGATTGCGTCATGAGCTCAACGCTCAAAGGCGTTGTTAGAGGACATCTATCTGACCACTTCGTAGTGCTTAACTCTTCGATCGTACTCGATCATCATCTGTTGAATATTGCTCGGGACCACCGCAGCTTCGACGTCGCTCCCGGCAAACGTGGCAATAGCGTCCAATGAGGCCCATCGTGTTTCGACCAGAAACTCGACTCCGGTTTTGAGTTTGCGAATAAGAATGGAGGCGTCAATAAACCCGTCGATTTTCTTAAGTGCAGGAAGCGTTTCGCGCAGTAAGTGCTCCTCATAGTCTTGCGCTCGATCTTTGCGCGCCAAGCCGCGCCATTGACGGCAAATCATTCGGCATTATCCCCAGATCTCATCGTCTTCAGATGACGTCCAGCTGACACTACGACGCGGGCGGGGCGAGCGGCCTAAAATGCGATGGCTTAGTGACCAACTATCACGTCGTAGGCGCGCAACTCAGGAGTGGCTAGCTACGGCGGAGCTCCATTTCGCGACAAGCCGTTCTGCCCCGCGAAGCGACAAGGCAAAGATCGTGTAGGTCGGATTCGATGCTCCAGCAGTCGCGAAAATTCCCGGTCCCGCGATATACAGGTTGGGCAGCTCGTGGCTCTGCCCGTAACTGTTGACCACCGAGTTGCCCGCCTTTGTCCCCATGATGGTCCCGCCCATCAGGTGGATGGTCGGCATCGCGCCGCGGCCAGGCCAGGCTTCCTGCGCGCCCGCGGCCTTGGCGATTCGCAGGCCCTCCTCGAAGTTCGCGTTCCAAACGCCCGCGGCGTCCTGGTCGTAGCTGTGCACGATGCGGCCGAGCGGCACACCGAGCTCGTCCTTGTCCGCCGCGAGCTCGATGCGGTTCTCGATGTTCGGCAGTTCCTCGCCGAACGCGTTGAGGCGCGTGAGCCCGCGCGCGGCGCGTTTCATGAAGGCGTGCAGTTCGTGCCCGAAGAGGTCGACCCGCGCGTTGGCAAAGCCGCCGAGGTCGCTGGTCTTCATCGCCGAACCCGCGACGATGAAGGTGCTGCCGAACGCGCCCTTGTGGCTGGTCTTGTCGTAGCGGTCGTAGGACATGAACTGCGCGCCGGTCGTGCCCATGTGATTCTGCAGGTCTTCGTCGAACAGCGCCCAGGTGCCGGAGGCGAAATGGGACATCAGGTACTTGCCGACCAGCCCGCTCGCGTTGGCGAGACCCTTCGGATGCCGCTCGGTCGCGGAGTTGAGAAGGATGCGCGGATTCTGCGCCGACCATGCTGCCAGCACCACCACACTCGCCGGCTGCACGTGGCGCTGCCGCGCCGCGTCGTAGTACTCGACGCCCACCACTCTGCTTCCTTGTTTATTCGTCAGCACGCGAGTCACAGTCGAGCGTGCGCGCACCTCGGCGCCGCTCTTGCGCGCCTCGGCCAGGTAGGTGACCAGCGGATTGCTGAGCGCGCCGGTCGGGCAGCCGATGTGGCACCAGCCGTCGTAGATGCAGGCCGGCCGGCCTTTGTATTCGGTCGAATTCATGCCGACCGCCGCCGGCACCAGGCGGATGCCGGCCGATTCGCAGCCCTTGCGCCAGACCTCGCCGTGCCGGAAGGTCTTCATCGGCGGCATCGGATAGGGCTTGCCCGCCGGCCGCCAGAGCTCCTCGGCCTTGGCGTCGCCGGAGACGCCGATGTCCTGCGCTACCTTGTCGTAATGCGGTGCGAGGTCTGCGTAGGAGATCGGCCAATCGAGTCCGCGATCGTGCTCGCTCTTCATCTTGAAGTCGTTCGGCAGGAGGCGCGGCAGGTTGGCGAAGTAGTGCAGCGCCGCGCCGCCCACGCCCCAGCCCGACTGGTAGCTGTAGCCGAAGGCGTTCTTGCCCTCAAGCAGGAAAGGCGCGCCCGCGGTCTTGATCCGCCGTCCCCAGAAATCCGAACTCACCAGGTCGGTGAGCTGCCAGTCCGGCCCGGACTCGAGCAACACCACCTTCTTGCCGGCCTTGGCCAGCACCGCGGCATATACCGAGCCCGACGCACCGGCGCCGACAATGGCGACGTCTACTTTTTCGCGTGTCGCCATGTCACCACCTCTTCAGCGGCACGATGTGCGCCATGTAGGGGATGCCGAGCGCTTCGTAGCCCTCGACGGTGCCGTAGACCACGTCGACCGCGTCGCTGCGCAGCACGAAGTAGACAAATCCTCCCGGCGGTCCCTGCCAGCCCTCGATCTTGTTCTGGCGCATGAGATTCACGAAATCGCGCTGCTCGTTGCTCGGCAGCATTACGAATCGCCGGCCGCCCAGTGCCTGGCTTGCGCGATCGACCGCGACGAAGGCCGCGCGGTAGAAATTCACATAAGGCGGGCGCACGTTGAGGATGCGCGCCTCGAGCAGCGCTTCTTCCGGCGGCACGGACAACTGGTGGTCGACGAAGTGGGCGACGCCCGCGGCGCGTGCGCCCGGCGCAAGCGTCTCGCCCAAGGCCTCCAAGGTATCGGCTTCGTCCGAATTGAGCAGGCGGAACGGCACGCCCTGGGCGCGCGCCTCGCGCGCCGTCAGCAGCACTTGTGCGCCGCCGACCGTGAAGGCGAGCGCACCGACCGCCGCGCCGCGCATGAATTCCCGTCGGTCGATCATGTCTGCCTCCCCCTATGTCGATAGGACATGATGCTCCTCCACTCGCGCACTAGGCAATGCCCTTACGGCGGAGACGAGAGTTCTAATCCCCGTGAGGATTCAGTCATTAAACTGTCGGAATTGTCCCGCCATCGATCACGTACTCTGTGCCGGTGATCGAAGCCGCCCGCGGGGACACCAGGAACGCGATAAGGTCCGCCACTTCCTTGGGTTTCGCGGGGCGCCCCAGTGGGATGCCACCTAGGCCTTTCATGATGATCTGTTTGCCGCCTTCGTAGTCCGTACCGGCTTGCGCAGCAAGCCGCTGCGCTAAGGCGACGGCGGCCTCCGTTTCAATCCAACCTGGAGCTACACTGACCACGCGAACGCCCTTGGGCGTTACTTCCTTCGAGAGTGCCTTGCTGTACGTCGATAGGGCCGCCTTCGCTGCGGCGTAGGCGATCGTCGACTCGGGCAACGGCAATACACGCTGGATCGAACTGACGTGGATGATGACCCCCGAGCGTTGCGCAAGCATAGACGGCAGTAGCGCACGATCGAGGCGGACTGCCGGCATCAGATTATGGTCGAGCTCCCGCACCCATTCCTTGTCGCCGAGTGCGGCAAATCCGCCGCCGGGTGCGCTGGAGCCACCGAGCACGTTGACGAGGATGTCGACGCCGCCGAGCTGCTCGAGCACCGAACGCGCCACCCCGATCGCGCCCTCGGCCGTCGAAAGGTCGGCGGACAGATAGTGCACACCGTCGTAAGGCCGAGAAGGCGCGGAGCGAGCTGTGGCCGCGACCCTCACTCCAGCGTCACGGAGCGTCTCCACTACCGCGGCACCTACGCCCTTCGTGCCCCCCGTCACGAGCGCGCGTTGATTGGCCAGCTGCAAATCGAAGGTCATGGCGTGTCTCCCATGCAATCTTCAACGTGTCGGGTCGTCGGGCTGGACCTTGCTCAGGTCTCCCGAGGAGCTGATCGTCCGCTTCGGAATGTCACGCAACGGCACGAAGGTCAGCGCGGCCACGGCTTCCTTGTACGCCGGCTTCGGAGCTGTCTCGCGTCCGTTGAAGGCCTCCTCGAGAAGGGCCTGGAACGCCGGGCTGCCCTCGAAGGGCGTGAAGGAGATCATGCAGATCGCTTCCGCTGACTCTTTCTCCGCTTCGCGGACGAGCTCCTCCTTGAGGTCTTCGCGCGTGAAGGTGATGATCCAGGAGTAATCGTGCTCGACGATCTCGTTTTTCCACAGAAAGCGCGCCGGTCCATTTAGCACGGGGCCGCCGAAAATCAGATGCTTGCTGATCAGATGCTCCAGCAGCCTCATGCCCTGGGTGCGAAGTTCGGCGCTGATGAGGACCTGGTAGAACTTTGCCTTCGATTTCATGTGCATCTCCTCGAGGGTTGCGTTGCGATTTGGCGGAAGCTCATGGCTTGATCTCGAGGCGCGCAATCTTTCCGCGCTCGAGGCGAAAGGCGTATCGCAGATTGACGGGACTGCCAGGGAAGTCGCCGGTTAGCCGGCTGGTGACGATGTATTGCCCGTCCTTCTGCTCCACTGCGAAGGGCACGCTGGTATACGAGTACTTGGCGGACGACGCTGTCTTCCAGGCCTTGATGGCATCCACACCGGAATGCGTATGCCCTTCGTCCTTGACGACGGCTTGCTTGGTGAAGCAACGGCTCACCGCTTCGCCGTCCCGGGTGTCCGCGTCGAAGTAAGCGGTAATCGGTTCCGGAAGATTCAGGCTAGTCATCGTGGCCTCGCGTTAAGTTCAGACCACTATGAGCTCCACGAAACGATTAGAGAATCGCCTATAATGTGATAAGGCTATTAAGGGTTAGAGACATAATGAGAGGGTCCGAATTTGCCGAGCTAAAGGCGTTTGCCGCCGTTGTCGAGCGCGCCAGTTTCGCGCGGGCCGCAGATCACCTCGGGTTATCCCCGTCCGCCCTGAGCCAGACGATCCGCCACCTCGAAGCCCGCCTCGGCGCGCGGTTGCTCAACCGCACCACACGGAGCGTGGCGCCGACACCGGCCGGATCGCGCCTCCATGAGCGAATCGCTCCGGTAATCCGCGAGATGGAGGCGGCCGTCGCAGAGACGGTAGCTGCCACCGGCCGGACCGCAGGAACCCTGCGCATCAACACTCTTGGCATGGCGGCGAAGAAGATCATCGCGCCGCGGCTCGGCCGGTTTCACCTCGCGCATCCGGATGTGATCCTGGACATCGTGATCGACGACGCCCTGAGCGACATCGTCGCCGGTCGATTCGACGCCGGCATTCGTGTCGGGGAGCGCCTCGAGAAGGACATGGTTGCCGTGCGCCTCACGCCCGACGTGAAGATGCTCGCCCTCGCGTCACCCGGCTATCTGTCGCGACGGGGCGTACCCAGGACGCCCGCTGATCTACACAAGCACGCTTGCATCAATTGGCGCTTCCCCGGCAGCGGAAGGGTCTACCGCTGGGAGTTTCAGAAAAAAGACAAAAGGGTTGAGATGGCCGTGGAGGGGCCATTGATTTCGAACCATCAAGACGTTGTCATCGAAGGAGCATTGCAAGGACTCGGCATTCTCTATGCTTACGACGACGATCGCGTTGATGCAGCGCTCGCACGCGGACAGCTCAAGCGGGTCCTGGCAGACTGGTCACTGACGAGCCCCGGCCTCTACCTCTATTATTCGAATCGCCGCCATGCGCAACCCGCGCTGCGGGCTTTCATTGATTGCCTGCTGGATCGCGACGAGGCACGAGCAACCGTATTTCGCCAGTCGATTTAGCAGGCAGATAAGCAGTCAAACGCGCGCGCTCGTTGCCTCTAGTCCGGCAGGCTACTCGGGCTTAAGGCCGATGGTCCTGGCCACGTTCTGCCATTGCGCGACGTCGCTCCTGATCAGTGCAAGCAGCTTTTCGGGTCCGCCCGGCGCTGGCTCGATGTTCTCGCCCAGCAGCCGCTCGCCGATATCCTTGCTCTGCAAGGCCTCGCTGATCGCGGCCACCAGCTTCTCCGCGATTGGCGCTGGAAGTCCCTTGGGCGCGACCATGGCGTGCCACAGCAGCGGCGGGGTCCATGCCATGCCCAGTTCGGCGAACGTCGGGACTTCGGGGAGCGACCGGCTACGCGCCGCGCCGGTAATCACCAGCGCGCGCAAGCGGCCCGCGCGCACATGGGCCGCCATCGACGAGGTGCTGCCGAACACCATGTCGATCTGTCCGGCCAGGACGTCGGTCAGTGCGCCAGCCGTGCCGCGGTAGGGAATGTGGTTCAGCCTGATCCCGGCCTGCGCGGCAAAAAATTCCGTTTCGAGATGGGCGAGGCCTCCGGAGCCCGCGGAGCCGTAGGAAATCTTTCCCGGCGCTGCCTTGGCGCGCTCGATCAGATCGCCCAGGCTGGAAATGGGCGACTTCCCGTTGACCACGATGACCGTGGACTCCTGGGTCAACTGCGTCAGCGGCGTGATCGCCGTGAAGGGATCGAAGGAAAGCTTGCTGGCGACGATTTGGGTAGCGTAGGTCCCCGAGATCGTCAGCAACGTGTAGCCGTCCGGCGTGGACTTGAGGGCTGCCTCCGTGCCGATGTTGCCGCTGGCTCCGGTACGGTTTTCGACCACGACGGTGGTGCCAAGCAGTTCGCCCAGCCTCCCGCTCAGGAGCCGGGTGACGAAATCACCGCCGCCGCCCGGGGCGAACGGCACGATGATGCGAATCGGGCGGCTGGGATAGCCTCCGCCCTGCGGCCATGCCGATCCCGCGGCGCAGGCGAGGCCTGCGGCGAGGAATCCCCGGCGATTCATCGGATTCCCGCCCGTCAGGAAAACGCCGCCCCGACCGGGGCGGCCAGCAAGCCGGCCAGCTCGCGGATGTCCGCCACCGACTCCAGCGACAGCACCAGGCGCTCGATCGCATCCCGGCGTGCGATGTCCATAAGGTCAGTCGTCAGCACGCGGTATTTTTCGCGGATTTCACCGGCGCCGATCGGCGTCAGCGCAGCGCGCGAACCCGCTCGCTCGCCTTCCAGCACCGTGCCGTCCTTGAAGCGTACGCGCATCACCGTCTTGCCCCGGCCGGTGGGGCCGAGCTTGTCGAATTCCGGGTTGTGCACCGCCTTGATGTGCGGGATCAGCGCCCAGACGTCGTCCCGATTAATGCGGGAGGGCGCAAACTGCTTGACCATCGCGGCGCCGTCGATGACGCCGACCGCCAGCGCGTAGGCGATGTTCATCTGGGCCCCGATGGGCGTCAGCGGGCGCTCGATCTCCCACCAGCCGTGGTGGTACACGACGTGCGAAAGCTCTACCTCGATGCGGTCGATCTCGTCCGCTTTTAGCATCCGGCGCTTGCCGATATCGAACAGCGTGTCCAGTGGCGCGTGCAGTCCGCCATTGGCGGCATATGGCTTGACCACGATGCGCTCCGTCTCCCATCTCTTGCCAAGACCGTCCGCGACCTGCCCAGCGTCCGGTTCATGTCCCTCGCCGAAGGTGGCAAGGAAACCGCCATAAGGGCGTTCGAACACGCGCTTGATTCCGGTGTACCCGCCGTGCGCCAGCACCGCGGCGTAGAGTCCGTTTCGCGAGCTGAATCCGTGGTGCATGCGCTTGCACATCGCTTCATACTGCGCCGCCATCAGTCCGGCAGACTGCGTTGCGGCAAGGCCGAGCGCATCCTCGAACTGGGCGGCGTTCAATCCGAGCAGGGCACCTGCCGCCGCCGCGCTCGCATGCGTTCCGAACACCGCGCCGGAATGCCATCCGCGCGACAGCATCTGCGCGCCATGCAAGGCCAGCCCGACCCTGGGGCCGACCTCGTAGCCGGCGATGGCAGCACGGAGAAATTGTGCGCCGCTGACCCGCTTTAGTGTTTGTGCGCAGGCAAGCAGCGATGGCAGCACGACCGAGGCGCTGTGCAGCGGCGCCTGCAGGTGGTAGTCGTCGAGCTCGAAGCCCTGGATGAACGTGCCGTTGAGCAATGCCGCCGCCGGCATGCTGGTGCTTTTGCCCCAGCCGATGATCGGTGCGTCACCCTTTCCCTCGAGACGCGTGACGATGTCGACGGCGGTTTTCGACCACGGCAACTGCGCGCCGACGATGGCGCAGCCGATGCCGTCCAGCGTGACGAGCTTTGCTCGTTCGCGTACCCGTTCCGGTACGTCCGCCAGCGAGAGCCCGGCTAGCCAGGTCGACAACTGCCCGGTGACGCCTGCAGGATCGGTGGGACTGCTGCTGATGATGGCCGGGCTTAGAGCCACTTATCGAAGGCGCGCACGACGTTCGAGCTCAACAACCCGCGGAATCGCTTGATATTGCGCGTCTGTTCGCGGTGCATCTCCGCGAGACGCTGCTGGTACTCGGGTGACGAGGCGTGCTCCATGAGCTTGCCCACAACCCCTTCGCTCGGCGTATAGCTGCTGGCGGAAGCGCGGTTGTATTGCTGCAGCAGCAGGTCAAGCGCGATTTCCGGAAAGACATTCTGATCCACGAGGTCGAAGGACATGTGCATTGAGAAGGGGCTTTTCGTCTCGACCTGATGAGGAGTGCCCCCGCGGATGAACAGCGCGTCGCCGGGGTTCATCGTTACTTCCTCGCTGAGCGGCCCCATTTTTTCCGGCGTCAGCTCGCCCAGCTCGACCCTGCGAGGGGCCTGTCGCGCGTGCAGGCGCCACGTCTTCTGTCCGGCCAAGTGCATGACCAGGACGTCATCAGCGTCACGATGTCCTCGGTAGGCTTCGGCGCCGCGCTGCGAAAAGAACACCACGGGGTTTGAAAGAATGCTCGTCCTGGACGCGTCGATGGCGGCGCAGAACTCGTTGATTTCCGGGAAAACAACATCCAGTCCTTCGGCCACCAGCGCGGCGCCGCGAGACAAAAAATCCTCGAGTATTCCCCGGTTGAGGAATTTGATGTTTGCTTTCTGCACTGCTTTGTGCGCGATCGCCTGCGAACAGTCGACCGGCTTGCCCTGGTAGATCAGCGTGAAGTAGTCCGGCATCAGCATCGGACTGTTCACGAAAGCTTTCAGGTGTTTCAGCGTGAAGAACTCCGGCGTTCCGACCAGCCCTTTCTGATGCCAGCAGTCGCGGGCCTCGGGAAGTTTCCACCCCGTCTCAGTCAGGAAGGTCAGCAGGGTCGTGAGTTGAGGGTGCATGGGCGAACGCGTACCAGGGGAGGTCGGCCGGAGCGGCGAGCATACCCCACATTACCTGCATCACTCCGCCTTGATGCCGCGCTCCTTGACGACGCGCCCCCATTTTTTCTGCTCGCTCTCCAGGTGCGCGGCGGCTTCCTCAGGCGTGCTCCCGATTGCCGTCAGCCCCCGCTCCTCGAAGAACTTCACCTGGTCGGGGGCGGTGAGCACCTTGCGGATGTGCGAATTCAGCGTGTCGACAATCGCACGCGGCGTGCCCTTGGGCGCCGAAACGACGAACCAGGTATCGAACTCGTAACCGGGTACGCCAGCCTCGGCAACCGTCGGCAGCTCGGGCATGGCGGAATTGCGCTTCGCGCTCGTCACGGCCAACGCTCGCATCCGTGCGGACTTAACGTAGCCGATCTCCTGCGAGATGTTGCCGAACGTGACGCCCACGTCGCCGGCGATGACCGCCATGTCGGCTGGCCCGCCGCCCTTGAACTGCACGGCCACGATATTGACGCCCGCGAGCAGGTTGAAGAGTTCGCCTGCGATGTGCGGATTGGTGCCGACGCCTGCAGCGGAGTAGTAGAGCTCGCCCGGCTTCGCCTTGGCGAGAGCGATGAGCTCCTGGATCGAGCGCACCGGCAGGGACGGATGAACGCTGACGAACGACGGCGACGACGCGACCAGCGAGATCGAAACGAAGTCCCGCAGCGGGTCGTAAGGCGCGCGAGACATCAGGAATTGGTTGGTGACGAAGGGGATAGTGTTGATGAGGAGCGTGTAGCCGTCCGGCGGCGAGTTCATCACGATCTCCGTGCCGATCACCCCGGACGCCCCCGAGCGGTTGTCGACGACCATCTGCTGGCCCATGGTCTCGGAGAGCTTCACCGCCAGCAGCCGGCCGACAACGTCCACGCTGCCGCCCGGCGGAAACGGCGAGACCAGGCGTATTGCCTTCGACGGATAACTTTGCGCGAGAGCAGGCAAAGCGACCGCTGCCACGGCGACCGCCAGCCCCGCTGCCATGAGGCACCACAACCTGTTCAAGAGTCTTCCTTCAACGCGGAGCACTTAACCAGGCTCTTGACCCTTTGACCTGAATACTGCGGCAGCGGCAGGGGTGGTGAGAAACCGGATGAGAGCCTTTGCGGCTGCGGCGTTTTTCGATGCGGCGCTCACGCCACCGTGGAAGATCGTGTAGTTCTGCACTTCCGCCGGCAGCGGACCGGCGACTTCCACTCCCTTTACCGCCAGGAGCTCGTTCACGAGCAGTGCGCCCAACTCCACCTCACCTTTCGCAATCCATTCGCCAACTTGCGCGCCCGTTGCAGCGAGCTTCAGCTTGGGCTGCAATTGCTCGGCTATCCCCATTTTCCGCACGACGCTTGCCATATAGATGCCGCTCGCGCCCTCGCTCGCCCAGGTAATGGATTGGGCCGAGAGCAGCGCGCGCTTGAGCGCCTCGGCGGTGCTGAGATCAGGCTTGGGCGCGCCTGCGCGCACCCCGATTCCGACTCCCGAGCGCGCGATGGAAGCGCGCGAGGCCGCGTCGAGCTTCCCCTGACTTGCGAGATCCTCAATGCCGGCGCTGGTAAGAATGGCGAGATCGAACGCTTCGCCAGCTTCGATCTGCCGCTTAAGCACCGCTGCAAGACCGAAGATGATCGTGAGCTTATCGCCGGTGGCACGTTCAAATGTGGGCGCGAGCTCCTCCAGTGTGCCTCTCACGCCATTCGACGCCAGTACCTTGAGGTCAGCGGCATTGGCACCGCCCGCGGACATAAATGCCGTGAGTGCTGCAATGGCAACAGTGATTGTCTTCATAGGATCTCCAAACATCCAGTCACAGCGCTGAGAAATAGCGCGCGAAGGCGTTACGTTCGCGCTCGGTCAGCACTTGCATGAATTTCGGCATGTCGAGGTTGTTGGTCCGCTGCTCGGTCGCAAAGGCGCGCATTGACGTGACCAGGTATTCATAACTCAGCCCGGCCAGCCTGGGCGCCGGCATGCCGCCCTGGAAGTTCGGCTGATGACAGGCCTGGCACTGTGCGATGCCTTTCGGCGCTGACGGCGGTTTTGCGGGCGCGCCACGCGCCGGCCAGGTCTTGGCCGCGAAATGGGCAGCGATCTGCCGAAGGTCGGTCTCCGCCAGGTCCTTGGCGATGGGCGACATGACTGCGCTGTTTCGCTCGCCGTTCCGAAAATCGCGCATCTGCTTCATGAGATAGCTCTGTTCCTGACCCCAGATGACAGGAATGGTCTTCGGGTCGATCGGAACGCCGTTGTTGCCATGGCATGCCGCACAGAGCTGCGCTTTCGCCTCAATCCCGTCGGCTGCATTCGACGCTGGGATGGCGAGCGCGACTCCTATTCCGATTCCGCAGATGGCCGACAAGAAGCGTGTAGGCATATGCCCTCCCGTTGGACGAGTATGATAGGTGAGTCGAGCCCCATCAGGAGAGCCTCATGCGAGCCAAACTGATGTTGACCCTAGCCGCCGCTGCTGCCGCGATGGCTCTTCCTCCGGCCATCCCTGTCGCCCGCGCTGAAGGCCAGGCGGCCCTCACTGGCATCGTGAGCTCCGCGGCCGAAGGCAGGATGGAGGGCGTCGTCGTCACCGCCCGCCGGGCCAAATCGATCGTCCAGGTCAGTGTCACCACCGACGCGGACGGCCGCTACCGCTTTCCGCGGAACCGGTTGGAACCTGGCGACTACACGCTCAGCATCCGCGCCGCGGGCTACGACGCCGATTCCCCGGCCAGGGCGACGGTGAACGGCAAAGCCGCGACGGCCGACATCAGGTTGAAGAAGACCAGGAATCTCGCCGGCCAGCTCACCAACGCCGAGTGGATGATGAGCATCCCCGGTACCGAAGAGCAGAAGGCCGGATTGCTCAATTGCGTCGGCTGCCACACGCTCGAGCGCGTCGTGCGCTCGACGCACGATTCCGACGAGTGGACGCGCGTGATCAGCCGCATGCTGGGCTATGGCGCCGTCAGCCAGCCGATCAAGCCCCAACCCATGCTGGATCGCGCCCGCGCGGGAACGCCCGAGCAGAATCGCAAGCTGGCCGACTATCTCGCGACCATCAACTTGAGCGCTGTCGACCAATGGCCGTACGAACTGAAGACGCTGGCGCGTCCCAAGGGCCGTGACACGCGCGCGATCGTCACCCAGTACGACGTGGTGCGGCCGACCAGCGAGCCGCACGACGTGCTGGTCGATAAGGAAGGCAAGGTCTGGTACACCGATTTCGGCGAGATGTTCATCGGCAAGTTCGATCCGAAGACGCTCAAGCTGGTCGAATACCCGATCAAGAAGTTCAAGGAAAAAGCGCCGACCGGGCTGCTGAGCATCGAGTTCGATCACCAAGGCAAGATCTGGTTCGACACGATGTATCAAGGCTCGCTCGGCTGCCTCGATCCCAAGACCGGCGAGATCGCCTATTACCCGCTGCCGCCGGAATACAACGACGACACCGTGCAGCTCAACTTCACGGGACTGCGCCACGACGTCGACGGCAAGGTGTGGACCAAGAGCGTGGGCACGCAGCACATCTTCCGGCTCGATCTGAAGGCCGGCAAATGGGAGCGCTTCCACCCGACCGACTCCCTGCCGGAGGGCGCGCCCAGGAACGCCACCATCTATCAGGTGATTTCGGATTCGCAGAACAACCTGTGGATGGCCGAATTTACCGCGGGACATCTGGGCAAGATCGATGCCAAGACGACGAAGGTGACGTGGTACCCGATCCCCACGCCGAACGCCCGCGCCCGCCGCATGGTGATCGACGACCAGGACCGCATCATGGTGACCGAATATCGAGGCAACAAGGTCGCGGTGTTCGATACCAGGGCGGAGAAGTTCACGGAATACGATATGCCGCCCCGCACCTATCCGTACCGGGCCAATGTCGACAAGAACGGCGAAATCTGGGCATCGACGATGCACACCGACCGGGTGGTGCGTCTCGATCCGAAGACCGGCAATGCGGTGCAGTACTTGATGCCGTCCGACACCAACATGCGCACGGTGTTCGTCGACAGCTCGACGACGCCGACGACGTTCTGGGTCGGCAGCAACCACGACCACCGGATCGTCAAGGTGGAGCCCCTGGACTGAGAAAGGGCCAGCGATTGCTGGCCCTTTTCACTGCGGTCGGCTCAGTCAGCGGGTCAGAACTGGTATTTCATCCCCACTGAAATGCCTTGCAGGCGCCCGCCGGTCCAGCAGTGCGGCGCGCCGCCGTTGGGGTCGAATCCGGATGCGTCCGGATTGCTCGCGTCATGGCAGTCGGTCGTCACCGCGCGGCCGCCGGCGCCGAGATCGTAGTGCGCGAAGCGATGGTTGACCGTCATGGCGTAGTCGGCATACCAGCTCAGGTTCTTGTCGACCTTGTGCTTGAAGGCAACGGTGTACATGTTCGCCCGGTTGTCCGCGCCCGGAAAGAATCCGTTGGCATCAGGCACGGCGTTGGGGTCCGGGTTGTGCTGGCCCGGGTCGCCGTGGGCGCGATTCGCGTGGGCCCAGCCGAGGTGCAAGCTGTCTTTTTCCGTGATTTCCTGACTTAGCGCGAGCCAGAAGCCGGAGCGGCTACGTTCATCCTGGTCTCTAAGGCTGTCCGGAACATGCCGCTTCATGCTTTCGTAGATATAGCTGATCGTGGTGTGCGTCGGAAGCATGTACTGCAACCCGAACTTGTAGGCATTCTCGTCGGCAACGTCCTGCGCATTGAACGCCGGGAGGTCACTGGTGCGGTTCACCTTCTGGTGCATTTCGTAGGCCGCCGTGAGGTAGAGGTTATGCGATTCGAAGGACAGGCTGCCGCTATAGAGATTGCTGAAGGCGCCGTCGTTGCACGCCACTGGCAAGCCCCCGCTGCCGGGAGCATTCCCGCCAGTGCAGTCAGACGCGCCCGCCGATAAGTTGCTGCTGTCGAGGCTTCTGTTTTGCCCCGGCGAGTACAGCGCGTTGACGCGGACCCCATGCCAATCGGGCGACTCATACCACAGCGAATGGTCGACACGGGTGCCGAACTCGACTCGATTGTCCCCGCCGGAGTTGCCCATGATCACCGAGTAGTCGCCCAGCATTCCCGCGAACGGATTCATTCGGGCGGTCGAATTCTTATAGGGCGCATCAGTCTTGCCGACCTTCATGGCGCCCCAGTCGGGCGACGCAAGGCCGATAAAGCTGTTGCGCGAAGTCAGGCCGCCCTTGACCTGGTTGCTCTGGTTGCTGTTCGACAGACCTGTTCCCGAGGTCGCGGAGACGTCGAGCTGGGTCTCGAGCTGGTAGACGAACTGGGTCGACGAGCCGCCGAGCTCCTGGAAGCCGCGCACGCCGATGTAGGAGAGGTTGGTCGAGATCGCCGGCATCCACCCGCTGTTTCCCGGCGGCGACGTCGGCGGGTTGGCGGTATGCATGCCGCCGATTCCCTTGGTGGTGGTGTCCAGGGAAACGTCGAGATTGCCGTAGACGCTCACCTCGCCGCCCCGGGTGGCGAAGCGGATGCCGTCGCCGTCCTTGCGCTCAACGGGCTGCTGCCCGGCGGCGGCGGCCGGCTTCGCGGCTTGCTGCTGCGGCGCTTGCGGTTGCTCCCTCGGCATTTGATCCATGCGCTCCTTGAGGATCTGAAGCTGCCGCTGCAATTCATCAATCTGGCGCTTCATCTCCTCCGAAGATTGTCCGAACGAAACAACCGAGAAACCGGTACTGCACACGCCGAACGCGACGGCGCACAACCAAGGAACGCAGGATCGCTTCATATTGCCTCCTCAGTACAGCGACGGAAAGTTCCGTCGCAGATCGCTATTTGCGCTCTTCGGGTATTTCGCCGTAATTGACTGGCGTCAATCGGCAGCAGGCGAAACCAACGACTTCGTAGTAATGCCATGCAGCATTCTTGCCGGATTCTTGCGACTGACTTACGGCTGCCTGAAATGCAGCCACCTGTCTTCCCGCCGGCGCGAAATCAGATTTCCAGCAAATCCTGTCCGACGATCACCTTGCCGTCGTAGTGCTTGCGCACACCCTCGAGCCATTGGTCGTCGCTCAGCGAGGCGTCGTCGCCCGGAACCAGGTGCGAGAGTACGAGCATCTTGACGCCTGCGTCCGCGGCCACTCTGCCAACGTCTTCGGTGACGGTGTGGCTCGCCATCAAATGCTCGCGCAGCGTCGCAGCGTTGGGAACGCGCTTGAGGAGGTTTTCCAGGCCCGCAAGGTGCATGGCCTCATGCACCAGCACGTCGGCACCCTTGGCCAACTCGATCAACTCGCGCGAATACGCCGTGTCGCCGGAAATGACAATCGAGCGATCGTCGGCGTCGAAGCGGTAGGCATAGGCGTGAACGATCGGCGGATGGAGCACTCGCGCGGCGGTGACTTTGACGTCGGCGTTCTGCATCACCAGCCCGGGCTTGTCGAACTCGTGCACGGCAACGAGCTTGCGCAGGTCCGGTCGACCTTCGTCTGCGATCCGCGTTTCGATGTCGAAGCGATTCAATTGCCAGTATGCCGCTGTCATGGACTGGATCGGAGGCGGCCCGTAGGCGTCCACGGGCTTGCCTAAACCCGCCGCCCAGGCGTCGTAGATCAGGTTGCCGTAGTCGAGGTTGTGGTCGGAGTGGTGATGCGTGATGAAGACGTGGCGCAGAGCGTTGAGCGGCATGCCCGCTCTCGCCAGCTGGAGCGCAACGCCTTCGCCGCAGTCGATGACGTAGGGCACGCCATTGATGACGAGCAGGCTAGCCGGTTTGGCGCGCCCGAGAGCCGTCACGCGCGGGCCGCCGCCGGTTCCAAGGAGAATCAGTCGCGTGCGCTTGACCGGGCCTTGCGCGTCGGCTGGGTTCCAAGGCGACAGCGCCGCTATCGCCGTGAATGCAGCTGATCGCGCGAGAAAATTCCTGCGTGTCGTTGACATCGTCGGCTTTCCGGTCTGGATGAGACGCTGCAACGCCAATTAGACGAGCGCGGGATAAAGCGCCTGCGCCGTCCTGGCGAATATCCATTCTTGCTCCTGCCGCGGCAGGAAAGCGAGCGCGCTTTTCGCCAGCGCGAGCAGCTCGCCAAGCGTGCCTTCCGACGCCGGATAGTTGGAGCCCCACGCTATGCGATGCGAACCGAATGCCGCGACGAGTCGACCGAAAAAGCTCTCCGGCGTCGCCTTGCCGCGGCGCGCTTCGGTGAACACCCGTGGTGTCAGCTTGAGATAGACATTCGGATGGCGCGCAAGGTCGAACAGACCTGCAGCGGCTTGATAGGGCGGCCCGGCGTCGAGGACGGGCCGCGCCGAATGATCGAGGATGATCCGCACGCGCGGAAAGCGCTGGACCAGCCGCGCCACTTGCGGGATCGCTTGCGCCGACATTTGCAGACAGATCGGCAGGTCAAGCTCGACGGCGCATTCCCAGGCCGGATAGGAATTCGGATCGTCGAGCACCGCCTGCTCGGTCATGGTGCTGCCGAAGCTGAAGATGCGCAATCCGGCAAGGCCTTTTCTCCGCCAATAGCGGATACGTTCGGCCGCGTCGGGCGCGAGTACATCGACCGAAAAGACGCCGGTGAATCGGTCCGGATGCGCTGCAACGGCGTCTGCGACATAGGAATTGTCATGACCGTAGCAGGTGGAGGCTTGTACCAGCGCCGATTTCTGCACGCCGGCCGCCGCCATCGCAGCGATCATTTGCGGCAGGGATACCGGCCGCGAGCGTGACCAGTCCGATTGATGCCCGCCCACTGGCGCCAGCGGATAGCGCTGGATATCATCGGCAATGATGTGCGGATGGATATCGATCACCGTCATCGCGCGACATCTTGCCTCGCTTTTGCCGCGAACGGCACGCTTCATCGTGATGACTGCGTTGCTAGGCCAGGTGACCGTGGCGGCCCCGTCAGCGCAGGCGCAAACCTATCCGGCGCGGCCGGTGCGCATCATCGTGCCTTACGGCGTTGGCGGCATCGCCGACGTCACCATGCGCATGGTGGCGCAGCAGCTGAGCGCGCGTCTCGGCCAGCAATTCTTCATCGACAATCGTCCGAGTGCGGGCGGCATCGTCGCCATGCAGGCGGCGGCCGTCGCCGCGCCGGACGGCTACACCCTCGCCATGATCGGCGGCGGCCTGACGATTGCCCGGTCGCTGTTCAAATCGCTGCCTTACGACATCAGCGTGGACTTCGTGCCGATTTCGACCACGGCGTTCTATGGCATCGTGGTGGCGACCAAGGCGGGATCGCCGTTGCGATCCGTCGCCGAAATTATCGGCGCCGCGCGAAAAAATCCGGGCCGGCTCAATTTCGGCAGCATCAACCCCGGCAGCACCCAGCATCTTGCCGCGGAGCTGTTTCGCATCGCTGCTGGCATCGAGGTCACGACGATTCCCTACAAGACCTCGCCCGACGTGGCGACCGCGCTGCTACGCGGCGATGTCGACGTGGCGTTCGAGTATTTTCCCGGGTTGCAGGCGCCGATTCACGATCGTCAGGTCGTGGTGGTTGCAACTACCGGCAAGGACCGGGCCCCCAACATGCAGGGCGTGCCCACCATCAGCGAAAGCGGCCTGCCTGATTACGAGGTGACGAGCTGGAACGGGCTGGCTGCGCCGGCCGGCATGGCGCCCGAGATCGTCACGCTACTTTCCCGCGCGGTCAACCAGGCGCTCAGGTCGCCGGATATTCAGGCTATTTCACGCCGCGCGGGAATGGAAGCTCGTGGCAGCACGCCGGAAGAGCTGCGCGCTCGCATCAAGCGCGACGTCGCGAAGTGGGCGGAGGTGATCGATAAGGCCGGCATCGAGAAGAAATGATCCCGGCTAGCGGCGCCCGGAAGCGCCGCCTTTGGTTTCGGTCAGCTCGATCTGATCCAGCCGCACGAATACCAGACCGCGGCGGAGGAGTTCGATCAAGCCGGCCGACAGGCCTTCGGCCGTGTCCGATGCCGGCTTGTTCATGTGGGCGATGATGACGTCGCCACCCCTGACGTGCCGCAAGCGCTCCTGCACCGCAGCCCGGCTCAAGGTCGCACCGGCATCCGCGTTTACTGAAAACCCCGCAATCTTGTAGCCCATGCGGCGAATTTCGTCCGCCGCTGCCTGGTCATATTCCCCTGTGGCGCCGCGATACCAATGCGGCGGCACGCCGGTCGCTTGCTCGATCGCCCGCGCGCCCCCCGACACTTCCCTGCGCAGGTGCAGCAGGTCGGGTTCGCCGGGAATGCCATAGACTTTTCTGCCGGCGCCGACCACCGCCGGAATGTGGCTTTCGCCATGGTCTTCGATGTCGAACAGATCCAGATGGGCTTTCAGGATCGCCAGACCGCGTGCATTGCGATCGAGCCATTTCTTGGTGACAAACAGCGTGGCTGGAATGCGATTGCGGGCAAGGAAGAGGATCAGGTCCTCGTCGAATTGCCCGGAGCAGGCATCCAGGGTGAGTGCAACCCGATTGTCGGGCCCGTCGCGTCCGGCAATGCGGTCATGGATCTCCGTCGGGCGCGGTTGGGCGAACGAATTCAGGCTGACCATCGCCATCGCAACCAGGACGGACCGCGCACGCAAACTAGCGCACTAGAACGTGTGGCTGACGCCGACGACGAAACCGTCGGTCGTGTCGCGGCAGCGGGCGGCGCCGGTGGCGAAGCCGCTGAATCCGTTGCAGCCGCTGCCGCCGACGTCGATGATCTGCGTCTTGTATCCCGCCGTCAGGACCGTGCTGCGGTCGAGCGAATAGGCGATGCCCGTTTCGGTGGACGCGTAGTAGCCGGTTGCCTTGAAGCCTTGCGCGGTTTCCTTCGCCGGGCCATAAGCGCCGCTCATGTACAAGCTCCACGGGCCGGCGATGTGCCCGCTGCCCGTGAACCCGATGAACGGCGCCGCGACCGTCTCGTCGAAGATGCTGAACTTCTGGCGCACCTCCTTGTATCCCACCGACAGCCCGATTCTTCCGCCTTCGCCCTGCAGCACCCAGTAGCCCGCGCTCAGGTCCATTTCCCTGCGGTCGGCGTTGCCGATGGAAACCGGGAAGTTGTAGCGCGTCTTGGTGAAATAGCTGAAGGAGCCGAAGAAGCGCCCATAGCTGGCGCCGAAAACGGGAATCCAAGTCAATTTGGTGTCGGAGCGCTCGGTTTCGCTCGGATGATTCCAGGTCTCCCAGTTGTTGACCCAGAGCTTCAGGCCCAGCGTGAATCGGACGCGGTCCGCATCGGCCACAGCATCGGAAGTCTGCGCTGACGCGGGCGCCGAAAGAACACCCAGAGTAAGGGCAGCAATCATCAAGCGATTACGACGTGTCATTGTCGGTTCCCCCTTGGTTCGGACGGATTAGAACGTCGGCGCTACGAAGACCGGCCGGCGCGGCGCCGGCGCCGCGCCCGGCTTGTCTTTCACCGCCTGTTCGTCGCGCTCGCGCGCTTCTTTGAGCTTCTGTTGCTCCTGGGCCAGCCGGCGGCGCTCTTCTTCGAGCTTGGCCTGCATCTGCTTGCGTTCCTCTTCGATCGCCGCCTGTTGCCGCCGGCGATCGGCGTCGAGGAGCTTGTCCTGCTGCGCCTTGTCATCGGCAGCGCGTGCGGCAGCGGCTTTCTCGGCCGCGGCCTTGGCGGCCCTGGCTTTTTCGCGGACAGCAATCTCGGCGGTGGCGGCCGCGGCGGCCTTTTCGACGATCGCGGTGTCGGCGGCCTGCTTGTCCACGGCCGCTTTCTGTTGCGCCGCAGTCGCCTTCGACGCCTCCTCGATGCTCGGCGACTTGCTCTCGGCCGGCGGCGGTGGCGTGCGCGAAGATGCGAAGTAAACACCGGCGGCAACGGCGGCGATCACGCCGCCGGCCGCGGCCAGCAAGGCGAGGGTTCGGCTGGCCAGCCTGGCGGGGTTGCGCCGCAGCCTCGCGATCTTGCGCTTCGCGAGCGTGGCGTAGACGCCATTGGGGAATTGCTGCACGTACAGCTCGAAATCGTTCGCGTCGTTGCCATCCTTGATCGAGCGCCAGTACTCGAGCTCGAGTTCCTGGCTGCCCTGCGTGTTGAGCGCGGCGGTGCCGGTCGCCGGCTGCGAGGCCGGCGGCCTGCTAGCCAGCGGCGGTCTCGTCGCGACCGTCTGGCCGCCCAACGGGGCGATGATGGTCTTTAGGGAGTCATCCTCGGCAGGCTGTCCGTCCAGCGCCCGCCTGAGCGCGATGGCGAACTCGCGGGCGGACTGATAGCGGCCCTCCGGGCTCTTAGCGAGCGCCCGGTTCACCACGGCGTCGAACAGCGGCGTCACCGAGGCATCGACGGACGACGGCCGCGGCGGCTCGTCCTGCATGATCTTCTTCGCGATGGTCCAGGTGCCGCTGCCGGTGAAGGGCATATCGCCGGTGAGGAACTGGTAGAGGATGATGCCGGCGGAAAATACGTCGGTGCGTCGATCGACGCTGCCGCCAGAGATCTGCTCGGGGGCCATGAAGGCCGGCGTGCCGACCATCGTCGAGGTCCCCTGCGTGCGCATGACGTCCTGGACCCGGGCGACGCCGAAATCCGTGAGCTTCGCCCGGCCCTGCGAGTCGATCATTACATTGGCGGGCTTGACGTCGCGGTGAACGATGCCGGCGTTATGCGCGAATTCCAGCGCATCGCACAGTTCGCCCATGAGGCGAACGGCTTCCTTCACCTCGAAGTGCGCCTTGGCGTCGAAAAAGCTCTTTAATTCCTTGCCCTCGATGTACTCCAGCACGAGGTAGGCGATGTCGCCTTCCTCGCCGAAGTCGTGGACCTGCACGATGTTGGGATGATTGAGCCGCGCCACGGCCTGCGCCTCGCGCACGAACCGCTGCGAGTAGTCCTTGGCGAGATCTTCGTCGAGGTGCGCCTTGAGGATGACCTTGATGGCGACCCGGCGGTTCAGCCGCGGATCGAAGCCCTCGTACACCACGCCCATGGCCCCCTTGCCAAGGACACGGTCGATGCGATAACGCCCGAGTGCCTTCAGGTCAGGCGCGGCGGCCACGGTAATGGGCTCCCCCTTACGACCGGGAAGTTTAGCTAAATCACTTCCTCGGCGCCACAACCGGGCACTACTTGGCGGCGTTCTTCCTCGAAGCTGCCTTCTTTGCCGCCTCGCGCGCCTTCGCCAGCTCGATAACCTTCTGCAGCTCGGCGTCTTTTGCCGCCTGGCGCGCTTTGACTTCGGCGGCTTTTTCTTCCTCGGTGGGCGGACGCCAATCGAGAAATTTCGGCCGCAGTTCGCGGAAATAGGCGCTGGAGGACTGCTTTGTTTTCTTGGGATTCACGGCCGGCGATGATACCAAGTAACGGGGTGCCTAAACCGTGCCGAGGGGCAATTGTTTCGCGTTAAATCAGCCTTTCAGCCGGGCTCCAGGCCGTGCTTCCTGATCACCGCTGCCGCGGGCGGCGCGGTGATGAACTTCACCAGCGCCCGGGCCGCTTCCGCCTGCTTCGCCCCCGCATGGATGCCCGTGGAGAACATGGTCATCCGCTGCAGCTCGCCCGGCAGCGGGCCGACGTAATCGATGCCGGCAAAATGCACCAGCTCGCTGATCTGCTGGAAGCCGATTTCAGTCTCGCCGCTGGCGATCAGGGTGCCGACGAACACGCCCGACGGCGTCTGCTTGAGCTTGCCCTTGACCTGGTCGGCGACTCCCAGTTTCTCGAACACGCTCAGCATGTAGAGGCCGCTCGGGCCGGTGGAATAGCCGATCGATTTTGCCGCGAGCAATGTCTTCTTGAACGCATCGACGGAGCTGATATCGGGCTTCGCCGCGCCCTTGCGCACGGCCAGCCCGGTGCCCGATTGCGCGAAATCGACGCGACTGCCCGCCACGGCGCGGCCGAGCCTGATCTGGTCGTCGATTGCGGGACCCGCCATGATGATGAGATCGCAGGGCTCGCCGTCGGCGAGACGCTTCTGGACGTTGAGCGTTCCCGAGAAAACCGTCGTCACCTGGTGTCCCGACATCTTCTCGAATTGCGCCGCGAGCTCGAGATAAGCCTCCTGGGTGGCCTGCGTGGAAATCACTTTGATTTCCGCGGCGCCCGCCATGCCGGAGAGCAGTAATGCGCTAGCTGCCGCGATGATCGATGCGAATTTCATGCGGATTCTCCCGTGATGAACGGCGTGTCGTGGGGAGAGTATAGCGAGCGGCGCGTTGGATATACTCGATGGCTCGTGCCGCGGTCCTCGGAAACGCAGCAGCTCATCGCCCTGTTCAACGCCGGTCGCATTCGCGACGTCGAGATCGAGGCGCGCCGGTTGGTTTCGCTTTACCCGGATTTCGGCTTCGGCTGGATGGCGCTGGGCGTGGCCCTGAAGATGCAGGGCGGCGACGCGCTCTCGTTCCTGCGCAAGGCGGTGGAACTCCTGCCGGCCGATCCCGAAGCGCACAACAATCTCGGCAATGCCCTCAGGGACCTGGGCCAGCTGGACGAGGCCCTGCGCTGCTACCGACAAGCTACAGAACTCAATGCGGAATTCGCCGCCGCACACAGCAACCTTGGCAATGTCCTCGATGACCTGGGTCGCTTCGAGGCGGCGGTGCAGAGCCACCGGCGTGCAGTAGAACTCAATCCGGATACTCCCGAAGCGCACAACTGGCTCGGCATCGCTCTCAAGAATCTCGGCCGGCTGGACGAGGCGGCGGGGTGCTACCGGCGTGCCTTGGAACTCCAACCGGATTTCGCCGACGCGCACGGCAACCTCGGCAATGTCCTCAAGAGCCTGGGCCGGCTGGAGGAGGCGATTGTCTGCCACCGGCGCGCCGTGGCGCTCACGCCGGATTCCCCCGAGGTCCATAGCAATCTCGGCATCGCCCTCAATGACCTCGGCCAGCTGCGCGAGGCGGTACGCTGCCATCGGCGCGCGCTGGAGCTCAAGCCGGACTATGCCGAAGCACAAAGCAATCTCGGCACCGCGCTCGGCGACCTCGGCCAGCTGGAAGAAGCGGTGGCCTGCCATCGGCGCGCGCTGGAGCTCAAGCCGAATTTTCCCGGGGCGCAACTCAACCTGGGCAACGCTTTGAAGGATCTCGGCCGGCTGGGCGAGGCGTTGCAGTGCTATCGGCGCGCGCTGGAGCTCAAGCCGGACTACGTGGACGCGCGAAGCAATCTGCAGTTTGCGATGGGCTTCCTGCAGGCGCAGCCGGCGCTCGTCTTGACGGAGGAGGCCCGGCGCTACGGCAGCACCGTTTCCCGGGACGCCAGGCCGTATACGGATTGGCCCAGCCGTTCCGACACGAACCCTGACCGCCCGCTGAACGTGGGATTGGTTTCGGGCGATCTGCGCAATCACCCGGTCGGGTTTTTCATCGAAGGGGTCGTCGCGGCGCTGGCCCGCGACCGGCTGAAGCTTTCTGCCTATCAGACCTACGCAAAAACGGACGAGGTCACCGATCGCCTCAAGCGCCACATCCCGCGCTGGGCGCCGGTGATGGGCGTCGCCGACCAGAAACTGGCCGAACGGATACGCGCCGATGGCATCGACATTCTGATCGACCTGGCCGGACATACCGCCCATAACCGCCTGCCGGTATTCGCCTGGAAGCCGGCCCCGATCCAGGTCAGCTGGCTGGGCTACTTCGCCACCACCGGCGTGCCCGGCATGGACTACGTGCTGGTCGATCCGTGGTCAGTGCCGGCTGCGGAAGAAGGACATTTCACCGAGGAAGTATGGCGGCTGCCCGAGACCCGCCAGTGCTTTACGCCTCCGGAGGCCGCCGTGGACGTCGGACCGCTGCCCGCGACGGCGTCGGGGCAGGTCACGTTCGGCTGCTTCAACCAGCTGGCGAAGCTCAACGAAACCGTGGTGGAAACCTGGGCTCGGGTGTTGCAGTCCGTGCCTCGCGCCCGGCTGTTCCTCAAAGCCAATCAGCTCAACGATGCTGCCGTCCAGGAAGACCTGCGCGCACGCTTCGCGCGCCGGGGTATCGCCGGTGCAAGGTTGGTTTTCGAGGGATTTTCCCCGCGCGCCGACTACCTTGCTTCGTATCGCCGCGTGGACGTGGCGCTGGACACCTTTCCCTATCCGGGCGGCACGACCACCATGGAAGCGTTGTGGATGGGCGTGCCGGTAGTCACCCTGACGGGCGACCGGATGCTTTCCCGCCAGGGCGGAGGCCTGCTGATGAATGCCGGAATGGAGGACTGGATCGCGATGGATGTGGACGACTATGTCGGGCGCGCCGTGAAGAAAACCGCGGATCTCGCTGCGCTGGCTAAATTGCGGTCGACACTGCGAGCCCAGGTGCAGGCGTCGCCGTTGCTCGATGCGCCGCGATTCGCCGCAAATTTCGAGGCGGCGCTGCGCGGCATGTGGCGCAGGTGGTGTGCCAATGCGTGAACTGCTGATCCTCGCCGAGCCGGTGGCCGCCTTGCTGAGGAAGCGCAAGGAAACCGTCGCCGTCGCCGAATCCTCGGCGGGCGGCCTGATTTCGGCGGCGCTGCTCGCCGTGCCGGGCGCCTCCGACTACTACATCGGCGGCACCGTTATCTATACGGGCAAGGCCTGGTATTCGCTGCGCGATTTCAGCAAGGATCTGCTCGGCGGCTTCCGTTCCGCGACGGAAGAGAACGCGCTGATCCGGGCGCGCATCGCGCGCGATCGCTTCGGGGCGAGCTGGGGAATCGGGGAGACCGGCGCGGCGGGGCCGTCAGGCAATCGCTACGGGGATCCCGCCGGACATGCCTGTCTCGCGGTAGCCGGCGCGACCGAGCTCTCGATCACGGTGCGGACCGGCAAAAGCGATCGCGTCGACAACATGTGCATGTTTACCGCGGAAGCGCTGGGGCTGCTGCAGAAGGTCCTCAGCTGAGAAGAAAAAAGCCCGGCGCGTCGTTGACGCCCGGGCCACGGTGTCCCCGTTAGGAGGAGGGGGAGGAGACACCGACGCAGGATGCGCCGGCGTCAGCGCCCTGTCTGTGACGCTTTTGGCGAGCGTTTGACGAGACCGACGGGCGGCACGCGCTGCCGGACGAGCGTTGCCCCGCCGCGTGCCGGAAGTCTCACTTCGAGGTCGGCTTGGGCAGCGCGAAAAGTAGAACGCCGCCGAAGGCGAAGATGCCGGCGACGACGAAAGTCAACAGGCGAATATCGTAGAAGGCCTGCTCGATCTCCCCGGTCTTTGCCTTCCTCAGGTCGCGGGCCAGCTCGAAATAAAACAGCGTCCGCGAACGCAACTTTTCGAGGTCCGCCTCCTCGAGGATCGAATCGCGCGACAGCTTGACCAGCGACTGGCCCTCGACTTGGCGATTGGGACGGATCACGTCCATGGTGTGGACGGTCATGAGTCCGATCGCCAGGAAGATGACAGCGATGCCAAAGTTATAGACCATCAGCGCGCGGCGCGTAATCAAGCTGTCCTCCCGGACCCACCCTGTCGAGCGGGCACGATACACCGGCGGCCGGTCGCTGGGATAATATTAGCCATGCCCGTCTACTTGGAAGGTGCGCTGATCGGCGTCGCCATCGGAGTTGTCCTGGTGTTTTTTGAGTGGTACATGCTCAAAAAGGACGTCGAAGAGCGCGGCGTGCGGCTGCATCGCAAGCTCGAGATGGACGTGATGGAGAAGCGCCGCATTCAGACCGTGTTGCGCTTCAGCCTGCTGCTGCCGTTCGCCTTCGCGCTGGGATTCTGGATCGTCTGGGGGTAGTCGATGCAGGCTAGGTCGATGCGTCGCCTGCTGGCGCTGGCCTGGCTCTTTGCGCTGTCGGCAAGCTGTATCGCGCAGGACGCCGCCGACCCGTCCGGCTTTCCGCAGAAACCGATCCGCATCCTGGTGGGCTTCACGCCGGGCGGCGGGCCGGATATCACGGCGCGCCACATCGCGCAGAAGCTCGCCGAGGCCTGGAAGCAGGCCGTGATCGTCGAGAACCGCCCGGGCGCGGGCGGCACGGCGACCGCGGGCATTGCCGCGCGCGCGCCGGCCGACGGCTACACGCTGCTCTCGGTCTCCTCGGCGCACGCGATTGCTCCCGCCATCTACCCGACGCTCCCCTACGACACTTTCAAGGATTTTTCCGCCGTCGCATTGACCGGCAGCTCGAAATACGTCCTGGTGGTGCCGCCGTCGCTCGGGATACGGACATTGAGCGATTTTCTTGCAACCGCAAAGGCAAGGCCCGGGCAATTCAATTTTTCGTCTGCCGGCGTCGGCAGCGGCACGCATTTCGCGGGCGAGATTCTCGTCGCGCGCACCGGCATCAGCGCGGTGCACGTGCCCTTCAAGGGCATTCCCGATGCCCTCGGCGAGACGCTCGCCGGGCGGGTGCAATTCTTCATGGCTCCCATCGCCAACTCGGTGAGCCTGGTGCGCGAAGGCAGGCTCGTCGGCCTCGGCGTGTCCTCGCTCAGGCGCGATGCGCTGCTGCCGGGGGTGCCGACGCTCGACGAAGCCGGCGCGCCCGGCTACGAGTCGAGCCTGTGGTTCGGCCTGTTGACGGCGGCGGCCACGCCGCGGCCCATCGTACTGAAGCTCAACCGGGAGATCGCGCGCATCCTCGCCGACGCCGACACGCGCGCCCGCTGGGCGCCGATCGGCATCGAGCCGCGGCCCGGCCCGCCGGAGGAATTCGAGAAGCTGCTGCGCGACGACGTCGCGCTGTTCACGAAGATCGCGCGCGCCGCCAATATCAAGGCGGATTGATCACTTCTTGCCGAGCCCCATGCGTTGGCCAGTCTCGGTGTAGACCTTCGCCTTCTCGCGCATGAAGGCGTCCATGCGGTCGACGCCGACGTTGACCAGCTCGAAGCCGCTTTTTGCGGCGAGCTCCTGCATCTCCGCGTCGTTGTTGAGCGCCGCCCACAGGTCGGACATGCGCTTTTTCTGCTCGGCCGTGGAGCCCTTCGGCATGCCGATGCCGCGGTAGGCGCCATCGACCCAGTCGGTGCCGAGCTCGCGGAAGGTCGGCGCGTCCGGCAGCAGAAGGTGGCGTTCCTCCATCGCCACCGCGAGCGCGCGCAGCTTGCCCTTGTTGTTGATGGCGAACGCGGTGTAGCTGATGGCGCCGGTGACGTGACCGCCGATCACCGCGGTGGTCATGTCGCCGGTGCCCTTGAACGGGATGTAGGTGGTCTTGAAGCCGAAGGTGGAATTAAGTCGCTCGTGCGCGGCATGGTTCGCCGAATTGAGGCCCGAGCCGCCGAGCGACAGTTTTTCGGGCTCGGCCCTCGCCGCGGCGACGAAGTCCCGGAAGGTCTTATACGGGCTCGACTCGAGCACGATCAGCGCGTCCGGCGTGTAGTGGAACCAGAACACCGGGGTGATGTCCTCGGTCTTGTATTGCACCGTGCCTTCCATCGGCTGCAGCACGATGTGCGGCAGGTTGACGCCGACGATGTTGAGTCCGTCGGTGGGCAGCCCGTTCATCTGCGACCACATCAGGCTGCCGCCGGCGCCCGGCTTGTACTGGATGATCGACTCGATGGCCGGGCATTTGCGCTTGAGCACCAGCTGCTGGTGGCGCGCCGAGAGATCGGACTCGCCGCCGGCGGGGAAGGCCTGCCAATAGAGAATGTTCTTCTCCGGGCAGGATTGTGCGAATGCCGCCCCCGCAAGAAGAATTCCCAATAAAAAGAAAATGCGTTGCATCGGCAATTCCCCGTCAGTCGACCTTCATCCCGGTGTCTTTGACCAAGCGGGACCATTTCGTGATGTCCTCGCGCAGGAATTGCGCGAACTGGTCCGGCGTCATGCCCATGGGCGCCGCACCCTGCTTGCCCCAGTTGTCCTTGACCTCCGGCGCGTTCACCACCTTGTTGACTTCGGCGCTCAGGCGCTCGAGCAGCGCGCGCGGCGTATTGGCAGGCGCCATCAATCCGAGCCAGATGGTCGCTTCGTAGCCCGGGACGCCGGCCTCGGCCACGGTCGGGACGCCGGGCGTGGCCGCCGAGCGGTGCTTGCCGGAGGTCGCGAGACCCTTCAGCTTGCCGGCGTTCACCAGTTGCACGATGGTGCTGACGGCGTCGAACATCATGTCGACCTGGCCGGCCAATACCGCGGTGCGCGCCTGGTCGCTGCCCTTGTGCGGAATGTGCACGATGTCCGCGCCGGCCATGTATTTGAACAGCTCGCCGGCCATGTGATACGGCGTGCCCGGCCCCGAGGAGGCGTAGTTGAGCTTGCCCGGCTGCGCCTTCGCCATGGCGATCAGCTCGCGCAGATTTGCCACGGCCAGCGACGCCGGCACCACCAGCATCAGGTCCTGGGAATTGATGCCGCTGATCGGCGCCAGGTCCCGCATCAGGTCATAGGGCTTCTTCGGGATCAAGGTCTCGTTGACCGTGTGCGTGTTCGACATGATCAGGACCGTATAGCCGTCGGCCGCGGATTTCGCCACCGCGTCGGTGCCGACCACCGCGCCGCCGCCCGGCCGGTTCTCGATGACGAAGGGCTGGCCGAGAGATTCGGTGAGCTTGGCGGCGAGGAAGCGCCCGTAGACGTCGGCGGAGCCGCCGACTGCGAACGGCACGACGATACGCACCGCGCGCGACGGGTAGGGCTGGGCCCAGGAGGAGAGGCCGGCCAGGAGCAACAGGGCCGCGAGCGCCGCACGGATCATTCCATCCTCCTTAATTAGAATACTTGTGGCATGAGAATACTGGTAACGGGCGCCGCAGGCTACATCGGTTCCGCACTGGCGCGGGCGCTGGCACCGCATGGCGAGGTGATCGCCACCGACCAGATGGGGATGGACCCGTCGGCGCGCATCGTTGCGGGCAATATCGCCTATCCGCAGTTCGCACGCTCCCTCATTACCCGCGACGTCGGCATCGTATTCCACCTCGCCTCGCTGGTGTCGGGCGGGGCGGAGCAGAACTTCGAGCTCGGTACCAAGGTGAACCTCGATGCCACGCGCGACCTGCTCGAAGCCTGCCGGCTCGCCGGCCACTGCCCGAAGTTCGTCTTCGCCTCGTCGATCGCCGTCTACGGCGGGCGCGAAAGCGAGATCACCGACGATACGCCGACCAACCCGCGCCTGTCCTACGGCGCGCAGAAGCTGATTGCCGAGGTGCTGATCGACGACTACAGCCGCCGCGGCTTCATCGATGGACGTGCGCTGCGCCTGCCGGCGGTGCTGGTGCGCCCCGGCGCCGCCAACACTGCGGTGTCGGGCTGGTCGAGCGCGATCATCCGCGAGCCGCTCGCCGGGCGCGATTACGTCTGCCCGGTCAAGCCGGAAACAAGATTGGCCTGCATCTCCCGCAGCAAGGTTGTGGATTGCTTCTTGAAAATCATGAACGTTTCCCAAGAAATCCTGGGAACGAGAAGGACCACCTTGCTTACCGGCATTTCAGTGTCTGCCCAGGAAATGTGGGACGCGGTAAAGGAGCGGGCCACCGGCAAGGTGCGCTTCCAGTCCGACCCGCAGCTTCAGCGCATCATGGACGGTGCGCCGAAGGCCACACGCTCGAAGCGCGCGGCCGAACTCGGGCTGCCGCACAGCGCCAGCATCGCCGAAATCGTCAGCGACTATGAAGAAACTGCCTTCGCGCACCACGGTTGAGGGGCTGGACCGTGCGCCGCACCGCGCGTTCCTGCGTGCCCTGGGATTATCGGATCTTGATTTAGCCAAACCGTTTGTCGGCGTGGCTTCGACGGATGGCCGCGTTACGCCCTGCAACGCGCTGCTCGGGGAGTTCGCGCGCCAGACCTGCGCCGCGGTGCGCGAGGCGGGCGGCGTGCCGTTCGACTTCGCCTCGATCGCGGTCGCCGATTCGATGTCGATGAACCACGGCGGCATGCGCTACTCGCTCGTCTCGCGCGAGATCATCGCCGACGGCGTCGAGGCGGTGACGCGCGGCCACGCCTACGACGCGCTGGTGACCTTCGCCGGCTGCGACAAGACGCTGCCCGGAATGATGATGGCGATGGCGCGATTGAATCTCCCCTCGGTCTTCGTCTACGGCGGCGCGGCGCTGCCCGGCACCTGGCGCGGACGGGACGTGACGGTGCTCGACACGTATGAGGCGGTTGGCGCGGTGCTTTCGCACACCATGAAGCAATTTGACCTGGACCAGCTGGAGCGCGCATGCCTGCCGACGCTTGGCTCCTGCCCTGGGCAATTCACCGCCAACACCATGGCGATGGTGTCGGAGACACTGGGCTTGGCGATTCCGGGTTCCGCCACGCTGCCGGCCGTTTCTGCTGCACGTGGAAATCTTGCCTCTCAAGCCGGCAAAATGGTCATGCACCTTCTGAAAAACGGCGGACCTTTACCCCGCGATCTCATCACGAAGAAAAGCCTCGAAAATGCCTGCGCCGCAGTGGCCGCCACCGGTGGCTCGACCAACGCCGCGCTCCACATCCCGGCAATCGCGCACGAGGCCGGCATCCGCTTCTCGATGGACGACTTCGCGCGCGTGGCCAAGCGCACGCCGCTGCTCGCCGACATGAAGCCGGGCGGGCGCTTCCTCGCCAAGGACCTGCACGCAGTAGGGGGCGTTTACACCGTTCTCAAGGCTCTGCATTCGTACGGTGCCCTGCACGGCGACTGTTTGACTGTTTTTGGAACTTCTCTTGAAAGTGAACTAAAAGATCATGCCGATCCCGATGGCGAAGTCGTCCGGAAATCGCCCATCTCGCCGACCGGCGGCTTGGTCGTACTGAAAGGCAACCTCGCGCCGGAAGGCGCGCTGATCAAGGTGGCGGGACTCAAGTCGCTGGTGTTCGAGGGCCGGGCGCGCGTCTTCGATTCCGAGGAAGAATGCTCTTCGATCGTAAAAAGCAAGAAATACAAGGCCGGAGACGTTCTGGTCATCCGCTACGAAGGCCCGAAGGGCGGGCCCGGCATGCGCGAAATGCTCGGCGTCACCGCGCTGATCTACGGGCAGGGAATGGGCGAGAAAGTGGCCCTGGTCACTGATGGGCGCTTTTCCGGTGCCACGCGCGGCATGATGGTGGGCTACGTCTCGCCCGAGGCGGCAGCTGGCGGACCGCTGGGGTTGGTCAGAAACGGGGATCGGATTCTGATTGATGCGACCAAGGGAACGCTGACGCTGCTTGTTTCCAATCTGGAACTGAATAACCGAAAAGCGAGAGTGCCGAAAAGAAATCTATCTGGAGTCCTTGAGAAGTATGCCGCCCAAGTCGGCTCGGCGCACCGCGGCGCGGTCACGCACAGTGGGGCCAGGCCGAAAAAGTAGTCAACAATCGCCTCCCATGCACTGCTTGAATTCCATCGGCAGAGGGTTGAACTGACGCTTCCCGAACGAGATGGGTCCAAGGAGGAGCCGGAACTTTTCTCCGGGCGCAGGGCGAATAGAGTCGAATTGCAGGAGCAACCATTCTGCCTTCTGCGTTTCCGCGGGAAGTCTTAATTCCACCGTGCCGGTTCCCACGAGGCGAAGCGGCTCGGCTTTGACCGCCGCGAAATCCGCAGCGAGATCGGCACCTCCCAGCGGGCATTCAGAACGCACGCCATACCCGGATGGCTGGATGTGACTGCCGTCGGAGAGCCGCAGGCTGATTTCCTGCAGGCCGAATCTTGCGAATTTTTCGGCATTCGGCGTTGTTGCGACAAAGCTCGTGACCATCAGGCAGACCAGGAAAGACGGACGGGCTGCATAGAGTCGCGCGTTCACCGATCGTGCCGCCAGTTCTAGTTGGACGGGGCCGCGGGCAGCTTGCCGCGCTGCGCTATACGGCGAAGATGGTTGGGCATTGGCATCGGTGGAACGCCAATTCTCCGATGGGTTGTCTTGAATCTTGCTGTCGATCACGGTAACGCCAACCGAAGCCGCAACTCCTGCAACGTAGGCAGCGCAACCGTTGCCGAAAAGCAGGACAAAAAAGCATGCGGCAGCCACCGCCGGCCGCACTATCGTGGACGTCGATGGACTAAGCAGAATCCCCTGACTTGCGGGCCCAATAGGCGAAAGTGCCGCGCACGATAGAGGGCTGCAGCAGGAAGTCGCAGGCCTCCTTCGCCAGCTCGGGTTTCACTTCGTTGAAGCCGCCCGCGGCCATGGCACGTATCTGCATGCGCGCGGCGCGCTCGAAAAAGACGGCGAGATAGGCGGCTTCCTCGACCGTCGCGCCCGTGGTGAGCAGGCCGTGGTTGGCGAGCAGGATGGCCTTCGCGCTGCCGAGCGCGCCCGAGATGATGCGGCCTTCGTCGTCGGCGACCGGCACGCCGGGCCATTCGGGCAGGTGCGCGGCGCCATAAAGCATCGCGCTGTCCATGTGAATTACTTTTAAAGGAGAAGAAGTACAAGACAGTGCAGACGCGTAGGGCGCGTGCGTGTGAATGATCGCGTTGACGTCCGGGCGCTTCTTGTAGATCCAGATGTGGAAGCGCACGCCGGGATTCGGGCGCCCGCCGCCGCTTTTTCCATTCACGGGCAGCAGGTCTTCGTCCACCAGCACCATGCGTTTGGCGGTCGCTTCATCGAAGCCATAGCCGAATTGCAGGGTCCACCAGGTCCCCGGTTTCTTCGCCCGTGCGGTGACCTGGCCGGCGAGGCCCGACTCGTGGCCCTCGCGCGCGAGGACACGGCAGGCGGCAGCCAGGTTTTCCTCGACGGAAGACGAAAGCTCCGGCAGGTCCTCCTCCATTTCCCGGTTCACCCGCTCGAGGAAATGGGCCTTGGGCTTCATCGCATGAAGCTCGGCAGCCAGAGCGAGATGACGGGGAAGGCGACCAGGATCGCGAGGCGCAAGCAGTCGACCATCATGAAGGGCAGCACGCCGCGGAACACGACGCGCGTCGGTACTTCGGGCAGCAGGGTCGCGAGCACGAAGAGATTCATGCCCACCGGCGGGCTGATGAGGCCGATCTCCACCACCACCACGATCAGGATGCCGAACCACACCGGGTCGAGGCCGAGGTGCACGATCAGCGGAAAGAACACCGGCACCGTGAGCAGGATCATGGAGAGCTCCTCCATCGCCGTGCCGAGCAGGACGTAGATCGCCATGATCACGGCCACCACCAGTACAGGGCTCAACTGGAAGCGGGTGACGAAGCCGATCAGGTCGGTCGGCATGCTGGTGATGTTGACGAACTCGGCGAACATCAGCGCACCGATCAGGATCAGGAACAGCATCGAGGTAGTGCGCGCGCTCTCGAGCAGCGCCGCGTAAAGCGACTTCCAGCTCAGGGAGCGGCGGGCCAGCGCGAATACCAGCGCTCCGGTGGCGCCGACTCCGGCGCCCTCGGTAGCGGTGAACACGCCGCCGTAGATGCCGCCCATCACCAGCGTGAAGAGCGCGATGACGCTGGTCACGCCCTTGTAAACCAGCGACAGGGCGAATACCGCGATGGCGCCGAGCACGGCAGCGTCGTCGGCGTCCATCCAGTTCATGCTCACCACGGCAATGACGGCTACCCCGAGGCCCGAGAACCAGCCGACGCCATCGAGGGTGGCGAAGCGCTCGCGCCAGCTCAGGCGCTCCCCCGGCGGGCCCGCCTTCGGGTCGCGCCAGGTGACGTATTGCACGGCGAGGCAGAGCAGGGCGATGGCGAGGATTCCGGGCAGGATGCCGGCGGCGAACAGCTTGCCGATGTTGGTGCCGGTCATAATGCCGTAGATCACCATGATGGTGGAGGGCGGAATCAGGATGCCAAGCGTGCCGCCTGCGGCGATGGCGCCGGTGGAGAGATGGTCGGCGTAACCGTACTTCTTCATCGACGGGTAGGCCACCTTGGCGAACGTCGCCGCGGTGGCGATGGAAGAGCCGCAGATGGCGCCGAAGCCGCCGCAGGCGACGATGGTCGCCATGGCGAGACCGCCGCGCAGGTGGCCGATGAAGGCGTAGGCGCAGCGGTAGAGCTCCTGCGACATGCCGGCGCGAGTGACGAAGTTGCCCATCAGGATGAACAGCGGCACCACCGACAGCGTGTAGTTGCGGCCGGTCTCGTAGATCTTGGTCTGCGCCGTGGCAAGCGCCGCGTGCCAGCTCCAGTCGCGCATGTAGGCATAGCCGACGATGCCGACGATACCCATCGACAGCGCGATCGGAATGCGAACGAACGCGAGCAGCATCATGACCAAGAGGCCGGTGAGCACCTCTGTCATGCCGGGTGTCGCGTCAGGTCGTGGCCTGCGAGGCGCGCGCGGCGCCGGGCGAGAACATCTTGAAGACGTGGACCAGGCCGGTGAGTCCGATCATCGCCGCCATGAAGTAGACGAAGGGCGAGATCGGGATCTTGATGACATCGGTGGTGTCGCCGTAGCCGCCGATGGTGCGCGCCTTGAGCCAGACCTGCCAGGCCAGGAAGAACATCACCGCGGCGCACAGCAAGTGCACGGCGCGCACCACCACGGCGGTGGCGCGCGGCGTCAGCACGCGGTCGATGAAGTCCATGGTGACGTGCTCGTCGGCGTGCGATACCAGCGGCAGGCCGGCGAAGATCAGCACCAGCAGCATCAGCTCGGTGACCTCGAAGCCCCCGCGCAACGGGAAATTGAACAGATACCGCGCCACGACGTCAACGAAGGTCAGCAGCATCATGGCGAACAGGATGGCCGAGGCGGCAACGCCGAGCACGGCGTCGATCCGCCTCTCCCAGATGGTCGCGGGCTGGCTCACCCTGGTCCCGCTATTTGCCGGAAGCGACCTTCTTCAGCTCCTGGCGGAATTCGGCCAGCACATTGGCGCCGTCGACGCCCTTGGCGTTGGCCGACTTGATCCACTCGTCGTCGAGCGCCTTCGCCTGCGCCATCACTTCCTTGACGAAGGCGGGCTTGGCGGGATCGATCTGCGCGCCCGCCGCCTTCAGGCCCGACAGGCCAAGCTGGTCGGCGCGGTCCCAGGACTGGCCGTTGCTGCGCGCCGCGACCTCTAAGCTGTGCTTCTCGATGATGTCCTGGTCCTGCTTCGAGAGCTTGTTCCACTTCTCCTGGTTGAGGAAGAAGCCGAACGCCGAGCTGTAGAAGCCGCCCGGGAAGATGGTGGCGTACTTGACGACTTTGTCGAGCTTGAAGGAGACGATCGACTCGAGCGGGAAGAATACGCCGTCGGCCACGCCCGAGGAGAGCAGCTCGTAGGACTCGGGCGCCGGCTTGACGAAGGCCGAGGCGCCGAGCAGGTTGCCGAACTTCTCGGCGATGCCGCCGCCGGTGCGGATCTTCATGCCCTTGAGGTCGGCCAGGCTGTTGATCGGGCGCTTGACGTTGAACATCTGGCCGGGTCCGTGCGTCCATACCGCCAGGAGCTTGACGCCGTTGTACTCGCCGACCTGGTGGAAATACTTCCAGTAGATTCGGCTGTAGGCCACCGAGTTGATCTCGGCGGTGGCGCCGGCCCCGGGCAGCTCCGCCATCAGCGGCAGCGCGTGACGCGCCGGCGTGTAGCTGGCGGTGACATACGAAAGATCCACCAGGCCGTCGCGCACCGCGTCGAAGGTGCCGGGCGCCGCGGCCGGCGCTTTCGGCAGTCCCTGGAACTTGACGCGACCGTTCGTCGCTTTCTCGATATCGGCGGCCCAGTTGGCCTGCCAGATCGACAGATGGTGCGTCGGCGGCACCCAGCTCGAGTAAGTGAGCGGCGCCTGCGCATGCGATGTTGCGGAAAGCGCAACACCGACAACGGTGAGCGCGAGTTGGCGTAACTTCATCATGTTGTCCCTCCTCCTTGAACCTGCATGATAAATGTTTGGCGACGGCCGTGCGCAAATTCACAACAGATCGATTGTGTTTCCAAAACGATTTGGATACGATTCTGCGGGCAAGCAAGGGGGAGCGTTCATGCCACACGTGGTCACCAAGTCCGATCTGGTTCAGGTCGCGGCGAAAGCCGGCAATGTCAGCAAGGCGGCGGCGGGCGAAGCGGTGAACGCAGTGTTCGACGCCATCGTCGCCAACGTTGCCAAGGGCAAGCGCGTGACCGTGGTCGGCTTCGGCACCTTTCTGCCGCGCAAGCGCAAGGCGCGCGCCGGCCGCAGCCCGGCCAACGGCAAGGAAATCCGCATCTCCGCAAAGACCTTACCGGCGTTCGCTGCCGGGCAGGGGTTCAAGGAAGCCGTCGACAAGCCCTGACCGGCGCGTTTGCTTTCCCTTCCAGGCTGTTGTTTTGGCATAATTATTGCCATGGACAATCCGTTGATCCTGTCGCTCGACGCGCACGGCGTGCCGCATCGCTGGATCAGCTGGCAGCAGGCGTGCTTCTACTACGCGAAGAATCTGGTGGCCTGGACGCTGGGCGACGAGACCTTCACCTACTACGGCGGCATCTCGCGCAGCACCGGCCGGCGCTCGAGCATCACGGCGCACTCGATCATCGCGGTGAAGGGCAAGGCGCTCGCCGCGAAGGGCTTCCACCAGGTGCCGCCCCTGAACAACCGGGAGCTGTTCCGCCGCGACCGGCATATGTGCGGCTACTGCGGTGGCGAGTTCAATTATTTCCGGCTGACGCGCGACCACATCACGCCGCTGTCGCGCGGCGGGCGCGACACCTGGATGAACGTGGTCACGGCGTGCCGGCACTGCAACGGCCACAAGCGCAACCGCATCCCCGAGGAGTCGGGCATGCAGCTGCTCTACGCGCCCTACGTGCCGAACAAGGCCGAGTACCTGATCCTCACCAATCGCCGCATCCTCTCCGACCAGATGGAGTTCCTGAAGCAGCACGTGGCGGCGCACTCGCGGCTAGTGCTCGCTCCGGCCTGATTTCTGGCCGATTTCTGGCGCAATAGCGGTTTCCATCTTCTCGAGCGCGACCCGGCCGGCCGGCTGAAGGTCACCGACGACTTCCTGCGCGCCTATCTGCTGCGCCCGGAAGTCCATCCGGTCGAGGATTCCTGCGACGACGAGCGCCGGCTGCATGCGCGGCTGATGGGCGATCCCAGGGTCTCGGTTTCTCCGGACGAGATTTCCAGAGTGAAAGACGAAGATGCCAGGTACAACTACCAGACCATTCTCAATTTCACCAGAAAGCTCGTCGATGCTGGAACCGTCGAAGGCTGCTACCTGGGCCTGTTCAGGGGCACGGTCGACGTTCCGCCGCTGTTCATCGACCAGCTGGCGCACGTCATCCTGAGGAACGTGCTCGACGGCTGCGAGGATGCGCTGCGGCTGCGCGCCGGCGAGCTTTTCTTCCGCGAGCAGAAGGCCACGATTCGCGACGGCCACGCGCTGCTCGCCGATCTCGAGACGGTGGAGATGCACGCCAGCGGCAGCCGCTACGGCAGCATCGGCAAGCTGATCGTCGACGCGCAGAGCCCGCTCGGCGCCGCCGACCTCGATGTGCTCGAGCAGGCAAACGCCGCGCTCTACTGGGGGCGCGAGTCGCGCCACGACACGGTGATCAGCGTCAGCTACGGCCGACCGGCGCTGGAGGCGCTGTGCCGCGACATGGAAACCTGGATTTTTCATTTCCTGGACATCGAAACGAAAATAAAACCGATTCGCAAAATCGACGAACCGCGCTGGGCCTGGCACGTGGGGCTCGACGCCGAGTCGACCGCCATCCTCAACGAGCTGTGGGGCGGTGGCGAGATCGAGGCTGGGCGCATGCGCAACATCCTCGCCATGTTCGCGCTGCAGTTCGAGGACCCCGCGTACATGCGCGCCGACGTGCGTGGCAGGACGGTTTATCTCGCCTTGTCGGGGAATGACGGCGTGGTGAAAATGAAGCCGCAGAACCTGCTGACTGGACTTCCTTTAAATGAAGCCTGAATACTGGGATAAGGCGAAGCGCGCGCTCGCGCGCCGCGACCCGGTGCTGGCGGCGATCATGCGCCGCCACCCCAAGGTGCACATCACGCCGCGCGGTGAGCCCTTCCACACCCTGGCGCGCGCCATCGTCGGCCAGCAGATCTCGGTCAAGGCGGCGCAGAGTGTCTGGAACAAATTTGCATTGCTCATCGAAGAAATCAAGCCAGAGAATGTATTGAAGAAAAAACGTCCCCAATTGCGCGCCTGCGGCCTGTCGGACCGCAAGGTCGAGTACATCGCCGATCTGGCGCAGCACTTCGCCGATGGCCGCATCCACCTGCACCGCTGGCCGGCGATGGACGACGAGGCGATCATCGCCGAACTGACCGAGGTGCGCGGTATCGGCCGCTGGACGGCGGAGATGTTCCTGATGTTCAACCTGATGCGGCCCGACATCTTTCCGCTGGGCGATCTGGGTTTGCAGAAGGGACTGCAAGTCGCCTATCACGGCGGCAGAAAAATTTCCCTGAAAACCATGAAAAGCCGAGGAGAGTCCTGGCGGCCGTGGCGCTCGGTGGCGACCTGGTACCTGTGGCGCTCGCTCGATCCGCTGCCGGTAGAATACTGAGCTTGAGCGCAAGGGGGGGCGGCGCGATGAGCGAAGCCGTGTCACGCTTCACATTTCTTCCAGTTGATGAGCGGCAGGCGCTGCGTATCCGTCGCCTCTTCATGGCGGCGGGGACGTCGCTGCTGGTGTGCGCCACGCTGTTCGCTTGCGCTTTCCTCGGGCTGTTGCCGCTGCGCGCGGCCGCCGAAGCAACGACCGGCATCTGCGCCCTGATCGTGATCTTCTATCTGCTGTTTCGCAGCGGCCTCAACCTGCGCTTCCCCGACCCCAGCCTGACCACCGAGCAGATCGGCATCGCCATCGTGTTCCTGTCGTACATCATGTACTACGCCGGTCCGGCGGGCGAGGCGCTTTCCCTGTTCTATCCGGTGGCGATGCTGTTTGGCGCGCTACGGCTGAGCGTGACGCGCCTGATGGCGCTCGCGCTGCTCGCGGTAGCGTCTCACGCGACGATGCTGTGGCTGTCGATCCTCCGCGATCCGGCAATGGAAGCCGGCCCGGCACTGACCGAACTGGCGGTCATGGCCGTGGTCCTGCCCTGGTTCGCCCTGATGAGCGGCTATGTCAACCGCCTGCGCCTGCGGCTTTCGGATAGCCACCGCCAGCTGCAGGGGGCGTACGACCGCATCGAAAAACTCGCGGCGCTGGACGAGCTGACCGGCGTTTTCAACCGCCGCCATCTGATGGGGGCGCTGGCGCGCGAGCGCTCGCGGCTGGAACGTCTCGCCACGCCGTTTTCGATCTGCCTGCTCGACATCGACCACTTCAAGTCGATCAACGACACGCACGGCCACGCCGCCGGCGACGCGGTGCTGGCCGCGTTCGCGCGCCTCGGCGGCGCCGGGCTGCGCGGCGCGGACATTTTCGGGCGCTTCGGTGGCGAGGAGTTCCTCCTGATCCTGGCGGGAACCGGGCTGCCGGGCGCGCAGGTCTCGGCCGAGCGTCTGCGCCTTGCGATCGAATCCGCCAGCTTCGCTGCAGTGACGCCCGACCTGCGCGTGCAGGTGACCATCGGCGTGGCCGAGGCGGTGAAGGGCGAGGACAACGTCGAACTGCTGCGACGCGCCGACCGGCTGCTCTACGCCGGCAAGGCCGCCGGGCGGAATCGCGTGGTGATCGGCTAGAATCGCGCCCCGATGAAGACCACTTTCCTCGAGTTCGAGCAGCCGATCGCGGAACTGGAAACCCGCATCGAGGAGCTGCGCTACGTGCAGGACGACTCCGCGGTCGAAATCTCGGAGGAGATCCAGCGCCTCACCAAGCGCAGCCAGACGCTGACCAAGGACATCTACGGCAAGCTGTCGCCGTGGCAGGTGGCCCAGGTGGCGCGCCATCCGCAGCGCCCCTATACGCTCGACTATCTGCAGGCGCTGTTCACGCATTTCGAGGAACTGCACGGCGACCGCATTTTTTCGGAGGACGCGTCGATCGTCGGCGGCCTGGCGCGCTTCAATGGCGAGGCTTGCGTGGTGGTCGGCCACCAGAAGGGCCGCGACACCAAGGAAAAGATCCTGCGCAATTTCGGCATGCCCAAGCCCGAGGGCTACCGCAAGGCGCTGCGCCTGTTCCGGCTGGCGGAGAAATTCAGCCTGCCGGTATTCACTTTCGTCGACACGCCGGGCGCCTACCCCGGCATCGACGCCGAGGAGCGCGGCCAGGCCGAGGCGATCGGCCGGAACCTGTTCGAGATGGCGCGGCTGAAGACGCCGATCATCGTCACCATCATCGGCGAGGGCGGCTCGGGCGGCGCGCTCGCTATCGCCGTGGGCGACGTGGTGCAGATGCTGCAGTACGCGACCTACTCGGTGATCTCGCCGGAGGGCTGCGCCTCGATCCTGTGGCGCAGCGCCGAAAAGGCGCCGGAGGCGGCCGACGCCCTTGCCATCACCTCGAGCCGGCTGAAAACGCTCGGGCTGGTGGACAAGATCATCCCGGAGCCGCTCGGCGGCGCGCATCGCGATCCGCAGATGACCGCGCAGGCGCTGAAGAAGGCGCTGGCCGAGGCGCTCAAGCAGGTCAAGGAAAAAAAGCCGAAAGAGCTCGTGGAGGAGCGCCTCGAGCGGCTGATGGGCTATGGCAAGTTCAAGGAAACCACCGAGCGCTAGCCTCGCTGTCGCGTTGTCGGGCGGCGTCGACTCGGTGGTCCTGCTGCACCTGCTGAAGGCTCGCGGGTTTTCCCTGCAAGCCGTCCATGTCCACCACGGACTCAGCCCGAACGCCGACGCCTGGGCCGGTTTCTGCGCCAAGCTGTGCCGGCGCTGGGGAATTTCATTTTCCCTTCATCGGGTCAATGTCAGAAAAAGCGGGAAGGGCCTGGAAGCCGCGGCGCGGGAGGCGCGCTATGCGGTGTTCCGAAAGCTGCCTCAGCAGGGCGTGGTCCTGGCGCATCACCTGGATGACCAGGCTGAAACCGTCCTGATGAACCTGCTGCGCGGCGCCGGCAGCCGCGGCGCGAGCGGCATGGCGCCGGTCTCTGATTTCCACGGCAAGACGCTGCTGCGCCCACTGCTCGACATCCCGCGCAGCGCGATCCTGGCCTACGCGCGCCGCCACCGGCTCGACTGGGTCGAGGACGAGAGCAACGCCGACGAAGCGCTGACGCGCAATTTCATCCGCCGCCGCATCGGCCCGCTGCTCGAGGCGAAATATCCGAAGTGGCGCGAAAGCCTGGCGCGAGCCGCGCGGCATTTTTCACAACGGGAACTGGGCAAGGAGGATCTGCTGCGGAGCTTCCTGCAATCCAACGGCATGAAGGCACCGAGCGAGGCAAAGTTAGTGGAGATGCTTAAGCAACTCGCTGCTTCAGGCTCCGCGACCCGCATCGATCACGATGGATCGACGCTGCGGGTTTATCGTGAAAAGATTTTTCTCGAAAAGAAAAACGACACCGGCGTCCCCACGCTCCAATGGAAAGGGCAATCTCGGCTGGCCCTTCCCGGCGGCGAGCTGCACTTCCGCCGGGTGCGGGGCGGGGGTTTTGACGCGGGGAAAAAACCCCTGACCGTGCGCGCTCGCTCGGGCGGCGAGCGCCTGCAGCCGGATCCACGCCGGCCGCGGCGCACGTTGAAGAATCTGTTCCAGGAAGCCGGCGTGCCGCCGTGGCAACGGGATCAACTGCCGATGCTCTACAGCGGGACCGAACTCGTGTGGGTGCCGGGACTGGGCATCGACGCACGCTTCCAGACGGCGCCCAAGCGCTCCGGATGGGTGCCCGAATGGCGACCTAACTCCTTGTTTTTATGAAAGTCGGTGCCTGCCCGTGCTAACATCGCCGGTTAATTTTCCGGAGACGCTTGGCAATGGCGGTCGAACGCACTCTTTCCATCATCAAGCCCGATGCGGTGAAGAAGAACGCGATCGGCCAGATCGTCGCGCGTTTTGAAGCGGCGGGCCTGCGCGTGGTCGCGGCGCGCATGACGCAGCTGTCGCTTAAGGAGGCCGAGGGCTTTTACGCGGTGCACCGCGAGCGGCCGTTTTTCCGCGACCTGGTGGATTTCATGATCTCCGGGCCGGTGCTGGTGCAGGTGCTCGAAGGCGACAATGCCATCGCGAGGAACCGCGATCTGATGGGTGCCACCGACCCGAAGAAGGCGGCCAAGGGCACCATCCGCGCCGACTTCGCCGACTCGATCGACGCCAACGCCGTGCACGGATCCGACGGGCCGGAGACGGCGCGCAAGGAAATCGCGTACTTCTTCAAGCCCAAAGAGGTGTATTCGAGGTGAATGCGGCGCTGAAACGGAACCTGCTCGACCTCGACGCGGACGGCCTGCGCCGTTACTTCGAGGAGCAGGGCGAGAAGGCGTTCCGCGCGCGCCAGGTGCTGCGCTGGGTGCACCAGCGGCGCGAGTCCGACTTCGCGCGCATGAGCGACCTGGCGCAGTCGCTGCGCGACAAGCTCGCCGGCCTCGCCGTGGTCGAGGCACCGCGCATTGTCGGCGACACGCTCGCCACCGATGGCACGCGCAAGTGGCTGCTGCAGGTGGATAGCGGCAATGCCGTCGAGGCGGTCTTCATTCCGGAAACCAACCGCAATACGCTGTGCGTCTCGAGTCAGGCGGGCTGCGTGCTCGATTGCGCGTTCTGCTCGACCGGCAAGCAGGGCTTCAACCGCAATCTGACGACGGCCGAAATCGTCGGACAGCTGTGGCTGGCGCAGAAACTGGTCGACAAGCGGATTTCCAATGTGGTGATGATGGGCATGGGCGAGCCGCTGCTCAATCTCGACCAGGTCATCCCGGCGCTCCGGCTGATGCTCGACGACAACGCCTACGGCCTGTCGCGGCGGCGCGTCACGGTGTCGACTGCCGGCGTGATCCCGGGCATGGACCGGCTGCGCGAGGAGTGCCCGGTAGCACTCGCTGTTTCCCTTCACGCCTCGAACGACGAGCTGCGCGACCGGCTGGTGCCGGTCAACCGCAAGTATCCGCTGCGCAAGCTAGTCGCCGCCTGCAACCGCTATCTCGAGCGGGCGCCGCGCGACTTCATCACCTTCGAGTATGTGATGCTCGACGGCGTGAACGACAGGGACGAGCACGCGCGCGAGCTGGTGGCGCTCGCCGCCCAAGTGCCCTGCAAGTTCAACCTGATTCCCTTCAATCCGTTCCCGCACTCCGGCTTCGAGCGCTCGGGCGCCGAGCGCATGCGGCGCTTTTCCGGCATCCTGCAGGCAGCGGGTCTCACGGTCACCGCGCGCAAGACACGCGGCGACGACATCGCGGCGGCCTGCGGCCAGCTGGCGGGCGATGTTGCCGACCGCACGCAACGCGCCGCGCGTCGCGTGCACCATCTCAAGGAGGTCAGGGCATGAGGCTAGCCGCCACCGCGCTTCTGCTGGCGCTCGCAGCAGGCTGCTCGACGACGCCCGAGGGCCCGACCACGGCCACCGGCGGCACGCAGGCCGGCGAGTCGACCGATCCGCGCAACCGCGCGCGCGTCCACACCGAACTCGCCTCGCTCTATTACGCACGCGGCAACATGTCGGTGGCGCTCGACGAGCTGCGCGTCGCGGTAGCCGCCGACCAGAGCTACGCGCCGGCACATGCCATGTTCGGCACGGTCTACATGAGCCTGCGCGAGAACAAGCTGGCGCAATCGAGTTTCGAGAGGGCGGTATCGCTCGCACCGACCGATCCGGACATCAATCACAACTACGGCTGGTTCCTGTGCCAGAACGCGCGTGCCCCGGAGTCGATCCGCTATTTCCAGCAGGCGGTGAAAAATCCGCTCTACCCGACGCCCTGGCGCTCCTATTCGGCGGCGGGCGTCTGCACCCAGATGACCGGCAACATCAAGGACGCCGAGGACTACTTCCAGCGTGCGCTGCGCCTGGAGCCCGATGAGCCGACCGCGCTGCTGGCGCTCGGCCTTATCCGCTATCGGCAGGCGAAGTTCGACGAGTCGCGGCGGCTGGTGTCGCGCTACAACAAGCTGGTGGCGCCGAGCGCCGAGTCGCTGTGGCTGGCGCTGCGCGTCGAGCGCAAGCTGGGCGAGCGCGTCGCCGAGCAGAGCTACGCCAACCAGCTGCGCCGGCGCTTCCCGTCGTCGCCGGAATTCGGGGCGCTGCAGCGAGGCGAATACGACAAATGACGGCAGAGGCGACCGGCATCGGCGGCGAACTCGCGCGGGCGCGCGAAGCGCGCGGGCTGGCGCTGGCCGACGTTGCCCAGAGCCTCAAGTTCGCGCCGCGCCAGCTCGAGGCGCTCGAGCAGGAGCGCTTTGACCTGCTGCCGGGCGGCACCTTCGCGCGCGGCATGGTGCGCAGCTACGCGCGGCTGCTGAAGCTCGATCCCGAGCCGCTGGTGAGCCGGCTCGGCGAGGCGCCGGTCGCCTCGAATACCGGGCGCCTGGCGGAACGCTACCGCGAGCCGGTGCCGTTTTCCGACAACGCGCGGCGCTCGACCCTGATCTACCTCGGCCTGTCGCTGGTGGTGCTGCTGGCCGCCGCCGCGTTCGCCTACGAATGGATGCGCGAGCGTACTGTCGCGCGCAAGGCACCTGCCGCCGCTGCGGTGGCGAGGACGCCGCCCAAGGCCGCGCCGCGGCCAGTGGTGGAAAGCGCGCCAGTGCTGGTTATTGAAAAGGCGGTTGTCGAGAAAAAAGCGGAAGCGCCGAAAAAACCTGAGGCGCTTGCCAAACCCGCGTCGGGCGTACATCGCCTGGTGCTGCGCATCGAGCGCGAGGCCTGGATCGAGGTACGCGACGGCGCCGAGCGGCTGCTCATTTCTTCCCTCAATCCGGGCGGCACCGAGCGCGTGGTGCAGGGCAGGCCGCCATTCAGCCTGGTGATCGGCAACGCGCAGCACGTGCGCGTGATTTACGACGACCGGCCGGTCGACCTGCAGCCCTACGTCAAAGTCGAAGTCGCGCGACTGACCCTGCAATGAGCGGGCCTGGCCTCGAAAATTCGCGTCGGATGTCGCGACGGGTCGTGGTCGGCGGCGTCGCCATCGGCGGTGGCGCGCCGGTGGTGGTGCAGTCGATGACCAATACCGATACCGAGGACGTGCAGGCGACCGCGCGCCAGGTCGAGGAACTCGCGCGCGCCGGCTCGGAGCTGGTGCGGATCACCGTCAATACGCCCGAGGCGGCGGCACAGGTGCCGCACCTGCGCGCACGCCTGGACGCCGTCGGCTGCCGCGTGCCGCTGGTGGGCGACTTCCATTACAACGGCCACAAGCTGCTGACGCAGTTTCCTGAGTGCGCGCAGGCGCTCGACAAGTACCGCATCAACCCGGGCAATGTCGGCCGCGGCACCAAGCGCGACGAGCAGTTCGCCACCCTGATCGAGTGCGCCCTGCGCCACGGCAAGCCGGTGCGCATCGGCGTCAACTGGGGCAGCCTCGACGCCGAGCTCCTGGCCAGGCTGATGGATGAAAATGCAAAGAAATCCTCTCCCGCCGACTCGAGCCAGGTCATGCGCGAAGCCGTCATCCGCTCGGCGCTCGACTCCGCGAAGTACGCCGAGGAACTGGGCCTGCCGGCCGAGCGCATCGTCATCTCCTGCAAGATGAGCCAGGTGCAGGATCTGATCGCCGTGTACCGCAACCTCGCGCGGCGCTGCGACTATGCGCTTCATCTCGGGCTGACCGAGGCGGGCATGGGATCGAAGGGCATCGTCGCCTCGACCGCGGCCATCGGCGTGCTGCTGCAGGAGGGGATCGGCGACACCATCCGCGTGTCGCTCACCCCCGAGCCGGGCGGCGACCGCGCGCGCGAAGTCCAGGTGGCGCAGGAAATCCTGCAGACCATGGGTCTGCGCGCGTTTACCCCGATGGTCAGCGCCTGCCCGGGCTGCGGCCGTACGACGAGCACGTACTTTCAGGAGCTCGCCCAGAAAATAGAGTCTTATCTGAGAAAGCAGATGCCGGTCTGGAAAAGCACCCATCCCGGCACGGAAGACATGCGGGTGGCGGTGATGGGCTGCGTGGTCAATGGCCCGGGGGAATCGAAGCACGCCAACATCGGCATCAGCCTGCCGGGAACCAACGAGACTCCGGTGGCGCCGGTCTACGTCGACGGTCAAAAGACGGTGACATTGAAAGGCGGCCGCATCGCGGAAGAGTTCCAGGCGATCGTCGAGAACTACGTCGCGACGCACTACAAGCCATGACGCCGATCGTCGCGGTGAAGGGGATGAACGACATCCTCCCCGGGGAGGCGGAAACCTGGCTCTGGTTCGAAGCGAAGGTCGGCGACTGGCTGTCGCGCTACGGCTACCGGAATATCCGCATGCCGCTGGTCGAGCAAACGAGCCTGTTCAGCCGCGCGATTGGCGAGGCCACCGACATCGTCGAAAAGGAGATGTACTCCTGGGTCGATTCGCTGAACGATGAGCGCCTGACGCTGCGGCCGGAGGGCACGGCCTCCTGCGTGCGCGCGGCGATCGAGCACAGCCTGCTGCACGACGGGCCCAAGCGCCTGTGGTATTCCGGACCCATGTATCGCCATGAGCGGCCGCAGAAAGGCCGCTACCGCCAGTTCCACCAGTATGGCGTCGAAGCGCTAGGCTACCCGGGGCCCGACGTCGACGCCGAGCACATCGCGATGTGCGCCGCGCTGTGGCGCGAGCTCGGCCTCGACGGCATCCGGCTCGAGCTCAACAACATCGGCTCGGCCGAGGAACGAAGACAGTATCGGATTGAATTGCAGAAATTCCTCGAAAAGAATATCGACCGGCTGGATGAAGACGCGAAACGCCGCCTGAAGACCAATCCGCTGCGTACCCTCGACTCGAAGAACCCGATGGTGAAGGAAGTCGTGGCGCACGCGCCTTCGATGACGGAATTTCTCGGCGAGGCGTCGCGCGCCCATTTCGACGGATTGAAAAATCTATTGGATTCGCAACAGATCGCTTTTCAGCTGAACTCGAAGCTAGTTCGCGGCCTCGACTACTACAATCTCACGGTTTTCGAATGGGTCTCGGATCGCCTCGGCGCCCAGGGCACGGTGTGCGGCGGCGGGCGCTACGATGGCCTGTTCGCGCAGCTCGGCGGCAAGCCGGCGCCGGCCACCGGTTTTGCCATGGGCAACGAGCGCTTGATCGCGCTGCTCGCGGAATCGAAGGTCAAGATTGAGGTAAAGTCGCCCGCCGCCTACGTGCTGCACCAGGGTGCGGGTACGCTGGAATACGCTTTTTCCCTGTGTGAATCGCTCCGGCAGGACGGCTTGCAGGTCGTCCTGCACGCGGGCGGCGGCAGTTTCAAGGCACAGATGAAAAAGGCCGACACCAGCGGCGCTCTCTATGCCGTGCTGATCGGCGAGGACGAGTTGAAGGCCGGCAAGGTGACGGTGAAGCCGCTGCGCAGCGGCCAACCGCAATACCAGGTCAGCCGCGAAGAACTGCCGGCGAAGATCAAGGAAAGCTGAATGGCACTGGATCTGGAAGAACAAGAGCAGGTCGCCGAGCTCAAGGCCTGGTGGAATCAGTACGGCACGCTGGTCGTGGCCGTGCTCGCCGGTGCCCTGATTGCGCTGGGCGGCTGGCAGGGCTGGCGCTGGTATCAGAGCCGGCAGGCGCAGGCCGCCAGCTTGCTGTTCGACGCGCTGACGCACGGCGCGCAGACCGGCGACGCCAAGGCGGTGCGCGACGCGGCCGGCGCGCTGCTCGAGAACTATCCGGGCAGCCTGTACGCGGCGATGGGCGCGCTCGGCTCGGCGCGCTTTCACTTCGATCGCGGCGACCTGAAGACCGCGAAGGCGCAGCTCGGCTGGGCGGTCGCGAGCGCGCGCAGCGAAGATTTCCGCGACCTCGCGCGGCTGCGCCTGGCCGGCGTGCTGCTCGATGAAAAAGCCTACGACGAGGCGATCAAGCTGCTCGATGCGCCGCACGGCGCTGCATTGGACGCCCAGTACGGCGCGCTGCGCGGCGACATCCTGGTCGCCAAGGGCCAGGCCGCGGAAGCACGTGCCGCCTACCGCGCCGCGCTCGACAAGGCTGAGAAGAACCAGGACAACGGCGCGTTCCGCGAAACGCTGCGCATGCGGCTGGAAGCGCTCGGCGGCTGATTTGAAGCGCGTCACCGCCTGGATGCTTGCCGCGCTCGCGGCGTCCGCGTGCGGCGGCGGGCCGTCCGGCCCGCTGCCCGCCGCCCTGCCGCCCATCGCCGACCCGCAGCCGGTTCGCGTGGTGTGGCAGGCGGGTATCGGCACCGCTGAACAATTCAACCTGATGCCGGCGCTCGCCGGCGACTCGATCTATGCGGCGGCGCGCGACGGCCGGGTGGTGCGCTTCGATGCCGCCAGCGGCCGCGAGCGCTGGCGTACTTACGTCGACATGCGTGTCTCGGGCGGCGTCGGCGCCGACACGCAGACCGTGGTGGTGGCGAGCGATGCGGGCGAGGTGGTGGCGATCGATGCGGAAACCGGCAAAACTCGTTGGCGCGCGCGCGTCTCGAGCGAGGTCCTGTCGCCGCCGGCCGTGGGACGCGGCGTGGTCCTGGTGCGCAGCATCGACAGCCGGATCTTCGCCTTCAACGCCGACGACGGAAAGCGACGCTGGGTCTACCAGCGCCCGTCCTCGCCGCTGGTGGTGCGTACGCCTGCGGGGGCGGTGATCCGCGACGACACTGCTTACGCCGGGTTTCGCGGCGGCAAACTGGCGGCGATCGCGCTTGTCAACGGCGGGGTGCGCTGGGAGGCGACGGTGGCGCTGCCCAAGGGCACCACGGAGCTCGAGCGCGTAGTCGACGTCGTCGGCGACCCGGCGGTGCAGGGGCGCGAGGTGTGCGCCACGGCCTACCAGGGGCGGCTGGCGTGCTTCGACGCCGTCAGCGGCAACCAGGTCTGGGCGCGCGACGTGTCCTCGGTCACCGGCGTGAGCCTCGATGCGCGCTACGCCTTCGTCGCCGACGACAAGGGCGCGGTGCAGGCCTTCGACCGCTCTACCGGCGGCGTGGTATGGAAGCAGGACAAGCTCTCCAACCGCCAGCTGTCGCTGCCGCTGCCGGCGGGCAACGCCGTGGTGGTGGGCGATTTCGAAGGCTATGTGCACTTCCTCAGCCGCGATACCGGCGCCTTCCTCGGCCGCTACAACGCGCGCGGCGGCGGCGTGCGCGTGCCGCCGCTGCTGTTGCCGTCGGGGCCGGTGGTGCAAACGCAGACCGGCACCCTGTATGCGCTTTCGCTGTGAAGCCGCGCCGTGAAGCCCGTCATCGCCCTGGTCGGCCGGCCCAACGTCGGCAAATCGACCCTCTTTAACCGCCTCACCCGCAGCCGCGACGCCATCGTGCACGACGTGCCGGGCGTGACGCGCGACCGCCACTATGGCGAGGCCGGGCTCGGCGGCCGCACTTTCATCGCCATCGATACCGGTGGCATCGAGCCCGCCGTGGTCGAGGGCATCTTCGTCGAGATGGCGCGCCAGGCCGACCAGGCGATCGCCGAAAGCGATGCGGTGGTGCTGGTGGTGGACGGCCGCGCGGGCTTGGTGCCTGGCGACCGGGCGATCGTGGAGAAACTGCGCCGCCTGCGTACGCCGGTGTTCATCGCTGTCAACAAGACCGAAGGCATGCCCGCCGCCACCGCAGTGGCCGAATTCCACGAGCTCGGCATGGGCGAGCCCAGGGCTATCTCCGCCGCCCACGGCGAGGGGGTCAATGATTTGATGGAAGCAGTTCTCGCCAGATTTCCCCTGGGGAAACCGGAACAGGATGACACCGAAAAAGGCCATCCGCGGGTGGCCATCGTCGGGCGGCCGAACGTCGGCAAGTCGACGCTGGTCAATGCGCTGGTCGGCGAGGAGCGCGTCATCGCCTTCGACAAGCCCGGCACCACGCGCGATCCGATCGAGGTGCCCTTCGAGCGCGCCGGGCGGCGCTATACGCTGATCGACACCGCCGGCGTGCGCCGCCGGGGCAAGACCGGCACGCCGGTGGAATTCTTCTCCATCGTCAAGGCACTGCAGGCGATCGAGGCGGCCAACGTCGCCGTGCTGCTGCTCGACGCCGCCGACGGCGTCACCGAGCAGGACGCGCATGTCGCGGGCTATATCCTCGAGCGCGGGCGCGCGGTGGTCGTAGCGGTGAACAAGTGGGACGCCGCGGACAAGGAGAGACGCGAGCGCATCAAGATCGAACTGCAATGGAAGGTCAGTTTCCTCAGCTTCGCCGAGAGCCACATGATCTCGGCGAAGCAGGGCACGGGGCTCGCTGACCTGATGCGCTCGGTGGACGGCGCCTACGCCGCGGCGATGGCACGCCTGCCCACGCCCAAGCTGACGCGCGCGATGCAGGCCGCGGTCGAGAAGCAAGCCCCGCCGAAGGTCGGCCTGTTCCGCCCCAAGCTGCGCTATGCGCACCAGGGCGGCATCAACCCGCCGCGCATCATCATCCACGGCAACTCGCTCGATCGCGTGCCCGACAGCTACAGGCGCTACCTCGAGGGTTTCTTCCGCGACGAGTTCAAGCTCGCCGGCACGCCGATGTCGATCGAATTCCGCACCAAGAAGAATCCATACTTCGCCAAGGAGAGAAAGGCGCTGCCCCAGGGCAAGGCGCGCGCCCAGCGCGACGCGCGTTCAGCTCAGAAGCGAAAGAAGCAGTTGCGGGAGCGCCCGGCCCGGCGCCAGCGCCCCTAGCCCGGGGCGGTCATGGCGCGCTGCCGAACCAGGCCGCCAGCGCCGCTGCGGTGAAGAAGGGCCAGGCGATGTGCCGCCCGCGCGTCGTGACGAAGCAGAGCAGCGCGCAGAGGGCGAAATAACCGGCCGTAATTGGACCCACCGCCTTGCCGTGCAGCACGAGGAGGGCGGCCAGGGCAACCCAGGTGATGCTGGTGAGATGCCAGGCCCAGCGCACGATCGGCCATAGCCCGCCGCCGACCTGCATTTTTGGAAACACGCGCCGCTCGCCGAGGTAGGAATGGGTAACGGCCATGAACAGCGCGAGGGCGGCAGAGACATAGAGCAGTTGCATGGCGGGCTTTGCAGTGTTATGTTGACGATGACAACATAACAGAACCATAGATGTAGTCAATGTCAACATACCACCACGGCAACCTGCCGAAGGCGATCCTCGCTTCTGCCGGGAAAATTCTGGAAAAAGAAGGACTTACCGGCCTGAGCCTGCGCCATGCGGCGCGCCGCGCGGGGGTGTCCCACAACGCGCCTTATCGTCACTTTCCGCACCGGGAGAGCCTGCTCGCCGGGCTGGCGGCGCAGGGTTTCGCGATGCTGGGCGAAGCGCTGAACAACTGCTCGGGCAAGGCTATGGGCGCCGCCTACGTGCGCTTCGCGCTGCGCTATCCGGAGCGTTTCCGCCTGATGTTCGGCGGCTCGCTGCCGATCGAGAAGTACCCGGTATTGCGCGAAGCGGCGCAGCGCGCATTCCAGCCGGTGGTGGACTCGTTCCGGCCGCATGCTAGCCCGCAGCAGGCGCAGATCGCCGCCGCCGCCGCCTGGTCGCTGGTGCACGGCCTGTCGCATCTGCTGCTCGACGGGCATTTCAAGCAGGCGAGCAGCGAAGCGGGCGGCACGGAGCAATTGGTGCGGCAGGTGCTCGATACCGTGCGCTACGTGCTCGGCGCTCAGCGCTCGGCGTAGTCCTCGAAAGCGGCGGCGCAACCCGCGGCGGCGGCGTGACAGCGCAGCAGCCGGAACACCGGCGATGCCGGCCGGCGCGCACGCTCGCCGTGCGCCTTCCACAGGCCGAGCGCGGCCTCGTTGTTTCCCTCCGCGATCTGCGCCAGCATCGCGGCAGCGAGCAGATAGTCGCGCGCTTCGCCGGTGAGTTCTCTCTGCGTCGCGAGCAGCACCGGAGCGTGGCGCGCCATCACCTCCGCATCGCGCGCGGCAACCGCTCGGAACAGCGCGATCCAGCGGCGCTGGGCGTCCTCCAGGCCGCGAAAGCAGGGCGCAGTGCCGATGCGCGTCCACACCGCGAGCACGTCGTCAGGCTGGAGGTAAGGATTCATCGCCTGGGCGACGCGCATCGCGCTGTGCACCCAGACGTCGTGCTCGCGCGGCGAGCGGCACTCGATCAGCCGCACCTTGACGAGCTCGAGGTCCTTCTGCAGTTGCAGCGGCACCGCCTCGGGGTCGGGCTCGGCGGCGTTGAGCAGGAAATTGCGCGCGTACCACGCGAGACGCGTGTTCTCGACGCGCTCGAAGGCATAATCACCGGCGAACAGCGCATTCACCGCGCGCCGGCTGCGGCCCGGCTCGAGCATCTCGAGCAGCGGCAAGCCGGCGTTGAGCAGACCGACGACCTCGGCGGCGCTCTTCTCGAGGAACCGGTGGCGCGCTGCATTGAGGTCGAGGATCGGCGCGTAGTCGGAATTCGCCGGCATGCCGTAGCTCGCCACCAGCGGCTCGAGCGTCGCGCGACTGCCGAGATAGCGCACGTCGAGATCGCCCGCAGTGAGGACGTGCACCGTCCACAGCTCTTTCGCCAGGCCCGGGTCGTCGAACACCCGCGTTTGCGGCGGCAGCGGCACCGGCGCATCGCTCGCCACGATCAGCAGGTCGTGGTCGCTTGGCGCGAATACCGCGTAGTGCGGAAACTCGGCGCCGAGAGCGCGCAGCACGGCGGCGACCAGCGAAGCGTCGATCTCGTAGAGCTGCATCCACTGCACCAGCAGGCCGCCGGCGTTGAGATGGCCGCGCACGCGGCGGTAGAACTCGCGCGTGAACAGGCCGGACACGCCACTTACCCAGGGATTGGACGGCTCGGAGACGATCAGGTCGTAGCGGCGGCCGTGCGTGGAAAAGAAGGTCTTGGCGTCGTCGATATGCAGGGCGCCGCGCGGGTCGGAGAAGGCGGCGCGGTTGCGCGGCAGGAAGCCGCGCGCCGCCTCGGCCATCGCCGCCTCGATCTCGATAGTGTCGACGCTGTCGATGCTCAGGCTCTGCAGCAGGGTGTGGGTGGTGAGGCCGGTGCCGATGCCGATCACTGCGGCGCTCTTCGTCTCCGGCCGCAGCGCGAGCGGCAGCGCGCCGGTCAGCACCATGGTCACTTCGTCGGTGCCGCGTACGCCCGCCGGGTCGAGGTTGATCGAGCCGTCGGACTTGCCGTTGGTGCGCAGGCTGACCGCTTCGGCGTACTTCACCAGGTGCACGGTGGCGGTCTTGCCATCCTGCTTGAACAGGATTTCCGCGTCGCGCGAGGCCGACAGCGTGCCGTAGCGGAACACGCCGGCGGTCATCTTGTTCGCGTCGAGCTCGACGCCCAGCGCCACGGCGAGGAAAACAGTCGCGCAGGCCGCGGCGGCCAGCGCGAGTTGCCGGGGCTGGAAGAATAATCTCCACAGGAGAAAGCCGAGCGCGACGTCGATCAGGCCGCCGGCGATCAGCGTGCCCTTGAGGCCGAGCAGCGGCAACCCGGCGTGCACCGCGATGATCACGCCGGCGATGGCGCCGAGCGTGTTCGCGGCATAGACGCGCCCGATGGCGGCTTCGCCGCCGCCGGCGCGCAGCAGGGCGCCGGTGAGCAGCGGCAGCGTCATGCCGGCAAAGAAAGTGGCCGGCAGCATCACCAGTGCCGCGATAGCCGCGCCCCACAGGTTGAAGAACAGGTAGCCGGTGTCGCTGCGCGCGAGCCCGGTCATCAGCGTTTCCATCAGCGAGAACGTCTGGTCGTAAACCGGCAGCGTGGCGAGCGCCGCCAGTCCCATCGCCACCTGCACCGCGGCGAGCAGGCGCAGCGGCTCGGCGGCATCGGCGCGCCGACGTACCGCCAGTCCGCCCAGGGCGAGCCCGAGGATGAAAGTCGCGAGCATCAGTTCGAAGGCGTTGGTCGACGCGCCGAGCACCAGCGCCAGCATGCGGATCCAGACGATTTCGTAAATGAGCGAGGCGAGGCCGGTGAAAAAGGCGACGACCAGGATGAGGCGCACGGCCTTGTTTTCGACCAGCGTCGAATGGAGGGGCGCACGCTGAGCCGGCCGCGCCAGCAGCCAGACCGCCGCGGCAATCGCGAGATTGAGGCTGCCCGCGATGCGCAGGGTCCCCGGCAGCCCGACCCAGGCGACCAGCACGAAGCCGCTCACCAGCACGCCCGCGGCGGCGCCGAGGCTGTTGGTGAAGTAGAGCATGGCGACCGATTCGCCCGCCGCACCCGGATGGGCGCGCGCCAGGCCGGCGCTCATCAGGGGAAAGGTCATGCCGAGCAGGAAGGATTGCGGCACGATGAGCAGGCAGGAGACCGCGATCTTGGCGGCGAGCGCCAGACCATCGACGCCGAGCGCGGGCAGCAGCACCGTGTGCGACCAGTCGGTGAGCGCGACGAAAACGGCGTGGAAGACCAGCGCGGCGATGCCGATCGCCGCCTCGACCAGCGCGTAGGTGGCGAGCGGGTGCGCGATGCGTGCCGAGCGCCGGCCGCACCACGCGGCGCCCGCCGCCATGCCGCCCATGAACGCGGCCAGCACCAGCGACTGCGCATACGCGGCATGGCCGAGGAACAGCTTGAGGTAGTGCGTCCAGATCGACTCGTAGATCAGCCCGGCGAACCCGGAGGCGGTAAACAGCAAGTAAAAGGCCGCGCGCGACATGCGGGGCGATGCTAATTTAATTGCGATGCGCCTGCCATCGACGAGCCCGATTCCGCTGCCATTCCGCCTGGCGTGGTTTTATTTTGCGTTCTTCGTCTATGTCGGCGCCTACGTCGCCTATTTCCCGCCTTATCTCGCGGCACGTGGCCTCGGACCCACGGAGATCGCCTGGGTGCTGGCGCTGCCGTACGTCGCGCGCATCGTCGCGCCCGCGGCCTGGGGCTGGGTTGCCGATCGCGGCGGCGCGCATCGTGGCATCGTGGTGTTTTCCTGCTGCGCCAATGCGACCTGCTTCGTCGCGCTGCCGTGGGTCGACCGCGTAGCTGCCATCGCCGCGCTGGTGGGCGCAAGCAGCCTGCTCTCCGCCGCGGCGCTACCCCTGGTCGAAAGCATTACGCTGGGTGCGCTCGCGAGCCAACCCGGCCGCTACGGCCCAATCCGCCTGTGGGGATCGATCGGCTTCATCGCGGCGGTGCTGGGTGGTGGCGCCTGGCTCGACCTGCGCGCTGCCGAATCGCTGCCGGCGGTGCTGTTCGCGTTTTGCGGGTTGAGTGTCGTAGCCGCGCTTCTGCTGCCGGCGCAGCGCCTGCGGCCTGCGACGCCTTCCACCTTTGCCTTGCCGGCGGCGGCGGCGCTGGTGATCGGCGCTGGGTTTTTCATGGCGGTGGCGCACGGCGCTCTCTACACGTTCTATACCCTGCACCTGCAGCGCGAGGGCTATGGCGGTACCGTGATCGGCCTGTTCTGGACGCTCGGCGTGGTGGCGGAAATCGCCGTATTCCTGTGGCTGCCGGCGCTTTTCCGGCGTTATGCGCTGTCGACCATCCTGGTTGCGAGCTTCGCCTGCGCCGTGCTGCGTTTCGTCGCCATCGGCTGGGGCGCGGGATTCGCTGTCGTGCTGCTGCTCGCGCAGCTGCTGCATGCCGCGACCTTCGGCGCATTCCACGCCGCGTCGGTAGCCGCGGTTCAGCGCAGCTTTCCGGAGCACGCACAGGGACGCGGGCAGACGCTGTTCTCAAGCCTGTCCTATGGAGCGGGCGGTGCCGCCGGTGCTTTGTTGGCCGGCTGGACCTGGTCACTGGCGGGACCGGGCCTCGCGTTCACGGTTTCGTCGCTGATAGCGGTGCTGGGGCTATTTGTGGCCTGGCGCCTGAAACGACACGGGATTTGAGCGCCAGGAGTGCGATAATGCCCTGTTTTCATAGCAGTTAGCCATGGCGCAGACCCTCTACGACAAGCTCTGGGACAGCCACGTGGTGCACGTCGAAGGTGACGGCACGGCGTTGCTCTACATCGACCGTCACCTGGTCCACGAGGTCACGAGCCCGCAAGCGTTTGAAGGCCTGAAGGTCGCCGGCCGCAAGCCCTGGCGCATGGACTCGGTGGTGGCCACCGCCGACCACAACACGCCGACCGACCACTGGGACGAAGGCATGGCCGGCGTACGCGACCAGTTCGCCAAGCTGCAGATCGAGACGCTCGACGCCAACATGAAAGAGTTTGGCGCCAAGGTGTACTTCCCGTTCCTCGACAAGCGCCAGGGCATCGTGCATGTCATCGGTCCGGAGCAGGGCGCGACGCTGCCCGGGATGACCGTGGTCTGCGGCGATTCGCACACCAGCACCCACGGCGCCTTCGCCTGCCTTGCGCACGGCATCGGCACCTCGGAAGTCGAACACGTGCTCGCGACGCAGTGCCTGGTGACCAAGAAGATGAAGAACCTACGCGTGAGCGTGGACGGTCCGCTGCCCGCCGGCGTGAGCGCGAAAGACGTGGTGCTCGCCATCATCGGCCGCATCGGCATCGGCGGCGGCATCGGTTACGCGATCGAGTTCGCCGGCAGCACGATGCGCGCGATGTCGATGGAAGGGCGCATGACCGTGTGCAACATGGCGATCGAGGCCGGCGCGCGCGCGGGCATGGTGGCCGCGGACGACACGACGATCGAATACGTACGTGGCCGGACGTTTGCGCCCCAGCCGCCGCTGTGGGACAGCGCGGTCGCCTACTGGCGCACGCTGAACAGCGACCCGAACGCGAAGTTCGACCGCGAGGTGAAGCTCGACGCGCGCGAGATCAAGCCGCACGTCACCTGGGGCACTTCGCCGGAGATGGTGGTGCCGGTGGACGACGCCGTGCCCGATCCGGACCGCGAGAAGGATGCGACCAAGCGCGAGGGCATGGAGCGCGCGCTGGTGTACATGGGACTCAAGCCGCGCACCCGAGTGACCGATATCAACCTCGACAAGATTTTCATCGGCTCCTGCACCAATTCGCGCATCGAGGACCTGCGTGCCGCCGCGGCCATGGTGAAGGGTCGCCGCGTCGCTTCGAACATCAAGCTGGCGATGGTGGTGCCGGGCTCCGGCCTGGTGAAGGCGCAGGCGGAGAAAGAAGGATTGGACAAGATCTTCCGGGACGCCGGCTTCCAGTGGCGCGAGCCCGGCTGCTCGATGTGCCTCGGCATGAACCCGGACAAGCTTGCTGCCGGCGAGCGTTGCGCGTCGACTTCGAACCGCAATTTCGAGGGGCGGCAGGGCGCGGGCGGCCGCACGCACCTCGTCAGCCCCGCGATGGCCGCGGCCGCCGCCATCGCCGGCCACTTCGTCGACATCCGGAGCTGGCGCTGATGGACAAGTTCACCGTTTTCGACGGACTGGTGGCGCCGCTCGACCGCGCGAATGTCGACACCGACCAGATCATCCCGCAGAAATACCTGCAGTCGATCAAGCGCACCGGCTTCGGCGATGCCTGCTTCGCCGCGTGGCGCCGCGACCCCGGATTCGTGCTCAACCAGCCGCGCTACCAGGGCGCGCAGATCCTGCTCGCGCGCAAGAGCTTCGGCATCGGCTCGTCGCGCGAGCACGCGCCCTGGGCACTCAGGGACTACGGCTTTCGCGCCGTGATCGCGCCGTCGTTCGGCGACATCTTCCACAACAACTCGCTCAAGAACGGCTTGCTGCCGATCGCGCTCACGGAATCGGAGGTCGATAAGCTGTTCTACGAAGCCGCGTCGTTTCCCGGGTTCAAATTGAGGATAGATCTGGACCGGCAGACCGTCTCGACCGTCGATGGGGCGAAAAAATTCCATTTCGACATCGATCCGTTCAACAAGCACTCCCTCCTGAACGGCCTCGACGAGATCGGCCTCACCCTGCGCCACGCGGAAAAGATCCGCACCTTCGAGGCGCGGCGCAAGACGCAGTTTCCCTGGTACTTCTGACGTGAAAGTCGCCGTTCTCCCCGGTGACGGCATCGGGCCCGAGATCATTGCGCAGGCAACAAGGGTTCTTCTTCACCTCAATCTGCCGCTTCAACTGGAGGAGGCGCCAGTCGGCGGAACCGCCTACGCCGCGCAGGGCGATCCGCTGCCCGCGGCGACGCTGCGCGTAGCGAAAGAAGCCGACGCCATCCTGTTCGGCGCGGTCGGCGACCCGAAATACGACAGCCTGCCGCGCGCCAAGCGTCCCGAGCAGGCGATTCTCGGCCTGCGCAAGTCGCTCGGCCTGTTCGCCAATCTGCGGCCGGCGCTGGTCTACCCCGAGCTCGCCGGCGCCTCTTCGCTGAAAAGCGAAGTGGTCGCGGGACTCGACATCCTGATCGTGCGCGAGCTCACCGGCGACATTTACTTCGGTCAGCCGCGCGGCTTGCGGGAAGTTGATGGAGTGAAGGAAGGTTTTGACACCATGCGTTACAGCGAGACGGAGATCCGGCGCATTGCCCGGGTCGGTCTCGAAGCGGCGCGCAAGCGTTCGAAAAAGCTCTGTTCCGTCGACAAGGCCAACGTACTCGAGACGTCGCAGCTTTGGCGGGATGTCGTGACGCAGGAAGCAAAAACATTCCGCGACGTGGAGCTGAGCCACATGTACGTGGACAACTGCGCCATGCAGCTGGTGCGCAACCCCGGGCAGTTCGACGTCATCGTCACCGGCAACCTGTTCGGCGACATCCTTTCGGATGAGGCTTCGATGCTCACCGGCTCGATCGGTATGCTGCCGTCGGCCGCGCTCGACGCGAATGGCAAGGGGCTCTACGAGCCGATCCATGGCACCGCCCCCGACATTGCCGGCCAGGGCATCGCCAATCCGCTCGCCACCATCCTGTCGGCGGCGATGATGTTGCGTTACTCGCTGAAGCAGGACGCCGCCGCGAATCGGATTGAGGCGGCCGTCCGGCGGGTGCTGCGCGACGGCTATCGCACGGCCGATATCCAGACGCCGGGCACGCGCAAGGTCGGCACGGCGGAAATGGGCGACGCCGTGCGCGCGGCGCTATAAACTACTGTTTATGTTGAGAGTCGGCATCGTCGGCTGGCGCGGTATGGTGGGCTCGGTGCTCGTGCAGCGCATGCGCGAGGAGCGCGATTTCGACCATCTCGAGCCGGTATTCTTTTCCACCACCAAGGCCGGCGGCAAGCCGCCGGATATCGGATCGAAGGCGGGGCACTCCGCCGGCCCGGTCAAGGACGCCAAGGACCTCGCCGCGCTCAAGTCGCTGCCGGTGATCCTGTCTTGCCAAGGTGGCGACTACACCAACGAGATCTACCCGCGGCTGCGAAAGGAAGGCTGGAAAGGCTACTGGATCGACGCGGCCAGCGCGCTGCGTATGCAGGACGATGCGGTGATCATTCTCGATCCGGTCAATATGCCGCTGATCAAGAAATCAGTCAGCGGGGGAATCAAGAACTACATCGGCGGAAATTGCACCGTCAGCCTGATGCTGATGGGCATGGCGGGCCTGTTCCAGCGCGACGAGATCGAGTGGATGACCAGCATGACCTACCAGGCGGCCTCGGGTGCGGGGGCGGCCCAGCTGCGCGAGCTGGCGGCGCAGATGGCGCTGATCGGCGAACGGGCGCAGGCGCTGCTTGCCGATCCCGACTCGTCCGTGCTCGACATCGATCGCGCGGTAACCGACACGCTCCGCTCGCGCGATCTGCCGCAGGAGAATATCGGCCAGCCGCTCGCGGCGAGCCTGCTGCCGTGGATCGACCGCGACCTCGGCAACGGCCAGAGCCGCGAAGAATGGAAGGGGCAGGCGGAGACCAACAAGATCCTCGGCCGGAATGGAAAGAACGGCGGCTCGCCGATCCCGGTGGATGGCATTTGCGTCCGCATCGGCGCGATGCGCTGCCACAGCCAGGCGCTGACGATCAAGCTGCGGCGCGCACTACCCGTCGACGAGGTCGAAGGCATGCTCGCCGAGGCGAACGATTGGGTGAAAGTGGTGCCCAATCGCCGGGAAGAGAGCCTGGCCGAACTGACCCCGGCCGCGGTCACCGGCAAGCTTTCGGTGCCCGTCGGGCGCATACGGAAGCTGCCGATGGGAGACAATTACCTTGCCGCGTTCACGGTCGGCGACCAGTTGCTTTGGGGTGCCGCCGAACCGCTGAGGCGAATGGTCCGGATCCTGTTGGAATCCGGGGTCAAAGCCTGAAAACCGAGAAAATTTCTCAATTTGCAGCGGTAAGGCCATGATGTTATGTTACTTGGTCGTACTAGGAGGCCTTAGGGTGGGGATATAGTGGGCAGACCAATGAGCTTCGCCGCGGCCGCAGTTGCGCTATTGCTGGCGCTGCCGCTCGCGACGCATGCCGCGGGGCTTGGGCGCCTCAACGTGCTGTCCTCGCTCGGGCAGCCGCTCAACGCGGAAATCGAGATCGTTTCGCTCCAGGCCAGCGAGGAAGACGGCCTGGTGGCCAAGCTCGCCTCGACCGACGCATTTTCCCAGGCCGGCATCGAGCTCAGCCCGGCGCTGCTCGGCATCCGCTTCACCATCGACCGCCGCGACGGCCGCTCGACGCTGCGACTGACGACTTCGCAGCCGGTGAACGAGCCCTTTCTCGAATTGCTGATCGAATTGCAGTGGAATACGGGCCGCCTGGTGCGCGAGTACACCTTCCTGCTCGACCCGCCCGAATACAAGGCGCGACAGGCGATCGCGGCTGCACCGCCGCCGCCCGCTCGTGTTGCGTCCGGCGCGCCTGCAACGCCAGCAGCGCCCGCGCCGTCCGCACCATCGGCTCCGGTCGAAGCAGCGCCGATGGCGCCTACGCCCGCCGAAGCGCCGTCGCAGTCGCCGTCGGCTCCAGTGGCCGCGTCACCGGCCGCCGCGGCGGCGGCCCCCGGCGCTCCCGCTGCTGTCGCGACTCCCGCTGTTCCCGCCGCGCCCGGCGCCAGCACCTACGAAGTCCGGAAAGGCGACACGCTCGGCGCCATCGCGCGACAGAATCTGCCGCCCGGCGTGTCGCTCAACCAGATGCTGATCGCGATTTTCCGCGCCAACGAATCGGCGTTCATCCGCGGCAACATCAACCTCGTGCGCAGCGGCAGGATTCTGACGATCCCCGATGCCGACAGCGTCGGGACCATCGGCCGCGCGGAAGCCAACCAGATCGTGCGCACGCACATCGAGCAGTGGAACGAATACCGCAGCCGGCTGGCGGCGGTACCCAAGCCGGCCGAGACCGTGAGCGGCCAGCGCGAAGTCGCCGGCAAGATCGACTCCAAGCCCGCTGCCACGCCTGCGCCGCAGCAAGACCAGTTGAAGCTGTCCAAGGCAGATCCCAAGAAGCCGGGCGCGCCAGGGGACAAGGCAGCCAAGGAAGACGATGCCGCGGCGCGCGCTCGCGCGCTTCAGGAAGCGCAGTCGCGCCAGGCCGAGCTGGAAAAGAATGTCGCCGACCTGGAGAAGCTGCGCACGCTGCAAAACCAGCAATTGGCAGAAGCGCAGAAGAAGGCCGCCGAAGCCGCGAAACCGGCGCCCATAGCGCCGGCACCGGCACCGGCACCGGCAGCAAAAGCGCCCGAGCCCGCGAAGCCTGCTGCCGAAGCGCCCAAGCCGGCGGCCGCTCCCGCTCCCGCGCCTGCCGCGATTCCTGCGCCGGCGCCCGCCGCGAAGGCGCCCGAGCCGGCCAAACCCGGCGCCGAAGCGCCCAAGCCCGCCGCCGAAACACCGAAACCAGCTGCGGAAGCACCGAAACCGGGCGCGGAAGCGCCCAAGCCTGCAGCGGAGGCGCCTAAGCCCAAGGCCAAGGGACCCGCGGAGCCGGGCATTCTCGAGTTGTTCATGGAAAACCAGACGGCGCTCATCGGGCTGGGTGCCGTGATCGTGTTGCTGGGGGGATATGGATTCTGGGCGTGGAAGCGCAAGAAGGCCGCGCACGCAAAATTCCAGGACAGCGTACTCGGCGCCGCATCGGTGGGCGCCGCGGGCGCGCCGAGTCTCGCCGAGCCGACGGGCGGACCGGGTGCCGGCGCAGCGGCGCCGGCGAGCCAGCAGCCGGCGGGCGCGGCATCCGAGGAGGTCGATCCGATCGCCGAGGCCGACGTTTATATGGCCTACGGGCGCGACGCGCAGGCCGAGGAAATCCTCAAGGAAGCGATACAAAAGGATGCGAGCCGCTCTGCAGTTCACGTCAAGCTGCTCGAGATCTACGCCAACCGGAAGGACACCAAGTCCTTCGAGCAGTCCGCGCTGAAGCTCAAGGGCCTTACCAACGGCACCGGCGCGGACTGGGACAAGGCGGCCGGCCTCGGCCGCTCGATCGATCCGCAGAACGGAATCTATGCCGGGGCAGCGGGTGCGGCGGCGGCCGCGCCTGCGGCAGCGGCTGGCGGCGCGGCTCCGCAGGTCGACTTCGACCTCGGCGGCGGCCAGGCGGCGGCCTCGGCCCCCGATATTTCGCTCGACGAGCCGGCGAAGGAAGCCGCGGCGCCGTCGATCGACTTCGATCTCGGCAGCACCACGCAGGCGATCAAGACGGGTGCCAAGGACGTGTCGCACGACGAGACGGTGCTCAGCATGGACGCGAAGAAAGAATCTGCGCCGGCGAACATGGACTTCAATCTCGATCTCGGTGGCGGCGGCGACAAGAAGGCCGAGGCGCCGGCGGCGCCCGCCGCGCCGGGCGGCGGCCTGGAATTCGACCTGAACCTCGATCTCGGCGGCGGCGCGAAGAAAGCCGAAGTGGAGAAGCCCGCGGCCATGGATCTCTCGGGGCTCAGCCTCGACCTCGGCGGGTCGCCCGATGCCACCGCCGCAGCATCCAGCTCGGATCCCAAGTGGCAGGAAGTCGCCACCAAGCTCGACCTCGCCAAGGCCTACGAAGAGATGGGCGACAAGGACGGTGCGCGCGAGCTGCTCAACGAGGTGGTGAAGGACGGCGATACGGCCCAGAAGGGCCAGGCGCAGCAGCTGCTCGCGAAGCTGGGCTAGCCGCGACGCGCATCGCCATAGGACTGGAATACGACGGCAGCCGGTTTCTCGGCTGGCAAACGCAATCCGGAGGTGGAACGGTGCAGGACGCGGTCGAGGCCGCGCTCGGCGGCGTGGCGGCGTCGCGCGTCGGCGTGACCTGCGCCGGGCGCACCGACAGCGGCGTGCACGCCTCGCTGCAGGTGGCGCACTTCGATACCGACGCGGAACGGCCCGACAGCGCCTGGGTGCGCGGTGCCAATGCGCTGCTGCCGGACGCCGTCGTGGTCCTGTGGTCGAAAGCCGTGCCCGGGGACTTCCATGCGCGCTATTCGGCCACCACGCGTACTTACCGCTACCGCCTGCTCAACCGGCCGGTGCGGCCGGCGCTCGGCCGGCAGCATCTTGGCTGGTACCACCGGCCGCTCGACGTCGCGCGCATGCGCGACGCGGCGGCAGCTCTGGTCGGCGAGCACGATTTCTCGGCGTTCCGGTCGTCGGAATGCCAGGCGAAATCCCCGGTGCGGACGATCCGGGAATTCCGGGTCGAAGAAAAACCGGAAGGACGCATCGACTTCGTCGTGCGCGCCAATGCCTTCCTGCACCACATGGTGCGCAATCTGGTCGGCACCCTGGTCTATGTCGGCAAAGGCAGCTTTCTGCCGTTGCAAGTCAGGGAAATTCTCCTGGCAAAAGACCGCGGCAAAGCAGCGCCGACGTTCGGCCCGGAGGGTCTTTATCTCGAGACCGTGGAGTACGCACCGCAGTGGGGGCTGCCAACGTGAGGACGCGCGTCAAGATCTGCGGCATCACGCGGCGCGAAGACGCGCTCGCGGCGGCGGTGGCGGGCGCCGACGCCATCGGGCTGGTGTTCTATCCGCCGAGCCCGCGCTTTCTTTCGGTCGAGCGCGCGGTCGAAATCCGCGATGCACTGCCGCCCTTCGTGCAGACGGTCGCGTTGTTCGTCAATGCCGACGCGGCGCAGGTCGCGCAGGTGATCGGCCGCGTCAAGCCCGGCATGCTGCAGTTCCACGGCGACGAGACGCCGCAGTTCTGCGCGCAGTTCGGCGTGCCTTACCTCAAGGCCTGCCGGGTGAAGGCGGGGGTCGATTTGCTAGAATACCTGCGCCCTTTTTCGAGCGCGGCGGCATGGCTGCTCGACAGCTTCGTCGAGGCGTACGGCGGTGTCGGCGAGCGTTTCGACTGGTCGCTGGTGCCGGGCAAGCTGGAGCGGCCGCTGGTGCTCTCGGGCGGCCTCGAGCGCGGCAATGTCGCGGCGGCGATCCGCAAGCTGCGTCCCTGGGGCGTCGACGTGTCGAGCGGCGTCGAGTCGGCGAAAGCCATCAAGGACGCCGCGAAAATCGCCGCCTTCATCGCGGAGGTCAGAAATGCGGATGTATGACTTGCCCGACGCACGCGGCCATTTCGGCCCCTACGGCGGCATCTTCGTCGCCGAGACGCTGAGCGCGGCGCTGGACGAGTTGCGCGCGGCCTACGAGCGCGCGCGCAAGGATCCCGCTTTCGACGCCGAGTTCCGCTACGAGCTGAAGCATTACGTTGGGCGCCCCAGCCCAATTTATTTTGCAAAAAGACTTACTGAAAAATGTGGCGGGGCGCGCATCTACATCAAGCGCGAGGACCTCAACCACACCGGCGCGCACAAGATCAACAACACCATCGGCCAGGCGCTGCTTGCGCGCAACATGAAGAAGCCGCGCGTCATCGCCGAGACCGGCGCCGGCATGCACGGCGTCGCCACCGCGACGGTGGCGGCGCGCTACGGCATGGAGTGCGTGGTCTACATGGGCGTCGAGGACGTCAAGCGGCAGGCGGCGAACGTGCATCGCATGGGCGTGCTGGGCGCAAAGGTGGTGCCGGTGGAATCGGGCTCGCGCACGCTGAAGGACGCGCTCAACGAGGCGATGCGCGACTGGGTCACCAACGTCGACAGCACGTTCTACATCATCGGCACGGTCGCCGGCCCGCATCCCTACCCGATGATGGTGCGCGACTTCCAGTCGGTGATCGGCGAAGAAAGCATCGTGCAGATGCAGGAGCTCGCCGGGCGCCAGCCCGACGCGGTGATCGCCTGCGTCGGCGGCGGCTCCAATGCCATGGGCATCTTCTACCCGTACCTCTCGCGCGAGGAAGTGCGCCTGATCGGCGTCGAGGCGGCCGGCGAGGGGCTCGGCACCGGCCGGCACGCCGCCTCGCTCTGCGCCGGCACCCCCGGCGTGCTGCACGGCAATCGCACCTACCTGCTACAGGACGCCAACGGCCAGATCACCGAGACGCACTCGGTGTCGGCCGGTCTCGATTATCCCGGCGTCGGCCCCGAGCACGCCTGGCTGAAGGACAGCGGCCGCGCCGAGTACGTGGCGGTCACCGACACCGACGCGCTGGCGGCATTCCACGAGTTGTGCCGCACCGAAGGCATTATCCCGGCGCTCGAGTCGGCGCACGCGGTGGCGCATGCGATGAAGATCGCCCCGCGCCTGCCGCAAGACGCGATCCTGCTCGTCAACCTCTCCGGCCGCGGCGACAAGGACATGCACACCGTCGCCGAGCGTTCGGGAACGAAGCTTTGATGTCGCGCATCCAGGGCTGCTTCGAGGCGCTCGCGAAGTCGAAGCGCAAGGCGCTCATTCCCTACATCACGGCGGGCGATCCGCATCCATCGCTTACCGTGCCGCTGATGCAGGCGCTGGTCGAGGCGGGCGCCGACATCGTCGAGCTCGGCGTGCCGTTCTCCGACCCGATGGCCGACGGCCCGGTGATCCAGCGCGCCGGCGAGCGTGCGCTGAAGCATGGGGTTGGTCTGCATGATGTCTTATCACTGGTCATGCAGTTCAGAGAGAAGGACAAAACGACACCGATCGTGCTGATGGGTTACGCCAACCCGATCGAGGCGATGGGAGTGGAGAAATTCGTCGCCGGGGCGAAGGCCGCTGGCGTGGACGGCGTGATCGTGGTCGACTACCCGCCCGAGGAATGCGAGGAGTTCGCCGCGCTGCTGAAGAAAAACGACATCGACCCCGTATTCCTGCTGGCGCCGACCTCGACGGACAGCCGCATCGACCAGGTGGCGCGCGTCGGCAGCGGCTACCTTTACTATGTGTCGTTGCGCGGCGTGACCGGCGCGGCGAATATCGATGTTTCGGACATTGCCCTGAAAATTCCCAAAATCCGTGCCGCGACGCGGCTGCCCATCGGCGTCGGCTTCGGCATCCGCGACGCGGAATCGGCGCGGCGCGTCGCGCGGACCGCCGACGCGGTGGTGATCGGCAGCCGCATCATCCAGGAGATCGAGTCCGCGGGGCCGGAGCACGCCGTGGCGCGGGTGAAGCAGTTCCTGCTGCCGATTCGAAAGGCGCTGGACGCATGAGCTGGCTGCAAAAGCTGCTGCCGCCCAAGATCCAGCGCACCGAGGGCGCGGCGCGCAAGACCGTTCCCGAGGGCCTGTGGACCAAGTGCGCCGGCTGCGACGCCACGCTCTACAGCACCGACCTCGAGAAGAATCTGAATGTCTGCCCGAAATGCGGCCACCACGAGCGCCTCGGCGCCCGCCCGCGCCTCGACGCACTGCTCGACGCCGACGGCCGCTACGAGATCGGCGCCGAAGTGCTGCCGGTCGACCCGCTCAAGTTCAAGGACTCGCGCCGCTATCCCGAGCGCCTGGCCGAGGGCCAGGAGCAGACCGGGGAGGGCGATGCGCTGGTGGTGATGCAGGGCGCGATCAAGTCGATCGGCGTGGTGTGCGCCGCCTTCGAATTCGACTTCATGGGCGGCTCGATGGGCTCGGTCGTCGGCGAGCGCTTCGTGCGCGGCGTGCGCGTCGCCATCGAGCAGAAGCAGCCGTTCATCTGCGTCACCGCCTCGGGCGGCGCGCGCATGCAGGAAGGCGCGCTGTCGCTGCTGCAGATGGCGAAGACCACCGCGGCGCTCACCGACCTCGCCGAGCGTCGCCTGCCGTACATCTCGGTGCTGACCGACCCGACCATGGGCGGGGTGTCGGCGAGCTTTGCCATGATCGGCGACGTGGTGCTCGCGGAGCCGAAGGCGCTGATCGGCTTCGCCGGGCCGCGCGTGATCGAACAGACGGTGCGCCAGAAGCTGCCCGAAGGCTTCCAGCGCGCCGAATTCCTCCTCGAGAAGGGCGCCATCGACATGATCGTCGACCGCCGCCAGTTGCGCGACCGCTTGCACGCGCTGCTTTCGCTCCTGCAGGGACTGCCCTCCGACGCGGCGGCGTGAAAACGCTGCAGGACTGGCTGCGCTTCATCGAGCAGCAGCATCCCAGGGCGATTGCGCTTGGGTTGGATCGGGTTTCAAAAGTATTTCAAGAATTAAAGATTTCATTTAACGCGCCCGTCATCACCGTCGGCGGCACCAATGGCAAGGGCTCGACCTGCGCCATGCTTGAAGCGATCCTCGGCGCGGCCGGCTACCGCACCGGGCTCTACAGCTCGCCGCACCTCTTGCGCTACCACGAGCGGGTCCGAATCGCCGGCGCCGAGGCGGATGACGCGGCGCTGTGCCGCTCGTTCGAGGCGGTCGAGCGCGCACGAAAAGACGTGGCGCTGACGTATTTCGAGTTCGGCACGCTGGCGGCATTGCAGATTTTTTCCGAAAGCAGGATAGAAGCGGCGATCCTGGAGGTCGGCCTCGGCGGCCGCCTCGACGCTGTGAACGTGATCGACGCCGACTGCGCGGTGCTGACCAGCGTCGGCGTCGACCACGTCGACTACCTCGGCGCCGACCGCGAGTCGATCGGTCGGGAGAAGGCCGGGATATTTCGCGACGGCAGTCCGGCGGTCGTGGCGGAGCCCGATCCTCCTCAATCGGTTTTGTCTTTTAAAAAAAATGCTTTTTTCATCGGGAAAGATTTTGGCTACCAGTCCGAGCCCGGCCAATGGTCCTATTGGGGCCCGGGCGGCAAGCGCGGGGGGCTGGCGCATCCCGCGCTGCGCGGCGAGATCCAGCTGCGCAATGCGGCTGCGGCGCTGTGCGCGCTCGATACCCTGCGCGCGCGGCTGCCGCTCGCCGCGCAGGACGTGCGCCGCGGCCTTGCGGAGGTCGAGCTGCCCGGGCGCTTCCAGGTCCTGCCCGGGCGCCCGCAGGTGATCCTCGACGTCGCGCACAACGTGCAGGCCGCGGCGACGCTGGCGCGCAATCTGGGCTCGGCCGGATATTCTCCCGAGACCTTCGCGGTTTGCGGCATGCTCGCCGACAAGGACGCCGCCGGCGTGCTGCGCGAGCTCGCGCCGCGCGTCACGCAATGGCACCTGGCGTCGCTGCCCGGCCCGCGCGGCGCCTCCGCCGACCGCCTCGCCGCCCATCTCGAGGGAAAACCCTGCCGTCGCTTCGCCACGCCGGCGCAGGCCTTCGCCGATGCCCGCGAGCGGGCAGGGGAGAATGATAAGATCGTCGTGTTCGGTTCCTTTCTCACCGTCGGCGAAATCATCGCGTGGCTGAGCAGCAACAAGATGTCGATGCGCTGAAGCGTCGCGGCCGCCGGCGGCTGGTCGGCGCGGTGGCGCTGGTGCTTGCCGCGGTGATCGTGCTGCCGATGGTGTTCGATTCCGAGCCGCGCAGCTCCGCGCCGCCGGTCAGCGTGCGGATTCCCGGCGAGGACGACACGGCTTTCGCGCCGAAAATGCCCGCCAAGCCGCCGGCCAAGGCGGCCAAGGCAGCGGCGAAGGCGGAAGCGGCCAAGACCGAGGCGCCCAAGCCGGTGGCGATACGGCCGCCGGAAAAAGAGATTCCCAAGATCAAGCCTGCGAAGGCGCCCTCGGCGGCCGAGCGCGCGCGCGCCGAAGCGGCCCTGACCGGCGGCGGGCCGCAGTACTTCGTCGCGGTTGGCGCCTTCGCCAATCCCGATTCGGTCATCGCCAAGCTGTCGGCAGCGAAAATTCCCTACTACACCGAGGACCTGGCGATCGCCAGCGGCAAGGTGACCCGCGTGCGCGCCGGCCCCTTCGCCAGCAAGGACGCGGCCGAGAAGTCCGTCGAGAGGCTCAAGGGCCTCGGCTTCAAGCCGGGCAGCGTCGCCGCCAAGGCCGGATGACCTGGTTCGACATCGCCTTTCTCGGCGTGCTGGCGGCATCGATTGCATGGGGCGTGTGGCGCGGGCTGGTGCGCGAAATGCTCTCGCTCGCCGGCTGGGTGATCGCCTTCCTCGCCGCCAACCTGTTTGCCGGGCCCCTGAGCGAGAACATCACCGCGGTGATGCAGCCCGAGCTGCGCGTGCTGTTCTCCTGGCTGGCGATCTTCGCCGTGGTGGCGCTGCTGGCGAGCCTGGGCGCCATGATGCTGGGCCGGATGATCAAGGCGGTCGGCCTCGCCTCGACCGACCGCTGGCTGGGGGCGCTGTTCGGGCTGGCGCGCGGCCTGCTGATCGCGCTGGCGTTCGCGCTCCTCATCGGGCTGACGCGTTTTTCGGACCACAGCGCCTGGAAGGACTCGGTGTTCGGCCCGCCGCTCGCCGCCACCGTCATCCAGCTCAAGCCGTGGCTGCCGCCGACGCTGGCGCAGCGCTTGAGATATCATTAGCCCTTAACGACACCGGGAAACAGCTTCTCCCATGTGCGGGATACTCGGCGTAGTCGCTCGCTCCCCCGTCAATCAGATTCTGTATGACGGGCTGCTGCTCCTGCAGCACCGCGGCCAGGATGCCGCGGGCATCGTCACCAGCGAGCACAACTCCTTCCACATGCACAAGGCGCCGGGCATGGTGCGCGACGTGTTCCGTACGCGCAACATGCGCTCGCTGGCGGGCAACATGGGCATCGCCCATTGCCGCTACCCGACCGCCGGCTCGGCCTTCAGCTCGGCCGAAGCGCAGCCGTTCTACGTCAATTCGCCCTTCGGCATCGTCCTCGGCCACAACGGCAACCTGATCAATTCCGAGGCGCTCAAGGGCGAGATGTTCCGCACCGACCGGCGCCACATCAACACCGGCTCGGATTCCGAGGTGCTGGTGAACGTACTGGCCTACGAGCTGGAGAAGGCCTCGGTCAAGCTGCGCCTCGAGCCGCAGACCATTTTCGCCGCGGTGTCGCAGGTGCACCGCCGGGTAAAAGGCGCCTATGCGGTGGTCGCCATGATCGCCGGCTACGGCGTGCTTGCCTTTCGCGACCCCTTCGGCATCCGCCCGGCAGTGATCGGCTACAACGAGACGCCCGCCGGCACCGAATACATGGTGGCTTCGGAGTCGGTGGCGGTGGACGCCCTCGGCTTCCGCCTGCTGCGCGACATCGCCCCGGGCGAGGCGGTGTTCATCGACGAGGACGGCAACTTCCACAGCCAGCAGTGCGCGCCGCACTCGAGCCTCAACCCCTGCATCTTCGAGTACGTGTACCTGGCGCGCCCCGACTCGCTGATCGACGGCGCCTCGGTCTACGAGACGCGCCTCAACATGGGCGACAAGCTCGCCGCCAAGATTCGCCGCGATCACCGCAACCTGCCGGTGGACGTGGTGATCCCGATCCCCGACTCGAGCCGTCCCTCGGCGCTGCAGCTCGCCGCCGGGCTGGGCGTGCCCTACCGCGAGGGCTTCGTCAAGAACCGCTACATCGGACGCACCTTCATCATGCCGGGACACGCGGTGCGCTCGCGCTCGGTGCGCCAGAAGCTCAACCCGATGTCGATGGAGTTCTCGGGCAAGAACGTGCTGCTGGTGGACGACTCGATCGTGCGCGGCACCACCAGCCGGGAAATCGTGCAGATGGCGCGCGAATCGGGGGCGCGCAAGGTGTACTTCGCCTCGGCCGCGCCGCCGGTGCGCTTTCCCAACGTCTACGGCATCGACATGCCGACGCGCGCCGAGCTGATCGCCGCCCACCGCAGCGAGGCCGAAGTGGCGCGCGAAATCGGCGCCGACGCGCTGATCTACCAGGACCTCGACGAGCTGAAGGACGCGGTGCGCCGCGCCAATCCGAAGCTCTCGAGCTTCGAGACCTCCTGCTTCGACGGCGTCTACGTCACCGGCGACGTCACCGTCGACTACCTGAGAGCCATCGAGATCCAGCGCAATGCCTCGCGCGACTCCGGCGACGACGCCGAGACCGCCCAACTCGACCTGAATTTGGCAGCCTGATATACTGAAGTCTGGTCGCGCCGATTTGAGCCACAGCTTGCGGGCGCGTAATAAATGCCGCTAAAGCGTGCCAGGGAAACCCGGTCCGCTTAACGAGAGGATCGGGTTTTTTATGGACAAGAAGCTGCATATCGCCACGCAGGGCGTGCGCGCCGGGCAGGTGCGCAGCCAGTTCCAGGAGCATGCCGAGGCGCTGTACCTCACCTCGAGCTATGTGTTCGAGAACGCCGCGCAGGCCGCGGAGCGCTTCGGCGGCGGCGAGGGCATGGTGTACACGCGCTACACCAACCCGACGGTCGCCATGTTCCAGGATCGCCTCGCCGTGCTCGAAGGCGGCGAGAGCTGCGTCGCGACCGGTTCCGGGATGGCCGCGATCCTCGCCACGGCCATGGTGCACCTGAAAAGCGGCGACCACGTGGTGTGCTCGAACGCCGTATTCGGCGCGACCATCCAGCTCTTCAGCACGCTGCTCGGCCGCTTCGGCATCGAGACCAGCTACGTCTCGCCGACCCGCGTCGAGGAGTGGCAGAAGGCGATCCGGCGCAACACGCGGCTGCTGTTCCTCGAGACGCCGTCGAATCCGCTGACCGAGATCTCGGACCTCGAAAAAATATCGAAGATCGCGAAGCAGGCGGGCGCGCTACTCGCCGTGGACAACGTGTTCTGCACGCCGGCGCTGCAGCGGCCGCTCGAGCTGGGCGCCGACCTCGTGGTGCATTCGGCGACCAAGTACATCGACGGGCAGGGGCGCGTCATGGGGGGTGCGGTAGTCGGATCGAAATCCCTGGTCGGCGACCCGATGACGGTATTCCTGCGCACGGCCGGCCCGACGCTTTCGCCGTTCAACGCCTGGGTGCTGCTGAAGGGCCTGGAAACGCTCGACCTGCGCATTCGCGCCCAGTCCGCTGCGGCGCTCGAGCTGGCGCGCTGGCTCGAGGCTCACCCGGCGGTGGCGCGCGTCTACTATCCCGGCCTCGCGTCCCACCCGCAGCACGAGCTCGCCAAGCGGCAGCAGCGCGGCAGCGGCGCGATCGTCTCGTTCGACGTGAAGGGCGGCCGGGAAGCCGCGTGGCGGGTCATCGACTCAACGAAGCTGGTGTCGATTACAGGAAATCTCGGGGACGTGAAGACCACCATCACCCATCCCGCCAGCACCACGCACGGGCGCATCTCGCTCGAGGCGCGTGCCGCGGCCGGAATCGGCGAGGGCTTGATCCGGCTCTCGATTGGACTCGAGGCCGTCGAGGACCTGAAGGCGGACCTGGAGCGGGGCCTGCGCTAGGCGGGATCCAGCATCAACGTTGGCGCCGCCGGCTACGCGCGAGTCCCCTTTGGCAGTGCGTTCTGGCACCGTGGGCATCGCGCGACACGGGGCGAAGGAATTTCCTAGCCTTCGCGATCGCGGTCTCGACGTCTATGATCGCCTCGATTTGATGCGGCGGGAGCAGATGACTCGCTGGATGATCGGCGGTAAGCGCCGCCGCGGGCGCGGCAAGTTTCTCTTCTACTTCCTGACGACGACGGTTTCGTTGTACGCGCGACGTCCGGACCGAATGCGGAACAGCTCTCGATAGCCCGATTCTGTCTGCGCCGTGCCGGCGGGTCCTCTCACCGCGCCGCGACCCGATGGGCGACGGCGCTCGCTACCCGTTGCCCCGCGGCTTTGCACCCGGCAACAAAGCGGAAGAGAGGGCCGAAGCAGCGCAATGAAGACAGGCCGACGAAGTACAGTCCGGGGACGCTGCTCTCGAATCGGGCATTCAACATCGGCGTGCCCATGTCTTGGTCGATCGCGGCCGTCAACTTTGGATGGAGCATCGGCAACCTGTTGATATCCACGGTATAACCCGTTGCCATCAGCACATGATCCGCCCTCACTATCGCGCCGTTCGAGAGCGTGACCTCGACCGCTCCATTGATCGCTTCCATCGTTGCTATCCGTAGCCCTTCGTGCAGCACAACCTTGCCGATGACGCGTGGGCGCAACCAGTCAGAGGCCGCCGCCGTATAGTAATTGCGTATATAGCGATCTTTCTTCGGCTGGGGGAAACGACGGAATAGGTAGGGCACGTATTCGAGCGTCCAGTTCTTCCAGCCGGGAGCGATCGCGGAATCCGGCGCCCGAGCCCTTTCGATGAGTGAGCGTTCGCCGAACCGGTCCCGGGTCAGCCAGACGATGGGGCGGCGCGCGACGACATGGACGGATGCTCCCGCCTCGTTGAGGAGCGCCGCAGACTCGATCGCGCTCTGGCCGGCGCCGATGACGACGATTCGCTTGCCCTTGAAGCGGTTGAAATCGCCATGCTCGACCGAGTGTGAAACGAGCCCCGCCGGCAGGTGGGTATATTCGGCGGGACGATTGGCGTAATAGCAGAGACCGACGGCCATCACCACGGTCGGGCTGCGCACCATGCGTCCGTCTTCCAGCGTCAGGCGGAAATGTCCGTCGATACGCTCGACCAGTGCAACGTAGGTTTCGTCCACCTCGGGCACAGCATGGCGCTGAAACCAGAGCGCGTAGTCGACAAAGGTCTGAATGGGGAGCGGATAACGCTTTGCGTATCGGGATGCCTCGAAAAAGCGCTCGAAGGTGTATTTCCTTTGCGGGTCATGGAGATTCGTGGCCCACGAATGCGAGCGCAGGAACATGCCCTTCGGCATGCGCTGGCGCCAAAGCTCCAGGACGTTGCCGAACACGGCCACGTTCAGGCCTCGTGCACGCAAGTTGGCGGCCGTCGACAGACCATAGGGGCCCGCGCCGATCACCACCGCGTCGTACTCGGCAATAAGACCGGGTCGGCGGAATTGTTCGATATTCGACGCGGCTTTCATGAGCATCGCCCCTGTCAACGTCGTAATCTTTTCCTGATCGCCGGCATCATCCAGCCGCGCGTAAAGTTGGCTGCGGCCTTGAGCGCCGGAAGAGGGTCTTTCCAGTCCATGTAGTCGTAGCCCGCTGGCTGAAAAAAGGAAAGGCAGAATCCCAGGATCGCCTCGAGCGGCGGCGCCACGCCGGGTCGGCCCCGCTGCTGGATGGCCGCGATGGTGGTTATGAAGTCTCCACCCAAGTGGCGCATCCAACCGTGCGCACGATAACTCGTCACCTTGTCAATCGGCCCTCCGGTCGCCCATTGGTAGATCAGGGCGGGGAAATCGATCCCGGCACGGACCGCCAGTTCCACCGACGCCGAGAGTCTCGGATTGATCTCCATGAGGTAAGGCTTGCCGGCCTCGTCGCGCCGGAATTCCACCTCGGAATAGCCTTCCAGCCCGATCTCGCGGACCAGGTGTTCGGCCTGTCCGCCGATATCCGCCGGGACGGCAATGCTCTGCCGCAACACGGATTGACCGCCCAGCGGCGGTTCGGTGCGCTTTGCCCATTGCGCGAAGCGCGCGTACATCACACCGTCTGCAAGCAAGAAGCTCACCGCCTCGCGCCTGCCGGGGACGTACTGCTGAAACAGCGTTTTTCCGCCAAAACGGGTGAGCTCGTCGACCGCAGCCCGCGCTTCGACCGAGGTGGTGACCAGCCGGGAGGCGAGCCTAGCGCCATGCCGTGCATCCCCCACCCACGACTCGACCGGCTTGACCACCGCGGGAAGCCCGATCTCGTTCAAAGCGGCGGCCACGTCGCTGGCGTTGCCGACGGTCACGCCACGCGGCACGCCCAACCCCAGTCGCAGCGCAATCGCCAGCGTCTGCTCCTTGTTGACGGCGATCGCCAGGGCGGCTTCCGGCGCCAATGCGAGGCGGGTCCGCTGTTCGAAACGCTTACGATACCGGCGCAACAGCGCGATCGTTCCATCCGACGACGGAATTACGACGCGAACACCGGTGCGATCGAGCAACTCCTCGAGGTACGCTTCGTAGGCCTCGGCTCCCTCCTCGCTCAGGCGGCACCACCGCGAAGAAAACGCCGGCGCATCGCCAAGCGTCTCCAGCGCGGCGACCGCAAGCCCTCGCTTGCCAAGCGAGCGCACGGTGACCAACGCCTGCCGCAGCCGGGCATCGAGCACCAGCGCATCGAATACAGTGGTCTGGACGAGCTGCAGTCTGGCTTGCCGCTCAGGTACTTGGGCCTTGACCGCTAATCCTGCATCCGGCGCATAGGCTGCCACGCTGCATTCCTTCCAACCCGTTCGGCCGACAACGACGGGCGCTGTCGCCAAGAGTTCGAGCGGCAAAGTTTGGGGCAACCCTGTGATTTGATCAGTTTTCGATATAGTCCGATCGGACTCTCGCTTCCGGCCGACATCATGGCGCGGGCGTCAATCCCTGCAGGCAGGGCAGCCTTTAGCACGAACGATCGTGACAAGAAACACCACTCGCCGACTCGAATCTCGCAGGCACCGTGGGCATTGCGCGACACGGGGGCGAAGGAATTTCCTACCTTAGCCGAGCTGGCGTGCGGCGCCGTCGATGCGGCGCTGCGCTTCCTCCAGGTTGGCGAGCGGGCTGGCGAACGAGACGCGGAAATACGGCGACAGGCCGTAGCCCGCACCGTTCGGCACAGCAACACCGTGTTCCAGCAAATGCGCGGTCACATCGGCATCGTTTTTGATGTTGCCTTTGCCAATCCACCCAGCGCAGGAAACGTAGACATAAAACGCACCGTGAGGAGCCTCGCACGCCAAGCCAGGAATCACATTAAGGCGCGGCACGATGAAATCGCGGCGCGCCTGGAATTCGGCGCAGCGGCTGTGCACGATGTCCATCGGCCCGTTGAGCGCCGCCACCGCCGCCGCCTGGCTCACCGAGGAAGGGTTGAGCGAGCTCTGCCCCTGCATGCGCGCCATGGCGCGGATCAGCTCGACCGGCCCGCAGGCGTAGCCCAGCCGCCAGCCGGTCATGGCGAATGTTTTCGAGCAGCCGTTCACCGTGAGGGCGCGCTCGGCAATCTGCGGCGCCGACGCGGCGAAGCAGGCGAAGCGGCGGCCGTCGAACAGCACGTGCTCGTAGATCTCGTCGCTGATGACCCGCACCGAAGGATGGCGCTGCAGCACCTCGCCGAGCGCGCGGTATTCCTGCTCGGTGTAGACCGCACCGCTGGGATTCGACGGCGAGTTGAGCATCAGCCACTTGGTTTTCGGGGTAATGGCCTGGTCGAGGTCCCGCGGGCCGAGCTTGAAGCCGCTTTGGGGGCTGGTGGGGATCCACACCGGCACGCCTTCGGCGAAATGCGTGATGTCCGCGTATGCGCCCCAAGACGGCGCCGGGATCAGCACCTCGTCGCCCGGGTCGAGCGTCGCCATCAGCGCGTTGAAGAGGATCTGCTTGCCGCCCGCGCCCGCCGAAACGTTCTCTGGTTTGCACTCGATGCCGTTCTCGCGCTTGAACTTGGCGGCGATCGCGGCCTTCAGCTCGGGCGTGCCGTCGACCTGCGTGTAGTGCGTCTGGCCGGACTGCATCGCTCGATGGGCCGCCTCGATCACGTGATCGGGCGTATTGAAGTCGGGCTCGCCCTGCGACAGGTCGATGATGCTCTTGCCGGCGGCACGCAGCTCGCGAGCGCGCTGCGCCGCGCGGGCCGACGCCGAGAGGCGTGCGCGCTCCACCCGTGCTGACAGAAATCCCATTAATTCACGACGATTTTTGCAGTGCGGATGACCCGCGACCATTTCTCGCGCTCGGCGGCGATGTGCCGGGCGAAGATCTCGGGCGCGCCGCCGATCGTCTCGGCGCCTTGCTCCTCGAGCTTGGCGCGCATGTCCGGCATGGCAAGCACCGTGTTGATGTCTTTGTTGAGGCGCGCGACGATCGCGCGCGGCGTGCCCGCCGCCACGGCGATGCCGCTCCACGAGAGCGACTCGTAGCCCGGCACGCCGGACTCGGCCAGCGTCGGCACATCGGGCAGCGCCGTCGAGCGCTTGAGCCCGGTTTGCGCCAGCGCGCGCAGCTTGCCCGCCCTGATGTGCGGAACCGCGCCCGGCGCGTTCTCGAACATCATGTGCACGCGGCCCGCCATCAGGTCGGGCATCGCCGGGCCGCTGCCCTTGTAGGGCACGTGCACGATGTCGGTGCCGGTCATGCTCTTGAACAGCTCCGCCGACATGTGCGTCGAGGCGCCCGCGCCCGAGGAGGCGAAGGTCAGCTTGCCGGGCTCCTTCTTCGCCACCGCGACCAGCTCGGCGACGCTCTTCGCCGGAAAATCGGGCGGCACGATCAGCACGTTGGTGATCGAGGCGACATAGACCACCGGCTCGAGGTCCTTCGCCGCGTCGAAGGTCATGTTCTTGTAGAGCGCATTGTTGATCGCCATGACGCCGGTGGTCGCCATGAGCAGCGTGTAGCCGTCGGCCGGGCCTTTCGCCACTTCGGCGGCGCCGATGTTGCCCGCCGCGCCGGCGCGGTTTTCCACCACCACCGGCTGGCCAAGCGGCGCCTGCAGGCGCTCGGCGAGCAGCCGCGCGAAGATGTCGGTCGAGCCGCCCGGCGCGAAAGGCACCACCAGGCGCAGCGGCTTGCCGGGGTATTGGGCGCCGGCGGTTCCAAGAAAAAGGATCCCCAGCAGGAAAAACAGGCGTTTCACCGTTTGCCTTTCAATTGGCGCGGATCGGCGGCGTCCAGGGCTGGTCGGCCCATGCGACCCCGACGCGGGCGACCTGGGCGTCGATCAGGTAGGGCTTGCCTTCCAGCGTCGCCTTCCGGGCACGCTCGAGCGCGGCGCGCAGCTCGGCGGGGGAGTGCGCCACCTCGCCCTCGACCCCGAAGCCCTTGGCGATCGACGCCATGTTCATGTCCGGGCGGCCGAGGTAGTCGTGGAAGAAATGCCCGGTCTGCACCATGCGCCCGCCGGGCACCTTCTCGATCACGCGGCTGTGCGGACCGCCGTAGGCATGGTTGTTGTAGACGACGGTGATCACCGGCAGCTCGAGGCGCGCCATGTTCCAGAGCGCCGTCGGCCCGAAGATGAACGAGCCGTCGCCGACGAGGCAGATCACCTGGCGGTTCGGCCGCGCGAGCTTCACGCCCGCGGCGGTGCCCACGCCCGAGCCGAGGTGCGCGCCGTAGTAGAAGAACAGTTCGCGCCCGCCATCCGGATTGAAATCGAAGCCGTGCAGCACGACCGAGCCGGCCTCGTGCACGATGATCGCGTCCCGGTCCGCGAACTGCGCGACCTCCCGGGTGACGCGATCCGCCAGCATGGGCGAGCGGTCCCAATCGGGATTCCGGATGACCAGGTTGCGCAACTCGCGCGCCTTCTCGTGGAACTTGCGCGTCTCCTCTGCCCGCGCCGCCGCGCGGCTCTTGAGCGCCGGCGTCACGAGCTGCGCCACCGCCGCCGTGAGGTCGTCGAGCCCCATCGCGACGTCGGCGACGAGCGGCACGTCGACCTCGATCACGTTGCCCATCGACAAGCTGTCGATCCTCATGTCGATGAACTTTGCGCCGCGCGCGATCATCGGGTTCGGGCTGTTGTGCTGCAGCTTGTTGCCGACGTTGAGGACGACGTCCGGGTTCTTCGGGTAGTCGAGCGACGCGAGGCGCGCCGCGGGCGGCGAGCCGACCCAGAGCGGATGCGTCTCGGGAAAGTTGGCGTAGATCTGCCGCATCTGCGTCACCGGCATGCCGAGGAGCTCGGCGAGCTTGACCGCCTTCGCCATCGCCTTCGCGCCGTAGATCTCGTCGCCCACGATCATCAGCGGCAGCTTCGCTTCCACCAGCAGCCTGGCCGCGCGCTCCACCTCGGCGGGATTCGGTCGCACCCGCATGCGCGGGTCGATCCGGTCCTGCATCACGATCTCGGCGCGCACGCTCTCGTCGTTGAAGTCCGAGTGCCACGAGGCGTAGGTCGGGCCGTAGGGCGGCGTCCATGCCGCCTTGAAGGCGCGGCGCACGGTCTCCGGGATCATGTCGGCCCGCCGCGCGAGCCAGGAGTACTTGGTCATCGGCTGCACGATCTGCTCCTGGTTCGCGACCTCCTCGAAGCCGTCGCGCCCCGCGCGCCCGGTCTGGTCGGTGCGGTAGCTGTAGAACACCAGCGGCGTCTGCTCCTTGTAGGCGTTGAACATCTGTCCCATGGCGTTCACCAGGCCGACGACCGCCGCCTGCATCACGATGGTCGGCTCGCCCGACGCCTTGACGTAGCCCGCCGCCATCGCCGCGCCCGGTCCCTCGTGCGGCGTGAGGATGTACTTGAGCTGGGGCCGGTCGACGAGCGCCTCGTAGAACTGCGCGTCCTCGCTCGCCGAATTGCCGAAGACGTACTTCACGCCGGAAGCGATGAGCTGCTCGGCGAAGCACAGGGCGCCGGTGCCTTCGACCACCTTGAATGCGGTGCCGGCCTTCGCCTGCGCATGGGCGGCAGGCACCAGCGACTCGAGGATCTCCTTCGCCGCGGCGAGCGAGACACCCGCCGTGGTCATCCCTTTGAGAAAGCTGCGCCGCGAAATCGATTGCGACAGGAATCGGGCGACGAGCTCTCTCATGGTTTCCTCCCGTACACGCTGCCCAGGTAGTCGGCCATCTGCCGGACCTCATCCTGCGTCCACAGCGCGCCGCGCCCGACCATGCGGTAGAGCGTGCTCTCCCAGGCGCGCCGGTCCTGGCGCTGGTCCATCCACATGTTCGGGCTGTGGCACTGGAAGCACTTGTTGACCAGTACCTCCTTGCCCGGCGCGTCGGGAAAGCCGGGCGGCGCCTTGCGCTGCGCGAGCGCCGGCTGCGAGGCAAGCAGGGCGGCGAGTAAGGCGAGCAGCAGTTTCATCGGTGGCTCTATGTTATTGCGGCTCGATGCCCGCGGCGCGCGCGACGCGCGACCATTTGTCGAGCTCGCGACGGAGGAAGGCGCCGAATTCCTCCGGCGTCGAGCCGAGCGGCTCCGCGCCGTCGGCGGCGAGGCGGTCCCTGGTTTCCGTGGCGCGCAGCGCGACCAGCGCCTCGGCATTGAGGCGCCCGACGATCGCGGGCGGCGTGCCGGCCGGCACCGCCAGCCCGTACCACTGCATCGCCTCGTAGCCCGGCACGGTCTCGCCGACCGTCGGCACGCCCGGCAGCGCCTCCACCCGCCGCGGCCCCGACACCGCGAGCGCGCGAACCCGCCCGGCATCGACTTGCGGCTTGGCGGTGAGCGCGGTGGCGAACGCGGCCTGGACCTGGCCGCCCATGACGTCGGTGACGGCCGCCGCGGTGCCGCGATAGGGCACGTGCTGGAGGTCGATCCCGGCCATGGTCTTGAGCAGCTCCATGCAGAGGTGCGGCGAGGTGCCGATGCCGGGCGTGGCGTAGGAGAGCACGCCGGGCTTGCGCTTCGCGAGCGCGATCAGCTCGGCGACGCTCGTCGCCGCAACGCCGGGATGGACGATCAGGATGTTCGGCGCGGTGGCGGCAAGCGTCACCGGCGCGAAATCGCGCACCGGGTCATAGGGCACCTTCCGGTACAGCACCGAATTGAGCGCGAGCGTGCTCGCCGTCATGAGCAGGGTGTAGCCGTCGGGCTGCGCGCGCGCCACCGCCTCGATGCCGATCAGGTTGCCGGCGCCGGGCTTGTTCTCGACGAAGAACTGCTGGCCGAATGCCTTCGAGAAATGCTGCGCCAGCACGCGGGCGACGATGTCGGTGCCGCCGGAGGGCGGCGAAGGCACGACGATGCGCACCGCCCGCGCGGGATAGTCCTGGGCGCAGGCCGCGAACACCCACGCGGCGAGAACGACGCTAGCCGAGCGCAGGTTTCGCGTCCTGCAGGGGAACGAGGACGAACGCGATGACGCAGGGCCCGGGACCGCGGTTGATCCAGTTGTGGATCGTGTTCCGCTGCACCAGCGCATCGCCCTGCTTGAGCCGCACCGGCTTGCCGTCGAGGTCCATCTCGATCTCGCCCGAGAGCACGACCGCGTAGTCGATGGTCTCGGTGCGATGGTTGCGCGGCGCGACGCCCGGCTGGTATTCGACCAGGCGGAAGACGATGCCGTCGGGCGACTGCCACAGGTCGCAGCGCTCGTGGCCCGGCCGCGCCGAGACACCGCGGCGGGTTTCATCGGCGGAGACGACGGCGCGACCTTTGTCGTCGTGATCGGTGACTACGCGCCTGATATTCAGGGTCATGGGACTGTTCCCTAGAAGCGCACCAGTTTCGCGCCGCGGCTGTCGAGCGCGAGGTAGCCGCCGCGACCGTACCAGTCGGGCAGCACCCAGCGCTCGCAGGTGCGGCCGTCGATTTTCAGCGCATGTCGGCCCGGCCGGTGGGTGTGGCCGTGGATCATGCGCCGCACGCCGTGCCGGCGGAATGCCGCGCGCACCGCGCCGTCGTTGACGTCCATGATGTCGGCGGGCTTTGCCTTGACCACTTCGATGCTTTTCTCGCGCAGGCCCATCACCGCCGCGCGGCGCTCGGGGATGCTTTTCGACAGGAAGTCCTGCTGCCAGGCGGCGGAGCGGGCGGTGCGGCGCCAGTTCTGGTAGTCGAGATCGTCCGTGCACAGCGTATCGCCGTGCATGAGCAATATTTTTTCGGAACCAAAAACCACCTCGGAAGGATCGCCGAGCAGGCGGGCGCCGGTCGCCTTGCAAAAATCCTCGCCGAGGAGGAAATCGCGATTGCCATGCATTAAGTAGACCGGCGTCCCCGCTCGCGTCAGCTCGCGCAGGCTGGCGGCGATCACGCCGTTGAACGGCTCGGCGAGGTCGTCGTCGCCGATCCAGTATTCGAAGAAGTCGCCCAGGATGTAGAGCGCGTCGGCGCCGCGCGCCTGCCGCTCGAGAAAACCGAAGAACCGCTCGTTGGCCGCCGGACGATCCTGGATCAGGTGCAGATCCGAGATGAAGAGCGACCGCACGCCCTTACTTCTTCGCCGCGACCACGCTCGCCGATTCGATGATCACCTGCTGGCGCGGCACGTCGCTGCCGAAGGGGCCGCCGGGGCCGGTGGGCAGCTTGGCGATCTTGGTCACCACGTCGAGGCCGTCCACCACCTTGCCGAACACCGCATAGCCCCAGCCGTCCTGCGCCTGGGCGGAGTTGAGGAAATCGTTGTTCTTGAGGTTGATGAAGAACTGCGCCGAGGCCGAGTGCGGCGCGTTGGTCCGCGCCATGGCGATGCTGCCGAGGTCGTTCTTCAGCCCGTTCTTTGCCTCGTTGGGAATCGAGGCGCGCGTCGACTTTTCCTTGTACGCCTTGTCGTAGCCGCCGCCCTGGATCATGAAATTGTCGATGACGCGGTGGAAGACGACGCCGTCGTAGTGGCCGTCCTTCACGTACTGGAGGAAGTTCTCGACCGTCTTGGGCGCCTTGGCCGGGTAAAGCTCGAGGCGGATGGTGCCGAGATTGGTCTTCAGGTCGACCTGCGGGTCGGCGGCGAGGGCGCCGGCGGGGACGACGGCGGCGGCGGACAGCAGGAACAGGTGCTTGAGTTTCATGCAGCTCCTTCGTAGAGGATTTTCCAGCGCCCGTCTTCCTTGATCCAGTACTGGCGCTTCTTCATGGCGTTGGTCAGGCCGTTCGAGCGGTAATCCTGCTCGAACGTCACGACGGCGAAATCGCTTTCCAGCGGATAGCGGAACATCGCCAGGCGCGACAGGTGCACCTCGATCCAGGTCTTGCCGGCATTGACGGCGCGCTTGTGGGACGCCCACGCGGCAAGGTCCTGCTTGCCCGAGGCGAAGCGCTGCGAGTAATGGGTGAGGTAGCGATCGGTGTCGCGGCTCTGCCAGTCGGCGCGCCATGCTTCGAGCGCGGCGCCGAGGGCGGCGCGCTCGGTCTCGAGCGCTTCGGCGCTGGTCCATTCGATCTGGTCGGCGATGATCACCGGCGTGGTGCCGACCTGCACGTGGCGCGCGACCGATTCGAGGTCGGGATTGGCGAGCACCAGGCAGCCGTCGCTCGCGCGCGGCGGCCGGCTGTAGAGGTCGGCGGGCACGCCGTGCAGCCAGATGCCGAAGCCGTCGCGGCCGCGCCGCCGGTCCCATTCGTTCGGGTAATTGATGGGGAAGGCCCCCGCGCCGTAGAAGTCGGAGAGCTTGCTGCGCGGCAGGTTGGCGGTGACGTGGTACACGCCGATCGGCGTCTTCTGGTCGCCCTTGCGCGCCTTGTCGATGCCGTTCTTGCCGAGTGATACGTAGTAGTCGGCGAACAGGCGCGGACGCCCGCCGTCGTTGGAAAAGACGTAGAGGCGCGAGCTGCGCGAATCGACCACCAGCACGTGCTTCTGCTCGGCGCTGAGCTGCAGCAGGTAGCGCGGCAGCAGATTCTCGGTGGGGCGCTGGCGCATGGCGCGCAGGCGCGCGAGCGCCTCCTCGCGCAGCCCCTCGACCTTGTCCTGCGGCACGGTCTTGACCACGTTGCCGATGGTCTCGAGCGGGTGGGCGCGGGCGAGCAGCAGGTCGCCACGCACCAGGTGCGCCAGGCGGAAATTCGGGTGCTCGGCGATCAGCGCCTCGACGCGCGTCATCGCGGCATCCAGCTGGTTGGCCTCGATGGCCTGGAACACGCCCGACAACTGATCCTCCGGCGTCGCAGCGTTGGTACTTACTGTAAAGAAAATTAAAAAGGAAAAGAGCGCGTGACGCATCAGTTGCCCGACTTCTCCTCACGGATCAGCCAGCGGCCGTCGGACTTCACCATCACCAGCGTCTTGGCGCTGTCGGTTTTCAGAAAGTCAGAACGGTAGCTCTGGCGAAATTTCACGCTCGCCTGTTCCGCGCCCTGCACGGTCACCTTGGGCGAGGCGATCGCCACCTCGATCGACTTCGGCGCGGTGATGCGCGCGCGGCGCGTCTTCTCCCAGCTTGCGCGCGCCTCGCCGCCCGGTGTTTTGAAATCTTTGGCGTAGAAGCCGAGGTAGCCGTCCGCATCCTTCTTCGACCAGGCTTCCGCCCAGGCACTCAGGGTCTTGATGATCTCGGCGTTGGCGCCGGCGGCAGCTGCGGGCGCTTCCGCCTTGGGTTTTTCCGGAGCGGGCTTCTGCACCGCCGCGACGACGGGCTTGGCGGGTTCCTTGACGGCCGCCACAGGACCGCCGACCAGTTCGCGCACCAGCGAGAGCTTGTTCTGCGCGCCGGTGTTGGAGGCGTTGAGCTGCAGCGCCTTGCCATAAGCCTGGCTGGCGAGCTTGGCATAGACGTCGCCGAGGTTCTCGTAGGCGGTGGCGTAGCTCGGGTGGGTGCGGATCGACTTCTCCAGCGCGACGCGCGCCTTGTCGTATTCGCCCTGGCTGGCGTAGATCACGGCGAGGTTGTTGTAGGGCTCGGGCAGGTCCGGGTAGTCCTGCGTCAGGCGCGTGAAGATGTCGATCGCCTCGCGGGCATTGCCCTGCTCGGTGAGGATCAGTCCCTTGAGAAAGCGCGCCTGGGGATCGCGCGGCTTCGCGGCGAGCGCGCGGTTGACATGTTCCAATGCCTGCTGCGCCTGCCCGGACTTGAGCAGGCGGGAAGCGTCCTCGAAGTCGTCCGCGAGCGCGCTCGAGGCCGCGAAGAGCAGCGCCGCCGCGAGGGGGAGGAAATTCTGCATTCTGTTATATTTCAAGGCCCTACGAAAGGTCGCATTCTATCCTAAAGATCTACAACAGCCTAGGCAGGGCGAAGCAGGAATTCACGCCCCTGCGCGCGCCGGAAGTGCGCATGTACGTCTGCGGCATGACGGTGTACGACTACTGCCATCTCGGACATGCGCGAATGCTGGTGGCATTCGACGTCGTTGCCCGTTACCTGCGCGCGAGCGGCTATCGCCTCACCTACGTGCGCAACATCACCGACATCGACGACAAGATCATCCGGCGCGCGCTGGAGAATGGCGAATCCATCCAGGCGCTGACGCAGCGCTTCATTCGCGCCAATGAGGAAGACTTCACCGCGCTGGGGCTGCTGACGCCGACCCACGAGCCGCGGGCGACCGCGTCTATCCCCGGGATGATCGCGATGATCGGCGCACTCATCGCGCGGGGAAACGCCTATGTCGCCGCCAACCGCGACGTCTATTACGACGTCTCGTCTTTCAAGGGCTACGGCAAGCTCTCCGGCAAGGATCCCGCGGATCTGCGCGCGGGCGCGCGCGTCGAAGTGGAGGAGGCCAAGTCCGATCCGCTCGATTTCGTGCTGTGGAAAGCGGCGAAGCCGGGCGAGCCCTCCTGGGATTCGCCCTGGGGCAAGGGCCGGCCCGGCTGGCACATCGAGTGCTCGGTAATGTCGACCGAGCTGCTCGGCGAGCATTTCGACATCCACGGCGGCGGCGAGGACCTGCAGTTCCCGCATCACGAAAACGAGATCGCGCAATCCGAAGCCGCGACAGGCCACAAGTTCGTCAATTACTGGATGCACAACGGCTTCATCCAGGTCGACAAGGAGAAGATGTCCAAGTCGCTCGGCAACTTCTTCACCGTACGCGACATCCTGAAGAAGTACGACCCCGAAGTGGTGCGCTTCTTCATCCTGCGCGCTCACTACCGCAGCCCGCTGAATCATTCTGACGTGCACCTCGAGGATGCGAAGGGATCGCTGTCCCGGCTTTATACGGCACTACGAGACACCGAATTGCGGGCAGTACCGGTTGATTGGAGCGAACAGCATGCCAAGCGCTTCAAGGAGGCGATGGATGACGACTTCGCTACACCGGAAGCCACTGCAGTTCTCTTCGAACTCGCCAATCGGGTGAATAGGGGTGAAAAGAATCTCGCGTCCCAACTACGCGCACTTGGAGGAATACTCGGAATATTGCAGCGCGATACGCAGGTTTTCCTCCAAGGAAATCTTGCCCTAAGTGGACATCTGAAAGCCGACTTTATCCCTGCCGGTCTTACAAAGAGTGTTCAACAACTTATTAACGAACGGAATGCCGCAAGGGCTGCCGGAAATTACGCGGAAGCGGATCGCATTAGAGCCGAACTTGAGGCAGCAGGAATAGTGCTTGATGATGGTCCGTCCGTGACGACTTGGCGTCTTCCCTAGTGACTTATCTAGGCTAGACGGAATCGATTTTTTACTTCGCTTTCCGGTAGAGGGCGTAAGCTGTAAGGAACGGCGGGTTAAGTCCGACCGACGGGACCAGGAGGCTATGTCATGTGGGTCAAGGTTCATCCGTTCGTCGTCCGCGTCACGCACTGGATCAACGTGCTGGCGGTGCTGATCATGGTCTTCAGCGGCTGGCGTATCTATAACGCCTCACCGCTGTTTGCGTCCTTGTACATCCCCGACTGGCTGACCCTGGGCGGCTGGCTGGCCGGCGCGCTGCAGTGGCACTTCGCGGCGTTGTGGCTGTTCGCCGTCAATGGCCTCGTTTATCTGGTCTACGGCATCGTTTCCGGCCACTTCCGCCGCAAGCTGCTGCCGATCTCGCCACGCGCCGTGCTGCACGACATCGGCCAGGCGCTGCGCGGGCGCCTGGCGCACGAGGACCTGTCGGTCTACAACGCCGCCCAGCGCGCGGCCTACGTCGCGCTGATCCTCGCGCTGGTGATGCTGGTGGCCACAGGCCTGGCGATCTGGAAGCCGGTGCAGCTCTACTGGCTTGCATCGCTGATGGGCGACTACGAGGGCGCTCGCTTCCTGCATTTCTTCGCCATGGCGGCGGTGGTGCTCATCGTCGTGGTGCACGTGGTGATGGTGGCCCTGGTGCCGCGCACCTTCCCCAGCATGTTCACCGGCCGTATCCGGAGGACCTCGTGAAAAAAAATCTTGTCGGCGTGGAAAACCTGGAGCGGCGCCTGTTCCTGAAGCAAAGCCTGTCGCTCGGCGCGCTGTCGCTGCTCGCCGGCTGCGAGATCACCGACAACGACGGCGTGCAGCGCGTGCTCGGCGCGATGTCGCGCTGGAACGACCGCGCGCAGGCCTGGCTGTTCGACCCGAAACGCCTGGCGCCCGAATTTCCCGAGAGCGCCATGACCAACCCGTTTCCCTTCAATGCCTATTACAGCGAAGAAGAGGTGCGCATCGTCGACGGCAAGAGCTACAAGCTGCAGGTCGCGGGCCTGGTGCGGGAGAAGAAGCCCTGGACGCTCGCCCAGCTCTATGCGCTGCCGCAGGTGTCGCAGGTCACGCGCCACATCTGCGTCGAGGGCTGGAGCGCGATCGGCAAGTGGAGCGGCGTGCGCTTCTCCGACTTCCTCGAACGGATCGGCGCCGACACCACGGCGAAGTACGTCGGCTTCCAGTGCGCCGATGATTACTTCGGCAGCATCGACATGGCGACCGCGCTGCATCCGCAGACGCAGCTGTCGTTCCGCTACGGCAACGAGCTGCTGCCGCCGAAGTACGGCTACCCGATGAAGCTGCGCATCCCGACCAAGCTCGGCTTCAAGAATCCGAAGCACATCGCCGCCATGTTCGTCACCAACGACTATCCCGGCGGCTACTGGGAAGACCAGGGCTACAACTGGTTCAGCGGTTCGTAGCGGCTAATATTAGGGGGTGACCCCTTTCGAGTTGCACCAGCCGGGCAGCCTGACCGAAGCCATCGCGCTGCTCGGCGGCGACGAGGCGACGCGCCCCCTCTCGGGCGGCACGGCCCTGATGCTGATGATGAAAGCGGGCGTGCTGCGACCCAGCCGCCTGGTTTCTTTGGGAAAGCTTTCTCTTGAAAGTGTCGAAACCGGGCCCGACGGCGCGCTGCGTGTCGGCGCCATGGTCACCCTGAGGGCGCTGGAGAAATCGGACCTGGTGCGCCGCGGCTGGCCGGTCATTACACGCACCCTGCGCACGCTGTCGAACGTCCGGGTGCGCAACGTCGCCACCGTCGGCGGCCATCTCGCGCATGCCGATCCTCACATGGATCTGCCACCGCTGCTTTCCGCGCTGGGCGCGACGGTGACGATCGCCGGCACTAGCGGCGAGCGCAGCCTGCCGGTCGAGGGCCTGTACGCCGGCTACCTGGAAACCACGCTGAGGCGGGGCGAGCTCATCACGCAAGTGCGGATTCCAGCGCTGGGGTCGAAGCGCGCCGCTTATCTCAAGTGCACGACGCGGTCTGTCGACGACTGGCCTGCCATCGGCGTTGCCGTGGTGCTCGACGGCGAGAAGCCGACCATCTTCGTCAGCGCGGCGACCGACAAGCCGACGCGGCTCGCCTCGGTCGAGGCGGCCGAAGACCTGCACATCGAGAGTGATCTTCACGGTTCCGCAGAATACAAGCGGCAGTTATTGAGAGTATTTTTGAAAAGAGCGATCAGTGAAGCGCGCAACGCAGGCCACTGAAACGCCGCAGGTCGGCCGCTCGATCCCGCGCCTCGAGTCCTGGCTCAAGGTGACCGGGCGCGCCGAGTATGTGCACAACCTGCGCCTGCCGGGCATGCTCTACGGCAAGATTTTCCGCAGCAGCGTCTCGCACGGCCGCATCAGGAGTATCGACGTCGGCGCGGCACAGGCGCTGGGCGGCGTCTACCGCGTGGTCACCGGAAAGGACATTCAAAAGTTAATTCCCGAACCTTTTTACGGGCCGGCATTTCACGATCAGCCGATACTCGCCCTGGACAAGGTGCGCTATGTCGGCGAGCCGGTGGCCGTGGTGCTCGCGTCCGACCCGCATGTCGCCGAGGAGGCAGTGCACCTCATCAGCGCCGAATACGAGGAGCTGCCGGCGGTGTATGACGAAGTCGAAGCGATGAGCTCCAAGGCCATCGTGCACGACGTGCTCAAGCCCGCCGGCACCTTTCCCGACTTGAAGCACCTGCAAGGCAAGAAGAACACCAACCTCGCACTGGATTTCCGGTTGAGAAAGGGAAATGCCGAAGCGGCCCTCAAGAGCGCCCACCGCGTTTTCGAGCACCGCTTCCGCACCCAGCAGGTGATGCACACGCCGCTCGAGCCGCTGGTGTCGGTGGCGGAGTGCTCCGAGGACACGCTCACCATCCATACGGCGTCGCAGAGTCCGTCGTTCGTGCGCATCGAGGTCGCGCGCCTGCTCGGCTGGGCGGAAAACCGCGTGCGGGTGCGCGTGCCTTTCCTCGGCGGCGGCTTTGGCGCCAAGCTCTACATCAAGCTCGAGGCCCTCGTCAGTGCATTGTCGTTGCTCGTGAAGAAGCCGGTAAAAATTTCCCTGACGATGGAGGAGCAGTTCTTCACCATCACCAAGCACGCCAGCACGTTCCGCATCAAGAGCGGTGTGGACAAATCCGGCCGTATCGTGGCGCGCGAGTGCGAGGTGTGGTGGAACGGCGGCGCCTACGCCGACATCGGGCCGCGCGTGACGCAGAAGTCGGGCTTTACCGCGCCCGGGCCCTACGACATCGAGCACGTGGCGATCGACTCCTACGCGCTCTACACCAACCTGCCGCCGGCGGGCGCGCTGCGCGGCTTCGGCATTCCGCAGCTGGTCTGGGCCTACGAGAGCCACACCGACATGATCGCGCGCGAGCTGGGCGTCGACCCGGTGGCGTTCCGCCGCCAGAACCTGCTGCGCGAAGGCCGCCCGCAGGCCACCGGGACGGTGCTCCGCGATGCCGCGACCGACAAGGTGCTTGATCGATTGGAAGTATTGATGGATTGGAAAAAGCCATTCGAAAAAGGCACCGGCACGCTGCGCCGTGGCCGTGGCATTGCAGTGGGCTTCAAGGCCTGTGTCTCCAACACCACTTCGCTCGCCGCGGTGGGTGTGAACGCCGACGGCAGCTGCACGGTGTACTGCAGCACGGTGGACATGGGGCAGGGCTCGGACACCGCCATGGCGCAGATCGCCGCCGAGGTGCTGCGCCTGCCCGCCGAATCGGTGCGCGTGGTGCACTCCGACACCGACATCACGCCGTTCGACATGGCGACACTGGGCTCGCGCTCGCTGTTTCATATGGGAAATGCCGTGAAGCTGGCCGCAGAAGAGGCCAGGAAAAAATTGGATGATCTTCGAAAAGAAGTTCATCTGGGGGAAGACGCCAGCGTTACAGACCTGTTTAAGAAAAAGTACGGCATGCGCGCCGGCAGCGTCATGGGCACGGCGAGCTTCAATCCGCCCTACATGCCACCCGACGCCAACGGCCTGACCGACAACGCCACGCCGTTCTGGATGGTGGGCGGCACGGGCGTCGAGATCGAGCTCGATACCGAGACCGGCCGCGTGCGCGTGACGCGCCTGGTCAACGTAGCCGACGTCGGCACGCCGATCAACCCGAAAATCGTCGAGACCCAGCTCTCGGGCGCCGCCATCATGCAGCTCGGCTTCACGCTGTTCGAGAAGATGCTGTTCGACGCCAACGGCCAGCTGCGCAACGCCTCGCTCGCCGAGTACAAGATCCCCGGCTTCCTGGATCTGCCCGACGAAATCGTCAACGAGGTCGTGAGCGCCGAGCAGAAGAGCGGCCCGTTCGGCGCCAAAGGCGTGGGCGAAACCGCCACCTTCGGGCTGTCGCCGGCAGTGGCCAACGCCATCCACGATGCGGTGGGCGTGAGGCTGACCGAGCTGCCGATGAATCCGGAAGCGGTTTTCATGAAAATGCAAAATCCATGAGGAAAGAGGTCAGTTTTCGGCTGAACGGAGCGCCGGTCTCGGCGCAGGTGGCGCCGCACGAGAGCCTGGTCGAGGTGCTGCAGAACGAATTCGGCCTGTACGGCGCGCGCGAGAGCTGTGGCCAGGGCCTGTGCGGGTGCTGCACCGTGCTGGTGGACGGGGTCGCAGTCTCCGGCTGCCTCCAGCTTGCATCCCTTGTATCTGCCAAGGAAGTCGTTACCGTTGAGGCGGGAGATGGACTGGATGCGGTACAGGAGGCGTTCATCGAGTCCGGCGCCTTCCAGTGCGGCTTCTGCACGCCCGGCTTCGTGCTGATGACGCGCCAGTTGCTCGACGAGCATCCGGACCCGGACGAAGCGGCGATCCGGCATTATCTTTCGGGCAACCTGTGCCGCTGCGCGGCTTATCCCGAGATCATCGAGGCCGTGAAGCTCGCCGCGAGGAAACGGAGGAAGTCATGAAAAGCCTGCTGTTTGCCGTTTCACTAATGATTTCGTTTGCATCGAATGCGCAGGATTACCCCGCCAAGCCGGTCCGCATGCTGATTCCGTTCGCGCCCGGCGGCGCGGTCGATACCGCGGCGCGCATCCTGGCGCAGAAGATGGACGAGCGCCTCGGCTGGAAATTCGTCATCGAGAACCGGCCCGGCGGCAACGGCTTCATCGCCGTCACCGCGGTGAAGAGCGCGCCGGCCGACGGCTACACGCTGCTGGTCGCGCATACCGGCGAATTCGCGGTCAATCCGGCGCTGTTCGACAACGTGCCCTACGAGCTCGAGCGCGACTTCGTCGCCATCACCATGGTGAACGACGCGCCGATGCTGTACCTTGCCAACATCAATGCGCCGTTCAACAGCTTCGCCGAGCTGGTGGCGCAGGCGAAAGCGAAGCCCGGCGCCATCAGCTTCGGCTCGGCCGGCAACGGCAGCATCAACCACCTGGCCGGCGAGTGGCTGGCGCAGGCGGCCGGCATCAAGCTGCTGCACATCCCCTACAAGGGCGGGGCGCCGGCCGCCGCCGCGGTCGCCGCCGGCGATGTGCAATTCGGCGTCATGGCGGTGCCGGGCGCAACGCCGCACCTCAAGTCGGGCCGCGCCAAGGTGATCGGCATCACCACGGCGAGGAAGTCGCCCCTCGACCCGAGCTGGCCGACGCCGCGCGACGGCGGCATCCCGGACCTCGATGCCTCGATCTGGGTCGGCCTGTTCGCGCCCAAGGGCACGCCGCAAGCCATCATCGACAAGATCAACACCGAAGTGCGCACCACGCTCAACGATCCCGACGTCAAGAAGCGCTACGTCGACATCGGCAGCGAGACAGCCGGCATGTCGCAGGCGGATTTCCTCACGCGCATCCGGCAGGACGCCGTGCGCTACAAGGCGGTCGTCAAGGCCGCCAACGTAAGGGCGGACTAGGCATGCTGCTGCAGATCCCCAGCGTCCTCAAGCCCGACGAAATCACCACCCTGCGCGGCATGCTCAGCTCCGCGGCGTTCGAGGATGGCGGCGCAACCGCGGGATTTGCCGCGCGCGAGGTGAAGCGCAACCTGCAGGTGCCGATGGCCTCGGAGACCGGGCGCAAGGGCGCCGCGGTGGTGCTCGAGGCGCTGCGGCGCAATACGGTGTTTTTTTCCGCCGCGCTGCCGCACCGCATCCATGGCCCGATCTTCAACCGCTACGACACCGGCATGACCTATGGCGAGCACGTCGACAACGCGTTGATGGGCTCGCCGGTGAGCGTGCGCAGCGACGTCGCGGCCACGCTGTTCCTCACGCCGCCCGAGGACTACGACGGCGGCGAGCTCACGGTGCACGACAGCTACGGCGCGCACCGCATCAAGCTCGCGGCCGGCAACATGATCGTCTACCCGGCCACCAGCCGGCACCGCGTCGAGCCGATCACGCGCGGCAGCCGCGTTTCGGTCGTGATGTGGATCCAGAGCCTGGTGCGCGATGAGATGAATCGCCGGCTGCTGTTCGAGATGGACGTCGCCATCGGCTCGCTGCGCAAGCAGAAAGGCACTGAGAAAGAGGTGGCAACGCTCACCGCCATCTATCACAACCTGGTGCGGCTCTGGAGCGAAACCTGAGCAAGCCGGTCCTGCAGCTGATGCAGAACCTCGCGCCCGCGCCCCTGCAGAAAGAGGTGTGGCAGGCGGTGCAGGCGAAAGCCTGGCACTTCGGCAACCAGTCGAACGAGGAGGCCGCGACCCCGTTCTGGAAGATGGAACTCGACGGCAGCGCGGCCATCACGCAACTGTGGGAGCACGCGCGGCCGCATTGCGAAAAGACGGCGGGCAAGCCCCTGCGCGTGGTGCGCCAGTACGCCAACGGCCACACCTTCGGCCAGGGCGGCCAGCCCCACCGCGACGACGTGCGCGAGGGCACCTACACGCTGCTCTACTACCCGATGCCCGAGTGGAAACCCGAGTGGGAGGGCGAGACTATGTTCGTCGACCAGCGCGGCGAGGTGCTCAGCGCGGTCAAGCCGCGCCCCAACCGCGCCGTGTTCTTCGACTCGCGCATCCTGCACTACGGCAAGGCCCCCGGCCGTTCCTTCACCGGCTTGCGCGTCACCGTCGCTTTCAAGCTCGAATCCGCCTGAGCGCGGAATAGCCGGCCCCCCGGCGCGTTTACCGCTAAATGTCCTTCCATCTCGACAAGATCAACGAGGTCTACAGCAACGCCGACGGCTCGATCCAGTTCATCGAGTTGTTAATTGTGAATTCGGGGGAGGTCTTTTTCGGCGGGCGCATGATCACCGTGTCGGAATCCGGTCACCCCAACCTAGTCTTCACTTTTCCGGGAGATGCTCCAGGTTCTTTCTCGGGAAGTAAAACCTATCTGATTGCAACGCAGGGATACGCCGATTTCGCGACATTACACAGTCTCCCGCAGCCTGACGTAACTGTCGCGTCCCCGCTGGTGTTCACGAGCGGCGTCCAAACCATCAACTATGCCAGCGTGGATTCCTTGACGAACGTCACGCTACCAACCGACGGGGTGAATTCCCTCAATCACAGCGGCGTCAGCGGCGTAAATTCGCCCATGAATTTCGCCGGCCAGGCGGGGACGCTCGTCCTCAACGTGCCGCCGGTACTTGCGATTCCGATCCCTGATCAGTTCGATGGGGTTGGACAGGCCCTCAACTACCAACTCGCCGCCGGCACGTTTACGGAGGCGAACGGGGATACGGTGACCTACACGGCGACGCGCGACGACGATACGCCGCTGCCGGCGTGGTTGAGTTTCGACGGGCAGACACAGACTTTTACCGGCACGCCGGCGGGCGGGGACGTTGAGGCGATTCACGTCAAAGTCACAGCCACTGATCCGGATGGCTCGGCCACGGACGACTTCTTTCTAACGGTCATTTCGGGTCACGTGGTCGACGGCGGGGCGGGAAACGACACGCTTTCGGGGACGGTTGACGCTGACCGTATTTCCGGACTTGGCGGCAATGACACGCTGGATGGCGGCGCGGGCGACGACACGATGCTTGGCGGCGCGGGCGACGACAGTTATTTCGTCGATAGCACCGGGGATCAGGTAGTCGAGACCTCGGGGCAGGGCACCGACACCATTTTCACCTCGGTCACGCTGCCCGGGCTGGCAGCGAATGTGGAGAACCTGACGCTCGCCACTGGCGCTGGGAACCTGAATGCAGTCGGCAACGCGCTCAACAATGTTCTGACCGGCAACGAGAGCAACAACACGTTCGACGGCGCGGGCGGGGCCGACACTATGGTCGGTGGCGCGGGCGACGATACCTTCCTGATCGACAGCACGATCGACCAGGTTGTCGAGGCCCTCAGTGGCGGCACAGACCTCGTTCTGACTGCGATTACGCTGCCGGCGCTGGCGGCGAATGTGGAGAATCTCACCCTGACTGGCAGCTCGAACATCGCCGGGATCGGCAACGGACTCGACAACGCCATCACCGGCAATACCGGCAACAATTTCCTCTCGGGCGGCGCGGGGAATGACACCCTGGACGGCGGCGCGGGCAACGATTCGCTGACGGGCGGCGCCGGCAATGATGCTTTCCTGTTCAGCGGTCTTTCCGGCACCGACCGGATCGTCGATTTCAACAGCGGCAGCGACCAGATCCAGCTCGACGGCACCGTGTTCACCGCGCTAGGCGTGGGGGCGGTGGCGGCCAATCAACTCGAGGTCGGTACCAGCGGCGCGATCTCCGACACCAGCGGCGACAATGGCGGCGATGGCGGCCAGGACTATCTCAAGTACGCCACCGACACCGGCCAGCTCTACTACGACGACAACGGCACCGTCGGAGGCGGGTTGCACTTGATCGCCGTGCTCGCAAGCCCCGCTTGCAACGCACCGCATCCGGACGTGAATCTCAGTACGGCGCAGGACATCGTCGTCGTCTGATCCGCGCCGCCGTCCTCGTCGCGTTGCTCGCGCCGTCGGCGGCTTTTGCCACCGCGGGCTACTTCCAGCTCGGCTATGGCCTGAAGTCCATGGGCATGGCCGGGGCCAGCGCGGCGCTGCCGCAGGACGCGCTCGCCGCGGCCACCAATCCGGCGGGCATGGTCTGGGTCGGCGACCGGCTCGACGCGGGACTCGAGTGGTTCACGGCTGATCGCAACTCGCGTATTAGCGGCAACGGCATGGGACTCAACGGCGAGCGCCATGCCAACGGCAGCGATTCGTTCCTGATTCCGGAGTTCGGCGCCAACCGCATGCTCGACGCGCAGCGCTCGGTCGGCGTATCGGTGTTCGGCAACGGCGGTTCGGCGCAGTACCGCGACAATCCGCTGGCCGCGCTCGGCGGCTCGGATCCCGCCGGCATGGAGTTCATCCAGGGCACGATTGCCCCGACCTACGCCATGAAGCTCGGCGAGCGCAATTCGGTCGGGCTGTCGCTGCATCTCGTCTACCAGGAATTCGAGGCGCGCGGTTTCGAGCATTTCGACGACCCGGCGTTTTCCTCGGCCCCGGGAAGCGTGACAAACCGGGGCCGCGACCATGCGCTCGGCGTCGGCTGGCGCGCCGGCTGGCTCGGCCGCCTCACGCCGGGAATTTCGCTCGCCGCCGCCTACCAGCCGGCCACCCGCATGCAGAAATTCGAGCGCTACAAGGGCCTGCTCGCCGACGGCGGCAGCTTCGACGTCCCCGCGCACTGGGTCGTCGGCACGGCGCTCAAGCTCGGTTCGGCGACGACGTTCGCGACCGACGTGCAACGGATTTACTACTCGCGCGTGCGCGGCCTCGGCAATCGCTCCGACTGCTTTCTCTCGGTGACCTGCCCGCTCGGCGCGAAGGACGGGCCGGGGCCGGGCTGGCGCGACACCACCGTGTTCAAGTTCGGCCTCGCCCATGAAGCGAGTTCGCGCTTCACGCTGCGCGCCGGCGTGGCCGTGCTGCACCAGCCGGTTCCGGCCGATCAGACGCTCTTGAACGTTTTCGCGCCGGCGGTCACGCAAAAGCACCTGACTCTGGGCGCGACCTGGCAACTTCCTTCCCGCATGGAGCTGACTTTTGCGTACCAGCATGCCTTCGAGCAGACGGTGCGCGGCACCAGCACCTCGGTGCCCGGCGGCGTGGGGGGAGGGCAGGCCGACGTCCGCATGAAGCAGGATGCCTTCGGCCTCGCCCTGGGCTGGCCGTTTTAACTACCCTTCAAAGAACTCTTTGACCTTGTCGAACCAGCCCTTGGCGCGCGGGTTGTGGCGCGCGGGCTCGGCATTGATGCTCGTCTCGATCTCCCGCAGCAGCTGGCGCTGGCGCTCGGTCAGGTTGACCGGCGTCTCCACCGCCAGGTGGCAGAACAGATCGCCCGGCGCATGGCTGCGCACGCCCTTGATGCCCTTGCCGCGCAGGCGGAAGGTCTTGCCGCTCTGCGTCTCGGCCGGCACCTTGATGCGCGCCGCGCCGTCCAGCGTCGGCACTTCGACCTCGCCGCCGAGCGCCGCGGTGGTGAAGGACACCGGCATCTCGCAATGCAGGTCGTCGTGATCGCGCTGGAACACCGCGTGCGGCTTGACGTGCACCTGCACGTACAGGTCGCCCGGCGGGCCGCCGTTCACGCCCGGCTCGCCCTCGCCCGACAGGCGCACGCGGTCGCCTTCGTCGACACCCGAGGGGATCTTCACCGATAGCGTCTTCTGCAGCTTGATGCGGCCGCTACCCGAGCAGGTGGTGCAGGGCGTGGGGATGATCTTGCCGCTGCCGTGGCAGCGGGGACAGGTCTGGGCGATGGAGAAGGGCCCCTGCGATACGCGCACCTGCCCGGCGCCGCGGCAGGACGGGCAGGTCGCGGGCTGGGTGCCGGGCTTCGCGCCGCTGCCCTTGCAGGTCTCGCAGGTGGCCATGGCGGGAATGCGGATGCGCGTCTCGAAGCCGTGCGCCGCCTGCTCGAGCGTGATCTCGAGGTTGTAGCGCAGGTCGGCGCCGCGGAACACGGTCGAGCGGCCGCCGCGGCCGCCGCCGAAGATCTCGCCGAAGATGTCGCTGAAGATGTCGCCGAAGCCGGCGGCCCCCGCGCCGGCTCCCGCGCCGGCGCCCATCCCCGCCTGGTGGTCGACGCCGGCGTGGCCGAACTGGTCGTAGGCGGCGCGCTTGGCCGAGTCGGTGAGCACCTCGTAGGCCTGCTTCGCCTCCTTGAAGTTCTCCTCGGCCTTCGGGTTATCCGGATTGCGGTCCGGATGCCATTTCATCGCCAGCTTGCGATAGGCCTTCTTGAGCTCCTCCTCGGAGGCGTCGCGATTGACGCCGAGGATCTCGTAGTAGTCGCGCTTCGCCACCCTTGCTTAGCCGGTCTTTTTGTCTTTGACTTCGGTGAACTCCGCGTCGACGACGTTCTCGTCCTTCTTGCCCGAGTCCGCCGCCGCGCCAGGTTGCGATTGGGCCTGGGCTTGCGCCTGCTGGTCGGCGTACACCTTTTCGCCGAGCTTCTGCGAAGCCTGCGCCAGTGCCTGGGCCTTGGCCTCGATCTCCGATTTGTCTTCGGATTTCAGGACGGCTTCGACTTCCTTGGCCGCCGCCTCGATCTTGTCCTTCTCGCCGGCGTCGAGCTTGTCGCCGTAGTCCTTGAGCGACTTGCGCACCGAATGCACCAGCGCCTCGGCGCCGTTGCGCGCGTTCACCAGCTCGAGCGTCTTGCGGTCTTCCTCGGCGTTCGCCTCGGCGTCCTTCACCATGCGCTGGATCTCGGCCTCGGTGAGGCCGGAACTCGCCTGGATCTTGATCTTGTTCTCCTTGCCGGTCGCCTTGTCTTTGGCGGTGACGTGCAGGATGCCGTTGGCGTCGATGTCGAACGTCACCTCGATCTGCGGCATGCCGCGCGGCGCCGGCGGGATGTCGGTGAGGTTGAACTGGCCGAGCGACTTGTTGCCGGTGGCCATGTTGCGCTCGCCCTGCAGCACGTGGATGGTGACCGCGTTCTGGTTGTCGTCGGCGGTGGAGAACACCTGCTGCGCCTTGGTCGGGATCGTGGTGTTCTTGTTGATGAGCTTGGTCATCACCCCGCCCAGCGTCTCGATGCCGAGCGACAGCGGCGTGACGTCGAGCAGCAGCACGTCCTTGACGTCGCCCTTGAGCACGCCGGCCTGGATGGCCGCGCCGATCGCCACCGCCTCGTCCGGATTGACGTCCTTGCGCGGCTCCTTGCCGAACAGCTCGCGCACCTTGTCGACCACTTTCGGCATGCGCGTCTGGCCGCCGACCAGGATGACGTCGTCGATCTTCGCCACGTCGACGCCGGCGTCCTTGATCGCCGTGCGGCAGGGCGCGATGGTCTTCTCGATCAGGTCGTCCACCAGCGACTCGAACTTGGCGCGCGTGATCTTCATCGCCAGGTGCTTCGGGCCGTTCTGGTCGGCGGTGATGTAGGGCAGGTTGATCTCGGTCTGCTGCGACGACGACAGCTCGATCTTCGCCTTCTCGGCGGTTTCCTTCAGCCGCTGCAGCGCGAGCACGTCCTTCGCCAGGTCGACGCCCTGGTCCTTCTTGAACTCGGCCACGATGTGGTCGATCAGGCGCTGGTCGAAATCCTCGCCGCCGAGGAAGGTGTCGCCGTTGGTGGAGAGCACCTCGAACTGCTTCTCGCCCTCGACGTCGGCGATCTCGATGATGGAAATATCGAAGGTGCCGCCGCCCAGGTCATAGACGGCGATCTTCATGTCCTTCTTGCCGGCCTTGTCCAGGCCGAAGGCGAGCGCGCCGGCGGTGGGCTCGTTGATGATGCGCTTGACGTCGAGTCCCGCGATGCGGCCGGCGTCCTTGGTCGCCTGGCGCTGCGAGTCGTTGAAGTAGGCGGGCACGGTGATCACCGCCTCGGTGACCTCCTCGCCGAGGTAGTCCTCGGCGGTCTTCTTCATCTTGCGCAGGATTTCCGCCGACACCTGCTGCGGGGCGATCTTCTTGCCGCGCACTTCGACCCAGGCGTCGCCGTTGTCGGCGCGCGCGATCCTGAAGGGCATCATCTTGATGTCCTTCTGCACTTCGGCGTCCTCGAATTTGCGGCCGATCAGGCGCTTCACCGCGTAGACGGTGTTTTTCGCGTTGGTCACCGCCTGGCGCTTGGCCGGCGCGCCGACCAGGATTTCGCCGTCCTCCGCATAGGCGACGACCGAGGGCGTGGTGCGCGCGCCTTCGGAGTTCTCGATCACCTTGGGCTTGCCGCCCTCCATGATCGCGACGCAGGAGTTGGTGGTGCCGAGGTCGATGCCGATGATCTTTGCCATGGGTTTTCTGCCTTAGTCCAAGTCTTTCCCGGAGATGGGGTCTTTCTCGTTGTTTTCAACCGCTTTGGCCACGGTAACGAGGGCCGGGCGCAGCACCCGGTCGTGCAGCGCGTAGCCCTTCTGCATCACTGCGACGATGGTGTTGGGCTCGCGTATTTCACCAGACGGCGCGGGCACGGCCGCCATGGCCTGGTGCCGGTGGGGATCGAAACGCTCGCCGGGCGCCGGGCTGATCTCCCGGACGCTCGCTTTCTCGAGGGCCGCCTTGAGCTGGCGCTGGGTGAGCTCGATGCCGCTTGCGTCCTTGCTGTGCAGCGCCGCCTCGAGGGCGTCGGCGACCGGCAACAGGGTCTCGGCGAAGCGCTCCAGCGCGAACTTCTGGGAAGCGGCGGCCTCGGCCATGGCGCGCTTGCGCGCGTTTTCTGCCTCGGCCAGTGCGCGCATCATCGTGTCGCGCTGCTGCTCGATCCTGGCCTGCGCCTCGGCCAGCAACTCCTCGGGCGATTTGGCTCCCGCCGAAGCCTCCGTGCTGTTCTGCGGCTCCTTGGGCTGAACGGTCTCCTCTTGCATCCGGTCAAAATGGGGTCCGGGGCCAAGCTTTTCAACCCGCGAGAGAGAGAAATAGCGAAACGCCTTGATCGTGATAACGTGTTGATTGAATGAAAAAACTGATCAAATGGGGACTCTGGACGGCCGCTATTGTCGGCGTGCCCGCCGTCGCCGGCGCGGTCTACCTCGCGCTGACCTTCGACCCCAACCGTTACAAGGACGAGCTGGAGCGCCTGGTGAAGGACGAGACCGGCCGCACGCTTCAGCTGCGCGGAAAGCTCGAGCTGACCTTTTTTCCGAGCGTTGGCGCGAAGGTGGCCGGCCTCAGCCTGTCCGAGCGGTTCAGCGAGCAGGAATTCCTGTCGCTGGAGTCGGCGCACGCGTCGGTGAAGGTGATGCCGCTGCTGCGCGGTCATGTCGTTGTCGACGCCGTGCGGGTGACCGGGCTGAAGGCGCGTGTCGTGCAGGGCAAGACCGGCCGATTCAACTTCGACGATCTTCTCGGCGGTGCCGAGTCGAAGTCGGCGGCGCCGGAAGCGCCAAAGGCCAAAGAAAAGACGGCGACCCCGCCGGCGAAAGGCGGCGGCAGCGGACCCGTGGAGTTCCAGGTCTCGAGCGTGCGGCTGGAACGCTCGTCGATCGACTACCGCGACCTTGCCGCCGACAGCGAAATCGCGCTCGCCGACGTACGTATCACCACCGGGCGCATCGCCGGGAAGGCAGGCGGCAAGCTGACGATGAGCGCAGCGGCCAAGGGCCGCAATCCCGATGCCGACGTGAAATTCGATCTGCGTTCCGACTACCAGCTCGACCTGCCGCAATCGATCGCGTTGCAGAAGCTGGACGCCAAGCTCGCCGGCGCCGCCGCCGGGATGACCGGGCTGGAATTGTCGGCCGAGGGCGAGGCGGGCTTCGATCTGCCGAAAAACCAGGTGCGCATCGGCGCGCTTAGCATCGCCTTCAAGGGCGCGAACGGCGCTGACGCGCTGGAGGGCACCCTGAAGCTCGCCAACGCACGCCTCTCGGAGCGCACGCTCGACCTGCCGAAGCTCTCCACCGACATCACGCTGACGAGCGCGGGTCTGCCGGCGCCGATCCGGCCGCTCAAGCTGCCGCTCAGCGGCAGCGTGAAGGCGAATTTCGAGAAACAGACCGCGAGTGCGGAACTGGCCGGCAAAATCGACGAGTCGACCATCAACGCCCGCATCGGGCTCGCCCGGTTCACGCCGCCGAGCTACAGCTTCGACATCGACTTCGACCGGCTGAACCTCGATCGCTATCTCGAGCCGCAGAAACCCGCGGCAGCACCCGCCAGCTCCGCCAAGATCCCGCCACCGCCGGCGTCATCGAAGCCCGAGCCGGGGAAACCGGCCGCGAAGTCCGCGGAAACCTCAGTCGACCTTTCGCCACTGAAGGGCCTCAACGGCGCGGGCAAGGTCCGCATCGGCGCGCTCCAGGTGCGCGGCTTGCGCCTCTCGGAGGTCAAGGCGGAAATGCGCGCAGCCGCGGGCCGCGTGGATGTCGCCCCGCACAGCGCCCGACTTTATGACGGCGCGGTGGCGGGCGACCTGACCCTCGACGCCAACGGCAACCGCGTCGCCCTGAAGGAGACGCTGTCGGACGTAACGATCGGCGCGTTACTGAAGGACGTGGCGGGGAAGGATTACGTCGAGGGCAAGGGCAACGTCACGCTGGACGTGAGCGCGGCGGGCGCGACGGTCGAAGCCATGAAGCGCGCGCTGGGCGGCACGGCCAAGGTCAATCTGCGCGAAGGCGTGCTGAAGGGCTTCGACGCCGCCGGCATCCTGCGCCAGGCGCAGTCCATCGTCGGCGCGCAGACCGCGCATGCCTCCGGCAAGGAAGAACGGACCGAGTTCGGTACCCTGGTCGCGAGCTTCAAGATCGCCGACGGCGTGGCGCGCAACGACGACCTCGACGTGCAGGCGCCGGGCTTGCGTATCGTCGGCAGCGGCATCATCGACCTCGGCCGCTCGCGCCTGGACTACCGCGCGATCCCGCGCCTGGTCACCAACAAGGAAGGCCGCGGCATCGAGGCGCCGGTGCACCTGACCGGGGCCTTCGACGACATCGAGTACGAAGTGAATTACGGCCAGGTCTTGCGCGACACGGTGCGCAACACCGGCCGCCAGCTGCGCGACGGCGTCAAGCGGCTGCTCGGCCAGTAATCGCGGCGAGCGCCGCGATCCATTCCGGTGATTCGTTGAGGCAGGGCAGGAGGTGGAATGTCTCGCCGCCGGCGCGCCGGAATGCCGCGCGCGCCGCGATGCCGATCTCTTCCAGCGTCTCGAGGCAGTCGGAAACGAAGCCGGGGCAGACGACGTCCACGCGCTTGATTCCGGCGCGTGCCAGCTCGACCAGTGTCGGCTCGGTATAGGGCTGCAGCCACCTTGCCGCTCCAAAGCGAGACTGATACGTCACCACGAATTTGCTTTCTGAAAGATTTAATTTCCTGGACAGCAACTGCGCCGTTTTCACGCATTGCTCCTGGTAGGGATCGCCTCGGCCCACGCTGCGTTGCGGCAGGCCGTGAAAGCTCATCAGGAGTTTTTCGCCGCGACCGTTGGCCGACCAATGGCTCTCGATCAACGAAGCGAGCGCGCCGATATAAGCCGGGTGGTCGTGGAAGTCCCGCACGACGGTTTTACCGGGCAGCAGGTCAATGACGCTGCCGGTAGTGCTGTCGGCGTACTGCGGATAAAGCGGAACAATGATGGCCGGATCAAAATTCCTTAATACCGAATTCAGCGACGGCTCGCCGTAGCGCATCGCGTACTTGACCGGAAGGCCGAGTTTCTCGCTCAACAGGATCGCCTGCCGGATGGTGTGCACGGCGAGCGGCGAACCCTCGGGAGTCCACACCTGCCGGTATTTCTCCGCCGATTGCGCCGGGCGCGTGCGCAGCACGATGCCATGCAGGATCGGCAGCCACAGAAACCGCGGCAGCGCGACGACCAGCGGATCAGAAAGAAATTCCCTGAGAAAAAGCTTCACTGCCGCAGGCGTTGGCGCTGCGGGCGTGCCCAGATTGACTAGGAGTACGCCTTTCAGTGCTGGGAAAGGGCGCTGGAGAGCAGTTTGGCCGTGATGTCGACGATCGGCACCACGCGGTCGTAGGCCATGCGCGTCGGGCCGATGACCCCGACCGTGCCGACCACTTCGCCGTCGACGCGGTAGGGTGCCGTCACCACGCTGACGTCGTCGGGCGCGGCAACGCCGGACTCGCCGCCGATGAAGATCTGCACGCCGTGGCCGCGCAGCGACAGGTCGAGGATCTGCAGCAGCGAGGTCTTGCGCTCGAACATCGCCACCAGCTGCTTCATGCGGCCCATGTCCTGCGACAGGTCGCGCGAGGCGAACAGGTTGCGCTCGCCGGAAACGACGTACTGGTCGCCGCCCTCGCTGAGCGCGCTGCCGGCTTCGACCGCCGCCGTCATCAGCTGCATCATGTCCTGGCGGATGTCGCGCAGCTCGCCCTGCAGGTGCGCGCGCAGGTCCTCGAGCGACTGGCCGGCGTAGTTCTGGTTGACGTAGTTGGCCGCCTCGACTAATTCCCCCGGCGTGTAGTCACGCTCGGTGAACAGGATGCGGTTCTGCACGTCGCCGTCGGGCGTGACGACGATCAGGAGCACGCGCTTCTCCGACAGCTTGAGGAATTCGATGTGCTTGAAGGTCACCGCGCGCCGCGGCGTCATCACCACGCCGGCGAACTGCGTCAGCTGCGACAGCAGCTGCGAGGCCGAGTGGATCACGCGCTGCGGATTGTCGGGGTGCAGCTCGCCCTCGAGGCGGTGCAGCTCGCGCGATTCGAGCTGCTTGATCACCAGCAGCGTGTCGACGAAGAAGCGGTAGCCGGCGGGCGTCGGCACGCGACCGGCGGAGGTGTGCGGGCTGGCGATGAAGCCGAGCTCCTCGAGATCGGCCATCACGTTGCGGATGGTGGCGGGTGAAAGATCGAGCCCGGAGTAGCGCGACAGCGTGCGCGATCCGACCGGCTGGCCCTCTGCGATATAGCGTTCGACCAGCGTTTTCAGGAGCACTTGCGCGCGCTTGTCGAGCATGGAAATCATTGTACACTCGACGCATGCCCGCCGCCGCCGCTCTGAAGACGTTCCGCCGCGTCGCCGCGATCGGCAAGCTGCGCAGCCCGGAAATCGATGCGACGCTGCGGCAGGTCAAGGCATTTCTCGCGCAGCGCAAGTGCGAGCTGGTCGCCGAAGGCGCGCAAGCGGATCTCGCCATCGTGGTCGGCGGCGACGGCAGCCTGCTCGCGGCGGCGCGCGAGCTGGTGGGGCGGCGCGTGCCGGTGGTCGGCATCAACCTCGGCCGCGTCGGCTTCATGACCGACATCGGGCGCGAAGACATGCTCGACAGCCTCGGCGGCATCCTCGACGGCAACTACACGCTGGAGGAACGCGCGCTGCTCGACGCCGAGATTTTTCGCGGCAAGAAATCCATCCTGCGCACCATCGCGCTCAACGAGGCGGTGGTCGGCAAGGGCGCGCAGGGCCGCCTGATCGAGTTCTCGCTCGCCATCGACGGCGAATTCGTCTACAAGCTGCGCGGCGACGGCGTGATCGTCGCCACGCCGACCGGCTCCACCGCCTACGCGCTTTCCGCGCAGGGGCCGATCCTGCACCCGGCGGTGCCGGCCCTCGCGCTGGTGCCGCTCAACCCGCACACGCTGTCGGCGCGCCCGGTGAGCGTCAGCGACGCGAGCGTGGTCGAGATCTCGCTGATGCGGGCGCTGGACGCGCGTGCGCATTTCGACGGCATCGCGCTCACCGACATGGCCGAAGGCGACCGCCTGGTGCTGAAGCGCTCGGCCGACGTGGTGCGCTTCGTGCACCCGCCGGGCTACCGGTACTTCGCCACGCTGCGGGAAAAACTGCGCTGGAGCGAAGTGCTGGAGAAGAACCGCCGCGCCAAGTAGCGCATGCTGCGCGCCCTCGACGTCAAGGACCTCGTCATCGTCGACGCTGCGGCGCTGGACCTCGACGCCGGCTTCACGGTGCTCACCGGCGAAACCGGCGCCGGCAAATCCATCCTGGTCGACGCCATCGAGCTGCTGGTGGGCGGGCGCGGCGACGCCGCCAGTGTGCGCAACGGCGCAGAGAAGGCGGAGCTGTCGGCTGAATTCGATCTGTCTGCTCTTGAAAATCTTCAACAATGGATCGTCGAGCACGAGCTCGAAGGAGACCCGGGCCGCTTGATCCTGCGCCGGACCATCGACCGCGCCGGGCGCTCGCGCTGCTACCTCAACGGCCACGTGGTGACGCTGGCGCAGCTGCGCGAGGCCGGCGAGCGCCTGGTCGACATTCACGGGCAGCACGCGCACCAGTCGCTGCTGCGCGCGGCGGCACAGCGCGAGCTGCTCGACGCCCACGCCGGCGCGCAGGCGCTGGCGGCGGAGACGGCGACGGCGTTCCGCGACTGGCAGCGCCTGGAGAAGCTCGCGCTCGAGGCGGCGTCGCAGTTCCAGCAGCGCGAGGCGGAGCGTGCGGAGACCGGCGACGCGGTGCGCGAGCTGCAGCGCCTCGATCCGCAGGCGGGGGAGTGGGAGCGCGTGGCCGCCGAGCACACCCGGCTGCAGCACGGCTCGAGCCTGCGCGCGGGCGCCGAGTCCGCGCTCGAAGCGCTGGCCGAATCCGACGACGCGACGCTCGCGCGCCTCGCGGCCGTGGCGAGCCGGCTGCGCGCGCTTTTGGCGCACGATGCGCGGTTGGCGGCGATCGTCGAGCTGCTGGGCGCGGCCGAAGCCCAGGCCGGCGAGGCGGCGCGCGAACTGCGCCACTATGCCTCGCGGGTCGAGCTCGACCCGGACGCGCTGCGCGAGGTCGAGGCGCGCATCGAAGCGCTGCACGCGGCGGCGCGCAAGCACCGTGTGCGCCCCGAGGAGCTGCCCGCGCGGCGCGCGGCGCTGGAAAAGCGGCTGGCGGAGCTCGATCTCGCGGTCGACCCCGAGGCGCTGCAACGGGAAGTCGCGACGGTACGCGCGCGCTATACCGCCGCAGCGGGGAAGCTCTCGGCGAAGCGTGCGTCGGCGGCGCGCGAATTGTCGCGGGCGGTGACTGCCGCGATGCAGAGCCTCGCCATGGCCGGCGGAAAGTTCCTCGTCTCCCTGGCGAAGCTGGATGAGCCCGCGGCGTCAGGCGGCGAAGCGGTTGAATTCGAAGTGAGCTCGCATCCCAGCCTGCCGCCGCGGCCGCTGGCCAAGGTGGCCTCGGGCGGCGAGCTCTCGCGCGTCAGCCTGGCGATCCAGATGGTGGCGGCGCGCGCCTCGCCGGTCGGCACGCTGGTGTTCGACGAAGTCGATGCCGGCATCGGCGGGGCGGTGGCGGCGACCGTCGGTCGTGCGCTACGCAAGCTCGGCAGGGAACGCCAGGTGCTCTGCGTCACCCACCTGCCGCAAGTGGCGGCAAACGGCGATCATCAGTGGTCGGTGGAAAAGACCGGAACCAAGACGGGCGTGAGGGTGAAAGTCAGTCCGCTGGACCGGGAAGGCAGAATTGAAGAACTGGCCCGAATGCTTGGCGGCTCGGCCACCACCGCCCGTCGACACGCCGCTGAACTTCTGGAGTCCGGTTAGGCCGGCCGGAACTCGCAGTCCTTCTTGACGCAGTCGGCGTAGAGCGCGAGGGAGTGGCCGTGCAGCCGGAAGCCACGCAAGCGCGCCACTTCGGTCTGCCGCCGCTCGATATCGGCGTCGTAGAACTCCTCGACGCGGCCGCATTGCAGGCACACCAGGTGGTCGTGGTGCCCGCCGCGATTGAGCTCGAATACCGCCTTGCCGGTCTCGAAATGCTGTCGCGCCAGCAGCCCGGCGTGCTCGAACTGCGTCAGCACCCGGTAAATGGTGGCGAGGCCGACGTCGATGCCCTCGGCCATCAGCGCCTTGTAGACGTCTTCGGCCGACAAGTGGCGCACTTTGCTGGTTTCAAACAGCTCGAGAATCTTGCGGCGGGGGAGCGTCGCCTTGAGACCGGTGTCCTTCAGGCTTTGCATCGTGCTCATCGGCTGTCATTATATGCCCATGCTCCGAATTCTCTCGGGCGCCGCGGCGCTCGTCCTGCTATCGCTGGCCGCCGGCTGCGGCTGGGTGCCGCGCATTCCCGGCGTCACGCCGTACAAGATCGACATCCAGCAGGGCAACTTCATTTCGCAGGAGATGGTGACGCAGCTCAAGCCTGGCATGAGCAAGGAGCAGGTGCGCTCGCTGCTCGGCACGCCGCTGCTCACCGACATCTTCCACGCCGAGCGCTGGGACTACGTTTACTGGCGCCTGACGCCGGCCGGCCGGCGCGAGAGCCGCCGGCTGGTGGTGTTCTTCGACGACAACAAGCTGGCGCGCGTCGGCGGCGACGTGGTGCCAGCGGGAGTGGTGCGGTGAAGCTCGCCATCGCCGGCGCCGGCGGGCGCATGGGCCAGGCTGTGACCGAGGCGATCCTCGCCGACCCCGAGCTCGAGCTGGTCGCCGCGCTCGAAATGGACGGCAGCGCCGCGATCGGCAGGCCGGTTGGCAAGCTGAAGATCGGCTCCGACCCGGCGGTCCTGTCGCGCGCCGATGTCCTGATCGACTTCACCCGTCCGGACGGCACGCTCACGCACCTGCGCCATGCCAAGGCGATGGTGATCGGCACCACCGGCTTCAGCGACGCGCAGCGGAAGAGCATTGCCGAGGCGGCGAAGCGCATGCCCATCGTCATGGCGGCCAATTTTGCCGTCGGCGTCAATGCGGCCTACCGGCTCGCGGAGACCGCGGCACAGATCCTGGGCGATGCCTACGACGTGGAAATCGTCGAGGCTCACGCCTTCGGGCACCGCGCTGAAGCTGGGGGAGATCGTCGCGGCGGTGTTCAAGAAGAAAGCCTTTGTTTTTGGCAGAAAAGGCGATACCGGCGAGCGCCCGGTGAAGCAGATCGCCTTCCACTCGATCCGCGGCGGCGACATCGTCGGCGAGCACACGGTGATCTTTGCCGGCGCCGGCGAACGGGTCGAGGTGACGGTGCGCTCGCAGAGCCGCGCCACCTATGCCGCGGGCGCGCTGCGCGCGGCCAAGTGGCTGCAGGGGAAGCCGGCCGGTCTCTATGACATGACGGACGTGCTTGGCCTGAAGTAGCCCGAAGCGTATAATCCTCGCTTCAATGAAGCGGGAAGGGCGACGTGGTTTTTTCCATGTCGGCGCTTTCCCGCTTTTCGCATCCGCTTCCGAAAATGATGAACCTCGAACCTGCCGCGCTGGTGCTCGCCGACGGGTCGGTCTTTCGCGGCCGATCGATCGGCGCTCGCGGCATGGCCGTGGGCGAAGTGGTGTTCAACACCGCCATGACCGGCTACCAGGAGATCCTCACCGACCCCTCCTACTGCCGGCAGATCGTCACGCTCACCTATCCGCACATCGGCAACACCGGCATCAACGACGAGGACCATGAATCGGCCAGGGTTTATGCCGAAGGCCTGATCGTGCGGGATGTGCCGAGGCTGCTGTCGAACTGGCGCGCCCAGGAGGGGTTGGTTGATTTCCTCAAAAGACAAAAAATCGTAGGCATCGCCGACCTCGACACCCGCAAGCTGACCCGCATCCTTCGGGAGAAGGGCGCCCAGAGCGGCTGCCTGGTTGCGGGTGAAATTGATATTGATCTTTGCCTGTCAAAAGCGAAGGGCTTCCCGGGACTGGCGGGCATGGACCTCGCCAAGGTCGTCTCGGTCAAAAAGCCCTACGAATGGACCGAGGGCAGCTGGGCCCTAGGCAAGGGGTACGGCAAGCCAGAAAAGACTCGGTACCACGTCGTCGCCTGCGATTACGGCATCAAGCGGAACATCCTGCGCCTGCTGGCCGACCGCGGCGCGAGAGTGACCGTGGTACCGGCTTCGTTTTCTGGCAAAGAGATTCTCAAGTTGAAGCCGGATGGGGTCTTCCTCTCCAACGGCCCGGGCGACCCGGAGCCCTGCGGCTATGCCATCGAGGCGATCGGCGAAATCCTCGACGCCACCCGCATCCCGGTATTCGGCATCTGCCTCGGGCACCAGTTGATGGGCCTCGCCTCCGGCGCGAAGACGCTGAAGATGAAGTTCGGCCACCACGGCGCCAACCACCCGGTGAAGGACCTCGACACCGGGCAGGTCGTGATCACGAGCCAGAACCACGGATTTGCTGTTGATGAAAAATCCCTGTCAAAGAACCTCAGGCCGACACACGTCTCGCTATTTGATGGCTCACTTCAGGGGCTGGCTCGTATCGACCGGCCCGCGTTCTGCTTCCAGGGACACCCGGAAGCCAGTCCCGGACCGCACGACATCGGCTATTTGTTCGATCGTTTCACCAGGATGATGAGCGATGCCAAAGCGGTCTGACATCAAGAGCATCCTGCTCATTGGCGCCGGGCCGATCGTCATCGGCCAGGCCTGCGAATTCGACTATTCGGGCGCGCAGGCCTGCAAGGCGCTGCGCGCCGAGGGCTACCGGGTGATCCTGGTGAATTCCAACCCGGCCACCATCATGACCGACCCGGAGATGGCGGATGCCACCTACATCGAGCCGATCACCTGGCAGGTCGTCGCGCGCATCATCGAGAAGGAGCGCCCCGATGCGCTGCTGCCCACCATGGGCGGCCAGACCGCGCTCAACTGCGCGCTGGACCTCGCGCGCGAGAACGTGCTCGAAAAATTCGGGGTCGAGATGATCGGCGCCTCGCGCCAGGCCATCGACATGGCCGAGGACCGCGAGAAATTCAAGAAGGCGATGACGCGCATCGGCCTCGCCTCGGCGCGCTCCGCCCTGGCGCACTCGATGGAGGAGGCGCTGCAGGTGCAGGCGGGCCTCGGCTTCCCGGTGGTGGTGCGCCCCTCGTTCACGCTCGGCGGGACCGGGGGAGGCATTGCGTATAACCGCGAGGAATTCGTGGCGATTTGCGAGCGCGGCCTCGACGCCTCGCCCACCCGCGAGCTGCTGGTCGAGGAATCGCTGATCGGCTGGAAGGAATTCGAGATGGAGGTGGTGCGCGACCGCAAGGACAACTGCATCATCGTCTGCTCGATCGAGAACCTCGACCCGATGGGGGTGCATACCGGCGACTCGATCACCGTGGCGCCGGCGCAGACGCTCACCGACAAGGAATACCAGCTGCTGCGCGATGCCTCGATCGCGGTGCTGCGCGAGATCGGCGTCGACACCGGCGGCTCGAACGTGCAGTTCGCCATCAACCCGGACGATGGCCGCATGGTGGTGATCGAGATGAACCCGCGCGTGTCGCGCTCGAGCGCGCTCGCTTCCAAGGCCACCGGCTTCCCCATCGCCAAGGTGGCGGCCAAGCTCGCCGTCGGCTATACGCTGGACGAGATCGCCAACGAGGTGACCGGCGGCGCCACCCCGGCCTCTTTCGAGCCGACCATCGACTACGTCGTCACCAAGGTGCCGCGCTTCGCCTTCGAGAAATTCCCGCAGGCCAACGACCGCCTCACCACCCAGATGAAATCGGTGGGCGAGGTGATGGCCATCGGCCGCAGCTTCCAGGAGTCGCTGCAGAAGGCGCTGCGCGGCCTCGAGATCGGCGTCGACGGGCTCAACCAGCGCACGCGCGACCGCGAAACGCTGGAGCGCGAGCTGGGCGATCCCGGGCCCGAGCGCATCTGGTACGTGGGCGATGCCTTCGAGAACGGCTTCACGCTCGAGGAGGTGCACCGCCTGACGCACATCGATCCCTGGTTCCTCGACCAGATCAAGCAGATCGTCGAGCTGGAGATGGAACTCGACGACCAGAAACTGGATGAGGTTTCAAAGGACAGATTTTTCGATCTAAAGCGCAGGGGTTTCTCCGACCGGCGCCTTGCCTATTTATTCAATTCGACCGAACAGCTGGTGCGCGAGAAAAGGCACGCTCTCGGCATCCGTCCAGTCTACAAGCGCGTCGACACCTGCGCCGCGGAATTCGCCAGCAAGACCGCCTACCTGTATTCCACGTACGAGGAGGAGTGCGAGGCGGCGCCGACGTCGAAGAAGAAGATCATGGTGCTGGGCGGCGGCCCGAACCGCATCGGCCAAGGCATCGAGTTCGACTACTGCTGCGTGCACGCGGCGCTCGCGCTGCGCGAGGACGGTTTCGAAACCATCATGGTCAACTGCAATCCGGAGACCGTGTCGACCGACTACGACACCTCCGACCGCCTGTACTTCGAGCCGGTGACTCTGGAGGACGTGCTCGAGATCGTCGCGGTCGAAAAGCCCTGGGGCGTGATCGTGCAATACGGCGGCCAGACGCCGCTCAAGCTGGCGCGCGACTTGGCGGCGGCCGGCGTGCCGATCATCGGCACCAGCGCCGACTCGATCGATGTCGCCGAGGACCGCGAGCGCTTCCAGAAGCTGCTCAACAAGCTCAAGCTGCGCCAGCCGCCCAACCGCACGGCGCGCTCCGCGGCGGAGGCGGTGAAGCACGCCGCCGACATCGGCTACCCGGTGGTGGTGCGGCCGAGTTACGTGCTGGGCGGCCGCGCCATGGAGATCGTGCACCAGCAGGCCGACCTCGAGCGCTACATGACGGACGCGGTGAAGGTGTCGAACGACTCGCCGGTGCTGCTCGACCGCTACCTGTCGGACGCCATCGAGATCGACGTCGACTGCATCGCCGACGGCAAGCGCGTCATGATCGGCGGCATCATGGAGCACGTCGAGCAGGCCGGCGTGCACTCGGGCGACTCGGCCTGCTGCCTGCCGCCGCACTCGCTCGCCAGCCACCTCGAGCGCGAGCTGCGCCGCCAGTCGGAGCAGATGGCGCGCGCCCTCAAGGTGGTGGGGCTGATGAACGTGCAGTTCGCCATCCAGAAGGACACGGTCTACGTGCTGGAGGTGAACCCGCGCGCCTCGCGCACCGTGCCCTTCGTCTCCAAGGCCACCGGCCTGCCGCTGGCGATGATCGCCGCGCGCTGCATGGCGGGACGCTCGCTCGCCGAGCAGGGCGTCGTGGAGGTGACGCCGGGCTACTTCTCGGTGAAGGAGGCGGTGTTCCCGTTCAACCGCTTCCCCGGCGTCGACACCATCCTCGGACCGGAGATGAAGTCCACCGGCGAGGTGATGGGCATCGGCGCGACCTTCGGCGAGGCCTTCGTCAAGTCGCAGATCGCCGCCGGCGTGCGGCTGCCGCAGGGCGGCCGCGCCTTCATCAGCGTGCGCGACGGCGACAAGCTCGCCGCGGTGCAGGTGGCGCGCGACCTGGTCGAGCTCGGCTTCAGCCTGCTCGCCACCCGCGGCACGGCCGCCGTGCTGCGCTCGCATGGCATCGTGCTCACCGAGGTGAACAAGGTGGCCGAGGGCCGCCCGCACATCGTCGACATGATCAAGAACGGCGACGTCAGCTTCATCGTCAACACCACCGAGGCGACGCGCACCGCGCATTCCGACTCCAAGGCGATCCGCACCACGGCGCTGGCGCGGCGCGTCACCTACTACACCACCGTCGCCGGCGCCAAGGCCGCCTGCGCCGGCATGAAGCACATGGATAACCTCGAGCCCTATCGGCTGCAGGATTTGCATGCCAAACTGCGCCAATCGGCCGTCGAGGCCGTCGTGACGAGCTGACCATGAAAGTCCCCATGACCTTGCGCGGCGCCGATTTGCTGCGCGCGGAGCTGCACCGGCTGAAATCGATCGAGCGCCCGGCCAATTCCAAGGCGATCGGCGAGGCGCGCGCGCACGGCGACCTGTCCGAGAACGCCGAGTACCACGCGGCGCGCGAGCGCGCCGGCTTCATCGAGGGTCGCATCTCGGAGATCGAGTCCAAGCTCGCCAACGCGCAGGTCATCGATCCGCGGCTGGTCGACGCCGAAGGGCGCTGCGTGTTCGGCGCCACCGTCGACGTCGAGGCGACCGGCGGCGAAACCGCCACCTGGCAGATCGTCGGCGAGGACGAGGCCGACATCAAGAAGGGCCGCATCTCGGTCAGCTCGCCGATCGCGCGCGCCCTGATCGGCAAGGAAACCGGCGAGCGCGTCGACGTCCAGACCCCCGGCGGCCTCAAGCGCTACGAGATCCTCGACGTCCGGTACGAATAGACTAGGGAACTGTATTACCGCTGTAATACGGACCTAGTTCTGCGTAGCAAGCGCGTAACGTGGGAGGAGAACAATTTCCCCATGGATCAATCTCGCGACAATCTGGACACCAAGGCCCAAACCCCGGTCGCGGAGCCGCAGTCGCCCCGCGAGCCGGACTATGGCGACGTGCCGCTCGGCGTCGAGTGCGCCTGGCCCTCGGAAGACCGCCGCTAGCAGCAGTTACCATTGCCCGATGGCCAAATCGGGCAAGGCTTGGTTGCGCCGGCACGTCACCGACGGCTTCGTCAAGAAGGCGAAGCAGCAGGGCTACCGCTCGCGCGCCGCGTTCAAGCTTCTTGAAATCAATGACAGAGAAAATATCCTGCGGCCTGGATCGTTCGTCATCGATCTGGGCGCGGCGCCCGGCGGCTGGCTGCAGGTGACGGCGGAAAGAGTCGGGCCGCGCGGCAAGGTCGTCGGCGTGGACTTGCTCGACATCAAACCGATTCCCGGCGTCACCCTGTTCAAGGCCGATTTCCGGGAGGCCGACCTCGAGGGAGCGCTTGGCGGAAAGGCCGACTTGGTGCTCTCGGACATGATGCCCAACGTGACCGGCGTGCCGCTGGTGGATCAAGCGCGTGCCGCGGAGCTAACGCTTGCGGCTATCGCGCTCTGCAAGAAAGTGTTGCGGCCGGATGGCGCGTTCCTCGTCAAGGTGTTCCACGGCGAGGCATTCGACGAGGTGCTGGCGGCGCTCAAGATGACGTTTAAAACCGTGGCCACGCGGAAGCCTTCTGCTTCCCGCGGGGAGTCCCGGGAAACTTATTTACTTGCCAGGGGATTGAACCCCCGGGCGGCGCCGCAATCTACCTGAAACAGCGTAGACTGACTTCATTGCGGCGCTGCCCCGAAAAGGAGCAAGTCCTTGAATAACATGCTCAAGAACCTGGTCATCTGGCTCGTCATCGGGCTGGTGCTGATGACCGTGTTCAATCAGTTCAACTCCCGCCAGGCGACGCAGGCGCCGATGGAGTACTCGCAGTTCCTGGAGGAAGTGAAGGCCGGGCGCATCGCCAAGGTGACCATCGAGGGCCGCCAGCTCAAGGCTACCACCGCCGAGGGCAAGCGCGTCACCAGCTACTCGCCGGGCGACATCTGGCTGGTCTCGGACCTGCTCAAGTACGGCGTCAAGATCGAGGCCAAGCCGGAAGAAGAACCGTCGCTCCTCATGAACATCTTCGTCTCCTGGTTCCCGATGCTGCTGCTGATCGGCGTGTGGATCTTCTTCATGCGCCAGATGCAGGGCGGCGGGCGCGGCGGCGCATTCAGCTTCGGCAAGTCGCGCGCGCGCATGCTCGACGAGTCCTCCAACACCGTGACCTTCGCCGACGTCGCCGGCTGCGAGGAGGCGAAGGAGGAAGTGGCCGAGCTGGTCGACTTCCTGCGCGATCCGAGCAAATTCCAGAAACTGGGCGGGCGCATCCCGCGCGGCGTGCTGATGGTCGGCAATCCCGGCACCGGCAAGACGCTGCTGGCACGCGCCATTGCCGGCGAGGCGAAAGTGCCGTTCTTCTCGATTTCCGGCTCCGACTTCGTCGAGATGTTCGTCGGCGTCGGCGCGGCGCGCGTGCGCGACATGTTCGAGCAGGCGAAGAAGCACGCGCCCTGCATCGTGTTCATCGACGAGATCGACGCCGTCGGCCGCCAGCGCGGCGCCGGCCTCGGCGGCGGCAACGACGAGCGCGAGCAGACGCTCAACCAGCTGCTGGTGGAGATGGACGGCTTCGAGGGCACCGCCGGCGTGATCGTCATCGCCGCCACCAACCGCCCGGACGTGCTCGACCCGGCGCTGCTGCGCCCCGGCCGCTTCGACCGCCAGGTCGTCGTTCCTCTGCCTGATATCAGGGGAAGGGAAGAGATACTTAAAGTCCATATGCGCAAGGTGCCGATGGCGACCGACGTCAAGCCGGACATCATCGCGCGCGGCACGCCCGGCTTCTCGGGGGCGGATCTCGCCAACCTGGTCAACGAGGCGGCGCTGTTCGCCGCGCGCAGCAACAAGCGCCTGGTCGACATGGAAGACTTCGAGCGCGCCAAGGACAAGGTCATCATGGGCGCCGAACGGCGCTCGATGGTGATGCCCGAGGAAGAGCGCCGCAACACCGCCTATCACGAGTCGGGCCACACCATTGTCGCCTACCTGCTGCCGAAGACCGACCCGGTGCACAAGGTCACGGTCATCCCGCGCGGCCGCGCGCTTGGCGTGACGATGCAGCTGCCCACCGAGGACCGCTACAGCCAGGACCGCGAGCGCCTCCTCAACATGATCTCCGTGCTGTTCGGCGGCCGCATCGCCGAGGAGCTGTTCATGAACCAGATGACCACCGGCGCCGCCAACGATTTCGAGCGCGCCACGGAACTCGCGCGCCGCATGGTGACGCAGTGGGGCATGTCCGACGAGCTCGGTCCGATGGTCTACGGCGAGAACGAGGGCGAGGTGTTCCTTGGCCGCTCGATCACCACGCACAAGAACGTCTCCGAGGCGACGCTGCAGAAGGTGGACAGCGAGATCCGGCGCATCATCGACCAGCAGTACCGCAAGGCGCGCAAGATCCTCGAGGAGAACCGCGACAAGGTCGAGGCGATGGCCAAGTCGCTGCTCGAGTACGAGACGCTGGATGCGGACCAGATCGGCGACATCATGTCCGGCAAGCCGGCGCGGCCGCCCAAGCCCTCGAGCTCGCAGACGCCCTCCAAGGCCGCCAGCGGTGATGGCGGCGCCGAGGCCGCCGCAGCGCCTGCCGCGTCCGTCTAAGCAGCTGCGCTGCGGGCGCTTCGAGCTGCCGCTCGATCGCCCGCTGGTGATGGGCGTGGTCAACGTCACGCCCGATTCCTTTTCCGACGGGGGGCGCTATCTCGATCCGCAGGCCGCAATCGCGCACGCGCGCCGGCTGATGGAGGAGGGCGCCGACGTCATCGACATCGGCGGCGAGTCGACGCGACCCGGAGCGATGGACGTATCCGAACAGCAGGAATTGGGAAGAATTCTTCCGGTCGTCGAAGCGCTGCACGACCTTCCCGTCTCGGTCGACACCCGGCGTCCGGCGGTGATGAAGGCCGCCCTTGACGCCGGCGCTTCGATGATCAACGACGTCGACGCGCTTTCGGCCCCGGGCGCCCTGGCCGCCGTCGCCAAAAGCGAATGCGCGATCTGCCTGATGCACAAGAAGGGCGAGCCCGCCAAGATGCAGCAGGATCCTCAATATCGAGACGTAGTTGGAGAGGTAAAAAGCTTTTTAAATAATAGAGTTAAATTCTCAATTGAAGGTGGAATCGATGCCGAGCGCCTGATCGTCGATCCGGGATTTGGATTCGGCAAGACCGGGGCGCACAACCTGACGCTGCTGAAACATCTCAGAGAGCTTTCTGACCTGCCGATCCTCGCGGGCCTGTCGCGCAAATCGACCCTGGGTGCCATCACCGGCCGGCCGGCAGGCGAGCGCCTCGCCGGCAGCCTAGCCATGGTTTTGCTCGCCCTTCAGGCTGGGGCGACAATGCTGAGGGTGCACGACGTGAAAGAGACGCGCGACGTGATCGCCGTCTGGCAGGCCTACGAGGGCGGATTGAAGAAATGACGCGCAAGCATTTCGGCACCGACGGCGTGCGCGGCACCATCGGCACGGCGCCGATGACGCCGGACCTGGTGATGCGGCTCGGCTATGCCGCCGGACGAGTGCTGGCCGGGCGGCAGCGCGGCCGCGGCGCGCACCCTGCGGTGCTGATCGGCAAGGACACGCGCATCTCGGGCTACATGGTCGAGGCGGCGCTCGAGGCGGGATTCTCCGCCGCCGGCGTCGACGTGCTGCTGTGCGGGCCGCTGCCGACGCCCGGCGTCGCCTACCTTACGCGCGCGCTGCGCCTCTCGGCCGGCGTGGTGATCAGCGCCTCGCACAATCCTTATCCCGACAACGGCATCAAGTTCTTCTCCGGCGACGGCTTCAAGCTGCCCGACGCGGTGGAAGCGGCGATCGAGGCAGCGATGGAGCGGCCGATGGGCTGCAATCCGGCGGCGAAGCTCGGCCGCGCGCGGCGCGTCGACGATGCCGGCGGGCGCTACATCGAGTTCTGCAAGTCGACGTTCCCGAACGCGCTCGACCTGAAGGGCATGAAGCTTGTGGTCGATTGCGTGCACGGCGCCGCCTACAACACCGCCCCCCACGTATTTCACGAGCTCGGCGCGGAGGTGGTGGCCGTCGGCGTGAAGCCCGACGGCTTCAATATCAACGACAAGAGGAATCTCGCGGCTGAAGTCCAGAGCCAGAAGGCCGACCTGGGCATCGCGCTCGACGGCGACGGCGACCGCCTGCTGATGGTGGACGGCGCGGGCAACAGCTACGACGGCGACCAGCTGCTCTACGCCATCGTGCGGCATCGGGCGGCGAAAAAGCGCGTCGCCGGCGTGGTCGGCACCCTGATGACCAATTTCGCCTTCGAAAAGGCGATGAAGCGCCTCGGCATCCGCTTTGCGCGCGCCAAGGTCGGCGACCGCTACGTGCTCGAACTGATGCGCGAAAAGGGCTGGGAGCTCGGCGGCGAGAACTCGGGACACCTTATCTGCCTCGACCAGCACACCACCGGCGACGGCATCGTCTCCGCACTGCAGGTGTTGCACGCGGTACGCGCATCGGGCCGTTCGCTCGCCAAGCTCACCGCGGAGCTGGCGATGGTGCCGCAGGTGCTGGTGAATGTGAAAGTCCCGCGCGGCTTCGACTGGAAAGCGCACGCCACCATCGCGAAAGCGCAAGTCGCCGCCGAGAAATCACTCAACGGCAAGGGCAGGGTGCTGCTGCGCGCCTCCGGAACCGAACCCGTATTGAGAGTGATGGTCGAGGGCGAGCCGCGGGTGCGGATCGAGTCCGCTGCGAATTCCATCGCCCAGGTGGTGCGCAGCGCGGCAAGCCGGTGAAATTCCAGTAAAATTCAGACGCATGGCACGTCCGCGGCTGGTCGCCGGCAACTGGAAAATGCACGGCAGCCGGGCCTCGAATCTGGCCCTGCTCGAAGCGCTCCTGCAGGACCTGAGGGGCGACGCGGAATGCACGGTCTGTCCCCCGTTTCCGTATCTTGCACCAGTGGGCGAGCGACTGCGCGGTACGCGCATTTCGCTCGGCGCGCAGAACGTGAGCGAGCATGCGCAGGGCGCCTTTACCGGGGAAGTTTCGGCGGCAATGCTGGCCGAACTCGGCTGCCGCTACGTGATCGTCGGACATTCGGAGCGGCGCCAGCGGTATGGCGAAAGCGATGCCCAGGTGGCGGCGAAATTCGCCGCGGCGCAGGCGGCGGGCTTGACCCCGATCGTCTGCGTGGGTGAAACGCTGGCCGAGCGTGACGCCGGGCAGACTGAAGCAGTGGTAGGAAGGCAGCTTGCTGCGGTTTTAATGAAAAATTCTTTCGAAAATGCAGTTCTGGCGTACGAACCCGTATGGGCGATCGGCACCGGGCGCAACGCCACGCCCGAGCAGGCGCAGGCGGTACACGCGTTTCTCAGAAAAAAAGTGTCGTCGGATACCGCGATCCTGTACGGCGGCAGCGTCAAGCCGCAGAATGCGGCGGCGATTTTCGCCATGCCCGATGTGGATGGCGGATTGATCGGCGGCGCGTCGCTGGTGGCGGCGGATTTTCTTGCAATCGTGCAAGCTGCATCGCGCGCCGCGAGCTCTGGAAAGGTGAGGTCATGAGTACTTGGACTACGGTCGTCATCGTCTTGCACGTGGTGGTGGCGCTGGCCATCATCGGCCTGGTGCTCCTGCAGCACGGCAAGGGCGCCGACATGGGATCGGGATTCGGCGGCGGCGCCTCGGGCAGCCTGTTCGGCGCCACCGGCTCGGCCAATTTCCTCTCGCGCACGACGGCGGTGCTGGCGGCGGTGTTTTTCGCGCTCAGCCTGCTGCTCGCCTATCTCGCCACCAATCGCGAGGCGGCGCCGGGCGGGGTGATGGACGCCGTGAAACGACAAAAATCCGAGCCCGCCAAGGCGGCGCCGGTGCCCGTGGAGCCGGCCAAGCCGGCGCCCGTTGAAGGGTCGAAGGACAAGGCGGTACCGCAGTAAATTAGGGGATAATTCGGGCTCGCGCCCACGTGGTGAAATTGGTAGACACGCCAGCTTGAGGGGCTGGTGGCCTAAAAAGCCGTAGCAGTTCGAGTCTGCTCGTGGGCACCAACTATGCTCGCTGAATATTTTCCGATCCTGCTGTTCATCCTGGTCGCCCTCGTCGTCGGCGTGGCGCCCATGGTGCTCGGCAGGCTGCTGGGGCCGAACCGGCCGGACGCGGAGAAGCTCTCGCCCTACGAGTGCGGCTTCGAGGCCTTCGAGGACGCGCGCATGAAATTCGACGTGCGCTACTACTTGGTGGCGATCCTGTTCATCCTGTTCGACCTCGAGATCGCCTTCCTCTTTCCCTGGGCGGTGGTGATCAACGAAATCGGCTTCGCCGGCTTCCTGTCGATGATGCTGTTCCTCGCCATCCTGGTGGTCGGCTTCGTCTACGAGTGGATGAAAGGAGCTCTCGAGTGGGAATAGAAGGGGTCCTGCAGGAAGGCTTCGTCACCACCACCGTGGACAAGGTGGTCAACTGGACGCGCACCGGGTCGCTCTGGCCGATGACCTTCGGCCTCGCCTGCTGCGCGGTGGAAATGATGCATGCCGGCGCCGCGCGCTATGACCTCGACCGCTTCGGCATCGTGTTTCGTCCCAGCCCGCGCCAGTCCGATGTGATGATCGTCGCCGGCACCCTGTGCAACAAGATGGCGCCGGCGCTGCGCAAGGTCTACGACCAGATGGCCGAGCCGCGCTGGGTGATCTCGATGGGCTCCTGCGCCAACGGCGGCGGCTACTACCACTACTCGTACTCCGTGGTGCGCGGCTGCGACCGCATCGTGCCGGTGGATATTTACGTGCCGGGCTGCCCGCCGACCGCGGAGGCGCTGCTCTACGGCATCGTGCAGCTGCAGAACAAGATCAAGCGCACCAATACGATCGCTCGCTAACGCATGAATGCGTTCCAATAATGTCGCCGCGACTTCAGAAGCTGTTCGACGCCATCAAGGATCTCAACCCGGTCGAGCGCCTGGGCGAGATCACCGTCGAAACCAGCGCCGCAACCTATAGAAATTTATGTGAAAGCTTGCGAGATCAGCACGGCTTCGCGCAGCTGATCGACCTGTGCGGCATGGACTACTCGTCCTATGGCGACCGGCCGCGCGAGGGCAAACGGTTTGCTGTTGTCGTTCATTTGTTGTCCATCAAAAATAATTGCAGGCTGCGCGTGCGGGCGCTTTGCGCCGACGATTCGTTTCCCGTGCTGCCCTCGGTGAACGAGGTGTGGCCGGCGGCCGGCTGGTTCGAGCGCGAGGCCTTCGATCTGTTCGGCATCGTGTTCGAGGGACATCCCGACCTGCGCCGCATCCTCACCGACTACGGCTTCGTTGGCCATCCGTTCCGCAAGGATTTCCCGCTCTCCGGCTACGTCGAGATGCGCTACGACCCCGAGCAGAGGCGCGTCATCTACCAGCCGGTGACCATCGAGCCGCGCGAAGTCACGCCGCGCGTGGTGCGGGAAGCGCACTACGCGGAAGACCGCTAGTGGCGGAAATCCGCAACTACACACTCAACTTCGGCCCGCAGCACCCGGCGGCGCACGGCGTGCTGCGCTTGGTGCTCGAGCTCGACGGCGAGGTGATCCAGCGCGCCGACCCACACATCGGGCTGCTGCACCGCGCGACCGAGAAGCTGGCCGAATCGAAAACCTTCATCCAGTCGGTGCCCTATATGGACCGGCTGGATTACGTCTCGATGATGTGCAACGAGCACGCCTACGTGCTCGCCATCGAGAAGCTGGCCGGGGTCAAGCCGCCGCTGCGCGCGCAGTACATCCGCGTGCTGTTCGACGAGGTGACGCGCATCCTCAACCACCTGTTGTGGCTGGGGGCGCATGGCCTCGATATCGGCGCCATGACCATCTTCCTCTACTGCTTCCGCGAGCGCGAAGACCTGATGGATGCCTACGAGGCGGTGTCGGGCGCCCGCATGCATGCCGCCTACTACCGGCCGGGCGGCGTATACCGCGACCTGCCCGACGCGATGCCGCAGTATCTGGCCTCTAAAAGCAAGAATTCTTCGGCAATCGAAAAGCTGAACAAAAATCGGCAGGGTTCTCTGCTCGATTTTCTCGAGGATTTCACCGAGCGTTTCCCGAAATACGTCGACGACTACGAGACGCTGCTCACGGAGAACCGCATCTGGAAGCAGCGCACCGTCGGCATCGGCGTGGTGAGCGCGGAGCGCGCCGTCGCGCTCGGTTTTACCGGACCGATGCTGCGCGGCTCGGGCGTGGCCTGGGACCTGCGCAAGAAGCAGCCCTACGAGGTCTACGACCAGATGGATTTCGACATCCCGGTCGGCAAGAACGGCGACTGCTACGACCGCTACCTGGTGCGCATCGAGGAGATGCGGCAGTCGAACCGCATCGTGCGCCAGTGCATCGCCTGGCTGCGCGCCAATCCCGGGCCGGTGATGGTCGACGACCACAAGGTGGCGCCGCCCTCGCGGCTGGAGATGAAGGGCGGCATGGAGCAGCTGATCCACCACTTCAAGCTGGTGACCGAGGGCATGCACGTGCCGGAAGGCGAGGTGTACGCCGCGGTCGAGGCGCCCAAGGGCGAATTCGGCATCTACCTCGTCTCCGACGGCGCCAACAAGCCCTACCGCCTGAAGATCCGCGCGCCGGGCTTTCCGCACCTCGCGGCGCTCGACGAAATGGCGCGCGGGCACATGCTGGCCGATGCGGTGGCGATCATCGGCACGCAGGACATTGTTTTCGGGGAGATCGATCGGTAATGCTCTCTTCCGAAGCGATCCAGAAAATCAACCGCGAGGTTGCGAAATACCCACCCGACCAGAAACAGTCGGCGGTGATGGCGGCGCTGATCGTGGCGCAGGACGAGAAGGGCTGGCTGTCGTCCGAGACGATGGACTTCGTCGCCGGCTACCTCGGCATGGCGCCGGTCGCGGTCTACGAGGTGGCGAGCTTCTACACCATGTACAACCTGCGCCAGACCGGCAAGTTCAAGCTGACCCTGTGCACCTGCCTGCCTTGCGGTCTGCAGGGCGCGCTCGATGCCGCCGACCACCTGCGCCGCAAGCTCGGCATCGACTTCAACCAGACCACGCCCGACGGCCGCTTCACGCTGAAGGAAGGCGAATGCATGGGCGCCTGCGCCATGGCGCCGGTGGTGCTGGTCAACAACAAGAAAATGCACGACTACATGTCGAACGACAAGCTCGACCAGCTGCTCAAGGATCTCAAGTGATGCTGGACTACGGACCCGACGCGATCCTGATGAAGGGCCTCGACGGCCAGAACTGGCGCCTGCAGGGCTACGAGGCGCGCGACGGGTATAAGGCGCTTCGAAAAATCATCGAATTGAAAATAAAACCGGAAGACCTGATCGCGGATCTCAAGAAATCGGGTTTGCGCGGGCGGGGCGGGGCAGGGTTCCCGACCGGCCTGAAATGGTCCTTCATGCCGCGCGCCTTTCCCGGCGCCAAGTACGTGGTGTGCAATTCGGACGAGGGCGAGCCGGGCACCTGCAAGGACCGCGACCTGTTGCGCTACAACCCGCATGCGGTGATCGAAGGCATGATCATCGCCGGCTACGCGATGAGCGCCACGGTCGGCTACAACTACATCCACGGCGAGATCTGGGACGTCTACGAGCAGCACGAGGAAGCCTTGAAGGAGGCGTACGCCGCGGGCTACCTCGGCAAGAACATTCTCGGCTCGGACTTCTCGTACGAGCTCTATGCTCATGCCGGCTACGGCGCCTATATCTGCGGCGAGGAAACTGCGCTGCTCGAGTCGCTGGAAGGCAAGAAGGGCATGCCGCGCTTCAAGCCGCCGTTTCCGGCGAGCTATGGCCTGTACGGCAAGCCGACCACCATCAACAACACCGAGACCTTTGCCGCCGTGCCCTGGATCGTGCGCAACGGCGGCGAGGCCTTCCTCGCGCTGGGCAAGCCGAACAACGGCGGCACCAAGATCTTCTCTGTCACCGGGCATGTCGCGCGACCCGGCAACTACGAGGTGAAGCTCGGCACCCCGTTCGCCAAGCTGCTGGAGATGGCAGGCGGTGTCCGCGCAGGGCACAAGCTGAAGGCGGTGATCCCGGGCGGTTCGTCGATGCCGGTGCTGCCGGCGGACACCATGATGAAGACCGACATGGATTACGACGCGATCGCCAAGGCCGGCTCGATGCTCGGCTCGGGCGCAGTGATCGTGATGGACGACTCGACCTGCATGGTGCGCGCGCTCGAGCGCCTGTCGTATTTCTATTTCGAGGAATCCTGCGGCCAGTGCACGCCCTGCCGCGAGGGCACCGGCTGGCTCTACCGCGTGGTGAACCGCATCGAGAACGGCGCCGGCCGCCTAGAGGATCTGGCGCTGCTCGACAACGTCGCCGACAACATCGCCGGCCGCACCATCTGCGCGCTGGGCGATGCGGCGGCGCTGCCGGTGAAGAGTTTCATCAAGCATTTCAGGGATGAATTCATTTTTCATATTCAACATAAAAGCTGTCTGGTGCAGCACGCGGTCGAGCCCCGTTGGGGCCGTAGCGGCGCGCAGTTGAACGCCATGGACCGGGCGGCCTGATGCTCAAGATCGAGGTCGACGGCAAGCCGGTCGAGGTCCCGCACGGGTCGACGGTGATGGACGCCACCAACAAGCTCGGCGTGTACGTGCCGCACTTCTGCTACCACCACAAGCTGTCGATCGCCGCCAACTGCCGCATGTGCCTGGTCGAGATCGAGAAGGCGCCGAAGCCCTTGCCGGCCTGCGCCACGCCGGTCACCGACGGCATGAAGGTCTGGACTCATTCGAAGAACGCGAAGAACGCGCAGAACGGCGTGATGGAGTTCCTGCTCATCAACCATCCGCTCGACTGCCCGATCTGCGATCAGGGCGGCGAGTGCCAGCTGCAGGACCTGGCGGTGGGTTACGGCCCGAGCAATTCGCGCTTCACGGAAGAAAAGCGGGTGGTATCGAGGAAAGAGCTCGGCCCGCTGGTGGCGGCGGAAGAAATGAGCCGCTGCATCCAGTGCACGCGCTGCGTGCGCTTCGGCCAGGAGATCGCCGGCGTGATGGAGCTCGGCATGATCGGCCGCGGCGAGCACGCCGAGATCGTTTCCTTCGTCGGCAAGGCGGTCGACTCCGAGCTCTCCGGCAACATGATCGACCTCTGCCCGGTGGGGGCGCTGACCTCCGAGCCGTTCCGCTATACGGCGCGCACCTGGGAGCTGTCGCGGCGCAAGTCGGTCTCCCCGCACGACGCCACCGGCGCCAACCTAGTGGTGCAGGTGAAGCAGAACCGCGTGATGCGCGTGCTGCCACTCGAGAACGAGGCGGTGAACGAATGCTGGCTATCGGACAAGGACCGCTTCTCCTACGAGGGGCTCAATTCGCCTGACCGCCTGCAGAAACCGATGCTCAAGAAAAATGGCGCCTGGCAGGAAGTCGAATGGCAGGCTGCTCTCGATTTCACCATTGAAAATCTCAAAGGAAAGGGCGTTGGTGTTCTCGCTTCGCCACACTCCACCCTTGAAGAGCTTTTCCTGGCCGGAAAGCTCGGCGACGCCGCGGATTTCCGCCTGCGGCACTCGGATTTCTCGGGCGACGGCAAGCGCGCCGGCATCCCCTGGCTCGGCATGCCGATCGCGGAGCTGGAAAAGCTGGACCGCGTGCTGGTGGTCGGCTCCTTTCTGCGCAAGGACCACCCGTTGCTGGCGTCGCGGTTGCGCAAGGCGTCCAAGCGCGGCACCCAGATCCACGTGCTTCACTCCGTGGACGAAAACCTGCTGATGAAGGTGGCGAGCAGGAAAATCGTCGCCCCTTCCGAACTGGCGGGCGCGATTGCATCATTCAAGGACATCCTTGCCGCCGGCAAGAACGCGGCGGTCCTGCTGGGGAATTTCACGCAGCAACATCCGCAGGCCGCCCAGATCCATGCCGCGGCGCAGGCGCTGGGCGTCAAGATCGGCTTCCTCGGCGAGGCGGCAAACTCCGTGGGCGGTTACGTGGCGGGCCTGCCGGTTGGCGGGGGATTGCCCAGGGTTTTCGAGAAACCGGGCGTTCTGGTCTTCAACGCGGAGCCAGAACTCGACTGCGCGGATTCCCATGCGCTGGGCCGCGCGAAGTTCGTGGTGGTCATGAGCCCCTGGAAGCACTCGCTCGAGCGGGCGGACGTGCTGCTGCCGATTACGCCGTTCAGCGAGACCGCCGGCACCTTCGTCAGCACCGAGGGCCGCGTGCAGAGCTTTTATGCCGCGACCTCCCCGCTGGGCGAGGCGCGCCCCGGGTGGAAGCTTTTGCGCGTGCTCGGCAACCTGCTCGGCAAGCCGGGCTTCGACTATGACACTGTGGAGCAGGTGAGGGCTGCCTGCTTGGGGGGTAAGGACGTTTCGAAGATGTTGTCGAATGAAATTTCTTCGGTTGGAAATTCCGATACAGGAAACACCCAAGGCATCCAGCGCATCGCGGACGTGCCGATCTATTTCGCCGACCCGCTGGTGCGCCGCTCGCCGCCGCTGCAGGCCACGCGCGACGCCGAAGCGCCGAAAGCCTGGATGAACGGCCGGTTGCTGAATCGCCTTCAGGTTTCCGAAAAACAGTTCGTGCGGGTCCGGCAGGGAAACGGCGAAGCCAGCCTGCAGGTGGCGCTAGACGACAAGCTGCCCGACGAATGCGTGCGCGTGGCGGCGGGACATGCTTCGACCGCAGGGCTCGGCGCGATGTTCGGCGCGGTGACGGTGCAGAAAGGGGCCGGCTGAATGCTCGGCACGCTCGCCGCGTTCAGCGACGCGAAGCTCGGCCCGGTATGGGGCCCAGCGGTCTACATCACCGTCACCAGCCTCGTCTATATCGTGGCGATCGTCGTGCCGCTGTTCCTGTCGGTGGCCTATCTCACGCTGTGGGAGCGCAAGCTGATCGGCTGGATCCAGATCCGCATCGGCCCGAACCGCGTCGGTACCTGGGGCCTGTTGCAGCCGATCGCCGACGGCGTCAAGCTGCTGTTCAAGGAGATCATCCTGCCGGCCAACGCGAGCAAGGGGCTGTTCCTGCTCGCGCCGGTGGTGATGCTGATGCCGGCAATGGCCGCGTGGGCGGTGATTCCGTTCGCGCCCGAAGTGGTGCTCGCCGACATCAACGCCGGCCTGCTCTACATCATGGCGCTCAGCTCGATGGGGGTCTACGGCGTGATCGTCGCCGGCTGGGCGTCGAATTCGAAGTTCGCCTTCCTCGGCGCCATGCGTTCGGCGGCGCAGATGGTGTCCTACGAGCTGGCGATGGGGTTCGCGCTGGTGGTGGTGCTGATGGTCTCCGGCAGCCTGAACCTTTCCGATATCGTCAACGGGCAGGGCAAGGGCCGCTTCGCGTCGATGGGCCTCAATTTCCTGTCCTGGAACTGGCTGCCGCTACTGCCGATGCTGGTGGTCTATTTCGTCTCGGGCGTCGCCGAGACCAACCGCGCGCCGTTCGACGTGGTCGAGGGCGAATCCGAGATCGTCGCCGGCCACATGGTCGAGTACTCGGGCATGACCTTCGCGCTGTTCTTCCTCGCCGAGTACATGAACATGTGGCTGATCAGCGCCCTGACCGTGGTGATGTTCTTCGGCGGCTGGCAGGCGCCGTGGGACAGCGCGTTGGCGAACTGGCTGCCGCCCTTCTTCTGGTTTTTCGTCAAGGTCTTCGCCGTGGTTTCCATGTTCCTGTGGATCAGGGCGACTTTCCCGCGCTACCGCTACGACCAGATCATGCGCCTGGGCTGGAAGGTGTTCATCCCCTTGACGCTGGTGTGGATCGCGGTGGTCGGCCTCTGGATGCAGACCCCCTGGAGCTTGTGGCCATGACCCGCGTGCTCGAGTTCTTCAAGAGCTTTCTGTTGCTGGAACTGCTCAAAGGCATGGCGCTGACGGGGCGCCACCTGTTCGCGCGCAAGATCACCGTGCAGTTCCCGGAGGAGAAGACGCCGATCAGCCCGCGCTTTCGCGGCCTGCACGCGCTGCGCCGCTATCCCAACGGCGAGGAACGCTGCATCGCCTGCAAGCTGTGCGAGGCGGTGTGCCCGGCGCTCGCCATCCACATCGAGTCCGAGAGCCGCGCCGACGGCACGCGCCGCACCACGCGCTACGACATCGACCTGGTGAAGTGCATCTTCTGCGGCTTCTGCGAGGAAGCCTGCCCGGTCGACGCCATCGTCGAGACGCGCATCCTCGAGTACCACGGCGAGAAGCGCGGCGACCTGTACTACACCAAGCCCATGCTGCTCGCGGTCGGCGACCGCTACGAAGAGCAGATCGCCCGCGACCGGGCGGCCGACGCCCCCTACCGCTGAGCGACCCCGGACCATGATCGAATCCGCGATCTTCTACGTCTTCGCGGCGGTGCTCCTGCTGGCCGGGCTGCGCGTCATCACCGCGCGCAACCCGGTGCACGGCGCGCTCTGGCTGGTGCTCGCCTTCTTCACCGCCGCCGCCCTCTGGCTGCTGCTGCGCGCCGAGTTCCTCGCCATCGCGCTGGTGGTGGTGTACGTCGGCGCAGTGATGGTGCTGTTCCTGTTCGTGGTGATGATGCTCGACATCAACATCGAGCGGGTGCGCGAGGGGTTCTGGCGCAACCTGCCGCTGGCGCTGGTGGTGGGCGTGATCCTGGTGTGGGAGATGATCACCGTGGTCGCCTATCGCTACTGGGGCGCCGGCACGCCGGCCGAGCCGCCGCCCGGCTACAGCAACACCAAGGCGCTCGGCCGGGTGCTGTACACCGACTACGGCTACGCCTTCGAGATCGCGGCCGTGATCCTGCTGGTGGCGATCATCGCCGCCATCGCGCTCACGCTGCGCCGGCGCAAGGACACGCGCGCGCAGGACCCGTCCTCGCAGGTGCGGGCGCGGCGCGCCGACCGCGTGCGCCTGGTCTCCATGCCTTCGGAGAAGGAATGAGCCTTCCCCATTACCTGACGCTGGGCGCGGTGCTGTTCGCCATCAGCGTGGTCGGCATCTTCCTCAATCGCCGCAACCTGATCGTGCTGCTGATGGCGATCGAGCTGATGCTGCTCGCCGTCAACCTGAACTTCATCGCCTTCTCGCATTTCCTCGGCAACCTGGCGGGGCAGGTGTTCGTGTTCTTCATTCTCACCGTCGCCGCCGCGGAGTCGGCGATCGGCCTCGCCATCCTGGTGGTGCTGTTCCGCAACCTGTCCACCATCGACGTCGAAGACCTCGACTCCCTCAAGGGCTGATGAAAGAACTGGCCCGTATATGAAAGAGCTTTCAATTTTCGCCGCCTTCGCTCCATTGGTCGGCGCCCTGATCGCCGGCCTGGGCGGCGCGCGCATCGGCCGCACCAACGCCCACACCGCCGCCATCTTCTCGGTGCTGCTGTCGTTCCTGTGCTCCTGCGTCATCCTGTCCGGCGTGCTGGGCGGGGAAGGATTCAACGGCACCATCTACACTTGGGCGTCGAGCGGCGGCACGCGCCTCGAAGTCGGCTTCCTGATCGACCGCTTGTCGGCGCTGATGATGGTGGTGGTGACCTTCGTCTCGCTGATGGTGCACGTCTACACCATCGGCTACATGGCCGGCGACCCGGGCTACCAGCGCTTCTTCAGCTACATCTCGCTGTTCACCTTCTCGATGATGATGCTGGTAATGGCCAACAATTTCCTGCAGCTGTTTTTCGGCTGGGAGGCGGTGGGCCTGGTGTCCTACTTGCTGATCGGCTTCTGGTATACACGCGAGAGCGCGATCCGCGCCAACCTCAAGGCCTTTCTCGTCAACCGCGTTGGCGACCTCGGCTTCCTGCTCGGTATCGCCCTGGTGCTGGCCTGCTTCGGCACGCTGGACTATGGCCTGGTTTTTTCGAAAGCAAGTTCTTTATCCGAAAAAACCATCGAAATACTTCCAGGCACCTCGTGGTCCACGCTTACCGTGATCTGCATTTGCCTGTTCATCGGCGCCATGGGCAAGAGCGCGCAGTTTCCGCTGCACGTCTGGCTGCCCGACTCGATGGAAGGCCCGACGCCGATCTCGGCCCTGATCCACGCCGCGACCATGGTGACCGCGGGCATCTTCATGGTGGCGCGCATGTCGCCGCTCTACGAGCTGTCGCCGACGGCGCTGTCGGTGGTGCTGGCGATCGGCGCCATCACCGCCTTCTCCATGGCGCTGGTGGCGCTGACGCAGTACGACATCAAGCGCGTGGTGGCCTACTCGACGCTGTCGCAGCTCGGCTACATGACCGCGGCGCTCGGCGCCACCGCCTATTCGGCGGCCATGTTCCACCTCATGACGCACGCCTTTTTCAAGGCGGTGCTGTTCCTCGCCGCCGGCTCGGTGATCGTGGCGCTGCACCATGAGCAGGACATGCGGCGCATGGGCGGGCTGCGCCGCTACATGCCGATCACGTACTGGACCCTGCTGATCGGCGCCATCTCCTCGGCGGGCATTCCGGGCTTCGCCGGCTTCTTCTCCAAGGACGCGATCATCGAGGCGGTGCACCGCTCGAGTACGCCGGGGGCGGGCATCGCCTATCTCCTGGTGCTGGTGACGGTGTTCGTCACCGCCACCTATACCTTCCGTCTGGTGTTCATGGCCTTCCATGGCAAGCCGCGCTTCGATGTGGCGCACCCGCCGCACGAGTCGCCGACGGTGATCACGCTGCCCCTGGTCCTGCTCGCCATCCCGTCGGTGGGGGCGGGCTGGCTGGTCGGCGAAGTGGTCTACGGCGACTATTTCGACGGCGCGCTGCCGGCGCCCAAGGGCGACTACGACGGCCTGTGGCACTTCATGCTGCATGGTTTCCAGTCGGTGCCGTTCTGGCTGGCGGCGGCGGGCATCCTTACCGCCTGGCAGCTCTACCTGCGGCGCCCGGCATTGCCGGCGCGCGTCGCCGCCTTCTTCGGGCCGCTGTATGCCCTGGTCGAGCGCAAGTATGGATTCGACGAGTTGTATGCGTGGCTGTTCGCGGGCGGCGCGCGCGCGCTCGGCAAGGGCTTCTGGAAGGGCGGCGACCAGACGGTGATCGACGGGCTGATGGTGAACGGCTCGGCGCGCGTGGTCGGCTGGTTCTCCTCCGTGATGCGCCTGTTCCAGACCGGCTTTGTCTACCAGTACGCCTTCACCATGCTGATCGGCGTGGCGATCCTTGCCTTCTGGTTCTTAAGAAAATAAATGCTTTTATCGCTGGCCATCTGGATCCCGATTGCCGCCGGCCTCGCGGTGCTGGCCTGCGGCGACGCCCGGCGCGTCACGCGCTGGGTCGCGCTTGCCGGCGCCATCGCCGGCTTCCTGGTCACCCTGCCGCTCTATACGCACTTCAACAACGCCGACCCCGGTTTCCAGTTCGTGCAGCTCGCGCCCTGGATCGAGCGCTTCCACATCAACTATCACCTCGGCGTCGACGGCATTTCGGTGCTGTTCGTGCTGCTCAACAGCTTCATCACCATCCTGGTGGTGGTGGCCGGCTGGACGGTGATCGAGACGCGCGTGGCGCAGTATTTCGCCGCTTTCCTCATCATGTCGGGCCTGCTCAACGGCGTGTTCGCTGCGCTCGACGCCGTTCTGTTCTACGTCTTCTTCGAGGCGACGCTGATCCCGATGTTCATCATCATCGGCGTCTGGGGCGGCCCCAACCGGGTGTACGCGGCGGTCAAGTTCTTCCTTTACACGCTGGCCGGGTCGCTGCTGATGCTGGTGGCGCTCCTTTACCTTTACAACAAGTCGGGCGGCAGCTTTTCCGTTCAGGACTGGCACCGGCTGCCGTTGCCGCTCGGCGCGCAGATCTGGCTGTTTTTCGGCCTGTTCTTCGCCTTTGCCGTCAAGGTGCCGATGTGGCCGGTGCACACCTGGCTGCCCGACGCGCACACGGAAGCGCCTACCGGCGGCTCGGCAGTGCTGGCCGCGATCCTGCTGAAGCTCGGCGCCTACGGCTTCGTGCGCTTTTCGCTGCCGATCTTGCCCGACGCCTCGCGCCACCTGGCCTGGTTGATGATCACGCTGTCGCTGATCGCCATCGTCTACATCGGCCTGGTGACCCTGGTGCAGACCGACATGAAGAAGCTGATCGCCTACTCGTCGATCTCGCATATGGGGTTTGTAACGCTTGGGTTTTTTATCTTCAATTCATACGGAGTTGAGGGCGGGCTGGCGCAAATGATCTCGCACGGCTTCGTCTCGGCCGCCATGTTCCTGTGCGTCGGCGTGATGTATGACCGCATGCACTCGCGCGCCATTTCCGACTACGGCGGGGTGGTGAACACCATGCCGCGCTTCGCCGCGCTGATGATGCTGTTCGCCATGGCCAACGCCGGCCTGCCCGCCACCAGCGGCTTCGTCGGCGAGTTCCTGGTGATCATGGGCGCGATGCAGGCGAGCTTCTGGCTGGCGCTCGCCGCCGCCAGCACGCTGGTGCTCGGCGCCGCCTACACGCTGTGGATGTACAAGCGGGTGATGTTCGGCCCGGTGGCGAACAAGAATGTCGCCGCGCTCAAGGACCTCAACCCGCGCGAGCTGCTGGTGCTCGGCATGCTGGCGCTCGCGGTGCTCGGCATGGGCGTCTATCCGAAGCCGTTCACCGACGTGATGCACGGCGCCGTGAATGAACTGCTGCGACACGTGGCGCAATCCAAGACATGAACTGGATTCTGATACTCGATCACGTGGTGGTACTGCCCGAGCTAGTACTGATGATCGGTGCCTGCGTAGTGCTTCTGCTATTCGCCGATGGCCGGCGTAACGCCGGTTGGATCGCTCACGCCGTGCTGTTGTTGTGCGCAATCTCGACACTGTTTGTGATCTGGGCCACGGAAGGTCGCGCCTACTATCGCTTCAATGGTCTATACGTGTCCGATTTTATGGGGCATGTACTCAAGCTTGCCTGCTACGCCGCGGCCTCGGCAACGCTGGTGTACTCGCGCGCATACCTGTTCTCGCGCGGCCTGCTGCGCGGCGAGTTCGTTGCCCTGTTGCTATTCGCACTGCTCGGCATGATGGTGATGATCAGCGCCTCGAGCTTTCTCACGCTCTACCTGGGGCTCGAGCTGATGTCGCTGTGCCTGTACGCCCTGGTGGCGCTCGATCGGGACTCGCCGCTCGCCACCGAGGCGGCGATGAAGTACTTCGTGCTCGGCGCGCTGTCCTCGGGCCTGCTGCTCTACGGCATGTCGATGATCTACGGCGGGACCGGCAGCCTCGCCATCGCCGACGTGGCGCGCGAACCGGCGCGCCTCGCCGCCGGCGGCGCCGACCGCAGCTTCCTCGTCTTCGGCACGGTATTCATGGTGGCGGGCATGGCCTTCAAGCTCGGCGTGGTGCCGTTCCACATGTGGCTGCCCGACGTCTACCACGGCGCGCCGACGCCGGTGACGCTGTTCCTGTCGGCCGGGCCCAAGATCGCGGCCTTCGCCATGGCGGTGCGGCTGCTGGTGAATGGCCTGTCGGATCTGGCCGCCGACTGGCAGCAGATGCTGGTGCTGCTCGCGCTGCTGTCGATGGCGCTTGGCAACATCACCGCCATCGCGCAGTCGAACCTCAAGCGCATGCTGGCGTACTCGGCCATCGCCCACATGGGCTTCATGCTGCTCGGCCTGCTTTCGGGCCTGGTCGACGGCAACTGGCTCAATCGCGAAGAGGCCTACAGCGCGGCGATGTTCTACGTGCTGGTGTATTCCATCATGTCGGTGGGCGCCTTCGGCATGCTGCTCTACCTGTCGCATGCCGGCTTCGACTGCGAGAAGCTCGACGACCTGCGCGGCATGAACCGCCGCAGCCCGTGGACCGCGTTCCTCATGATGCTGATGATGCTGTCGCTCGCCGGCATTCCGCCGATGGCGGGCTTCTACGCCAAGCTGGCGGTGATCTCGGCGGCAGTGGCCGCCGGCCAGATCTGGCTCGCGGTGGCGGCAGTGCTGCTCTCCCTGGTCGGCGCGTACTACTACCTGAGGGTGGTGAAGCTGATGTATTTCGACGAGCCGGTGGACGCCACGCCGCTGCCGGTGCACGCGGAGATGAGCGTGCTGCTCTCGGCGAACGCCGTCGGCTTGCTGTTGCTCGGCCTGATGCCGCAGCCGCTGATGGCGCTGTGCTACGCCGCCATGGTCCTGCTGTAGCGGCGTGAAGGACCTCACCGAGCACCGCGTTTCGGGCGAGCAGGTTTTCGACGGCGTACTTCTCAAGGTCCATCGCGACGTCGTGCGCCTGCCCGACGGCAGCCGCGGCATCCGCGAGTACATCCGCCATCCCGGCGCGGTGGCGATCGTGCCGCTGTTCGACGACGGCCGCGTGCTGCTCGAGCGGCAGTTCCGCTACCCGCACAACCGGGAGTTCCTCGAGATCCCGGCGGGCAAGATCGATCCCGGCGAGGGGCACCTCGAGACCGCGAAGCGCGAGCTGCTGGAGGAGACCGGCTACGCGGCGGGGGAGTGGACCAGAATTGGCGTACTGCATACGGCGATCGCCTTCACCGACGAAGCCATCGAATTGTTCGTGGCAAAGCAACTCACGCACCGTGGGCGGCAGCTCGACGCCGGCGAGTTCCTCGAGACCCAGCTCGTCCCGTTCGAAGAGGCCATTCGCATGATCCGCGATGGCCGGATCACCGACGCGAAAACCGTCGCCGCGCTGCTGCTGGTCAAGAGCTAGTCGCTAAAAGATACGAGACTTCTTCACGTCCGTTCCGCAAAGGCGGTCTACGGGCCCCTGGCCAGCGCGCGCAACTCCGGCTACTTGAAATATACGATCAAGCCAATCGAGACTGCCGACGCCTTGATTTCTGGTGCCGGGGTTCCGAACCCCCCGAAGTATTCATATTGCGCCCGGAATCCCAGCTTCGGAATGATGTCGTACTCCAATCCCAGTCCGAGATATGGGCTGGTCGATGAAGCAGTCGCCTCACCGAATACACCAGAAGATTTAGCGTGATTGCTCGAAAAGCCCAATTTTCCAAATGCACTGAATTTCGGCGTAAATGGAATGATTCCCACCACAGACGGGTAAAAGGAATACGCTGTTAATTTCTGGTCTCCGACACCAGCGAATCGCAGAGTTGAACTCCCGTAGATGGTCAGGCCGATATCCGCAGCGAAATTTTTGTTGAACTTGTATCCACCACCTAAACCGATTTTGCCCGGGTTTGGAAACTGGGTGTTGGTGTAACGAGCTGCACCGACATCTACCGTCGCATACGCGCCTTGATCGGACGCGAAGCCTATTGCGGGAACAACTGCTAAAAGAGCAATGCCTAGCCGAAGCTTTTTCATATCCCCCCCTGTCAATTACCGCCAAACGCCACGCCTCCCCAAACGTGACTCCCTATTTTGCTGGAGAGGATTGCTGCGTCTTCGTTGAGATGCTATTTCAGGACTGCTTGAGCACCCGGCCGATGACCTCGGCCAGCAGGTTCTTGCTGTAGGGCTTCGTAATGTAGCCGTCGGCGCCGAGCGCCAGTCCGTTGCGGATATCGACCAGCTCGGCCTTCACCGTCAGCAGCACGATCGGCAGCGTGGAGAATTCCGGGCGGCCGCGCAGCTGGGCGAGAATGTCGAAGCCGTTGCCGTCCGGCAGCATGACGTCGAGCAGCAGCAGGTCCGGGCGTGGCTTCTCGCGCAGATAAAGCGACAGCGCTTTCGCCCGATCGGCGCTGTGCACCTGGTAGCCGGCCATGGTCAGCCGCAGTTCCGCGAGCGCCATCTGGTCGGGGTCGTCTTCCACCAGCAGCACGATCGTGTCTTTCGGGGCTTTGGAGATCGGCGGGATGTTGGCCACGCGCTCGTCCGAGAGGAAGGAACCCTGGCGCAGCAGAGTCGCTCCGCCGCTTACCGTGGTTTTGGCCAGGCGCTTGCGGTCCTCGTCGGTCAGCGGTGGCAGCAACGGCAGCGGTGCGCCGGTAAAGGTGATGGCGTCGAGCTCGCCGGCCTCGTGGGACTCGACCAGCTCGAGCTGCTCGAGTTCCTTCAGCCACTCCTGGATCAGCCGGTCGGGGAAGCGGCGCATCCGCCCGCGGATCACTTCCTCGTGGCCGCCGACCTCGACCAGGCCGAGGAGCCGCCGGTAGTCCTGGGGGAGATTCCCCTTGGTGGCGTCGGTCGTCAGCGTTTCCTGTCCCGAGGCGGTGAGGGTATAGACCAATGGCATGGCTGGCGATTTTCGACGATTCGCCGTCCCGCGCCTAGAGGCTTTTACTTTGGCTGACGCTTTTTCTTCAGCAGCCGGCGCCAGGGACTCCAGTAGTACTGCTGCCAGCCGCGGTTGACCCCGCCGTAGTCGTGCGCCGGCACGTTGACGTGCGTCAGTTCGATGCGCCCGCGCCGGCCCTTCGGCGTGAAGCGCAGGATCAACGTCGAATCGCCGTCGCCTTTTCGGAACGCGGTCGAACGCCAGGCCTGCACGATCAGCCTGCCGGGGACGGCCTGCAGAATGCGCCCGCTCAACGCCCCGTTGAATGCCCTGAACTTCGCCCCGGGCCGCGACCCGATGCGGACCCGGTGACCCGTGATCGCAGCGTGCTGGCGGGGGCTGAGGTACATCGCGTACAGCGTTTTCACCGGTGCGGGCAGGACCACCGACTGGCGGATGACCTTCACGACGCTAGCCGCAGATGCCGACGAAGCCGCAGGCGGTGCAGTAGTCGCAGCCGTCCTTGCGGATCAGCGTGGTGTTGGCGCACTCGGGGCATTTCGCGCCCGCCAGCATTGGAGAAGATTTTTCCGACGGAAAATCAACTATGCCCATCTGCGTGCGCGGCAGACCCATTTCGTCGAGCAGGCCGAGCATGGCGTAGCGGTGCAGCATGAGTCGCGCGACGTAGGCGATGGTCGACGGAAAGGTTTGCTGGCGCCGGCTGCCCGGCACAAAGGCCATGAAGTCGCCCAGCGGCTCCGGGAACTCGAGCAACTTCCTCAGTTTCATGCCGATCCAGGCCGGGTCGATGACGCGCATGTCGAGCGACAGCAGCTTGCACAGGCCGTCGAGGGCGCGCGGGTATTCGCCGGCGAGCCACACCGAATAGGGGCGCGTCACGCCGTCGGGCAGCGTGATTTCCTTCAGGCCGAGGACGAAATCGTCGCCGGTGCGGGCGTTCAGCACATCGACCGTCCACGACAGCGTGCCGTCGGTACCGGTCTTGGGTTCCTTGAGCGCGAACATGGCGTCCATCACGGGCGACGAGCCGTGCTCGCCTTCCAGCATGAATTTTTCCTCGGTGAGGCCGAGCTCGAGCTGCTCGACGCGCCAGCGCACCACCTGCGCGAAGGCTGAAACCACGGAGGGCATGCGCTTCATCTCGCCGTGCGGCGGGCAGGGCATGTCGAAGGGCTCGCCGCCGGTCTTGGCAAGGGCGTCGAGCTTGAGCTTGAGCCAGGCGCGGTCGTTCGCCCGCATGTCCATCGACAGCGTCTTGGCGAGCGCGCCGAGGCCGCGCGGCTGCTCGGCGCCGTTGACCCACACCTCGAACGGGTGGCGGTTGCCGTTCTCGACGTGGCCGACGAACACCGCGAAGCGCCCGTGCGGGTGCTCCACCATGTAGGTCCAGGCCGGGTTGCCGGCGGAGAGATCCGGCCGGCCCGGCCAGCGCAGGCTAGCGAGCACGGGTGCAGGCACGCTCTTGATGGAAATGCGCCGATTGAAATCGTCCTGCACGAAATCCTGGGGAGAATTAATTTGTAAAACAGAACCAAGAATCTTGTTCGGCCGATACGTCGCCAGGCCCTTGAGCCCGGATTTCCAGGCCAGGAAGTAGAGGTCCTGGAACTCGCCGTAGGGGTAGTCCTCGGGGACGTTGACCGTCTTCGAGATGCTGGTATCGATCCAGGGCGCGACCGCGGCCACCATCTCCTCGTGGGAGCGCGCCGAAAGCTCGAGCGCGGTGACGAAGGCGGGCGGCAGCGCATGCATGTCCCCGCCCATCGCCTGGTAGCGCCGCCAGGCGTGGTCCTCGACCGGGAATTCCTGCAGCCGGCCGTCGGGCATGCGCTTCTTGCGCGTGTAGGTCCAGGAGAAAGGCGGCTCGATGCCGTTCGACGCGTTGTCGGCGAACGCCAGGCTGATGGTGCCGGTGGGCGCAATCGAGAGCAGATGCGAATTTCTCAGGGAATTTTTCCGGATTAAATTCTTGATGTCCTCGGGCAGCCGCGTGGCGAAGCTGGACCCCGAAAGGTAGAGGTCGGCATTGAAGAGCGGGAAGGCGCCTTTCTCCGCGGCGAGGGCGGCCGAGGCGCGGTAGGCATGGTCGCGCATGGCCTCCGAAATTCGTGCGGCCATGGCGCGCGCCTCCGGCGTGTCGTAGCGCAGGCCGAGCATGATTAGCGCGTCGCCCAGGCCGGTGAAGCCGAGGCCGACGCGGCGCTTGGCCATCGCTTCCTTCTGCTGCTGCTCGAGCGGCCAGGCGGTCACGTCGAGCACGTTGTCGAGCATGCGAATGGAGACGGCGACGACTTTGCCGAATTTCTCGAAGTCGAAAGATGCCTTTTCAGAAAAAACATCCTTGATAAAACGCGTCAAATCGATCGACCCCAGACAGCAACATCCGTACGGCGGCAGCGGTTGCTCGCCGCAAGGATTGGTGGCCTCGATGGTCTCGCAGTAGTAGAGGTTGTTGTCGCGGTTGACGCGGTCGAGGAACAGGATGCCGGGCTCGGCGTGGTCGTAGGTCGAGCGCATGATCTGGTCCCACAGCTCGCGCGCGCGCAGCTTGCGGTACACCCACAGGCCGTCGGCGCGCTGGTAGCTCTCCGCGCTCGGCCAGGGCCTGGACTTGTGCGTCAGCTCGACCGGCTGGTCTTTCTCCACCGCGCGCATGAACTCGTCGGTGACGCCGACCGAGATGTTGAAGTTGGCGAGGTCGCCCTGGTCCTTGGCGTGGACGAACTCCTCGATGTCCGGGTGATCGCAACGCAGCACGCCCATCTGCGCGCCGCGGCGCGAGCCGGCCGATTCCACCGTCTCGCAGGAGCGGTCGAACACGCGCATATAAGACACCGGGCCGCTGGCGCGCGACTGCGTGCCGCGCACCTCGGCACCCTTCGGCCGGATGGCGGAGAAATCGTAGCCGACGCCGCCGCCGCGGCGCATGGTCTCGGCGGCCTCCTGCAGCGCGCTGTAGATGCCCGGCTTGCCATCGACCAGTTCGGAGATCGAGTCGCCGACCGGCTGCACGAAGCAGTTGATCAGGGTGGCCTGCAGGGCGACGCCCGCAGCCGAATTGATGCGCCCGGCGGGGATGAAGCCGTCCTCCTGCGCCTGCAGGAAGCGGCGCTCCCAGGTGGCGCGCCGTTCCTCGGGCTCGGCCTGGGCGAGGGCGCGCGCCACGCGACGGCGCACGGCCTCGACGCTCGCTTCATCGCCCTTGGCATATTTCTCGAGCAGGGTGTCGCGGCAGATCGACTGCTCCGCGACGCGAGGGGCGTCGGCTAGGTGTTCCATGTGTTACTGGGTTTCCATACAGTATAGCGATTATCCGCCCAATCGGGCGTTGCCGCAAAAAACCGAATCTAACGACGAATCAGCCGCTTGCTTGCGCGACGGGCTGGCCGGCCGCGGCCGGCGCTTCCTGCGTGCGGCGCGCCTGCTTGAGCAGGTCGGCGACCTCGGCATGGCCCATGCGCAGCGCGAGCTCCACCGGCGTGTCGCCTTCCTTGGTGACCATGCCGGGATCGGCGCCATTGCGCAGCAGCAGCTCGATCATCGGCACGCTGCCCTTCATCGCCGCGTAGGCGAGCGGCGTGTAGCCGTTTTCGTGGTGCAGGTTGGGGTCGAAGTTCATCGTCAGCACTTTCTGCGCGTACACCGAGTTGTTCTTCTCGATGGCGTAGAACAGCGCGGTGACGCCTTCCGGGCTCTTCTCCTTCGGCTGCGGCTCGAGGCCGGTCGGCACCAGCTTGACGACGTAATTGATCAGGCCGACGCCGACCAGCGCGATCAGCGACAGCACGATGGGGATCTTGGAGATGTTGAGGCCCTCGGCGATCTGTGCCGGCATGTTGGCGCCGGCGATCAACAGCAGCACCACCACGAACAGGCCGAACTTCAGGTACAGGAACAGCCCGATGATGATCATGATCCCCAGCACGCCCAGCACGCCGCCGCGGCTGATGCCGAGGGTCTCCTCGACGTACTCGGGCGGCAGGTTGGCGAGCACCGCGCTGATGGCCATCAGGCCCATCAGGATCAGCTCGCGGATGCGCAACCGCGTCAGGAAATCGACGCCCTCCTTCTTGCCAGCCATTCGACTTTCTCCCCAATGCTTTGCGGTCGCGCAATTTTGAGAGCTTGGAGGGCGTCTTGCAAGGGGCGCTAGAATCGCCTGGAGAGCGCATGTCCAAGGCATTTGTCAAGGAAGGCGGGCAAGACGAGGAGCCGGAAGCGGAAGAACGTGCCGCGCCGGTTCCAGGCGGAAAGAACTACATCAGCCCCGCGGGTTACGCGCGGCTGAAGGCCGAGTTGAAGCAGCTGGTCGAGGTCGAGCGCCCCGAAGTGGTCAAGACCGTATCCTGGGCGGCCGCGCTCGGCGACCGCTCGGAAAATGCCGACTATATCTACGGCAAGCGCCGGCTGCGCGAGATCGACCGCCGTGTGCGCTTCCTCATCAAGCGGCTCGAGGCGGCCGAGGTGGTGGATGCCTCCGGCCGGGACAGCGACCAGGTGTTTTTCGGCGCCCGCGTGCGGCTGCGCTCCGGCGCCGGCGAGCGCAGCGTCACCATCGTCGGCGTCGACGAGGTGGACGCGGCGCACGGCCGGGTGTCGTGGATCTCGCCGATGGCGCGCGCGCTGCTCAAGGCGCGCGCCGGCGACGTGGTGCGGCTGCGCACGCCGGCGGGCGAGGAAAAAATAGAGATCCTGGAGGTGAGCTACCCATGAGCATCGTCAAGGAGTTCCGCGAATTCGCGGTCAAGGGCAACGTCGTCGATCTGGCGGTCGGCGTGATCATCGGCGCGGCATTCGGCAAGATTGTCGCCTCGGCGGTGAGCGACCTCGCCATGCCGCTGCTCGGCACGTTCCTCGGCGGCATCGACTTCAGCGGCCTCGCGGTGCAGATCGGGCAATCAAAGATCCAGTACGGCAAGTTCATCCAGAGCTGCGTCGACTTCGTCATCATCGCCTGGGCAATCTTCCTCGCCGTCAAGCTGATCAACCGGCTCAAGCGCAGCGAGGAAGAGAAGCCCGCGGCGGCGCCGCCGCGCCAGGAAGTGCTGCTGGAAGAAATCCGCGACCTGCTGAAAAAGCGCTAGCGGAAATCGCCGGCTTTGACGACCGAGAGTTTCGCCGGATCGATGTGCCGGCGCAGCGCGTCGCGCACCTGCGAAGGCGTGAGCGCGGCGAGGCGCTTTTCGAATTCGACGTCCCAGGCGAAAGTACGGCCGTAGTAGAGGTAGTTCGAGAGCCGCCCGGCGACGCCACGGTCCTGCGAGCGCTGCAACAGCCGGGCCTGCAGGTAGCTGCGCTTCGCGTCCGCGACCTCGGCATCGCTGAATCCCGCTTGCCAGGCGCGCGCGATTTCCTCGCGGATGGCGCGCTCGACGCGGTCGCGGTTCTGCGGCGCGTAGCTCGCCGAGATCTCGAAGCTGCCCACGGCGTCCAGCGCGCCGAGGCTGAGGTGGCTGCGCGTGCTGTAGGACAGGCCTTCCTTCTCGCGTACCCGCTCCGGCAGCCGGGCGCTCGGCGTGCCGCCCAGCAGGTAGGCGCCGAGGATCAGCGCCGGGAAGTCCGCATGGTCGTCGCGCAACGGCAGGTTGAGCGCCGCCCGCAGCACGGCATTCGCCTTGTCCGGCGTGACCACCGTCTCCTCGCGCGGCGCGCGCTCGAAATAGCGCTGCGGGATGCGCGCGTACGGCGCCGGGTTCTTCCACCCGCCGAACAGCTCCTCGACCACGCGCGCCAGCGCCTCTGCGTCGAAATCGCCGACGGCGACGAACTGCGCGCCGCTGGCGCCGACCAGCTCGCGATAGCAGCGCTCGGCATCCGGCAGCGTCGCCGCCTTCAGTTCGGCGGCGCGCTCCTCGACCGATTCGGGATACAGCCAGTGGCCGCGCGGGTAGGGGTTGAGGTAACGCGCCAGGCGCTCGCCGGCGAGGGCCGCGGGCTCGCCGCGCTGCGCCTCGACGGCGGTGAGCGAGCTGCGCTTGAGCTCCTCGAACTCGGTGGACGGAAAGGCGGGCTGGCGCAGCACCTCGGCGACCAGGCGCAGCGTTTCCTCCAGCCGCGCGCGCCGCACCTCGATGCTGGCGCCTTCGGCGCTCACGCCGACGTCGGCCTGCAGGCGGTCGAAGGCGTCGCGCAGCTCGGCGCGCGTGTGCTTGAGCGAGCCGCGCATCAGCAGGCCGCCGGCCAACCCGCAGGCCGCGCCGCGTCCACTCTTGGATTTCTCATCTCCCCAGTACAGCCTGAGGTCGGCGACCACCGTGCCGCCGCGATTTTTCTTCGGCAGCAGCGCGACGCGAATGCCGTTCGCCAGGGTCCGGCGCACCACGCGCGCCTCGATATTCTGCGGCGACGGCTCGAAGGCCTCGCCGGCGTCGGTCGCGTCGCTGCCACGATATCCCTCGAGCGCCGCGGCCAGGTCGGGCGCCGCCGGGATTTCCGCGCGGTCGGCCTGCGCCGTCGGCACGAATAGGCCGAGCACGCGGTTGGCGGGCTTGAGATAGGCGTCGGCGGCACGCTGCACGTCGGCGGTGGTGACCGCGCGAACGCGATCGCGGTAGAGGTAAAACAGCCGCCAGTCGCCGAGCGCGGCGTATTCCGGCAGCAGCTGCCACATAGCGGCGGAATCGAGCTGCGATTTCTCGATGTCGTTCAGCAGGGCGGTGCGGGCGCGCTCGACCTCGGCGTCGCGCACCGGCTCGCGCCCCGCACCTTCCAGCGCCGCGAGCAGCGCGTTACGCGCGGCGTCGAGATCGCCGTCCTTCGGCAGCACGGCGCCGAACGTGGCGATGCCCGGGTCGCGCATCATCTGCTCGTAGCCCCACACCGAGCTGGCAAGGCCTTTCTGCACCAGCGCGCGATGCAGGCGCCCGGTGGCCGCGCGGCCATAGATCTGGGCCAGCAGGTCGATCGCCGGGTAGCCCGGGTCGGCCGCCGCCGGGATGCGATAGATCGCCGCCACGATCTGGATGTCGCCGGAGCGGCGCAGCGTCACGCTGCGCTCGCCATCCTGGACCGGCTCGACCGTGTAGAGCGCGGGCAGCGCGCGCTGCGGCCGAGCAATCGCGCCGAAGTGCTTTTCCACCAGGCGCAAAGCCTGTGCCTCGTCGAACTTGCCGCCGATGGTGAGCAGCGCGTTATCGGGCTGGTACCAGGTGCGGTAGAACGCCTGCAGCCGCTCGATGGGCACCGCCTCGATGTCGGAGCGGTAGCCGATGGTCGGGTTGCCGTAGTTGTGCGCGCCGAAAGCCAGGCGCGCCATGCGAAAGCGCAGCACCCGGTTGGGGTCGTTCTCGCCGCGCTCGAATTCGTTGCGCACCACGCTCATTTCGCTATCGAGGTCCGACTTTCGGATGGTCGAATGCACCATGCGATCGGCTTCCATGCCGAGCATCCAGTCTAGGTTGTCGGCGCTCGCGCTCAGGGTCTGGTAATAGGTGGTGCGGTCTTCCGAGGTGGTGCCGTTGAAGCGCGCCCCGCGCCGCACCAGCTCCGCCTTGATGTCGCCGAGGCGCGAAGTGCCCTTGTACACCATGTGCTCCAGCAGATGGGCCATGCCCTTTTCACCGTAGCCCTCGTTGCGCGAGCCGACGAAATAGGTAATGTGCACGCCCACCGTGCTGGCGGCGGCGTCCGGCACCGTGAGCACGCGCAGGCCGTTGGCCAGCCGATACTCGGTGACGCCTTCGACCGCATGAAGCTTCTCGGGCGCGGCAGCGGACGCCGCGGCCCAGGCAGCGAGGAGCAGGGAAAGAAGCGCGGCGATCAGTTTTCTCATAGCAGCCAGTCGAACAGATGCAGGGCCAGCAGGCCGACGACAATCGTAGCGAAGGTCTCGCGCCAGCGCCAAGCCACGGCTATTGCGACGGCGCCGGCCAGCAGGCGTTCATTGTGCAGCGAAATGGCCAGCGTGCCGCCGCTGAACAGCAGCTCGGGCGCCCAGATCGCCGTCAACACCGCCGCCGGTACGTAGCGCAGGGCCCGTCGGAGGAGCGGCGGCGTGCGCACGCCCGGGGGCAGCACGAGAAACGACGCGCGTAGCAGGAAAGTCACCGCCGCCATGCCCAACATGGTGATCCAGATGCTCAAGCGGCCCGCCGCTCGAAAGCCAGGCCCGCGGCGATGCCGATCAGCGCCGCGGCGACGATGTACAGCCGGAACGGCAAGTCGTGCGCCGCGATCACCACCATGCCGGCGGCGAGCGCCGCGGCGATCGAGGCACGATCGCGCAGGAAGGGCACCGACAGCGCGATGAAGACGAGGGGCGCGGCGAACTCCAGCCGCCACGCCGCCGGCACGCCGGCGCCGATCATCACGCCGGCCAGCACCGCGAGCTGCCACGCGACCCAGATCAGGATGCCGGCGCCGAGGAAATAGCCGAGCTGCGACGGGTCGTCCGCACGATCGGTATAGCGCCCGAGGATCAGCGCGTAGACGTTGTCCGCGGTGAGGTAGGCGATGAGCAGGCGCCAGCCGAGCGGTGCTTGCGCGAAATGCAGGCGCATTGAGGCGCTGTACATGACGAAGCGCAGGTTGACGAACAGCGTGGCGAGAATCACCAGCGCTTCCGGCGAGCCCGAGGCCAGCAGTTGCGCCGAGGCCACCATCGAGGCGCCGGCGAACACCACCACCGACATCAGCATCGCGGCGAGCGGCGCAATGCCGCTCGCCACCATGGCCACGCCGGTGATGACGCCGAAAGGAACGATGCCAAGCAGCACGGGTAACGCGGCCCGCACGCCGGCGGCGACAGCTGAACGATCAAAAGACATCGGGACGCCGGATTCTACGGCGTCCCGGCCTTGCGCTTCCGGCTGCGGGGGTTACTTTTTCTCGCGGACGCGCTGCTCGCGCATGCAGGAGCGGAATTCATCTCCGCTGTTCTTGCCCTTGCACGCGTCGTAGGCCTTGTTGAAGGCCGCGGAGCGTTCCTTGAAATGCTCCTCGCACTTCGCCGCATCCTTCGACTGGGCGCACATTTCCTTGCGCATGCAGTCGCGGTGCGCCTGCCCTTGCTGGCCTTCGCAGGCCTGGCGCGCCTTCGTGACCGCCGCCTTCATTTTTTCGTGCCGCTCCGACTTGCTGCCCTTGTCGGGGGCAGTCGTCGAGCTTTGCGCGTAGAGGGCGGTGCTGGCGGCGAGCAGGCCGGCGGCGAGAATCGAAACGGCGAGTTTCATGGTGCTGCCTCCAATGGGGGAAGACCCATCCATTAACGCGCCTTTCCTCTCCGCGCCGACCGCGAAGATGTAACGCTTTGTTTCAGCCGAGCTGCTTGAGCATCGTCCCGGCGTCGGACACCTCGAACTTGCCCGGGCCTTCGACGTTGAGGTTCTTCACCACGCCGTTGTCCACCAGCATCGAGAAGCGGTTCATGCGCGTGCCCATGCCGCGGCCGGTGAGGTCGAGCTCGAGTCCCAACGCCTTGGCCCACCCCGCGCTGCCGTCGGCGAGGAAGCGGATCTTGCCAAGCGCCTTCTGGTCGCGGCCCCAGTGCGCCATGACGAAGGCGTCGTTGGTCGCCACGCACCATACCTCGTTCACGCCCTTCTTCTTCAGCGCGTCCAGGTTCTGCACATAGCCCGGCACGTGCTTCGCCGAGCAGGTCGGCGTGTAGGCACCCGGCAGGCCGAAGATGGCGATCTTCTTGCCTTTGACCGTTTCGCCGACATTGACTTCCTTGGGGGGCATTGCGCATTGCGTCGCGGTATCGAATTCGGTGCTTTCCATCAATTTACCGTCGGGCAGCCTGTCGCCAACCTTGATCGCCATGGCAGAATTCTCCTGTCGAATCGTTTCTAGGGGAGGGCGAATGATACCCAATGCCGATAGCCGCCGCCGCTTCCTGAAATTCCTGTCCGGCAGCCCGCTGCTCGCCTATCCCGGCCTCGCCGGATCGACCGGCGACGGCCCGCTTGCCCCCAGCAAGCTGCCCGACCCGATCCTGTGGGCGCCGATGAAGACCGAGGACCTGATCGCCTCACCGAAGGAGGCGATCAACGTGTTCGATTTCGAGCCGGTGGCGCGCAAGAACATTCCGCCGGCGCACTTCGGCTACATGGCGTCGGGAATCGACGACGAAGTGACGCTGCGCGCCAATCGCGAGGGCTTCCTCAAATTCCAACTGCGGCCGCGCCGACTGGTGGACGTCAGCAAGGTGGACATGAGTGTCGACCTTTTCGGCACGCGCTACCCCTCGCCGATCATCGTCGCGCCGGTCGGCGGCCAGAAGGCCTTCCACGCCGAGGGCGAGATGGCGGTGGCGCGGGCGGCGAAGGCCGGCGACCACGCCATGATCCTGTCCACGCAGACCACCAGCTCGGTCGAGGACGTGACCAAGGCGCGCGGCGCGCCGGTGTGGTTCCAGCTTTACGCGTCGAACAAGTGGGAGGTCGCGCGCTCGCACGTACTGCGCGCCGAGAAGGCGGGTTGCCCGGTGGTCACGGTGACCGTCGACCGTAACGGCGGGCGCAACCAGGAAACGCTGTTCCGGCTGACGCAGGGCGACAACCGCGACTGCAAAGGCTGCCACGACCGCTCGAGCCTGAAGGCGAACCAGGCGCGCCGGTCGTTCTTCACCGGCGTCGATCTGGATGGCCTGACGCACCTGCAGTCGTCGAACATGACCTGGGATTTCCTCAAGCGGCTGCGCGACACGACCAAGATGAAGATCGTACTGAAGGGCATCCTGGCGCACGAGGACGCCGCGCTGGCGGTCGAGCGCGGCATGGACGGCATCATCGTCTCCAACCACGGCGCGCGCAGCGAGGACAGCGGCCGCTCGACCATCGACGCGCTGCCCGAGATCCTGGAGGCGGTCCGCGGCCGCATGCCGGTGCTGGTGGACAGCGGTTTTCGGCGCGGCACCGACATCGCCAAGGCGCTCGCCATGGGTGCGCAGGGCGTGTGCGTCGGCCGGCCCTACATCTGGGGCCTCGGCGCATTCGGCCAGCCCGGTGTCGAGCGCGTGCTCGAGCTGCTGCGCATCGAGCTGCGCGCGATCATGCAGCAGGTCGGTGCGCCGACGTTGAAGCAGCTGACGCCGGCGATGGTGCGCCGGGCGTAGAAAGCGAAGAGACCACGCGTTGACTCGTCGCCCTATCCGGGTTGGGCTGCTGCTCTGGATTCTGTGCGCACCCGCGTTCGGCCAGGGTATCGGCGGTACGCCGGGCGGCGTCGGTACGCAGGGCACCAAGAAGTCCGGCGACGACCTGTTCCAGCAATCGTCCAATCCGGGCGTGGCGCCGCCGCTGGATATCCGCATCCAGGGCGAAGGGCTTAGCCTGCCGAAGGGCGTTTCCGAGGACGATCTGCCCGCGAAGCCGCCGGCAGAGCGGGCAAAGGCCGACGAAAAGCCGCCGGTGGATCCAATGAAACCGCAGCCGCGCTGAGCTGATGGCCTGGGTTGCACGCATCGCCCTCGCGCTGGCGCTCGTCGCCGCCGTGGCGCTTACGGCTTCGGGCCCGGGCACGCGCTTCGAGCTCTTCTCGTACCAGATCGGTTTCGTCCTGCTGCGCACCGCCACCTACGCCGGGCTCGCCGCGGCAGTGCTGGCGATCGTCGCGCTTTGCATCCCGCGTGCGCGCGTGGGACGCGGCGCGCTTCTCGCGCTGGTTCTCGGTCTGGCGAGCGCGGCGCCGCCGCTCGAATTCCGCCGCCAGGCGGGCCTGGTGCCGCGCATCAACGACATCTCGACCGATTTCGCCAACCCGGCGTTCGCCGACGAGCAGCGCAAGGGCTATCCGGACCTCCGGCCGCTCGCGCTGACCGAGCCACCGGACAAGGTCTACGCGAAAGCGGTCGCCACCGGGCAGGCGATGGGCTGGGAGATCGCCAAGGCCGATCCGGCCGCCGGACGATTCAACGCCGTCGCCACCACGACCTGGTTCGGCTTCAAGGACGACATTGAAGTCCGCGTCAGCTCGGCGGGGCAGGGAAGCCAGGTCGACATGCGCTCAAAGTCGCGCGTCGGCAGAAGCGACATCGGCGCCAACGCGAAGCGCATCCGAACCTACTTCGAGCGCCTGAAGTGAATTCGAGCTATTCTTGAGGCCTTGGTTTCAGGAAAAAGGTTAACTCCATGAAACATAATGTGTTGTTTGCGGCCATGTTGGTCTCGGGATTGGCTATCGCACAGGCACCGGCGCAAAAGCCTGCGCCTGAAGCGCCCAAGCCCGCCGCGCCTGCGCCGACCGCGGCACCGGCGGCAGCGGCCACGCCAGCACCTGCGGCTGCGCCCGCGGCCGCTCCAGTACCTGCAGCCGTGACCGCCGAGGTGGCCAAGCCCGCCGCACCGGCGCGCAAGTCGCGGCGCAACGAGGACGCGCGTCAATGCCTCGAAAAGCCGGACAACACCGCCATCATCAAGTGCGCCGAGGAATACCTGTAGGTCCGGTCAGGCGAGCGCGGCCGCGCGGCCGCGCTGGATGTCCACGCTCCTGAGGAGCAGCAGGCCGACCACGAAGTAGACCCCGGTCGTCAGGATGCCGAGGCGATGGTTGCCGGCGAACAGCCAAGTCACCGCGCCGTAGGTCAGCGGCCCGAAGATCGAGGCGGCTTTCACCGCCAGTCCCCACAAGCCGAAGAATTCCGCCAGCCGCGCCGGTGGCGCGAGGTAACCGACCACCGCGCGGCCCGCGGCCTGCGACGATCCCATGCACAGCCCGGCGAGATTCGCCGCGACCCAGAACACTTCCTTGGTTTCGGCGAAGTACGCGATGCCCACCATGACGATCCAGCCGACCAGCGTCAGCGAGAGGGCGCGGCGGTGGCCGATGCGGTCCTGCAGGTAGCCGAAGGCGAAGGCGCCGATGGCGGCGGTGATGTTGACGACCAGGATCAGCGTGATGGTCTGCTGCGTGGTGAACTTCATCGCCTGCTCGGCGTAGATCGCGGCGAGCGAAATGACCGCGGTAATTCCCGCCTGGTAGAACACGATGCAGGCGAGAAACTGCCGCAGGTCGCGGAACTGGCGCGCATGGCGCAGCGTGTCGACGAGGCGCGTCCAGGGCGAGGCGATGTCGCGCTGCGGCAGCGCGCGCTCGCGCAGGAAGACGAAAGTCGGCAGCGCCGCGACGGCGAAAAATGCCGCGGTGATGAGCATGGTGACGGGGACAAATTCAGCGGCCCCCTTGCTCTTATTCATTTCAATAAAAACCAAACATAGTCCAAGAGCCAATAAGCCCCCCAGGTAGCCGAAACTCCAGCCCCACCCGGACACGCGCCCCATCGCCTTCGAGTCCGCCAGCTCGGGAAGAAAGGCGGCGATCAGGTTCTCGCCGGTACCGAAGAAATAATTGGACAGAATGATCAGCGCCAGCGACAGCGGCACGCTGCCAGGGCCGCAAAACCAGAGCAGCGCCGTGAACAGCACGCAGCCGAGCGTCGTCAGGAACAGCAGCTTCTTCTTCGCCGCGTGCACGTCGGCCCAGGCGCCGACCAGCGGCCCGGTGAACAGGATCAGCGCGTAGGACACCGACAGCGCGGCGGTCCAGGCGAAGGGCGCCCATGCGGCGTTGCCGGCCACCACGCCGACGAAGTAGGCGCCGAATACCGCCGTGATCACCACCGTGGTGTAGGCGGAATTGGCGAAGTCGTACATGCTCCACGCCCACACCTCACGGAATTTCACCTCGGGGGCGAGCGCCGATGCCATGCCTCATTCTAGCTTTCCCGGTATAGTCGCCCCTGCATGCAGCAAGCCGCGAAGACCGCGCAGGCCGAACGGCGCCTCGCGCTCCCCGACATCCTCGACTGGCTGGTCGAGGACAAGCTGACCGACGCCAAGACCGCCGAGACGCTGAAGAAAGAGCGCCGCTACTACAAGGGCACGCAGCACCCGCTCGCCATCGTCGCCGAGCAGAAGTGGAAGCTGCCGGGCGCACCCGGCAAGCTGCTGACCCTCGATGCGGTCACCGAGTGGCTGGCGAAGCGCGTCGGCCTCGACTACCTGCACATCGATCCGCTGAAGATCGACTTCGGCGCGGTGACCGAAGTCATGTCTTCGGCCTACGCCGCGCGCTTCCGCATCCTGCCGGTGGGCGTGAGCGGCAAGGAAGCGGTGATCGCCACCTGCGAGCCTTACGTGCGCGAGTGGGAGGCCGAGGTCGAGCGCATGATCAAGCGCGGCATCAAGCGCGTCATCGCCAACCCGCAGGACATCGAGCGCTTCCAGGTCGAGTTCTACAACCTGGCGAAGTCGATGAAGGGCGCGAAAAAGACCGCCGCCGGCGCCTCGGGCCTGTCGAACTTCGAGCAACTGGTCGAGCTCGGCAAGTCCGACCAGCAGCTCGACGCCAACGACGCGCACGTCGTACGCATCGTCGACTGGCTGTGGCAGTACGCCTTCGAGCAGCGCGCGAGCGACATCCACGTCGAGCCGCGGCGCGAGCAGGGTATCGTGCGCTTCCGCATCGACGGCGTGCTGCACCAGGTCTACCAGATCCCGGCGGCGGTGCTGGCCGCCATCACCAGCCGCATCAAGATCCTGGCGCGCATGGACGTGGTCGAAAAGCGCCGGCCGCAGGACGGCCGCATCAAGACGCGCACCGCCGACGGCCTGGAGGTCGAGCTGCGCATCTCGACCCTGCCGACGGCGTTCGGCGAGAAGATCGTGATGCGCATCTTCGACCCGGAAGTGCTGGTGCGCGACTTCAAGGAGCTTGGCTTCGCCGACGACGATTCGCGGCGCTGGCGGGAGATGACCGAGCGGCCCAACGGCATCGTGCTGGTCACCGGGCCCACCGGCTCGGGCAAGACCACCACGCTCTACTCGACGCTGAAGAGCATGGCGACGCCGGAAGTCAACGTCTGCACCATCGAGGACCCGATCGAGATGGTCGAGCCGGCGTTCAACCAGATGCAGGTGACACAGGCGATCGACCTCGGCTTCGCCGAGGGCGTGCGCGCCCTGATGCGCCAGGATCCGGACATCATCATGGTGGGCGAGATCCGCGATCTCGAGACCGCCGAGATGGCGGTGCAGTCGGCCCTCACCGGCCACCTGGTGCTCTCGACGCTGCACACCAACGACGCGCCGAGCGCGGTGGCGCGCCTGCTCGAGCTCGGCGTGCCGCCGTACCTGGTCAACGCCACGCTAAATGGCGTGATGGGGCAGCGCTTGGTGCGCACGCTGTGCTCGCACTGCAAGCAGAAGGTCGACCTGCACGGCGCCGAGAGCCTGGCGGCCTGGGACGCGCTGGTCGCGCCGTGGAAGACCAACCGCCCGGCGCACCTGTACAAGCCGGTCGGCTGCCTCGAGTGCCGCATGACGGGCTTCAGCGGCCGCATCGGCGTCTACGAAACGCTGCTCTGCACGGGCGCGATGAAGGGGCTGATCACCAAGGGCGCCGAGCTGGCGGTGCTGCGCGAGCAGGCGTTCAAGGACGGCATGAAGCCCTTGCGCCTCAGCGGTGCCATGAAGGTGGGGGCCGGCCTCACCACCATCGACGAAGTGCTCAAGGTGGCGCCGCCAGCGCGCGACGCCGCCGGGGGCTAGGGCATGTCCGACGTCCTGCTGCTGGTCGCCTTCACGGGCGTCGTCGTCTACCTGGCGATGCATCTGCTATCGCGGCGCCGCGAGCGCCAGCTGGCGGAGGCGCGCGGCGCGGCAGCGCGTTTTCGCAGCCTGACCGAGCTGTCGGCCGACTGGTTCTGGGAGACCGACGCCGCGCACCGCCTGGTCTGGCTGTCGGGCGGCGGGCCGGTGGTGACGCTGTTCGGCAACACGCCGACCTACGGCAAGCGCTTCTGGGAAATCCCGCAGATCGAGATCGATCCGCAGGCGCTACGCACGCACCACGAGCGCCTGCAGCGCGAGCAGCCGTTCTTCGACCTTGAGATTGCGCGCAGCGACGAGCGCGGCGCGCGCCAGGTGCACATCATCTCGGGCGTCTGTCTCAAGGGCGCCGATGGCCGCGTCACCGGCTATCGCGGCGTCGGGCGCGACGTCACCGGCGAGCGGCGCGTCGAGCGCGGCCTGGGCGAGGCGAAGGAGCGCCTCGAGCGCGCGCTCGAGGGCGGCAACCTCGCCGAGTGGGATATCGACGTCGAGCACGACCGCATCTACCTCGGGCGCGGCTGGGCCGGCTTTCTCGGCCAGCAGCGCAGCCCCGGGGTGCACCGCGGTCGCGACCTGATCGAGCGGGTGCACCCCGACGACCGCGCGGCGGTGATGCGAAGCTTCGTGCGCGCATTGAAGGGCACCGGCCCCTTCGTCGTCGACTATCGGGTGCGCATCGAAGCGGGCGGCTGGAAATGGCTGCACTCGGCCGGCCAGGTTACCGATCGCGATGCAAGCGGCCGCGCGCTGCGTCTGGCCGGCACTGTGGCCGACATCGACGACCGCAAGCGCGCCGAGGCGGCGCTCGCCGAGCGCGAGCAACGCTTCCGCGACGTCGCCGAGGCGGCCGGCGAGTACGTCTGGGAAACCGACCGCGAGTGGCGCTTTACCTACCTGTCGGATCGTGTCGAGGCGGTGCTTGGCTACCCGCGCGCCGACCTGCTGGGCCGCACGCCGAAGGATTTCATGCCGCTGGGCGAGCACCGCAGCGTCGACGAGTGGTTCAGCCGCCACGTCAACCCCAACCGGCCGTTCCGCGACCTGGTGCACCGCTCGATTACCCAGTCGGGCGGGGTGATCTGGCTATCGGTGAGCGCGGTGCCGATGCACGACGCCGAGGGCAACTGGGCGGGCTACCGCGGCACCGCGGCCGATGTCACGGCGCGCAAGCAGGCCGAGGCGCGCATCGAAGTGCTGACCACGCGAGACGCGCTGACCGGTCTCGCCAACGCGCAGTTGCTCGCCGAGCGCGCCGGTCAGGCGATCGTCAATGCGGCGCGCAGCCGCTCGCGCCTGGCGCTGCTCGCCATCGACCTCGACCGCTTCCGCCTGGTGAACCAGACCTTCGGCCACCCGGCGGGCGACGCGTTGCTGCGCGCCGTGGCCGAGCGCCTGCACAACGCGTTGCGGCGCGAGGACGCGCTCGGCCGCATGGGCGGCGACGATTTCGTGCTGCTGTGGAACGGGCTGCGCACCGGCGAGGAGGCGGCGATGCTGGCGAATCGGCTGCTCGCGCTGCTGGGGCGCCCGTTCAACGTCGGCGCGCACGCGGTCAACGTCGGCGCCTCGATCGGCATCGCACTCTACCCGGAGGACGGGCGCGACTACACCGAGCTGCTGAAGAATGCCGACACCGCCTTGTTCCACGCCAAGGACGCGGGCCGCGGCTGCTTCCGCTTCTACACGCCGGCGCTAGGCGCTGCCGCCGCCGGCCGGCTGAAGCTGGAAAACGAGCTGCGCGGGGCCCTGGCGCGCGGCGAACTGGTGCTGCACTGGCAGCCGGTGGTCTCCACCGGGCCGTCGCACACCCGCGGGCGCGTGGTCGGCGCCGAGGCGCTGGTGCGCTGGCAGCACCCCGAGCGCGGCCTGCTGTGGCCCGAGGATTTCCTGCCGCTCGCCGAGCAATGCGGCCTGATGCGCGCCGTGGGCGACTGGACGCTCGAGCGCGCGCTGTCGCAGGCGGGCGCCTGGCAGCGCTCGCTGCCCGGATCGCCGTGGTTCGCGATCAACGTCGCGGCCGAGGACCTGATCGAAGGCGAGTCGTTCATCCGCAAGCTGGAAAACGGCCTGAAGGCGAACGCGGTGGACGGCTCGCGCATCGAGCTGGAAATCACCGAGCGTGCGCTGCTGTCGCACGCCGAGGAGAACGTCGCCACGCTGCGGCGCATCGGCCAGCTTGGCGTGCGCTTTGCCATCGACGACTTCGGCACCGGCTACTCGAGCCTCGCCTATCTGCGCGGCCTGCCGGTCGACAAGCTGAAGATCGACCGCATGTTCCTGCGCCACATCGATTCCGACCCGGCCGACCAGGCGATCGTCGCGGCCATCGCCGGCATGGCGCGCGCGCTCGGGCTGGCGGTGGCGGCCGAAGGCGTGGAGAACGCCGCGCAGCTCGAGCGCCTGATGGCGCTAGGCTGCTCCGATTGGCAGGGGCACTACTACAGCGCGCCGCTGGATGCCGCCGCGTTCGAAAAGCTGCTCGAGCCGGCGGTCAGGGTTTCAGGGAGCGACTGAGACCCCGCGCACGCCGTTTGCCTGGATCGCCTTGGCAACCAGGCCGCTCTTCTTGATGTCGCTGGCAAACTCGCGCAGGTAGGCTGCGGCGGCTTCGCGGCCCCTGGGCACGGCGATCGATTGCTGCACGCCGGTGATCTGCCCGTCGAGCACGCGCGAGCCCGGCAGTCGCTCGGCGTCGGCTACTAGGCGCGGCTTGAGGCCGCCGAGCGCCTCGAGCTTCTGCTGCACGAAGGCGTCGTAGGAGGCGGGGATGCCTTGTACCCGCACCAGCGTCGCCTTTTTCAGATTGCGAGTCAAAAATAAATCGTAAGCAGAGCGTTCAGAGACAGCGATCCTGACCCCTGCGCGGTCGATCTCGGCAATCGTCTTGATGGGAGAGCCGGGCGGCACGAGAAAAGTGACCGGGATTTCGAGGTAGGCGTCGGTGAAGGCGATCTCGCTGGCGCGCTGCGGCTCGGCGCCGAGGAAGCCGACGTCGCAGGCGCCGCCCTTGACGCCGTCGAACAGCTTGCCCGCGGCGTCGAACTTCACATACTCGATCGGCAGGCCGATGCGTCGGGCGAGCTCGCGCCCGAGGTCGGGGGCAATGCCTTTCGGCAGCCCGTCGGGGCCGTCGCCGTTGACCAGCAGGAAGTTCTGGTAGTTGAGGCCGACGCGCAGCTTGCCCGAGGGGGCGAGGTCGGCGCGCAGCGCAGGAGAGACGGTCGGCGTCATCGTGCAACCCGTGAGGAGCAGTGAAGCGGCGCATGCTATCGCGATTCGGTTCATGTCAGTGGCCCGCGGCGTAAAACAGGTTGGTCTGGCTCTTGAGGTCGAGCGCGCGAAAGCGCGAGAACCCGGCTTCGCGCAGCAGGCGCTCGGTGCCCGCGGGCCCGAGGCAGGTGCCGAGGCCGGGCCCGCCGCGCGCCAGCGACTGCGTCATGCAATGGAAGATGCTGAAGCCGTAGAACATGGTCGCCACCGGGTTCCTGTTGTCCTCTAGGCGATCTGCCGCCTTCGGTTCGATGATGAAAAGGACGGCATCATCCTTTAATAAAGTCTTTATTTGTTGAAGCGTTTCGACCGGTGCCGCCAGATCATGGATGCAGTCGCAGATGGTGATCAGATCGAAAGTGCCTGTTGGCTTTTCTGTCGTAAAAGCGGTTCGCGATTGAGAAGCCGCCTTTGCCTTCGCAATCGACGCGGCATCGACGTCGTAACCCACGACCTCGCTGTTCGGAAATCCCTTCGCGAGAGCGATGCAGACCTGGCCCGAGCCGCAGCCGTAGTCGAGCACGCGGCCGCCGGCCTCAAGCTTCGCCACCACTTCGGGCAACGCCTTGAGCCAGTAGTCGGTGAAGCGGTATTCGTACTGGCCGCGATTGATGAGATCGAGCGCGTGAACGCAATCCGGGCCGAAGTCGCCGAAGGGCACGCCGCCCCCGGCGCGGAACGACTCGGCAACGCGCGGCGCCACGCGCATCAGGGCCGGGACCATTTCCCACATGCCGCCGACGAAGTGGTCCGAGCCCTCGGAAGCGAGGAAGTAGGCGAACTCGTCTGACAGCAGGAAAGTCTGCGCCGACGGCTCGTACTCGAGATAGCCGGCCGCGGTCATGCCCTTGAGCCATTCCTCGACATAGCGCGGATGGAGCCTTGACGCGGCGATCACCGCGTCCAGCCGCATCGGTCCCTTGCCCTGCATGGCGCGGAACAGCCCGGCTCGCGTGCCGACGTAGGCCATGCCGGCGCTCATTGCGCCCGCCATGTCGCGGAACACGTGCTCCACCGCCTGCTTCACCTTGTCCTTGTCCATTTCGGTCCCTATTGGGGAGCGCGCGTCATGCGCTCATTGGCGGTCGCCAGGCGATCCACCATGGCGTGCAGCAGCGCCGCGGTGAGTTGCAACTGGCAGTTCATGCTGACCTTCTGCAGCATCTCGGGCTCGAACTCGGCTAGCACGGTGTCGGCGATCGATTCCACGGTCGCCGAGCGCGGCATGCCGCCGGCCTTGACGTAGGCCATCTCGCCGAAAGTTTCCCCGGTCGAGATCAAGCTGAGTAGTCGCCCGCCCTTGGTCACCTTGGCCTGGCCGCTGGCAACAAAAAACAGGCTCTTGCCGGGATCACCCTCCTTGACGACGGCGGTCTGGGACGGAATTCGCGTCCAGCGCCCGGCGTGCACCAGCTCCCACATCTCGGCATCGTTCAGGCGCTCGAGCAGCGGCACCTTGCGCAGCGCCGTGAACTTGTCGCTGTCCTGGATGCCCTGCTGGTAGACCGAAAGCCGGCCGATTTTCGCGATATCAAGGGCGAGCTCGGCCCAGCTCGGGTAGCGCTCGGCGGGCTGCTTGCCCATCATCTGCAGCAGGATGCGGTCGACCTCCTTGCTCACGCCCTCGCGCAGGCTGCTGGGCGGCGCGGGCTGCTCGTTCAGGATCTTCCGGAACAGCTCCGGCAGGGTGTCCGCGGTAAAGGGGCGCTTGCCGGTGAACAGCTCGTAGAGCACGACGCCGAGCGAGAACATGTCGCTCTGGTGGCCGAGCTCCGCGCCGCTCACTTGCTCGGGGGACATGTAGTAGGGCGAGCCGACGCCCATGTCCTGCTGCAGCTGCGGATCGGTGCCGCTCTTCAGGAAGGCGGCGCCGAAGTCGGCCACCTTGATGTTGGTGCCGCTCACCACCATGATGTTGGCCGGCTTGATGTCGCGATGCACGATGCCCTGCCGGTAGGCGTAGTCGAGCGCGCCGCAGGACTTGAACGCCACCTGGATGCACTGCTCCGGGCTGAGCAGCTTTCCTGGCTGTACGTATTGCGACAGGTCGCCGCCGGGCACGTACTCCAGCGCGATATAGCCGGAGTCGCGGTTGACCGAAGCCTCGAGGATCGAGGCGATGTGCGGGTGCTGCAGCTTGCCGGCCAGCGAAGCCTCGTTCATGAACTGCGCCGTGACCGTGGCCTCGAAATCGGGCGAGGCGACCACGCTCTGGTCGAGCACCTTGAGCGCGACGTCGTTGCCCGAGAAGGTGTCGAGCGCGAGGTACACCGTGCCCGAGGCGCCCTTGCCGAGCACCTTGCGCAGCTGGAACTTGCCGATCTGGGTCAGCGCGATGGCGTCATCCCGCGGCTACTTCGGCGCCTTGGCGAGCCGCTCGTTGGCCATCGCCAGGCGGTCGACCATGGCGTGGAGCAGGGCAGTGGTGAGCTGCAGGCGGCAGTTGAGGCTGGTCTCGCCGAGCGTCTCGGCGTCGAATTCCGCCAGGACCGCCTCGGACAGCGTCTCCACCGTCGCCGAGCGCGGCATCTCGCCGGCCTTGATGTAGGCCATTTCGCCGAAGCAGGCGCCCGCGGTGAGCGAGCCGAGCAGCTTGCCTTCCTTGGTGACCTTGGCGTTGCCGCTGCCGAGGAAGAACAGGCTTTTGCCGGCCTCGCCCTCGCGCACCACCGCCGTGTCGGCGGGTACGCGCGTCCAGAGGCCGGCGCGCACCAGCTCCCAGATCTCGGCGTCGTTGAGGCGCGACAGGAGATCCACCTTCCTCAGAGCGGTGAACTTGTCGCGGGCGGAAATATCGGTCACGGCTGCTCCGCGGCAATTGTAAACTTGGCCTCGATGAACAAGCCAAGTCCGACCACGCTCGAAGGCCACGGCGTGCGCCTCGAGCCATTGACGCACTCGCACCGCGATCATCTCGCCGCCGCCGCGGCTGACGGCAAGCTGTGGGAGCTCTGGTTTACCTCGGTGCCCGGGCCCGGTGAAGAACCGGCCTATATCGCCACGGCCCTGGCCGGGCAGGAGGCGGGCGAGATGCTGCCCTGGGCGATCCGTGACCTGAAGAGCGGCGCAATCGTCGGCAGTACGCGCTATCACGACATCATTCCCGGTGCGGACCGGGTCGAGATCGGCTACACCTGGTACGCGCAGCGCTGCCAGAGGACGCACATCAACACGGCTTGCAAACTGCTTTTGTTTGGATTCGGATTCGAGAAACTCGGCTGCAAGGTTGTCGGTCTGCGCACCGACAACTTCAATTTCCGCTCGCAGAAGGCGATCGAGGCGCTGGGCGCGAAGAAGGACGGCGTCATCCGCCACCACTGGCCGCGCCGCAATGGCACGGTGCGTGACACGGTGATGTACAGTGTCCTTTCTGCCGAGTGGCCGGACGTGAAGCGCCACCTCGAGCAGCGCCTCGCCCGCCACGCCTAGGCGGGAAGTCGAGGGGCGTCAGTCAATCCTGATTCCGGCGGCCTTGATCATCGGCCACCACTTCTCGATTTCGGCTTTGTGGTGCGCGCCGAGCGCTTCCGGCGTCTGCTGCGAGCGTGGCGCGATTTCAAGCCCGAGGTCGGTGAGGCGCTGGCGGGTGGTGGCATCGGCAAGTGCCTCGACGATCGCGGCGTTGAGCCGTGCAACGGCCTCGCGCGGGGATCCCCGCGTCACCCAGGTGCCGTACCAGATGCCCATGTGGAATCCGGGCAGGCCCGCCTCGTCCACCGTCGGAATCTCCGGTGCCGCGGCGGAGCGTGCAGCGGCGGTAACGGCGTACGCGCGGATCTTGCCGTTACGCACCTGCGGCAGCGAATTCGACATCTGGTCGACCATCATGTCGAGCTGGCCGCCGAGCAGGTCCTGCATCGCCGGGGCGGTGCCCTTGTAGGGGATGATTTGCAGCCTGGCGCCGATGGCGTTCTGGAAGTACACGCCGCTGACATGCGTCGACGAGCCGGGACCGGCGCTGCCGACATTTACCTTTTCCTGGTTGGCCTTGACCCAGGCGACGAGCTCGCGCAGGTCTTTTGCCGGCACTGCCGCCTTGCTGACGACGAGCATCGGGTTGCCGCCGATCATCGCCACCGGCTCGAGGTCCTTCAGCAGGTCGTAGTTCAGCGCGTAGACCGCGCCGTTCACCACGTGCGTGCTCCAGTGGCCGATGCTCACCAGGTAGCCGTCGGGCGCGGCACGCGCGACGCGCCCGACGCCAACGCTGCCGCCGGCGCCAGTGGTGTACTCGACGATTACCGGTTGGCCGAGCGATTTGCGCATTGGCTCCGAGAGGATGCGCGCCACCACGTCCACTGGCCCGCCGGCGGCAAACGGCACCACCAGCGTGATCGGGCGGGCAGGATAGGACTGCGCCAGTCCCGTTCCCGGAACCGAAAGCAGCACTGACAGCAGGAAAACGATCCGCACGGCGGGCTAGCGCGCGACGAACGCCGCCTGCAGGCGGCCCGCCTCGAACGCCTGCGGCACTTTGCGCTCGGCCGCGTAGAGGTAGAGCGCGCTCAGGATGATGGCGTTGAGCGCGCTGCTCGCGAGCACGATGAGCACCAGCAGCGCGAGCGTCACCACGCCGCCGGCGACGCCGATGGCGATGCTTTGCGCGCTCGTCGCGAGGAGCAGCGTCACGGCGCCGCAAGGAATGACCAGCAGCACCACGGCCAGGAACGAAAGGATGCCGATGCCGACGTTGCCCACGATCGCCTCGCCCCAGGCCTTGGAAATGATCTGCGCCGAACGCTTTGCCGCGTCCACCGGACCGAGCTTCTCGACCACCAGCACCGGCACGACGAAATAGGTGGCGACTGCCCACGCGGCGCCCAGCAGCGCCGTGATGATCCTGCCGACGAAACCGACGCGCTCCTCGATCATGCGCAGCACCACGCCGACGGTGGCCGCGAGCAGCGCCCAGGACGCGATCTGCGCCAGCCGCTCGCGCGCCGCGCGCAGGCCGTCGCTCACGGTCGGGTCGCCGCCGCGAAAGCGGATCATGGCGCAGGCGATCAGCGCCGAGTTGAAAAACACGATGATGAAATAGTTGGCGAAGTAATAGAGGAACAGCAGCACCCAGAACAGCGCCTCGTTCACATGCCGGTCCGGGCTGGCGAGGCCGCTGGCGAAAATGCCGGCGGCGTAGGTGGCGAGCACCAGGAAGCAGGCGATGCCGCTCACCAACGGGAACACCAGCAGCGACTTGTCGAGCATCAGCACGCGCCCGCTTTGCATGGCGAGCGCCCAGCCGTTCGCGATCCGACCGGCCTTCACCGGGATGACATTCCCGGCAGCGGCGAGCGTCGCCCCGGTGTTTGCACTGAAGCCGCAGCGGATGCAGGTGAACACATCCTCGGGCATCAGATTGCTACACTTCGGGCAGCGCTTCATTTTCATGGCGTCATTGCCTCCGCAGTTCCCCGCAGCCCGGCGCGTTCCGCGGCGCGGCGCGCAGATCCGCCGCGCTTTGCTTCGTCGGCGAACTGCCGCAGGTAGGCCGCCCCGGACTCGCGCCCCTTGGGAAAACCGATGGCGAGGTGCTCGACGCCCCAACGGCCATCGAGCACTCGCGAGCCAGGCAACCGGTCCGACATCTCGAAGAGGATAGCCTTGTTGGTCGCGTAGGCGTCCACCTCACGCCGAGACAGCATCTCGATGGCGCTGACGACGGTGGCAGAAGGAACCAGCGTGGCGTTTTTCAGCTGGCGCGAAAGCGAACTCTGCGAAGTGCTGCCCTGCGTGACGCCGACGCGGATGCCGGCGCGGTCGACGTCGCCGATTGCCGTCACCGGCGAGCCGGGCAGGACCAGATAGCCGAGCTCGAGATCGAGCAGCGGCGCGGTGAAATCCACCAGCATCGCGCGCGCCGCGGTGGCGTTGGTGACGGTGAAATCCACGCGCCCATCCTTCATCGCGTCTACCACATCCGAGACGCGGGGAAATTCCACCGCCTCGAAGGGCACGCCGAGGCGCTGCGCCAGCTCCCGCCCCAGCTCATAGGTGACGCCCCGCGGCTCGCGCGTCCCTGCGTCGCGCACCATGGAGGTCGGGCTGCCCAGGTAGACGCCGACGCGCAGCTTGCCCGTCGGCGCAAGGACTTGCCGCGTTTCCTGGTCTGGGGCGGGGGTCGATGCGCACCCGGCAAGCGCCAGCCCGGCCGCCGCCAGCATCGCGATCAACACCCGCCACGGCGTCATGGAACTCATTCTTCCTGGGCCGCGTAAAGCGCCGCGGCATCGGCAACGCTGACCTGCCGCTCGTCCCGGGAGATTATTTCCACCGCGTCGCCAGCGGCGAGCTCGCCTTCTCGCAGCACCGCAAGGTAGAAGCCGCTGCGGCCGCTGCGCAGGAACCGCTTGACCATGTCAGGCCGACCGAAGCGGATACCGAGCTTGTAGCAGGGCATGCGCGGCTGCGTCACCACGAATTCGGCGGAGCCCGCGCGTAGCCGGTCGCCGAGGCGCACCGTGTCCTCGAGCAGGCCCTCGGTGGTCAGATTCTCGCCAAACGCGCCCCAGGGAAACTCGAGATCGGGCATCTCCCCGCGCCAGGCCGGGTAGTGCTCGGAAGGATAGGCATAGACTGCCTTGTCGCGACCGCCATGCACTGCGAGATCGGATTGCCGGTCACCCTCGAGATTTTCGCGATCAACCCGCACGCGGCCCGGCACGGGCGACTTGAAGATCGACGTCCTCACCCGCCGGCCACGCCACTCGACTTCGCGCGGCTGTCCGACGTTGACCGATACGATCTTCAATTGGGCAACTCGACGGAGTCGCCGAGACCGGCAAAGACATATTGCTCGCCGAAAACTTCCCTCAGCGCTGCGAACGCGGGTTCGCCGGTGCAATGTCCCGGAGCGATTTTTTGCACCTGCCATTCATCCCGCAGGGCGGCGGCGACGCGCCGGATTTCCGGCTCCTTGGTCAGCACGAGGTGCAGGCCGCCAAAGATGCAGAAAATGCGCTTCTCGACCTGCTGCGCTGCCGCGAGGATCTTTTCTATTCCAGGGTGGGAGCAGCCCGCGACCACCACCAGACCTTGCGACGTACGCAGACCGAGCGAAATCTCGCGCATTTCGCGAGTGCCGGGGACTTCGGACACCACGGGGATCAGGAACACGCCGGGAGAGACCTCGGTGGTCTCCTTGACCCAGACGAATTTGGCATCGGGCCACGGACTGCCGTGGCGGATGGCCTGCGGCGGTTTCCCGTCGTAGTACTGCATGTAACTCGGGAGCGTGTGGCATCGGGGATAGAACATTCCGGGCAGCGTCGAACCGAACACGCCATAGGTCTCCTCAGGCGTGTGGATCGTCAGCGAAGAGTTGACCTGCAGAACGTGATTGAGACCGCTAGTGTGGTCGCCGTGCCGGTGGGAGATGACCGCGAAATCGAGGGCTTGAAATTCCACGGCGAGGGTCGCTGTGTTGTCCGCGAAGGTACGGGCGCTGTTACCAGTATCAAACAGAATGCGCTTGCCGCCGAACTCGATCAGCGCGGCGAAGCCCCACTCCTTTATAAGCTGCGAAGGCTTGCCAAACGAGTCATGTAGGATCGTAATCCGGTTCACTAGAGCGGAATGGCGAGCAGGGTGTCGAAGCGGCGCGAGTCGCAAACCACCACGCGCTCCTCGAAGAGCGGCTGCGGCGAGAGGACGATGCGGTCGAGATAGCGTCCGCTGGCGAACAGCAGGCTGCTGCCGTCCTGCATGATGCGGACGACGAGGAAATTGGATGTCGAATGAACAATGGCCTTACTTTTTTCTTCAATCAGAACCGACGAAACCATGTGCCGGTAGCTTTGTGGCTCATAGATGTTGGCGTGGCGCAGCGAGGCGATGCGGTCGCGCAACATGCCGCGGCCTTCGGCATAAAGCACCGCAACCGGCAGTCCGCGCTCCTCGTTCTCGGCGGTGGCGATGCGGTAGATGCCGTTCTCGGTGAAAAAATTCGGCCAGTCTTCCAGTCGGTCGTCGTCCAGCGCATGCACATACCGGGCGTGGAGATCTTCTTGCGCCACGCCTGCCAAAGACCGCGCACGGCGGTCTCGGTGATGCGCGAGTCCTGCGAGCCGACGGCATCGCCGCCCATGGCGATGACCGAGGCGCGGTCGGGCGAGCCGGCGACGCCGCGCTGCACGAAGCCGGTGGCTGCGCCGTCTTCCATCGAGATGAATCCCGCCGGCCCGACCAGGTTGGCCTGCAGCAGGCGCCGGCGGGTCATCGCTTCGTCGTCGTCTTCGAAACCGAACAGCGTCCAGTGCAGCTCGGTGCGGTCGATGCCCCGCGGCACGACCTGGCGCGCGGCGAGCGAGTTGCGGATCTGGTGCAGCACGAAGCCCGGAAACAGCGAAAGGATCTGGATCGAGACCTGGTCGCCGAATTCGTCGACTTGGTCGAGGATTTCCGGGCTTTCCAGGGCAAACGCCGTGGTACCGGCTGAGCGCATGCCGCCTTTCTCGTAGGCATCGCCCTTGTCTTCGACCATCTCGGTGAAGGTGCAATGGTGCGCGCCGTCCTTCGAGACGAACACGCCGCCCTTCTGCGTCAGGCGGTTGATGCGAAAGCGCGTGAAGAACAGATGCAGGAGGCTCGCGTGGTACGTGTCCTTCACGTTGTCCAGGTAAAGCTTCCAGTTGTTCGGCAGCACCTGGGTGTAGCAGCCCAGCAGCTTCAACGGTTTCACCAGGACGCGTTGCAGCCGGGGAAGAACCTCCGGGCCGATATAGGTTTTCAAATCCGGAACTTCCTTGGAAAGCGTGCCGAAGACCAGCCCGCCGATCGCTTCCACCCTGAACTGCTTCGGCGCCTGGCTCTCCGGCCTCGCGTCCGCGGGCATGCCGCCCTTGCCGGCAATGCCCTTGCCGAAGGCGACGTTGGTCAGGTTGCCGGCGTGATCGTAGGTCCAGTTGTGGTAGATGCAGCTGAAACGCTCGGCCTCGCCTCGCGCTTCCATGCAAATGAGCGCGCCACGATGCGCGCAGCGGTTCTCGAAGGCCCGCACCTCGCCGCGCGGGTCGCGCGCCACCACCACCGGCATGTCGCCGACCTGGGTGGTGAGAAAGCTCTTCGGCGCGGGCAGCTCGGCTTCGAGGCAGAGGTAGCTCCAGGTCGGGCCGCGAAAGATTCGCTCCTGCTCGGCACGGTAAATGTCCTCGTCCTGGTAAACCCAGTAAGGAACGCGTGTGGCGCCTTCGACGGGCCAAGCCCTCTGCATCGCCTGATTATAATGAGGAGGTGAATTGCCTCCTGCGTTTCTTGACGTGTTTCATTTTTCTGACGGGAAACGCGTTCGCACAAGAATGGCCGTCGAAGGCGGTGCGCATCGTCGTGCCGTTCCCCGCCGGCGGCAGCGCCGACCTGCTGCCGCGCGTGGTGGGCGAGAAAATGAGCGAGAAGTGGGGCCAGCCGGTGGTGATCGAGAACCGGCCCGGCGCCGCCGGCAACATCGGTGCCGATGCCGTGTTCAAGGCCGATCCCGACGGCTACACGCTGCTCTCGGCACCGCCGCCGCCGCTGGTCATCAACCGGCTGCTCTATCCGAAGCTATCGTACGATTCGACGCAATTCACGCCGATCGCGGTGATCGCCGCGATTCCCAACGTGCTGCTGGTCAATCCGAGGGTCGGGGCGAACACTGTTGCGGAATTGATTTCCTACATCAAAAATAATCCGGGGAAGCTGAATTACGCCTCGCAGGGCGGCGGCACCACCTCGCACCTCACGGCGGAGTTGTTCAAGTCGATGGCCGGCGGCCTGGAAATCACCCACGTACCGTATAAGGGAACCGCGCCGGCGCTTACCGACTTGCTCGGCGGCCAGGTGGACATGATGTGCGACAACCTCGGCGTGTCGCTGCCGCACATCCGCTCGGGAAAGCTCAAGGCGCTGGCCGTCGCCAGCGCGAAGAGAGTCGCCGGCCTGCCGGACATTCCGACGCTGGCGGAGACGCTGCCGGGCTTCGAGGCGGTGGCCTGGTTCGGCATCGTCGGCCCGCCGAACACCCCGGCGGCGATTGCGGACAAAATTTCCCTTGCCGTGAGAGAAGCGCTTAATTTCCCGGAGGTGCGAAAGCGCCTGGCGGAGATCTCCGCCGAGCCGATGGGGCTGGGGCCCGCCGAGACCGCTGCCTTCATGAAGCTCGAGACCGAGCGCTGGGGCGCCGTCATCCGTTCCGCGGGCGTGAGGCTCGATTGATCCCGCGCATCGCCATCGCCTGCGGCGACCCCGCCGGCATCGGGCCGGAGGTCGCCCTCAAGGCGGCGCTCGATCCGCGCGTGCGCGCGGTCTGCAGGCCGGTGCTATTCGGCAGCCGCGAAGTCCTGTTGATGCATGCGAAGCCTGCAGGCCTGTCCCTGCAGGGAATAGAACTTTTTGAGGTCAGGCAGGAAAAGCCGGAAATTGGAAAAATCGCCGCCGCGCACGGACGCGCCATCATCGCCACCGCGGAAGCCGCAATCCGCGCGGCGCTGGCGGGAGATTTCGACGCCGTCGTTGGCGCGCCCCACACCGAGGCGGCGATCCACGCCGCCGGCATCGAGTTCGACGGCTATCCGTCGTTCGTCGCGCGCGTGGCGGGCCTGCCGCCCGAGGACGGCATCCTGATGCTGTGCTTCGAGCACCAGGGGCGCGAGATGCGCATCGCGCACGTGACGTTGCACATGAGCGTCGGCAATGCGCTGAGAACCATTTCCAAGGAAAGAGTTCTAAGAACCATCAGAGCCGTGCACAAATTCCTGAAAAATCCGCGTATCGCGATCGGCGGCGTCAATCCCCACGCGGGGGAGGCGGGCGCCTTCGGGCGCGAGGAGATCGAGATCGTCGCGCCGGCGCTCGAGCAGGCGCGGAGCGAGGGCATCACGGTGGACGGACCGATCGGCGCCGACACGCTGTTCCATAAACAGGGCTACGACGCTTTCGTGGTGATGTTCCACGACCAGGGCCACGTCGCGGCGAAGCTCCTGGCGCCGCAGCGCATCGCCGGCCTGACCATCGGCACGCCGGTGACCTTCTCGTCGGTGGCGCACGGCTCGGCGCTCGACATCGCGGGTCAGGGGCGCGCAAATCACGCCGCCATGGTCGAGGCGATCACCCGCTTGGCGGGAATGCGCAGTTGAAGAGGCTGGTCCTCGCCCTTGTCGTCGGCGTGGTATCTCTGGTCGAAGCACAAACCCCGGGGCCCGAGGAACTCGTCCGCCGCGTCACCCAGGAAGTGCTCGATGCCATCAAGAGCGACACCGAGCTTGCCGCCGGCGACCGGCGGAAAGTGCTCAGGCTGGCCGAAGAAAAGGTGCTGCCGCACATCGATTTCGAGGAAGCGGCGCGCCTCGCGGTCGGGCGCTCTTGGGCGCAGGCGACCCCCGAGCAGCGCGCGAAGATCGTCGCTGAGTTCCGCGCCATGCTGATTCGCACCTACTCTTCGGCGATCCGGGCCTACAGCGGCCAGACCTTGAACGTGTTGCCGGTGCGCATGAAGCCCGATGACAACGAGGTCACGGTGCGCAACCGCTATATCCGCCCCGGCGCGCCGCCGGTGACCATCGAGTACCAGATGCGCAAGACCCCGGCGGGCTGGAAAATTTACGACATCGTGGCCGAGGGCGTCAGCCTGGTGCTCACCTACCGCTCGGACTTCGATGCCATCGTGCGGCAGGACGGCATCGACGGCCTGATCCGGCGGATGACCGAAAAGAACGTCCCGCCCAGGCCGGGCTAGCGCCGGCACCTGCGATTAGCGGCCTCCTTCCTGCCGCAGGCTGTAGAAGGTGCCGGCAAAGATGACGATCGCGCCGACGATCACCAGGGGGTCGAAGGCCTCGGCGTAGAACAGCGCGCCGATGACCGCGATCAGCGGCAGTCTCACGAAGTCGATCGCCACCGCGATGGTGGCGTCGACCAGCTGCATCGCGCGCGTCATGCAGTAGTGCGCGGTGAAGCTGCCGACGCCGATGCCGAGGATCCACGGCAAGTCGACGGCCGCCGGCATCACCCAGCCGGGAACGGCGCCGACCAGGGTGATCGGCGCCTGCACCAGCGCCATCCAGAACAGCACCGCCAGCGGCGCATCCGTGGCCGAGAGCCGCTTGGTGAAGATCATGGTGCCGGCGTAGCAGAACGAGCCGAGGATCATCAGCAGCGCGGCGGGGTGGAAGGCGACATCGCCTGGCCGCAGGATGATCAGCACGCCGGCAAAACCGAGCGCCAGCTGCGTGAGGCGCGGCGCAGTGAGCCGCTCGCCGAGGAACAGCGCCGCCAGCATCGCCGTCCACACCGGCATGGTGAACTCGATGGCGAACACGGTGGCGAGCGTCAGCGCGCCGATCGAATAGACCCAGAAATACTGGCCGGCGAGGTGCAGCATGTTGCGCATGACGTGCGTGCCGAGGCGCTGCGTGCGAACTGCCGCCGGGCCGGTGCGCGCGACCAGCAAGCCGACGATCGTGAGCATCACGATGCTGCGCAGGAACAGGATTTCGAACGAGCCCATGTGGCGCTGCAATTCGCGCACCGCGACCGCCATGGCGGCGAACGACAGCACCGCCCCTCCCATCCACAGGGCGCCGCGCAGCGTCGCCGGGTTTGAACCCATGCTATGGTTGGCAAATGAAAAACGAAAAGCGGTTGGACATCTTCCCGCACATCTTCCCGCAGGAATTCTTCGAGCGCATGAAGGAGATCGCAGGGCGGAATCCGTCGCTCGCCGCAGCGTTGAAGCGCTGGATGCACATTCCGGTGCTGTGGGACCTCGAGCGCCGCATCAAGATGATGAAGCGCTGGCCCGGGTATCAGCAGGTCTTGACGCTTTCGATGCCGGCGATCGAGTTTTTGGGAACACCCGAGGAAACGCCGGCGCTGGCGCGGCTGGCAAACGACGGCATGTTCGAGATCGTCACGCGCCACCCCGGCCTGTTTCCCTGTTTCGTCGCCTCCCTGCCGATGAACAACGTGCAGGCGTCTCTCGACGAGATGGACCGCGCCATCGGCAAGCTCGGCGCCAAGGGCATCCAGATCTTCACCAACGTCAACGGCCGGCCGCTCGACGAGCCGGAGTTCTTCCCGATTTTCGAGCGCATCAGCAAAAAGCACGACCTGCCGGTCTGGGTGCACCCGTCTCGCACCGCCAAATGGCCCGACTACCCGACCGAGCAGAAATCCAAGTACGAGATCTGGTGGCTGTTCGGCTGGCCCTATGAAACCAGCGCCTTCATGGCGCGGCTGGTGTTCTCGCAGATGTTCGAGAAGCTGCCCGACCTCAAGATCATCACCCACCACCTCGGCGCCATGGCGCCGTTCATGGCGAACCGCATCGGCTACGGCATGGACCAGTTCGGCGCGCGCACGTCGGACGAAGACTACGAAGGGCTGCGCAAGCGCATGAAGAAGCGGCCGGTCGACTACTTCAAGATGTTCTACAACGACACCTCCATCAACGGCTGGGCGCCCGGCATCCGCTGCGGACTGGAGTTTTTTGGCTCAAAGCACGTGCTGTTCGGCACCGACTGCCCCTTCGACCCCGAGGGCGGGCCGCTCTTCATCCGCGAGACCTTCAAGGCGATCGACGCGCTGAAGCTGAAGAAGGACGACCGCCGGCGCGTCTACTTTGGCAATGCGAAAAGGCTCCTCAAATTGAAGTGAGGCGCGAATGAGAAATTTTCTCTTCCTATTGCTCTTCGCCGTCACGGCTGCAACCGCCCAGGAATGGCCGCGCAAGCCGATCCGCTGGGTGGTGCCGTTTCCACCCGGCGGCAGCCTCGACATCGTTTCGCGCATACTGCAAAACCCCATGTCCGAGGGGCTGGGGCAGCCGATCGTACTCGAGAGCCGCGGCGGCGCCGGCGGCGCCTTGGGCACCGCGGAAGTGGCGCGCGCGGCGCCCGATGGCTACACGTTTCTGTTCACGCTGTCCTCGCACACGATCAACCCGCTGCTCTACAGGCTGAACTACGACGTCGAACGCGACTTCGCGCCGGTGTCGCTCATCGTGAGCATTCCGCAACTCCTCGCCGTGAATCCAGCGACGCCGTTCATGTCGATCAACGACGTGGTCGCCGCCGCCAAGGCTCAGCCCGGAAAGCTCTCCTTCGCCTCGGCCGGCAACGGCACGCCTTCGCATATCGCCGGAGAGCTGCTCAAGCTCAAGACCGGCATCGATCTCCTGCATGTGCCGTACAAGGGTGGCGGTCCGGCGGTGACCGATACGCTGGGCGGCCAGGTGCCGATGCTTTTCCTTACCGCCGCGGTGGTGATGACGCACACCCGCGCCGGGAGGCTGAGAGCGCTTGCCGTCACTACACGCAAGCGTTCGCCGGGCGCGCCGGACATCCCCACGGTCGCCGAAGCGCTCGGCCTGCCTGACTATGAGGTCGATTCCTGGATCGCGATGTTCGCTCCTGCAAAGACCCCGCCAGCGATGATCGCGAGGATGCAAAGGGAGATCGCGCGCGTCGTGCAGATCCCCGAAGTGCGGGCCAAGCTAATAGAGCAAGCCGCTGATCCTGTGGCCAGCTCGCCACAAGAACTCGACCGCGTGGTGAAAACCGAGCTGATGAAATGGGCCGAGGTCATCCGCTCGGCGAAGATCAAAGCCGACTAGGCGACCTTCAGGCCGACCAGGCGCTCCAGGGCTTCGGAGTCCCTGGCGAAGTCCGCCGAACGCGCGCGGTGCGCGATGCGCCCGCGCTCGATGACCACGGCCTCGGCGGTGAGCGAGAGTGCGAGCCCGGTGTGCTGCTCGACCAGGATGTTCGCGACGCCGTCCATTTTCTTGAAGGCTGAAGCCAATTCTTCGACGATGATCGGCGCCAGGCCTTCGAACGGCTCGTCGAGCAGCAGCACGGCGGGGTTGGTCATCAGGGCGCGCGCGATGGCCAGCATCTGCTGCTCGCCGCCGGAGAGCTGGTTGCCGAAATTCGCCCTTCGTTCTTTTAACCGAGGAAATAAATCGTAAATGCTGGCGAGAGTCCAGCGCCCGGGGCACGCGGCAACGGTCAGGTTCTCTTCCAGCGTGAGCGAGGGAAAGATCTCGCGCTCCTGCGCCACCCAGCCCAGGCCGAGCCGGGCGCGGCGGTGGGAGGGGAGAGCGGTGATGCTCTTTCCATGGAAAAGAATTTCTCCCCTGGAAACCCTGGTCATTCCCATCAGCGTCAGCAGCAACGTCGACTTGCCGACGCCATTGCGCCCCAGCACCGCCAGGCTGCCGCCCTCGGGCAGCGACAGGGAGACGTCGTCCAGCACCACGGCATCGCCGTAGCCCGCGCGCACGCCCTGCAACTCAAGCAACATGCGTCTTGCCCAGGTACACCGCGCGCACCTCCCCGTTCCTCGCGATCTCGTCCGGGGTGCCCTGCACCAGGAGGCGCCCGCCCACCATCACCAGGATGCGGCTGGCAAAGCGGAACACGACATCCATGTCGTGCTCGATGAACAGCACCGTCAGCTCGCGTGACAGGCCGTCGATGGCGCCGAACAGCTCCGCGCTCTCGTCCTTCGGCACGCCAGCTGCCGGCTCGTCGAGCAGCAGCACTTTCGGGCGCGTGGCGAGGGCGAGGGCGATCTCGAGCAGGCGTTGCTGGCCGTACGCAAGTTCCTTTGTTTTTTTAAGACAAACTTCTTTCAGACCCAAAGAAGCGAGGATGCCGTGTGCCTCCTCGGCGGCATCCCGGAAATCCGGCAGCGAGCGCCACCAGGTCCTCGATTGGTTTTTCCGCTCGAAAACCGAAATCGCCACGCTCTCGAGCGGCGTGAGCTGCGGGAACAGGGCGTTGATCTGGAAGGTGCGGGCCAGGCCTTGGCGCACGCGCGCTTCGGGGCGCAGCGCGGTGATGTCGCTGTCGCCGAGCAGCACCTGCCCCGCGTCGGGCCGCAGCATGCCGGTGATCAGGTTGATCAGCGTGGTCTTGCCGGCGCCATTGGGCCCGATCAGCGCGTAGCGCTCGCCCTTCGGCACCGCCAGTTCGACGTCCTGGGCAACGACCAGGGAGCCGAATTTTTTATTGAGCTTTTTTGTGGAGAGCACCAAGACCGCCAAGGATGCCGTTGGGCAGGAACATGACCACTGCGACCAGCAGCAGGCCGATCCAGAAGTACCAGTACTGAGGATTGACGCCCGAGAACTGGTCGCGCGCCACCATGTAGACGACCGCGCCGAGAATGCCGCCGTAGAGCCGGCCGGCGCCGCCGAGGATCAGGATCACCAGCACGTCGGCCGAGCGGCCGAAGGACAGCACGTCGAGCGACACCGTCGAGGTGGTCTGCGTCAGCACCGCGCCGGCGACACCCGCCAGCACTGCGGCGAGGGTGTAAGCCTTGCGCAGGTGCGACTGGCTCGGCGCGCCGACGGCCGGCATGCGCATCGCATTCTCGCGGATGCCGCGCAGGGCGAGGCCGAACGGCGAATGGATGATCCGCCGCGCCAGCAGGAAGCAGATGAACAGGACGGCCAGCGCGTAGCCGTAGGCTGCCCGCCCGTACATGTCGAACTTGAAGCCGAGCACCGCCGGCACCTTGAAGCCCTGCAGTCCGTCGGCGCCGCCGGTGAGGGCGCTCGCGCTGTTGGCGGCCTCGTGCAGCAGCAGGCCGAAGCCGAGCGTGAGCATGATGAGCGCCAAGTGCCGGAAGCGCACGATGATGTGGCTCATCGCATAGCCGGCGACGCCCGAAAGCGCGGCTGCGACAAGCAGGGCGGAGAGCGGCTCGGTCCAGTAGTGCTTCGCGATCAGGCCGGCGGTATAGGCGCCGACGCCGAAGAACGCCGCGTGGCCGAGCGACACCAGCCCGGCATAGCCGACCAGCAGATCGAGCGACAGGGCGAAGAGGGCCGTGATCGCCACCTGGCTCGCGAGCGACAGATACGAGGGCGTGAGCACGAAGGGCAGCAGCGCCGCGAGCCACACCGCGTACTCCAGCGGCCGCCAGCGCACCTGCTGCGCGAAGAAGGCGCTAGCGCTTGCCAAAGAGGCCTACGGGCCGCCACATCAGCAGCCCGACCATGACGAGATAGATGAGGAAGGCGCCGAGCCAGGGAAAGTAGTACTTGCCCGCCATGTCGCTGATGCCGAGCACCACCGCCGCGGCGAACGACCCGCCGATCGAGCCGAGACCGCCCACCGCCACCACGATCAGGACGTAGACGAGATAGGTGAAGGCGAAAGACGGGTCGAGGCCGACGATCTCGATGGCGAGCGCGCCGCCGAGGCCCGCCAGGCCGCCGCCGAGGGCGAAGGTGATGAGGAAGGCGCGGTCGACGTCGATGCCGAGGCCGCGCGCCATGCGCTGGTTGTCGACCGCGGCGCGCACCTGCGCGCCGAAGCGCGTCTTCTCCAGCGCCAGCACCAGCAAGGCCGTCACCAGCAGCGCAACCACGATCAGGAAGACCCGATAGACGGCGAAGCTCATGCCCATGGCGTGCCACGAGCCCTTGAGGTAGGCCGGGATGCTCGCCGATTGCTGCTCGGTGGTGAAGAACCAGGCGAAGGCCGCCACCGAGATGAACACCAGGCCGATAGTCAGCAGGCATTGATCCAGGTCGCTGGCCCGGTATAGCCTTCTAAATAAAAGCTTCTCTAATACAACAGCTGTAAAACCTGATGTAACAAATGCCATCGGCAGGGTGGCGAAGAAAGGCCACCCGGCCTTGTTCATCAGCGTCACGGTGGTGTAGCCGCCGATCATGGCGAAGCTGCAGTGCGCCAGGTTGACGAAGTTCATCATCCCCAGCGTCACCGACAGCCCCACGGACAGCAGGAACAACAGCATCCCGTAGGCGAACCCGTCGAAGAGTACGCCTGCGAGCGACGTCAGCATGCGCTACTTCGGCTGCTTGCGGCGTTCCCCGGCCGGGTCCTTCACCATCGGGATGGTGTCGAACGGCACGTTGACCAGCTCGCCGCCGACCTTCTCGACGCGGCGGATGTAGACGTTCTGCACCACGTCGCGCGTCTCCGGGTCGATCATCATCGGCCCGCGCGGGCTGTCCCACTTCAGGCCCCTGGCCGCGGCGATCATCGCCTCGGCGTCGGTGTTGCCCTTGGTCTTCTTCAGCGTCTCGTAGATGGCGTGCATGCCGTCGAAGCCGCCAAGCGAGAAGAAGTCGGGATTGCGCCCGCCCGACACCTCCTGGTAGGCCTTGACGAAGGCGACGTTGGCCGGGTGCTTCGAGGTGTAGTCGTAGTGCCAGGCGGTGATGATGTCGAGCGCGGTGTCGCCCATGCTCTTCAGCGCCGCCTCGGCCGTGGTCTCGCCCGAGCCGAGGACGCGGGTCTTCTTCTTGTCGATGCCGCGCTCGGCGATCGCCTTGCCGAAGGCCGCCGGCTGGGCGCCGCCGGGGATGAAGACGAAGATCGATTCCGGCGCCACGTCCTTCGCGCGCTGCACGAAGGCGGAGAAGTCCGGGTTCGCCACCGGGAAGCGCACCGCGCCGACGATGGTGCCGCCGGCCGCCTTGAAGGCGCTGGTGAACGCGTTCTCCGAGTCATGGCCCGGGCCGTAGTCGGTCACCATGGTGTAGCTCTGCTTGAGGCCGCCCTTGGTCGCCGCCCAGGTGCCGAAGGTCTCCATCACCTGCGGCAGGGTCACCGAGGTGCGGATCATGTAGGGCGACTTGGTGATCACCACCGAGGTGGCGGCGTTCATCACCACCATGAATTTCTTCGCCTCGGCCGAGACGTCGCCGGCCGCCATGGCGTTCGGCGTCAGCACGTAGCCGGCGAGGATGTCGACGTTGTCGCGCACCACCAGTTCCTGCGACAGGCGCTTGGCGACGTCGGGGGCGGGGCCGCCGACGTCCTTGGTGATCAGCTCGATCTTGCGCCCGGCGACGGTGTCGCCGTGCATCTTGATGTAGGTCTTGGCGCCGTTGAGCATCTGGTTGGCGGCATCGGCGAACTGGCCCGACAGGGTCAGCGGCATGCCGATCTTGACCGGTGCCTGCGCTTGGGCTGTGGAAGCCGCGGCAATCGCGGCGACTAGCAGTAGTTTCTTCATGATCTCCTCCTCAGGAAAGTCGATTCTAACCCCAGATATCCCGCGCCACCTCGGCCACCAGCTCGAGCTTGCGGCGCTCGTCGTCCTCGGTGAGCTTGTTGCCCACCTCGCTCGAAGCGAAACCGCACTGCGGCGAGAGGCACAAATTTTCCAGCGGCACGTACCTGGATGCTTCTTCGACTCGCTTTTTCAATGCGTCCTTGTTTTCCAATTTGGGATTCTTCGAAGACACCAGGCCCAGCACCACTTTCTTGCCTTTAGGTACAAAGCGAAGCGGAGCAAAGCCGCCGGCGCGCTCGGTGTCGTACTCGAGGAAGAAGCCGTCGACCGCGGTCTGGAAGATCGCCTCGGCGACCGGATCGTAGCCGCCCTCGGCCATCCACATGCTGGCGTGGTTGCCGCGGCAGGTGTGCATGGTGACTCCCATGCTTTCAGGTTTGTTTTTTAACAAAGAACTTATTACCGAAACGTATTTCGCCGGCAACTTTGCCGGGTCCTCGCCGTCGCGCTTCACCTGCGCACGGATGTTTTCGTCACAGAGGGCGGCGAAGGAGACATCGTCGATCTGCAGGTAAGTGCAGCCGGCTTTCGCGAGGTCGGCGATCTCTTCGTGGTAGGCGCGGGTGATGTCGCTCCAGAACTCCTCGATGTCCGGATAGGCCTTGGCGTCCACCACCTTGCGCCCGCCGCGCATGTGCAGATAGGTGGGGGCGGGGATGCACAGCTTCGCTGTCCGCCTCGTATTTTCTTTCACGAACTTGAAGTGATCGACCATGATCGGCCGGCTGCGCTTGACCTTGCCGTTCACCACCATCATCGACTTCGTCTCGCCCTGGGCGCCGCCTTCGCCGTGAAACTTGAGGGCGTACTGGCCCTGCGTGGCGACGATGCCGTCGAAGCCGGTGAGGAAGTCGGTGTGCCAGAAGGCGCGGCGGAATTCGCCGTCGGTGACCGCCTGCATGCCGGCCGACTCTTGCAGCTTGATCGCCTTTTGAATGCTCCGGTCTTCGATTTCCTTTAGCTGTTCGGCGGAAAGCTTTTTTTCCTTGAAATCCGCGCGGGCCTGCTTGAGTTCGGGCGGGCGGAGAAGGCTGCCGACCTGGTCGGCGCGGAATGGGGGCTTCATGGCGGCTAGGGTACCGTGGGAATCAGCCCACGGCATATGGGTATAGTCTTGGCTCGGAAGGGGATCGAGCATGATCGGATTCATCGGACTCGGCGTGATGGGCGAGCCCATCTGCCGCAATTTGGCGCAAAAGAGCGGCCAGAAGATGTGCGCCTACGACCCGTTGCCGGAGCCGCTGGCGCGGCTGAAGGCGAACGGCGTGGAGCCGCTCGGCTCGGTGCGCGAGGTGGCCGAGAAGTCGGACATCGTCTTCCTGTCGCTACCCGGGGGCAAGGAAGTGAAGCTGGTGGCCGCCGGGCCGGGCAGCCTGCTGATCAAGCTGCGCGCCGGCGGCTACATCGTCGACCTGTCCACCACCCCGGTCGTGCTGGTGCGCGAGCTGCGCGAGCGCTTCTCGGCGCGCGGCATCCATTTCATCGACGCGCCGGTGGCGCGCACGCGCGAGGCGGCGGAGCAGGGCACGCTATCCTGCATGGTCGGCGGCACCGAGGCCGAATTCCAGCGCATGAAGCCCTATCTCGCGCACTTCGCCACCGATATCGTGCATTGCGGCGCGGCGGGAGCGGGGCAGGCGATGAAGCTGCTCAACAACATGATCCTGTTCCAGAACGTGGTGGCGATCGCCGAGGCGCTCACCGTCATCCGCAAGATCGGCATCGACCCGGCGCTCGCGCTCGATGTTCTTGCCAAGGGCTCGGCGGACAGCTTCGCGCTGCGCAACCACGGCATGAAGTCCATGCTGCCGGGGGCATATCCCGAGCGCGCCTTCTCCGTGGAATACGCGCGCAAGGATCTCGGCTACTTCCTGGAGCTCGCCAAGCAGCTGAAGCTCGAGCTGTCGGGCGCAAGTAACGCCCGCGCGGTGCTCGACAAGGCCTCGGCGGCGGGCCTCGGCAGCGAGTACTACCCGGCGCTCCTCAAGGTGATCGGCCAGTGAGCGGCAATCCGCTGGACCTGCGTCCCTGGCTGGAAGAAATTCGCAAGATTGGCGAGCTCAAGGACGTGCGAGGCGCCGACTGGAACCTGGAGCTGGGCGCGATCAGCGAGCTGAACGTCAAGAAAGACGTGCCGCCGGCCCTGCTGTTCGACGAAATCAAGGGCTATCCGAAGGGCTTTCGCGTTCTCACTTGCAGCACCAGCAGCCCGGCGCGCTTGTCGACGATCCTTCGGCTGCCATTGCAGCGAACCCATAAGGGCCTGGTCGAAGCGTTGCGCGGCAAGCCGGCGCAATGGCAAAAGGCGGCCCCTGATTTCAACCCGGAAATCGTTGCCGCCGGGAAAATCTTCGAGAACATGCAAAAAACACCCGACCTCCTTAAATTCCCCTCGCCGCTATGGCACGAGATGGACGGCGGGCGCTACATCGGCACCGGCTGCTCGGTGGTGACGCGCGACCTCGACAGCGACTGGGTGAACGTCGGCACGTATCGGGTTCAAATTTTTGATAAAGATCATGTTTGTCTGGACATGGTGCCGGGCAAGCACGGCCGCATCCACTACGAGAAGTACAAGAAGGCCGGCAAGCGCTTCCCGGTCGCCATCGTGCTGGGCGGCGATCCGCTCGGTTACCTGATCTCCGGCATCGAGATCCCGTTCGGCATGTGCGAGTGGAATTACATCGGTTCTATATTGAAAGAGCCGGTTTCCGTCGTGAAAGGCGAATTGACCGGCCTGCCATTTCCTGCCGCCTCGGAAATCGTCCTCGAGGGCTTCGTCGAGCCGAACGACGAGCGCACCGAGGGTCCGTTCGGCGAGTTCCACGGCTACTACCCCGGAAAAGCGGGCACGGCTCCGGTCGTCACCGTGGAGCGCGTCTATTTCAGGAATGATCCGATCCTGGTGGGCAGCCCGCCGGCCAAGCCGCCCAACGACTATTCCTATTCCAAGGCGGTGATGCGCTCGGCGCTGCTGATGGACGCCCTGGTGGCGGCGGGCGTACCCGACGTGCAGGCGGTGTGGGCGCACGAAATCGGCGGCGCGCGCATGTTCAACGTGGTCTCGATCAAGCAGCGCTATGCCGGCCATGCGCGCCAGGCGGGGCACATCCTCAGCCAGTGCGGCGTCGGCGCCTACATGTCGCGCTGGTCGGTGGTGGTGGACGAGGACATCGACCCGGCCAACCTGCAGGAGGTGATGTGGGCGGTCGCCACGCGTACCGATCCGGCGATCGACATCGACATCATCCAGCGCGGCATGGGCTCGAAGAACGACCCGATGTTCGTCGCCTATCCCTACGACGCGCCGTTCAGCTCGAAGGCCATCGTCGATGCCTGCCGCCCCTGGGACCACCTCGACGAATTCCCGCCGGTAGCCGAGGCGAGCAAGGAACTGCAGGAAAAAACGCGCGCTAAGTGGAAGGACCTGCTGTAACCAGCGCGATCGCCAGCCCGTCGTAGCCCTTGACGCCGACGGTCTGCAGGGCGGTAGCGCTGACGCGCGGCTCCTTCGCCAGCAGCTCGTTGAAGCGCCGCACGCCCTTGACGCTCGGGTCGGTCGTGCCCGCATGAATGACCTTGCCCTCACGCACCACGTTGTCGCCGACGATCAGAGCGCCCTTGCGCGTGAGCTTGAGCGCCCATTCCAGGTAGGCGGGGTTGTTCGGCTTGTCGGCGTCGATGAACACCAGGTCGAACGGCCCGCCGCCCTCGGCCGCCACCAGCGGCAGCGTGGCGAGCGCCGGTCCAACGCGTACGTCGACCCTGTCGGCCAGCTTCGCACGCCTCAAATTCGACCGTGCCACCTCGGCGTGTTTCGCCACCGCCTCCAGCGTGATCAGCTTGCCGTCCGCGGGCAGGGCGCGTGCGAGCCAGATCGTGCTGTAGCCCCCGAGCGTGCCGATTTCCAGGATCCGCCTGGCCCCCACCAGCCGCGCGAGCAGGTTGAGGAGCTTGCCTTGCGTCGGCGAGACGTCGATCGCCGGCAATCCCGCCTTCGCATTGGCCTCGAGCGCGGCGTCGAGCGCCGCGTCATCCCCGACATAGAGCTCGTCGAGGTACCGGTCGACCTTCGTCCACAGCTCCTGACCGCTCACTCTTCGACCGCCTTTTTCAGCGCGGCCAGGTCCTTCATCACCAGCTTCGCGTCCTCGGCGAACTGCTTGTCGGTCATGCCGCGTTCCTGAATCAGCGTGAAGACGACCTCACTGCCGGAGCCTTTCGCATTGACCCGCAACGGCACCATGACCGACCGCCCTGACGGCAATGTCACCCTGTGGTCGAGGATGCCGAGGTGGTTGGGCTCGACGAACTCGACCTTCACCGCCCCGGCCAACCCCGCCGCCCATTTCGGAATATTCAGGGGATTCGAAGCGAATTCGTAGACGCGGGACGGCTCGGCGTTGATCGAAACGCTCAATTCCATGTCACCAGTTCAGATTGGCGGCGTGGCATTTCGGGCACAGCACTTCCGCGCCCGTAATCTTGGCGCTGCAGCGGTGGCAGGTCCCGGGCTGGCGCGTCACGTGCACGGCCAGCGCTCGCCCCTCGCGCTCGTCGAATCCGTATTGCGACTCGACCATCCGCGCGGCGGCCGTGGGATCGCGCCGCGCGGCGGCAGCGACGGCGGCCTTTTCAGCGGGCGCGACCGTGGCCGGCCAGATGACGACAGACTGGCACTGGCCGCAGATCAAGTGAGGTCTTTCTTCAGCGGTCGGCGTCATTGAAGCGGCCGCGAGCTAGCGCTGAACCAGCAGGTAGACGCCGAGGACGATAAGAATGAGCGGCCACCACACCGCCAGGAGCGGGCCGATGCGCGGAATCCAGCCGAGATTTGCCGCCAGGAACAGGGCGCCCAGAACGATGAGGATCAGCGCACCGATTTTGGATTTCTTCATGAGGTCTCCCGCAAAAGGACGATGCGAATAGCCATGCCGATATAATGCCCCGAATCCTCCCATGCACCTAGACTCGGTCAGGGCTGCTTACCGGCGGTACGCGCGTGTCTATGACACGCTGTTCGGCCCGGTGCTGCAGCCCGGGCGCAAGGCGGTGATCGGCGCACTCGGCCTCAGGCCGGGCGACCGGGTGCTGGAGGTCGGCGTCGGCACCGGATTGTCCCTGCCGCTCTATCCCCAGCAGGTCACGATTACGGGCATCGACGTGTCGGTGCCGATGCTGGAAAAGGCTCGCGCGCGCGCGGCGCAGCTGGAGCTGGAGAACGTCGACGCGCTGCTCGAGATGGACGCCGAGACGATGGCCTTTCCGGACGCGAGCTTCGACAAGGTGGTGGCGATGTACGTCGTCTCGGTGGTCGAGGACCCGGCTCGCCTGCTCGAGGAGCTGCACCGGGTATGCAAGCCCGACGGCGAGATCTTCATCGTCAACCACGTACGCTCGGACCACCCGATCCTCGGCGCCTTCGAGAAGGGCCTGTCCCGCTTTTCCGACAAGCTCGGTTTCCGGCCGGACTTCGAGATGCGCCAGATGCTGGTCGGTTCGCACGAAGTGGCAGACCTCGGGCGCGTGAATTTCCTCTGGAAGGTGATGCGCCTGCGTAACGGCATCCACCGCAGCGCCGCCTAGCGCCGCTCCAGCACCGCCTCGGCCGCCGCTCGCAGCCGCCAGCAAGTCGATGTTAGCGCCGCTTGCGCTCCCTCACGGCTGCCGCGCGCCTCCAGCGCCGCCGCGCGCACCTCGCAGCTGGGATGAGTGTCGAGATGGCGCAGCAGGTTTTCGTCAAGGTGGTGCTTTTCTTGAAGTGCAAAAGCAATCCAAAGCGCGAGGGGTGTTTGCGGATCCCGTTCCAGCAGCTCCCGCATCAGCGGCCAGTCGGTGGAGCAGCGCAGAGCCTCGCCGACCTCGAGCACGGCGTCGAAATAGTCGCGTCGCAGCGAGGCAATGGCCTCCCGCAGCTTGACGGAAGATATTTCCTTGCACGCAGGGGCTGCGAGTTTTTCTTCCGCCGATGCGGCGGCCGGCGGCCGGTCGAGCGTCTGGCCGGCGAGGATGAATGACGCCGGCCCGGAGCCGATTTCGAACAGGCCGACGCTCGGCAGGCGGCGATACGCTTCGGCGTGGCCCCAGTTGCGCGGGCCCTGGCCGATCTCGAAGCGATCGGCGCCGCCGCTATCGGCGAACAAGCCGATGCCGTTCGCGGTGGCGGTGCCCTGCGCGAGCAGGCCGGCGCGGTATTCGTCGCTGCCGCCGCCGTCGAACAGCACGCCGAGCGCGAGGTCGAGGCCCATGCCCTGGCCGACGCCGAAGGAGAGCTGGTAGCGGTCGTTGCCCGACTCGTCGCGCAGGATGCCGGCTGCCTCGTGCGCGCCGCTGCCTTGCGCGTAGCGCACGGCGCGGTAGCGGTCGTCGCCACGCTCGTCCCACAGCAGGCCGATGCCGCGGTAGTAGCCCACGCCCTGGGCAAAGAGTTCCGCTTCGTAGCGGTCGTTACCGCTTTCGTCGCGCAGGATGCCGATGCCGCCGCCGAGCATGGTGCGAAAGCCGAAAGCGGCTCCCTGCGCGCCGCTCAAGCCGGCGCCGCGCTCGAAGGGATCGGGTTCGCCGGCGGCGAAGTAGCTGTCGTCGCCGCCGCGGTCCCACAGCAAGCCCACGCCGCCCGCCAGGCCGAGGCCCTGGCCCCAGGCTTGCAGCCGGTAACTGTCGTTGCCCTCCATGTCGACCAGCGCGCCGAGGCCGAACGCGGCCGCGCCCTGGCCGAAATGCCGCGCCGTGTAAACGTCGTTGCCAGCGTAGTCGAGCAGCACGGAAGCGCCGGCGATTGCGGCGCCCAGGCCGGGCCCTTGCATCTCGTAGCGGTCGTCGCCGCCGAAATCGACGATCGCCGAGAGGCCGCGAACGGCGATGTCGCTCCCGGTGTAGCGATCGTTGCCGCCGAGATCGACGATCACCGAGATCGCGCCGCCGGTGACCGGCCGGCGCTCGTAGATGTCGTCGCCGCCCGGATCGATGATCAACGCCGCCTCGGGACCATGATGATCGTTGCCCGTAGTGCCGATGGAGACGAGGCCGATCGGCGAGTCGATCTGCACCGCGCGGGCGGGAAACCGGGTCGCCTTGCGCGCCGCCCTGGCAAAGCGCAGCGTGGCCTCGATGAATCGCGCGTTCACCTGCTCGAGCTTCGCCGCGTCCACTGCGCTGCCCGCGCGCAGCAGCTGGTCCGCGGATAGCAGGCCATCGTCCAGCCGGCGCAGGAGGGGAAGTTCGTCAAAAGGCTGGACCGCTTCTCGAAACGAAGTCTGGATGTCGAAGAGTTCCTGCAGGTACGAAGAAAGCACATCCGGGAACATTCGAACCTCCGGCGGTATCGGCGTGTTGATGCCATCCAGCAGCACCGCCGGCACCGAGCGCCGAAAAATGGTCTCCGTATCCTGTGCCTCGCGAGGGTGGGCGAGAAGTTCGCGCACCATCGGCGGGGCGTGGGGCGGCGCGGCCGGCTCGTGCCGCAGAACGTTGTCGATCACCATCAGCGCCGCGAGCAGCGCTGCGTCCATTCAGCGCTTAAGCAGAAAAAGCGGAGCCGAGAGCGCCCCTTGCACGACTGCCGCCAGCCCGTAGAGCAGTGCGCAGGCGGTGGCCTGGTCGGCGGGCACGCCGAGCAGCCCCAGCACCACCACGGCCGAGAGCTCGCGCGCGCCGAAGCCCGCCCAGCCGAGCGGCACCGCGGCCATGATGAAGATCGGCGCCGCCGCGGCGAGCATCAGCGGATAGGAAAGTTGGATGCCGGCGGCGATGCCGCAGAGCCACAGCGCGAAGGACGAGGCGACCTGCACGCCGGCCGAGAGCCAGGCCGAGCGCAGCAGCGGCCCGCCGGACTGCAGGGCGTGCTGGCGGGCTGCTTCGATTTTTCCGACCGGAACGGGAATCCAGGGCGTCGCGATCGCGAAAACCAGAATCACCACATAGATCAAAAACGATTCCTTGTGCATTTTCTCGAGCATGCCGAGCGCTGCTGCACCCAGCAATGCAAGCAGCGATAGCGCGCACAGCATCCACAGGCCGCTCAGGCGGTCGAGCAGCACCGAGAAGCCGGAGCGCAGCAATGGATTATTTTTCCGCGAAAGCTCATAGCTTCTCAGCAAGTCGCCGGAGACGGTCGCCCCGGGCAGCAGGATGTTCATCGTCACGCCGCGAAAGTACATCTGCACCATCTGCAGGAATGGCGCGGTGAGCCCGAGCAGCCGAGCGATGACGCACCAGCGCGCGGCGGATACGAGGTTGGCAAAGGCGGACGCAACGACGGCAAGCGCGAACATGCCGCCGTTCACCGTCAGCAATTGCTTTTTCAGCGAAGCGGGATCGACATACCACACCACCGCGGCGAGCAGCGCGGCACCGCCGAAGACGCGCGCGAGTGTCTTCAGTGCCGCGGGCGCGGACCGGGGCGCAGCAGGTACTGCGGCCGGCCCTGCGGTTCGTGGTAGATGCGCGTCAGCAGCTCGCCGAGCAGCCCGGTGGCAAGGAGCTGTACCCCGATCAGCGCGAGCAGCGCGCCGAGCAGCAGCAGCGGCCGGCCGCCGATGTCATGGCCGAGCGCCAGCTTGTCGAAGCTGAGCCAGGCTAGGATCAGGAAGCCGATGGCAAGGAGCGCCAGGCCGACGCCGCCGAACGCCTGCAGCGGCCGGTGCAGGAAGCGCATCAGGAATTTGATCCACAGCAGGTCCAGGATGACGCGGAAAGTGCGGTCAATGCCATATTTGGACTCGCCGCGCTGGCGCGCGTGGTGACGCACCGGGACCTCGACGATCTTCGCGCCGACGTCGGCGGCGAGCGCCGGGATGAAACGGTGCAGCTCGCCGTATACCTTGAGATCGCGGATCACCTGCGCGCGGTAGAGCTTGAGCGAGCAGCCGTAGTCGTGCAGGCGCACGCCGGTGACGCGCGAGATGACGAAGTTGGCGATCTGCGACGGGATCTTGCGCGACAGCGTCTTGTCCTGCCGGTCCTTGCGCCAGCCGGAGATGACGTCGATGTCGGGCTGGTCCTCGAGGAGCTTGAGCAGCCCGGGAATGTCGGCGGGGTCGTTCTGCAGGTCGCCGTCCAGCGTGACGATGATCTCGCCGGTGGCGGCGTCGAATCCCGCCTGCAGCGCCGCGGACTGGCCGTAATTGCGGATCATGTAAAGCGGCTTGAGCCAGGCGCGCGACGCGGCGCTGACCGCGAGCAGCTCCGCGGTGCCGTCGCGCGAGCCGTCGTCCACCACGATCAACTCGAACTCGCGCCCGGCGAGCGCGGCCGCGACGCGCTCGGCGAGCTCGGCGACATTCGCCGCTTCGTTAAAGACCGGGACGACGACGGAAATCACGAACTAGTCTAGCACCGGCAAAAAGCAGGCAAGCCAATCCGACGGCACGCTGGAACGGCATGCTGTCGGGGTATCCGCTTTTGGTATTGCCGTAAATCAATATCAAAGCGCAGATCATGAGAAGGCAGCCCAGCACCCATTGCACCCAGGGTCGCGAGCCGAAGTCGAAGGTCTTTTTTCCGATAGACAGCGCCAAAGCAGCACCTAGCCAGCCGCCAAAAATGCCGGCAAGGACATCGAGCGGCCAATGGACGCCGACAACCATCCGGGAAATGCCCACCGCGGTCGCCACCAGCAGCGCAATCGCGGTGAGCAGGCCGGAGCGGATGCCAAGCGCGAGGAGTCCGGCGATGGCGAACGCGGTAGTGGCATGGCCCGAGGGGAACGAGCCGGCCTTGTAGGACGGGCCGATGACGTGCAACTCCGGCATGACCGCGGGCGGCCGCGGGACTTCGACCAGGTACTTCAGGCCCTGCGCCCATAGCGTGGCGAGCAGCGCCGTAAAGATAAGCGCCCAGACCAGGTCCGGACGCCGCCGCCACAGCGGCAGGCACAGCGCGAACGCGACCAGCGTGTCGCCAAGGACAGTGATGTTCGCCCACAGGAAATCGCCGGTGGCGGGACCGATCCTGTTCATCAGGAGAAAGAGCGGCTGGTTGGCGCTGAATATCGCGATGACAAGAAAGGCGATTGCCGAGAAAAGCGGCAAACCCCAGACCGGCCATGCTTTCACGGCAGGATTCTCACCAGGGCGATACCGAGCTTGTAGTAAAGCAACTCGTAGCGCTGGCCGGCGGGCAGCTCGGAGAGCCGCTGCGCGCGGGTGAGCACGACGTCTCCCGCCCGCGGCTCGCGACTCGCCGTGGGGGCGCCGCGGTACACGCTGAAGCTCGGAGCGTTGAGGCGCCACAGGATCGGCTCGAGCCCGGCCGCATTGCTGAATACCGCCGCTTCCCGGATGGGCGACTGCTGGAGCGTACCGGCGAGAGGCACGATGAAGGTAGACAGGGCCAGCGACACGAGGACGCCCGCGCCGGCGGACTTCGTCGCGGCAGAAAGCCGATGCTCGAACATCCCCGCCAGGAGCGCGACAAGCGCGAATCCCATCGCGGCGTAATAGGCCGGACCGAAGGTGCCCACGGCCCCATCGAGGACCTCCTGGTAGTACGGGCTCGAAATCCTGGGCACCGACCATTCGATGATCTGCGGAAGAAACAGGAAAACCACGAACATCGCCGCCGCGGGCAGCAGCACCCAGAACGTCGAGCGCAGGGCGCCGGCGTGTGCCGCCATCAGAATCACGAGGCCGGTCAGGCCGTAGAGCAGGTAATGCGGCAGCTTGGTCCCCGAAAGGGAAAAAAAGACGAAGACGAAGGCGAACCACAGCAGGAGGTAGGCCTGCAGGTCGTCCCGCCAGACTTCGCGCAGGCGCCGCGCCACCGGGACAAGCAGGGCGGTGAACGGCAGCGTCAGCGCGAGGAGCACCGGGAAATAGTAGAGCAGGCTGCCGCCATGGCCCTGCATCGGTCCGCCGAAGCGGCCGACGTTGTGCCGGAGGAAGAAACCGTCGACGAACGCCCAGCCCTCCTTGTAGAGGATGGCCGCATACCAGGGTGCGGCGATGGCGAGGAGGAGCAGGAGCGCGCGCCAGTCGAAAACCGCCCTGGCCCAAGTCTTGAAATCTTTTTTGAAAACACAGAACAGTAGCGTCACGGCGAATGGAATCAGAACCGCGATCGGTCCCTTGGCGAGCAGGCCGAGCGCGATCGCCGCGTGCGTGAGATACAGCCAGCCGCGCTTGCCGGTGGACAGGTGCAGCCAGGCGGCGAACATCGAGGCCGCGACGAGCAGGTTGAGCAAGGCGTCGGCGGTGGCCGCGCGGCCGATGATGAACACGCCGAGCGAGGTGCCGAGCACGACGGCAGCGAGCATTGCTTTTTCTTCACTGATGGTTTTTTTAGCAAATCCATAAGTCATGAAAGCCCACAACGCTCCGCAGATCGCCGAGGGCAGGCGGAAAGCCCATTCGGTCGGCCCGAGCAGGAACACGAACGCCGCCTGCAGCCAGTAGACCAGGATCGGCTTGTCGTAGCGCGGCTGGCCGTTGAGATAGGTCGAGAGGAAATCGCCGCGCTGGAACATCTCCAGCGTCGCCTGGCTGAACGCGCCCTCGTCGACGTCGAACAGCGGCGCCGCGCCGAGCATCCAGAAGAAGCTGACGAGGACCGCTAGCGCGGCGATCGTTCTTATTTGGCCGCTGAAAATACCTGCTCCATGGCGTCCAGCATCTTTTCAACCGAGAATTTCGCTTCGGCGATTTTCCTGCCGGCCTTGCCAAACGAAGATCTTTTGCCCGGAGAAGCAGCCAGCTCTCGCATCGCTGCGGCCAGCGCCGGCACGTCCTTCGGCGCCACCAGCAAGCCGGTCTCGCCATCGACCACCGCTTCGTCGATGGCGCCGATGCGGGTGGAAATCACCGGCAGACCCGCCGCCATCGCCTGCATGATCGCCTGCGGCACGCCCTCGTTGGCGTAGGACGGCAGCACGAAACAGTCGAGGGCCGCCATCACCTCCGGCACATCCTCGCGCTGGCCGAGGAAATGGATGTTCTTTCCCGTCATCTGCCTTTCCAGGAAAGGGCGCTGGGGTCCGTCGCCGGCGATCACTAGGTGAAAATTCCCCGGCAAGGTCGCAAACGCGTCCAGCAGGACCTGGTGTCCCTTCCAGCTCCTCAAGGTGGCGACGATGCCGAAGACGAAGGCGTCATCCGGAATGCCGAGGTCGGCGATCTTCGTGCCGGCGAACCGCTGCAAGTCGATGCCGGTAGGGATGGAGACGACCTGCTTTTCGCTCAACCCCAGATTCTTGATCAGCTGCAGACGAAGGATTTCGCCGGTGGTGACCACTTTGCGCGCGGCCGAACCGTACAGCCAGCGGTTCCAGGGATTGGCGCCGACAGGGGCCGAAATATGCCGCGTGCGGACGATGGGCGCCTTGCACGAGAGCGCGGTAAGCCAGCTGTCCGTCGAGCTGTGCGTATTGACGACGTCGGGGCGGTTTCCCGCGAACCAGCTCTTCAGGGCGAACAGATTGCGCGGGCCTTTGCGGGCGATGTCCATCGGGATCGCTTCGATCCCGTATTTTCCGGCATTGCCGAAAATCATGGATTCGCCGGGCGCGATCAGCGTCAGCTGGTGGCCGCGGGCCGCCAGGCCGCGTGCCTCGGTCAGGATGCGGATTTCCTGGCCGCCCCAGCCGAGGGACGACTCGGTATGGACTATCCGAATGCCGGCACCTTCAGGCCGAACAGGCGCGCCGCGTTGCCGCCCAGGATCATCGCCTTGTCCCGCTCCGGAATCGGCAGCCGATCGACGTGCGCGGTGTCGGCCCCGATGTAGGGATCGTCGGAGCCCCACAGGAGGCGCTCCGGCCCGACGATGGCGTGAGCCATCATCAGCGTCGGCCCGTAAAAGGAGCAGGTGTCATAGTGCAGGCGCTTGGCGTACTCGCTCGGCAGGCGCGAAATGTACTTGCGGCAATCGGGAAACAGCCGGTAGCCATTGTCGAGCCGCTCCAAGATGGTCAGCAGCGCGCCGCCGGTGTGGGCCAGGATGTAGGGGAAATCCGGATAGCGCTCGAAAATGCCGGCGTAGATCATGCGCGTGGCGGCGGTCGTGGTTTCGTAGACGAAACCGACGCGCAAAGGCAGTTCGAATTCCTCCATCCCGGCGGTGTCAGCGGGAAACATCGGGTGCTCGAAGACCGGCAAGCGCAGGGCATTCAAGCGCTGCCACACCGTCTCCATGCGAGGGTGGTTCATCGGCATGCCGGCGACGTTCGAGCCGATCATCACGCCCTTGAGGCCGAGTTCCCCGGTAGCGCGGTCGATCTCGGCGAGCGAGGCGTCAATGTCGTCGAGCGGCAGGCTGGCCAGCCCGGCAAAGCGCGCGGGATGGCGCCGCACGATTGCCGCGGTGACGTCGTTCATGCGCCGGGCTGCGGCCACCTGGCGCGCGCCGCGCCATTCGTACACGTTCGGCGTCGACAGCGAAAGAACGCGCAAGTCGACGCCCTTGGCATCCATGTCGCGCAGCCGCGCATCGAGGTCGAACATCGCCTCACGGTACCAGGCATAAGTGTGGCCGTCCTTGCGCAGCAGGGTCTGGCCGTTCGGCAGCGCCTCGGCCTTCAGGCCGGCGTCGGCGGCGAGCTCCTCCACGTAACGGCGCTCGACGACGTGGGCGTGGCTGTCGATCTTCACCGTCGCGCCTAATCCGCCGTTGCGCCGGAAGCCTTCACGGCACGGCCCCATTTCTCGGTCTCGCGGGCGAAGAACAACGCTGCCTCGTCGAGCGACTGCGCGGTCGGGCGCATGCCGACTTTTTCGATGCGCTCGAAGGTCTCGCGGTGCGCGATGGCATTGCCCAGCTCGCGATTCAGGCGCTCGAGCACGTCGCGAGGCGTGCCGACCGGCGCGAACAGGATGTACCAGCCGGCGGCGTCGAATCCCGGCACGCCTGCTTCGGCAATGGTCGGCACCTCCGGGAACTGCGCCAGCCGCGCCGGCGCGCTCACGCCGAGCAGCCTGACCTTGCCGCTTTGCACGAAGGTGTTGAGCGGCCCGAAGGCATTGAACACCAGCTGTACTTCGCCCGACACCAGGTCGGGAACGATCGCCTGGATGCCCTTGTAGGGAATGTGCTGCAGGTCGATGCCGGCGGCCAGCGCGAACAGTACCGCGGTCAGGTGGCCGCCGCTGCCGATGCCGACCGAACCGTAGTTGAGCTTGCCCGGATGGGCCCTGGCGTAGGCGACCAGTTCCGCCACGCTGCTCACCGGCAGCGCGGCGCTCGAATACATCGCGTAAGGACCCCAACCCATCAGCGCGATCGGAACCAGGTCGCGATTGGGGTTGTAGGAGAGATTTTTGTAGAGCGTACCGTTGATCGCCGCGCCCGGGCCGACCATGACCAGCGTATGGCCGTCCGGCGCGGCGCGGGCGCCGGACTCCATCGCCAGGTTGCCGCCGGCGCCGGGGCGGTTCTCCAGCACGAAGGGCTGGCCGAGTGCGAGGCTCATGCGATCGGTGAGCGCGCGCGCGACGATGTCGGCGAGCCCGCCGCCGGCGAAGGCGATGTAGATGCGGATCGGCCGCTCCGGGTAGGCCTGCGCCGAGCCGGCGAAACAGATCACTAACGACAGTAGCAGGGCGCGCATCGCCGGGCGATTATCCACGGTAAAATGCACCCCTGAAAGGTTCACCATGAACGCACCCATTCGGACCGAGGACGCCTTCCACAAGCTGATTCACGAGAACAGCATTTACGGCTTGTGGGAAATCGCGAGCCAGATGACGCCGCACCCGCGGCCTGAGGCGATCCCCTACCAGTGGAAGTGGGCGCTGCTCGAGCGCGTGGTGAAGGAATCGGCGAGCGCCGTGCCGGTGGGCGACGAGCGGCGCGCGATGCAGCTCTTCAACCCCGGGCTGAACGGCGCCTGGGCGACGACGAGCACGCTGATCGCGGCGGTGCAGGTGCTGCTGCCGGGCGAGGTGGCTCGCGCGCACCGCCACTCGCCGGCGGCGATCCGTTTCATCCTGCAGGGCAACGGCGCCTATACCGCGGTCGAGGGCGAGAAGGTCGTGATGCGCGAGGGCGACCTGGTCCTCACGCCGAGCTGGCAATGGCACGACCATGGGAACGAAACCAAGGAGACGGTCGTCTGGATGGACGGCCTCGACGTCCCGCTCACCAAGGCGCTGAACAGCATCTTCTTCGAGATGGCCGGCGAGCGGCAGCAGGCGGCCAAAAAACCGGTCAACGGCTCGAAAGCGATGTACGGACACGGCCACCTTGCGCCCACCTGGACCAAGGAGCGGCCGAAGTTCTCGCCGCTGATGCTCTATTCCTGGGACCAGACGCAGGAGGCGCTGCACGGCCTGCGCAACACCGAGGGTTCGCCCTACGAGGGCATCTCGCTCGAGTACACCCACGCCCAGACCGGCGGCCCGGTAATGCCGACCATCGGCTGCCGCGTGCAGCTGATCCGCAAGGGCGAGAAGACGAAGCCGCGCCGCGTCACCGGCAGCTCGGTGTTCTGCGTGCGCCAGGGCAAGGGTCGCACGCTGATCGACGGCAAGGCCTTCGACTGGAGCAAGAACGACATCGTGGCGCTGCCGTCGTGGGCGTTGCACGAGCATGCCAACACCGGCAGCGAAGACGCGATCCTGTTTTCCATCACCGACCGCCCGGTGCTCGAGGCGCTCGGCTTCTACCGCGAAGATGTCACCGGAGCCTGAACAGGAGATCCGCATGTTCCAACGCCTGCACCACATCGCCTATCGCTGCCGCGACGCGCAGCGCACCGTGGACTTCTACACCAAGGTCGTCGGACTGGAATATTCCGCGGGCCTGGTGCCGCCGGAGGATAGCAACCCGTCCTGGCCGCTGGTCGAGGCGGGCAAGCCCGCGCGCAAGGTAGTCGGCGAGCCGGCCGATTCGATCCACATTTTCTTCAAGCTCGGCGACGGCAGCTTCCTCGCCTTCTTCGACGTGGCTTCCTCCCCCGAGGAGACGCCCGACGAAGCCACTCCCTGGTGGGTAAAGCACATCGCCTTCGAGACGCAGAGCATGGAAAAGCTGCACGCCGCGAAGAAGCGCCTCGAGGCGCACGGCGTGCAGGTGCTCGGACCCAAGGACCACGACTTCTGCCAGTCGATCTACTTCATGGATCCCGATGGCCATCGCCTCGAGATCACGGTGCGCACCGAACAGGCGGACTCGTGGCAGAAGATGTTGAAGTCGGCGCCCAAGGAACTGGAGAAGTGGAACGCGTTGAAGAAGCGCAAGTACGGCCAAAAATCGCAGGCCGCAGGCGAGGTGCCCGCCATGCCGGCCGACTCCACGATCGTCCCCGCCTGAAACGCCTTACCGCGGTCCTGCTCGCCGCCTTCGCGGGCAGCGCGCTGGCGCAGGCGTATCCGCAGAAACCGGTCCGACTGCTGCTGACCTTCTCGGCCGGCGGCCAAGCCGACGTGCTGGCGCGATTGGTGACTGAAAAAGTTGCGGTTTTACTAGGCACACAAATTATTGTTGAACCCCGCCCGGGGGCGGGCGGCAACCTGGCGATGGAGGTTGCGGCGAAAGCGCCCGCGGATGGCTACACGCTGGTCTTCGGCACGCCGGCCGTGGCGATCAACGGCGCGCTCTACAAGAATCTTTCCTACGACCCGGTGAAGGACCTGACGCCGCTCTCGCTCGCCGCGTGGGGACCCTACGTCGTCTACGCGAGCGGCATGCTTCCGGTGTCCACGATGTCCGAGCTGATCACCTACGCCCGCGCGCGCCCGAAGCAGCTCAACTACGCCTCGGTCGGCGTGGGTAGCGGCACGCATCTCGCGGCAGTGCTGTTCACGCTGGCGGCGGGCCTCGAAATGACGCACGTGCCCTACAAGGGCATCCAGCAGGCAGCGCCGGATCTCGTTGCCGGCGACGTGCATGTCACCTTCAACGCGCTCGGCCCGCTCGCGCAATTCGTGCAAAGCGGCCGCGTGAAGATCCTCGCCACTTCCGGCCCGAAGCGCAGCAACGCGCTGCCCGAGGTGCCGACCGTTGCCGAATCCGGGCTACCCGGCTTCGAGGCGCTGGGCTGGTATGGTTTCTTTGCCACGGCGGGCACGCCGCGCGAGGCGCTGCAGCGCCTCAACGGTGACATCGTCAAGGCGCTCAACACGCCCGAGCTCGCCGATCGCATCGAAAAACTGAATCTCGTGCCCGCGCCGCAGACGCTCGAAGAAGCGTCGCGCTTCGTCGCCGCCGAGACCGAGAAATGGGGGCGCGCGGTGCGCGCCTCCGGCGCCAGCGCGGACTAGGACGTGATCCGCCTTTCCCAGGTCACCCTGCGCCGGGGGACCAAGATCCTGCTCGAACGGGCCGACGTTGCGCTCAATCCGGGCGAGCGCATCGGCCTGATCGGCGCCAACGGCTCGGGCAAGACCAGCCTGTTCGCGCTGTTGCGCGGCGAGCTGCACGCCGACAAGGGCGAGGTCGATTTTCCGGGGCACTGGCGCATCTCCCAGGTCGCGCAGGAGACGCCCGCGCTCGACCGGCCCGCAGTCGAGTATGCGATCGATGGGGACACGGGTTTACGCCTTTTAGAGGAAGAACTCCTCCGGGCGGAAAAGCAGGACGACGGCACACAGATTGCCGAGCTGCACACTGCGCTCGGTGATTCCGGCACGTATACCGTGCGTTCCCGAGCCGAAACGCTGCTGGTCGGCCTCGGGTTCAAGCACGACGAACTGTCGAACCCGGTTTCGAGTTTTTCCGGCGGCTGGCGCATGCGTCTCAACCTCGCCCAGGCGCTGATGTGTCCTTCCGACCTGCTGCTGCTCGACGAGCCGACCAACCACCTCGACCTCGACGCCATCCTGTGGCTCGAGGAATGGCTCAAGCGCTACCCTGGCACTCTGCTTGTCATCTCTCACGACCGCGACTTCCTCGACGGCGTGGTCGGCACCGTCGTGCACATCGACCAGAAGCGCCTGCGCCGTTACGGCGGCGACTATTCGAGCTTCGAGCGCCAGCGGGCGCAGGCCATCGTGCTGGCGGCGGGCCAGTACGACAAGCAGCAGCGCGAGCGTGCTCACCTGCAATCGTTCATCGATCGCTTCAAGGCCAAGGCATCCAAGGCGCGCCAGGCGCAGAGCCGCATGAAGATGCTGGAGAAGATGGAGGACCTGGCGCCGCTGCACGTCTCGGCGCCGTTCTCGTTCGAATTCCGCGAGCCGCTGCGGGCGCCCGATCCGCTGCTGGTGCTCGAGGATGTCGCGACCGGCTATGGCGACAGGGTCGTCCTTTCAGGGATCAATTTTTCGCTCAGAAGCGAAGGACGCTATGGCCTGCTCGGCGTCAACGGCGCGGGCAAGTCCACGCTGATCAAGACCATTGCCGGCGTGCTGCCGGTCATGGCGGGCGATGCCGTCGTCAACAAGGGCCTGCAGATCGGCTACTTCGCCCAGCACCAGGTCGAGATGCTGCGCGACGACGAATCGCCGCTCTGGCATTTGCGGCGTATCGCACCAAAGGAGCGCGAACAGGAGTTGCGCAGCTATCTCGGCGCTTTCAACTTTCCGGGCGACATGGCGAGCGGCCCGGTGGAGCATTTCTCCGGCGGCGAGAAGGCGCGGCTCGCTCTGGCGCTGATCGTGTGGCAGCGGCCGAACCTGCTGCTGCTCGACGAGCCGACCAACCACCTCGACCTCGAGACGCGCGAGGCGCTGGCGGTGGCGCTCGCCCAGTTCGAGGGCACGCTGGTGCTGGTGTCGCACGACCGGCATCTGCTGCGTGCCACCACCGACCAGTTGCTGGTCGTGAGAGAAGGAACGGTACAGGCGTTCGACGGCGACCTGGAGGATTACCGGGATTCTTTGTTGAAGGCAAAAATCGAATTCCCTGCCGTGAAAAGCAATAGGCCGAAAAAGCCCATGGCGTCGAAAAACCTGCAGACCCGCATCAAGCGCCTGGAGGAAACCATCGCCAAGCTGATGGCGCGCAAGGCGGTACTCGAGGCACAGCTCGCCGAGCCGACGCTGTACCAGGACCCCGCAGCGGTGAAGGCGCTGCTGGTGGACCAGGCCTACCTGGGGAAGGAACTGGCGCTGGTGGAGAGCGAATGGCTGGAAAAGCAGGCCGAGCTCGAAGGTGGCGCGTGAATGGGCGCGTTCGCGGCCATCGCCGTGCTGTTCCTCTGTGCCCTGACTTTCCTGAAGATCGAGCTGTCCTGGGCCTATCTCGCGACGCTCGCGCTCTACGAGGCCTGGCTATTGCGGCGCATCGGGCAGACCGCCGTGGGGCCCGTGGCGGTGGACGAGCCGCCTTACCGCTTCAGCGCGGAGGAGGCCGATCTCGTCGCCCGCTATCGCTTCTACTTCACTTACCCGGTGGTGGCGCGCGAAGCCGCCTCGGTGCTCGCGGCGCTCGGGCTTACCGCCCTGGTGCTGGTGCCCTGGCTCGCCTACAAGCTCGAATTCATCCAGGCGCTGCTGATTGGCTGCAACCTGTTTGTCGTCGCGCGCCTTACCAAGCAGCTTGCGCCGGTGATGGCGCTGACCATCCGCGCGCACCGCGGCGATCGCGAGGCGCTGCGCCTGCTCGAAGTGCACGACCCCGCCTGGAAGAAAATCCGTGACGCCGTTCTACAGCCGGCTGCCGATCCTCACTGACTTCAGCGCGGTGACGCAGTTCGAGCGCTACGCGCCGCTGCCCGCCGACTGGCACGTGGCCACCTGCGACGTGCGCGATTCCACCGCCGCGGTCGAGGCGGGGGACTACAAGCACGTCAACACCGTGGCCGCGTTCATCTTCGAGGGAGACGGCAGCGCTTTCTGCGTGCCGCCGGAACTGCTCGGGGCCGCGCGCGGCGCGCTGGTGAAAACCAGGGACGTGGCGAGCCGCTCGTTCGGCCTCGACCTGCGCGTGGCGACGCTGCCGGTGTCACGCGTGCGCCAGGCGGGTTTCGACATCCTGGTGGCGCGCTACCAGGTCTCCGAAAATTACGTGCAGTCGGTATTCGCCGGCGGCGGGCTCGCCTGGGCCGACCGCTTCATGAAGGATCCGGCGACCGCCGCGCAGTGCGCCGTCGATCCCTCGGTGGCGCCGAGCGGCAGCCACGAAGGACTGGAATGCCGCTGGCAGGATATTCCCAGCCGCCATGGCGAAACGGTGAGCCTGATGGTGCGGGCCACGAATCCCGACCCCCGCGCAGCGGCGGCAGTCTATGGAATTCTGATTGCCAAAGTGCGCGAGATCTACGGCACCGAGGAAGCCTGCCACCCGATCGCCCTCTCGGGCCTGCTGATGACTTTCGGCAGCCGGCGCCTGGACAACGAGGTCGGCATCATCGCCGCCGATCGCGGCCGGCTCGGCCAATGGCTCTACCTGATGCGCACGCGCCTGATGGTCGCGCTCGGCAGGCTGCTGATGGCCTACGGCCTGCAGACCGAGGAGACCGACTGGAGCCGCTACAAGGAAACGCTGGTGCGCAACTCCGACGTGCGCAAGTTCAACGACATCTACCGCCAGATCCTCGCCGGCAATGCCGCACAGCGCGAGAAGCTCACCGCCTGGCTCGAGGCGGGCTACGCGCGGCGCGAGCTCGCCTACGGCCTGCACGTCACCGACCGCGCGCACATGACCTGCCTGGTGTTCAACTACTCAGGCAGGCACCTGCACTTCATCGACGGCGCCGATGGCGGCCTGTTCCTCGCCGCCAAGGCTTTCAAGGAGCGGGCGGCCGCGCTCGCCGGATAAACGAGGTGGAACGATGAAAAACGTCATTGCAGCAATCGCGCTATCGGCGCTCGCCGCCGGCGCCGCGGCGCAGTCCTTTCCGACGCGGCCGGTGACGCTGATCGTGCCGTTCCCGCCGGGCGGCTCGACCGACACCACCGCGCGCATTCTCGGCGATGCGATGCGCGCGCCGCTCGGCCAATCGGTCGTCATCGAGAACGTCGGCGGCGCGAACGGCAGCATCGGCCTCGCGCGCGTGGCGCGCGCCGCGCCCGACGGCTACACCATCGACATCGGCCAGTGGGACACGCACGTCGGCGCCATCATCTACCCGATCAGCTTCGACTTGCAGAAGGACTTCGCGCCGATCGGGCTGCTGTCGATCAATCCCCAGCTGATGATTGCGCGCAAGGACTTGCCCGCCAGCGACCTGAAGGGCCTGGTGGCCTGGCTGAAGGCCAACCCGGGCAAGGCCACCTTCGTCGAGCAGACCGCGGCGGCGAAGCTGAGCGGCATCCAGATGATGCAGGCCACCGGTACGGTGGTGGAGTTCATCCCTTACCGCGGCGCCGGCCCCGCGATGCAGGCGATGCTCGGCGGGCAGGTCGACCTGATGGTGCTGCAGGCCGCGGCGGCGCTGCCGCAGGCGCGCGCCGGCGCGGTGAAGATCCTGGCCAATCTTTCGCCGCGGCGCTCGACGGTGGTGCCGAACATTCCGACCTCGGACGAGAGCGGCATTCCCGGCCTCTATGCGTCGGGATGGTTTGCGCTGTTTGGCCCGCGCGGCATGCCGCAGCAGGTGGTCGCCAGGCTGAACGCGGCGATGGTGCACGCGCTTGCCGAGCCGAAGGTGCGGGAGCGCCTCGCCGACCTCGGGCTGGAGATCGCTCCGCGCGAGCTGCAGTCGCCGGAGGGCCTCGCCGGGTTCCAGAAGGCGGAAATCGACAAGTGGTGGCCCGTGATCCGGGCCGCCAACATCAAGGTCGAGTAAGCGCGCCCTCGAATTCGGCGGCATCGAAGCCGATCAGCAGCCGGGTGCCGGCCTCGACGATCGGCCGGCGGATGGCACTGGTGTTCTCCTGCAGCAGGGCGAGGGCGCGCGCCTCCGTCAGATTCGCCTTGCGGGACTCCGGAATCTTGCGCCAGGTCGGTCCGCGCGAATTCACCAGCTTCTCCCAGCCGGCGCGGCCGGCCCAGTTCTTCAGCTTGCCCGCCGGCGCGCCGACCTTCTTGTAGTCGTGGAAGTCGTAGGCGATACGGTGTGCGTCGAGCCAGGCGAAGACCTTCTTCATCGTGTCGCAGTTGCGGATGCCGTACACCACCGGTTTCATCCGGCGCGAATCGTCGACGCTCATTCCGGATGGATTCCGGCTTCGCGGAAGCCGCGCCCCCAGGCGTCGAGTTGTTGCCGGATGAAGCTGCGCAACTCCTCGGGCGATGAGCCGGCGAGGGCGAATCCCTGGCGGTCGATCTGCTCGCGGATCGGCGGCCGCGCCATGATCGCGTTCAGCTCGCGGCTCAGCCGCTGCGCGATGTCCTGCGGCAATCCGGCGGGGCCGAACAGCGCGGCAAAGAATTCGACGTTGATCGGCGGCATGCCGGCCTCGACGGTCGTCGGCACCTCGGGCAGCAACGGCCAGCGCTGCGGCAACGTCACGGCAAGCGCCCGCAGGCGTCCCTCGCGGATGTGCGCAAGGCTGCTGGTCGGCGTCGCGAAAACCGCGTGGATCGTGCCGCCGAGGATGTCGACGACCGACGGCGCCTCGCCCTTGTAGGGCACGCGCAGCATGTCGACGCCCGCGGTCTTGACGATCTGGGCGTAGGCGAGCTGGCTCGCGCCGCTGTAGGTCGAAAAATTCACCTTGCCGGGGTTGGCTCGCGCGTAGGCGATCAGCTCGCCAAGGGTATTGACGCCGAGGCTGGGGGTGACGACCAGCAGGAAGGTGTAGCGGCCAACGAGCGACACCGGCGTAAATGCGGTGAGGGGGTCGTAAGGCGGATTTTTCTGCAGCAGCGGCACCTGCAGCATCGCCGTATTGGTGGCGATGAACAGTGTATGGCCGTCAGGCGGCGCCTGCATTACTGCCGCGGCGGCAATGACGCCGTCGGCGCCGGTGCGGTTCTCGACCACGAAGGGCTGGCCCAGCGATTCGGTGAGTGCCTGCGCGAGGACCCGCGCAACAAGATCGGTCGAGCCGCCGGCGGGGAAGTGGATCACGACGCGGACGGGTCGCGACGGATACTGCGCCGCCGTGAAGCTCGAGAAAAAAACGATTACTGCGAATAAAAAAAGCCGGACCATCTATTTCGCCAGCACCTTCATTGCCTTCTCCAGCCCGGCGATGGTGGTGGGGTACATGCGGCCGTTCATCAGCTCCTTGACGATGCCGATCGACTGGCGGTAATTCCAGATCTCCTCGGGCTCGGGGTTGAGCCAGACGCTCTTGGCGTAGATGTCGGTGACGCGCTTCACCCACACCGCGCCGGGCTCCTCGTTGAAGTACTCGACCGAGCCGCCGGGCTGCAGGATTTCGTAGGGACTCATGGTGGCGTCGCCAACGAAGATCACCTTGTAATCGTGGCCGTACTTGTGCAGCAGGTCCCAGGTGCGGGTGCGCTCCGAGTGGCGCCGGCGGTTGTCCTTCCAGACGAAGTCGTAGAGGCAGTTGTGGAAGTAGAAGAACTCGAGGTGCTTGAACTCGGTCTTGGCGGCCGAGAACAGCTCCTCGGCAAGCTTGATGTGGTCGTCCATGGTGCCGCCGATGTCCATCAGCATCAGCACCTTGATGGCATTACGCCGTTCCGGGCGCATGTGGATGTCGAGGTAGGCTTTTCTCGCCGTGCTGTTGATGGTGTTTTCGAGGTCGAATTCGTCCGGGGCGCCCTCGCGGGCGAACTTCCTCAATCGCCGCAATGCCACCTTGATGTTTCTGGTGCCGAGCTCGACTGAATCGTCGAGGTTGCGGTATTCGCGCTGGTCCCAGACCTTGACCGCGCTGCGGTTGCGGCCCTTCTCCTGGCCGATGCGGATGCCCTCGGGGTTGTAGCCGTAGGCGCCGAAGGGGGAGGTGCCGCCGGTGCCGATCCACTTCGAGCCGCCCTGGTGGCGGCCTTTCTGCTCTTCGAGGCGCTTCTGCAGCGTTTCCATCAGCTTTTCCCAGCCGCCGAGTGCCTCGATCTGCTTCTTCTCCTGTTCCGACAGCGTCAGCTCGACTTGCTTGAGCAGCCACTCGAGCGGGATCTGGGTCTCGATGCCCGGGATGGTCTCCACGCCCTGCCAGAACTCGGCGAAGGCGCGGTCGAATTTGTCGAAGTTCGATTCGTCCTTCACCAGCGCGGTGCGCGACAGGTAGTAGAAGTCGTCCACCGACGGGCCGATCACCTTCTTGTCCATCGCCTCGAGCAGCGTCAGGTACTCCTTGATGGAGACCGGCAGCTTGTGGCTCTTCAGCTTGAGGAAAAAATCGATCAACATGCTGGTAGTGTAACGCCATGAAAGCGATCGTTGTCACGGCGGCCGACGAGGCCTACGCCGCGCTTGCCGAAGGGCTGCTCGACTCGCTCGAGCCGCACCGCGCGGCGCTGGGGCTCGACGTCGGGATTCTCGATCTCGGTCTTTCGATTCAAAGCAGAGAAAAGCTTTCAGAGCGCGGCGTCCATATCCTGGTGCCGCCGTGGCCGTTCCGGCCGCACGCCCTGTTTGACGGCGATCTCAAGTGGCGCGCGCGCGCGTCGCGTCCATTCCTGCGCGATCTCTTCCCGGGCTACGACGCCTACCTCTGGTTCGACGCGGACACGTTCGTGCAGGAGCGACGCGGGCTGGAGTGGCTGCTGCGTACCGGGAACGCGGAGTCGACGGCGGTGGTACCCGCGGTCGACCGCAGCTATACCCACCACCCGCGCCAGGTGGAGTGGATACGGCAACGCTACGTGATGGGATTCGGCGCCGAGGTGGCGGACCGGCTGATGGCGCTGCCCTACATCAATTCGGGCGTGTTCGCCTTCGGCGCCCGCGCGCCGGTCTGGGCGCGGTTCGCCAAACGGTTCCAGGACGCGCTCGACCGCTGGGACGGCAAATTTCTGTCCGACCAGGCCGTGCTCAACGCGACGCTGGTCCTGGACGAAGTGCCGCATGTGCGACTGCCGTCCTTGTGCAACTGGATTTGCCATCTGGCGCTGCCGCGCTGGCAAAGCGAAAGGCGCCGGTTCGTCGAGGCGAGCTTTCCCTTCACGCCGATCTTCATCGTGCACAACACGCCGGTGGACAAGAACGCCGTCTACAAGCTGATGGACGAGCGCGGGCGCCCGCATGAAACGCGTCTGGCATTTTCCAGCCTCAATCGCTAAGGTAGCGCCATGGCGAAGGCGAACGACTACGACGATATCCCGGGCACCACGGTGTTCGACGCGCAGCGCGCGCGTCAGGGCTACCACCTCAACATGTTCTGCATGTCGTTGATGAAGGCCGAGAACCGCGCGACGTTCAAGGCGAACGAGCGCGCCACTCTCGACCGCTGGCCGATGAGCGAGGAGCAGAAAAAGGCGGTGCTGGCGCGCGACTGGAACCGCATGATTTCCCTCGGCGGCAACATCTATTACCTGGCGAAGCTGTTCTTCACCGACCAGAAGTCGTTCCAGTACGTCGCCGCCGAGATGACCGGCAGCACGCAGGAGCAATACGCGCAGATGATGATCAACGGCGGGCGCCCCGTGAAGGGCAACCGCTACAAGAAAGAGTGGGACAAGAAGCGTGGCTAGGATCATCGGAGGCGTGACGACTTCGCACGTGCCGGCGATCGGCGCCGCGCTCGACAACGGCAAAAGCGGCGAGCCGTACTGGAAGAAGGTGTTCGACGGCTATGAGCGCTCCAAGGAATGGATCCGCAAGGCGAAGCCGGACGTCATCCTGCTGGTCTACAACGACCACGCCTCGGCTTTTTCGCTGGAGGTGATTCCGACCTTCGCGCTGGGCTGCGCCGCGGAGTTCCCGATCGCCGACGAGGGCTGGGGCCCGCGCCCGGTGCCCAAGGTGATCGGGCATCCCGAGCTCGCGGCGCACATCGCGCAGTCGGTGATCCTCGACGAATTCGACCTCACCATCGTCAACAAGATGGACGTCGACCACGGCCTCACCGTGCCGCTGTCGCTGATGTACGGCCAGCCCAAGGCCTGGCCCTGCCCGGTGATCCCGCTGGCGGTGAACGTGGTGGTTTATCCGCCGCCCACCGGCAAGCGCTGCTATGCGCTGGGGCGCGCCATCCGCAAGGCGATCAAATCCTTCGACCAGGACCTCAAGGTGGTGGTGTTCGGCACCGGCGGCATGTCGCACCAGCTGCAGGGGCCGCGTGCCGGGCTGATCAACAGCAAGTTCGACAAGAGTTTCCTCGAGCGCATGACCAAGGACCCGGCGGCGCTGACGCGTATCACGCACCTCGAGCTCATGCGTGAAGCCGGTTCCGAAGGCATCGAGCTGGTGATGTGGCTCATCATGCGCGGCGCACTCGAGGCCAAGGTCAAGGAAGTGCACCGTTTCTATCACGTGCCCGCGTCGAATACCGCAGTCGGGCATCTCATCCTGGAAAATCGTTCATGAAAGTCTGCGTTGCAGGGCAAGGCGCCTTCGGCCAGAAGCACCTCGAGGGGATCCAGAACATCAAGGGCGTCGAGGTGGTGTCGCTGGTCGGCGGCAACCCCGAGGCAACCAAGGACGTGGCGCAGAAGTTCAAGATCCCGCACTGGAGCGGCGACCTCGCCGAGAGCCTGAAGCAGCCCGGACTCGAGGCGGTGATCCTGGCGACGCCGACCCAGATGCACGCGAAGCAGGCGATCCAGTGCCTGCGCGCCGGCAAGCACGTCCAGGTCGAGATTCCGATGGCCGACACGCTTGCCGACTCGTGCGCGATCCTCAAGGCGCAGCAGGAGAGCGGCCTCATCGCCATGGCCGGGCACACGCGGCGCTTCAACCCGAGTCACCAGTGGGTGCGCAAGAAAATCCTTGCCGGCGAGCTCAACCTGCAGCAGCTGGTGGTGCAGACCTTCTTCTTCCGCCGCAGCAACATGAATGCCGCGGGCAAGCCGCGCAGCTGGACCGACCACCTGCTATGGCACCACGCTTGCCACACGGTGGACCTGTTTTCCTACCAGGCGCGCTCGCCGATCGTGAAGGCGCGCGCGCTGCAGGGGCCGCCGCACCCGAAGCTCGGCATCGCCATGGACATGAGCATCCAGCTGGCCACCGCCTCCGGCGCCGTGTGCTCGCTCGCGCTCTCGTTCAATAACGACGGGCCGCTGGGGACCTTCTTCCGCTACATCTGCGACAACGGCACCTACATCGCCCGCTACGACGACCTGTTCGACGGCAAGGAGCAGAAGATCGACGTGTCGAAGGTCGACGTGTCGATGAACGGCATCGAGCTGCAGGACCGCGAGTTCTTCGCCGCCATCAAGGAAAAGCGCGAGCCCAACTCGTCCATCGCGCAGTGCCTGCCGGCGATGGAAACGCTCGACCGGCTGGAGAAAAGCCTCTCCGCGCCGTAGCGCATCCGATTCAACGACGATTGTGGCTAGGATCTAGGTCGATTGGAGGCCGAGGAGCCGGGCTGCCGTGCCGCCGAGGATCGCCACCCGCTCCGCATCGCTCAGCCCAGGCGTGTTCATGATGTGGTCCACCGCAGCCTTCTCCCACGGGAAGGGATGGTCGGTGCCGAGGACAAGCTGCGAGCTTCCGACCTGCGCAGCGAGGTGGCGCAACGCTTCGGGCGTGAAGACCAGCGCGTCGAAGTAAAGCTGCTTCAGGTACTCGGTGGGCTGCTTCTTCAGCTTGACCGCGGCGCAGCGCTCGGGGAAGGTAAGGCAGATATGGTCCGAGCGCGGCGCGTAGGAAGGAAGGTAGCCGCCGCCGTGCGCCGCGCAGATCTTGAGGCCCGGGAAGTGGTCGAGCGTTCCCTCGAAGATCAGGTGCGAGAGCGCGAGCGTGGTCTCGAGCGGGTTGCCGATCGTGTTCTCGAGTCCGCCGCTCCCCTGCAGCCGGCCTTTCAGCTCTGCCGTACCCGTGGGATGGATGAACACCGGGACGCCGAGCTCCTCCGCTTTCTTCCAGAACGGATGCAGCATCGGATCCGCAAGCTCCTTGCCGTTCACGCTGCCGCCGACGCCGGCGCCCCGCAGGCCGAGCTTCTTCACGCCGTCCTCGAGCTGTTTCGCCGCGAGGTCGGGGAACTGCAACGCGACGGAGGCGAGGGCCACGAATCGCTCCGGCACTTTCGCGCAAAGCTCGGCGAGCCCCTCGTTTTGGATCTCGATGATCTTTTCGGCGACCTCGCGCGGCTGCCCGTACCAGAAGGCGTTGACGCTGAGCGCTTCCATGTCGATGCCTTGCGCATCCATTTCGCGCAGGCGCTGCTCGAGCGTGTCGCCGATCACGAGGTCGCGCCGGTTCACGCCCTGACCGAGCTTCTGGCCGGCGAGCTCGAGCGCCTGCGGGAACGCACAGTGCGCATGGAAGTCGATGGTGCGCACGCGCTTGCCGCGCACCATGACCTCGCGCCGCCGACCCTGCGCGTGCGCGGGCGCGGCAAGCCCGCAGCCATGAAACAGGACGCCTGCCGCCGCCGCCTTGACGAAATCCCTGCGCGTCGCCATCGTTTCTCCTCCGCCGCTTATCCGTTTACTGCGTCTGTTCCTTGAAGCCGATGGCTTCGACGACCTTGCTCCACTTCGCCTGCTCATTGGCGAGAAACGCCGCGTAGTCCTGCGGCGAGCCGGGCGCCGCAATTCCGCCGACCTTTGCAAATTGTTCTTTTAAAGTAGGAGTCTGAAGGGCTGTCACTGCCGCAGCATGCACCTTCCTTTGTATGGCAGCCGGCGTCGCCGCCGGCATGATCAGGCCATACCAATTGTCGGATGTCACGTTGGGGAATTTTCCCTCTGCGGTAGTCGGCACCTCGGGCAGCGTCGGCGCCCGGGTGGCGCTGGTGATGGCGAGCGCCTTGAGCTTGCCGGCCCGTATGTGGCTCAGCAGGATCGGCACGTCGAAGATGCCCATCTGCACCTGGCCGCCGACGAGGTCGGTCACCGCCGGCGCTGCGCCCTTGTAGGGGATGTGCACCAGGTCGACTTTCGCTTCGGCCTTGAGCAGTTCGCCCGCGAGGTGGGTGATGCTGCCGCCGCCGGCGGAGCCGAAGTTCACCTTGCCGGGATTTGCCTTGGCATAGGCGATCAACTCGGCCAGCGAATTGACCGGCAGCGACGGGTGCACCGCGAGGACTTCGGGCACGCGCACCACCAGCGTGATCAGCGCGACGTCCTTTTTCACGTCATAGGGCAGTTTGGCGAACGAGTAGGGCGCGATCGACAGCGTCGAGCCGCTGTTGAAGCCGAGCGTGTAGCCGTCTGGCGCCGACTTGAGCGCGCGGTCGATGCCGAGCACGCCGCCGACGCCGCCGACGTTCTCGACCACCACCGGCTGGCCGAGCTCTGTCGTCAGCCCCAGCGCCAGGCCGCGGCCGAAGATGTCGGCAGGTCCGCCGGCCGGGAAGGGCACGATCATCCGGATCGGCTTCGACGGGTAAGCCTGCGCCAGTGCCAGAGCCGGCACCAGTGCGACCAAAAGCAGGATTCTTTTTAGGAAATTCATCTGCTCCTCCTCAGTCGCATCTTACCGTCATGCCGCCGTCCACCACGACCTCGGCGCCGGTGACGAAGCGCGCCTCGTCCGAGGCGAGATACAGCACGGCATTGGCCGTGTCGCGACCGTCGCCGGCGAATCCCAGGGGAATTCTGCGCAGTCTTTCCTTCAGGAGTTTCTTCACGTCGCCGCCGGCGCGCTGCTTCGCCAGCCGCGCTTCCACCATCGGCGTATGCAGCTGTCCCGGCACCACGCAATTGACGCGGATGCCCTGCGGCGCGTATTGCACCGCAGTCACGCGGGTGAGCTGGATCACGCCGGCCTTGGCGGCGGCGTAGCCGACCTGGGCCGAGCCGGACCAGCGCAGGCCTGAAGCGGAAGCGATGTTGACGATGGCGCCGCCGCCCTGGCGTTGCATCACCGGAATCACGTGCTTGCAGGCGAGGAATACGCTCTTCAGGTTGAAATCGAGCTGGCGGTCCCAGCCTTCCTCGCTCAGCTCCACGGCGCCGCCGGGCGCCGAGCCGCCGACGACGTTGACTAGAATGTCGATGCGGCCAAAGGCATTCAGACAGGCCTTGACCATGGCCGAAACCGATTTGCTTTTCGTTGCATCACCCAGGAAGGTCTTGATGCCTTTTCCACCGCGCCGCACCGTTTCCCTCAATGATTGTTCATTGAGGTCAACGGCAAAGACCTTTGCACCTTCCTTGGCGAATCGCGCTGCGGTCGCGCGGCCATTGCCCCAGCCTGGACCGACCGAGCCCGCGCCGATCACCAGTGCCACCTTGCCCTGCAACCGCTTCATTTAAAGGTCTGCAACCGTCTCATCTAAAGGTTTGCAACCGTCTTACTTATTTGAGGCCGTAGAATTTTGCCGGGTTGTCGACCAGCAACGCCTTGCGCTTGGCCTCCGAATCGGCCATCTGGCCGACGAGGTCGACGAGCACGCCATCGTCCGGGATGGCCTTGAGATTCGGATGCGGCCAGTCGGTGCCCCAGACGACGCGATCGCCGACGGTGTCGACCAGCTTGCGCCCATAGGGAACGGCATCGGCGTAGGGCTCGCCTTCGCGCGAAGCGCGCTCGGCACCGCTCACCTTGACCCAGATTTTCTTGTCCTCGAGCAGCGAGAGGAGGACGCGAAACGGCATCTGGTCGAGCCCCTGTTCGGCGTCGATACGGCCCATGTGGTCGATCATCACCGGCACCGGCGAGTTCTTGAGCTGCGGCGCGATCTGCTCGATGTGGCTGGCCTCGAGATGCACCTGCAGGTGCCAGTTGACCGAAACCAGCTTGGCGGCGAACTTGATGACGTCGGCAATCGGCGGCGGCGTGCCGAGGTGGCCGAAATAATTGAAGCGCACGCCGCAGAAGCCCTGCGCCTGCAGTTTTTTCATGTCGTCGACCGTCGCGGTGAGCGGCAGCAGCGCGACGCCGACGTAGCGCCCCTTCTTCGCCGCGATCAGGTCGGCGGCGGCGCGGTTGTCGAAGCCGTGGGCGGCCGACTGCACAACGACGCCGCGGTCGATGCCGAGGAACTCGTGCATCGCGAACAGCTCTTCCTTCGGCGCGTCGGCCGGCACGTAGGGGGCGTCCTTGGCGAACGGGTACTCGGCTTTGGGCCCGAAGACATGGAAATGCGCGTCGCAGGAGCCGGGCGGCAGCTTGAGCTTCGCCTTGGTTGGACGCGGGTTGAAAGAGGGGACGGGTTCGCTCATGGTCGCGAATTGTAGGCGGGAACGACTAAAATCGCAGCGAGGAGGGTGGCTTGCGGGCGTCAGATCTTGTTTTCCGGCCGTCGCGGTCCGCTGGGGTCACTGCGGAATGAGCCTGCAAAAGCTGCCGCCGCCGGTGATCCCGGGCAATTTCTACGCCGCCGGGCTGAACTACCGCGCCCACATCGACTGGGCCAACAGCCGTGGCGCCAGCCACAAGGTTCCGGCGCAGCCCGACATCGGCTATCGCGCGGCCGCGGCGCTGATCGGCAGCGGCCACGATATCGTTATCCCGGCGGATTCCCCCGGGCCGGTCGAATACGAGGGCGAGCTGGTCGCCGTCATTGGGCAGTTAACCAAGAATATTCCGGAGAAAAAAGCCCTGGATTGCGTTGCCGGATACACGCTCGGCAACGACATCAGCGAGCGCGCCTGGCAGAAAAGCGACCGCACCCTGTGGCGCGCGAAGAGCGCGGATACCTTCAAGCCGATGGGACCAAAGATCGTTGCCGGCATCGATCCACAGAACCAGGTGATCGAGGTGCGCGTCAACGGCAAGACGGTTTCCAGCTACCACACGCGCGGCATGATTTTCGGCGTGGCGCAGTACATCGCGCGCATGTCGCGCTACCTCACGCTGCACCCGAATGACATCATCTGGTTCGGTTGCGACGCGGCGACCGAGCCGGCGCTCAAGCCGGGCGACCTGGTGGAAGTGGTGAACGACGCGATCGGCGTGCTCGCCAACCGGGTGACGCGAGGGACTTAGCCGCCCTTCGCCCGTGTCATGAACACGAGGCGCTCGAACAGGTGCACGTCCTGCTCGTTCTTCAGGAGCGCGCCGTGCAGCGGCGGGATGATGGTCTTGCGGTCCTTGGAGCGCAGCGCCTCCGGCGGGATATCCTCGGCCAGCAGCAGCTTCAGCCAGTCGAGCAGCTCCGAGGTCGAGGGTTTCTTCTTCAGGCCCGGCACCTCGCGCACCTCGAAGAACACCTCCATCGCCTCGCGCAGCAGGGATTTCTTCAGGGCGGGGTAGTGCACCCCGACGATCTTCTCCATCGTTTCCTTGTCGGGGAAGCGGATGTAGTGGAAGAAGCAGCGGCGCAGGAAGGCGTCGGGCAGTTCTTTCTCGTTATTCGAGGTAATGAAGACGATCGGGCGGTGCCTGGCCTTGACCAGCTCGCGCGTCTCGTAGACGTAGAACTCCATGCGATCGAGCTCGCGCAGCAAGTCGTTGGGGAACTCGATGTCGGCCTTGTCGATCTCGTCGATCAGCAGCACCACCGGCTGCTCGGCGGTGAAGGCCTGCCACAGCATGCCCTTGACGATGTAGTTGTGGATGTCCTGCACGCGCGGGTCGCCGAGTTGCGAGTCGCGCAGGCGACTGACCGCGTCGTACTCGTAGAGGCCCTGCTGCGCCTTGGTGGTGGACTTGATGTGCCACTCGAGAATCGGCACGCCGATCGATTTCGCCACCTCGAGGGCCAGCATGGTCTTGCCGGTGCCGGGCTCGCCCTTGACCAGCAGCGGCCGCGACAGCGTGATGGCGGCGTTGACCGCCAGCGTCAGGTCGTCGGTCGAAACGTAAGCGTCGGAGCCTTTGAAGCGCATGGCCCGAGTATGCTATAAAATCGCCCGGGCTTCCTTCCAGATAAAAACATGATTCGCATCCTGTTCGTCCTGCTTCTTTCCGCGTTCGCCTGCGCCGCGCAGGCCCAGCAGCCCGCCGGCGATCCGAAGGAAGCGCACAAGAAAATCGCGATGTGCGAGGGCTGCCACGGCATCCCGGGTTACCGCACCGCGTATCCCGACGTCTATCACGTGCCGATGCTCGGCGGCCAGCAGGTGGCGTACCTCGCCGCCGCGCTGCATGCCTACAAGAAGGGCGAGCGTTCGCACCCTTCGATGCGCGGCATCGCGGCGAGCCTGTCGGACAAGGACATCCTCGACCTCTCGGCGTATTACGCGGAGGGTCACAAGTGAGGCTCCTCCTGATTGTTGTTGCCATGGGTGTCGCCGGCGCGGTCCAGGCGAAGGGAAATGCCGACAAGGGCAAGGAGAAGGCGGCGCAGGTCTGCTCCGCCTGCCACGGCGCCGAAGGCAACAAGCCTTCCGCGCCCGACCAGCCGATCCTCGCCGGGCAGCACTACGACTACCTGGTGAAAGCGCTTTCCGACTACAAGTCCGGCAAGCGCGCCAGTCCGATCATGAAGGGCTTTGCCAGCACGCTTTCGAAGCAGGACATCGAGGACCTCGCGGCCTGGTTCGCCAGCCAGAAGTCCGCGCTTCACTTCCAGCGCTAGCGCGCTCGTTTCTCCAGACAGTTCAGATAGGCGGCAGCGTCCGGCGCGACCTTGTCGCGCTGCGCGCGCCAGATCGTCTCCGCCAGGCACTCGAGCGCCTGGTGCAGCGCGTCGTGACGATCCTTCGTTTTTAGATAAATGCTTTCAAAAAAAACCTTGATCCCCGGCGGCTGGTCGATCGACAGCTGTTCTTCCAGCGCGAGGTGCAGGCTCATGTGCAAGAACGGATTCGCCTCGTCGGTGTAGTCCTTCTCCCGCAAATTGTCCGGCAGCCCCAGCGCAGCGTGGTACTCCGGGTGCAGCAGAATCACGTCGAGCGCCAGCGACTCGATGCCGGCGATCGGCTCCCCGGCGCGGTACTTGCGCCAGGCACCGAAAAACATCTCGCGCACCTGCTCGCGAGAGGGATCAAACATCCCGGGTCTTCCCGCGGAACTCGCACAGGTCGCGGATCAGGCAACCCGGGCACTTGGGCTTGCGCGCGAGGCAGGTGTAGCGGCCGTGCAGGATCAGCCAGTGGTGCGCGTCCCGCAGGAATTCGGGCGGCGTGAACTTCAGCAGTTTTTCTTCGACGGCAACGACATCTTTTCCGGTGGCGAGGCCGGTGCGGTTGGCGACGCGGAAGATATGCGTGTCCACCGCCACCGTGGCATGGCCGAATGCCGTGTTGAGCACGACATTGGCGGTCTTGCGGCCCACGCCCGGCAGGCGCTCCAGCGCCTCGCGGTTCTGCGGCACCGCGCCGCAATGCTGCTCGACCAGCATTTTGGACAACGCTGCGACGTTCTTCGCCTTGGTCCGGAACAGGCCGATGCTCTTGATGTACGGTTCGAGCCCGGCTGCGCCGAGCGCGACGATTTTTTCCGGAGTAGCCGGAAAAAGCCTTTGTGTCGCCAGGTTCACCGATTTGTCCGTCGCCTGCGCCGACAGCACCACCGCCACCAGCAGCTCGAACGGCGAGCCGTAGACGAGCTCGGTCTCCGGGTGCGGATTCGCCGCCCGCAGCCGGCGGTAGATTTCGCGGCGCCGGTCGGGATTCATCGCCGCTTGCGGGCCAGCGCAGCGGCCAGGATGCTTTTTCGGTCTTTCGGTTTTGAAAAGATCATTTTCTGCCCGACTCTTTTTTTCCGCAGCCTGCCGCGCGCTCCCGCCGCCCGCCGCAGTGGCGCGGTCCAGGGGCCGCGCGCCGGCACCATGTCGATGCAATCGACCGGGCAGGGCGGCAGGCACAGCTTGCAGCCGATGCACCAGGTCTCGACGACGGTGTGCATCAGGCCCTGCGCGCCGACGATGGCATCCACCGGGCAGGCATCGATGCAGAGCGTGCAGCCGATGCAGCGCGCCTCGTCGACCAGGGCTACGGCACGCATTCGCCCACCAGGTCCGGCCCGCGGTAGACCAGTCCCGTATACAGCTGGACCAGCGTCGCGCCGGCGGCGAATTTCTCGCCGGCGTCCTCGCGCGAGCAGATGCCGCCGGCGCCGATCAGCGTCGCTTCACCTTTCAGTGCAACGGAAAATTGCCTCAATATTTCGGTCGCGCGAGCCTTGAGCGGCGCGCCCGATAGCCCGCCGGCTTCCGCCGCATTCTTCAAGTGCTCGACGCCGTCCCGGCTGAGCGAGGTATTGGTGGCGATCACGCCTTCGATGCGATGGCGCCGCACCGCGGCGGCGATGTCGGCGATGTCCTGCGCTTCGAGGTCGGGGGCGACTTTCAGCGCCAGAGGGACGTGCTTGCCGTGCTTCTGGGACAGCGTTTTTCTTTGCTCGGCAAGAGTCAGCAGCAGCTTTTCGAGCGGGTTCCTTTGTTGCAGGTCGCGCAGATTCTTCGTATTGGGCGATGAAACGTTGATCGTCACGTAGGATGCCTGCGCATAGGCCTTGTCGAAGCAGCTTGCATAGTCCTCGATGGCGCGCTCGGCCGGCGTGTCGGCGTTCTTGCCGATGTTGATGCCGAGGATCCCTTTCCAGCGCGCGCGCTCGACGTTGCGCAGGCACGCGTCGATGCCGACGTTGTTGAACCCAAGGCGATTGATGATCGCTTCCTTCTCGACGACGCGGAACAGGCGCGGGCGGGGGTTGCCGGGCTGCGGCCGCGGCGTCACCGTGCCCACCTCGAGAAAGCCGAAGCCGAGGCGCGCCAGCGCGTCGATGTGCTCGGCGTTCTTGTCGAGCCCCGCGGCGAGGCCGACGGGATTGGGGAATTCGAGCCCCATGGCATGCACGGGCAGCCTTGGGGATTTTCGCGAATAAAAGCTTTTCTCCAGAAGAGAAAGCGTGACGCGATGGGCGGTTTCCGGATCGAGCGAGAAAAGCAGCGGGCGGACGAGCCCGTAAAGGCTCAAGCCGTCGCCCGCCTGCCGAGGCGCCGCCAGACGCCCGCGGAGAAGCCCTCGATCGGCTCGAACTTGGACTTGTAGGCCATCTTCGGGCTCTCGCGGATCCAGTAGCCGAGATAGAGGTAGGGCAGGCCGAGGGCGCGGCACTGATCGATCTGCCACAGCACGTTGAAGGTGCCGAAGCTGGCGCTGCGCCGGTCGGGCTCGTAGAAGGTGTAGACCGAGGACAGGCCGTCGGGAAGGAAGTCGACGATCGAGACCATCGCCAGCTGGCCCGCCTCGCGAAACTCGACCAGCCGCGTGTCTACCCGGCTCTGCAGCAGGAAGTGCGAATACTGGTCGCGGCTGTCGTTGTCCATGCCGCCGCCGGAGTGGCGCTTGGACTGGTAGCGCAGGTAGAGCGCGTAGTGCTCAAGGCGGAACTTGAGCGGCTGGATCTGCGCCGTGAGGCCGGCATGCAGCCTCCAGGCCCGGCGCTGCGAGCGATTGGGATTGAACTCGGCCACCGGGATGCGCACCGGCACGCAGGCGCGGCAGGCGTCGCAATGCGGGCGGTAGGTGAAGATGCCGCTGCGGCGGAAGCCGGCCTTGACCAGGTCGCCGTACAGCTCGGTGTTAATGAGATGGCTGGGCGTCGCGACCTGGGAGCGCGCCATCCGGTCCGGCAGGTAGCTGCACGGATAGGGCGCCGTCACATAGAACTGCAGGACGGCATGCGGCAGGTCGTTAAGGCGCGACACGGCTCCACTTTCCAGGAGGCTCCGCGTAGTTTACCAGCGCCGCCAGATCCCGCAGATAGGAGCGTCGCGGGATTTCCCGGGCGCCGAGCGAGGCGAGCAGCTCGGTGTGCACCTGGCAATCGACCAGCGGGCAGCCGCGCTCCTGCAGATGCCGCACCAGATGCACCAGCGCGACCTTGGAGGCATCGGCCTCGCGCGAGAACATCGATTCGCCGCAGAACAGGCGCCCCACCGCGACGCCGTACAGGCCGCCGACCAGGCGGCCGTCGCGCCAGGTTTCGAAGGAATGCGCGTGGCCCTGGTGGTGCAGGGCAAGGTAGGCCGCCTGCATCTCTTCGCCGAGCCAAGTGCCTTTCTCGCCTTTTCTCGGATCTGCGCAGGATTGGAGAATTTCCGAAAAGCAGGTATCGATCCGGACTTCGTACTCCTTGTTCCGCAGGCTCTTGCCGAGCGAGCGCGAGACTTTCAAGTCCTCGCAGTAGAGCACCATGCGGGGGTCCGGCGACCACCACAGGATGGGCTCGGGCGTGGAGTACCAGGGAAAGATGCCGCAGCGATAGGCCTGCAGCAGCCGCGCCGGGGACAGCTCGCCGCCCGCGGCGAGCAGCCCGTTTGGCTCCCGCAGGGCACGTTCCACTGGAGGAAACGGGTCGTCAGGCCCCAGCCAGGCTAGCACTTCACCTGCTGGCGGCAGTAGTTCTCCAGCTCCCACACGACGACGGCGGCGCCGACGATAGCCTTGGCGGTCGCGCCGTGCTCCATTTGCAGCTTAAAGGCGTACTTGTCGAAGAACTCGTTGAACATCTCGCCGCCGAGCGTGCCGACGGCATGGATTTCGTCGCGCGCCGGATCATGCTCGAGCAAGATCGCCGCCAGCGGCTGGGGCGCCGGGCCGGCGACCACGCGTGCGCCCTCGGCCGGGTCGTACTGGCTATGCTCCGAGCAGCAGTGGATCACGCTGGCGAACTTGTTGCGGGCGCTTTTTTCCGGCCGGTAGCTGATGAAGCTGATGTCGCGCGTCGGGTAGGAGAGCTTGTGGGCGCAGATCGCCGAATAGGCGACGATCGCGCCCGACGGGCCGACGCCGCCCTTCCACTCGTAGATCCGGTTGTCGGCGGTCTGCAGTTGCGTCGGGCGCACCGGCTTGCCGAGGTTCAGCAGGAAGCAGGGCGTGGCGGCGTAGGGATAGTGGAAGATGAGATTGCGGTCCGCCGGCACCTCGCGCGGGCGCAGCGGCGCGCCTTTTTCGTCGACCAGCCGGGCGCGCGCATAGAACTGGGGGCGCAAATCGGCGGCTAGAGCGGGCCCGCCCGTTGCGGCGGCGGAAGCCGCGCAGAACTTGATGAAATCACGCCGTTCCATGGCGCCTAGATTAAGGTTTTTGCGGCGTGATGTCTTCGGCGTGGAAGCCGGTGACGCCCGCCTTGCGGTCGGCATACCAGCGCTGGAGCGTGATGCCTACCGTGCGGAAGGCGATGTCCTTCCAGGGGATGCGCGCTTCCTCGAACAGCGCAACCTCGAGGGTCTCGTCGCCGGGCTTGAACTCCAGGTCGAGGAGCCGCGCGCGGTAGAAGAGATGCACCTGGTTGACGTAGGGGATGGAGACCATGGTGCAGGGGGTGCCGAGCTCGACCTGCGCGCCGGCTTCCTCGAGCGTCTCGCGCAGCGCCGCCTGGCCCGCGGTCTCGCCGTTCTCCATGAAGCCGGCCGGCAGCGTCCAGTAGCCGTAGCGCGGTTCGATGGCGCGGCGGCACAGCAGTAAACGGCCTTCGTGCTCGGGAATCGTGCCGACCACCAGCCTCGGGTTCTGATAGTGGATTTCGCCGCAGGCATCGCACACCCAGCGCGGCAGGTTGTCGCCCGGGGGCACGCGCAGGACGACGGGCGCGGCGCAGTTAGAGCAGAACTTCAGGCAGGTCTCCCAGCGTCTTCAGCACGCCATCCGGCGTGAACCCGAGGCGATCGACCGGCGCGCCGCCACGGTTGATCCAGTAAACATTGAAGCCGAAGGCCTTGGCGCCGAGCGCGTCCCAGCAATTCGATGAGACGAACGCGATCCGGTCCCTGGAAATATTTAACTGTGTAACAGCCAATTGATAGACCTCAGGCGCCGGCTTGAACACCTTTGCCTCGTCCACGCTGATCACGGCATCAAAGCCAAGCCTGCTATGCGAGACCAAAGGCAGCAGCATGTCGGGCGAGCCGTTGGAAAGGATTGCTTTCTTCCCCTTGAGAGCTGCGAGTGCCGCGGGCACGTCGGGGTAGACCGCAAGCCGCACGTATTCCTGCATCAGGGCCTGCGCCTTGGCCGCGTCCAGCGGCAGCGCCAGGCTCGCGCAGGCGTGCTCGAGCGCCTCGCGCGTCACCTGCGAGAAAGGCGCGTAGCGCCGCATCAGGCTGCGCAGCCAAGTGTACTCGAGCTGCTTGGTGCGCCAGGCTTGCGACAACGCGGCGCCGCGACCGGGCCAGAAGGAATCGCAGCGCTGCGCGACGCAGTGCACGTCGTACAGCGTGCCGTAGGCGTCGAACACCAGAGCGTCGAGCGGCATTTTCGCGATGTTAAACTGATTGTCCCCATGATTGACCGTTACGACGAGCTCTACAAGAGTTTCCGTTGGGACGTGCCCGCGCGCTTCAATATCGCGCAGGCCTGCTGCGGCCAGTGGGCCGCGGATCGCACGCGCTTCGCGCTCTATTGGGAAGACGAATCCGGCGCCACCGCGGCGTATTCGTTCTGGGACATCCAGGTCGCGGCCAACCGCCTGTCCAACGCGCTTGCCGCGCTCGGCGTGCGCCGCGGCGACCGCGTGGCGATCATCCTGCCGCAGCGTCCGGAGACGGCGATCGCCTATATAGCGATATTCCAGATGGGCGCCATCGCGCTTCCTTTATCCCACCTGTTCGGGCCCGACGCGCTCGAATACCGGATGAACAACGCGGGCGCCAGCGTCGCCATTGTCGAGCCCACGACGCTGCCGAATCTCCGGGCGGTCAAGGACAGGCTGGAGACTCTTCGTCACGTCATCGGCGTGGGCGGGGCGAGGGAAAAGGATGTGCATGACTGGAATGTTCTTCTTCAAAAGGCAAATTCTTCTTTTAAAACCGTGGATACCACGGCAAATGATCCCGCTTTGATCATCTACACCAGCGGCACGACCGGCGCGCCAAAAGGCGCGCTCGAGGCGCACCGGCTGATCATCGGCAACATCTCGGGCTTCGTGCATTCGCACGATTTTTTCCCGCAGGCGGGCGACCTGTTCTGGTCGCCCGCGGATTGGGCCTGGGCGGGCGGGTTGTTCGACGCGCTGCTGCCCAGTTGGTACTTCGGCATTCCGATCCTGGGCTACCGCGGCCGCTTCGACGCGGAGCGAGCCTATTATCTGCTGGAGAAATACGACGTACGGAACTCGTTTCTGTTTCCCACGGCGTTGAAGCTGATGATGAAAGCGGTGCCGAATCCAAAAACCAGATACCGACTTAACCTACGCTCCATCATGAGCGCCGGCGAATCGGTGGGGGTGACCGTGATCGAATGGGCGCGCGAGCAGCTCGGCGTGACCATCAACGAGATGTTCGGGCAGACCGAGATCAATTACGTGGTCGGCAACTGCCAGGCGGCCTGGCCGGTGAAGCCGGGCTCGATCGGACGCCCGTATCCGGGACACCGGGTCGCGGTGATCGACGAGAAGGGCGCGGAAGTGAAGCGGGGCGAGCTCGGGGAAATCGCAGTCGATCGCCGGGGCGACCCAGTGTTCTTCCTGGAATACTGGAAGAACGAAAAAGCGACGCGTGAGAAATTCATCGGCGACTGGGGCTGCACCGGCGACCAGGGCCGCATGGACGAGGACGGCTACCTCTGGTACCAGGGCCGCTCCGACGACGTCATCAAGAGCGCGGGCTACCGCATCGGGCCGGCCGAGATCGAAAGCTGCCTCGTCAAGCACCCGGCGGTGGCCAACGCCGCGGTGATCGGCAAGCCCGACGAAACACGCGGCTCGATCGTCAAGGCGTTCATTGTTTTGCAGCCTGGACATTCACCTTCGGAAAATCTTATCGAACAGATACAAACCCACGTGCGCGGCCGCCTCGCTCCCTACGAGTACCCGCGCGAGATCGAATTCATCGATGCGCTGCCCATGACGACCACGGGCAAGGTGCAGCGCAAGGAACTGCGCAAGCGCGAGGAAGAGAAGCTCGCCCGGCGGTGAAGGATCTCCTGCTCGTCGGGGCGGGCCACGCGCACCTCGTTCTCCTCGCCTCGCTGGCGAAGCAGCCGCTCTACGGCGCGCGCATCACGCTGGTCTCGCCGCATCGCGAGCAGCTCTACTCCGGGATGCTGCCTGGCGTGATCGCCGGCCACTACCAGCCGCGCGAGGCTCGCATCGACGTGGCGCGGCTCGCCGAGCGCGCCTACGCCGAGTTTCTGCCGGGCAGCGTCGAAGCGCTCGATCCGCTGGCACGCCGCGTGCGCCTGCACGACGGGCGAGAGAAGAGCTACGCCATCGCCTCGATCAACATCGGATCGCTCGTCGACACTTCGATACCCGGCTCGGCGCGGCATGCGCTCCCCGTGCGCCCGTTCGAGTCCTTCATGCAGCGCATCTCGGTCTCGGCCATTCGCGAAGTGGCGGTCATCGGCGGCGGCGCATCGGGCGCGGAGCTCGCCATGGCGATCCGCCATCGCGGGCCGGGGGTCACGCTCTATTCGGATCGCAACGTGTTTGCGCCGGCGCTCGCCGCGCGTTTGGCGGCGGCCTTGCGTCGCGCCGGCGTCGATTTTCGCCAGGGCATGGCGGTGGACACCATCGAGCAGGGTCCCGTGGTGCTCGCCGGCGCTTCGCGCCAGTCCTTCGATCTCGCGGTGCTCGCGACCCGTGCCGCGCCGCTCGCCTGGCCGCGCCGCAGCGGCCTCGCCACGGACGAGCAGGGCTTCATCCAGGTCGACGCGACCTTGCGCAGCATCTCGCACCCGGACCTGTTTGCCGTGGGCGACTGCGCCGCACTGCGCAATGCGCCGCATGCCAAGTCCGGCGTGTACTCGGTGCGCCACGGCGCCGCGCTGCTCGCCAACCTGCGCCGGCTGCTGCAGGGCGAGGCGCTCCAGGCCTACCGCCCGCAGAAGCGGACGCTGCTCCTGCTCAGCACCGGTTCGCGCTCGGCCATCGCGGCGCGCGGCGACTGGACGGCGCAGGGCCGCTGGGTGTGGGGCTGGAAGAACTGGATCGACCGGCGCTGGATCAGGCGCCTCGCGGCCGCGCGCTGACCAGGATCTTGCCGTCGGCTTCGATCACCGTCTCGCCACGCTGGTTGGTCGCCGCGCCGCGCAGCACGCAGATGCCGCCCTTTTGCTTCGGCTTGTCGAGTTTTTCGACCACCGTCCACTCGGTGGCGAGCGTGTCGCCGGGGCGCACGGCCGCCTTGAAGCGACAGGCGTGCTCCAGGTAGGCGATGGCGGTGCCCGAGAAGTGCATGCCGACCGGCGCGGAAATCAGCGCCGAGGTGAACGGGCCGTGCAGGATGCGCGTGCCGAAGCGCGATTTCTTCGCGAATTCCTCGTCCACGTGCAGCGGATTGAAGTCGCCGAACAGGCCCGCGCCGAGCACCAGGTGCGCTTCGGTCACCGTGATGCGCGTGCCGAAGCGGTCGCCGACCGCGACCTCGTCGTACCACTTGCCGGGAAACATGCCCCGATTCTAGGGGCGCGGCGCGAAAGCGGGCTAGTTGATCCGCGCGAGCTGCATCAGCTCGTCGATCGAGGGCGCCACGGCGAGCGCGGCGCGCGGCGATGCCGGCTGCACGAACACCACCGTCAGGCCCCGGTTCCGGTAGTTCGTCGCGCGGCTGCGCAGGTCGACAAAGCGATTGCCGACGGCCTTGCCGTTTAGGTCGCGCAGGATACTGCCGCCGCGCAGGCGCTCCTCGTAGCCGACCAAGCGGCCGTCCTCGTAGCGCGGGACGTAAAGCGAAATGCGCGCGAGCTGCTCACCGGAGCGGCAGTCGCACAGCAATTCCTTCTGGCCGATGACGTGGCCCTGCGCGTTGTGCAGTTCCTCGACACCGATCGGCTGGAATTCAACCGCAGAACAGCCCACCGCGAGCGCCGTCGCCGCAGCCAGCAAGACTGTTCTTGTCATTGATTTCATCACTGCCTTTCACTACTTGGCCGCGACTCTACGCCTGCAGGAAGTGGGACGCAAAGGCACAAGTTTTCGAACCCGCGGGCAGCGCGGAAAGAGAAATGGTTCACGTCAGCCCGGCCGGGCTGCGCTAGACTTGCCTAACCTATTGAATATGTTGGCGCCCCAGACACGAATCGAACGTGCGACCTGCCCCTTAGGAGGGGGCTGCTCTATCCACTGAGCTACCGGGGCGTGACAGGATTTTACCGCTTGATCCGTAAACTCATTTTGACCATTCTGGCGGTCGCCGCTCCGGCTTACGCCCAGCCCCAGTCCTGGGCTTGGGACGACGGCACGGTGCCCTATGTCGTCACGCCGATGGAGATCGTCGAGCGCATGTTGCGCATGGCCGAGGTCGGCCGCGACGACTACGTCATCGATCTGGGCTCGGGCGACGGTCGCATCATCATCGAGGCGGCGCGGCGCGGAGCGCGCGGCCTGGGCGTAGACCTCGACCCGAACCTGGTGAAGGCGGCGACCGAGAACGCGCGCCGCGCCGGCGTTGGCGATCGCACGCGCTTCGAGATTATGGACCTGTTCGACGCCAACTTGGCGCCGGCGACCGTGGTGACGATGTACCTGCTGCCGGACTTCAACGCCAAATTGCAGGCGCGGCTGCTGCGCCTCAAGCCCGGCACGCGCATCGTCTCGCACGACGGCGGCATCGGCGACTGGCCGGCCGACGAGACGCTTGAGATGCGCGCGCCGGAGAAGCCGGTCGGTGTCGGCGGCAGGTCGAAGATCGAGCTGTGGGTGGTGCCGGCCGATGTCGCCGGGATTTGGATGAGCGAGCTCGGCGAGCACGGCGGCGCCTGGCGCTTTCGCATCGCGCAGAAATACCAGGTGCTCGACATCGAGGCCGCGGCGGGGGGCGAGCATCTGCTAGTCCGCAACAGCCGGCTGCGCGGCAACGAAATCAAGATGGTGCTCACCGGCAAGGTGCGCGGCCGCTTCTGGCACCAGTATTTCGTCGGCACGGTGCGCGGCGAGCGCATCGAGGGCCAGCTGACCGCCTCCGACGGCAACCTGCAACGCGTGTTTCCCTGGACCGCGGTGCGCGCCCGATGAGCGCCGCGCCCAAGCCGTTGCTGTCGGTCACCGACGGCGTGCTGCTGACGGCTGGGATGATCATCGGCGCGCTGATCTTCAAGGCGCCCTCCACGGTGGCCGGCGCGACCAGCGGCACTGGAGCGTTTCTCTTCGCCTGGCTGCTCGGCGGCCTGGTGTCGCTGTGCGGCGCGCTGGTGTACGCCGAGCTCGCGTCGCGCCACGCCGATACCGGCGGCGAATACGTGTTCCTCATGCGTGGCTGGGGCAGGGGCGTGGCGTTCCTCTTCGCCTGGTCGCGCCTGACGGTCATCCAGACGGGCGCCATCGCCGCGGTGTCCTTCGTTTTCGGCGACTACGCGTCCGAAATCTTCCGCTTTGGCGCGCACAGTTCCGCGATCTGGGCTGCGCTGGCGGTGGCGGCGCTGACCGCGCTGAACGTCGCCGGCACGCTGCAATCGAAGCTCCTCCAGAAAGTAATGGAGGTGGCTCTGATCGCCGGTCTGGTGGCGTTCTCGATCGCGGCGCTGGTGAAGGGCGGCGCGCCCGCTGCACAGCCAGCGGCGGGCGGCAGCCTCGGCGCCTTCGGCTTCGCCATGATCTTCGTCCTGCTCGCCTACGGCGGCTGGAACGAGGCCGCGTACCTGGCCGGTGAGGTAAAGGACGGGCGGCGCAACATGACGCGCATCCTGGTGATCGGGGTGCTCGGCGTCACCGCGCTTTATCTACTGGTCAACCTCGCCTACCTCGCGGTACTCGGCCATGGCGGCATCAAGGCCTCCAAGGCGGTGGCCGCCGATGTGATGCGCGCCATCGCCGGCGACAAGGGGGCGGTGCTGATTGCGCTCGTGGTCTGCGTCTCCGTGCTCACGACGATCAATGCCGCGATCTTCACCGGCGCGCGCACCAGCTACGCGCTGGGCCGGGATTTCCGCTTCCTGCGGGCCCTCGGACAGTGGCGCGAGAGCGGCAGCACGCCGGCGAACGCCCTGCTGTTGCAAGGCGCCATTACGCTGCTCCTGGTCGGCGCGAGCGCGTTTACGCCGGACGGATTCAACGCGATGGTGGCGTATACCTCGCCGGTGTTCTGGACCTTCTTCCTGCTTTGCGGCCTCACGCTGTTCATTTTTCGCATTCGCGACAAGGCATCGGCCGGATTCAAAGTGCCGTTCTACCCGGTGGTCCCGGCAGCGTTCGTGCTGACGTGCGCCTATATGCTCTATTCGAGCATCGACTACGTGCGCAACCCCGACTACGGCCCGAAGTTCGGCATGGCGGTGCTCGGCGGGCTGATCGTCATGGCCGCGGGTATTCCGCTGTATTTCCTCGCCCGCAGGAAGGGACCGTCGCAAACGCCGCATTGACGGCAGGTTGTATGACAACTACAGTCGGCTGATACCACCGAGGACGGGAGGACTCTCATGAAGCGCGCATTGATCGGCCTGGTACTTGCGGCCGTCGCCTGCACCGCATCGGCGCAAGGGAAGCGGTTGCTGCGCATCCACACCGCCGGGCCGAACGACACCAACGTCGACAACACCAAGCTCGCGGTCGAATTCCAGGATCGCGCCAACGCGGCGCAGGGCACGGTCGAGGTGAAGGTCTTTCCGGCGAGCCAGCTCGGGCAGACGCGCGAGGTGATCGAGGCGATGCGCCTGGGCTCGGGCGCGGCCGGCACCACGGGAGGCCCGGCGGAGTACGCCTCGTTCGTGCGGCGCCTTGGCGTGCTCGGGCTGCCTTTCGAATGGAAGAGTTATGAGCACGCGCTGCGCGTGCTCGACGGTCCGGTCGGCAAGGAGCTCGACCAGGACATGGAGAAGGCCGGCTTCAAGGTCCTCGCCTGGGCCACCAGCTGGGGCTACCGCAACGTCATCACCGCCAAGAAGGAAGTGAAGCAGGCTTCCGACCTGAAGGGCCTCAAGATCCGCACCATCCCGACCAAAGTGTTCGTCGCCGCGGTCAACTCGATGGGCGCCAACGCCACGCCGATGAACTTCGGCGAGATCTATACCTCGCTGCAGAGCGGCGTGCTCGACGGCTACGAGCACACCGCGGCGACCACCATCTCGTTCAAGATGTACGAGGTGGCGTGCTGCATGGCGCTCACCAAGCACCTGATGGACCCGACCTTCCTGGTGTTCTCGCTCGCCGAGTGGCAGAAGCTCTCGCCGGCCGAGCAGGCGGCGCTGCAGAAAGCGGCGACCGAGGCGGGTCGCATCGTGCGCGCGATGGCGCCGGCGCGCGAAGGCGAGGCGCTGGCGGAGGTGAAGAGGCTCGGCATGAAGGTGAACGAGATCGACACCGCGCCGCTGGTCAAGGCCGCGCTGCAGGCGCAGGACGATCTGGCGAAGGAATTCGGCGCCGAAAAGCTGCTCGAGCAGATCCGCAAGACGCCGTAGCTTGAAGAAAGTCCTGGCCTGGATCGACCGCGCGGTCGAGTACGCGGTCGCGCTCATCTTTGCGGCGATGTGCCTGGTCGGCCTGCTGCAGGTCTTCAACCGCTTCGTCCTCAACCAGTCGATCAGCTGGAGCGAGGAATTCCAGATCTACTGCCACGTCTGGATCGTGTTCCTCGCCATCCCGATCGCCTACCGCTACGGCGCGCACATGTCGGTCGAATCCCTGAAAAATTTCCTGCCGAGGAAGATCGCCAGAGTTTTCGACAGGTTCATCGAGATGCTCTGGATCTGGTTCGCGGTTTCGCTGGCCTGGCTCGCGTGGCGGGTGTCCGAGGTGGCAAAGCTGCAGAGCTCGCCCGGGCTCGAGCTGCCGATGAACTACGTCTACTACAGCATGGTCGTCGGATGATCCTCAAGGAGCCGTTCAAGCAGCAATACCAGGAGCGCACGTGATCTGGTTCATGCTGGCGCTGCTGCTCGGCCTGATGCTGATCGGCATCCCGATCCTGCTGTGCATCGCGCTGGTCGGCTTCGTCGGCATGGCGGCGGAGCCGGGCGTCGTCATGCCGCTGTTCGCACAGAAGACTTTCACGCAGCTCGATTCGTACACGCTGCTCGCGCTGCCGTTCTTCATCCTGGCGGGCTCGCTGATGTCGGCGGGCGGCATGAGCCAGCAGCTGGTGGATTTCTCGCGCGTGCTGGTGGGGCACCTGAAGGCGGGCCTCGCGCACGCCTCGATCGTCGCCAGCATGGTGTTTGCCGGCATCTCGGGATCGTCGACCGCGGACGCATCGGCGATTGCGGCGATCGTGATCCCGACGATGAAGCGCTCGGGCTACAAGGCGGGCTTCGCCGCCGCGCTCATCGCCTGCGCCGGCACCATCGGCGCCATCATTCCGCCCAGCATGACGATGGTGGTCTACGGCGCCATCGCCCAGGTCTCCATCGGCGGCCTGTTCCTCGGCGGCATCATCCCCGGGATCCTGATCGGCTTGTTCCTGATGGGAACGGTCAAGCTGTACACCTACCACCCGGATTATCCGGAACTGAGGGTCGTGCACGGCCGCTTCGTTCCCAAACAGATCCTGGTTTCCTTGAAAACGGTATGGCCGGCGCTGGTCGCGCCGATCATCATCGTCGGCGGCATCCTGAGCGGCGTATTCACCGCGACCGAGGCGGGCGTGGTCGCGTGCCTGTACGCGTTCATTGTCGGTTTCTTCTTCTACCGCAAGATCAAGCTGTCGAATCTGGTCGGCATCTTCGTCGAAGCGGCCATCACCACGACCATGGTGTCCGCGGTCATCGCGGTCTCGGGCGCGATGGGCTGGCTGCTCGCCTACATGCAGTTCAACGACATGGCGGTGGGCTGGGTGACCGCCACCTCGAACAGCCCGGTCGTGGTGCTGCTAGTGTTCGCGGTGGTCATGATCCTGCTCGGCACGTTCGTCGATTCGCTCGCCATCCTGCTGGTGTTCGCGCCGGTAGCGGTCGAATTGTGCAAGCGCTACGGCATCGACCCGATCCAGATGGGCCTGGTGATGGTGATCTGCAACCAGATCGGCGCCGTGTCGCCGCCCACCGCGCCGTTGCTCTTCGTCACCACCAACATCGCGCAGACCACGCTCGACGAGACCAATCGCCATGTCTGGACGTTCTTCACGGCGGAATGCGTGGTGCTGCTGCTGGTGATTCTTGTCCCGGGCTTGTCGAACTGGATTCCTCGATACTTCCTCGGTTGAGCTAGACTCGGCGCATGCAAAGCGCCTCTTGGCGGACCCCGCTCGTCGTTCTGGTCTGCGGTTGCGTCATCATGACGATCTCCTTCGGCATCCGCGCCGGCTTCGGCCTGTTCCTGCAGCCGATGGCGCTGGAGTACGGCTGGGGGCGGGAGGTGTTCTCCTTCTCCATCGCGCTGCAGAACCTGATGTGGGGCGCGCTCGGCGCGGTCGCCGGCGGCTTCGCCGATCGCTACGGCCCGGGGCGCGTGATCGCTGGCGGGGCGATCTGCTACATCCTCGGCCTGGTCGGCCTCGCCACCATTGCCACGCCGTGGCTCCTGCACCTCAATTGCGGCCTGCTGCTGGGCGGCGCGCTGGGCGGGACGTCGTTCGGCATCATCCTCGCCGTCATCGGGCGCACCGTCGCGCCGGAGCGGCGCAGCCTCTACATGGGCCTCGCCACCGCGGCCGGGTCGTTCGGCCAGTTCATCCTGCTGCCGGTCACGCAGATCCTGATCGCGACACTCGACTGGCACGTGGCGCTGCTGGTGCTGGCGGGCGTCGCGGCGCTGATCCTGCCGCTGACCCTCGCGCTCGCCGGCAAGCCTGGCGGCGGCGTGCAGAGCACGCAGTCGATCGGCGAAGCGCTGCACGAAGCGATGGGCGAGAGGGGATTCCACCTGCTGTTCTGGGGCTATTTCGTCTGCGGCTTCCACATTGCCATGCTCACGGTGCACCTGCCGGCGTTCGTCACCGACGCCGGCCTGCGACCCGAGCACGGCATGACGGCGCTGGCGCTGATCGGCCTGTTTAACATCTTTGGCACGCTGGGCGCGGGCTACTTCGGCGGCAGGTTCAGCAAGAAATACCTGCTGTCGGCGATCTATTCGATTCGTGCGGTGCTCATCAGCCTGCTGGTCCTGTTTCCCTTGTCGCCGTTGATCCTGTATGTGTTTGCCTGCGGCATCGGGCTGCTGTGGCTCGGCACCGTGCCGCTGACCAACGGCCTGGTCGGCCAGATCTTCGGCATGCGCTACGCGGCCATGCTCGCCTCGATCGTTTTCTTCGGGCACCAGATCGGCAGCTTCGTCGGCGTGTGGCTCGCCGGCTATCTCTATGACCACACCGGCTCCTACTCGGGCGCGTTCATCGCCTCGATCGGCCTCGGCGTCTTCGCCGCCCTGATCAACCTGCCGGTGAACGAGCAGCCGCTCGCCGAGCGGCGCGCCGCACCGATCGCCGCATGATGCGAAGGCCTTTTATCTGGAAGATGATGCTGGTCATGGTGCTGTCGTTCGCCACGGCCGCGGCGTTCTCGGCCTACCTCAAGCCCGGCATGCTGATCGAGTTCGCCAACCTGGTGCTGTGCGGCTGATGCACGACGAAAAAATCAAGCTGCGCATCACCGAGAGCGGGCAGCAGATCGAGGTAGTGGTGTTCAGCAAGCGCGCCGGCGCGATCGAGGTGGTGATCGGCGAGGGCGTGCACAACATGAAGTGCACCCTGACGCCGACGCGCAACGGCCTCGCCTATGCCGGCAGCGTGCGCGGCCGCGAGCTGGTCTACGAGCGCAGCCAGAAGGACGTCGAGGCCGAGCTCAACCTCATCAACCAGGCCTACGGCAAATCCCGGCCGCGCTAGGAGCGCGTAAACTGCGCTGACGAGAGGACGCCCCCATGGGACCCGAGTCACAGGGCTTTCTGCTGAACTGCTGGTACGTCGCCGCCTGGGATCACGACCTGATCGACGGCAGGCTGCTGGCGCGAACGCTGCTCGAAAAGCCGGTGGTGCTCTACAAGGGCGACAGCGGGCGCGTCGTCGCGCTCGACGACCGTTGCTGCCACCGCGGCGCCAGGCTCTCCAACGGCCGGCGCGAAGGCGACGACGTGCGCTGCATGTACCACGGCCTGAAATTCGATGCGACGGGCAAGTGCATCCAGATTCCCGGCCAGGACAACATCCCGCCGCGGCTCGGCGTGCGCGGCTATCCGGTGGTCGAGCGCGACCACCTGATCTGGATCTGGATGGGCGACCCCGCGGCTGCCGATCCGGCGAAGATTCTCGATTTTCCCTACCTGCGCGACCCGGCCTGGCGCGGCAAGCCCGACTACATGCATTACGACGCGAACTACCTGCTGATCGTCGACAACCTCAGCGACTTCGCCCATCTCGCGTTCGTGCACACCAAGACGCTGGGGGGCTCGGAGGAATACGCCTATCAGTCGAAGCCGACGGCCGTCGAGCGCCTCGAGGACGGCTTCCGCGTCGAGCGCTGGCACCTGGCCGCCGACGCGCCGCCGTTCCACCGCAAAGTGGTGCGCAACGTCGGCAAGGTCGACCGCCGCAACATCGCGCGCATGTACGTGCCGGGCATCTTCTTCATGGAAACACTGTTCTCGCCGGCCGGCAGCGGCGCCGAGCGCGGCAACCTGCAGGGCGCGCGGCAATATCGCAACTGCCAGTTCTTCACGCCCGAGACGCGCCGCAGCACCCATTTCTTCTGGGATTACCTGCACGACTACGAGCTGCAGGACCCGACCATCGCGCTGTCGCTCAACAAGAGCCTGGTCGAGGGCTTCCTCGAAGACAAGTTCATCATCGAGGGCCAGCAGGAAGTGCTCGACGCCGACCCGGGCTTCAGGATGAACGGCATCGTCGCCGACGCGCCGCTGGCGCACTTCCGCCGCACCCTCGGCAAGTTGATCGACGCCGAGCGCAACGCGTCCCAGCCTGCAGCCGCCTGAGCTGCCCGCCTCGGAATGGGTGGCGCGCTGGGCGCCGCTGGTCGCGCGCGGGCCGGTGCTCGATCTTGCTTGCGGCAGCGGCCGCCATTCCAGGCTGTTTCTGGAGAGGAATCTTCAAGTCGTTGCAGTAGACCGGGAAGCGCAGGCCCTTCCGAAAAATGTTGTTTTTGTAAAAGCGGATCTCGAAGACGGGCGTCCCTGGCCGTTTGCGGGTCAACGCTTCGGCGCGATTGTCGTTACCAATTACTTGCACCGTCCTTTGCTGCCGGCCATCGCCGGGTCGCTGGAGCAGGGCGGCATCCTGATCTACGAGACCTTCATGCGCGGGAACGAAAAATACGGGCGGCCCTCCAATCCGGACTTCCTGTTGCGTCCCGGGGAGTTGCTGGAATCTTTCAATAAGCTTTCCGTGATCGCCTTCGAGCAAGGCTACGTCACGCGACCGAAGGTCGCGGTCGTGCAGCGCCTCTGCGCGCGGCAGTGAAAGGGATAGAATCCACTCCCATGATTACCGGTAGCTTGGTTGCGATCGTTACCCCAATGCGCGAGGACGGCGCGCTCGACCTCGCGCGCTTCAAGAGCCTGATCGACTGGCACGCCGCCGAAGGCACCGACGGCATCGTGGTGGTCGGCACCACCGGCGAGTCGCCCACCGTCGACTTCGACGAGCACAAAGAGCTGATCCGCATCGCGGTCCAGCATTCCAAGGGGCGCATCCCGGTCATCGCCGGCACCGGCGGCAACTCGACCGTCGAGGCGATCGAGTTGACGGCGTCGGCGAAGGAAAATGGCGCCACCGCCTGCCTGTCGGTCGTACCGTACTACAATAAGCCGACGCAGGAAGGCCAGTACCTGCATTTCCGCAAGATCGCGGAGACGGTGGACCTGCCGCTGATCCTGTACAACGTGCCGGGCCGCACCGTGGCCGACCTGCAAAACGACACCGTGCTGCGGCTGGCGCAGGTGCCGGGCGTCATCGGCATCAAGGACGCCACCGCCAACATGGAGCGCGGCACCGACCTGATCCGGCGCCTGCCGCGCAACTTCGCCATCTACAGCGGCGAGGATTCGGCTGCGCTGGCGCTGATCCTGCTTGGCGGACACGGGGTGATCTCGGTGACCGCCAACGTCGCGCCGAAGCTGATGCACCAGATGTGCGCCGCGGCGCTGGTCGGCGACGTGAAAAAGGCGCGCGAGCTGAACCAGAAGCTCCTGCCGCTGCACCAGAAGCTGTTCGTCGAGGCCAATCCGATCCCGGTGAAGTGGGCGATGAGCGAGATGGGCCTGATCGAGTCCGGCCTGCGCCTGCCGCTGTCGCCGCTGGCGGAACGTTTCCACCAGACGGTGCGCGAGGCGATGCACGAGGCCGGCATTGCGCTGCCCGGCCTGCGCATGGTGAAGGGCCGCAAGTAGTGCGCTGGATGCTCGCCGCGGCGCTGGTTCTCGGCGGCTGCCAGTCCGCCCAGGAAGCGATGGAAGGCAAGATCGACTACAAATCCGAGCGCAAGCTGCAGCCGCTCGAGATTCCGCCCGACCTCACCGCGCCGCAGGGCGACAACCGCTATCAGGTGCCGGAGTCCGGCCCGTCGTCGGCGACCTATTCCGGCTACCAGTCGGGGCGGCGCGATCCGCGCGCGCCGGGCACCGCCGTGCTGCCGGAGTTCGACCAGATCCGCGTCGAGCGCGCCGGCACGCAGCGCTGGCTGGTGGTGCAGGAGCCCGCCGAGCGGCTGTGGCCGCGGGTGCGCGATTTCTGGGCCGAGAACGGCTTCCTGCTGAAGACGGAGCTGCCCGAAGCGGGCGTGATGGAGACCGACTGGGCCGAAAACCGCGCCAAGATCCCGCAGGGGGTGGTGCGCGACCTGCTCGGCAAGGTGTTCGACCAGCTCTACACCAGCTCCGAGCGCGACAAGTTCCGCACCCGCCTCGAGCGCACCGCCGACGGCAAGGGCACGGAGATCTACGTCAGCCACCGCGGCATGCAGGAGGTCTACACCAGCGGCCGCGATCCGGTGTCGGGCGCGCCCGGCCAGACTGCGTGGGCGCCGCGCGATACCGACCCCGAGCTGGAGGCCGAATTCCTCCGCCGCCTGATGGTGCGCCTGGGCTCGACGGTCGAGCAGGCGAAACAGGCCGCCGCCGGCGGCGTGCCGCAGTTCCGTGCCGAGCTGAAGAAGGGCAATGCCGGCGTCGAGGCGCTGCAAGTGCTCGAGCCTTTCGACCGCGCGTGGCGGCGCGTCGGCCTCGCCCTCGACCGCGTCGGCTTCACCGTCGAGGACCGCGACCGGCAGAAAGGCGTGTACTTCGTGCGCTACGCCGATCCCGAGGCCGAATCGAAGGACGGCTTCTTCTCGCGCATGTTCGGCAGCGACAAGAACAAGGCCGAGCAGTACCGCGTGCAGGTGATGCAGGCCGGCGCCAACAGCCAGGTCAACGTGCTCGACCGCAACGGCGGGTCCGACAGTTCCAAGACGGCGCAGCGCATCCTGTCGCTGCTGCACGAGCAGCTCAAGTAGTCGTTGCGTTTCGCGTCGCTCGCCAGCGGCAGCAAGGGCAACTGCCTGGTCGCCGAAGCGGCCGGCACGCGCGTGCTGATCGATTGCGGCCTCGGCCTGCGCGACACCGAGCGGCGCCTGGCGCGCCTCGGCCTCGAGCCCGGCGGCATCCGGGCGATCCTCATCACCCATGAGCACGGCGACCATGCATCGGGGGCCTTCGATTTCGCCGCTGCGCACGGCGCGGAGGTGTTTCTCACGCACGGAACGCTGGCGGCATTGAAGTCTGAAAAGGCATTGTTGTCCAAGAAAATTACCTTTTTAAACGCAAAAGAGAAATTCGCGATCGATGGTATTGAGGTCGTGCCATTCACCGTGCCGCACGACGCCCGCGAGCCGGTGCAGTACGTGCTCTCCGACGGCGGCGCACGGCTCGGCGTCCTCACCGACATCGGCGTGTCGACGCCGCACGTGGAGCAGACGCTCTCGGGCCTCGAGGCGCTGGTGCTGGAGTGCAACTACGACCGCGACTTGCTGTGGAACGGCGCCTATCCGCGCTGGCTGAAGGAGCGCATCGGCGGGCCTTTCGGGCACCTCGACAACCGCGATTCTGGCCGCCTGCTCGCGGCGCTCGACCGCTCGCGCCTGAAGCACGTGATCGGCGCCCATCTCTCGCAGCAGAACAACCGCCCGGCGCTGGCGCGCACGGTACTCGCCGAGGCGCTCGGCTGCGAGGAGAGCTGGGTGGGCATCGCCACCCAGGAAGAGGGCTTTGCCTGGCGGGAAATCTAGGCCCTAGAGGCCGGCAGTGGAGCTCGCCACGGCGGGAAACGACGCCGCCCAGATTTCCTGGAAGCGGCCGCGCATCGCCAGCGCCTCGGTGTCGTCGTTGAGCCCTACTGCGCCGCGCATCAGCGCTGCCACCGGTCGACGCACGTAATGCGCGGCGTCGAGCACCAGGAAGGCGTCCTGCACCTCGCGGATTTCCTCGTGCGTGCGGTTGATCTGGATGGCGTGCGAAAAGCGCGCCAGCAGCGCCATGGCGCGCGGGCAATAGCGCGTCAGGTGGTCGGTCTCGTGCAGCACCAGGAACAGGCGCCGCGTGCGGCTGGCGAGCAGAAAGCGCTCAAGAGCGGCGATGCGCGCGGGGTCGTTCAGCCGCAGCGCCTGGCCGTCGGGATCGAAGATGCGCAGCTCGCGCCCGGTCTGCTCGAGCAGCCGGTCGACGGCCGCATCGAAGCCCGCGCGCGTATCGAACTGCTCGTAGATCGCCTCAGTCATCGTGCCGTTCCAGGTGGACGTAGCCCGAGCGCCGCCATTGTCCGACCATTGTCGCGATCCCGGCAAGTCGGGTGGCGTTGATTTCGCGCCGGTCGGCAAACTCCCGCATCGCCGGCCGCAGGCGCGCCGGCACCGCCACCGTGTCGCCGTTGAGGAAGAAAAGCGGCCCCGAATAAAGCAGCTGTGACTTCGGGTCGAGCCGCATCCACCTGCCACGCGCCGGACGCGGGCGGTAGACCACGTGATGCTTGGGCAGGGTCAGGTATTCGCCGAGGAAGCGGATGGTGTCGCCGCGGGACCAACGGATCTTCTGCAGAAGTCGATCGGTAAAAGAAATCATTGGTTGCGGAATGGAGGCGGGCGCACGGGCCGGTGTCAGGCGCGGGTCGCCGAAGGCCGCGTCCGGCATGCCGCGCTCGTGAAGAAAATCGAGGAACGCCGCACCGAGTTCGGCGCCGCGCGGCGCGCGAAAGCCCACGGAGTAGGTGGTGCAATCCTCGAGCGCCACGCCGTCGTGCTTCCAGCCGGGCGGCAGGTAGAGCAGGTCCCCCGGTTTTGACAAAAAGATATTCTTCGAACCGTGGGGTGGCCACACCGTCCACTTGCGCACCCCGCAGCCCTGGATCAGGAATACGTCGTAGGAATCCACGTGCGGGCCGACGCCGCCGCCCGGCGAGGCATAGCTCACCATCACGTCGTCGAGGCGCGCCTGCGGAATGAAGTCGAAGCGCCGCAGCAGCCGGTCGGCCGCCGCGAGCTGCAGGTTGACGCCGCTCACCAGCAGGCTGGCATTCTTCTTTGCAATGAATGCCTTTCTGAAAGGTCCGTGCGTGGTTTCCCACTTGTTACCGTGGCGTTGCACCAGGCGGGATTCGACGTCGGTGCGCGCGGCGAGAGCGGTGAGCGCACTTTTGCCGGGCATGCCGATGATCGGTGGCAGTGCGGCAGGTACGAAAAGCGGGCGCTTCTGCCAGTGGCGCCGCAAGAATTCGCGCGGCGTCAAACCTCCCAGCAACGGTGAACGCATGTGACGATTCTAAGGCTAGCGAAGCTGCAAACAATCTGCATAGAATCGACGCCAATGCTCCAGCCGGGACAAGCCGCGCCGTCCTTCGAACTTCCCGACGCCGACATGCAGCCGGTCAGTCTGTCGACGTTCAAGGGGAAAAAGCATGTCGTGCTTTATTTCTACCCGCGCGACGGCACGCCCGGCTGCACCATGGTGACCACCGAGTTCTCGGATCACGAGGACGATTTCGGCAAGCACGACTGCGTGGTGTTCGGCGTGTCACCCGACGATTGCCTGACGCACGCCGACTTTCGCGACCGCAACGGCGTCACCATCGCGCTGCTCTCGGACCCGGAGGGCGAGGTGTGCCGCCAGTACGGCGTGTACCGCGAGAAGGACACCGAGGGCGCGCGCCGCGAATGCCTGGTGCGCTCGACCTTCGTCATCGACAAGAAGGGCGTCATCCGGCACGCGGCCTACGACGTCAATCCGCGCGGCCACGCCGCTCAGGTGTTCGATCTGGTGCGAAGACTGCGCGCGTAAGCAGGCTCCTGCATACCTAGCTGAGCGCGGAGTATCATTGCCCCTGGAGGGGGCATGGTCGCAGACATCCTGTCGTACGGAATAGGGACGCTCACCGCGTTCGTGGTGGTCGCGGGTCTGGCGTTCGTGTTCATCCGCGATATCACGCAGAAAAAACACAGCGTGCTGCGTAATTACCCGATCGTCGGGCGGTTGCGCTACTTCTTCGAAGAACTCGGCGAGTACTTCCGGCAGTATTTCTTCTCCGGCGACCGCGACGAGATGCCGTTCAACCGCGCTACGCGCGGCTGGGTCTATCGCCTGGCGAAGAACGAAGGCGGCGTGATCGGCTTCGGCTCGACCTACGACCTGCACCAGCCGGGCGCGCTGATCTTCGTCAACCATCCGTTTCCGGTGCTCGAGGAGGAGCGGCTGCCGACGCCGTCGCTGATCCTCGGCGAGGGCTATTGCAAGCAGCCGTTCGAGGCGCGCTCGATCGTCAACATCAGCGGCATGAGCTTTGGCGCCATCTCGGCGCCGGCGGTGCGCTCGCTGTCGCGCGGCGCAGCGGTCGCCGGCTGCTGGATGGACACCGGCGAGGGCGGCCTGTCGCCTTACCACCTGGAGGGCGGCTGCGACATCATCATGCAGATCGGCACTGCCAAGTACGGCGTGCGCGATTCGCACGGCAACCTGTCCGGCGACCGGCTGGTCGAGCTCGCGCGCGCCGTCAAGGCGTTCGAGATCAAGCTGTCGCAAGGCGCCAAGCCCGGCAAGGGCGGCGTGCTGCCCGGCAAGAAAGTCACCGCCGAGATCGCGCAGATCCGCGGCATTCCCGAGGGGCGCGATTCGATCAGCCCCAACCGCCATCGCGACATCTCCAACATGAACGAGCTGCTGGAGAAGATCAACTGGATGCGCGAGCTCACCGGCCGGCCGGTGGGCGTGAAGACCGCGGTGGGCGGCTGGCGCTTCATGAACGACATGGCGGAGATCATCCACCGCCGCGGCATGGAGTTCGCTCCCGATTTCCTGGTCATCGACGGCGGCGAGGGCGGCTCGGGGGCGGCGCCGCAGGCGCTGGCCGATCACATGGGTCTGTCCATCGAGGAAGCGTTGCCGCGCGTCGTCGACGCGCTGATCGAGACCGGCCTGAAGAGCCGCGTGCGCGTCGTCGCCTCCGGCAAGATCGTCACCTCGGCGCGCGCGGCCTGGGCGCTTTGCGTCGGCGCCGATTTCATCAACACCGCGCGCGGCTTCATGTTCTCCCTCGGCTGCATCCAGGCGCTGCGCTGCCACCAGAACACCTGCCCGACCGGCGTCACCACCCACAACAAGCGCCTGCAGCGCGCGCTGGTGGTGGAGGAGAAATACCTGCGCGTCGCCAACTACGCCAACAACATGAACCGCGAGATCGACATGATCGCGCACTCCTGCGGCGTGCGGCACTCGCGCGAGCTCAAGCGCGAGCACGTGCGCATCGTGCAGGCGAGCGGGCAGTCGATCGCGATGAACATGCTCTACCCGTACCCGGAGCCGAAAGCGAAGATGAAGGTCGCTTGACGAGGCTGCATGCCGACTGAGCACCGCGCCGAAGCGCGCAGCGCCGGACTGCATTACGTCACCGACGGCCTGCGCGGCATCACGCGCAGGCGCACCGGAACCGGCTGGGCCTATTACACGCCGCGCGGCGTGCGCATCACCGACGAAAGCGCGCGCACGCGGCTCAACCGCCTCGCCATTCCGCCGGGCTGGTCCGACGTCTGGATCTGCCCGGATCCGGACGGGCACATCCAGGCCACGGCGCGCGACGCGCGCGGGCGCAAGCAGTATCGCTACCACCCGTCTTACCGCGAGGCGCGCGACCGCTCGAAGTTCAAGCGCATGCTGGAATTCAGCGAGGTGCTGCCGCGCCTGCGCGAGCGCATCGAGCGCGATCTGCGCGCGCCTGACCTCAGCCGCAAGCAGCTGCTCGCGACCGTGGTGCGCCTGCTCGATCGCACGCTGATCCGCGTCGGCAACGACGAGTACGTGCGCGAGAACAAGTCCTACGGCCTCACCACGCTGCGCCGGCGCCACGTCAAGGTGCAGGGCGCGACGCTGCGCTTCGAGTTCCGCGGCAAGAGCGGGGTGGACCACACCATTGCGCTGGACGACCCGCGCCTTGCGCGCATCGTGCAGCGCTGCCGCGACCTGCCGGGACAGCAGATGTTCCAGTACCTCGACGCGGCGAAGAAGCGCCACTCGGTGGAGTCGGACGACGTCAACGTCTATCTGAAGGAGCTCACCGGCCGCGACGTCACCGCCAAGGACTTCCGCACCTGGGGCGGCACCATGACCGCGGCGATGGAGCTGCGGTTCATGGGCGTAGCGGAGAGCCGGCGCAAGGCCGACCACAACATCATCAAGGCGATCGACAAGGTGGCCGTGCGCCTGGGCAACACGCGCTCGGTCTGCCGCAAGTTCTACATCCACCCGGCACTGCTCGAGGCCTACCTGATGGGCGAGATCGTGCCGCAAGCTGAAGTCCTGAAGAAGAACGCGCGGCGCGACAAGCCCGGCGCCGCGCTGCGCCGCGACGAGGTGCTGGTGCTGCAGTTCCTGCAGGACCACCTTTGACCGGCGCCGGCGTGCGCTGCGTGCTCAGGAAGTAAGCCAGGAATTCCACAAGCGCCGGGCAGGCTCGATCACCTCGTTCGCGGTCAAGCCGACGGGCCCGGTTCCGGCACGCACCAGTTCATCCGCCGCGGCGCCGTGCAGGTGCGTGCCCAGGACCAGGGCCGACTCTCCCGTATAGTGCTGCGCCAGCAGCGACCCGAGCAGGCCCGCCAGCACGTCGCCCATGCCGGCGCTCGCCATGCCGGAATTGCCCGTCGTGTTGACGAACCAGTGCCCGTCGCGCGCCACCAGGATGCTGCCGTTGCCCTTGAGCACGACGTGCGCATTGAAATGCTTCGACAGCGCCCGCGCCGCCGCCACCCGGTCGCCCTGGACGGCGGAGATCCCTTCGCCGAGCAAGGTTGCCGCCTCGCCCGGATGCGGCGTCAGGAGCGTTTCGGCGCCACGCCGTGAACAGGCTTCCCGCAGGGATGGGCTGTGTGAAATCAGATTCAAGGCGTCGGCGTCGAGCACGCAAGGGATGTCGCTCGCCAGTGCCGCGCCGACCAGCGTCTCGGCGCGCTCGCCCTGGCCGAGACCGGGACCGACCACCAGCGCGTCCAGGTCAAGCCCGAGTACATCATCGGCGTGCCGAAGCATCAATTCCGGAGCACCAAAATCGACTTTGACTGTGTTTTCTTCCAGTAATCCAACATAAACCCGCCCGACGCCGAGCTTCAATGCAGCGCGCCCGGCAAGCAGGGCGGCGCCATTCATGCCCGCTGCACCGCCGAGCACGCCGAGCGATCCCGCCATGCCTTTATGGAAATTCCTCGGTCTTTTCCTTGCAGCGAAAAGAGTAGGTTCAGCGACCCAGGCCGACGGCGGCAGCAGCTTGCGGACTTCAAGTTCGAGATCTGCAACGCTGAGTTGGCCGCAGTAATCCGGGCCGTCGAGCGTCAGCAGGCCGGGCTTGAGGGCGATGAAGGTGACGGTATGGCTCGCGCGCACTGCGCGCCCCATCACTTTTCCGGTGTCGGAATGCAGGCCGCTCGGAATATCGAGCGCGAGCACCGGGCAGCCTTGCCGGTTGGCGTAGTCGACGAGCTTCGCATAGTCGCCGTCGATGTCGCGCGCGAGCCCGATGCCGAATAGCCCGTCCACCACCAGGCCCCAGGATTTTTCAGGAATGTCCTTCGCGCTCTTCACCAGGGCAACACGGAAGAATTTTTCCTGGAGAAGCTGCGCGACCACTTGCGCGTCGCCGCCGTTATTGCCGGGACCGGCGAGAATCAGTACGTCCTTTGACGTGTCGGAGGCGATCTTCGCCGCGAGTTCCGCGGCGGCAGCGCCGGCGCGCTGCATCAGCGGTGGCGTGACGCTGCCGGCGGCCGCTTCGATGCGGCGGATGTCGGCGGTGAGGTAGACCGGGCCGCGCGTCATTTCTTCGACACGCCGATCAATACATCGGGCAGCCAGGTGGCAAGGTCCGGGAACACGGTGATCAGCGCGATGCACAGCACCATCATGAAGAAGAAGGGCAGCGAGGCGAGCGCGACGTAATTACTGTCGCGCCCGGTCATGGTCTGCAGCACGAAGATATTGAAGCCGAGCGGCGGCGTCAGCTCGGCGATCTCGACCAGCAGCACGATGAAGATGCCGAACCACACCAGGTCGAAGCCCGCCTTCTCGACCATCGGGATGACGATCGAGGTGGTGAGCACGATCATCGAGACGCCGTCGAGCGCGGTGCCGAGCAGGATGTAGACGCCGGCGAGGATCGCGATCAGCATGTAGCGGTTGGGCGCGAGCGAAGCGACCCATTCGGCCAGCGCGCGCGGGATGCCGGTGAACGCCATGCAGGAGGAAAGGAAGGACGCGCCCGCCAGGATGAACATGATCATGCAGGACAGGCGCGTCGCGCCCATCAGGCTGGCCCAGAAGCTTTCGCGATTGAGGCCGCCCGACCACCAGGCGATGGCGAGCGCCCCCAGCACGCCGTAGGCCGCCGCCTCGGTGGCCGTCGCCCAGCCGATCACCATCACCCAGACGATGAACACGATGAGCACCATGCAAGGCACCAGGTGCCTTGCCTTGTAGAGCTTTTCCGAGAACGTCGTTTTCATTTCGGCGGGGGGCGTCTTGTCCGGGTTGAGCAGCGCCCAGACGATGATGTAGCCGGAAAACAGCGCCGTCAGCACGAAGCCGGGAATGAACCCGGCGAGGAACACCTTGATGATCGACACCTCGGCGGCGACCGCGTACACCACCATGATGATCGACGGCGGCAGCAGGATGCCGAGCGTGCCGGCGGCGGCGAGCGAGCCGAGGCAGGTCTTCTCGTCGTAGCCGCGGCGCTTGAGCTCGGGCAGCGCCACCTTGACGGTGCCGAAGATCGCGCAGCCGAGGATGTTGACGTGCATCAGCCGGCCCGGCAGCCAACCGAGCCAGGGCGCCAGGCCCTCGAACATCTCCTCCGAGAGCTTGGTGCGGAACAGGATCTCGCCCATCCAGACGAACATCGGCAGCGCGGCGAGTGTCCAGGAGGCGCTCGAGCCCCAGAAGGCCTGGAACAGGTTGACGTCGGGCGGCGTGCTGGTGAAGAACTGCAGCCCGAACCAGGCTACCGCCGCGAGCGCAATGGCGATCCATACGCCGCCGATCAGCAGCAGCAGCAGCAGCGCGAACAGGATCAGCCCGATCTCGAGCGGCGACACTAGACCGACTCCGAAAAATCGCCCGCGGCGCGGCGGGCCTCTTCAGCGCGTTGATAACTTGGTTTTTGTTTTTTGATGACAACAACCAATTCATCCACGACGGCGACGAGGAAAATCAGCATGCCGGCGACGAAGCACATCTGGGGGATCCAGATCGGGATGCGGATGATGCCCTGCGCCACCTCGTGGAATTTCCAGCTCGCGTAGACGAAGCGCGCCACCGCCCACATCATGTAGAGGCCGAAGGCCGTGGTCACGCCGAGCGCGAAGAGCTCCGCCATCCAGCGCCAGCGTCCCTTGAGGAGGTCGAGCCAGAGGCCGACGCGCACCAGCTCGCCGTGGCGGAACGTATGCGCAACCGCGAGGAAGGCGCAGGCCGCGCACAGCCAGGCGGTGACGTCGTCCGCGCCCTGGATCGGGATGCCGACGACGCGCGAGAGCGAGGCCGCCATCATCACGACGAAGATGCCGGCAAGGCAGAGCGCCGCGAGGACGCCCGCCCCGTCGTAGAGGCGGTCGAGAAACCGCCTCAAGCCGCTACTTTCCGCGGTAGGCCTTGAGGATCGCCTGGCCTTCGGCGCCGGCGGACTTTTCCCATTCCGCGGCCATCTGCTCGCCGACCTTGCCGAGCGCCGCCTTCAGCTCCGCGCTCGACTCGGTCAGCGTCACGCCGTTCTTGGCGAGGGCTTCGTCGCCTTCCTTCTCGCGCGCCTTGGACATCTCCCAGCCGCGCGGCTCCGCCGCGGCCGCGGCCTTGAGGATGCCGTCCTGCTGGTCCTGCGGCAGGCGGGCGAAGGCGCGCTCGTTGACCACCACGACGTTCTTCGGATTCCAGGCGTTGGTCCGGGTGTAGTTCTTGACGAACTCCCAGGCCTTGGTCGCGGTTCCGGTCGCCGAAGAGGTAACCATCGCGTTCATCGCGCCGGTGGAGAACATCTGCGGCACGTCGGAAACCTGCACCTGGATGCCGGTAGCGCCCAGCAGCTCGGCGAGGCGCGAGGTGAGCGGGCTGTAGGTGCGCATCTTCAGGCCCTTCAATTCGGCCGAATTCTTCAGCGGATCCTTCGTGTACAGCCCCTGGCCGGGCCAGGCGACCGAGTAGAGGAGCTTGAGGCCGCGGCCCTGGAGCTTCTTCTCCAGCACCGGCTTCTGCGCCTGGTAGAACTTCCACGCGGCGTCGTAGCCCGCGGCGACAAAGGGCACGTTGTCGGCGGCGAACACCGGGTCTTCGTTGGCGAACTGGCCGAGCAGGAACTCCGCGATGTTGACCTGGCCGGTCGACACCGCGCGCAACGTGTCCGCGTGCTTGATGAGCGCCTGGTTGGCGTGCACCGTGATTTCGATGCCGCCGTTGGTGAATTTCCTGACGTCGTCGGCGAAGGCCTTGACGTTGCGCGTGTGGAATTCGCCGTCGCTGTAGGGCGTCGGCATGTCCCATTTGGTCTGCGCCTGAGCGGCGCCGCCGAAAGCGAGCGCGGCCGCCAACAGAGTGATTTGGAGCTTCATTTAGAAATCCTCCCGGAGAACCGCAAATCTTAGCCTAATTCACTCAGCACGATGTCGGCCAACGCGAGCGACGCGGTCAACCCGGGAGATTCGATGCCGAAAAGATTCACCAGCCCGGCAACGCCGTGCGCGCGCGGGCCCTGGATCGCGAAGTCGGCGGCGGGCTCGCCGGGTCCCACGGTCTTGGGCCGGATGCCCGAGTATCCAGGAAGCAGCGCGCCATCGGGCAGCCCGGGCCAGTAGCGGCGGATGGCGGCGTAGAAGCGCTCGGCGCGCTGCGGGTCGACGGCGTAGGAAATGCCTTGCACCCACTCCACATCGGGCCCGAAGCGCGCCTGGCCGGCAAGGTCGAGCGTGACGTGCACGCCAAGCCCGCCGGGCTCGGGCACCGGATAGACCAGGCGCGAGAACGGATTCTTGCCGCTCAGCGAGTAGTAATTGCCCTTCGCATAGAGCTCTCTTGGAATGAATTTCCTTTCAAAACCATGGATACCCCCGGCAACGGTCGGGGCGCGCAGCCCGGCACTGTTCACCAGAATGGAAGCAAAGACGGGGTCTGCGCTTTCCACCTCAATCACAAAGCCGTTGCTTTGAAAAACGGCTTTTTTCATGGGACTCCTCAGCGCCAGCATCGCCCCGTGTGCCTCGGCGTCGCCGAGGTAGGCGAGCATCAGCGCATGGCTGTCGACGATGCCGGTCGAGGGCGAGTGCAGCGCCGCGACGCAGGACAGCTCGGGTTCCATGGCGAGCGCTGTTTCTCGCGTCACCGGGGCCACGTCGGCAACGCCGTTTGCATGCGCCTGCAGTCGAAGGGTTTCAAGGGACGAGAGCTGCTTTTCGTCGGTGGCGATAATCAGTTTGCCGCAGCGGCGGTGGGGGACGCCGTGCGAGGCGCAGTACTCATAGAGAAGACGCCGGCCTTCCACGCAGCTGCGCGCCTTCAGGGAGCCCTTCGGGTAGTAGATGCCGGCGTGGATCACCTCGGAGTTCCGCGAGCTGGTGTGCGTGCCGATCGCGTTTTCGGCCTCGAGGATTACCACCTCGCGGCCGGACAGGGCGAGGGCGCGCGCTACCGCGAGGCCGACGACCCCCGCGCCGATCACGACTGCGTCAAGCTTTTCCACGCGCCAGCCGCCTCTCGAAGACGAGCGCCCCGATCCCGGCAAGCGCCGCGACCGCCGCCATCGGCCGGGCGGTGCCGTCGAATGCGGCGCCCAGCGCGGCGCTGATGATCGCGCCGGCGGTGAAGCCGATCGCACCGATCAGGGATGAGGCGCTGCCGGCCGACTGGGGAAAAGGCGTCAGCGCCGCCGCCATGGCGTTGGGCGCGATCAGCGCCGTGCCAAAAAGCAGCACCATGAAAGGCAGGACCACCGCGAGCCAATGGCCGATGCCGAGCCAGGCGAGGGCGGCGGCCGTGACGCCGGCGCCGCACATCAGGACTGCGCCTAGCCGGAGCAGCCGCGCGATGCCCAGGCGCATCACCAGGCGACTCGCGGCCCAGGCGCCGCAAATCTGTCCGAGCATCACGAGCGCGAACATCAGCCCGTAGGTCACCGTGGACACGCCGAGCCCGCGTACCAGCGTGAACGCCGAGCTCGAAATCCAGGACAGCACGCCGATCTGCGCGCACAGGATCAGGAGGAAAGGCGCGACGAAGCGCCGGTCGCTCAGGATGCCGAAAAAGGTGCGCGCGATGTCGGACGGATGCGCCGAGCGCCGCTCAGCCGGGGCGGTTTCGGGCAGGCTGCCGAGCGAAGCAAGCAGCACCGCTGCTACCACGGCCACGCCAAGCAGCACCGCATGCCAGCCCAGGGCGCCAGTCAGCAGCGCGCCGGTGACCGGCGCGGCGAGCGGCACCACGCTGAAGACGATCGTCATCCGGGCCAGCAGCCGCGCCGCTTGCTCGTGGACATGCAGATCGCGCACGATGGTGCGCCCGATCAGCGCGCCGCTCGACATGCCCAGGCCCTGCGCGAGGCGGACCGCGGCGAGCGTGGCAACCGACTCCATCCAGGCGCCGAGCAGCGAAGCCGCCAGCGTGATGAGCAGGCCCGCCAGCAACACCGGCTTGCGTCCATAGCGATCGGAGAGCGGGCCCCACAGCAGCTGGCCGGCGGCGAGCCCGATGAAGTAGGTGGTGAGCGTGAGTTGCGCGGCGGCGACCGGCGCGCCCAGCGCGCGCGCGATTTCCGGCAGCGCCGGGACGTACAGATCGGTGCCGAGCGCCGGCAGCGCGATCATGACGCCGAGCAGCACCGTCAGCCGGAGAGAAGTTTCTTTGTTATTCAAGTTAGCATTCGATTCTAATGGGCTGGCAATTCTGGATCGATCGCGGCGGCACGTTCACCGACATCGTCGCGCGCCGGCCTGACGGCCGGCTGCTCACGCGCAAGCTGCTGTCGGAGAACCCGGGGCGCTACCGCGATGCCGCCATTGCCGGGATCGGGGAAATCCTTTCTGCCGAGAAAAATAAAACCATCGATTGCGTCAAGATGGGGACCACCGTCGCCACCAACGCGCTGCTCGAGCGCAAGGGCGAGCGTACCGCGCTGTTCATCACGCGCGGCTTCCGCGACGCGCTGCGCATCGCCTACCAGAACCGGCCGCGGCTGTTCGACCGCCACATCGTGCTGCCCGAGATGCTCTACGAGAAGGTGTGGGAAGTGGAGGAAAGGGTGGGGGCAAGGGGAGAACTGCTGCTGCCGTTGAACCTGGAAAAGCTCCTGCTTGACCTGAAACAAGCCAGAAAAAAGGGATTCCAGTCGATCGCCATTGTCTTCCTGCATGGCTATCGCTTTGCCGCTCACGAAAACCGGGCAGCCGAGCTCGCGCAGCAGGCCGGATTCACGCAGATCTCGGTCTCGAACAAGGTCAGTCCGCTGATGAAGCTGGTCGGGCGCGGCGACACCACGGTGGTGGACGCCTACCTGTCGCCGATCCTGCAGCGCTATGTCGGCCAGGTGGCGGGCGAGCTCGAAGGGGTGCGTCTGTTCTTCATGCAGTCGAACGGCGGCCTGACCGACGCGCGCCGCTTCCAGGGCAAGGATGCGATCCTCTCGGGCCCCGCGGGGGGCGTGGTCGGCGCAGTCCGCGCCGCCGGCGCCGCCGGCTTCGAGCGCATCATCGGTTTCGACATGGGCGGCACCTCGACCGACGTGTCGCACTATGCGGGCGAGCTCGAGCGCGAATTCGAGACGCGCGTCGCCGGCGTGCGCATGCGCGCGCCCATGATGAGCATCCACACCGTGGCGGCGGGCGGCGGCTCGATCCTGCATTTCGACGGCGCGCGCTACCGCGTCGGGCCCGATTCCGCCGGCGCCAACCCGGGCCCGGCGAGCTACCGGCGCGGCGGCCCGCTCACCGTCACGGACGCCAACGTCCTGCTCGGCAAGATCCAGCCCCTGCATTTTCCGCAGGTCTTTGGCGTGCGGGGAAATATGCCGCTGGATGTTCAGGTGGTGAAAGGCAAATTCCTTGAACTGCAGCAGCACATCGATGACGGACGCTCGATCGAAGAGATCGCCGAAGGCTTCGTCAACATCGCGGTGGGCAACATGGCCAACGCGATCAAGCACATCTCGGTGCAGCGCGGCCACGACGTCACCGGCTACACCCTGTGCTGCTTCGGCGGCGCGGCGGGCCAGCACGCCTGCCTGGTGGCCGATGCGCTCGCCATGACACGGGTATTCATCCATCCGCTCGCCGGCGTGCTCTCGGCCTACGGCATGGGCCTCGCGGATCAACTGGCGATGCGGGAGCGCACGTTGGAATCGGTTTTGACTGCGAAGGCGTCGAAAGCAATCGAAACAGCGGTGGCCGAGCTTTCCCTGGAGGCGAAAAGCGACCTGATGACCCAGGGCGTGGCCGCCGAGGCGATCAGCGTCGTGCGGCGCGTGCATCTCAAGTACGAAGGCACCGACACGGCGCTGCCCGTGGCGCTCGGGCCGATCGAGAAGATGACGGCACAGTTCGAGGCGGCTTACCGCCAGCAGTTTTCCTTCCTGATGCCTGGCAAGCCGCTGATCGTCGAAGCGGTATCGGTCGAGGCGGTGGCGAAGGGCGAGGTGATGGACGACACGCCGGTTGCCGCGAAAAAGGACTTCAAGTCCGTCGAAACAGTGAAGGTCTTCACCTGCGGGAAATGGCGGGAAGCGCCCCTGTACCGCCGCGAGGATCTGGGCCCGGGGGGGCGCATCGACGGCCCGGCGATCATTGCCGAGGCCAATGCGACGACGGTGGTGGAGCCCGATTGGTTTGCGCTGGTTTCTTCCAAAAATCATCTGATTCTCGAACGAGCGAAGCAGCGGAAGAAAGAATTCGCCGTCGGCACCCAGGTCGACCCGGTGATGCTCGAGATCTTCAACAACCTCTACATGTCGATTGCCGAGCAGATGGGGCTGCGCCTGCAGAACACCGCGTACTCGGTGAATATCAAGGAGCGGCTCGATTTTTCCTGCGCGCTGTTCGACGGCGAGGGCAACCTGATCGCCAACGCGCCGCACATGCCGGTGCACCTCGGCTCGATGGGCGAGTCCATCAAGACCGTGATGCGGCTGAACGCCGGGCGCATCAAGCCCGGCAACGTCTATGTCCTCAACGCGCCCTATAACGGCGGGACGCATCTGCCCGATGTCACGGTCATCACTCCGGTATTTCAAAATAAAAACATCCTGTTTTACGTCGGATCGCGCGGCCACCACGCCGACATCGGCGGCATCACCCCCGGCTCGATGCCGCCCGGCTCGCGGGTGGTCGAAGAAGAAGGGGTCCTGATGGACAACGTCCTGCTGGTGGAGGAGGGCCGCTTTCGCGAGGCGGAGACGGTCGCGTTGCTGACCTCCGGGAAATACCCGGTGCGCAACGTGCAGCAGAACATTGCCGACCTGCGCGCGCAGGTTGCGGCCAACGAGAAGGGGGTGCAGGAGCTGAACCGCATGGTCGAGCACTTCGGCCTCGACGTGGTGCGCGCCTACATGCGGCACGTCCAGGACAACGCCGAGGAGTCGGTGCGGCGGGTGATCGAGGTGTTGAAGGACGGCGAATTCGAGCTGCCGATGGACAGCGGGGCGACCATCAAGGTCAGGATCTCCATCCGGAAAAAGGAAAGGTCGGCCCTCATCGACTTTTCCGGAACCTCGCCCCAGCAGCCGGACAATTTCAACGCGCCCGCGGCGGTGTCGATGGCCGCCGTGCTCTACGTCTTCCGCACGCTGGTGGATGACGACATTCCGCTCAACGCCGGCTGCCTCAAGCCGCTCGAGGTGCGCATTCCCGACGGATCGATGCTGCGGCCGCGCTACCCGGCGGCGGTGGTGGCCGGCAACGTCGAGACCTCGCAATGCGTCACCGACGCGCTCTACGGCGCGCTCGGCGTGCTCGCTGCCTCCCAGGGGACCATGAACAATTTTACGTTCGGCGACCTGCGCTACCAGTACTATGAGACCGTCGCCGGGGGCTCCGGCGCAGGACCCGGTTTCGATGGCGCGGACGTGGTGCAGACCCACATGACCAATTCCAGGTTGACCGATCCCGAAGTGCTCGAATGGCGCTACCCGGTGCTGCTCGAAAGCTTCGAGATCCGCCGCGACTCGGGCGGTCGCGGGCGCTGGCGCGGCGGCGACGGCGCGGTGCGGCGCGTGCGCTTCCTTGCGCCGATGACAGCGGCCATCCTTTCGGGCCACCGGCGAGTGCGTCCCCACGGCATGGCGGGCGGCGAGCCGGGCCAGCCCGGCCGCAACGGCGTGGTGCGCGCCGGCGGCCGGCGCGAGGACCTCGGGCCGTTCGACCAGGCCGAAATGGCCGTGGGCGACGTGTTCGTGATCGAAACCCCCGGGGGTGGGGGCTACGGTACGCCGTCTGGACTATAAAATAGCGCGGAAAGAATGAACCCCACCGCCCGCAGAGCGTGAACCCCACCGCCATTTACTCGAAGACCGGGAAGGGCGTCCAGGAAGCCTCCGGCAAGACCAGCCTGCTGAAGCGTCCCGATCGCGCGGTGCTGTCGGCGATCGACGGCCGCGCCACCCTCGGCGACGTGGCGCAGAAGGTCGGCAAGACTTTCGACGCGGATTTCGAAAAACTGGTCGGCCAGCTGGACAAGGACGGCTTCGTGCGCGAGGTGTCGCCGGGCGTCGCGCCGGCCGCGCCGAAAGGCGCTGCTCCGGCGGCCAGGACGCCGCCCAGGCCCGCTGCGCCTGCGGCGGATCCCGGCGGCGATCTCGATTTCAGCAGTATCACGCCCGCGCCAAAACCGGCAGCGCCTCCATCGCGACCGGCCGCGCCTCCGCCAAGACCGGCAGCACCCCCGACGAGGCCGGCTGCGCCTCCACCCCCGCCACCGCGGCCCGCGGCGCCGCCCCCCGCGGCTAAGCCAGCGCCTCCCCAACAATCGGCGCTCGACAAGGCGCGCGAAGAAGCTGAGGCGCGTGCTGCTGCCGAAAAAGAAAAGCAGAAGGCCCTGGCCGAAGGCAAGGCAGTCCCCAGCGCGGATGCCGAAGCCAGGCTGCGCGCGGAAGCCGAGGCGAAGATCAAGGCGGCGCGCGAAGCGGCGGTGCGCACGGCGACCGAGGCGAAGGCCAAGGCCGACGCCGAGGCGAAGCGCGTGCGCGAAGAGGCCGAAAAGGCGAAGCGCGAGTCCGAGGAGCTGAAGCAGCGCCTGGAGGAAGAGCGCAAGGCGCGCGAGGCGGCCGAGCGCAAGGTGAAGGACGAGGCCGAGCGTGCGCGCAAGGAGCTGGACGAGGAGCGCAAGCAGCTCGACGTCGACCGCAAGAAACGCGAGGAAGAGGACCGCAAGCGCCGCGAGGAAGCGGAGCAAAAGGAGGAGGAGGATCGCACGGCGCGCCGCAAGCGCGAGGACGAAGAGGAGAAGGAGCGCCGCAAGAAGCGCGAGGAAGAGGAGCGCAAGGCCGAGGAGGAGCGCGCCGCGCGCCGCAAGCACGAGGAAGAGGAAGAGAAGGAGCGCAAGCGCAAGAAGGAAGAAGAGCGTCGCAAGCACGACGAGGAAGAGCGCAAGGCCGCCGAGGAGCGCACCGCGAAGCGCAAGCGCGAAGCCGAGGAAGAGGAGCGCAAGGCCGAAGAAGAGCGCGCCGCGCGCAAGAAGAAGCGCGACGAAGAAGAGAAAGTGCGCGCCCGCGCCGAGGAAGAGGAACGCCAGCGCCGCGCGGCGGAAGAGGAAGCCGAGCGCGAGCGTCTTGCCGCGGAAGAAGCGGACCGCCGCAAGAGCCAGGAACAGAAATCGATCGCCGAGATGACGCCGCCCAAGCCGGGCGCGCCGCAGACCCCGGCCCCGGCGGCGGGCGGCGGCGCCTTCGATTCGCTGCTCAACGACCTCGATTCGTTCGGCAAGAAAGACGACGAGGAGGACAAGGCGAGGGAAGCGGCGGAGCGCAAGTCCAAGGCGGACGCCGAGCGGCGCGAGCGCGAAGAGGAAGAGCGTCGCGCCGCCGAGGAGCGCGCGGCCGAACGCAAGCGGCAGGCCGATGAAGAGGAGCGCAAGGAAGAGGAGAAGCGCGCCGCGCGCAAGAAACAGCGCGAGGACGAAGAACGCCAGGAAGAAGAGGAGCGCAAGGCGAAGGAGAAGAAGCGCCGCGACAAGGAGGAAGCCGAGGCCGCCGAAGCCGAGGCGAAGTCCAAGAAGGAAAAAGAGAAGGAAAGAGAGCGCGAGAAGGAGAAGGAGAAGGCCGAAGCCAAGGCCCGGCAGGAAGCCGAGAAGGCCGAGGCGAAGAAGGGGAAGGAAAAGGCGCGTGCCGCCCCGTCGTCCCTGCCGCCGTCGATGCGGCGCGACCGCGAGCCCGGCCAATGGGGCAAGAAAATCACGCTGGCGTTGTTCTTGCTGCTGGTGATCGCGGTCGGCGTGGTGCACGTCATGCCGCTCGGCACCGCCGATTACGAGCGCGCGGCGAGCGAGGCGCTCGGCGTGCCGGTGAAGATCAACTCGGGGCGCATGTGGCTGTTTACCGGGCTGCAGCTGCGCCTGCAGGGCGTGACGATCGGCGAGCTCAAGCTGGCCGAGGTCACGGCGTTCCCCAGCTTCGATTCGCTGTCCGGCGACCGCAAGCTGTTCACGCGCATCGAAGTGGCCGGCGTGACGCTGCCACAGCAGGGGCTCGCAGCAGCGATGGCGAGCAAGGTGAAGGGCGAGAAATTCATCGTCGGCCGCATCGTGGTGCGCCAGATGGAACTGTCCGGCCCGCTGCCGCTGCCGAAGAACCTGGAGGCGGATATCGCGCTCGACGCCGAAGGCGCGGTGAGCTCGATTACGCTGCGCGGCCCCGACTCGCTGGTGGCCAAGCTCACGCCCAAGGGCTCGGCGATGGAATTCGATCTGAACGCCAGCGGCTTCACCATCCCGATCGCGCCCGACGTGACGCTCGGCACCTTCGGCATGAAGGGCACGGCGACGCGCAACGGCATGAGCGTCACCGAATGGGACGGCACCTACCTCAATGGCCGCCTGTCGGGCACCGCCAACGTGCGCTGGGGCAACAACTGGGTCATCGACGGCGTGATGACGGCGCGCGGCATCAACGCCGCCGTGTTCGCGCCGGCCCTGGTGTCGGAAGGCCGCGGCGAAGGCACGGCGAAATTCAGCATGAGCGGGCCCGACCCGATGGCGCTGGTGGCCGCCGGGCGCTATGACGCGAGTTTCAGGATCGATACCGGGGCGCTCGGCGGGGTCGACCTGTCGCGCGCCATCCGCACGGGAGGGCGCGAGACGGCCGGCCGCACCACCTTCACCGAGATGACCGGCCAGGCGACCTACGACCGCGGCGCGGTGTCGGCGCGCAATGTCCAGATCACCCAGGGCTCGCTCAACGCCGGCATCAGCGCCGACATCTCGCGCGACGGGGCCCTGTCGGGACGCATCGTCTCCGACGTGCGCGCCGGCTCGCAGATCCTGCGCGTCACCCTGACCATGGGCGGAACGACGAGGGATCCGCAGTTCCGGCCCTAGTGCTCCGCCTTCTCCAGCTCCGCGGGCCGCAGGCCCTGTCGGAGTTCCGGCTCGCCAAGCTCGCCGCCTCGCTCAAGAAAGTCGACGCCGGAATTCGCGCGGTCGCGGCGGAATTCCGCCACTTCGTGGAAATCGACGGTGAGCTCGCGCCGCTCGAGCGCGGCGTGCTCGAGCGCCTGCTCGATTACGGCTTTGCGGCGCCGGCCGCGCCGCCGGGACAGCTCCGGCTGGTAGTGCCGCGGCCCGGGACGATCTCGCCCTGGTCGTCCAAGGCGACCGACATCGCCCGCAACTGCGGGCTCGCGCGCGTGCGGCGCATCGAGCGCGGCGTCGCCTATTACGTCGACTCCAAGGCCGAACTCGCGCCGCTGCTGCACGACCGCATGACCGAGACAGTCCTCGGTTCCTTTGAGGAAGCTTCTTGCCTCTTCACGCACGTTCGGCCCCGACCGCTTGTCAGCATAAAAATCTCTTCATTGAAAGATGCCGATCGGCAACTCGGTCTTGCGCTGTCGGACGACGAGATCGACTACCTGCAAAAGGCTTACCGCGAGCTCGGGCGCGACCCGACGGATGCCGAGTTGACCATGTTCGCGCAGGCGAATTCGGAGCACTGCCGGCACAAGATCTTCAATGCCGACTGGATCGTCGACGGCAAAGCGCAGCCGCAGTCGCTGTTCGCCATGATCCGGCACACGCACGCGGTGAGCCCGCAGGGAACGGTGCTCGCCTATGCCGACAACGCTGCGATCCTGGAGGGCAGGATGGCCGTTCGTTTTCATCCCAATAATAAAAATACGTATGAAGGCAAGAGCGACCTCACCCACATCGTCGTCAAGTGCGAGACGCACAACCACCCGACGGCGATCGCGCCGTTTCCCGGCGCGGCGACCGGCTCGGGCGGCGAGATCCGCGACGAGGGCGCGACCGGGCGCGGCGCCAAGCCGAAGGCAGGGCTGGTGGGCTACTCGGTGTCGCACCTGCGCATTCCCGGGCAGGAGCAACCCTGGGAGACGAATGACCCGGGCAAACCGGGGCGCATTGCCTCGGCGCTCGACATCATGCTCGAAGGCCCGATCGGCGCGGCCTCGTTCAATAACGAGTTCGGCCGGCCGAATCTCTGCGGCTACTTCCGCACCTTCGAGTTCGACCGCTATGGGTATCACAAGCCCATCATGCTGGCCGGCGGCGTGGGCAGCATCTCGGCGGCGCAGTCGGCCAAGTCGATGCTCGCGCCCGGCACGCTGCTGGTGCAACTCGGCGGCCCCGGCCTGCTGATCGGCATGGGCGGCGGCGCCGCCTCGTCGATGGGCGCCGGCGCGAACATCGCCGACCTCGACTTCGACTCGGTGCAGCGCGGCAACGCCGAGATCCAGCGCCGCGCGCAGGAGGTCATCGATCGCTGCTGGCAGCTCGGCGCGGCTAATCCCATCCTCTCGATCCACGACGTCGGCGCGGGCGGCCTGTCGAACGCGGTGCCCGAGATTGCGTACGCCGCCGGGCGCGGCGCGGCCCTCGGCCTGCGCGCCATCCCGAGCGAGGACAGCGGCATGTCGCCGCGCGAGATCTGGTGCAACGAGGCGCAGGAACGCTATGTGCTCGCTGTCTCTCCTCAGCAGAGAAATCTTTTGCAGGACATTTGCGCGAGAGAACGGTGCCCGGTCGCCATCCTCGGTACGGCGACCGCGGACGGCAAGCTGGTGCTCGACGACCCGGAGTTCGGCAACCGGCCGGTCGACATCCCGCTCGCGGTGGTGCTCGGCAAGCCGCCGAAGATGCTGCGCGACGTGCGCCGGCTCGCGCCCGAATCCCGCGTGCTGTCGCTGGGCGGCGTGTCCATCCAGGAGGCGACGCATCGCGTAATGCGCCACCCGGCGGTGGCGAACAAGTCCTTTCTCATCTCGATCGGCGACCGCACGGTGGGCGGCCTTTGTTCGCGCGATCCCTGCGTCGGACCCTGGCAGGTGCCGGTCGCCGATTGTGCCGTCACGCTCGCCGATTTCGAAGGCTGCGCCGGCGAGGCCTTCGCCATCGGCGAGCGTACGCCGCTCGCGCTGATCGATGCGCCCGCCTCGGGGCGCATGGCGGTGGGCGAGGCGATCACCAATATCGCCGCCGCGGATATCCGGTCGCTTTCGAACGTCAAGCTGTCGGCGAACTGGATGGCCGCGGCCGGCGTGCCCGGCGAAGACGCAGCGCTGTTCGACACGGTCAAGGCGGTGGCGATGGAGCTTTGCCCGGCGCTCGGCGTCTCGATCCCGGTGGGAAAGGATTCGCTGTCGATGCGCACCACCTGGGACGCGAAAGACATGATCGCGCCGCTCTCCCTGATCGTCTCGGCCTTTGCGCCGGTCGGCGACGCGCGCCGCACGCTGACGCCGCAGCTACGCACCGACGCCGGCGAAAGCGAGCTGATCCTCGTCGACCTCGGCCAGGGCAAGAACCGCTTGGGCGGCTCGATCCTCGCCCAGGTCTTCTCGCAGATGGGCGAAGACTGTCCCGACCTCGATTCGCCTTTGCTTCTCAAAAACTTCTTCTCGACGATACAAAAGCTCAGGCCGCTGATACTTGCCTACCACGATCGTTCCGACGGCGGGCTGTTCGCCGCGGCGAGCGAGATGGCGTTCGCGGGGCATTGCGGCGTGACGCTCAGCCTCGATGCCATTGCCTTCGTTGGCGCGGCCGACGACGTCGATGCCTTCAAGAACGACGGCGCCGAGCAGCTGGCCGGGCGCTCGAAGGACCTGGCGCTCGCGGCGCTCTTCAACGAAGAGCTCGGCGCGCTGCTCCAGGTGCGCGCCGCCGATCGCGGCAAGCTGATGCAGGCGCTGCGCGAGGCGGGGCTCGGCGAGTGCTCGCACGTCGTCGGGCTCGTCAACCCGCGCGACGAGATCCGCGTGGTGATGAACAACCGCCCGATCTACGCCCACAAGCGCGACCACGTCCAGCGCCGCTGGAGCGAGACCAGCTTCCAGATGGCGACCTTGCGCGACAACCCCGACTGCGCGCGCGAGGAGTACGACCGCATCATCGAAGCCAATGATCCCGGTCTTTCGGTGCAGTTGACTTTTGAACCCAGGAATTTTGCAGTTCCCAAAACTGCAAGGCCCAAAGTTGCCATCCTCCGCGAGCAGGGCGTGAACGGCCAGGTGGAAATGGCCGCCGCCTTCGATCGCGCGGGATTCGAATCGGTGGACGTGCATATGACCGACCTGCATGCGGGCCGCGTATCGCTCGCCAGCTTCAAGGGCTTCGCCGCCGGGGGAGGCTTTTCCTACGGCGACGTGCTGGGAGGCGGGCAGGGCTGGGCCAAGTCCATCCTCTTCAACCCGAAGGTGCGCGAGGAATTCGAGAAATTCTTCGCGCGCAAGGACAGCTTCGTGCTGGGCGCCTGCAACGGTTGCCAGATGCTCTCGGCGCTCAAAGAACTCGTCCCTGGCGCCGAAGCCTGGCCCGCGTTCGTGCGCAATCGCTCCGAGCAGTTCGAGGCGCGCATGGTGATGGTGGAAATCGTCAAGAGCCCGTCGATCCTGTTCGCGGGCATGGAAGGCAGCCGCATCCCCATCGTCACCGCGCACGGCGAGGGCAGAGCTCACTTTGCAGATCAAAAGCAGCTCTCGTCGGCCCTGACCTGCTTGCGTTACGTCAATAACCGCGGCGAAGTCACCGACACCTACCCCTACAACCCCAGCGGCTCGCCGCAAGGGATCACCGGCCTCACCACCGCCGACGGCCGCTTTACCATCGTCATGCCCCACCCCGAGCGCGTCTTCCGATCGGTCCAAATGTCCTGGGCTCCCGACAACGCGCCCGAGGACTCGCCGTGGATGCAGATATTCCGCAATGCGCGCAGGTGGGTAGGCTAGGAGGAAATTCATGAAACAAGGATCGCTGACTCGGCAGTTATCCAGTCTGACCGGTGCGGCTGCCCTGTTGCTAGCGGGCGCAGCGACTGCGGCCGACGTGCAAGTGATGATCTCCGCCGGATTCCACGGAGTCTATAGCGAGCTCAAGCCGGCTTTCGAGCGCACCACTGGCCACCGCCTCATCACGACGCGCGGGCCGTCGATGGGCGATTCGCCGGAGGCGATTCCTGCACGCCTTGCGCGCGGCGAGCCCGCCGATGTCGTGATCATGGATGGCGCGGGTGCGGACAAGATTGGCCCGCTGGGTTTTCTGCGCGCGGACAGCCGGGTCAATCTCGCCCGCTCGCAGATCGGCATGGTGGTGCGCGCCGGTGCGGCGAAGCCGGATATCGAGAGCGTGGACGCATTCCGCAACACTCTGCTCTCGGCCAAGTCCATCGCGTTTTCGGACAGCGGCAGCGGCACCTACCTGTCCACCCAGCTGTTTGCGCAGCTCGGCATCGCGGACCAGCTTGCGGGCAAGAGCCGGAAGGTGCGCGGGCCGCCGTCCGGCGAGCCGGTGGCCGCGGTCGTGGCGCGCGGCGAGGCGGAGATCGGCTTCCAGCAGGTCCCGGAGCTGATCCATGTTCCCGGGGTGACATACGTCGGCACGATTCCGGCCGAGCTCCAGCCGGTGATCTTCTTCGTCGGGGCGCTCACCCGCACGGTGCGGGAGCCCGAAGCGGGCAGGGCGCTCATCCGCTTTCTCACCTCGCCCGAGGCAGCGCCGACCATCATCAAAGCGGGACTGTCTCCGATCGAGCGCTAGCGCAGCGCGGAGACGACGCCGCAGATTTTCCCGGGCGTCGTGAGCCAGGCCTTCTTCGCCTTGACGATGTGCTTGAGCGCGCGGCGCAGGTGCAGCAGCCGGTAGGGCTGGCCGACGATGTAGGGGTGCAGCGCGATGCCCATCACCAGCGGCTGGTCCTTCGACTGCCGGAGCATCTCGTCGAAGTTGTCGACGATCATGTTGGCGAAGTCGCGCGCATCCATCTGGCGCGCGATGATCATTGGGATGTCGTTCAGCTCCTGCGGGTAGGGAATCGACCACAACGGCCCGTGGCGCGTCTCGAGCAGCGTCGGCTGGTCGTCGTGGCACCAGTTGAGCGAGTAGCGGTAGCCCGCCTGCTTGAGGAGGTCGGGCGTGACGTAGTTCTCCGAGATCCACGGGCTCAGCCAGCCCGACGGGATCTGCCCGGATTCCTTGCCGATGCGCTCGCGGCAGTACTTGAGGAGCTCGCGCTCCCTGTCCTCGGTGAGGTCGCTCTGCCGCTCGGAGTTGGTGTGGCCGTGGCCGATCAGCTCGTCGCCGCGCCGTACGAAGGCCGCGACCACGTCGGGGCAGTAATCGTAGAGCGCGGTGTTGATGATCGCGCCGACCGGGAGCTTGAGCTCGTCGAACAGCTCCAGACAGCGCCAGACGCCGACGCGGTTGCCGTAGTCGCGCCAGGAATAGTTGAGGACGTCGGGCTCGGGGCTCTTCGGCCCGAGCGCCGCGCCCAGGCCGGCGCCGAACTCGAAGTGCTCGACGTTGAAGCCGATGTAGACCGCGAGGCGCTTGCGGCCCGGCCAGTCGTAGTTCCGGCGGTTGATGATGGCCGAGTAATCGTACCGGCCGTGGGTTTTGAGGGGGCGCTGCACCAGATCAGGGCTTGGCGTGGCCGGCGCGCACCAAAAGCCACTCGGCGCTGTCGTTCCAGACTTCCATGCGGACGATCTTGCCGTTCTTCACTACGTAGCGGTCGACGTAGCGGTTGCCCTCGAACGGGGTGCCGTCCAGCCACTCGCCGTAAAGGGTGCCGGTCTGGTAGACGGTGGTCTCCGCCGGGGTGCCGCCGGCCACCACGTGGGTCGGGCCGAACTTCTTCTTCACCCATTTGTAGCGCGCCTTGTTGAAGGCAGTGGCCTCGGCCGGGTCGTGCATCAGCCGGTTGCCGGTGAAACGGATCTCGATGTCGGGGGCGCAGTACTGCCGGGCCGAGTCGGGGTCCGGAATCATGTGCAGCCGGAGATACTCCTCGACGATTTTGACCGGGTTTTCCATGACTCAATACTAGTATGGCATGCGTCCTGCTAAGCTTGGTGAACCCATGGGAGGCCTTCCGATGAGATTTCTGATTTTTGTAATTGCAGTAGCGTTTTCTCTTCCTGTTAACAGTCAAACCATCAAGATCGGCCTGGTCACCGCGCTCTCCGGTCAGTCGGCCCGCGCCGGCGAGGCCATCACGCGCGGCCTGACGGTCGCCATCGAAGAGATCAACGCCAAAGGCGGCGTGCTCGGCAGGAAGCTCGAGCTGGTGCGGCGCGACGACGAGGCGACGCCGGCCAAGGGCGTGATCGCGGCGCGCGAGCTGCTGTTCAAGGAAAACGTGACCGTGCTGTTCGGCGGGCTGGACACGCCGGTGTCGATCGCCATCGTGCCGATCGTCAGCGAGGCGAAAACGCCTTTCATGGGACCGTGGGCCGCCGGCACGCCGATCACCCGCAACGGCACCAACCCCAACTTCGTGTTCCGCGTCTCCGCCGTCGACGAAATCGTCGACCGGGCGATGCTGCAGTACTCACAGAAGATCTTCAACGCCAAGAAGTGCGGCATGATCCTGGTGAACAATCCCTGGGGCGAGTCGAACGAGAGGGGCCTCACCGCAGCGCTCGACGCGAAGGGCATGAAGCCCGCCGGCATCGAGAAGTTCGACGGCAACGACGTCGACGTGGTGCCGCAGCTCGCGCGCCTCAAGGCCGCGGGCGCCGACTGCCTGTTCCTGGTCGGCAACGTCGGCCCCTCGGCGCAGGTGGTGAAGTCGCTCGATCGCATGGGCTGGAAACCGCCGATCGTCTCGCACTGGGGCCCGGCCGGCGGCCGCTTCACCGAGCTCGCCGGACCGAGCGCGCCGAGCGTGCACTTCATCCAGACCTACAGCTTCTTCGGCAAGCAGACGCCGGTGGGCGAGAAGGTGCTGAAGGCGCTGATGGCCAAGTACCCGGATATCAAGGGCGCCGGCGACGTTACGCCCGCGGTGGGCGTGGCCAACGCCTACGACGGCATGATGCTCACGGCTCTCGCGATCCAGGCCGCCGGCTCGACCGAGGGCCCGGCGATCCGCGAAGGCTTCTACAAGATCGGGCGCTACGAGGGACTGATCAAGACCTACGACAAGCCGTTCACGCCGGACAACCACGACGCGGTCAACGAGAACGACTACGTCTGGACCCAGTTCATCGATAATCAGATCCTGCCGGTCGGCATGAAGAAGTAGGCCGCTCTGCCTGGAAAAAGGCCGCCGCCGGCGGCCTTTTTTTATGCTCCTCACCTCATCGCTGATTTCGGGATTGGCGCTCGGCAGCATGTACGGGCTGCTGGCGCTCGGCTTCTACATCACCTACGCGGTGTCGAGCACGGTGAACTTCGCCCAGGGCAGCGCGATGATGCTCGGCGCGGTGTTCGCGTACACGTTTGCCGTGAAGTTGGGATTACCGCTTTCCATTTCCATTTCAATTTCTTTATTGCTTTGTGCCGCGTACGGCATGCTGGTCGAACTGGTCGCGGTGCGGCCCTTCGCCCGCCGCGGCTCCAACGCCTGGCTGATGGCCACCATCGCGCTCGGCATCGTCGCCGACAACACGGTGCTGTTCACGTTCGGGAAAGAGCCGCGCGGGTTCGTCATGCCCTGGGCCGCGAGCACCGTGCAGGTCGCGGGGATCAACCTCTCCGTGTTGCAGATCGCCATCCTGGCGATCGGTTTCGCGCTGTCCCTGTTGCTTTATCTATTCAAGGAAAAGACCAAGCAGGGCAAGGCCATGCTGGCGGTGGTGCAAAACCCCGACGCCGCGCGCCTGATGGGCATCAATGTGCCGGTGGCCATCTCGCTCGCCTACGCGGCCTCCGCCGTGTTCGCCGGCGCCGCGGGGATCCTGATCGCGCCGCTGTCCAACGTGCATTCCGACATGGGCACGCTGTTCGGCCTCAAGGCTTTCGCCGTGGCGATCCTCGGCGGCATCACCAGCGCCTGGGGCGTGATGCTCGCCGGGCTGATCTTCGGGCTGACCGAGTCGCTGATCACGGCGCTGCTCGGCTCCGACTACACGCAGATCCTGACCTTCACGCTGGTCATCGTGGCGCTGGCCTTCATGCCGAACGGCTTGCTTGGCCGCGCGGAGGTGAAGAAGGTATGAAGATTTTTGCTTATGCGGTGGTCTTTTTGATAGGAATTATTTTCACCGTAAAAGCAAACAGCTATTACGTCTTCATCATGGCAACGCTGGCACTCACGGCAATCGCCGGCATCGGCCTCAATGTGCTGCTGGGCCTGACAGGACAAGTGTCCTTCGGTCATGTCGGCTTCTACGCGCTCGGCGCGTATACGGTGGCCGTGCTCACCGTGACGGCCAAGTGGAGCTTCTGGGCGGCGCTGCCGGCAGCGGCGCTGATCGCGACAGTCACCGGGGCGCTCCTCGCGCTGCCGGCAGTGCGAGTGCGGGGACCGTATCTCGCGATGGTCACCATCGCCTTCGGCTTCATCGTCGAGCATCTTGCGGTCGAGTGGCGCGGCGTCACCGGCGGCCAGAACGGCATCATGGGCGTGCCCAAGCCTTCGATGTTCGGCCTTGCCTTCAGCGAGCGCGGCGTGGCGATCATGGCGATTGTCGTCGCGGCTGCCGCAACCGCTGCTTATTTCTTTATCGAAAAAAGCAAATACGGCAAGGCGATGCGGGCAGTCAAGGATTCCGAGACCGCCGCCGAGTCGATCGGCCTCGCGCCGGTGCGGGTCAAGACCGCTGCCTTCGCCATCTCCGCCGGGTGCGCGGGAGTTGCCGGCGCGTTATTCGCGCCGTTGTCGGGGTTCGTGACGCCGTCCACTTTCGCCTTTTCGCAATCCATCCTGTTCGTGCTGGTGGTGCTGATCGGCGGCGCCGGATCGGCGGCGGGGCCGCTGGTCGGCGCGGCCGTCGTCGTGCTGCTGCCGGAATTTCTCGCCGGGCTGGCGGAGTACCGGCTGCTCCTCTTCGGCGCGCTGCTGCTGGTCGTCCTGTGGATCGCCCCGGAAGGATTGGTGGGAGCGGCGCGGCGACTTTTCGCCGTTAATAAAAAAAGAATTTTCCCCGAGGAAAGAAAAATCGATCTTGCCCCCGCGGTGCGCGCCGGGCTGGAGGTGCGTGACTTGGGCATCTCCTTCGGCGGCGTGCGCGCGGCGCACGAGGTCGGGCTGGAAGCGAGCCCGGGGCAGGTGACCGGCCTGATCGGCCCCAACGGCGCGGGCAAGACCACCGTGCTCAACATGCTGAGCGGCTTTTACCGGCCCGACCACGGCACGATCCGCCTCGGCGGGCGGGAGATCCAGGGCCTGGCCGCCTGGCGCGTGGCGCGCGCGGGGGTGGCGCGCACCTACCAGACGACGCAGTTGTTCGGCTCGATGAGCGTCGCGGAAAACATCGCCATTGCCGCGGCTGCGCACCACGGGCCTGCGGTCGACGCGCTGCTCGCTTTCGTCGGCTATGCCGGCGATCCCGATGCGCGCGCCGCCGATCTGCCGCACGTCGACAAGCGGCTGGTCGAGATCGCGCGCGCGCTCGCCACGCGACCGGCGGTTCTGCTGCTCGACGAGCCGGCCGCGGGCCTCGCCGCCGCGGACAAGCGCAATCTCACGGCACTCCTGCGGCGCATCGCAGACGCCGGCGTCGCAGTCATGCTGGTCGAGCACGACATGGCGGTGGTGATGGGCATCTCCGACCAGGTGGTGGTGCTCGACGCCGGCTTGCGCATCGCTGCCGGCACGCCGGCGGAGGTGCAGCGCGATCCGGCGGTACGCAAGGCCTACCTCGGCGAGGAGCAGGAGCGCCGCACCGCGCGGCGCGAGGTCGCCGGCGAAGCGCTGCTTGAGGTTGGGCAGCTGTCGGCAGGCTATGGCGCGGAGCCGGTGCTCAAGGGGGTCGACCTAAAGGTGCGCCGCGGCGAGTTGGTGGCCGTGCTCGGCTCCAATGGCGCCGGCAAGTCGACGCTGATGCGGGCGCTTGCCGGATTGCTGCGCCCCGTGGCCGGCGGCATCGCCTTCGAAGGCAGCGACATCGTGCACGAGCCGGCGCACCGGGTGGCTGCGCGCGGCATTGCGCTGGTGCCGGAGGGGCGCCAGGTGTTTGCCGAGCTGTCGGTGCTCGACAATCTTTTGCTCGGTTCTTTCCTCAGAAAAAAGCCTGAACCAGGAGAAATTGAAAAAATGCTGGACCGCTTTCCCCGTCTGCGCGAGCGCCTGCACCAGCGCGCGGGGCTGCTCTCCGGCGGCGAGCAGCAGATGCTCGCCATCGCGCGCGGCCTGATGGCGCGGCCGCGGCTGCTGCTGCTCGACGAGCCGTCGCTCGGCCTCGCGCCGCAGGTGATCAACGATCTGTTCTCGGCGCTCGAGCGGCTGCGCGCGGAAGCCGCGACCATCCTGCTCGTCGACCAGATGGCGGGACTCGCGCTGGCGCTCGCCGACCGCGCCTACGTCATCGAGGACGGGCGCATCGCCGCCTCGGGCGCGGCAGGCGAAATCGCCGCCGACGGCGCGCTGGCGAAAGCGTATCTCGCAGTAGACTAGGCCGATGGGGGAGGTCCTGATCGTCGGCGGCGGCATCGGCGGACTCACGCTCGCGCTCGAGCTGCATCGCGCCGGCATCGCCTGCCGCGTGTTCGAGTCGGCGCCCGAGATCAAGGCGGTCGGCGTCGGCATCAACCTGCTGCCGCACGCCACCAAGGTGCTCGCCGAGCTCGGCCTCGCGCCCGCGCTTGCGCGCCTCGCGGTCGAGACCCAGGAAGCGGCGTTCTTCAACCGTTACGGCCAGCTCATCTACCGCGAGCCGCTCGGCCGTCGCGCCGGCTACGACTGGCCGCAGTTTTCAATCCACCGCGGCGACCTGCAAACCGTGCTCCTGGATGCGGTACGCGAGCGTCTGGGCGCCGACCGCCTGCAGCTCGGCTGGCATTGCTCAGGTTTCTCTCAAGATAACGACGCTGTTACATTGATTTTTAAGGATAAAGCGCCCGTCAATGGTGTCGCCGCCATCGCCTGCGATGGCATCCATTCGGTGATCCGCCGGCAGCTCTACCCGAAGGAGGGCGAGCCACGCTACTCGGGTATCAATATGTGGCGCGGCGTGACCCGCTGGAAGCCGATCCTGACCGGCGCGAGCATGGTGCGGGCCGGCTGGCTCAAGACCGGCAAGCTGGTGCATTACCCGATCCGCAACAACATCGACGCCGAGGGGCGGCAGCTGGTGAACTGGCTGTGGGAGATCGAGACGGCCGACTACCAGCGCTGGGACTGGAACCGGACGGCGAAAGTCGAGGATTTCGTTGCCGGGGTCAAGGACTGGCGCTTCGACTGGCTCGACGTGCCGGCCTTCTTCCGCGCCGCCGAAGTGGTGCTCGAGTATCCGATGGTGGACAAGGACCCGCTCGCGGCGTGGAGCTTCGGCCGCGTCACGCTGCTTGGCGACGCCGCGCACCCTATGTATCCAAGAGGATCGAACGGTGCGGGCCAGGCGATTCTGGATGCGAAATGCCTCGCGGACTGCCTTTCGAATTTCAAAGAAGCTGCTTTATCTTTAAAAGAATATGAAAAGCGGCGCTTGATCATCACTTCCAATGTCGTGCTCGAGAATCGCCGCAGCCCGCCGGACGCCATCCTGCGCGAGGTGTTCGAGCGCACCGGCGACAAGCCCTTCGAGCGCATCGAGTCGGTGATCTCACCCGAGGAGCTGCGGGCGCTGTCGGACCGCTACAAGAAAGTCGCCGGCTACGACCGGCAGGCGATGCGCTCGTGACCTACGTGCTGATCCACGGCGCCTGGCACGGCGGCTGGGCTTGGCGGCGTGTCGCGCCGCTGCTGCGTGCCGAGGGCCACGAGGTGTACGCCCCCTCGCTCACTGGCCTCGGCGACCGCTCGCATCTCGCACGCCCGGGCATCGATCTCGATCTGCATATTCAGGATGTGGTCATGCTGATCGAGGCGCACGACTTGAACGGCGTGCTGCTGCTCGGGCACAGCTACGGCGGCATGGTGATCACCGGCGCTGCCGACCGCGTGCCGCAGCGCATCCGCCGCTTGATCTACTTTGATGCCTTTGTCGGCGAGAACGGAAAGTCCTGCATGGACTACGTCAGGGCCGCGGTGCCAGAGCGGGTCAAGGGATTCGAGGCCGCGGCGAAGGAGACGGGCTTTGTGCCGCCACCGCCGGCTGCGCTGTGGGGCCATACCGATCCGGCGCTGATTGCCTGGTTGAAACCCCGCGAAGTGCCTCATCCTTTCGCTGCTCAGACGCAGGCGCTCCGCCTCGGCAACGAGGCGGCGCTGAAGCGCATCCCGAAAACCTTCGTGCACTGCACCTCGCCCGGGACCGGCTCATTCGACCAATTCGCCGCGAAATTCCGTAACGATCCCGCCTGGCGATTCCACGAGCTGAAAAGCGGCCACGACGCTATGCTCCTGAAGCCGCGGGAGGTCGCCGACATACTTCTGCAACAAATCCAATAGGAGAATGCATGAGCATCGTCCGTCACGATCCTGGTCCCATCCTCTCGCTCGCCGTCGAGCACGGCAATACCGTTTTCCTCGCCGGTATCGTGGCGAAGAACCTCGACAACGACGTCAAGGGTCAGACCAGGGAGATTCTTGCCGAGATCGACCGGCTGCTCGCCAAGAGCGGCTCGAGCAAATCGAAAGTGCTGCAGGCGCATATCTGGGTCACCGACATCCGCAACCGCGCGCCGATGAACGAGGCGTGGACCGCCTGGGTCGACCCGAAGAACCTGCCGGCGCGCGCCTGCGTCGAAGCCAAGCTCGCCGATCCGAAAGCGCTGGTCGAGATCATGGTGACCGCCGCGAAATAGGCGGCGCAGAAGCCGGCTCAAACAGGTTCAGCACGCCGTCCAGTCCCGAGTGGTTGAGCGCGCAGCTCGCCTGCGCCTGCACCACCGGCTTGGCGCGGAAGGCGACCGAGAAGCCGGCCTGCGCCATCATGTTCAGGTCATTCGCGCCGTCGCCGATGGCGAGTGTCTGCGCGCGTTCGGCCTTGAGATCCTTCGCCACTTCCTGGAAGCGCTTCGCTTTTGCCTCGGCGTCGACGATATCGCCGGTCAGCCTGCCGGTCAGTTTTCCGGCGGCGGATTCAAGGACGTTTGAAATCGCGTAGTCCAGACCGAGGCGTGCCTTGAGCTTCTCCGTGAAATACGTAAATCCGCCCGACACCAGCAGCAGCTTCACCCCGCTCGCCTTGCAGGCCGCGATCAGCTGCTCCGCACCCGCGGTCAGCCGCAGGCGCTCCTCATACACCCGGCGCAGCGCATCCTCCTGCAGGCCCGCGAGCAGCCCGACGCGCTTTCGCAGGCTCTCCGGATAGGCGATCTCCCCGCGCATCGCCTGCGCCGTGATCGCGGCGATCTCGGCTTTCTTTCCCGCCAGGTCGCCCAGCTCGTCGATGCACTCGATGGTGATGAGCGTCGAATCCATGTCCATGGCGACGAGCTTGAGGCGGTCGAAGCGCTGTCCGTCGGCGACGAAGGCATGGTCGATGCGGCGGGCTTCGCACCAGGGCGCGATCTGCGGGTCGCGCGCGCCGACCTTGAACCGGTAGGCCGACGCGCGGATCAGCCCGAACGGGCTGCCGCTCAACCGCGAGAGCTCGGCGGCATGTGCTGCGGTCATGCCGTTGCCTTGCGCGACGAGATTCATTTCCCGAGTTCTTCCAGGATGCGCAGCACCGCGCGGGCGCGCTCCTGCCATTCGGGCATTTTCTGCGCGACGCGCAGCTTGTCGGCGCCGGCGAGGCGCGCCTGAGCGCCCTTGCGGGCGATGAATTCGACGATGCGGGCGGCGTCGATCGGCGGGTTCTTGACGAATTGCAATTGTATGGACTCGTGGGTGGCGTCGACGCGCGCCACGCCAAGCGGGCGCGCGGCGATGCGCACTCGATGGCAGTCGAGCAGCGCGCGGGCCGCATCGGGCAGCTCGCCGAAGCGGTCGACCAGCTCCTCGGTCAGCAAGTCCAGCGCTGCGGGGGCCGGGGCGTCCGCCAGCCGCTTGTAGAGCGACAGCCGCTCGTGCACGCCGCTGCAGTAGTCCGAAGGCAGCAGCGCCGGCACGTGCAGGTTGACCTCGGTGCTCAGGTCGGCGTCGATCTCGCTGTCGATCAGGCGTCCGGCCTTCAGGGCGCGGACGGCGCGCTCGAGCATCCGGGCGTAAAGCGAGAAGCCGACCTCCTGCATCTCGCCCGACTGGCTCTCGCCGAGGATCTCGCCGGCGCCGCGGATCTCCAGGTCGTGCATCGCGAGGTAGAAGCCCGAGCCCAGCTCCTCCATTTGCTGGATGGCCTCGAGGCGCTTCATCGCATTTTTGCTTAATGCATCTTCGGGCGGCGTCAGCAGATAGGCATAGGCCTGGTGATGGGAGCGCCCGACACGGCCGCGCAGCTGGTGCAGCTGCGCCAGGCCGAAACGGTCGGCGCGGTGGATGACGATGGTATTGGCGGTGGTGATGTCGATGCCGGTCTCGATGATGGTCGAGCACAGCAGCACGTTGATGCGCTGCGCCGTGAAGTCGCGCATCACGCGCTCGAGCTCGCGCTCGGCCATCTGGCCGTGCGCCACGGCGATGCGCGCCTCGGGCAGCAGCTTTGCCAGGCGTTCGCGCATGCGCTCGATGCTGTCTACCTCGTTGTGCACGAAGTAGGCCTGGCCGCCGCGCTTGAGCTCGCGCATCACCGCCTCGCGGATCAGGCCCTCGGACCAGGGCGCGACGAAAGTCTTGATGGCGAGGCGCTTCTCCGGCGCCGTGGCGATGACCGAGAAGTCGCGGATGCCTTCCAGCGACATGGCGAGCGTGCGCGGAATCGGCGTGGCAGTGAGCGTCAGCACGTCGACTTCCGCGCGCAGGCGCTTGAGCGCCTCCTTCTGGCGCACGCCGAAGCGGTGCTCCTCGTCGACGATCGCCAGCCCCAGTCTTTTGAGGGAAATATTCTTACTCAGAAGCTTATGGGTGCCGATAACGATATCCATTGCGCCGCTTTCCATGCCTTGCAGGATCGAGGCAGATTCCTTCGAGCTGCGAAAGCGGGAAAGCTCGGCAATCCGGATCGGCCAGTCGGCGAAGCGATCCTTGAAGGTCTGGTAGTGCTGCTCGGCGAGCAAGGTGGTGGGGCAGAGCACCACCACCTGCTTCTTGTCGGCGACGGCGATGAACGCGGCGCGCAGCGCGACCTCGGTCTTGCCGAAGCCGACGTCGCCGCACACCAGGCGATCCATCGGTTTGCCCGTGGCCATGTCGGCAGTCACCGCCTCGATGGCGGCGGCCTGGTCGGGCGTCTCCTCGAACGGGAAGCCGCCGGCGAAAGCCTCGAGGGATTTCTGATCGATGGAAAATGAAAATCCCATGCGCGCCGCGCGCCTGGCGTACAGCGCCAGCAGCTCGGCGGCGGTATCGCGCACCTGTTTCGCCGCGCGCGCCCTGGCCTTGTCCCACTGGCCGCTGCCGAGCTTGTGCAGCGGCGCCTCCTCGGGCTGCGCGCCGCTGTAGCGCCCGATCATGCCGAGCTGGGTGATCGGCACGTAGAGCTTGTCGCCGCCTTCGTATTCGAGCAGGAGAAATTCGCTGCGGCCTTCGTGCAGATTCAGATTCTGCAAGCCGCAGAACCTGCCGATGCCATGCTGCTCGTGCACCACCGGGTCGCCGACCTTGAGCTCCGAGAGGTCGCGCAGCATGCCCTCGGCCGAGATCTTCTTCTCGGTCGCGCGGGACCGCCGGCGCACCACGCCGGCGTACAGCTCCGTCTCGGTGACGACCGCCCAGCCTTCCGCCGGCGCGACGAAGCCGTGGGAAAGCGGCGCGACGCCCAGGCAAAAATCGTTCTTACTCTCTAGAAAATCGGCAAAACTTTCGCACAGCGCCGGCTTGAGGTCGTATTCGGCAAAGTACGTGAGCATGGTCTGGCGCCGTCCCGCCGACTCGGCGGCCACCAGCACCTTCCGCGGCGAAGACTCCAGGAAGCGCTTGAAGGCGGCCAGCGGATCCTGCGCGCGGCGATCGACCGCGAGCGGTGGCAGGAGAGAAGTCGTCAGCGTTTCGCTGGCGTCGTCGTTCTCCTGATCAGAGGACAAATCGATTCTTGGAAAATCCTTGATCCTGACGTGAAACTCGTCAGCCGCCACAAACAGCAGCGGCGGCGCGAGCACCGGGCGATCGGGATCGCCGCCCGCCATGCGGTGGCGCGTGAGGGCATCGCGCCAGAATTCGTCGACCGCGCCGGGCACGTCATGGTGCAGGGCGAGCGTGCAGCCGCGCGGCAGATAGTCAAACAGCGTCGCCACCGTGTCGAAGAACAGCGGCAGGTAGTACTCCACGCCCGCCGCCGGGATGCCGCTCGACACGTCGCGGTACAGGCGCTTCTTGGACGGATCGCCTTCGAACAGCTCGCGCCAGCGGCCGCGGAAGCGCGCGCGCCCGGCCTCGTCGAGCGGGAATTCGCGCGCCGGCAGCAGGCGCACCTCGTGCACCGCGTACAGGCTGCGCTGCGAGTCGACGTCGAAGGTCTTGATCGAATCGATGCGCTGGTCGTCGAGGTCGAGCCGGTAGGGTACCGCGCTGCCCATGGGAAACAGATCGACCAGGCCGCCGCGGATGCAGGCCTCGCCCGGTGCCACCACCTGGGTGACGTGCTGGTACCCGGCGGTGGCCAGTTGCTCTTTCAGCGAGTCGAGATCCAGTTCATTTCCGGCCTGGAGGAAAAACGTGCGTGCCGCGATATACGCCGGAGGACACAGGCGCACCAGCGCCGTGGCGGCGGGAACGACCGCGATATCGAACTCGCCGCGCTGGATGCGGTAGAGCGTCGCCAGCCGCTCGGACACCAGGTCCTGGTGCGGCGAGAACTGGTCGTAGGGCAGGGTCTCCCAGTCGGGCAAGAGGCAGGCGCGCAGGCGCGGATCGAACCACGCGATTTCCTCCACCAGCCTTTGCGCGTCGAGCGCGCTCGCGGCGATGACGACAACCGGGCGCTCGGCTGCGGCCAGGCGAACGAGTGCCAGGGCGTCCGAGGAGCCGGCGAGCCGCGTAAAACGCCTGCGGGAAGAAACCGTGTCGCGATGCATCGAGCGGAAAAGCGTGCAATTATATCGTCCTGAATTACAAGAACTTTGCCTTTGGCCATCGTCGCCCTGATCCCGGCCGCCGGCAGCGGCACGCGTGCGGCCGCCGGGCGGCCCAAGCAATACCTCGAGCTCGCCGGCAAACCGATGCTCTGGCACGCCGTGCGGGCCGTCTGCCGCCCGCCGGTGGAAAGTGTGTTCGTGGTGCTTGCAGCGGGAGACGAGGTGTTCGCTCGCCAGGACTGGAGCGCATTGCCGGGAAAGGTCGCGCCGCTGTTCTGCGGCGGCGGGACGCGGCGCGATTCGGTGTACAACGGTCTGGTGGCGATGATGGGCGCCCTGAACGCGGACGACTGGGTGCTGGTGCACGACGCGGCAAGGCCCTGTTTGCCTTTCTCGAACTTACAGGAATTAATTGATGAAACGAGGAACGACGAGGTGGGCGGCATCCTTGCGCTCCCCGTTTCCGACACGGTGAAGAAGACCGCAAAGGACGAGGCCGGCGTGCAGCGCATCGGCGCCACCGAGGACCGCGCGCAGCTCTGGCTCGCGCAGACGCCGCAGATGTTCCGCGCCGGACTGCTGCTGCGCGCGCTGCGCGAGGCGAAGGGCGCCGTCACCGACGAGGCTAGCGCGGTGGAGCAGCTCGGGCTGCGCCCGCGGCTGGTCGCCGGCAGCCGCGAGAACCTCAAGGTGACCTGGCCCGAGGACTTCGCCGTCGCCGAGGCCATCCTCGCGCGACGGGGGGACGCATGAGGGTCGGGCAGGGCTTCGACGTCCATCCGCTGGTGGCGGGCCGCAAGCTCATCATCGGCGGCGTCGAGATCCCCCACCACAAGGGCTTGCAGGGACACTCGGACGCCGACGTCCTGGTGCACGCCATCTGCAACGCGCTGCTCGGCGCCGCCGGGCTCGGCGACATCGGCCAGCACTATCCCGACAACAGCGAGGTGCTCGCCGGGGTGGACAGCCGCGAGCTGCTGCGCGACGTGGCGCGGAAGCTGCAGGCGATGGACCTCAGGGTGGTGAATGTCGACTCCACCATCATCGCGCAGGCGCCGCGCATGTCGCCCTACAAGGCGCGCATGATCGGCAACATCGCCGCCGACCTGGGCGTCGCGCCGGCGGCGATCAACATCAAGGCCACCACCACCGAGCAGCTCGGCTTCCTCGGGCGCGGCGAGGGCATCGCCGCGCAGGCGATCGCGCTGCTCGAGTAGCCGTGTACGCGCCGAGCTACAACCAGCTGGAAGATCGCGCCGAATTGCTCGCGTTCATGCGAGCGAACGGCTTCCCGGTGCTGGTCACCGGAACCGGCGGCTCGCTGCTGGCCTCCCATCTACCGGCGATGATTTCGACCGCAAAAGAACAAATCGTGCTGGATATGCACATGGCGAAGAACAACCCGCAATGGGAAGAGTTCTTCGACGACGAGGTAATGGTGGTGTTCGCCGGCCCGCACGCCTATGTTTCGCCGCGCTGGTACCTGGAGAAGGAGCGGGTGCCGACGTGGAATTACGCGGCCGTCCACGCCTACGGCGTTCCCCAATTGATTCTCGATCGGAAGAAGAAACATGAATCGCAGCGTCGCCTGGTGGCCGCACTGGATCCGGAGTGGCTGCCGAAATTCGATGCGCTGCGCCGGGAGTACGTCGAGATGATGCTCGACGGCATCGTCAATTTCGAGATCAAGGTCACCCGCATCGAGACGCGCTGGAAGCTGTCGCAGAACCGCGGCCGCGCCGAGATGGAAGCGATCGCAGCCCAGCTGGAAAAATCCCCGGATGGCGTTGAGCAAGCTCTGGCTGCATTGACGCGCAAGCACCTCGTCCCGTGACCATCCCGCAGGCGTTGTCGGAGGTTGCGCGCCGGCACCCCGACCAACCGGCGCTGATTGGACCGCGCGTCGCGCTGACCCACGCAGAGCTCGAGCGTTGCGTCGGGCGTGCTGCTGCCGATCTCGAAGCGCGCGGCGTGCGGCCCGGCGATGTCGTCGGCGTGTCCATGGAAACTTCGCCGCTGCAGTTGGTCACGATTCTGGCGCTGGCGCGTGCCGGCGCCTGCTCGGTGCACGTGTCGCCGGCGCATCCCCGCGCGATCAAGGAGGCGCTAGTCGCCCAATTCAGCGTCGCCGCCGTCGTCTGCGAGCCGGGTGCTCCGGGGACCCTGCACGCCGATCCAGCCTGGCTCGATCCGGCGCGTGGTGCTTCGCAACCCGATCGCTCGGATTCAGGCGCCCCTTGGCGGCTCGTGCTCTCCTCGGGCACTACTGGATTGCAGAAGGCGATCCGTGTTACCCACGAAATGGCGGTCGCCGAACTCACGATGGGGGCCGTCGGCGATCCGAAGGCGAGCGACGATCGTTTTCTGTGCCAGAGCGGCCTGGACTCCAGTTGGGGGCTCATCACGGTCCTCCTGCACCTCACCGTGGGCGGGGCGGTCGTGTTTCCGCAGTCCCGCCGGCTGGAACATTACCTCGAGGCGGTGAGGCGCCATTCGATCACGCAGCTCATCATGTCGCCCGCACTCCTGCGCGAGGTGATGGAGGCATTGCCGGCGGGCGGCGGGGGACTGCCCACCGTGCGCCATATCAGAGTCGGCGGCAGCGCGCCGCCGCCCCAGCTTATCGCGGCGGCGCTCGAGCGCGTCTCGCCGCACCTGGCCACGGCCTACGGCGCCACCGAGCTCGGCCTGGTGACCATGGCCGACGCCGACACCATGCGCCGCGCGCCGCTGAGCGCGGGGCGACTGCAACCGGTCTTCGATGCCGAGGCCGTGGACGAGAGCGGCACCCGCCTGCCGCCCGGCGTGACGGGCGCCCTGCGCTTTCGGCGCAAGGGGATGGCGCTCGAGTATTTCCGCAATGCCGAGGCGACGGCGAGGTTCTTCCGCGACGGCTGGTTCTATCCGGGCGACCAGGGCCGCATCGACGCCGAGGGGCTGCTGTTCATCGAGGGCCGCGTCGACGACAAGCTCAACATCGATGGCAAAAAGGTCGAGCCGACGCCGATCGAGCAGGCGCTGGAAGATCATCCGGCGGTGGCCGAGGCGGCTGCTTTCGTCGCGGCGCCCGGGGGCGGAATGACGCGCCTTTATGCCGCGGTGGTGCTGCGCGCCCCGACCGACGAAAAGACGCTGCTCGGCCATTGCCGCAACCGCGTCGGCGCCGGCTTCACGCCGGCACGCATCTTCGTCGTCAAGAAGCTGCCGCGCAACGAGACCGGCAAGCTGCTGCGCGCCGAGCTGGCCCGCCGCGTGCGGCGGCCGGGGCAGTGATCCCTTGACCATTCCGCAGTCGTTATCGGAGGCAGCACGCCTGCACGGCGAACGGCCGGCACTCATCGCCGCCGGCCTCGCGCTGACCCATGCCGAGCTCGACGCCTGCGTCGCGCGCGCCGCCTCCAGCCTCGATCGCCAGGGAGTGGGGCCCGGCCAACTTGTCGGCGCGGCGCTCGGCACTTCGCCGCTGCACCTCGTGACGCTGCTGGCACTCGGTCGCCTGGGGGCTTGCGCAGTGCCGGTGCAGCCCGAGCATCCCCAGGGCGTAAAGGACGCGCTTGCCGCGCAGTTCGGCTTCTCCCTGCTCATCGCCGAGCCGGGCCAGCCGGGGCCGATCGCGGCGGATCCCGCCTGGCTCGAGCCCGGGAGCGCGCCGACAAAGGAGAGCGCGGCGCGCGCCGACTCGCCCTGGCGCATCGGGCTTTCGTCGGGCACCACCGGGCTGCAGAAGGCGGTGCTGTGGACGCATGCGCAAACCCTCGCCTACCTGAATCAGCACAACCAGGCGATCGCGGTCGGCGCCGAGCACCGCTTTCTCTGCCACCGCGGCCTCAGTTCCGGCCTGACACTTAATGCGGCGCTGTGCCACCTGCTGGCCGGCGGCCAGGTGGTATTTCCCGACTCGCGCAGCCTCGGCCATTTCATTGAGGCGATGGACCGCCACGCGGTGACCCAGGTGGCGATGTCTCCCGCGCTGCTGCGCGACCTTCTCGAGCAACTGCCGGCGGGCGCGGTCCGCTTTCCGCAGCTCAGGACACTGCGGGTCGCGGGCAGCGCGTTGCCGTCGCCCCTGTTCGAGGCGGCCATCTCCCGGGTGACGCCAAACCTGATCGCGACCTACGGCGCCACCGAGCTCGGCGGGATGATTGCGCTTGCCGATCGTCACCTCCGGCGGCGCGCGCCGGGCAGCGTCGGCAAGCTTGCCCCGGGGGTGGAGGGGGAGGTGGTCGGCGAAGCGGATGAGCCGCTGCCGGCGGGAACACGGGGAGCGCTGCGTTTTCGCCGCGCGGGCATGGCGAAGGAATACTTCCGCAATCCCGCGGCGAGCGCGCAGACCTTCCGGCACGGCTGGGTCTATCCGGGCGACATCGGGCGCATCGACACGGAGGGCCTGCTCTACGTCGAGGGGCGGGTAGACGACAAGCTCAATCTCGACGGACTGAAAATCGAGCCGGCGCCGACCGAGCGCGCGCTGCAAGAGCACCCGGCGGTCGTCGAGGCGGCGGTGTTTGCTGCCGCGCCCGATCGCGGGCCCGCGGCGCTGTTCGCGGTTGCCGTGCTGCGCGCCCCGGTCGACGAGAAGGCACTGCTGGCGCACTGCCGCAGCCGCGTCGGCCTCATGTTCACGCCCGCCCGGATCTTTTTCGTCGACAAGCTGCCGCGCAACGACGCGGGAAAATTGTTGCGCACCGAGCTGGCGCGCCGAGTCATGCGTCGTCCGCCCCCGACGCCGGCGAAATAAGGGCGCAAGTTGACGGAAAGTCCGTTCGCGAGCGTGCCGCAGGCGTTGTCGGAAACGGCGCGCCGGCATGGCTCCCGGCCGGCAATTCTGGCCCGCGGCCTCGCGCTGACCCATGCCGAGCTCGACGCCTGCGTCGCGCGTGCCGCCGCCGCGATCGCCAAGCAGGGCGTCGCGCCCGGCGACATCGTGGGCGTTTCGATGGCGACTTCGCCGCTGCACCTAGTCACGCTGCTGGCGCTCGGTCGCGCGGGCGCCTGCTCCGTGCACGTGGATCCCGGCCATCCGCGGCCGGTGCAGGATGCGCTGATCGCGCAATTCGGCATCCGTGCCGCGATCGGCGAGCCGGGAACGCCGTTAGCCCTGCAGGCGGATCCTTCCTGGCTCGAGGCCGGGAAGGCGCCGCCGCGCGACGACCGGCCGCTCGCCGATGCGCCGTGGCGCATCGCGCTTTCCTCCGGCACCACCGGATTGCAGAAGGCGGTGCTGTTCCGCCACGCGCGAATTCTCGACTACCTGAAGCTTCACGACCGGGTGGTGCCGATGGGTACGGACGAGCGCTTTCTCTGCCACCGCGGGCTTGATTCCAACCTGGCGCTCAATACGTCGCTCTGCCACCTGCTCGCAGGCGGCGCGGTGGTGTTTCCCAACTCGCGCAGCCCGGGAAACTTCATCGAAGCCATCGATCGTTACGCGGTGACCCAGCTGGCGCTTGCGCCCTCCCTCCTGCGCGAACTGATCGAGCAGCTGCCGGCCGGCGGCGTGCGCTTTCCCGGCCTGCGGCTGCTGCGCGTCGGCGGCAGCGGCGTCCCGGTATCCCTGGTCGAGGCGGCAGTGTCGCGCGTCTCGCCGAACCTGGCGCTGGTCTATGGCCTGGTCGAGATGGGGCTCGTGACCTTCGCCAGGGGCGACGAACTGCGCCGCGCGCCGGGCAGCGTGGGTCGCGCGGTTCAAGGCATCGAAATCCAGGTGGTCGATGAGCGCGATGCGCCCCTGCCGTTCGCGTCCGCGGGCGTTCTGCGCATGCGCCGGGCCGGTATGCCGCAGGAATATTTCCGCAATCCGGAGGCGACGGCGAGAGCCTTCCGCGACGGCTGGTTCTATCCGGGCGACCGCGGCCGGATCGACGCCGACGGCCTGCTCTACATCGAGGGCCGGGTGGACGACAAGCTCAATCTCGACGGCGTCAAGATCGAGCCGGTGCCGATCGAGCAGGCACTGGAGGAGTACCCGGCGGTGGCGGAGGCGGCGGCCTTCGCCGCGGCGCCAGGCGGGATCGCGTGCCTCTATGCCGCGGTGGTGCTGCGCGCACCGGCCGACGAAAAGCTCCTGATCGCGCACTGCCGCGCTCGCATCGGTGCCGGGTTCACGCCGGTGCGGATTTTCGTCGTCGACAAGCTGCCGCGCAATGAGGCGGGCAAATTGCTGCGCGCCGAACTGTCGCGTCGCGTGCGGCGGCCCGGAGCCTAGTGCGTAGAAAGCACCAGGCGCGCGACCAGGCCGCCGCCCTCGCGCGGCGCGAGTTCGAGGCGCCCGCCGTGGGCGCGGGCGATGCGCTCGACGATCGCCAGGCCGAGACCCGAGCCGGAAGCGCCGCTGCGCGCGGACTCCAGGCGCGTGAACGGGCGCTTGAGACGGTCGATCTCGCCTTGCGGGATGCCGGGCCCGCGGTCGCGTACTTCGATCGACAGGCTGTCCCCGGCGGCAAAGGTCATGACGTCGACCGGGCCGCCGGCGTGGCGCAGCGCATTGTCGATCAGGTTGGCAAGCGCGCGCCGCAGCGCCATGCGCGCGAAGTGGAACGGCGGCAGGCCGTGCTGGTGGATGGTGACGGGTTTGCCGAGCCGCGCGTAGTGCTCGGCGAGCTCCGCCAGCACCAGGCCCAGGTCCCCTGCGCCTTTGGCTTCATCGGCGCCGCGCGCGAAATCGAGGAACTGGCGGAGGATGGCATCGATCTCCTCGACGTCGGCGACCATCGCGCGCACCGCAGCGCCGCTATCTGCCTCCGTGCGCGCACCGCTCATTTCGAGCGCGAGACGCAGGCGGGTAAGGGGCGTGCGCAGGTCGTGCGAGATCCCGGCGAGCACCATGGCGCGCTCGCGTTCCATGCCTTCGAGATCGCTCGCCATGCGGTTGAAAGCAGTCGCCACCGTCTGCAGCTCGCGCGGCCCGGCCTCCGGGAGCGGCTGGTGCGGCTCGCCACGGCCGAGGCGCCCGGCGGCGGCGGTCAGCTCGGCGAGCGGCCGGGTGATGCGCGAAGCGATGAGCCAGGCGCCGGCCAGGGCGAGCGCGAGCAGCGCGAGGCCCCAGCTCAGCCATTCGAGGCCGAGCGCCGGCTGGAAGCGGCCGAGCGGCAGCTTGGCCCAGTATTCGTCGTCGTCGATGAAAAAACTCACCCAGAAACCTTCTTCGCCGTCGCGCGCCAGCGCGAAGCGGGTGCGGTCGCCGAGCACGCTGCGCACGCGGCCGGCCACGCGGCGCAGCAGCGGATCGTCGGGCAGCGGCTCGAGCTTCTCGCTGGCGGTCGCGGGATAAAGGCGCATGCCCTCGGTGACGTTGATCTCGATCAGCAGGTCGCGGCGCAGGACCGGATCGGCGTTCACCAGCGCCGAGCGCGTGAGGTTTACCGCGCTGACCGTCTGCTGCGCCAGCTCGCGCGAGCGCGGGCCGCGCTCGTAGACGCGGTAGATCTGGAAGGAAGCGAGGACCGCGGTGACGATGAGGGCCGCGATCAGCAGGAACGAGCGGCCGAGCAGGCTCATTCCGGACCGGCGTCCGGAACGAAGACGTAGCCGAAGCCCCACACCGTCTGGATGTGCTTCGGATGCGCCGGGTCGGCCTCGACGATCTTGCGCAGCCGCGAGATCTGCACGTCGATCGAGCGGTCGAACACTTCGTACTCGCGGCCGCGCGCGAGCTCCATCAGCTTGTCGCGCGAGAGCGGGGTGCGCGGATTCTGCACCAGCACCTTGAGCACTGAGAATTCGCCGGTGGTGAGCGGCACGTCCTTGCCGGCGCGCGTCAGCGCCCGGGTGGCGAGGTTGAGCGAGAACCCGCCGAACTGGAAGGTGCCGGTCGCCGCCGGCGCGCCGGGCGGCCCGGCGGGGGCGCGCCGGCGCAGCACGGCGTTGATGCGCGCCAGCAGCTCGCGCGGGTTGAAGGGCTTGGGCAGGTAGTCGTCGGCGCCCATTTCCAGGCCGACGATGCGGTCGACTTCCTCGCCCTTGGCGGTGAGCATGATGATCGCCGGCGAGCCTTCCTGGGCGCGCAGGCGCCGGCAGATGGCGAGTCCGTCCTCGCCGGGCAGCATCAGGTCGAGCACCACCAGGTCGTAGCGGTCGCGCGCGAGCTGCTTGTCCATGCCGGCGGCGTCGGCTACCGCCTTCACTTCGAAGCCGCCATTGCCGAGGTAGCGCACCAGCAGGTCGCGCAGGCGCTGGTCGTCGTCGACGACGAGGACGCGGGTTTTCAGTTCGGCCATGACGCCAAGATACCAATTGTTACACCGCGCAACGTTGAAATCCGTACCATCCCGGACTATGAACGCACTGCTAGCCGCCCTGGTTGTCATGGCCTGCGCCGCGCCGGCGCTCGCCCAGCCGCCGCGGAAAGCAGAGGGCCGGCCGCCGATGAAGCAGGAGGAGCGGCAGCGCATGCGGGAAGACATGAACGTGGTCAACCGCGGGCAAAAGCCGGAACGCCAGCGGCAGATGACGCCGCAGCAGCGCGAGCAGCTGCGCAAGGACGTGCGCGAGGCCGACCAGCACATCCGCCGTTAGGCGGCGTCGGTTTTGTTCTCGGCCTGCGGCTCGTTGGCCGCCGGCCCGGCGGTATAGAAACGGAAGATGTTCTTGCCGGCCTGCTTGGCGGCGTACATCGCCGTGTCGGCGTGCTTCATCAGCGCCAGCGCGTCGGCGGCGTCGTCGGGATAGACGCTGATGCCGATGCTGGCGGTGACGCGCGCCTCGCGCCCGCCGAGGTCGTAGGTCTGCGCCGCCTCGGACAGCAGCTTCTTCGCCACGATCTCCACCGGCCCGATCTCGGTCACTTCCTCCAGCACCACCAGGAACTCATCGCCGCCCAGGCGCGCGATCAGGTCGCTGGCGCGCAGGTTGTCGCGCAGGCGCGCCGCGAGCTCGACCAGCATCTTGTCGCCGGCGTCGTGGCCGTGCAGGTCGTTGACCTGCTTGAAGCCGTCGAGGTCGATGAACACCACCGCCAGCTTGGAATTGCGCCGGCGCGCGCGCTGCACCGCCTGCTCGAGCGAGGGGCCGAGGCTGGTGCGATTGGCGAGGCCGGTGAGCGGGTCGCTGTAGGCGAGCGAAGCGATGTGCTCGCGCGCCATCGCGATCTCGGTGACGTCGCGACCGACGCCGCGGTAGCCGGTGAAGGCGCCGTCGGCGGCGTAGCGCGGCTGGCCGCTGATGGAGAAGTGGCGCTGCACGCCGTCGGGCATGGCGCGCGCGAACTCGAAGTCGCGGAACGGCTGGTGCTGGTCGAGCACGGCGCGGTGCGCGGCCCAGCCGGCGTCGTCCGGGGCGAGCGACGGCACCTCCCAGGCGGTCTTGCCGATGACGCTGCGCCCCATGTAGGCGCTGGGATAGTTCGGGCCGTGCACCAACTGCGTCATCCGGTGGCGCTCGTCGGTCTCCCAGAAGAAATCCGACGACATCTGCGTCAGGCTGCGGAAGCGCTCCTCGCTCTCGCGCAGCGCAATCTCGGCCTGCTTGCGCTGCAGGTACTGGCCGACCTGGCTGCCGATGACGCGCACCGCCAGCAGCAGGCGCTTGTCGGGCTGGCGCACCGAAGGGCTGGAGAAGCTCAGGACGCCGATGGTGCGGCCTTCGGACAGCACCGGGAAGGCGAACACGCCGCCGAGACTGATATCGCTGGCCGCCATCTTGGTCATGGTGCGGTCGTCGTCCTGCACATCCTGGGCCCACACCGCTTCGCCGTTGGCCCAGGCGCGGCCGGCGATGCCCGCGCCCGAGCGGTAGGTGACCTCGGCCGAGCGCATCACGAAGTCCTCGAAGCCGGAGTCCGGCACCATCCACGCCGCCTGGAAACGCAGCTCTTCGCCCTCGACACGGAAAAAGCGCCCGCAGGCCCAGCCCTCGACCTGGCACACCGCCTGCATCACCGCGCGCAGGCCGCTGACGCCGTCTTCGGCACCGGCGAGCGCGCGCGCCACGCGGTGCTCGAGCTTGAGCAGCTGCTCGGCGCGCATTTGCCGCGTCACCTCGCGGCCGACGCCGCGGTAGCCGGCGAAGCGCCCATCGGGCGCGAACAGCGGCTCGCCGCTTACGCTGACGTAGCGCCGGCTGCCGTCGGCCAGATTGCGCCACATCACCACGTCGTGGAACGGCTGGCGTGCCTCGAGCGCCTGCCGGTGCGCGTCCCAGCCGCCCTCCATCTGCAGGCCGCTCTCCCAGCGGCGCGTGCCGAGCAGGCGGCCGCGCAGCGCCGGATCGCCGCCGGCCACCAGGCGGCCCTCGACGCGGGTAAAGCGGAATTCGGTGTCCTGTTCCCAATACCAGTCGGAGGACAGGTTGGTGAGGCCGCGGAAGCGTTCTTCGCTCTCGCGCACCGCCTGCTCGGCTTCCATGCGCCGCAGGTAGGCGCCGATCTGCGTGGTGATGGCGTTGAAGGCCTGCGCCATGCGCTTGTCGGGCGGCCGGATGCGCCGCGAATGAAAGGCGATCACGCCGCCGACGCGGCCGTCGTAGCTCACCGGCAGCAGCGCGGCGCCGCGCAAGCCGGTGCGCTCGGCAAGCGCCGTGCGCAGGCCGCGCGGATCCTGCGTCGCGTCGGCGAGCCACATCGCCTCACCGGTCTGATAGACCGTGCCGACCAGGCCGGCGCCGGGCTTCATCACGCGGTCGACCGAGCCTTCGACGAAACGGCGCGCGTCCGCGTCGCCGGCCCGGGTCCAGTGCGCGGTGCAGCGCAGTGTGGCGGCGCCCGCATCGTGCTGCCAGAATTCCGCGTTGTCCCAGCCTTCCTCCTCGCAGATGGCCTGGAAGGCGGCGGCCAGCGCCGCCGGGACGTCGGTCGATTCGGCGAGCCTGCGCGTGACGACCTGCTGCAGCTTGAGCAGCTGCTGCATGCGCTTCTGCTTGGTGATGTCGCGGCCGATGCCGCGGTAGCCCGCGAAGCGCCCGCGCGCATCGAGGCGCGGTTCGCCCGACACGCTGACGTAGCGGCGGCTGCCGTCGGGCAGCAGGCGCCACATCAGCACGTCTTCGAAAGCGGCGTGCGCCTCGAGCATGTTGCGATGGGCTTCCCAGCCGCCCTCGACTTCGACACCGGTGTCCCAGCGCATCTTGCCGATGAGCGAAGCGGCGATGGTTTTTTCGGCAGGGTTGCCGCCGCGCACGTCGACGCGCGTGAAGCGCAGCTCGACGTCCTGCTCCCAGTACCAGTCAGTGGAAAAGTTGAGCGCGATAGGCGACGCCGTCTGGCCCGCGCGGCGGCGTGCGGACTTCTTCGTGGCGGCTTTTTTCCTGCTTGCCTTCAAGGCCCTTCTCCTCGCGGGGAATTTAACGGAGGCTTATCGCCGCGTCCAGTCAAATTAGGTGAGCGATCGAGTTCGCGTAATAGGCGAGAACCGCAGCTTCGGCCGGGTTGGCCCGGTACAGGCCGTCGGTTTCGTCGATCAGGTGGCGCAGGCGCAGCATGCGCAGGCCGACGGTGACGGCGTAGTCGAAGTCGCCTCTCGGCACGTAGACATGCGCTCCCGCGGCCTCCAGGCGCCGCAGCAGCTGGCCGACCTCGGACTTGAGCTCGAGCTCGGAGTACGTGCGCTTGGGCTCGCGCGTAAACGCAGTCGCGATCAGGGCCACCGGCACCACCGGCACGACCCGGCCGACGGCATCCATCAGCTCGCGGCCGAGGAAGGCCATGGCCTGCCGGCGTTCCTCGCCCGCCAGGCGCTGGAAGTCGATGTTGCGGCTGCGGCAGTACTCGCGCATCGACAGCGGCGAGCCGAAATTGACGCAGGCATAGCCGAAGCGGCGCCACTCGCTGCGCAGCATCAGGATCGCGTTGTGCAGCAGAAAGCCAAAGGTGCCGGAAATGGCGCGCACGCGTCCGGTCTTCTTGCCTTCGAGCGACCGCAGCAGCGTGCGGTCTTCGAGGACGCGGTCGTAGTTGATGCCGACCGGCACGAATACCAGGTCGCGCTCGCCGTCGAGGCGAAAGCCGCGCAGCATGTAGTCGATGACGCCGAGGCGCGGTTCGCGCATCTTGCCGTCGCGCGACAGGCCGCCTTCGGGAAATACCGCCTGCGGCACGCCGGCCTCGGTGGCCATGGCGATGTAGCGCTCGAGCACGCGGCGGTAGAGCTCGTCGGCGGAATTGCGCCGCACGAAATACGCGCCCATCGCGCGGATCAGGGCCGACAGCGGCCACAGCCGCGCCCATTCGCCCACCGCGTAGGAGAGGGCCGCCTGGTCGGCCGCCAGGTAGCCGGCGAGGACGTAGTCCATGTTGGAGCGGTGATTCATCACGCACACCACGGTGGCATCCGGGTCGATCTTCTCCAGCCCTTCGGCGTCGATATAGCCCAGCCGCACGCGGTAGAGCAGCCGCGCGATGCCGCGGCCGACCCAGTAGCCGATGCGGAAGTAGAGGTAGGCGTTGAATGCCGGGACGATTTCCCGCGCGTAGGTTTCGACAATCTTCAAAGCACTTTCGATTGAAGTTTTTTTCTCGCGGGCGAATTTTTCGGCGGCCTGCTGTACCTTGGGGTCCGTCAGCAGACGGTGGATCAGCGCCTGGCGGCGCGTGCGCTGGAACGGCCGGATGCCGATGCGCAGGCGCGTCGAGAGCTGGTTGAGCACTTGGTCGGCCGGGTGAGTGACCATCCAGCGCAGGCCGGGGATCACCACGTGCTCGTAAAGCGCCCAGATGGCGAAGCCGCCGGCGAGCAGCGCGAACCACGCGGGAATCGACACGTGCTCGGTCACGCGCGCTTTTCCCGCGAGAACAGGTACAGCCCGCTCGAGATGACGATCACGGCGCCCACCCACACCGCGCCGGAAGGAAGGTCGCCGAACACCAGGTAACCGAAGGCCGCCATGTAGACCACCTGCTGGTAGAGGAATGGCGCGATGACGCTGGCCGGCGCGTAGCGGTGCGCGAGCGCGAGCAGGTAGTGGCCGGTGCCGCCCAGCACGCCCAGCATGCAGGCGACCGTCCACTCGAGCCAAGTATCGGGCCATTCCCACCAGGCGATGGCGAGGGGCGCGAGCAGCAGCGCCGCGCCCAGCGCCGGCAGGAACTGGATGGTCTCGGGCGAGTCATAAGCGGCGAGGCGCCGCGTCATCAGCATGAACAGCGCGTAGAGGACAGCGTTGACGAGCGAGGCGAGCATCGCCGGATGGAAATGCGCGGTGCCCGGGCCGACGATCACCAGCACGCCGACGAAGCCGGTGAGGATCGCCGCCCAGCGGCCGCGGTCGAGCTTCTCGCCGAGCAAGGGCGCGGAGAGCAGCGCAATGATGAGCGGCACGGTGAAGAAGATCGACGAGGTCACCGTCAGCTGCAGGTATTGCAGCGCCCAGAAATTGATGCCGGTCATGGCGACAAACATCAGGGCGCGAACCAGGTGCCACTTCAGGTGATTCGTCTTCAGGAAGGAAAATCCCCTCACCGGCAGCAGCACGGCGCCGGCGATCAGCACCTGCGTGGCGAAGCGCAGCCACACCACCATGATCACCGGCATGCCGCCGACCAGCCATTTCGCGCTGCCGTCGAGCAGCGAGAACAGCAGATAGGTGAGCGAGACGAGCCCGATGCCGGTGAGGCGGTTCTTCGCGCTATCGGTCTGGAGCAACGCCGCTACACGAGCTTCGCATGCTTGAGCGGCAGGCTGCGCGCCGGTTTGCCGGTGGCGGCGTAAATCGCGTTTATCACCGACGGCGCGACGACGCAGATGGTCGGCTCGCCGACGCCGCCCCAGAAGTCGTAGGTCGGCACGATCACCGTCTCCACCTGCGGCATCTCCGCCAGGCGCAGCGTGCCGTAGCTGTCGAAGTTCAGCTCGTGCATGCGCCCGTTCTCGACCGTCATCTCGCCGTAAAGCGTCGCGCCGAGGCCGTAGACCACCGAACCCTCGACCTGCGCCGCGATCTGGTCCGGGTTGACGGCGTGGCCGCAATTGAGCGCGAGCACCATGCGGTGCACCTTGACCCAGCCGTCCTTGACCGAGACTTCGGCCACCGCCGCCGAGTAGCTGCCATAGCCCATGAACTGGGCGATGCCGCGGTAAACACCGGAGGGCAGGGGCTTGCCGTAGTCTGCCTTGGCCGCCGCGGCGTTGAGCACCGCGAGGTGCTTGGGATGGTTCTGCAGCAGCGCGCGGCGGAACTCCAGCGGGTCCTTGCCGGCGGCGCGCGCCACTTCGTCCATGAAGCACTCGAGATAGAGGCCGTTCTGGTTGGTATTGACGCCGCGCCAGGTGCCCACCGGCACGTGGGTGTTGCGCATCGCATACTCGATCAGGAGATTGGGCACCGTGTAGCCGAACTGGGCATCGCCCGGCTCCTTGAACATGCCCTGCAGCTGGCGCATGTCGCGGCCTTCCTTGATTGCCGCCGGATTGACGCGCGCGTTGATCGACTGACCGGAGACGCGGATGTGGAGCGCCGACAGATTGCCGCCCTCGTCGAGGCCCGCGGTCAGCTTGCACATCGAAATCGGGCGGTAGTAGTCGTGCGCCTGGTCCTCCTCGCGCGACCACAGCAGCTTCACCGGCGTGCCGGGAAACTGCTTGGCGATCGCCACCGCCTGGCGCGTGTAGTCCTGGTCGCCGCCGCGACGGCCGAAGCCGCCGCCGAGGTCGAGCTTGTACACCTCGCCTTTGTCGAGGGGCAGTCCGGCTTCCTCGGTCGAGGCGGCAAGCGAGGCTTCCGCGTTCTGCGTCGGCACCCAGACTTCCACCCGCTCGGGCGTCCAGCGCGCCGTGGCGTTGATCGGTTCCATGCAGGCGTGCGCGAGGAAGGGCGTGCTGTAGACCGCCTCGATCTTGCGCGGCGCGACGGCGAGCGCCTTCGGCACGTCGCCGTTGCCCCAGTTCGCCATCGGCTCGCCGGTCGCGGCAAGGCCCTCCTGCAGGCGCGCGGCAATGGTCGCGCTTGACTGCTGCCCGGCCGGGCCTTCGTCCCAGGTGACCGGCAGCGCATCGAGCGCCTTCTTCGCATGCCACCAGGTGTCGGCAACGACCGCAACCGCGGCGTCGCCGACCTTGACTACTTTCTTGACGCCGGGCATCGAGGCGACCTTGCTTTCGTCATAGGAAGCGAGCTTGCCGGTGAAGACAGGGCAAGCCTTCAACGCAGCGTGCAGCATTCCCGGCAGCTTCAGGTCGATCGAATAGATTTTCTTGCCGTTTACCTTGTCGGCGGTGTCGATGCGCATCATCGGCTGGCCCGCGACTTTCCAGCTGCGCGGATCCTTCAGCGTGATGCTCTTCGGATCGGGTGGCGTGAGCTTCGCCGCCGCCGCGGCCACCTGGCCGTAGGTGGTCGAGCGCTTCGACGCCGCGTGACTGATGATGCCCCTGGATACCGTGAGTTCGCCGACCGGCACCTTCCACTGCTCGGCCGCCGCCTGCAGCAACATCAGGCGCGCGGCTGCGCCGCCGCGGCGCACATAGTCGTGGGAGATGCGGATGCCGCGGCTGCCGCCGGTGGACATCTCGCCCCAGGCGCGCTGGCGCGCGTAGTTCTGCCCCGCGGTGACCTGGTCGATGCTGACCTTGGTCCAGTCGCACTCCAGCTCTTCCGCGACCAGTTGCGCGAGACCCGTATGCGTGCCTTGGCCCATTTCGGAGCGCGCCACGCGGATGACGCAGCGGCTGTCGGGCTTGACCACGACCCAGGCGTTGACTTCAGTACCTGCCCTTGCTTCCTTTGAAAAGGTATTGGTCGGAACGACGAAACCGAGGGCCAAGCCTCCGCCTGCGACCGCGGAGTCGATGATGAACTTGCGGCGCGGCAGGGATTTGACGGCTTCCATGTCAGGCTCCCTTCTTGCCGGCGGCGAGGTGCACGGCGGCGCGGATGCGTTGATAGGTGCCGCAGCGGCAGATATTGGTCATCGCTTCGTCGATGTCCTTGTCGGTCGGCCGCGGGTTCTTCTTCAGCAGCGCCACCGCCGCCATGATCTGGCCCGACTGGCAGTAGCCGCATTGCGGCACATCGAGTTCCACCCAGGCCTTCTGTACCGGATGCGTGCTATTGCGTGACAGGCCTTCAATGGTGGTGATCTTGTCGGCGGGCTTGATCGCGGACAGCGGCAGGCTGCAGGAGCGCACCAGCTCGCCGTTGAGGTGCACCGAGCAGGCGCCGCACTGCGCGACGCCGCAGCCGTACTTGGTGCCGGTGAGGCCGACCTGCTCGCGCAATACCCAGAGGAGGGGAGTATCGCCCTCCACCGTTACCTCATGTGTCTTACCGTTGACGTTCAGCTTCGCCATGCTCGCCTCCTCGGAGGGAATGCGGGGATTCTAAGTGTGGTGCGCGGGGATTCGATGCCTTGTGCGGCGCGTCAATCACCGCTTTAGCGACGGCTGATTTCCGCGACGATATCTTTGGCCATGGCGCGTACTTGCTTATCGGTCATCGCCGAGAAGATGCCCTCCATGGCGCTGGACGATACCTTGTACGCACGCTCTCCCAGCTGCTGGCCGGTTCTGAGATCAAGGAATCGGACGGTCACGTCGAGATGGGCGTTGCCGGTGATCACGCCTCCTGCATATCTCGAGCCCGGTGCAACGTAGCGGAATCGGTTTACATACACCGAAACGAGCGTTCCGGGTTCACCGGTGGGCCGGGCTGCGCCCTCTTGCACCGACGAGCGGACATTCGCGGCGTCCGACGATTCCGTCATGGCTTTTACCCATTCGGCAAGGAGCGGCGTCCAGTCCGGCGAGCCGGTCGCGCTTGCGGTCCCGGACAGGTTCAACACGATAGCGCTCGACGACTCCGCAGAGAACGCGAGCGGGGCGGAGGGCGCCGTTCTCACTTTGGCGGCGCAGCCGCCGAGCAGCGCCGCAGCACTTGCGGACAGTAGGATCGACAGGATGATCGATGGCGCACTACGCATTGCGATTCCTCCCGAAACCGGCTCAGCGAGCACTTTACCGCCTTTGGGCCGTTCGCATCTACAGCGCGTCAATTACGGCCTGCGTGACCTCCCGGGTGCGAGCATTGCCGCCCAGATCGGGGGTAAACACCTTGGCGGCGGTGACCATCTCGATGGCTTTCATCAATCGCGCCGCGGCCTTGGGCTCGCCGAGATGCTCGAGCATCATCGACGCCGTCCAGAAGGTGGCGATGGGATTGGCGACGCCCTTGCCGGTGATGTCGAAGGCCGAGCCGTGGATCGGCTCGAACATGGACGGGAATTTGCGCTCGGGATTCAGGTTCGCGGTTGGCGCGATGCCGAGCGAGCCGGACAGCGCCGCGGCGAGGTCGGACAGGATGTCGGCGTGCAGATTGCTCGCCACGACAGTGTCGATAGAGCCGGGTTTGAGCACCATGCGCGTGGTCATGGCGTCGACCAGCACCCGGTCCGTTTTCACTTCCGGGTATTGCTGCTGGATCTCGAAGAAAATTTCGTCCCAGAGCACCATGCCGTGCCGCTGGGCGTTCGACTTGGTAACCAGCGTCAAATGCCTCTTTTTTCTTTTTCTGGCCAATTCGAAGGCAAAGTGGTGAATGCGCTCCACCCCTTTGCGGGTGAATACCGAGGTTTCAGTGGCCAGTTCCTCCATCAGGCCCCGGTGCACGCGGCCGCCGGCGCCGGAGTATTCGCCCTCGGTGTTCTCGCGCACGATCACCCAGTCGATCTGGTGTGCATTTTCGAGCACGCTTCTGACGCCGGGAAGAACGCGCGTCGGCCTCACGTTGGCGTACTGGTCGAAGCCCTGGCAGATCGGCAGGCGCAGGCCCCAGAGCGAGACATGGTCGGGTACGTCGGGCGCGCCCACCGCGCCGAAGAATATGGCGTCGAAGGCCTTCAGCTGGTCGAGCCCGCCGTCGGGGATGTAGGCGCCGGTTTTCTTGTACCGCTCCGAACTCCAGTCGAAATGCTTGAATTCGAATTGAAAACCGTCTTCCAGCTTCTTCAGGACCTCGATTCCCGCCGGAATGACTTCGTTGCCGATGCCGTCACCCGGGATGGCCGCGATTCGATACGATTTCATCGTCTCAGCTTATCAAAGGAGGAGTCATGAAAGCGCTATTCGGGCTGGTCATCGCAGTGCTGGCGCTACCGGCGTACGCGGGCGACATCGATCGCAGCATCGCCGATTTCCAGACCCCCAAGGACATCAAGTGGGTGCGTAACGCCGCGGGCACCAACGAGCAGGCGATCCTGTTCGGCGATCCTGCGAAGCCGGGACTCTACGTGGCGCGGGTCAAGTGGCTGCCGGGCAACATGAGCCGGCCGCATTTCCACCCGCACGACCGCTTTTTCGCCGTGATCTCGGGCACCTGGTGGGTGGGGACGGGCGAGAAGTTCGACCCGGACAGCACGGTGCCGGTGCCCGCCGGCAGCTACGTCATCCACTACGGCAACAAGGTGCACTTCGACGGCGCGAAGGGCGAGGAGTGCGTAATCCAAGTGTGGGGAATGGGCCCGGCAACGGCGATTCCCGCCGAGAAGAAGTAGCCTAAGCTGCTTTTCTCGATTGACTTCTTATTGATTCCGCCACGGCGGCGCCGACCGCCGCCGTAGAAGATTTGCCCATCATGTCGGGGGTGCGCGGGCCCTCGAGGATCACGCGTTCGATGGCGCGCACGATGTCGGCGGCCGCTTCCGGGTGGCCGAGGTGCTCGAGCATCAGGGCGCCCGACCAGATGGCGCCGATGGGATTGGCGATGCCGCGCCCGGCGATGTCCGGTGCCGAGCCGTGCACCGGCTCGAAGATCGAGGGGAAGTTGCGCTCGGGGTTGATGTTGCCCGAGGCGGCGACGCCGATGGTGCCCGTGGTGGCCGGGCCGAGGTCGGAAAGAATGTCGCCGAACAGGTTCGAGGCGACGATGACGTCGAAGCGGTCCGGGTTCAGCACCATCTGGATCGACAGGCCGTCGACGTGGTACTGGTCCGTTTTCACGTCGGCGTAATTCTTCTTCATCGCGGCGAAGCGCTCGTCCCAGTACGGCATCGTGATGGTGATGCCGTTGGACTTGGTGCACGAGGTGAGGTGCTTCTTGCGCGTGCGCGCCAGCTCGAAGGCGTACTTCATGATGCGGTCGGTGCCCTTGCGCGTGAAAATCGACTGCTGCATCACGACTTCGTCGGGCGTATTCTCGTTGAACCGGCCGCCGACATTGCCATACTCGCCTTCGGTGTTCTCGCGGATCACGATGTAGTCGATGTCGCCGGGCTTGCGGCCGGCGAGCGGGCAGGGCAGGCCCTCGAACAGGCGCACCGGCCGCAGGTTGACGTAGAGGTCGAACCAGCGCCGGAAATTGATCAGCAGCCCCCAGGCGGAAATGTGGTCGGGAACGATGGCGACGTTGCCGACCGCGCCGAAATAAACCGCGTCGAACTTGCGCAGGATGTCGGGCGCGTCCGCGGGGCACATGCGGCCGTTCGCCTGGTACCAATCGCAGCTCCAGGGGAATTCCTGGAAGGCGAAGCGCAGGCCGTGGCGCGCGCCGGCCGCCTCAAGGGCGCGGATGCCCTCCGGGATCACCTCGCGGCCGATGCCGTCCCCGGGAATGACTGCGATGCGGCTCTCTTTCATCCGGAAATTCTAGCAGGCATAAAATCGGCGCATGCGCTTTGCCGCCATCGAGACCTCGACCGAATGGTGCTCAGTCGCGCTTTGGCGCGACGGCGAGATCGCGGGCGCCGAGCGCCACGCGCCGAACCGGCACTCGGAGCTCGTGCTGCCGATGCTGGAAGGCATTTTCGAAAAGGAAAAATTCGATTTCAGGCAGCTGGATGCCGTCGCCTTCGGCGCCGGGCCGGGCTCGTTCACCGGGCTGCGCATCGCCTGCGGCGTGGCGCAGGGAATCGCTTTCGGCCGCGGCCTGCCGGTGATCGGCATTTCCACGCTCGAGGCAACGGCGGAGGAATCCGGCGCGTCGCGCGTGGTGGCGTGCATCGATGCACGCATGCATGAAGTGTATTATTCGGCGCTCGAAAAGACCGGCACCGGATGGCGCGAGGTGGTTGCGGCGCAATGCGTGCCGCCCGACCGGGTGCAGTGGCCCGGAGAAGGCTGGATCGGCTGCGGCAGCGGATTCGCGGTGTACGGCAACATGGGGTTTTCCAGAGTGATGCCAGAAATCCATCCCTCCGCCATGGCGGTCGCCCGCCTCGCGGCGCCGCGGCTCGCCGCAGGCCAGGGCGTGGACGCCGCGCTCGCCGCGCCGCTCTATGTGCGCGACAAAGTTGCTTTGACAGTAGAGGAGCAGAAGCGGTGAGTGCGGTACTCGAGGATGTTCCAGGACTCGCATCGATGCGCGAGAAGGACCTCGCCGAGGTGATGAAGATCGAGACCGCGATCTACACGCATCCCTGGACCCACGGCAATTTCGCCGATTCGATCCGCGCGGGCTACGCCTGCCGCACCTGGCGCAACCAGGGCGAGCTGCTTGGCTACTTCGTGCTGATGGCGGCCGCGGGCGAGGCGCACCTGCTCAATCTGTCCGTCGCGGCGGGACGCCAGCGCAGCGGCCACGGCCGCACGCTGCTCGCCGAGGCGGCGGCGCTCGCGCGCAGCCTCGGCGCGCGCAGCGTGTTCCTCGAGGTGCGGCCGAGCAATCTCGCCGCACAGTCGCTGTATACGCGCTTCGGCTTCCGCAAGATCGCGGTGCGGCGCGGCTATTACCCGGCAAATCCCGGCCGCGAGGACGCCCTGGTGCTGACGCTGGCGCTCAAATGAGTCGCCGCGGCGAAATCCTCGCCGAGATGGGGCTCGCGCCGGTCTGGAAGCTGCGGGTCAGCGCCGAAGTCGCATCGGATCCCAAAGAAAAGAGATGGATCGAGCTGAAAAAAGCCGTTCCGGCGTGCACCGCCTGCGGCCTGCATAAGACCCGCGCGCAGACCGTGCTTGGCGTCGGCGACGAGCACGCCGACTGGATGCTGGTCGGAGAGGCGCCGGGGGCGGAGGAAGACCGCCTCGGCGAGCCCTTCGTCGGCCAGGCGGGGCGCCTGCTCGACAACATGCTCGCCACGCTGGGGCTGCGCCGCGGCGAGAATGTCTATATCGCCAACGTCCTCAAGTGCCGGCCGCCGGGCAACCGCAACCCGGCGCCCGAGGAGGTGGCGCGCTGCACGCCGCACCTGGTCGAGCAGATCGCACTGATTGAGCCCAGGCTGATCGTGGCGATGGGCCGCTTCGCCGCCCAGACGCTGCTCGACACCGACGCCACCATCGCGAGCCTGCGCGGCCGCGTACACCGCTATGCCGGGGTGCCGCTGGTGGTGACCTATCACCCCGCCTACCTGCTGAGGAACCTGCCGGACAAGTCGAAGGCCTGGGAAGATCTGCTGTTTGCGAGGAAAGCCCTGACGAACTCGTGAAGCGGTGCGGATCTACGCGCGCGGGCGGTGCGGGTCCGCTGTACGCGCGAAGGCGAGCAGCCGCTCGATCTCGTCGCCGTACACGCGCCGGTTACGCCAGTACCAGAACTGCACCAACCCCATGGTGCCGGCGACGAACAGCCCGAACACGATCACCACGGTGTAGATCGACACGCCGACGCCCAGCAGCAGCGAATACAGGGCGATCATCAGCAGAATCGAGCTGTTCTCGTTGAAATTCTGCACCGCGATCGAGCGCCCGGCGCCGACCAGGTGATGGCCGCGGTGCTGCAGCAGCGCATTCATCGGCACGACGAAGAAGCCCGCCAGGCCGCCGATGATGACCAGTAGCGCGGCGGCGAGCCAGACCTGCCGCACGAAAATCATGACGATGACGACCAGCCCCATGCCGATGCCGAGCGGGATGACGCGCACTGCGCGGTCGAGCGAGATCCACATCGACGCCATCACCGCGCCGATGGCGATGCCGACCGCGGTCACGCCCTGCAGCATGGCGGCCTTGGAAAGGTCGAAGCCGAGCGCGGTGCGCGCCCACTCGATGACGATGAACTGCAGCGTGGCGCCGGCGCCCCAGAACAGCGTCGTCACCGCGAGCGAAATCTGGCCGAGGTGGTCGCGCCACAGGTGCGCGACGCAGCGGGTGAAGTCCTTGAAGGTGTCGAGCGGGCTGGCGGGCAGCCGCTTGAGAGGCACGCCGGTATCGGGCACGTGCAGGTTGAACACCGCGGCGACGCCGTACACCACGACGATCACCGCGATCGCCGCTTCGGCGGCGGTGTCGATCGAGGTGTCGATGAAGGGCAGGTCGAAGGCGAGCAGTGTGCCCGCCACCTGCGAATGGATCAGCAGGCCGCCGAACATGGTGCCGAGGATGATCGAGGCCACCGTCAGGCCCTCGATCCAGCCGTTGGCCACCACCAGCTTGCTGTGCGGCAGGTACTCGGTGAGGATGCCGTACTTGGCGGGCGAGTAGGCGGCGGCGCCAAGGCCGACCACGGCATAGGCGAGCAGCGGGTCGACGTTGAACAGCATCATCACGCAGCCGACGATCTTGATGCTGTTGGCGATGAACATGACCTTGCCCTTGGGCAGGCGGTCGGCGAAGGCGCCGACGTAGGGCGCCAGCAGCACGTACGAGACGACGAAAAAGAATTTCAGGTAGGGCGTGAGCCAGGTCGGCGCATCGACCTGCATCAATAGCGCAATCGCTGCCACCAGCAGCGCGTTGTCGGCGAGCGAGGAGAAGAACTGCGCCGCCATGATGACGTAGAAACCGGCGTTCATGCGCCGCGGTTTTATAGCACAATAGGCCGACAATGCCGCGTCCGATCCGAGCCGCCATTTCCTCGGGCGCGCTCGCGCATAATCTGCAGGTGGCGCGTAGCCATGCCAACGGAGCCAAGCTCTGGGCGGTCGTCAAGGCGAACGCCTACGGCCACGGCCTGGAGCGCGCCGTGCGCGGGCTGGACGGCGCCGACGGCTACGCGGTGCTCGACTTCCAGGAAGCGGCGCGGTTGCGCGTCGCCGGGGTGACCAAGCCGATCCTGCTGCTCGAAGGCTTCTTCAAGCCGGCCGACCTGGCGCTGCTGCCGAAGTACCGCCTCACCCCGGTGATCCACAACCCGGAGCAGGTAGAGATGCTGCGCCTGGCCTCGCTCGCGGGCGAGATCGAGGTCTACGTCAAGGTGAACAGCGGCATGAACCGCCTCGGCTTTACCGTCGAGAGCCTGCGGCCGGCCTACAACGCGGTGCGCATGCATCCGCAGGTCAAGGGCGTGACGCTGATGACGCACTTCGCCGACGCCGACGGCGCGACCGGCGTGAAGTCGCAGCTCGACTGGTTCAACGAGCTGACCCGGGATTTCCCGGCGCCGCGGTCGCTCGCCAATTCCGCGGCGCTGATCCGCTTTCCCGAGGAGACGCGCGGCGACTGGGCGCGCCCCGGCATCATGCTGTACGGCTGCTCGCCGTTCGGAGCGGCGGCAGAGGCGCGCAGCGCTGAATCGCTCGGCCTCAGGCCGGCCATGACGCTCAGCTCCGAGATCATCGCCACCCAGCACCTGCAGGCAGGCGAAAAGGTGGGCTACGGCTTTTCCTACGAGGCGGCGGGCGAGATCACCATCGGCATCGTCGCCTGCGGCTACGCCGACGGCTATCCGCGCCACGCGCCCACCGGCACGCCGGTGCTGGTGCATGGCAAGCGCTCGCGCATCGTCGGGCGAGTGTCGATGGACATGATCAGCGTCGACATCAGCGACATCCCCGAGGCATATATCGGCTCGCCCGTGACGCTGTGGGGCGAGGGGCTGTCGGCTGACGAAGTCGCCGCCGCCGCCGGCACCGTCGGCTACGAGCTGCTGTGCGCGCTTGCGCCGCGCGTGCCGGTGGGCGACGTGGCTTGAAGCGCAAGACTGCGTACGTGTGTTCCGAATGCGGCGCCTCGGCGCTGCAGTGGTTCGGCGCCTGCCCGTCGTGCAGCGCCGCCGGCACGCTGGTCGAGACGCTGACCGAGCGACGCCCGCCCGGCACCGCGACGCCGACGGTGGCGCTGGCGCAAATCGAGGCGCGCGAGCTCGCACGCCTTCCGACGGGACTCGCCGAACTCGACCGGCCCCTGGGCGGCGGGCTGGTTCCGGGCCAGGTGGTGCTGCTCGGCGGCGATCCGGGCATCGGCAAGTCGACGCTGCTGCTGCAGGCGCTGGCGAGTGAAAATCTGCACGACAAGGCGCTGTACGTGACGGGCGAGGAGTCCGTCGAGCAGACGGCGCTGCGCGCGCGGCGGCTGGCACTCGACGCCGGCCGGGTGCAACTGCTCGCCGAGACGCAGCTCGAGCGCGTGCTCGCCACGCTGGAGGCGGCCCGGCCGCGCGTCGCGGCGATCGATTCGATCCAGACGTTGTGGTCCGAGGCGTTGCAGTCCGCGCCGGGCTCGGTCGCCCAGGTGCGCGAGTCGGCGGCGCAGCTGACGCGGCACGCCAAGCGCGCCGGTACGGCGCTGTTCCTGATCGGCCATGTCACCAAGGAGGGGGCGATCGCCGGCCCGCGCGTGCTCGAGCACATCGTCGACACGGTGCTCTACTTCGAAGGCGATCCGAATTCGAGCTTCCGGCTGATCCGGGCCACCAAGAACCGCTTCGGCGCAGTGAACGAGCTCGGCGTCTTCGCCATGACCGAGACCGGATTGAAAGGGGTCAGCAATCCGTCGCGTCTGTTCCTCAGCACGCATGAAAAACCGGTGGCCGGCTCCTGCGTGCTCGCCACGCTCGAGGGCACCCGCCCGCTGCTGGTGGAGATCCAGGCGCTGGTCGACACGGCGCACGCGCCGAATCCGCGCCGGCTGTCGGTCGGGCTGGAGCAGAACCGCCTGGCGATGCTGCTCGCCGTACTGCACCGGCATGCCGGCATCGCGACAGCGGAGCATGACGTCTTCATCAACGCGGTCGGCGGCGTGCGCATCGGCGAGCCGGCGGCGGACCTTGCCGTATGCCTTGCCGTGGTTTCTTCCCTTGTTGACAAAGCAATCTCTGGAAAAGTCGTCGTGTTCGGCGAGATCGGCCTGGCGGGAGAAGTGCGCCCGGCGCCGCGCGGCCAGGAGCGCCTGAAGGAAGCCGCCAAGCTGGGCTTCGAAAAAGCCATGATTCCGAAAGCCAACGCGCCGAAGGGGAAAATCGCCGGGTTGGAGGTGCTCCCGGTCGAGCGCGTCGACCAGGCGGTGCAGCTACTGCGCAACCTCTAGCGCGGCGCGCACGCCGCTGCGCACGGCGGCTTCGAGCGTGGGCGGATATTCCGGGTCGGTGTAGTCGCCGGCGAGCGTTACTCCTTCGATCTCCAGTGGGTGAATTTTCATATTTACAGCACAAGTTACGGTCGCCCGCTTTTCGGCGATGACCCGGGACCATTCCGGCTTGGACAGGCCGAAAGCCTGCGCCAGCTCCGCCTGGCAGCGCTGAGCGAGCTCGTCCTGTTCCATCTGCTGGTGGTCGCCCTGCGCGCTGATGACGCAGGCGAGCCGGCCCTTTTCGCCAAGTAGCGCGCCGCGGTCGAACACCCACTGCACCAGGCCGTCGGCCAGGCCGATCATCGGAAAAGGCAGGCGGACTTCCGCCGCATATTGCAGATAGCAGGTGTAGATCGGCTGGTAGGTGAAGTCGCAAGTGGCTTCCGGCAGCAGGTTCTTGAGCTGGTGGGGACCGACCGCGACGATTACCGATGAATACTGTTTTTTCAGTTCTTGAATATTCTCAACGGTGGTTCGAAGGCGAATTTCGCCGCCATGACGGTGGACGAATTGCATCGCCGGCTCGGGAAATAATCGCGAAAGGTCCACGCGCGGCAATAGCAGGTCACTGGCCCCGGGCGCGCCGCCGAGGGTGTCGCGTAGCGTCGCGAGGAAGCGTTTCGCCGACGCCTGCTCCGGCGGCGTGTTGAGCGCGGAGACGCATAGCGGCCGCCACAAGTAGTGGCCGATCATGCCGTCCTGCTGAAAGCGGACCAGCAATTCCTTGACGGAGATATCCCGGGAGAGGCGAAAATCGCTCCGGCGCAAGGACAACATGAAACGCGCGGCGCCGACCCGCTCGGAAAACGAAATGCCTCTGGCCAGCATCAATCCCAGCAGCAGGCCGAGGGGCGATGGCAGCCATCGCGAGCGGAGGCGGAAATTCCTGGCGTAGCGGATTTCCAGCGGTACGCGCAGCAAAGCGTCTTCGGGCACGCCGACCGTGCGCATCAGGCGGAACAGCTCGGTGTAGGCGCCAACGAGGATATGCTGGCCGTTGTCGAGTTCGCGGCCTTCGGTTTTCACGCGGCGGGCGCGACCTCCCGGCACGGGTCCCGACTCGAATACGGTGACCGGAATACCGCGTGATGCCAGCGTTACCGCGGCGGCCATTCCGGCGTATCCGGCTCCGACGACTGCTACGCGCTGACCCATGTCTTCCAGGCAATCCAGAATTTTCGCAGCGGCGTCAGCGAAATGCGCTGCGTCAGCACGCGAAAGCCGTCGCGCTCGATCTCGTCGAGCAGCGTGCGGTAGATCGCCGCCATGATCAGCCCGGCGCGCTGCGCCTTGCGGTCTTCCGCCGGCAGCGCACTGAACGCATTGTCGTAGTAACTCCTGGCGCGCTCGAATTCGAATTTCATCAACTGCTCGAATTCCGGCGTCTGCCTGCCCTGCAGGATGTCGGCGGCGGTGACGCCGAAGCGCTTCAGGTCCTCCATCGGCAGGTAAATGCGGTTGTTGCGCGCGTCCTCGCCGACGTCGCGGATGATGTTGGTGAGCTGGAAGGCGATGCCGAGGTTTTTCGCGTAGTCGAGCGTGCGCGCGTCGCGGTAGCCGAAGATGCCGGCGGCAAGCAAGCCCACCACACCCGCCACCCGGTAGCAGTAGCGCTCGAGCCCCGTCCAGTCGAGATAGCGCGATTGGGTGAGATCCATTTCCATGCCGTCGATGATCTCCAGCAGCTGCTTTTCTTCGATGCGGTATTTCTGTTTAAGAGGAAGCAGCGCCTTCGTCACGGGGTGCAGCGGATTGCCTGCAGCCAAATTCGCCACTTCGGCGCGCCACCAGGCGAGCTTGGGCGCCGCAACCTGCGCGTCGAGACCCTCGTCGACGATGTCGTCCACCTCGCGGCAGTAGGCGTAGAGCGCGGTGATGGCGCGCCGGCGCTCCGCCGGCAGGAACAGGAACGAGTAATAGAAGCTCGAACCGCTGCCCGCGGCCTTCTGCTGGCAATACTCGTCCGGCGTCATAGCGCGCGCAGCAGCAGCAGCGGCCAGTCGAAGGCGCCAAGCACCGGTCGGCGGCGGAAGACGTCGTAGCCGGCGCTCTGGATCTTGTCGAGGACGCGCAGGCCGCCCTGCACGGTGGCGCGGATCTCGAGCCCGATGCGGCCGGGGAGGGCGCGGCCGAGCGGCGCACCTTCGAGCATGAGCTTCCTCGTTCTTTCAACCTGAAATGCCATCAGCCTGCGCCAGGAATCGTCTGCCGTTTTCTCTCGCAGATGCTGTTCCGCCACGCCGAACTGCGCCATCTCGTCCAGCGGCAGGTAGACGCGATTGTCCTTGACGAAATCGACGTCGACGTCCTGCCAGAAATTGATGAGCTGCAGCGACGAGCAGATCGCGTCCGAGCGCCGCAGCTCCGTTTCAGACGTGCGTTTGAACAAGTGCAGCAGCAGCCGCCCGACCGGGTTGGCTGAGCGCCGGCAGTAGTCGAGCACCTCGGCGTAATTCGCATAGCGCTTCTTCGTCACGTCCTGCGCGAAGGCGTCGATCAGATCATCGAAGGGCTGCAGAGGCAGGCGGTGCTCCCGGACGATGCGATGAAGGTCGGCGAAAAGCGGGATTTTCGTCGACGAAAGATTCTTCAGCTCATGATGAAAGGCAGCCAGCTTCTCCAGCCGCGTGGCCGGCGGATCGTTGCCTTCGTCGGCGAAGTCATCGGCGCTGCGGGCGAAGCGGTAGATCACCTCGACCGGGCCCCGCAACGGGGCCGGAAGAAGCAGCGACGCCACCGGGAAGTTCTCGTAATGGCCGACCGACACGCGAAGGTATAATACGTTGTTTTTATCCCGCTTTTTCAGGCGAGGGTGGCGGAATTGGCAGACGCACCGGATTTAGGTTCCGGCGCCGCAAGGCTTGTGGGTTCGAGTCCCACCCTTCGCACCATTTCCCGGCTCGGGCGGACAACGGAAAGCGAAGGGAATGGCTAACGTGGAGAACCTAGGGACGCTCGAGCGGCGCGTGTCGATGACGCTGCCGGCGGCCGATATCGAGCGCCAGGTCGGCGAGCGGCTCAAGCAGCTTGCACGCAACGTGCGCATGCCGGGCTTTCGGCCGGGCAAGGTGCCGATGAAGCTGGTGACGCAGACCTACGGCCCGCAGGTGCGCAGCGAGGTGCTGACTGATGCGGTGCAGAAGTCGTTCACCGACGCGGTGAAGGAAGCGAGGCTGCGCGTCGCCGGCCACCCGCGCATCGAGAAGAAGGACGGCGGCGACGAGCGCTCGCTTGAATTCAGCGCCACCTTCGAGATCTATCCGGAGGTGAAGGTGGGCGACCTGTCCGGCGCCACCATCGAGCGGCCGCGCGTGAGCGTCGACGATGCCGCCGTCGAGCGTACCATCGAGGTGCTGCGCAAGCAGCGCACGCGCTACGTCGAGGCGGCGCGCGCCGCGGCGGACGCCGACCGCGTCACGGTCGACTTCCGCGGCAGTATCGGCGGCCAGCCCTTCGAGGGCGGTGTGGCCGAGAATTTCGCCTTCCTGCTCGGCGAGGGCCGCATGCTGCCGGAGTTCGAGGCGGCGGCGCGCGGCATGAGCGCGGGCGAGGAGAAGACCTTCGAGCTGAAGTTTCCAGACGACTATCACGGCAAGGAAGTCGCGGGCAAAGCGGCTTCGTTTGTTCTCCTGCTCAAAAAAGTCGACGCACCGCAGCTGCCGGCGCTCGATGCCGAGTTCGCGAAATCCCTCGGCGTCGCCGACGGCGACATCGCGCGCATGCGCGTCGAGGTGCGCGGCAACGTCGAGCGCGAGGTGGCCAAGCGCGTCGAGGCGCGCGTCAAGAGCCAGGTGCTGCAGGCGCTGCTCGACGCCACGCCGCTCGAGCTGCCGAAGTCGCTGATCGAGATGGAGGCGCGCGAGCTCACCGCGCGCGCCGCCGCCGACCTGCAGGCGCGCGGCATGAAGCCCGAGCAGCTGCCGGCGCTCAACCCGGCGGCGTTCGAGGACACGGCAAAACGGCGCGTCGCGCTCGGCTTGCTGATCGGCGAGCTGGCGCGCAGCGAAGGCCTGCAGCCCAAGCCCGCCGAAGTGCGCGCGCTGGTCGACCAGGAGGCGCAAACCTACGAGAGTCCGGCCGAGGTAGTAAAATGGTTCTACATGCAGCCGGAACGACTGTCGGAAATGGAAGGCGTGGCGCTCGAGGCGAACGTGGTGAAGTGGGCGCTTTCGAAAGCCAAGGTCGTCGACAAGGACATGCCGTTCGACGAGCTGATGGGCAACGCATGAACTGGAACAACGCCATGGCGGACGTCAACGACCTCGGCCTGATCCCGATGGTCATCGAGCAGTCGGGGCGCGGCGAGCGCGCCTACGACATCTATTCGCGCCTGCTGAAGGAGCGCGTCGTCTTCCTGGTCGGGCCGGTCACCGAGATCACCGCCAACCTGATCGTGGCGCAGCTGTTGTTCCTCGAGTCGGAGAACCCCGACAAGGACATCCATTTCTACATCAATTCGCCCGGCGGCTCGGTATCGGCGGGACTGGCGATCTACGACACCATGCAGTTCATCAAGCCCGACGTGTCGACGCTGTGCGTCGGGCAGGCGGCCAGCATGGGTGCGCTGCTGCTCGCCGCCGGCGACAAGGACAAGCGCTTCGCACTGCCCAATTCGCGCGTCATGATCCACCAGCCGATGGGCGGCTTCCAGGGCCAGGCCACCGACATCGAGATTCACGCCAAGGAAATCCTGTTCCTGCGCGGGCGCTTGAACGAGATCCTCGCCAAGCACACCGGCAAGGCGATCGAGGCCATCTCCCATGACACGGAACGCGACTTTTTCATGGGATCCGAAGACGCGGTAAAGTACGGCATTGTCGACAAGGTCCTGACCATGAGGGAAAACACCTAATGCTGCGGGAGAACGTCTAACCCATGTCGGAGAAATCGACCGCGGGCGAGAAGCTGCTGTACTGCTCCTTCTGCGGCAAGAGCCAGCACGAGGTGAGGAAGCTGATCGCCGGCCCGTCGGTGTTCATCTGCGACGAGTGCATCGAACTGTGCAACGACATCATCCGCGAGGAGACCGCCTCGGACAAAGGCGGCAAGGGCGCCAAGTCCGACCTGCCGACGCCGCGCGAGATCCGCAATATCCTCGATTCCTACGTTATCGGCCAGGACCAGGCGAAGAAGATCCTGTCGGTCGCGGTCTACAACCACTACAAGCGGCTCAAGCACCTGTCGAAGAACGACGAGGTCGAGCTCGCCAAATCGAACATCCTGTTGATCGGCCCGACCGGTTCGGGCAAGACGCTGCTCGCGCAAACCCTGGCCAGATTATTGAATGTTCCTTTCGTCATCGCGGATGCGACCACCCTGACCGAAGCCGGCTACGTCGGCGAGGACGTCGAGAACATCATCCAGAAGCTGCTGCAGAACTGCGACTACGACGTCGACAAGGCGAAGCGCGGCATCGTCTACATCGACGAGATCGACAAGATCTCGCGCAAGTCCGACAACCCCTCGATCACGCGCGACGTCTCGGGCGAGGGCGTGCAGCAGGCGCTGTTGAAGCTGGTCGAGGGCACCATCGCCTCGGTGCCGCCGCAGGGCGGGCGCAAGCACCCCAACCAGGACTTCGTCCAGGTCGACACCACCAACATCCTGTTCGTCTGCGGCGGCGCGTTCGACGGCCTGGAGAAGATCGTGCGCAACCGCACCGAGAAGACCGGCATCGGCTTCGGCGCCGAGGTGAAGAGCCCGAAGAACTCCAAGGCCACCTACGACCTGCTGAAGAACGTCGAGCCCGAGGACCTGATCAAGTACGGGCTGATCCCCGAGTTCGTCGGCCGGCTGCCGGTGCTGGCGACCCTCGAGGAGCTCGACGAGAGCGCGCTGATCCAGATCCTGACCGAGCCGAAGAACGCGCTGATCAAGCAGTACCAGCGCCTGTTCCTGATGGAAGGCGTGGAGCTCGAGATTCGCACGCCGGCGCTCGGCGCGGTGGCCAAGCGCGCGCTGGCGCGCAAGACCGGCGCGCGCGGCCTGCGCTCGATCCTCGAGACGGTGCTGCTCGACACGATGTACGAGCTGCCGACACTCGAGAACGTCAGCAAGGTCGTGGTCGACGAGCAGATGATCTCTGCCGACGGCAAGCCGCTGCTCATCTATTCGGACAGCCAGAAGGTTGCCGGCAGCTCGGGCTAGCAGGCAGCAACAACTCCTTACCGTTTGTGCGTTGCGGTACCCGCTCCATGCGTGTAGGCTTTGGCTATTGATTTTCCGTGGGGAACCCGCAAGTAGGGCGGGCACTCAAACCCATTAAGAGGTCACGCGAAAGGTCACGCCAAGATGTCCGAGACGCCGACACCCGCCGAAATCATCCAGTACCCCCTGTTGCCCCTGCGGGACGTAGTGGTATTCCCGCACATGGTGATCCCCCTGTTCGTCGGCCGGCCGAAGTCCATCAAGGCGATGGAAACGGCAATGGAAGCGGGCAAGTCGATCCTGCTGGTGGCGCAGCGCCTGGCGACCAAGGACGACCCGGTCGCCGATGACATGTATTCCATCGGCTGCGTTTCCAACATCCTGCAGATGCTCAAGCTGCCCGACGGCACGGTGAAGGTGCTGGTGGAGGGCGGCACGCGCGCGCGCGTGCGCGAGATCACCGACCTGCGCACGCACTGGGTGGCGGAGGCGGTGGCGGTGCCGGCGGAACCCGCGCCCGCCGCCGAGGTCGAGGCGATGCGCCGCGCGCTGCTTTCCGCTTTCGACCAATACGTCAAGCTGAACAAGAAGATCCCGCCCGAGATCCTCACTTCGCTCTCCGGCATCGACGAGGCCGGGCGGCTGGCCGACACGGTGGCGGCGCACCTGCCGCTCAAGCTCGAGCAGAAGCAGCAGGTGCTGGAGATGTTCGACGTCAAGAGCCGGCTGGAGCACCTGCTGTCGCAGCTCGAGGCCGAGATCGACATCCTGCAGGTGGAAAAGCGCATTCGCGGGCGCGTCAAGCGCCAAATGGAGAAAAGCCAGCGCGAGTACTACCTCAACGAGCAGGTCAAGGCGATCCAGAAGGAGCTCGGCGAGGGCGAAGAGGGCGCCGACCTCGAGGAAATGGAGAAGCGCATCCGCAAGGCGCACATGCCCAAGGAAGCGCGCAAGAAGGCCGAGTCCGAGCTGAAGAAGCTCAAGCTCATGTCGCCCATGTCGGCCGAGGCCACCGTGGTGCGCAACTACATCGACACCCTGCTCAACCTGCCCTGGAAGAAGAAGTCGAAGATCTCCAAGGACATCAAGGCGGCGCAGGAAATTCTCGACAAGGACCACTACGGCCTGGAGAAGGTGAAGGAACGCATCGTCGAGTACCTGGCGGTGCAGACGCGCGTCGACAAGATGAAGGCGCCGATCCTGTGCCTGGTGGGTGCGCCGGGCGTGGGCAAGACCTCGCTCGGCCAGTCGATTGCCCGCGCCACCAACCGCAAGTTCGTGCGCATGTCGCTCGGCGGTGTGCGCGATGAGGCCGAGATCCGCGGCCACCGCCGCACCTACATCGGCTCGATGCCGGGCAAGATCCTGCAGAACATGTCCAAGGTGCAGGTCAAGAACCCGCTGTTCCTGCTCGACGAGGTCGACAAGATGGGCATGGACTGGCGCGGCGACCCGACCAGCGCGCTGCTCGAAGTGCTTGACCCGGAGCAGAACCACACCTTCACCGATCACTACATCGAGGTGGAGTACGACCTGTCCGAGGTGATGTTCGTCGCCACGGCCAATACGCTCAACATCCCGGCTCCGCTGCTCGACCGCATGGAAGTGATTCGCCTCTCGGGCTACACCGAGGACGAGAAGGTGAACATCGCCATCAAGTACCTGCTGCCCAAGCAGAAGACCAACAACGGGCTCAAGGACGGCGAACTGACGGTGTCCGAGCCGGCGGTGCGCGACATCGTGCGCTACTACACGCGCGAGGCCGGCGTGCGCGCGCTCGAACGCGAGGTGTCCAAGATCTGCCGCAAGGCCGTCAAGCAGCTGCTGACCGACAAGCAGGACAAGCCGGAAGCCAAGGCGCACCGCATCGCGGTCACGCCGAAGAGCCTCGACAAGTTTCTCGGCGTGCGCAAGTTCAGCTTCGGCATGGCGGAGAAACAGAACCAGGTCGGCCAGGTCACGGGGCTGGCCTGGACCGAGGTCGGCGGCGAGCTGCTTACCATCGAGACGGTGACCATGCCGGGCAAGGGCAAGACCATCACCACCGGCAAGCTGGGCGAGGTGATGCAGGAGTCGATCCAGGCGGCGCTGTCGGTGGTGCGCAACCGCTCGCGCAAGCTGGGCGTGAAGGAGGACTTCTACCAGAAGAACGACATCCACATCCACCTGCCCGAGGGCGCGACGCCGAAGGACGGCCCGAGCGCCGGCATCGGCATCGTCACCTCGATGGTGTCGATGCTCACCGGCATCCCGGTGCGCGCGGATGTCGCCATGACCGGCGAGATCACGCTGCGTGGCGAGGTGCTGCAGATCGGCGGCCTGAAGGAGAAGCTGCTGGCGGCGCACCGCGGCGGCATCAAGACGGTGCTGATCCCGGAAGAGAATGTCAAGGACCTGGTCGACATCCCGGACAACGTGAAGAACAAGCTCGAGATCACGCCGGTGAAGTGGATCGACAAGGTGCTGGAGATCGCGCTCGAGCGCCAGCCGCAGCCGCTGCCCGAGCCCGAAGACTCGCCGGCCATGCCGCCGAAGCCCGACGACCAGACCGGCGCCGTCACCACTCACTAGTATTGGTTTGAACAAAGCCGATTTGATCGAGCAGATCGCGCAGGCGGCCGAGATTTCCAAGTCGGCCGCCGAGCGCTCGATCGACGCGCTGGTGGGCGCGGTGAAAACGAGCCTGCGCAAGGACGAGGCCCTGACGCTGGTCGGTTTCGGCACCTTCTACGCCGCCAAGCGCAAGGCGCGCACCGGGCGCAACCCGCGCACCGGCGCGGCGATCAGCATCCAGGCCGCGCGCCTGCCCAAGTTCCGCGCTGGCAAGGCCCTGAAGGACGCGATAAACTAGCGCCCCTTTTCAGTTTGGGGTGCTTAGCTCAGCTGGTAGAGCGTCGCCCTTACAAGGCGAATGTCGGCGGTTCGATCCCGTCAGCACCCACCAGGAATCCGAAGCACAGAAGGAGCGGTAGTTCAGTTGGTTAGAATACCGGCCTGTCACGCCGGGGGTCGCGGGTTCGAGTCCCGTCCGCTCCGCCAACCACCGAAGGACGATCCGCATGCGCGGGCTGCTGTTGGTTCTGCTGCTGGCGGGCTGCAGCTCGCCGCGCGAACTGGTCCACGAGAAGGGTGTCTCACCGGAGCAGTTCCAGAAGGACAAGCGCGAATGTACCGCCAGCGCCGACAGGGCGGCCGCCATGGACCCGCTGCGCACGCCGCGTGAAAAGAGCCAGGTGCGGAATCGGGTTATGCTGGATTGTCTGCGCGGCCGGGGTTACGACCTGAAGAACTAGCCATGTTCGATTTCGTCCAGAACTATAAGCGGGTCATCCAGGTGTTCCTGGGGCTGATCGCGATCACCTTCGCGACCTGGGGCATCGAGTCGTATACGCGCATCGTCGGCGGACGCGACACGGTGGCGACGGTGAACGGCGCCGACATCTCGCAGCGCGAATTCCAGGAGCGCTACCGTGTCCAGCAGGAGCAGGTGCGGCGCATGTTCGGCGCCGCGGTCGATCCGGCGGCGCTCGACACGCCGGAGGCGCGCCGCGCGCTGCTCGAGTCGATGGTGGCGCAGCGCCTGGTGGCGGGCGAGGTGGCGCGCGGCCACCTGATGATGAGCCGCGAGGCGGTGATCGAGCTGATCACGACGGCGCCGGAATTCCAGGAGAACGGCAGGTTTTCGCCGGCGTCGTATGCGGCCTTCCTCGCGCAGCGCAACACCACCGATGCGCGCAACGTCGCCGAATTGCAGTCGCAGCTGCCGATGTCGCGACTGGTGGGGGCGGTTGCCGAAACGGCGATCGTGCCGCGCGCCGTGGCGGCGCGCCTGGCCGCGCTCGAGGCGCAGAAGCGCGAGGTCGCCGAGTCACGCATTGCGCTGCAACCCTTCGAGGCCCGCGTCAAGCTCGACGACGCCAAGCTCAAGGCGCATTACGACGCCAACCTGCCGGATTTCCGCACGCCGGAGCGCGTGCGCGCCGAGTACGTGGTGCTGTCGGCGGAAATCCTGGCGCGCAGCGAACCGGTCACCGACGCCGAAGTCAGGGCGGCCTACGACACGCGCGCCGCCCAGTACAAGCTCGAAGAGCAGCGCCGCGCCAGCCACATCCTGGTCAAGACGAGGGAGGAAGCGGAAAAGCTGCTCCTCGAGCTGAGGAAAACGCCGAATCGGTTTGCCGAACTGGCGAAGCAGCACTCGCAGGATCCGGGCTCGGCCGGGCAGGGCGGCGACCTCGGCGCGGTGACGCGCGATTCGCTGGCCAGCAAGCCCCTGGCCGACACCGTGTTCGGCCTCAAGCCTGGCGAGATGGCGGTGGTGCAAAGCGAATTCGGCTTCCACCTGGTGCGCGTCACCTCGGTGCAGGCGGCGAAGACGCGCCCCTTCGAAGAGGTGCGCGGCGAGCTTGCCACCGAACTCGCGCGGCAGAAGGGGGCCAAGCGCTTCGCCGAGGCGGCCGAGGCGTTCAGCAACATGGTCTACGAGCAGCCCGACAGCCTCAAGCCGGCGGCCGAGCGCTTCAAGCTGCAGATCCAGACCACCGGCTGGATCGGCAAGTCGGCGCGCCAGGAGCTCGGCGCGCTCGACAATCCGAAGCTGCTTTCGGCGCTGTTTTCCTCCGACGCCCTGCTGAAGAAAAGAAATACCGACGCCATCGAGATCGCGCCCAGCACGCTGGTGGCCGCGCGCGTGCTCGAGCACCAGCCAGCGGCGCAGCGCAAGTTCGAGGAGGTGAAGCCGGAGATCGCGCTGGTTCTGCGCCAGCGCGAGGCGTCGGAACTGGCCTACAAGGACGGCGTGGCCAAGCTCGAAATGCTGCGCAAGGGCGGCGATCCGGGCGTGCGCTGGGGGCCGCTGCGCAGCGTCTCGCGCCGCGACGCCCAGGGACTGCCGGCCGATGCGCTGCGGCGCGTCGTCGCGGCGGACGTGTCGAAGCTGCCCGCCTATGTTGGCATGCCGATTCCCGATGCCGGCTACCTGCTGCTGCGCATCTCGAAGGTGACCGAAGCGCAGCCGCGCGATCTCGACCCGAAGGAAGTGGCGCGCGCCGCGTCGCTCGCCGGTGCCGCGCAATTCGACGCCTATGTCGCCGGGCTGCGCGCCCGCGCCGACATCGCGGTGAACCCGGCTAGCCTGGAGAAGAAGTAGGCGCGGAGGCGCCGGGGCTGGCGCCGATTCCGGCGACGACGTGGCTGAAGCCGGAGTCGACGTGCAGGATCTCGCCGGTCACGGCCGAAGCCAGATCGGAGAGCAGGAACGCGGCCACGTTGCCGACCTCCTCGGTCGTGACGTTGCGGCGCAGCGGCGCGTTCTGTTCGACGAATTTGAGGATCTTGCCGAAGCCGCCGATGCCCGCCGCGGCCAGCGTCTTGATCGGCCCCGCCGAGATGCCGTTCACGCGCACGCCCTGCGGCCCCAGGCTCGCCGCCATGTACCGCACCGCGGCTTCCAGGCTCGCTTTGGCGAGGCCCATAGTGTTGTAGTTCGGTACCACGCGTTCGGCGCCAAGGTACGTCAGCGTCAGTAACGATGAATTCTTTCTAAGAAGCGGAAGAGCCGCTTTGGCGAGCGCGGCAAAGCTGTAGGCCGAGATGTCATGCGCCATGGCGAAGGCGCTACGCGTGATGCCGGTCAGGAAATCACCCTCGATCGCTTCGCGTGGCGCGAAGGCGATGGCGTGGACCAGGCCGTCGAGACCGTCCCACCGGGTTTTCAGGTTTTTGAAAAGGTCTTCTATCTCGGAGTCGCTGGTCACTTCACAGGGCAGCACGATCCCTGCGCCGAGCTCGCGCGCCATCTCGGTGACGCGCTCCTTGAAGCGTTCGTTCTGGTAGGTGAAGGCGAGCTCGGCGCCCTCGCGGCGCGCCACCTTGGCGATGCCATAGGCGATCGAGCGGTTGCTGAGCAGCCCGGTGACCAGGATCTTCTTCCCCGACAGGAGTCCCATGGATCGCATTATACTGTTCTCGGTGCGCATCCCTCTGATATTCATCGTTTTTCTGGCCGGCTGCGGAGAGGTCTGGAACAACCCTTACCCGACGGCGGAGCGGGGCCAGAACATCCTTTATTCGGTCTTCGCCGACCGGCCGAAGCACCTGGATCCGGTGCAGTCCTACACCACCGACGAGGCCCTTTTCACGCGGCAGATCTACGAGCCGCCGCTCCAGTACCACTACCTGAAGCGCCCTTATGAGTTGGTGCCGCTCACTGCGCTGGAGATCCCTAAGGCAGTCGAGATCCAGGGCGGGCGCTTTACGGTGTACGAGATCCGCATCCGCCCCGGCATCCGGTATCAGCCGCATCCGGGTTTCGTTCCGGAAAACCTGTCCCTGGATAGAAAAACCATCGATGCCCTGAAAAGCCCCTACGAGCTGCCGCTCGGAACGCGCGAGCTGACGGCGGACGACTACATCTATGAGATCAAGCGACTTGCGCATCCGCATCTGCATTCGCCCATCCTCGGGCTGATGTCGGAGTACATCGTCGACCTGAAGGAATATGCCGAGCGCCTGCAGAAGGCGGCGCGGCCGGGGCAATGGCTCGACCTGCGCGAGCACCCGCTGCAAGGTGTCGAGCGCGTGGACGCGTACACCTACCGCGTCCGGCTCAAGGGGCGTTATCCGCAATTCGTCTACTGGCTTGCGATGCCGTTCTTTGCGGCGATGCCCTGGGAGGCCGACCGGTTCTTCCAGCAAGCGGGCATGGCGGAAAGGAATTTCACCCTCGACTGGTGGCCGGTCGGCACCGGACCTTTCATGCTGTCGGAGAACGATCCGAATTCGCGCATGGTGCTGTCGCGCAACCCGAATTTCCGCGGCGAGCCTTATCCGCCCGAAGGCGCAGCGGGCGACCGCGAGCGTGGACTGCTCGCCGACGCCGGCAAGACCATGCCGTTCATCGAGCGCGCGGTCTATACGCGCGAACGCGAAGGCATCCCCCTGTGGAATAAATTCCTGCAGGGCTACTACGATTCCTCGGGCATCGGCTCGGATAACTTCGACCAGGCCGTGCGCGTATCCCTCGAGGGCGAGGCGGCGCTGACGCCGGAAATGGAATCGCGCGGCATCCGGCTCGACACCTCGATTGCGCCAACCGTCTTCTACCTCGGCGCGAACTGGCTCGATCCGGTGGTCGGCGGAAACTCGGAGCGCGCGCGCAAGCTGCGCCAGGCGCTCGCCATCGCGGTCGATTGGGAAGAGTACCTGTCGATCTTCGCCAATGGGCGCGGCGTGCCTTCGCACAGCCCGCTCGCCCCCGGTATTTTCGGCTACCATGAGGGCGCCGGCGGCATCAACCCGGTCACCCACGAATGGATGGACGGCAAGGCCCATCGCCGGCCGATCGAGGCGGCGAAGAAACTGCTGGCCGAAGCGGGCTATCCCGACGGCCGCGACGCCCGCAGCGGCGAGCCGCTGGTGCTGCACCTCGATACGACGCAGCGCGGGCCGAGCGACAAGGCAGTCATCGATTGGTGGCGCAAGCAATTCGCCAAGCTGGCGATCCAGTTCGAGCCGCGGCAGACCGACTGGAACCGCTTCCAGGAGAAGCTGCGCAAAGGCAGCGCGCAGCTCTTCATCGTCGGCTGGCGAGCCGATTATCCGGACCCGGAGAATTTCATGTTCCTCCTGCACGGGCCGCAGAGCCGCGCCAGGAACCAGGGGGAGAACGCCTCGAACTACGTCAATCCGGAATTCGACGCGCTGTTCGAGAGCATGCGCACCATGCCGAATTCGCCCGAGCGGCAGAAGCTGATCGACCGCATGGTCGACATTTTCCGGCGCGACGCGCCGTGGATCGGTGGCTACCACCCCAAGAATTTCGATCTGTTCCATGCCTGGCTTGCCAATGCGAAGGCGAATGAGATGTCGGACAACAATCTCAAGTACCTCAAGGTTGATCCGTCGAGCCGGGAGGCTCGACGTTCGGAGTGGAACCGCCCGGTGCTGTGGCCGCTCGGCTTGCTCCTCGCGCTCCTGATCGCCGGCGTCGTCCCTGCGATCCGCTCCTATCGCAGGCGAGAACGCATGGCGGCGAGGCCGGCGTCCTAGATGCTCGCCTACCTGATTCGCCGCATCCTGTATGCCGTCCCGATCCTGATCGGGGTGAATCTCCTCACGTTCGCGTTGTTTTTCGTCGTCAATACGCCGGATGACATGGCGCGCATGCAGCTTGGCGCGAAGCGCGTGACGGCCGAGGCAATCGAGAAATGGAAGGAGGAAAGGGGCTACGACAAGCCCTTGCTGTTCAATGCAAAGGCGTCCGGTTCGAAAAAGCTGACGGCAACCATCTTCTATGAAAAATCCGTCCGCCTGTTCGTGTTCGATTTCGGCGCCTCCGAGGACCAGCGCAACATCGGCGCCGAGATCAGCAAGCGGATGTGGCCGAGCCTGGCGCTCGCCGTGCCGGTGTTTCTCGTCGGCCTCGCCGTCTGCATCACTTTCGCACTGGTGATGGCGTTCTTCCGCGCCACCGCGCTCGATTTCGGCGGCGTGGTGCTGTGCGTCGCCATGATGTCGATCTCGACGTTGTTCTACATCGTCGGCGGTCAATATCTCGTCTCGAAGGTGCTGCACCTGGTGCCCATCTCGGGCTACGCCGGCGGCGCGGACGCGTTCAAGTTCCTGGTGCTGCCGGTCGTCATCGGCGTGGCCGGCGGCATCGGCGCGAGCACCCGCTGGTACCGCACCATCTTCCTCGAGGAGATCAGCAAGGACTACGTGCGCACCGCCCGCGCCAAGGGCCTCGCCGAGAGCGCCGTGCTGTTCCGCCACGTGCTCAAGAACGCGCTGATCCCGATTCTGACCGGCGTGGTGGTCGTCATTCCGCTGCTGTTTCTCGGCAGCCTGCTTTCCGAGTCGTTCTTCGGCATTCCGGGGCTGGGGAGCTACACCATCGACGCCATCCAGGCGCAGGATTTCGCCATCGTGCGGTCGATGGTGTTCATCGGCTCGGTGCTGTACATCGTCGGGCTGATCCTTACCGACGTCTCCTACACGCTGGTCGACCCGCGCATCCGGTTGGAATAGCGTGCCGGTCATCCTCGCCACCGATGCGCTGGTTTGGCTGCTGGTCGCCGCGGTGGCGGGCTTCGCCTGGCACAGCCGGCGCCAGCCCCACCTCGCCGCGCCCTGGGCGCGCGTGTTCGGCAGTCGCATGGCGATGGCTTCGCTGGTGGTGCTGTGCTTCTACGCCGCCATCGGACTGACCGATTCAATTCACTTCCGGCCGGCGCTCGAAAAAAAGGGCGATGCGGAACGCACGGCGTACTCCTCTGAGGTGTTGTCGCTGCTGGATGTGGCGCTCGCCCATCTGCGGGGCCGCAGCGAAAAAACCTATTCGGCGCCGCTCGCCACCCGCTCGTACGCCAAGGAGCAGATCGAGCTGTCGAATGGCCAGCTGGTGCGCGAGTTTCCCCGGCTGCGCTACGGCGGGGCGCACCTGGCGCTCGAGGATGACGCGCTGGGAGATATTTTTGCCCGCATCGGACTGGGCCTGCTCGGCGCGGCGGCATGCGCCGTGCTGATCGGTTTCGCGGTGAAGCGGCTGCAGCGCCGGCGGCCGCGCATTCCCTGGCGCACCGCCGGGGCCGTTTTGCTTGCGATCGTCGCGCTCGCGCTTCCGGCCATGCTCCTCGCGCGCCACTACCATGTGCTCGGCACGGACAAAGTAGGGCAGGACGTGCTTTATCTCTCCCTGAAGTCCATCCGCACCAGCCTGGTGATCGGCACGGTGACCACGCTGGTGCTTCTGCCGCTCGGCGTCGCGCTGGGCGTAATGGCCGGCTACTTCAAGGGCTGGGTGGATGATGCCATCCAGTACGTCTACACCACGCTCAACTCGATTCCGGGCGTCCTGCTGATCGCAGCATTCGTGCTCATGATGCAGGTGGTCATCGAGCGCAATGCCGAATTTTTTCCGACTGCGGCGCAACGCGCCGACGTCCGCCTGCTCGGCTTGTGCGCGATCCTCGGGCTGACGAGCTGGACCGGACTGGCGCGGCTGCTGCGCGGCGAGGCGCTCAAGCTTTCTCAGCTGGAGTACATCCAGGCGGCGCATGCCTTTGGCGTGCCCGATGCGCGCATCCTCGGCCGCCACATCGTGCCAAACGTGGCGCACATCATCATCATCGCGCTGGTGATGGATTTCTCCGGCCTGGTGCTGGCGGAGGCGGTGCTGTCCTACGTCGGCGTGGGGGTCGACCCGGCGACGACCAGCTTCGGCACCATGATCAACGCTGCGCGCCTGGAAATGGGCCGCGAACCGATCGTCTGGTGGTCGCTTGCCGCGGCTTTCGTCTTCATGTTCCTGCTGGTGCTGGCGGCCAACCTGTTCGCCGACGCGGTGCGTGACGGCTTCGACCCGAGGGTGCGTGCGGCATGAATGCTTTCGTCAAAGTCGAGCATCTGAAAACAGTCCTTGATACCGGGTCAAAACCGGTAACTCCAGTCGACGACGTCAGCTTTGAGCTGCGCAAGGGCGAATGCTTCGCGCTGGTGGGGGAATCGGGTTGCGGCAAGTCGATGACCGCGCTATCGCTCACGCGGCTGCTGCCCGAGGCGGGGCGCATCGCCGGCGGGCGGGTGGAGTTCAACGGCACCGACCTGCTCGCGCTGCCGGAGGCGGCGATGCGCGCAGTGCGCGGCCGCCGCGTGGCGATGATCTTCCAGGAGCCGTCCACCGCGCTAAACCCGGTGCTGACGGTGGGCCGGCAGATCGAGGAGGTCATCGAACGACATGTAGCGAAAGGCGGAGCGCGGGACAAAGCCATTGAGCTTCTACGCGCCGTCGGCATCCCTGATCCCGAGCAGCGCATTGACCAATATCCCTTCCAGCTCTCCGGCGGCCAGAAGCAGCGGGTAATGATCGCCGCAGCGCTGGCGGTCGAGCCCGAAGTGCTGATCGCCGACGAACCGACCACGGCGCTCGACGTCACCATCCAGGCACAGATTCTCGACCTGCTGGCGAAGCTGCAGGCCGAGCGCGGCATGGCGCTGATGCTGATTTCGCACGATCTCGGCATCGTGGCGCGCATGGCGGATCGCGTGGCGGTGATGTACGCCGGGGAGATTGTCGAGATCGCGGAGCGGTCGGCATTCTTCCGCGCGCCGCAACACCCTTATTCGCGCAAGCTGTTCGCCGCGCTGCCTTCACCGCAGCAACGCAGCGGGACGCTGGCGGTCATTCCCGGCCAGGTGCCGCCGCTCACCACCCGCTTCACCGGCTGCCGCTTTGCCGATCGCTGCGACGAGGTTTTCGACCGCTGCCGCGTCGAAATTCCGCTGCTGGCGCAGCATGCAGGCCGCCTGGTTCGATGCCATTTGAGGGAGAGGGGGGAGGCGCCTCCGCGGGCAGGTGTTCAAAAAGGAATTGCCGTTGAGAACAGGAAAAGCGACGTCGCGGCGACTCTCCTGGAGGTAAAGGACCTGAAAGTCCATTTCCCGATCCGCAAGGGCGTCCTCAAGCGCACGGTCGGCTACGTGAAGGCGGTGGACGGGGTCTCCTTCGACCTGCGGGCGGGACGCACGCTGGCGCTAGTAGGCGAGTCGGGCAGCGGCAAGACCACCACCGGTAAAGCCATCCTGCGCCTGATCGAGTCGACGGCCGGGCAGGTGCTGTTTGACGGAAAAAGCATTTCCGCCAAGAACAGAAGCGAAATGCGGCCTCTCCGGCAGGCCATGCAGATCATCTTCCAGGATCCCTATGCCTCGCTCAATCCGCGCATGCGGGTGGTCGAGATCCTGCTCGAGGGCATGCGCAGCCTTGGCGTCGGTGCGGACGACGCCGCCCGATTCTCTTCTCTCCGGAAAATCCTGCATGACGTCGGACTGCCGCAGGACGTGCTTGGGCGCTATCCGCACGAGTTCTCCGGTGGCCAGCGCCAGCGCATCGCCATCGCCCGGGCGCTGGCGGTCGATCCGAAGCTCATCGTCTGCGACGAACCGACCAGCGCGCTCGACGTCTCGGTGCAGGCGCAGATCCTGAATCTGCTGCGCTCGCTCCAGAAGAGCCGCGGCATCGCCTACTTGTTCATCACTCACAACATCGGCGTCGTCGACTTTCTGGCGCATGACGTCGCGGTGATGCTGCAGGGCCGGATCGTGGAGAGCGGGGCGGTTGACCGGGTGCTGCGTTCTCCCGAGCACCCCTATACCAGGGAGCTGCTTGCCGCAGTTCCTAAGGTAGATGAGGTATAGACCTTAAGTCTATGAGTTATTGCGAAGTTTAGGCTTTGGCTTTGGGCGAGGCTTGCCCTTCGCCGTCGCCCGGACCTCAACGACGACCCGCTTACCGGGGGTGGCTTTGCTTCCCGGATTCAGGCGCTGCATGTCATCCACCGATGCCCCATAGCGCCGGCCGATCGAGGCCAGGGTCTCGCCGGTCTTCACCATATGGAAGAAGCGCCGGTAGCGGATCGGAATCGGCGGCGCATACATGATGGGGAGCTTGCGCATGCCGCTTGCAGCGGTCGCATTGATCGGAACCACCAGCAGGCCGGGCACCCCGCGCGTGCGGGGGGCGACGCCGTTGACTTCCTTCAGCTGGCCGACGGTGATGCCGAACTTCTTGGCGATCGACTCGAAGGTCTCGCCCTTGCCGGCGTTGTAGGTCTTCCAGGACACCAGCGATTTCTGGTCGAGCCGGGCGAGGTTTTCATGGAACACCTCGATCTTGTCGGCCGGCAGGACGATGCGCGGCGTGACCGAAGCGCGGATCAGCGGCCGGCTGAAGCCGGGATTGAGGGCGATGAACTCCTCGACGCTCATCTCGGCCAGCTTGGCGGCGAGCTGCACGTCGATGTCGCGCAGCCGGGTGGTGGTGGCGAAGTAGGGCTGGTTCGGAATCGGCTCGAGCTGGATGCCGAAGGGCGCCGGGTTGGCGACGATGTTCTTCAGCGCCTGCAGCTTGGGCAGGTAGTTGCGGGTCTCCGCCGGCATGTTGAGGCTGGCGTAGTCGGTGGGCTTGCCGGCGGCGCGGTTCTTGGCGATGGCGCGTGCCACGGCGTTTTCGCCCCAGTTGTACGAGGCGAGCGCGAGGTGCCAGTCGCCGTGCATCTCGTAGAGGTAAGCGAGGTAGTCGAGCGCCGCGGTGGTGGAAGCGACGATGTCGCGCCGGCCGTCGTACCACCAGTTCTGCTTCAGCTCGAAGCGCCTGCCGGTGCCGGGGATGAACTGCCACAGCCCCGAGGCGTGGGCGCGCGAGTAGGCCATCGGGTTGAAGGCGCTCTCGACCATCGGCAGCAGCGCGAGCTCGGTCGGCATGCCGCGCTTCTCCAGCTCGTCGACGATATGGTAGAGGTAGAGCTTGCTGCGGTCGAAGATGCGCTGCAGGTAGTCCGGGCGCGCCAGGAAAAACGCGGTCTTGTCGTCGACCAGGCGCCCCTCGATGTTGGGCACCGCGAAGCCGTTGCGGATGCGTTGCCACAGGTCGTCGGGCGCCACGGTGCGGTCGATCGACGCCAAGCCCCGCAGCGGGTCGCTCATCTCGCGCCGCTCGCCTTCGAAGGGCACCGGCGCGCTCGCGTCGGACGTGGCGGAGCCGGCGGTGGAGGCGGCCGGCGAGTCGACCGACGACGGCGCGCCGGTTCTCGCGGACGTCGCTGGTCGCTCGGGGCCCGCCGAGGGCTGCACCGGGCGCGTGCCGCAGGCCTGCAGCAGGAGCGCGGCCGCCAGCGCCAGGAGCGTGCCGGCTCTCAAGAGCGGTTTTTCCAGTCGCGGATGGCGGCGAACACTTTCACGGGATCAGAAACGCGCGACCCCAGGTACTTGTTGACGGATTCGACCACGGCCGGCTCGCGGCAGCGCAGGAAGGGGTTGGTGGCTTTCTCGTCGGCCATCAGGCTGGGCAGCGTCGGCTGGCCGGCAGCGCGCTGCTCGCGGCTGCGCAGCTCGCGCGCGGCAAGCGCGGCATTGCCGGGCTCGACATGGCGCGCGAAACCGATGTTGGCGAGCGTGTATTCGTGGCCGCAGTAGATCTTCGTGTCGTCGGGCAGCGCGGCGAGCTTCTGCAGCGAGGCGAACATCTGCTCGGGCGTGCCTTCGAACAGGCGCCCGCAGCCGCAGGCGAACAGCGTGTCGCCACAGAACAGCGCCCCGGCCCCATAATAGGCAACGTGCGCGCGCGTATGCCCGGGAATTCCCAGCACCGAAAACGAGGCGCCGATCTCCGCGATGTCCACGCGGTCGCCGTCGCCGACCGGCTGCGTCAGCGTCGCGATGGGTTCGCCCTTCGGGCCGTAGACCGGTACGCGCCAGTGCCCGAGCAGCTCGGCGATGCCGCCGACGTGGTCCGGGTGGTGGTGGGTAGCGAGGATGGCGACCAGCGAAAGCCGCTCGCGTTCCAGATAGTCGAGCACCGGCCGCGCCTCGCCGGGATCCACCACCGCGGCCTGCGTACCCTTGCGCAGCGTCCAGACGTAGTTGTCGTTGAACGCCCTGACCGGCACGACCTCTAGCATGTTTCGTCAATCCTTCCTGCAGAACGGCGCGCAGAAGTATAACGGCGGACGCTCTTCGCTATCCGGATGGTTCGGCACGCCCCAGGGAGCCTATGTGCTCGACTGGGAGCGTTCGCAGTTCGACAGCGCCGTGGAAGATGTGTTCGGTTTCCGGGCGGCGCAAGTGGGCATGCCCGAGACCGACTTCCTGCGTCAGAACCGCATCCAGTTCCGCTTCACGCTGGCGCTCGAGCCGGGCGCGGCGCTCGCCGCCGATCCGCTGCAGTTGCCGCTTGCAGCGCAGAGCATCGACCTGCTCGCGCTGCCGCACGTGCTCGAATACCACCTCCATCCGCTCGAGGTACTGCGCGAGGCGGAGCGCGTGCTGATGCCCGAGGGCCAGCTGGTGATCTCGGGATTCAACACGGCGTCCCTGTGGCGGCTGCGGCAGGCGTTCACCTGGCACCGGCACGAGCCGCCCTGGGAGGCGCGCTTCATCGGCCTGCTGCGCCTGCGCGAGTGGCTCAAGGTGCTCGGCTTCGAGCTGAACGGCGGCCAGTTCGGCTGCTACGCGCCGCCGTTTCGCCATCCGCGCTGGCTGCAAAGATTCGCTTTCATGGAGCAGGCGGGCGCGCGCTGGTGGCCGCTGGCCGGCGGCGTCTACGTGGTGCGCGCGGTGAAGCGCGTCGTCGGCATGCGCATCATCACCCCGGCCTGGCGGCGCGAGCGCGCCCGGCGGCGCGCGCTCTCGCCGGTCACCCAGCAAACCCACAAGCACCGTGACTGAGGCGGTGGTGGAGATCTACAGCGATGGCGCCTGCCGCGGCAATCCGGGGCCGGGCGGCTGGGGCGCGATTGTTCGCTTTAACAATCACGAGAAAGAACTTTCCGGGGGGGAGCGGGCGACGACCAACAATCGCATGGAGCTCACCGCCGTGATCCGGGCGCTGGAATCGCTCGAACCGCCGAGGCGGGTGCGCGTCTACACCGACTCGCAGTACGTGCAGAAGGGCATTTCGGAATGGATCGGCGGCTGGAAGCGCAAGGGCTGGCGCACCGCGGACAAGAAGCCGGTGAAGAATGTCGATTTGTGGAAGCAGCTCGACGAACTGAACAGCGCGCACCGCGTGGAGTGGCACTGGGTCAAGGGACACGCGGGTCATCCGGAGAACGAGCGTGCTGACGCGCTCGCCAACCAGGGGATCCCCGGCGATGCCTAGGCAGGTGGTGCTGGACACCGAGACCACCGGCCTGCACGCCAGGCTCGGCGACCGCGTGGTCGAGATCGGCTGCGTCGAGATCCTCAGCCGCCGCATCAGCGAGCGCCAGTTCCACGCCTACGTCAACCCGGAGCGCGAGATCGACGAGGGCGCCTCGCGCGTGCACGGCCTGACGCTCGAGGACCTGAAGGACAAGCCGAAATTCGCCGAGGTGGCGGGCGAGTTCCTGGAGTTCATCCGCGGCGCGCAACTGGTGATCCACAACGCCAGCTTCGACGTCGAATTCCTCGACCAGGAGCTGGGACGGGCGAAGCTCGGCGGCCTCGCGGATTACACCGCCGGGGTGGTCGATTCCCTGCTGATGGCGCGCGAGCTGCACCCGGGCAAGAAGAATTCCCTCGACGCATTGTGCGAGCGCTACCTGGTGGATCATTCCAACCGCAAGCTGCACGGCGCATTGCTCGACGCCCGGCTACTGGCGGAGTGCTACCTGGCGATGACCCGCGGGCAGGAGAGCCTGGTGATGGAGGCCGAGGCACCGGCCGTCGCAGCCTCGGCGCTCGCCGCGCTGAAGGTGGACGCCTCGAAGCTCGCCGTGCTGCGCGCCTCGAAGGACGAGACGGCCGAGCACGAGCGATACCTCGACGCCATGGAGAAGGGCGCCGAAGGCCCGAGCGTCTGGCGTCGTATACTGGAATCCGAATGAAGTACCAGGAAAATCTGGAGCGGAACGCGGCCAACTTCGCGCCGCTTACCCCGCTTTCCTTCCTGGAGCGCGCGGCCAGCGTCTACCCCGAGCGCGTCGCGGTGATCGACGGCGCGAAGCGCCACAGCTGGAAGGAAACCTACGCTCGCGCACGCCGCTTCGCTTCCGCGCTGACGAAGCGCGGCATCGGCCGCGGCGACACGGTGGCGGTGATGCTGCCGAACACGATGCCGATGTACGAGGCGCATTTCGGCGTGCCGATGGCGGGTGCGGTACTCAACGCGCTCAACACGCGACTCGACCCGGAAGCCATCGCCTTCATGCTCCAGCATGGCGAGGCAAAGCTCCTGCTTGCCGATCCGGAATATCTGCCCGTAATAAAGCAGGCAAAAATTTCGATCCCGGTGATCGATGCCGAGCGCGATTACGAATCCTTCCTGCAGGAGGGCGATCCTGAATTTCCCTGGCTCTGGCCGCAGGACGAGTGGGACGCCATCGCGCTCAACTACACCTCGGGCACGACCGGCAACCCCAAGGGCGTGGTCTACCACCACCGCGGCGCCTACCTGAATGCGGTCTGCAACATCGTCACCTGGGGCATGCCGCACCACGCGGTCTACCTCTGGACGCTGCCGATGTTCCACTGCAACGGCTGGACCTTCCCCTGGACCATGGCGGCCAACGCGGGAACGAATGTCTGCCTTCGCAAGGTGGATGCAGTTGATATATTCAAATTAATAAAAATGCATCGAGTGACGCACTACTGCGGCGCCCCGATTGTGCATTCGACGTTGATCAATGCACCCGACGAGGTGAAGCAGGGCATCAACCACAAGGTCAGCGGCATGGTGGCGGCGGCGGCGCCGCCGGCGGCGATGATCGAAGGCATGGAGCGCATGGGTTTCGACATCACCCACGTCTACGGCCTGACCGAGGTCTACGGGCCCGCCACGGTGTGCGCCAAGCACGAAGAATGGAATTCGCTCGAGATCGGCGAGCGCACCCGGCTCAACGGCCGCCAGGGCGTGCGCTACCTGATGGAGGAGGGTCTCACCGTCATGGACCCGGAGACCATGCGCCCGGTGCCCGCCGACGGCGAGACCATGGGCGAGATCATGTTCCGCGGCAACATCACCATGAAGGGCTACCTGAAGAACGCCAAGGCCACCGGCGAGGCTTTCCGCGGCGGCTGGTTCCATTCGGGCGATCTGGCGGTGATGCAGCCCGACGGCTACGTCAAGATCAAGGACCGCTCCAAGGACATCATCATCTCGGGCGGCGAGAACATTTCGTCGCTGGAAGTCGAGGACGTGCTCTACCGGCACCCCGCGGTGCTGGCGGCGGCGGTGGTGGCGATGCCCGACGAGAAGTGGGGCGAGACGCCCTGTGCTTTTATCGAAGTAAAACCCGATTCGAAAGTGTCCGAAAGGGACCTCATCGACTTCTGCCGCCAGCACCTCGCCAGGTTCAAGGCGCCGCGTGCCGTGGTATTCGGCGAGCTGCCCAAGACCTCGACAGGCAAGATCCAGAAGTTCATGCTGCGCGAAAAGGCCAAATCCACCAGCGCGATCGACACATGAGCGCCAACCTGCAGCCCGACACCTCCATTCTCCTGCGCAGCGACCGCGAGGGCGTCTGCACGCTGACCATGAACCGGCCGCTGCAAATGAACCTGCTGACCGCGGAGATGCTCGAGGCGCTGCAGGAGGCGTTCGATTCGTTGACGAACAACAAGGACGTCCGGGTGGTGATCCTCGCGGCCACCGGCAAGGGCTTTTCCGCCGGCCACGACCTCAAGGAAATCCGGGCGCTGAAGGAGCTGCCGAAAATCGAGCGCCTCTTTGCGCAGTGCAGCCGGATGATGCAGACCATCCCGGTCCTGCCGCAGCCCGTCATCGCGCGCGTTCAGGGCGCCGCCGCCGCTGCCGGCTGCCAGCTCGTCGCGCAATGCGATCTTGCCGTCGCTTCCGATGCCGCCAGGTTCGTCACCAGCGGCGTGACCTGGGGCTTCTTTTGCTCGACGCCGGGAGTCGCCATCGGCCGCAACCTGCAGCGCAAGCACGCCATGGAAATGCTCCTCACCGGCGACCCGATCGACGCGCAGCGGGCGATGGAGTGGGGCCTCGTCAACAGGGTCGTTCCTGCCGCAGACCTGGACACGACGACCTGGGAGCTGGCGAAGAAGATTGCCGAAAAACCTCCCGCCACCACCGCGGCCGGCAAGCGCGGCTTCTATCAGCAGATGGACATGGGTCTCGCCAAGGCTTACGAGCACGCCAGCAAAGTCATTTCCGACAGCTTCACCCATCAGGAAGGGCGCGAAGGAATGGACGCCTTCATCGAGAAGCGCCCGCCGCCGAAGCACTAGCGCAGGTCAGTGCTCCGCGAGGAGCGAGCCCCAGCCGTAGACCTTGTCCTTGATGCCGTACTGGCGCAGCGCGTGCCAGTAGATGGCGGTGTTGATGGCGATCACGGGCTTATCGAGCCAGAACTCGGCCATGGCCGCGACTTCGGCCATCGCCAGGTTGGTGCCGACCTGGACGATCGCATCCACCTTGCCTCGATTGACGCGGTTGATGGCGTTGCGCAGCGTCTGCTTCGATTCGTGCGCGATGAGGACGGGGCTGCGGCATTTGAGGCCGAGCAGATGGACGACCTTGTAACCGCATTCGGTGAAGAAACGATGCACTTGCTTGTCGCCGACCGGCATGTAGGGCGTAATGACGCCGAGGCGCCTGATGCCGCGCCCGTAGGCGCGCAGCGCCGCGCGGCAGGCATCCGATCCCATGGCGACCCCGCATTTCGCGATCCTTTCCAATTTATTCTGTAATTTCTTGGAACCGGAAAGACCATCCCAGAAGGTTTCCGCGGACATTCCCAGGACGACATAGTCGGGGTGGCAGGTCATCACCGCTTCGAGCGCCGGTACCAGCGCCGCGCGGATGCCGTCCATCATCACCATGAAGCTCGCGTCGCCGGTGACGCGCGAGTCGGGGATGATGAGGCGCGAGTGATGGTTGGTGACGCCCCAGGGCCGCATGGCGTCGAACTCGGGCTGCACCGAGGTGTTGGTCGAGGGGGCGAGCACGCCGAACTTGGCGCGCGGGCCGAGCGAGTCGGTCATAGCCAGTCGGGGCAGGGCAGCCCCTTCTCCTTGAGAAAGGCGCGGTTGAACAGCTTCGACTGGTAGCGCGTGCCCGAGTCGGCGAGGATGGTGACCACGGTGTGGCCGGGCCCGAGTTCCTTCGCCAGGCGGATGGCGCCGGCGACGTTGATGGCACTCGAGCCGCCGAGGCAGAGGCCTTCGTTTTTCAATAAATCGAACAGGAAGGGAAGCGCCTCGGCATCCGGGATGCGGTAGGCGTCATCGACCGGCGCGTCCTTGATGTTTCCGGTGACGCGGCCGAGGCCGATGCCCTCGGTGATCGAGGAGCCCTCGGATTTGAGCTCCTTGTTTTTTATCCAGCTGTACATCGCCGCGCCGAGCGGATCGGCCGCTACCGTCCGGATTTTTGGGTTTTTTGATTTCAAAAAAAGACTAACCCCCGCTAACGTCCCTCCGGTTCCGATCGCGCACGTAAAGCCATCCACCTTGCCCTCGGTCTGCGCCCAGATTTCAGGCCCGGTGCTGCGGTAGTGGCCGTCGCGATTGGCGGTGTTGTCCCATTGGTTGGCCCAGAAGCCGCCGACCTCCTTGGCGACGCGTTCCGAGACGTGCACGTAATTGTTCGGGTCCTTATAGGGTACTGCCGGCACTTCGCGCAGCTCGGCGCCGCACAGGCGCAGCATGTCCTTCTTTTCCTTGCTTTGTGTCTCCGGGATGACGATGACCGTCTTGTAGCCGCGCGCGTTGCCCACCAGGGCAAGGCCGATGCCGGTATTGCCGGCGGTGCCCTCGACGATGGTGCCGCCGGGCCTGAGCGCCCCGCGCTTCTCGGCGTCGAGGATCATGTAGAGCGCGGCGCGGTCCTTGACAGAGCCGCCCGGATTGAGGAATTCTGCCTTGCCGAGAACTGTACACCCGGTAGTCTCGGACGGTCCGTGCAGCCGGATCAGGGGCGTGTTGCCAATAGCGCCGATAAGGCCGTCGCGGATATTCATGTCATCGATCGGGGAGGGATGCCCCTATATGATGGCTCAAAGGAGGATATCGTGATCAACCGAGCATGGATTCTGGCGATCCTGTTCGCTGCTGGAGCACTAGGGGGTTGCGCGAGCGAACCTGGCCGCAGCATCGATGACCCGACCAATTCACTAGTCTTCGGCTATGTCGACATGGCCGATGCGCCGACCAGCGTAGATGTGGTGCGCCTGCGGCAGGTCGCGCCGCCGCCCCCGGACGACAAGGCGTTCTGGCGCATGGGCGTGCGCGACGGCATGTTCTACAACTCCTATCTGCCGCCGGGCTCGTACATCCTGGCGTCGCTGTACGGCTCGAGCTGGTGGCGCGGCGAGTACCAGTACAACTTCCCGCGCCAGGGCGGCGGCGATACCGCCGTGCGCGCCGACAAGCCCGGGATCTACTTCCTCGGTTCGTACAAGTACAAGTCCGTGAAGACCGGGTTCCTGGAGGCGCCCAAGTTCGACATCGAGCGCGTGGACACGCCAACGGAAGCCGAGTTGCTGCAGCGCATGCTGGACAAGGACTCGGAGCTGGCGAAGTCGACTTGGGGGGACAGGATCCGCCAGCGCATCGCGCGCCTGAAGAAATGACCATGGCATTGCGCGCAATCCTGGTCCTGCTCGGCGTAGCGCTGGCAGGCTGCGTCCCGGCGCCGCGTGAGTCGGTCGGCAGCCTGAGCTCGATCGGCGGCAACGAGATCATGCTGGTCGGCCGGGTGGAGCTCGATCCGCCGCTGCGCAAGGGCGAGCAGAAAATCCGCGGCATCGTCATCGGCAATATCGAGAACCGCATTTTTCTCATCACCGACGAGCAAGCGCGGCCCTTGCCGCGCGATCTCGCGCTGAAGGACTACGCCGGCCGCATCGAAGCGCCGATCGGCGAGACGCCCTTCCACATCATCGGCGGCATGCTGTTTCTCGACATCGGCGGCAACATGCTCGACCGCGCCTATTTCCCGGGCGGATTGCGCGTCGCGGTCAATGGCGAGGATCGTGCGGTCTATATCGGCACCTTGCGCTATCACCGCGACGAATTCTGGAAAATCACCCGGGTGGTCATCGTCGACGACTACGCCGCCGCCAGCGCCGAGTTCAGCGCGCGCTTCGGCGCGCAGCAGGTGCTGCACAAGTCGCTGATGCAGGCGCAAAAGCGCCCCTATGTGGCGCGCGCCACCGCGTCAGGTGGTCGGCCGGTGCAGGTAGCGCCCGCGCGGCCCGCCGAGGACATTGCCGTCCTGGCAGATTAGCCCGCCGCGCAGGAAGGTCGCCTTGACCTTGCAACCCAGTTCAATGCCCTCGAACGGCGTGTAGCCCTGGGACGACTCGGAGTCGCGCGCGCGGATGGTCCAGGATTCGGCCGGATTGACCAGCACCAGGTCGGCATCGAGGCCCTCGGCGATGTCGCCCTTGGAGTTGAGGCCGAATCGTCTGGCCGGGTTGTAACTCAGCAATCTAGAAATCTGATTGAGCGAGAGTCCTCGCTTCGTGCCCTCGGAGACCAGGGCCGGCAGCAGGTACTCGGTGCCGCCGAAGCCGGACTTCGCCAGCCAGATGTTGCCGTAGGCCTTCTTTGCCACCTTGGTCTCGTGCCGGCAGCAGGCATGATCGCTCACTACCCAATCGATTTTATCTTCCAGCACCTTTTGCCAGAGAAACTCGACGTCCTCCCGCGGCCGGATCGGCGGATTGACTTTGGCCAACGGACCGGCCTTTGAGCGGATGTCCAGCATCAGGTGGCCGATAGTGACTTCGCGCCGGAAGTCGATGTGCGGAAAAACCTCAGCCATCTGTAGTGCCGCTGTTACTGCTTTTTCAGAGGATAAATGCAAAAGATTTATCGTGGGCAGCGCCGCCTCGTTTGCGAGATACGCTGCGATGAATACGGCCAGGCCTTCGGAATGGGGCGGGCGCGACGCGTGGTAGGCGGCGAGGCCTCGCTGATCCGTTTTTTCAATGATTCTTGTATACGCCGTCATTATTTCCGCGGTCTCGCAGTGCAGGGACAAGCTGATCTGCGCGGCCTTGTCCGGAAAGCGCTCGCGCGCCGCCTGCACCCCACGCATGACGAATTCGAAGTGCGCGTAGTCATAGCGCGCCTCGGGGCCGATCATCAGGAAGTCGTGCTGGCTGTCGGAGCGGCCATGCAAGCCGTGCGAGCCGTAGAACATGAAGATCTTGAATGAAGAAACACCGCTTCTGGATATGAGCTCGGGGATTTCTTTAATTTGAGTCGAATCCATCGGCGCCAGGTGGAATCCGTAGTCGACGTGGAAGCGCCCCTCGGAAAGCTTCAGCACTTCGGGGAAGAACTTGCGGTAAGGGCCGCCCTTGTTGAGGTAGTACTGGCCGCTGCGAAAGTAGTTGAGGCTCGAAGTGACGCCGCCTTGCGCCGCGGCGCGGCTCTCGCTCACCGCGTCCTCGACCAGCGGCGAGTAGATGCCGGTGTGCATGTGCGCGTCGACCACGCCGGGAAAGGCAAGCAGGCCTTTTCCGTTGTACACGGATTTGGCGCCAGACGCCTTTTGATTCGGGCTGATTCTCGCGAAACGCCCGCCCTGGATGGCGATATCGGTGGCATGAACCGAATTACCCTGCGGCCGCACCACGCGCACGTTCTTGATCAGCAGATCGGCTTTCATTTCAGGCGCTTCTCCAGGTGGGCGAGCAGTCCGCCGTCGCGCACCATTTGCATCAGGTGAGTTGGGATGGGATCGCAGGAAAAACTGATGTTCTTATCGAGGATGGTGATTTTTCCCTGTTCAAAATCGACGGCGACCCGATCCCCTTGCTCGATGCGCTTCGCCTCGCGGCACTCGACGGTCGGCAGGCCGAGATTCAGCGCATTGCGGTAGAAGAGGCCGGCAAAGGATTCGGCCACCAGCGCGGCGACGCCGAGGTGTTTGAGCGCCGCCGGCGCCTGCTCGCGCGAGGAGCCCGTGCCGAAATTGCGGCCGCCGATGACGACATCCCCGGGCTTTACTTCTTTTGCAAAATCCGCATTTACGCCTTCAAGGCAGTGACTCGCAATAACCTCAATTTCGCTTTTCATATAACGGCCCGGGGCGATAGCGTCGGTGTCGACGTTGTCGCCGAATACCCAGGCCTTCAATTCAGCAGCTCCCGCGGGTCGGCAATGTGCCCCGCGACCGCCGACGCGGCCACGGTATAGGGCGAGGCGAGGTAGACCTGGGCGGAAGCCGCACCCATGCGTCCCTTGAAATTGCGTGCCGTGGTGGAAATCGCGACCGTATTTTCCGCCAGCAGGTGCTCGCCGTAGCCGGCGCACATGCCGCAGGAGTTGGCGAGGAGCTCGGCGCCGGCGTCGAGCAGCACCTTCAACGTGCCTTCCTTCTCCGCGACCTGCTGATCGCGCAGACTGGCTGGCGCGACGATCAGTCGGGTTTTCGCTTGGCGGCCTTTTAGTATTGAAGCTGCCATTCTCAAATCGACCAGCTTTGCACCGGTGCAGGCGCCGATGTAGGCCAGGTCCAGCTTGATCGGCTCGAATTCCGTTACCGCCATGGTGTTCGCGGGGCTGTGCGGCGCCGCGATTTGCGGGGCAAGTTCGCTGGCATTGAGGCGGTGGCTTTCGAGAACAGGCGCTTCGGCATCGCTGGCCCAGATTTCAATTTCTCGCTTGAGAAAATCCTTTGTCACGGCATCCGAAGCAATCAGTCCGGTCTGGCCCCCCAGCTCGGCGGTCATGTTGCACAGGGTCATGCGCTCCTGCATCGGCAGCTTGCGAATTGCCGAACCGCGGTACTCGACGGCCTGGTAGCGCCCGCCATCCATGCCCAGGCGCCCGATGAGGTGCAGCATGACGTCCTTGGCCGCGACGCCAGGGCCCAGCGCACCGTCCAGCTCGATGGCGATGGTGTGGGGCACCTTGAGCCAGATTTCGCCGGTGACCATCACGCCGAGCATCTCGGTCGCGCCGACGCCGAACATGTAGGCGCCGAAGGCGCCTCCGGTGGGTGAATGGCTGTCGCCGCCGACGGCAAACATGCCGGGACGCAGGTGCCCGCGCTCGGGCAGCACGATGTGGCAGATGCCCTGCGCGTCGTAGAAGTTGTCGACACCGACTTCCTTCACCCACTCGCGGGCGATGCGGATGATGTTGCGGCTCTCCTCGTCGTAAGCGGGGAGGTAGTGATCGGTGATGACCACCACCTTCGAGGGGTCCCAGACCTTCGCGTTCAGGCGCTCGAGCATCGGCTTGAGGCGGCGCGGTCCGCTCGAGTCGTGCACCATGGCAAGGTCGACCTTGCAGGTGACGATCTCGCCCGGCGTCACCGAGCTTTTGCCGGCGGCGCGGGCGACGAGCTTCTGCGCGAGCGTCTGTTTCATTTTGCGGCGAGGAATTCCTTCAATGCCTTGTCCGGCGGATGGACAAAATTCGAACGCCGGCTGACGGAGAACATTCCCGTCTTTTGGCGCAACTTGACCGCCATTTCCGCGGTTTTCGCCAGCAATGTCACGCCGTTTACCACCGGTGCACCCTCGAATTGCCCTCCAAACAACATCATCGGCAGGCCGCCGGCCGGCACGATGACGTCTGCGCCGGCGTCAAGCAGCTTGCGGCACTCGCGCTCCCATTTGGGTTTCAGCTTGTCGAAAGCCTTTTTGCTGGCGAACGCCTCGATGTAGTCGCTGACTTTTGCATCCACTGCGCGCACCCCGACTACGCGGCTTTGCAGGCCGTAGCGGATCACCTGGTCCTCGTGCCAGGGAATGAAGGTCGGATTGATGGTGACGAGCCCCAGCTTGCGACCGAGCGTGCAGGCGTGAAACAGCGTCGTTTCGCCCAGGCCCAGCACCGGAATCTTCGCGACCGATTTCACCTCCGCCAGTGCTGCATCCTGGAAGTGCGTGATCATCATGGCGTCGTAGCCCTGCCGCGTGGCCTTGACCGCGCCGCGCACGAAGGCGGCGCCGATGCGGTACTCGGTGAGCGGGTGCGTGGTAGTGGCCGGCGGCGTGGTCGAGTTGAAGGTGAATGTGAACTCGGGATCGAAGATCTCTTTCAGGTGCGCCTCGACGCGGGCGATATAGGGCGCCATGTGGGCGCGGTCGGTGGCCCCCTGAACCCAGATCTTGTATTTCTTTTTCATGAAATCTCCATCAAGGCCAGAACTCTTAGAGGACTTCCGCTGCCGTTGCGAATCTTCAGCGGCGCGGCGATCACCACGGCACCGGTCGCCGGCAGCCGGTCGAGGTTGGTGAGACATTGCAAGCCGTAGCGGCCCGCACCATGCATGAAGTAGTGGCAGGGGTAGGGCGGGCGCAGGTGGTAAGCCTGGCCGGCGTCGGTGCCGATCGATTCGGTGCCGAAGCCCAGGATGTCGCGCTCCTCGACCAGGAATTTCACGGCGTCGGTGTCCGGGCCGGGCGTGTGCTGCCCGGTCTCGTCGTAGTTCTGGTAGGCGATCGGGTCGTCGGCGCGCTTCGACCAGTCGGTGCGCATCAGCACCCAGGCACGAGGTGGAATGCGGCCGTAACGCTTTTCGAAGTTCAATAAGTGTTTTTTATTTAATAAAAAGTCTGGGTTTTTCGCCGCCTCCTCCGAACAATCAATCACGCAGGCCGGGCCGATAAAGTTCTCCGGCGGAATGCTGTCGACCGCGTTATTCGGCAAGTCCTTGCCCGAGACCCAGTGCACCGGCGCGTCGAAGTGGGTGCCGGTGTGCTCGCCGCAGGAGAAGTTGTTCCAGTACCAGGCGGGCCCGCGCTCGTCGTAGTGCGACACCTCCTCGATGCGGAACGGCCAGGCCTGGCCCATTTCCGGCGGCAAGGAGATGTGCGGGAATTCCGGCGAAAGGGTGTGGGTGAGGTCAATGACCCTGATTTTTCCCGCCGTGAGACTTTTCGTGAAATTTAAAAGAGCGTTCATGCCGACAGCTCCCGTTCCAGTGCCTTGGGATTGTCGCGCCAGCGCGCGAGCCATTCCTGCGCCACATCGCCGGGATAGACATCCTCGACGCCGTCCTGCAGCGCTTTGACCACTGCCGCGGCGAGGGCGGCCGGCGCGAGCTTGGGCGGCGGCAGGAGCTGGTTCCATTCGTCGTCGACCGGGCCGGGGAAAACGTTGACCACGCGTACGCCCGCCGGACGCATTTCCGCGCGCAGGCACTGGGCGAGCGAGTGGGCCGCAGCCTTGGAGGCCGAGAAGGTGCCATGCGGCGGGAAGTTGGCATGGGCGTAAATCGAAAGGATGTTCACCCAGGCCACCGCGCTCGACTGGCCGTCGGCGCCGCGCGAGCGCATCGCCGGCCCGAGTTCCTGCGCCAGGCGCAGCAGGCCGAAGTAATTGACATCCATTTCCGCGCGCGCGGTCTCCACGCCCAAGCGGTTGCCAATGCCGAAGGCGCGGTGACACTCGGCGTTGTTCACCACGATGTCGACTTTGCCGCCGATCTCCGCCGCCACCTCGCGCACGTTTTTGGAATCGGTGAGATCGAGTGGAAGCAGGGTCACCTGGGAGACTTTCTGCAGTTCATCGAATCCGGCGAATTTCTTCCACGGCTCCGAGTGACCGACCCAGATCAGATCAGCACCTGCATTGACAAAAGAACGAACCAGCGCTTGACCGAGATTCGTCTTTCCATCGGTGACGAATATCTTGCGGAACTTGGGGTCGCAGGTGAATTCGCGGAGCTGGCGGTCGTCTGCCATGTTGGGTGTCTCCTTCTCGGGGCGCGCCACCAGCACGGCCTGGCCGGCGCGATCGAGCATCGCACGCACAGTGACTTTCGCTGGACTGGATTTGATTAGGTGATGCAGGTGAACGACGACCATGGGGCCGCTGTCGAGCTTCACGTACCCCAATCGCCACGGCAGGCGCTCGCGAAAGAACAGGTCATTGCTATGGTGAAGCACGGTAGCGGCAACCAATTCACCTGTTCCGCTCTGGTTTTGCCAGATTAATTTTGTAGAAAGGCAGGAGTGGCAGGCTTCGCGAGGCGGGTACTGCACCGCGCCGCAGTCCTTGCACTGCTGCAGCTCGAAGCGTCCAAGGGCGGCTGCCGCGGTGAGCCCCAGCGCGACGCGGCTGCGAGCGGCCGGCGGCAGCGTCGGCAGCCGCGTGCGCAGCACGGGGTTCTTGCGCTTGGGCCGCTCTAGCATCCGAGGATTGCCGCTCCGGAGGCGATGCCCCGGTCGTAGTTGATCATGCCGAAGCCGCTGGCAACGCCCCGCTTCGCGTCCTCGACCTGCCGGCTGGCCGCCTGCCCGGTGAGCTGGCGGATCGCCTCGACCATGCCGAGGTAGCCGCCCGCCGCGCCGGCCTGGCCGACGGAGAGCTGCCCGCCGGAGGTATTGAGGGGGAAGCTGCCGTCGTGGGTGAAGCTGTGGCGGCGCACGAACGCCGGGCCTTCGCCCTTGCCGCAGAAGCCCAGGTCCTCGAGTTGCATCAGCGAGATGACCGGGTAATCGTCATAGGTCTGCACGAAGTCCATGTCTTCGGGTCCGACGCCGGCCTGGGCGTAGAGGTCGTCCTTGTCGAGCGCCCAGCCGGCGCGCATCTGTACCGGGTCGGCGGGAAACGCGTTGTGCCTTTCGATTGTTCCAAGGACTTTAACAAATGGAATTTTTAAATGGATTGCCCGTGCCTCGGACAACACCAGAAAAGCCTCTGCTCCGGCACACGGCATCACGCAATCGAAAAGGTGCAGCGGATCGGCGATGGGACGGGCCGCGAGGTATTCGTCCATCGTCAGTGGCTTCTTGAACAGCGCTTGCGGATAGTTGAGCGCATTGGCGCGCTGCGCCACGCACAGCTTGCCGAAATCCTCGCGTGTCGCCCCGTAGGCACGCATGTAATAGGCGGTGAGGAAGGCGAAGCTCGCGTTCGGGCCGCCGGCGCCATAGGGATAGACGGCGTCGCGCGCGAATTGGCTGAAATTGGCGAGCGTCAGGCGGAAGGAATCGACGTGGTTGGTGTCGCCGGCGACGCAGGCCACGACCTCGGCGTCGCCCGCCTGCACGGCGCGCGCCGCCCGGCGCAGCGCCACCACGCCGCTCGCACCGCCATAGGGGACGTGGTCGAGCCAGCGCGGCGAAAGCCCCAGGTGCTGGGTCAGGCCGACGGCTGTGTCAGGAGCGAGGGTAAAACTGGAAACGCTCAGACCGTCAATATCGTCTTTTTTCAAATTCGATTCTTTTATTAATTCGCCCAATGCTTTAGCAAGCCACCAATGCGCTGCACGAATCGAGTACCGCACATAGGGCACCGTGACCGGAACCGCGACTGCGACGCCCTCGTAGCTTTTGCGGGTCATTTGCGCCGCTTACGATCGCGCAGGTCGAAGCAGTTGGTGGGGTTCACCGCGAAATCGGCGAGCTTGGCCTTCTGCACCTTGTTGGTCGCCGTTACCGGCAGGCTGTCGACGAAGGCCACCAGTCCCGGGGCTTTGAAGTAGGCCAGTCGTTCCAAGCACCAATCTTGAATGGAAATCGCGTTTTCCCGGGTCTTATTTTCGGAGACGACGCAGGCCATGACTTCCTCGTCCCTCACCGGATCGGGAGCGGCGATCACGGCCACCTGGCGAATCGCCGGATGCCCGGCGAGCGCCGCCTCGACCTCCAGCGCAGCGATATTCTCGCCGGCGCGGCGGATGATGTTCTTGAGGCGGTCGACGAAGTGCAGCGCGCCGTCCGCCCCGCGCCGCACCGAGTCGCCGGTATGGAACCAGCCGTCGCGCCAGGCTGCGGCCGTGGCGGCATCGTCCTTCAGATATCCGGAGAAGAAGCCTTTGCGCGGATCGGGCCCCGCTTGCCGTACGAGGAGTTCTCCGCTTTCATCTTCAATTCTTATTTCTAAATTACTTTTTGGAAATCCGATGCATCGCGTCCCAACATGCCGCGGCTCGCGGCTGGCGCAGATGAGCGCTCCCGCACCGGTCTCGGTCATCGCCCAGCCCTCGATCAGGGGGAATCCAAAGCGCTCCTCGAAGGCGACGTGGTCCTTGGGATTGGCATTGGCGCCATAGCCAAAGCGGACACGATGTGCCTTGTCAAAAGGGGATTCAGGAAGTCCCAACAGCATGGCAGGCATCACGCCGAGGTAATGTGCGATCGTCGCCCGGGATTCCACCACATGGTGCCACCAGGTCTTGGGATGGAAGCGGTCGAGCTGAACCACGCAGCCGCCGGTGAGGATCATGGCGGTGGTCGACACCGCGAGCGCGTTCATGTGAAACAGCGGCAGCGGCGTGATCAGCCGCTCCTCGCCCTGGCGCAGGGCGCACAGGCCGCCTTCCTCGACGTAGCGTCGCCCGACGTTGAGGAAATAGAAATCGCTCAACAGGCAGCCCTTGGGCTTGCCGGTCGTGCCCGAGGTATAGAGGAGAGCGCATTCGGTAGCTGTTCCAGTTTTTCCTGCCTTTGGAGGGTCTTCGAGAAGATCTTTTGTTATCACTACAGAAGCTTCGCTGTGAGTCAGTACGTAATCCAGCTCGGCGGACCGGTAATCCGGATTCAACGGCAGGACGCTCGCGCCAATCGAGTTCAATGCAAGGAAATGGGGCAGGAACTCGGGGCAGTTGGGCAATTGCAGTGCAACGCGATGGCCGCGGCCGTAGCCGCGGGCGCGGTAGCACGCCGCGATCGCGCCGATTTTCTCGAGCGCTTCGCCGTAGGTCAGCTCGACGTTCTCCGGCAGCACCTGCAGGAACGGCCGGGCGCGGTGCGTCCGGGCGGTTTGCTCGAACGCGGAGTAGACGGTCGCCACTTTGAGGATGGTAAGATGCCGCGCGACAATCGGACAACTCAGGGAGGATTGCCGATGAAAAGATTTGCACTTGCCGCGGGGGCGCTGGCCTGCGCCCTGGCCACCGCGCCGGCGCTGCCGGCCGACGCGATTTCGGCCACCCATGTGTTCCCGGCTTCGCTGATCTACGCGCGCAGCTTCCTCGAATACGTGAAGAAGGCGAACGCGGCTTCCGGCGGCGAATTCACCATCACCGTGCGCGGCGGCCCCGAGGCCATCGGCATGATGGAGCAGCCCGGCGCGGCGCGCAGCGGTGTGGTGGACATGGTGTATACGCCCTGCGCCTTCTACGCGGCGGTGGTGCCGGAGTGCGACGCGGTGAGCGCTAGCACGGTGGATGGGCCGACCGCGCGCAAGAACGGCGGCATCGCGCTCCTCAACCAGATCCACCAGAAGCGCATGGGCGTCGTGCTGCTCGGCTGGGTGGACAGCGGCATCCGCTTCACCCTCTGGTCGACCAAGGAACCGAAATTCAACGCCGCCGGGGAAATCGACATCAAGGGCTTCAAGGTGCGGGGCAACCCGATCTACAACGCGTTTCTGACCAATTACCTCGGCGCCCAGGTCATCAACATCAATTCCTCGGAGTTGTACACGGCGCTCGAGCGCGGCACGGTCGACATCACCGCCTGGACGCAGATCGGCCTGATGGATCTCAACTGGGACCGCTACATCAAGTTCCGCATCCTGCCGGACTTCTTTGAGACCGACTTGATGATCATCATGAACCAGAAGAAATGGGACTCGCTGTCGCCGAAGACGCGCGAAATCCTGCAGCGCGTCGCGATTGCGCATGAGACCGCGAGCCTGGCGGAGCTGCAGCAGCTGTGGGCCAAAGAGAAGACCGAGCTTGAAAAGCGCGGCATCAAGACGCTGTCGCAGTCTGCGGAAGCCTCCAAGCGCTTCGTGGCGGGCGCGCGCGCCGCGAGCCTGCAGCGCATGAAGGAGCGCATGGAGAAGGCGGGCGGCATGGAGAACTACGACAAGGTCGTACAGCTCCTGACCCCGGAGTAGGCCCGGGGACCGCGCCGGCGTGCGTTATGTAGCGCGGGCCTACGACGCCGTCCTGTACGGCATGGCGTTCATCGCCGCCTTCCTCATGACGGCGATGATGGTGACCATCACCGTCGACGTCGTGCTGCGCAACCTCGGCTACCAGAGTTCGGCGCACTTCTTCACCTTCACCGAGTACGCGCTGCTGGTCATCCCCTGCATGGGCGCGCCCTGGCTGGCGCGCGAAAAGGGGCATATCTACGTCGAGATCCTGCTGATGGCGCTGCCACCGCGCCTGCGCTCGTGGATGACGGTGCTGGTCGGGCTGGTCTGTATCGGCGTCTGCCTGGTGATTGCCTGGTATGGCTTCGACATCACGCTGCGCGATTTCGTGCAGAACGAGAAGGACGTGCGCTCGCTCGACATGCCGCGCTGGATGATCGTCGGCTGGATTCCGCTGTCGTTCCTGATGATGGCGATCGAGTTCGCGCGCTTCCTGTGGCGGCGGGAGAATTTCCTCGCGCCGCTCGCCGAAGTGACCAGCGGCAAGTAAGGGCGCCGGTGGCCTGGTACTGGGTCGCGACACTGCTGTTCGGCACGGCCCTCGGGCTGATGATGCTCGGCGTGCCGGTCGCCATCGGCTTCTTCGTCACCAATGTGCTGGCGGCGTCGATCTTCATGGGCGGCGCGGCGGGCATCCAGCAGGTGATCAACAACGGCTTTGGCGCCATGACCAACTTCGCGCTGGTGCCGATCCCGATGTTCCTGCTGATGGGCGAGCTTTTCTACCATACCGGCCTCGCCACGCGCTGCTTCAACGCCGCCGACAAGCTGCTCGGCAACATCCGCGGGCGGCTCGCCTACGTCACGCTGATCGGCGGCACCGCCTACGCCGGGCCGGCCGGCTCCTCGATGGGCGCCTGTGCGCTGCTCGGCCGGCTGATGGCGCCGGAGATGATCCGGCGCGGCTACAGCAAGTACCTGTCGATCGGCCCGATCATGGGGGTAGGGGGCCTCGCGGTGATCATCCCGCCCTCGGCGCTCACCGTCCTGCTCGCCACGCTCGGCCAGACCGACGTCGGCGCGCTGCTGATCGCCGGAATCATTCCTGGACTGGTACTCGCTCTCATGTACGGCGTGCTGATCTGGGCCTGGATCCTGATCGATCCGAGCGCCGCACCCGCCTACCAGGTGGACGAGACGCCGCGCAAGGAGAAGATCCGCCTGATCTTCGTCGACGTCATCCCGATGGTGGCGATCATCGTCTTCTCGGTACTGGTCATGACCGTGGGCTGGTGCACACCCACCGAGGCCGCGGCGCTCGGCGCCGTATCGGTCATCGCGCTGGCGGCCTGCTACGGCGAATTGACCTGGCAGTCGTTCGTCAAATCGATGGACGGCGCGCTGCGCGTCACGGTGATGGCCTTCCTCGTCATCTTCGGCTCGGCCACCTTCGCCCAGGTGCTGGCGTTTACCGGCGCTTCCACCGGGCTGGTGAACTGGGCGCTGAGCTTCCAGTTCGCGCCGCTCGGCGTGGTCTTCGTCATGATCGGCGTCATCATCTTCCTCGGCAGCTTCATGGACCCGCTGTCGAAGATGCTGCTCACGGCGCCGATCTTTTTTCCGCTCGCCAAGACGCTGGGCTTCGACCTCACGTGGTTCGGCCTGATCATGCTGCTGGCGCTGGAGATGGGCTACACCATGCCGCCGTTCGGGCTGCTGCTGTTCGTCATGAAGGGCGTTTCGCCGCCCGGCACCACCATGCGCGACATCTACCTCGCCGGCATGCCGTTCATCGGCTGCGTGATGATCCTGATCCTGGTCATCATCTTCTTCCCGCCGCTCGCTACCTGGCTGCCCACCGTCAGCCACTAGCGCCATGCGTGCCCTGAGAATTCACGGCTATGGTGGTCCAGAGGTGATGCGGATCGAAGAGGTGGAAAAGCCTCTTGAAAAAAAAGATTATTTTCTTTTGAAAATCCGTGCAGCGAGCGTCAATCCAGTCGACTGGAAGATGCGCAACGGCGTCATGGCGAAGATTTTTCCGCTGACCTTCCCGCGTATCTTGGGCCGCGACTGCGCCGGCGAAACCGCCGATGGCACGCTGGTGGCCGGCGTCAGCGATCCGCGCATCGACGGCACGCACGCCGAATACGCGTTACTTGATGAAAAAAACCTTACTCAGGTGCCGGAGGGCCTCAGCGCACCGGAGGCCGCGAGCCTGTGCGTCGCCGGGCTGTCGGCCTACATCCCGCTGGTAGAAGTTATGTCTCTGCAAAAAGGCCAAAACATCCTCATTCATGCGGGAGCGGGCGGTGTCGGCAGCCTGGCGATCCAGATCGCGCGGCACCTCGGCGCCGAAGTGACGGCGACCGCAAGCGAATCGAATAAGGATTTCTGCTTCACATTGGGGGCCGCGAAAGTCATCGATTACCAGAAGGAATCTCCTCAATCAAATGCGTTTGATGCTGTCCTCGACACCATCGGCGGCGGCACGCATATCCGCTCGATGGATTACTTGAAGCCGGGCGGCGTGCTGGTGGCGCTGTCCGCAGCGCCGGTGCCTCCGGTGCAGCCGCGAGAAGCGATCCGGGTCGTCATGGCGCAGATCCAGCCGAGCGCCGAGCGCCTGGCGAAGATCTTCCAGTGGGCGCGTGACGGCGTGTTGCGCCCGCAGGTGACGCGGACCTTTCCGCTGGACGAGGCGGCCGCGGCCTACGCCGTGTCGGAATCCGGCCACGGCCGCGGCAAGACCGTTATCCTCCCGTAGGTGAAGACGAAGGTTTGCATCGCCGGCGGCGGCCCGGCCGGCATGATGCTCGGGCTGCTTCTCGCCCGCTCCGGCATCGACGTCGTGGTGCACGAGAAGCACGCAGACTTCCTGCGCGACTTCCGCGGCGACACCATCCACCCCTCGACCCTCGAAGTGATCGCCGAGCTCGGCCTGCTCGATGAGCTATTGAAATTGCCGCATCAGAAGCTGCGCAGGCTCGGCGGGCAGTTCGGCGACACGCCGATTTCGCTCGCCGACTTCAGCCACCTGCCGACGCGCTGCGGCTACATCGCCATGATGCCGCAGTGGGACTTCCTCAATTTCCTGGCTCGCCAGGCTTCGCGTTACACGGGCTTCAAGCTGAAGATGGGCAGCGAGATCGCCTCGCTCGGCGGCATCGAAGCCGATCTGGTGATCGGCGCCGACGGCCGCCATTCGACTATGCGACGCCTTGCCGGCCTCGAGGTGGAGGATTTCGGCGCGCCGATGGACGTGCTGTGGTTTCAGCTTTCGCACCGTGCCGGGGACCCCGCGACGAGCATGGGCCGCTTCGACGCCGGCCGCATCTTCGTCATCATCAACCGGGGCGAATACTGGCAGTGCGGCTACGTCATCCCCAAAGGGGGTACGGCGGAGGTGCACCGTGCCGGCCTGGCGGCGTTCCACGCCGGCATCGTCCGCCTGCTGCCCTTCGCCGCCGAGCGCGCGGGCGAAATTCGCGACTGGGACCAGGTCAAGCTCCTGACGGTCAAGGTCGACCGGCTGAAGCGCTGGTACGGGGAGGGGCTGCTTTGTATCGGCGATGCGGCGCATGCCATGTCGCCGGTGGGCGGCGTCGGCATCAACCTGGCAATCCAGGATGCGGTGGCCGCTGCGAATATCCTGGTTGAACCTTTAAGAAATAACAGATTAGCGACCGACGACCTGGCCAAGGTCCAGCGGCGCCGCGAATGGCCGGTGAAGATGACCCAGCGCCTGCAGCTGCTGGTGCAGGAGAGCGTAATCGCTCGGGTGCTCCGCTCCGACCGGCCCCTCGAGCCGCCGCTGGCCATGCGTCTGATCTCTCGCTATCCGCTATTACAGCGCTTGCCCGGGCGCCTGGTCGGCATGGGCCTGCGCCCGGAGCATGTCCGGACGAGCGAGACGGGAGGCGGCTGATTCTGGTCTAATAATCGAGCCCAGTTCCAGAGGAGGAATCATGGCGAACTTCGACTTCACGGTCGACGGCAAGCGCGTATCGGTAAGCGCGGAGGCGGAGATGCCCCTGCTGTACGCCCTGCGCAACGATCTCGGCCTCAACAACCCGCACTTCGGCTGCGGGCTCGCGCAATGCGGCGCCTGCACGGTGCACCTGGACGGCGAGCCGGTGCGCTCCTGCGTCATGCCGGTGGCAGCGGCGCAGGGCAAGAAGGTCACTACCATCAAGGGTCTCGGCACGCCGCAGAAGCCGCATCCGCTGCAGGCCGCATTCGTCGAGGAGCAGGTGCCGCAATGCGGCTACTGCGTCAACGGCTGGATCATGACCGCCGCCGCCTACCTCAAGAAGAACCCCAAGGCGAGCGACGCCGAGCTGCGCGAGGCGCTCGCCGGGCTGAAGTGCCGCTGCGGCACCCATGTCTCGATCCTGCGCGCGATCAAGCGCGCGCAAGCAACGATGGCGAAAGGGAGGCTCGCATGAATGCTCTTCTTTCCCGCCGCGAGTTTCTGAAGGTCAGTGGTGCTTTGGTGGTGTCGCTCTCGTCTCCTTATTCCATTGAGAATTCTTTTGCTCAAAATACCAAACCCTCGTTGGTTCCGACCGAGCTCGATTCGTGGATCGCGGTCCTGCCCAACGGCAGGGTGCAGGCCTTTTTCGGCAAGATGGACATGGGTCAGGGACTGGATATCGCGTGCGCCCAGGTCGTCGCGGAGGAGCTCGACGTCGGCTTCGACCGGGTGGCGGTGCTGATGGGCGACACCGGGACCTCGTGCAACCAGGGCGGCGCCTCGGGCAGCACCGGGGTCTCGAACGGCGTGCGCCTGCTGCGGCGCGCCGCGGCCGAGGCGCGCCGGGTGCTGGTGGAACGGGCCTCGCAGAAGCTCGGGGTTCCGGCGAGCGAACTGAAGGTCGAGAACGGCATCGTCTTCTCCGGTACGAAGAAGGCCAGCTATGCCGAATTGGTCGGCGGCAAGTACTTCCATCACCAGGTGGAGTGGAACAAGCAGAACGGCAACGGCATGGACATCAAGGTTGCGGCGCAGCCGAAGGCGCCCGTGGACTACAAGGTGGTCGGCAAGCCGCTGGCGCGCCGCGACGTCGCCTGGAAGATCTACGGCACGGGCGACTTCGTCACCGACGTCAAGGTGCCCGGGATGCTGCACGCGCGGGTGATTCGCCCGCCGCGCGCTGCGTGCAAGGTGCGCAGCGTGGACGAGGCCTCGATCAAGTCGATCCGCGGCGCGCAGGTGGTGCGCGAAAAGGATTTCGTCGCCGTAGTGGCGCCGCGCGAATGGGACGCGGTGCGAGCCGCGCAGATGCTGAAGGTGGACTGGCACGCGCTCGATGGCGCCTTCCCGGAGATGGCGAAGCTCTACGACCATATCCGAGCCGCGCGGGTGGTGAAGCGCGAGGAGCAAGTGAAACGCGGCGACGTGGCGGCGGCGCTCAAGGCGCCGGGCGTGCGCGTCATCGAGGCCGAGTACGAGTGGCCGTTGCAGTCGCACGCCAGCATGGGCCCGGCCTGCGCCGTGGCCGACGTCAAGGCCGACCGCTGCACGGTCTGGACCGGATCGCAGAAGCCGCACTTCGTGCGCGACGGGGTAGCGCGGTTGCTCGGCATGCCGCAGGAAAAGGTGCGCGCGGTCTGGATCGCCGGACCGGGCTCCTACGGGCGCAACGACGCCGGCGATGCGGCGCTCGATGCGGCCTACCTGTCGAAAGTCACCGGCAAGCCGGTGCGCGTGCAGGGCATGCGCGCCGACGGCACAGCCTGGGACCCAAAGGGCCCGGCTTGCGTGCATCGAGCTCGCGCCGCACTCGACGCCTCGGGCAAGGTCGTCGCCTACGAGTTCACCTCGAAGGGGTTTTCGCGCCAGCACATCGCCACCAACGAGTCCGACCCGGCCGACAGCCTGATCGGGCAGTCCACCGGCATCGCGCCGAAGCCGACGCAAATCTTCGGCACGCCCGCCGAGTCCTACGGCTTCGACAACAAGCTGCTCGCCTGGGAGACGATCCCGCAATTCGTCGACAGCTGCTCGCCGCTGCGCACCGCGCACCTGCGCGACCCGGTGGGACCGGAGATTCATTTCGGCAGCGAGCAGTTCATCGACGAGCTGGCGCACGCCGCCGGCGAAGATCCGGTCGCCTTCCGGCTCAAGTACCTGGCCGACCCGCGGCACCAGGCCGTGGTGAAGGCGGTTGCGGAAAAATCGGGCTGGTCGTCGCTTCCCAAGGGAAAGGGCATCGCGTTCGCCGAACGTAACGGCACCGCGGTCGCCGTCGTCGCCCAAGTCGAAGTCGACCGCGCGAGCGGTCGCATCTGGGCACGGAAATTCTGGGTGGCGCACGACTGCGGCCTGGTGATCAATCCGCTGACGTTGCGCTACACGATCGAGGGCAACGTGGTGCAGGGGCTGTCGCGCACGCTGTTCGAGCAGGTGCGCTTCGACCGCGACAGCGTGATCAGCGTCGATTGGGCGAGCTACCCGATCCTCGAGATGCCCGACGCGCCGGAGTCGATCGAGGTGGTGCTCATCGACCGGCCCGAGGTGGCGCCGAGCGGCGCCGGCGAGCCGACCATCCGCGTTATCCCCGCGGCAGTGGCGAACGCGTTCTTCAGCGCCACCGGCGTGCGGGCGCGGCGCGTGCCGCTCGACCCGGAAGCGGTGAAGCGGCTGCTGGCCTAGAAGGAGCGCGGCAGGCCGAGCACGTGCTCGGCAAGGTGGGAGAGGATCAGGTTGGTCGAGATCGGCGCGACCAGATACAGCCGCGTTTCCCGGAATTTCCTCTCCACATCGTATTCCGCGGCGAAGCCGAAGCCGCCGTGGGTCTGCAGGCAGACGTTGGCGGCTTCCCAGGACGCCTTGGCGGCGAGGTGCTTGGCCATATTCGCCTCCGATCCACAATTTAATTTTTTATCAAAAAGAGAGGCGGCCTTATAGCGCATCAGGTTGGCGGCTTCGATCTCCATGTAGCTCTCGGCGATCGGGAACTGGATGCCCTGGTTCAGGGCAATCGGGCGATCGAACACCACGCGTTCCTTGGAGTAAGAGCAGGATTTGTCCGTAAACCAATAGCCATCGCCAATGCATTCGGCGGCGATCAGGATGCGCTCGGCGTTGAGGCCGTCGAGGATGTAGCGGAAGCCCTTGCCTTCCTCGCCGATCAGGTTCTCGGCCGGGACCTCCAGGTTGTCGATGAACAGCTGGTTGGTCTCGTGGTTCACCATGTTGCGGATCGGGCGCATTTCGATGCCCTTGCTCTTGGTATCGACGAGGAATACCGACATGCCCTCGGTCTTTTTTCCGGAAAGCGGCGAGGTTCTCGCCAGGAGAATCATCAATTCGGAGTGCTGCAGACGGGAGGTCCAGACTTTCTGGCCGGTGACGACATAGCGGTCGCCTTTTTTCACGGCGACGGTCTTGATCTTGGTGGTATCGGTGCCGGCGGTCGGCTCGGTGACGCCCATGGCCTGCGTGGCGATCTTGGGCAAGTATTTCTGTTTTTCCGCTTCCGAGCCGTGCCGCAGCAGCGTGTTCATGTTGTACATCTGGCCGTGGCAGCAGCCGGCGTTGCCGCCCGAGCGCGTCACTTCCTCCATGATCACGCTCGCCTCGGTGAGCGAAAGCCCCGAGCCGCCGTAGGCCTCCGGGATCAGCGCCGACATCCAGCCCGCCTTGGTCAGCGCCTCGACGAATTTCTCGGGGTAGGCGCGCTTCTCGTCCACCTCCTGCCAATAGGCGGAGTCGAACTTCAGGCATAAATTTTTGACTGCATCCCGCAGCTCGGGAAAGTTGTCTCTAGCGAGATTCATTTTTTAAGGTGTGCGGAGGCTTCTTCCTCCACGCGTTCCCAGATCTCGGTCGCCATGGGATCGCGCGCTTCTTCGAGGACATGGCCGACCAGGCCCACCGCGCGCGCCATCACGCCGAGGCCGCGCACGCAGCGCCAGTCCAGGCCCAGCTCGCAGGCGAGGGCGCCGATCGCGCCGGTGGCATTGAGGGTGAGGTTCTTTTCCCTGGCGAGCGCTTCCATCCGCTTGCAATACTCGCCGTAATGGCCCGTTTCGCGCGCGATCTCGAACAGGCGCGTAGTGCGCGGATCGACAGGCTTGTGCAGCGGATGGCCAAGGCCTGGAATCCTCTTTCCTTCGTATTTGTCCTCCATCAGCATTCTTGCCGCGCCCTCCATGGAGCCGACGAATACGCTGCCCAGGCCCAGCAGCCCGGCCGCGACCGCGGCTTGCATCGATTCCGGCGCGCCGAGGTAGGTCATGCGTGCGGCGATGGCGCTCGGGGTGACGCCATGCTCGACCAGCGTGACGACCATGGCGTTGAAGATCCGCGATTCCTTTTCATTGGGAACTCTTGCCGTCAATTCCAGGAAGGCCATGTCGCCAAGGTTGAGATGACCGAGGATCTCGCCGGGCAGGTCCTTGCCGCGGACGACGATACGCTCGACCGTGGACCAGGCGAGGTCGGAGCGGATGCGCTTCGTCTTGCGGTTCATTGCTCGGCCTTGACGCCGGCGGCATTGATCACCGTGGCCCACTTCGCCACCTCGGCGTCCAGGAACTTCGCCGCCTGCTCCGGGCTGTTGCCGACCGCCTCGATGCCGAGCTGGGTGAAGCGGTCCTTGATGTCCGACTCGTTGATCGCCTTGCGCGCTTCGATCGACAGGCGGTTGATGACATCGCGCGGCGTGCCGCCCGGCGCCATGAACAGCACCCAGGTCGAGGATTCGATCGCCGGGCCGCCGGCCTCGACGAGCGTGGGCACGTCGGGAAAGGCGGGCAGCCGCTTGGCCGAGAGCATGGCGAGAGCGCGCAGTTTTCCGCCGCGCACGTGGGGCATCATGCTGCTCGGCGTGTCGACCAGGATCTGGATGTCGTTCGCCATTACCGCGGTCGTTGCCGGCGCCGTCCCCTTGAAGGGAATGTGCACCATGTCGATCCCCACGGTCTGCTTGAAGAGCTCGCAGGTGAGGTGGGCGGCGGCGCCGATGCCGGAGGAGCCGAAGTTGAGCTTGCCGGGGTTTGCCTTCGCGTACGCGATCAGCTCCCGCGCGTCCTTGACGGGCAGGTCGCTGTTGACGGTCATGATGAGCGGAGCGATGCCGGCGAGCGAGACCGGCACGAGATCCTTGAGCGGATCGAAAGGAAGCTTGCCGGCGTAGAGCGTCACGTTGGCGGCATAGCCGGCGATGATCGTGAGTATCGTGTAGCCGTCCGGCGCGGCCTTGGCCGCTAGGTCGGAGCCGAGAATGCTGTTCGCGCCCGGCCGGTTGTCGACCACGATCGGCTGGCCGAGCGGTGCCTGCATCTTCTGCGTCACCAAGCGCGTCACCACGTCGGTGATGCCGCCGCCGGTGTACGGCACAATCCAGCGGATGGGCTTGTTGGGATAGGCCTGAGCCAGGACGGCGCCGGGCAGGGCGAGGATCAGGAGGGCAAACAGAAGTCTTTTCATCGCTTGGCGGCCTCGGGATTGACGAAGTTCATTGGCCGCTCGCCGGCGAGCATGCGCAGCATTTCCTCGGCTGCGGCGACGCTCGCCCGCGCCCGCGACTCGCGGGTGACGGCGGCCAGGTGCGGCGTAAGGATGACATTGTCCAGGGAAAAAAGCGCATGACCTGGCGAAAGGCGGTAATGCTCGTAGACGTCGAGCATGGCGCCGGCGATGCGCTTCTCCCGCAAGGCGGCGACCAGGGCCTGCTCGTCCACCACCGGGCCGCGCCCGACATTGATCAACCAGGCGGTCGGCTTCATCCAGCCGATGCGCTCCTGGTTGAAAAGGTGGTGCGTTTCCTTCGTCAGCGGGCAGGCGACGACCACGAAATCGCTCACGGCAAGCAGCTGCTCGAGGGAGGCGGGCTCCGCCTCCGGCGGCAGGCGATCGAGATGACGACGGTGTCCCAGCACGCGCATGCCGAGGCCCCGGCGACAGATCGCGGCCAGCCGGCCGCCGATTTCGCCGACACCGACGATGCCGAGTGTCAGGGCAGAAAGCTCTCTCGCGTCGGCGCCGAGCAGGCGCACGGCGTCCCATTTCTCCGTTTTCAGCGAATTGACGATGGTCAGGATGTTGCGCGCGAGCATCAGCATCGCCATCACGCAGTACTCCGCGACCGACTGCGCGTTCGCGCCGGGCAGGTTGGCGACCATCACGCCGCGCGCGGTGGCGTCGGCAAGCGGCACCAGGTCGGTCCCGGTGCCGTGCACGACCACCGCGCGCAGGCGGGGCGCCGCCGAAAAGATATCGTCCGGGAGCTTGCTGCGGATGATCACCCCGTCCACGTCGCGGGCGAAGCGCCGGATGGTGGCCGGATCGCTGTCCGGAGCGCGCACGATTTCCGCGCGCCGGGCCAGTATTTCTTCGCCGGCCTCGGCGATCGAATCGGTCAGCAGCACGCGGTCCACGGCGCTCAATCCACGTGCAGCTTGGCGTCGGCGACAACCTTGCTCCAGCGCGCGAGCTCGTCGCGCATCAACGCGTCGAGCGCTGCAGCGCCTCCGCTGGCCGGTTCCGCGCCCTGCTGCACGAATTTCTCGCGCAGGGAAGGGGATTGAAGCGCCCTCTCGGTTGCCGTACGCAGCTTTTCAAGATTTGCTTTTTCCAAACCCGAAGGCGCAAGGAGCGCGTACCAGGTATCCGACTCGTAGCCCGGGACGCCGGCTTCCGCCAGCGTCGGGATTTCGGGCGCAGCCGGCGCACGGCGGGAATTCGTCACCGCGAGCGCTTTCAGCCTGCCGGCCCGGATATGCGGCAGGTTCGGCAGCAGGCCGTCGATGCCAAGCTGCACCTGACCGGCTATGAGGTCGATGCGTGCCTGCGTGCTGCCCTTGTAGGGGACGTGCACCAGGTCGACGTGGGCGAGCGACTTGAACAGTTCCATGTTGAGGTGGGTGGCGGAGCCGTTGCCCGAGGAACCGTAGTTGAGCGTCTGCTTCCTCGCGAGGGCGATAAGCTCCTTCACGTTCGCCGCCGGGACATCCGGATGCGCGAGCAGCAGCTGCCAGGTATCCGCAGTGCGTGCGATCGACGCGAAGTCCCTCAGCGGGTCGTAGGAGACTTTTCCGCGCAGCGCCGTGTTGAGGACGTGCGACGGGCTGGTGTGCAGGAGCGTATGCCCGTCGGGCAGGCTTCGCGCCACCGCTTCCGTGCCGATCACGCCGCCCGAGCCGGGGCGGTTGTCGACGATCACGGTGGCGCCAAGCTCCCTGGCGAGCTCATCCCCCAGCAGCCGCGCCAGCGTGTCGCCGGTGCCGCCGGCCGCCAGCGGGACGATGATCCTGATGGGCTTTGAAGGAAATTGCTGTGCATAAGCGGCAGTTGAAAAAATCAATCCGATGAAAATAAAAATTCTCATATCGGATCCCAGGAGAACACATCCTGTGAGCGATCCAGCGGATAGAAGTGCGAACGCAGTGCCGGAATCGCCTGGCTGGCGACGGTTTCCGGCGTCCAGCCTTCGGCGCGGTGCACCGAGCGCAGCGGCCGGCTCTGCGACATGAGGAAGATTTCGTTGGCGCGCACGGCGAAAATCTGGCCGCTGACGTCCCTGGCTTCTGCGGAAGCCAGGTATACGGCAAGCGGCGCGATCCTCGCGGTCTCCATGGTCTTCAGCTTCTCGACGCGCGCCTTCTGGTCCTCGGTTTCGGTGGGGATGGAGCCGATCATGCGGCTCCAGGCGAAGGGTGCGATGCAGTTGGAGCGCACCTTGTAGCGCGCCATGTCGAGCGCGATCGACTTGGAGAGCGCGGCGATGCCGAGCTTGGCGGCCGAATAGTTGGCCTGGCCGAGGTTGCCGACCAGGCCGGAGGTCGAAGTCATGTGGAGGTAGGCGCCGGACTCCTGCGACTTGAAGTACGGCGCCGCGGCGCGCGCGACGTAGAACGAGCCGTTCAGGTGGACATCGATGACCGCGCGCCATTCCTCGACCGACATGTTGAAGAAAAACCGGTCGCGCAGGATGCCGGCGTTGTTGACGACGACATCGACACTCTTGAAGGAATCGATCGCACTCTGAACGATGCGGTTGGCGGAATCCCACTCGGCGACGCTGTCGGTATTGGCGACGGCGACGCCGCCCCTGGCCTTGATCTCGTCAACCACCTTCTGCGCGGGGCCGGCGTCGCGGCCCTCGCCCTTGACCGAGGCGCCGATGTCGTTGACCAGCACTTTCGCACCGGCGGCCGCCATGGCGAGCGCGAAGTCGCGGCCGATGCCGCCGCCCGCGCCGGTGACGATGACGCTTTTACCTTCCAGCAGCTTCAATCGCGGAAGCCGGGATTCTTCCGGTCGAGGAGACGCAGCAGCGCCGGCCACTCGAGCGGGCCCCAGCGCCGGCGCGTTTCGGGCCTGTACAGGTGGTTCGTCTTCTCGATGACCTCCTGCGCGGGCAGCCGCAGCTTCGCGTTGCAAGCCATGGCCGTCACCTGCGCCTTGCAGGCGCGCTCGAGCCAGAACAGATTGGTGAAAGCCTCGGGCACCGAGGCGCCGACGGCGAGCAGGCCGTGGTTGCGCAGGATCATCGCCTTGTAGCCGCCGAGGTCGCGCACCAGGCGCTTCTGCTCGTCGAGGTCGATCGCCACGCTTTCATAGTCGTGCATGCCGACGCCGTCGAAGTACATCGCGGTCTGCGTCATCGGCAACAGGCCGCAGTCGAGGGCGGAGATCGCCATGCCGGCGATCGAGTGCGTATGGATGACGCAGCCGACGTCCTCGCGCCCGCGGTGCACGGCGCTGTGGATGACGAATCCCGCCTGGTTGATGCCGTAGCCGGTGCCCGAGTCGAGCACCACCTTGCCATCCCAGTCGATCTTCACCAGGCTCGAGGCCGTGACCTCGTCGTAGGTCATGCCGTAGGCGTTGATGAGGAAGTGGCGTTCCTCGCCCGGCACGCGCGCCGAGGCGTGGTTGTAGATCAGGTCGTCCATGCCGAAGTGGTTCACTAGGCGGTAGCAGGCTGCGAGGTCGATGCGCGTCTGCCATTCCGCGTTTGAAACACGGCCGTGCATCGATGGCACTCGCAGCGAGGATAGGTCGCTCATGGGCAGGCCACCCAATTATAATTTCTTTTAAATGAAAGTCTTGGTCAGCATTAAGCGCGTCGTCGATTTCAACGTCAAGGTGCGGGTCAAGGCCGACGGCACCGGCGTCGAAACGGCCAACGTCAAGATGTCGATGAATCCGTTCGACGAAATCGCCGTCGAGGAGGCCGTGCGCCTCAGAGAAGCGGGCGCGGCGACCGAGATCGTGGTCGTCTCCTGCGGCCTGCAGGCCTGCCAGGAAACGTTGCGCACCGCGCTCGCCATCGGCGCCGACCGCGCCATCCTGGTCGAGACCGACGTCGATCTGCAGCCGCTGGCGGTTGCAAAACTTCTGAAGAGTATTTTCATTAAAGAGAACCCCGGAATGGTCATCCTCGGCAAGCAGGCAATCGACGACGACTCGAATCAGACCAAGATTGAATTGACCGGTGGAGGCGCGAAGGTCACCCGCGAAGTCGACGGGGGTCTCGAGACCATCTCCATCAAGCTGCCGGCGGTCGTCACCACCGACCTGCGCCTGAACGAGCCGCGCTACGTCACGCTGCCGAACATCATGAAGGCGAAGAAGAAGACCCTCGAGACGCTCAAGCCCGATGCCCTCTCGGTCGATGTTTCTCCAAGACTATCTGTTCTTAAAGTCACGGAACCGCCAAAGCGCAAAGCGGGGGCGAAGGTGGCCGACGCGAAGACCCTGGTCGACAAGCTGCGTAACGAGGCGAAGGTGATCTGATGGCCGTCCTGGTCCTCGCGGAGCACGACAACAAGGTGGTCAAGAAAGCGACGCTCAACGCGGTGGCCGCCGCGCAGAAGCTCGGCGCCGATATCCATGTGCTGGTCGCGGGCCACAATGCGGGCGAAGCCGCCAAGTCGGCCTCGCAGGTCGCCGGCGTCAAGAAGGTCCTGCATGCCGATGCGCCGCACCTGGCCGATTTTCTGGCAGAAAATGTCTGCTCGGTCATCCTTTCCATTGCAAAAAACTATACGCACCTGCTCGCCCCCTCCACGTCAAACGGCAAGAACGTGATGCCGCGGGTTGCCGCGCTGCTCGACGTGCAGCAGATTTCCGACATTATCGCGGTCGAAAGCGCGGACACCTTCGTGCGTCCGATCTACGCCGGCAACGCTCTGGCGACTGTCAAGTCGAAGGACCCCATCAAGGTCATTACCGTCAGGACTACGGCCTTTGACGCCGTTTCGCCTTCTGGCGGTTCTTCTTCGATAGAAAAGATCGATGCAGGAAAAGATAGTGGCTTGTCGTCATTCGTCAGCCGCGAAGTGTCGAAATCGGAGCGGCCCGAGCTGACCGCGGCCAAGATCATCGTCTCGGGCGGCCGCGGCATGGCCAACGGCGAAAATTTCAAGAAGATCCTCGAGCCGCTCGCCGACAAGCTCGGCGCGGCGATGGGCGCTTCGCGCGCCGCGGTGGACGCCGGCTTCGTGCCCAACGACTGGCAGGTGGGGCAGACCGGCAAGATCGTGGCGCCGGATCTCTACGTCGCCGTGGGGATCTCGGGCGCCATCCAGCATCTGGCCGGCATGAAGGACAGCCGCGTCATCGTCGCCATCAACAAGGACGAAGAGGCGCCCATCTTCCAGGTGGCCGACTACGGCCTGGTGGGCGACCTGTTCCAGCTCGTGCCCCAACTGGTGGAGGAGCTTAAGAAATGAGTGCCTATGCTGCCCCCCTGAAGGACATGAAGTTCGTGCTGAACGAGCTCGCAGGGCTGGGGGAGGTGGCAAAGCTCCCGGGCTACCAGGACGCGACGCCGGACACCGTCGAAGCAATCCTCGAGGAAGCTGGGAAGTTCGCTTCAGAAGTCCTTGACCCGATTAACTATTCCGGAGACCAGGAAGGCTCCAACTGGAGCGGCGGCGAGGTGCGTACGCCGAAGGGATTCAAGGAAGCCTACAAGCAGTTCTGTGCCGGCGGCTGGAACGCGCTGCCCTTCGAGCACGAGTGGGGCGGGCAGGGCCTGCCGCGGCTGGTTTCCACCCCGGTACAGGAAATGTGGAAGAGCTCGAACATGAGCTTCTCGCTTTGCCCCCTGCTGACCCAGGGCGCCATCGAGGCCCTGATCCTGCGGGGCTCCGATCCTCTTAAAAAGGCCTACCTGCCCAAGATGGTCGAGGGAAAGTGGACCGGCACCATGAACCTCACCGAGCCACAAGCCGGTTCGGATCTATCCCTGGTCAAGACAAAAGCGGAGCGAGCGAGCGGCCATTACCTGATCTCCGGCCAGAAGATCTTCATCACCTACGGCGAGCACGACCTCACCGAGAATATCGTCCATCTGGTGCTCGCGCGCACGCCGGACGCGCCCGAGGGCGTGAAGGGGATATCGCTCTTCATCGTGCCGAAGTTCATCCCCGACGCGGGCGGCACGCCGGGCAAGCGCAACACCGCGACCTGCGCCTCGATCGAGCACAAGCTCGGCATCCACGCCAGTCCCACGGCCGTGATGGTCTACGACAAGGCGGTCGGCTACCTGGTCGGCGAGGAGAACCGCGGCCTCGAGTACATGTTCATCATGATGAATGCGGCGCGCTTCGCCGTCGGCCTGGAGGGCGTCGCGATTTCCGAGCGCGCGTTCCAGCGGGCGCTGGCGTTTTCCAAGGAGCGGTTGCAGGGCCGCGACCTGGTGCAGGGCGGCAAGGCCGTGCCGATCATCCGCCACCCCGACGTGCGGCGCATGCTGATGCTGATGAAGGCGCAAACTGAGGCCATGCGTGCGCTGGCCTATACGACCGCGGCGGCCCTGGATTTTTCACACAAAACGAAGGACAAGCAGCAACAGGCCTTTGTCGACCTGATGATCCCGGTCGTCAAGGGCTGGTGTACCGAGACCGGAATCGAAGTAGCCTCGCTCGGCGTGCAGGTCCACGGCGGCATGGGCTTCATCGAGGAGACCGGCGCGGCGCAGTACCTGCGCGACGCGCGCATCACCACCATCTACGAGGGCACCACCGGCATCCAGGCAATGGACCTGATGGGTCGCAAAGTCGCTCGCGAGGGCGGCGCGACAGCCAAGGCTTGGTTGGGAGAGGTTAGGAAAGTCGAAAATGAACTTTCCAGAGTTCCTCAATTTGAATCGATCAAAAAAAATCTTTCGAATGGCATTCTGGCTGTGTCCGACTGCGTGGACTTCATCGTCGCCGAGAAGAACCCCAACATCGTCTTCGCCGGCGCGGTACCGTTCCTCAAGCTGATGGGCATCGTCGCCGGCGGCTGGCAGATGGCGCGCGCCGCGCTGGTCGCCGAGAAGAAGCTCGCCTCAGGCGACAAGAGCTTCTACGAGGCGAAGATCGCTACCGCACGCTTCTACGCCGAATACGTTCTGGTGCAGGCCCCCGGGCTGCGCGACACGGTGATCAAGGGCGGCGCCGGCGTAATGGCCCTCTCGGAAGATCAGTTCCTGGCGGCCTGATCCTTGCGCAGCGGTAGTGTCGCCCGCGTCACCGTTGCGTCCTCGGGGTGACGCGAAAAAGTGAATCCCAGGCGGCGGAGCAGGGTGAGCATGTGGACGTTGATGGACAGGACGTCGCCGTACATCGTCCCGACGCCGAGCTGGCGTGCCACGTCGATCAATTTTTCCATCATGCGGCGGCCGATGCCGCGGGCTTGCCAGGCGTCGGCGATGACGATGGCAAACTCCGCCGCATCGCCTTCCTTCTCGCGTACGTAGCGGGCGACGCCGATCAGCGTTTCCTTTGCGCCGATCATGAGGACGGCGGCGAGGGCCATGTCGCGGCGGTAGTCGACGCGCGTCAGCTCCTCGATGTATTCGCGGGTGATGGCGCGCGCGCCGCCGAGCAGGCGGCTGTGCCGCGTTTCGCTCGACAGGGCGGAGACGAAGGCGTGCTCGATCTCGTAGTCCTCGGGGCGCAGCGGGCGCAGGGTGATCGGCGAGCCGAGCACCGGCTCGAAGGACTCGGTCAGGTGCTCCGGGATCGACAGACTAGGCTTGAATGCCGAAGAAGCGGCGGATGCGCGCCAGCAGGTCCTTCTGGATCTCGACCGCCGGCGACGCCTTGAAGGCTTCGCGCACTTGTTCGAGGCCGTCGCGGCGCGAGCTGATGATCTTGGCGATCTCCTCGGCGATCTCGGGCCGCGCCAGCAGCAGCGACTGGAACGCGGCGCGGTCGAGGCGGTAGCACTCGACGTCGGTCTTCGCCACCACCGTGGCGGTGCGCGCGTCGCCGGCGATCAGCGCCATCTCGCCGAAGAACTGCCCGGCGCCGAGCGTGCCGAGCGGCTGCAGCGGCCCCTGCGGCGGCTCGAACAGCACCTCGGCCTCGCCGAAGGCGATGAGATAGAGCCAGTGCGCGACGTTGCCCTGCTTGGTGATGACGTCGCCGCGGGCGAAGGGCGCGTAGCTCAGGCGCTCGGCGATCTCCGCCATTTCCTCCTTCGACAGGGCGCCGAACAGATCCACGCGGCGCAGCATCTCGAGGCGCCGTGCCAGTTCGCGCCGGCGCACCGTCTCGGCGTGCGCTTCGTCGCGCGTCACCGCGTGGATGGTGTGCTGCGGCTCGGCGATGCGGATGCCGGCGCGCTGCAGCGAGGCGAACAGGTGTACCCGCACCCGCGAATCGGTCAAGTCGTCTTCGTTAATCTCGGTCAGGAAGTAGCGCAGCTGGTAGCGTACGTTGCCGAGTTCGAAGGCGTAGAGCACCGTGCTCGGCTGCGGCAGGCGCGCGACATTGGCGATCTCGACTTCGCGCATCTCCTCGTTGACGGTGGCGATGACGCGCGCCGGCGGCACGCCGGGGTCGACCATGAAGTTGAGCGTGCGCCGCCACTGCAGCGGCTCGCCCGCGCGCTTGCCGAGGATGGCGACGCGCGATTTCATCATCACGCTATTGGGGATGACCACCGTCTCCCAGTTGCGCGTCTCGATCAGCGTCGAGCGCCAGCGGATGTCGGTGACGCGGCCGATCAGGTCCTCGACGTGGATCCAGTCGCCCACTTGCACCGAATTGTCGAGCTGGATGGCGATGCCGCCGAGCAGGTTGCCGAGCGTGTCCTGCATGGCGAACGCCAGCACCGCGGTGAGGATCGCCGAGGTGGTGACGATGCTCGACAGGTCGAGCCCGGCGAGCCGCAGCTGCACGAAGCCGAAGGCCACGTAGGCGACGATGATCGCCAGGTCCTCCATGATGCGCGGCGGCCGGCGCCCGGCGAGCGGCAGCACGAGGCGGAACAGGGCGAAGCCGGCGAGCCGGATGAACGCCACCGCCGCGATGAAGCGGAACAGCGCGTAACTCATGGTGGCCGCGCCCGGGAAATGCACGGCGTCGAGCAGCACCGCGAGACCCTGGCCGAGCACGCCGATGAGGAACAGCCATAGCGTGTTGAGGAACACCGCGCGCTCCGAGGGCATGGCGCGCATCAGCAGGAAAGTGAAGCCCATGGCGACCACTATCAGCCACGGCGTTTCCGATTGCAGAAGATTGAGGAGGGTCAAAAGCGGATCTTCCCGGTGAGGATGTCTTTCCACATCACCCAGTCGCCCAGGAAGCTGTAGAGCGGGTGCGTGAAGGTGGCCGGGCGGTTCTTCTCGAAGAAGAAGTGCCCGACCCAGGCGAAAGCGTAGCCGCAGGCAAGACCGGCGAGCAGCCACCAGAAATTGAGCGTCGACAACGCCTGCAGCAGGAAAGCGAGGCCGAGCGACGTGCCGACGAAGTGCAGGCGCCGGCAGGTGCGGTTCGCATGCTGGCCGAGGTAGAAGGGATAGAAGTCCTGGAAGCTATTCATGTCTACATGTTCGGATAGTTGGGGCCGCCGCCGCCCTCGGGCGCGACCCAGTCGATATTCTGCGACGGATCCTTGATGTCGCAGGTCTTGCAATGCACGCAGTTCTGCGCGTTGATCTGCAGGCGCGGCGAGGTGTCGAGATCAACGAACTCGTAGACCCCGGCCGGGCAGTAGCGGCTCTCCGGACCTGCGTATTCTTTGTAATTTGTATTTATTGGAATGGATGCATCTTTCAGTGTGAGGTGGATCGGCTGATCTTCATTGTGATTCGTATTTGAAATAAAGACGGATGACAGCCGATCGAAGCTAACAACTCCATCAGGCTTCGGATAGGTAATTTCCCTTACTTCGGTCTTCTTCTTCAGAGTTTCGTGATCCGCATGCCCGTGGCGCAGGGTCCAGGGGGCCTTGCCGCGGAACAGTACCTGGTCGACGCCCACCATCAGCGTGCCGGCATAGAGCCCCATCGACATCCAGGGCTTGAAGTTGCGCGCGCGGTGCAGCTCCTCGTAGAGCCAACTCGCGCGGAAGGCCTCAGGATAGGCGGCAAGCTCGTCGCCCGCGCGATTCGCGCCGAGTGCCGCGCAGGCCGCTTCCGCAGCGAGCATGCCCGACTTGATGGCGCAGTGGCTGCCCTTGATGCGCGAGGCGTTGAGGAAGCCGGCGTCGTCGCCGATCAGCGCGCCGCCGGGAAAGACGAGCTTCGGCAGCGATTGCAGGCCGCCGGCGGTGATGGCGCGCGCCCCGTAACAGATTCTTTTGCCTTTTTCGAAAATAGGCCGGATCGCCGGGTGCGTTTTGAAACGCTGGAATTCCTCGAACGGCGAGAGGTAGGGGTTCGCGTAACCCAGGCCGACGACGAAGCCGACGGCGACCTGGCGGTTTTCCAGGTGGTAGAGGAAGGAGCCGCCGTAAGTCGCGGCGTCGAGCGGCCAGCCGGCCGTGTGGACCACCAGCCCGGGAACGTGCGCCTCGGGGGCCACCTCCCAGAGCTCTTTCAGCCCGATGCCATAGACCTGCGGGTCGGCGCCGTCGCGCAGCGCGTATTTCGCCTCGAGCTGCTTGCCGAGCTGCCCGCGGCAGCCTTCGGCGAACAGCGTGTACTTGCCGCGCAGCTCCATTCCCTGCTGGTAGGACGCGGTTTTCTCGCCCTTGCGGTTGACGCCGACGTCGCTCGTCGCAACCCCCTTAACCTGCCTTTCCTGAAACAAAATCTCAGAAGCAGCAAAGCCAGGAAAGATCTCGACGCCCAGCGCCTCGGCCTGCTTGCCGAGCCAGCGGCAAACGTTGCCGAGGCTGACGACGTAATTGCCGTGATTCTGGAAACAGGCTGGCAGGAGGAAGCTCGGCGTTTTAAAGGAAGAGCTCTCCGTCAAAAACAGAAAGCGATCCTCGCTCACGGCGGTGTTGAGCGGCGCCTGTTTGGCCTTCCAGTCCGGAATCAGCTCGTCGAGCGCGCGCGGGTCCATCACCGCGCCCGACAGAATGTGCGCGCCGACTTCCGAGCCTTTCTCGAGCACGCACACCGAAACGCCGGGCGCGACCTGCTTGGCGCGAATCGCAGCGGCGAGGCCGGCGGGGCCGGCGCCGACGACGACAATGTCGTATTGCATCGATTCGCGCGCCATGCGGCGAATTATAATCGGCGCCTACTGGAGAAAAATCAGATGAAAAAGGTTTACCCGGACGCGGCTGCAGCCCTGCAAGGGCTGCTGAGGAACGACATGACCATCGCCGCCGGCGGCTTCGGCCTGTGTGGCATTCCGGAGAATTACATCCAGGCGCTGGTCGGCAGCGGCGTGAAGGGTCTCACCATCATCGGCAACAACGCCGGCGTCGACGATTTCGGCATGGGATTGCTCCTCAAGACCCGCCAGGTGAAGAAGGTGATCGCCTCCTACGTCGGCGAGAACAAGGAGTTCGAGCGACAGGTGCTGGCCGGCGAGCTCGACCTGCAGCTCACGCCGCAGGGCACGCTCGCCGAAAAGCTGCGCGCGGGCGGCGCGGGCATCCCGGGGTTCTACACGCGCACCGCCGCGGGCACCAAGCTCGCCGAGGGCAAGGAGACCAAGACCTTCGACGGCAGGGAATACGTGCTGGAGGAGGGCCTGCGCGCCGACCTTTCCATGGTCAAAGCCTGGAAAGGCGACAAGGCCGGCAACCTGGTGTACCGCAAGACTTCGCGCAACTTCAATCCGATGATCGCCACCTGCGGAAGCGTCACGGTGGCCGAGGTCGAACAGCTGGTCGAGATCGGCGAGCTCGATCCCGACCAGGTGCACACCCCGGGCATCTACGTCGACCGCATCATCCGGGGCGCGCGCTACGAGAAACGCATCGAATTCCGCACCCTGGCCGGCGCCACCGGCAAGAAAGACTCGCCGATCCGCGAGCTGATGGCAAAAAGGGCGGCGAAGGAGCTGCGCGACGGCTTCTACGTCAACCTGGGCATCGGTATTCCGACGCTGGTCGCCAACTACATTCCGGACGGCGTCAACGTCACCTTGCAGTCGGAGAACGGGCTGCTCGGCATCGGCCCGTTTCCGGACGAGTCAAGAGTCGACCCCGACCTGATCAACGCCGGCAAGCAGACCGTCACCACCATCCCGGGCTCGAGCTTCTTCTCGAGCTCCGACTCGTTCGCCATGATCCGCGGCGGGCACGTCGACCTGTCGATCCTCGGCGGGCTGGAGGTGGCGCAGAACGGCGACCTCGCCAACTGGATGGTGCCGGGCAAGATGGTCAAGGGACCCGGCGGCGCCATGGACCTGGTGTCGGGCGTCAAGCGGGTCGTGGTGCTGATGGAGCACACCTCGAAGGACGGCGCCTCCAAGATCCTCAAGCAATGCTCGCTGCCGATCACCGGCAAGGCGGTGGTCAACATGATCGTCACCGATCTGTGCGTGTTCGAAGTCGAACCGGGCAAGGGGCTGGTCCTCAAGGAGCTGCATCCCGGCGTTTCGCTGGAAGACGTGCGCGCCAAGACCGCCTGCGAGTTCCGCGTCGCGCTGTGAGTTTGGTTTTCGTGTAAACTCCTCCATCCCACCATGCGCTAGGGTGATGAGCAAGTATGTCTTTGTAACCGGTGGCGTAGTTTCCTCTCTGGGGAAAGGCATCGCCGCCGCGTCCCTCGCCGCGATCCTCGAATCGCGCGGTATCCGAGTCACCAACATCAAGCTGGACCCGTACATCAACGTCGATCCGGGCACCATGAGCCCGTTTCAGCACGGCGAGGTATTCGTCACCGAGGACGGCGCCGAGACCGACCTCGACCTCGGCCACTACGAGCGCTTCCAGAGCTCGAAGATGCGCCGCGCCAACAACTTCACCACCGGCCAGATCTACGAGTCGGTGATCAAGAAGGAGCGGCGCGGCGACTACCTCGGCGGCACGGTGCAGGTCATCCCGCACATCACCGACGAGATCAAGGCCTACATCAAGCGCGGCGCGGGCGACGCCGACGTCGCCATTGTCGAGATCGGCGGCACGGTGGGCGACATCGAGTCGCTGCCTTTCCTCGAGGCGATCCGGCAGATGGGCCTCGAGATGGGGCGCGACAACGTCTGCTACATCCACCTGACGCTGGTCCCCTACATCGCCTCGGCCGGCGAGATCAAGACCAAGCCGACGCAGCACTCGGTCAAGGAGCTGCGCGAAATCGGCATCCAGGCCGACGCGCTCCTGTGCCGCACCATCCGGCCGCTGCCCGATGATGAAAGACGGAAAATCGCGCTCTTTACGAACGTGCAGAAAGAGGCCGTGATCTCGGCCTGGGACGTCGAATCGATCTACAAGATCCCGATGATGCTGCACGAGCAGATGCTCGACGAGATCGTCTGCCACAAGCTGCAGATCCTGGCGCGCGCCGCCGACCTCACGCCATGGACCCGGCTGGTGAACGCGCAGGAGCACCCCGAGCACGAGGTCGACGTCGCCTTCGTCGGCAAGTACGTCGACCTGCAGGATTCCTACAAGTCGCTCAACGAGGCGCTGACGCACGCCGGCATCCACACGCGCTCCAAGGTCCGCATCCACTACCTCGATTCGGAGGAACTGGAAAAAGGATTGGGCACTCCTGGACAAGGCGGCCTGGCCCAGCTCGAGAAGATGGACGCCATCCTGGTGCCCGGCGGCTTCGGCAAGCGCGGCACCGAGGGCAAGATGCGCGCCATCCGTTACGCGCGGGAGAACGGCGTGCCCTATCTGGGCATCTGCCTCGGCATGCAACTCGCCACCATCGAGTTCGCGCGCAACGTCTGTGGCCTGGCGGGGGCCAATAGCACCGAATTCGACGCCGACACGCCGCACCCGGTGGTGGCGCTGATCACCGAGTGGACCGACCGCACCGGCCGCATCGAGCAGCGCAGCGAGAAATCGGACCTCGGCGGCACCATGCGCCTGGGCTCGCAGAGATGCCCGGTTGAAAAAGATTCCCTGGCTTTTTCGATTTATGGCCCGGAAGTCAATGAAAGGCACCGGCATCGGTACGAGGTGAACAACATCTATGTGCCGCAGCTCGAGGAGAAGGGCTACCGGGTATCCGCCCGCACGCCGAACGAGAAGCTGCCGGAGATGATGGAACTTCCCGCGCATCCGTTCTTCATCGGCGTGCAATTCCACCCGGAATTCACCTCCACGCCCCGCGCCGGCCATCCGCTGTTCCAGGCCTACGTCGCGGCCGCGCTGAAATACCGGGCCACCGTGAAGCGGCCCGGAGGCACGCTTTCGGTCGTCGCGGCGTGAAGCTCTGCGGTTTCGAAGTCGGGCTGGATCAGCCCCTGTTTCTCATTGCCGGTCCGGATACGCTGGAGAGCGAGCAGCTATGCCTCGACATCGCCGGGCGCTTGAAGGAACAAGCGGCGAAACTCCGCATGCCCTACATCTTCAAGGGCTCTTTCGACAAGGCGAATCGCACTTCTGGAAAAAGTTATCGAGGTCCTGGTCTTTCGCAAGGATTGAAGATTCTTGAATCGGTGAAAAAAAAGGCAGGGGTTCCGGTCCTTACAGACGTGCACGAAGACACGCCGCTCAAGGAAGTCGCCGCCGTTGTCGACGTCATCCAGACCCCGGCCTTCCTCTGCCGCCAGACCAATTTCATCCGCGCCGCCGCCTCGCAGGGCAAGCCGCTCAATATCAAGAAGGGCCAATTCCTGTCGCCATGGGAAATGAAGCAAGTAGTCGAGAAGGCCACCGGCACCGGCAACAAGCAGATCCTGGTGTGCGAGCGCGGCTTCAGCTTCGGCTACAACAACCTGGTAGTGGACATGCGCGGCCTCGCCGCGATGCGCGAGACGGGATGCCCGGTCGTGTTTGACGCCACTCACTCGGTGCAGCTGCCCGGAGGACAGGGCACGTCTTCCGGCGGGCAGCGCGAATTCATCCCGGTGCTGGCGCGCGCCGCCGTCGGCGCCGGAGTATCCGGCGTATTCATGGAAACGCACCCGAAGCCCGACGAGGCGCTGTGCGACGGGCCGAACTCATGGCCGCTGCATCTGATGCCCGAGCTGCTCGAAACCCTGGTCGCGCTCGACGCGGTAGTCAAGAAAAAAGCATTCATTGAGGAAAAAGCGAAATGAGTTCGATCGTCGATGTCGTCGCGCGGGAGATCCTTGATTCCCGCGGCAACCCCACCGTGGAGGCCGACGTGCTGCTCGAGTCGGGCATGATGGGGCGCGCCGCCGTGCCCTCGGGCGCCTCCACCGGCAGCCGCGAGGCGATCGAGCTGCGCGACGGCGACAAGGGGCGCTACGGTGGCAAGGGCGTGCTGAAGGCGGTGGAGTTCGTCAATACCGAGGTGTCGGAAGCCATCGTCGGCCTCGACGCGAGCGAGCAGGCGTTCATCGACCGCACGCTGATCGACCTCGACGGTACCGAGAACAAGGCACGCCTCGGCGCCAATGCGCTGCTGGCGGTATCGATGGCGGTGGCGCGCGGCGCCGCCGAGGAGTCCGGCCTGCCGCTGTACCGTTATTTCGGCGGCTCCGGCGCCATGCGCATGCCGGTGCCGATGATGAACCTGATCAACGGCGGCGCGCACGCCAACAACCGGCTCGACATGCAGGAGATGATGATCGTCCCGGTGGGCGCGCAGTCGTTCCGCGAGGCGCTGCGCTGCGGCTCCGAGATCTTTCAAAAGCTCAAATCGATCATCGATGCCAAGGGCATGTCCACCGCCGTCGGCGACGAGGGCGGCTTTGCCCCCGACCTGCCCTCGCATGCCGCGGCGCTCGACCTGCTGGTCGAGGCCATCGGCCGGGCCGGCTACAACGCGGGCCAGGATGTGATGCTGGCGCTCGATTGCGCCGCCTCCGAATTCCATAAGGACGGCAAATACCTATTGGAATCGGAAGGCAAGACGCTCGGCGCCAGTGAATTTGCCGACTACCTGGCCCAGCTCGCCTCGAAGTACCCCATCGTGTCAATCGAAGACGGCATGGCGGAGAACGACTGGGAGGGCTGGAAGCTCCTCACCGGCCGGCTCGGAAAGAAATTACAGCTGGTGGGCGACGATCTGTTCGTCACCAACACCGGCATCCTGCGCGAGGGCATCCGCCAGGGCGTGGCCAACGCCATCCTCATCAAGGTGAACCAGATCGGCACCCTGACCGAGACTTTCGCCGCCATCGAGCTGGCGAAGCGCTCGGGCTACGGCACCGTGATCTCGCACCGCTCGGGCGAGACCGAGGACACCACCATCGCCGACATCGCGGTCGGCAGCAACGCGCTGCAGATCAAGACCGGCTCGCTGTCGCGCTCCGACCGTGTCGCCAAGTACAACCAGCTGCTGCGCATCGAGGAAGACCTCGGCGACACGGCGAGCTACCCCGGCCGGGAGGCGTTCCCGAGGCACGGATGAAGATTCTCGCCGCCACCCTCGGCGCGCTCATCGTCCTGGTCCAGTTTCCGCTCTGGCTGGGCAAGGGCAGTTGGCTGCGGGTGTGGGAGGTGGACCGCCAGGTCGCTGCCCAGCGCGAGAAGAATAGCCAGCTTGAAGTGCGCAACGCCGCGCTCGCCGCCGAGGTGCGCGACCTCAAGCAGGGCACCGAGGCGATCGAGGAGCGCGCCCGCTTGGAGCTCGGCATGATCAAGAGCGACGAAGTCTTCTTCCAGATCGTCGAGCCCACGCCGGCGAAGCCCCAGGCCGCCAAGCCGTAATCCAGGATACCTCCCATGCGCAGACTGCTGGTATTGCTTGCAGTGACCGCCGTATCGTTAGCTCACTTCGGCGACAGCGCGCAAGCGCAGCGCGTAGGAATCACCGCTGATCCGCTGCAGGTTTTTGAAGACGCGAGCATGCCGTCGAAGGAATTTCGCGTTCTTCGCACCACCTATGCTCCGGGCGGCCAGAACCCGAAGCACTATCACCCGTCGCATGTGGTGTTTTACGTCCTCGAAGGCGCAGGCGTATGGCAGGAAGATGGCAAGGCGCCGATGACGCTGAGGCCGGGGGAGAGCCTGCACGTGCGCCCCGGCATGGTCCATGCCCACCGAAATGCGAGCTCCAGCGAGAAGCTGGTGTTTCTCGAATTCGTGATCCTGGAAAAGGGCCAGCGCAGCACCGTGCCAATGCAGTAACGGCGACTGCGGCGCTACAATCGGGGTCATTGGAGGAGGCGGTAATGAAGCTGACCCCCGCGCAACTCGAGCAGTTTGATCGCGACGGATATCTTTTTTTCGAAGAGCTATTTTCTAAAAAAGAAATCCAGGTCCTGGTCGACGCAGTGCCATCCCTATACGCGCAGCGGCGGCCGGAGAACGTGCGCGAGAAGACCGGCGATGTGGTTCGCACCAATTTCGCCGCGCACCTGTACAGCTATCCTTTCGCAAAACTCGCCCGGCATCCGCGCATGGTCGAGCCGGTGAAGCAGGTGTTCGGCGAAGACGTGTACATGCACCAGTTCAAGATCAACGGCAAGATGGCCTTCGACGGCGACGTCTGGCAGTGGCACCAGGACTACGGCACTTGGATGAACGATGACCAGATGCCCACGGCGCGCGCCATGAACGTCGCGATCTTCCTCGACGAGGTGAACGAATACAACGGGCCGCTGATGTTCATCCCGGGCAGCCACAAGCAGGGCGTGCTCGACGCGCAGCACGATGCGAGCACCACCAGCTATCCCCTTTGGGTAATAACTAATGAGGCAATAAAAAAATTAGTTGACCACGGCGGCATCGTCGCCCCCAAGGGTCCGGCGGGGTCGATGATCCTGTTCCACGGCTGCCTGGTGCACGCGTCGACCTCGAACCTTTCGCCGTGGAACCGCAACAGCGTTTACCTCTCGCTATGCGCGGTGTCGAACCACATTCGGCGTTTCAAGCGCCCCGAATACATCGCGCACCGCGATTTCACGCCGATCGAGTGCCTGCCCGACGATTGCCTGCTGAAGCACTACGACGTTTCGCTGCCCTGGAAAGAACGGTTCTTTGAACCTTTACAAAAAGCTTCTTGAGCGAAGCGACAACCCGATCCGCATCGGGCTGATCGGGGCGGGCAAGTTCGCCACGATGTACCTCGCGCAGGTGCCGAGGACGCCGGGCATCAAGCTCGTGCGCATCGCGGACCTTTCTCCGGCCAATGCCCACACGAACCTGAAGCGTGTCGGTATCGATCCAGCGCAGATCGCCATTTCGGAGAACTGGGAAAAGCTGGTCGCCGATCCGCAGATCGATATTGTCATCGAAGCGACCGGCAATCCGGTCGCTGCGGTCGAGCACATCCTGGGCGCCTTCCGTCACGGCAAGCATGTCGTCAACGTCACCGTCGAGGCGGACGCTTTCTGCGGCCCGCTGCTGGCGGAAAAGGCAAAGCAGGCGGGCGTGATCTACAGCTTGGCCTACGGCGACCAGCCGGCGCTGATCTGCGACCTGGTCGACTGGGCGCGGGCCGCGGGCTTCCCGGTCGTCGCCGCGGGGCGCGGCCACAAGTGGCTGCCGCATTTTGCGCAATCGACGCCGGAAACCGTGTGGGGCTATTACGGCCTGACGCCCGAGCAGGCGAAAGTCGGCGGCCTCAATCCCAAGATGTTCAATTCCTTCCTCGACGGCTCGAAGCCGGCCATCGAGACGACGGCGGTCTGCAACGCCACCGGCCTCACGCCGGCGCCGCAGGGACTTTTGTATCCGCCGGGCTCGGTGGATGAAATCCCGTCGCTGATGCGGCCGCGCGAGGAAGGCGGAGTGCTGGATCACAAGGGACAGGTCGAAGTCATCAGTTCCTTGGATCAAAGCGGAAATGCAATTCCTTATGACATTCGCTTTGGCGTCTTCGTGGTATTCGAAGGCGAGACCGACTACATCCAGCGCTGCTTCAGCGAATACGGCGTCAAGACCGATCCGTCAGGGCGCTATGCCTGCATGTACAAGCGCTGGCACCTGATCGGGCTGGAGGTGGGAATTTCTGTGGCTTCCGTAGGATTGAGAAAGGAAGCTACGGGTTGCGCAACGGGATGGCGCGCCGACGCTGTGGCTGTGGCGAAGAAAAATCTTTCCCCGGGGGAAATTCTGGATGGCGAGGGCGGTTATACCGTCGTCGGCCGCCTGATGCCGGCCGCGGATTCGTTGCAGCAGAACTGCCTGCCGCTTGGCCTGGCCCACGGCTGGAAGATGCTCACGCCGGTCGCGGCCGGCCAGGCGCTCAAGTGGAGTGACGTGGCTTTCGACGCGAACGCGACCGCCGTGAAGCTGCGCCGCGAGATGGAGACTTCAATCGCTCCAGGTAGCGATAGATCTCGGTATGGTCAGCCCCTGCAGGCAGCTGCTTCTGCGCGGCGCGCCACAGCCGCAAGGTCTCCTTGAGGTAGGGCGCGGGCACGCGCAGCCCGCTCGCCAGGCCGGCAGCAATGCCGATGTCCTTGGCCATCAGCGCGAGCTTGAACCCGGACGCGAAGGCACCGGTCAGCACCTGCTGCGGGATCTTGCGCTCGGTGGTGCTGTTGCGCCCGGTCGAAGCGTTGATCGAGTCGAGCATCCGCTTGGGCTCGAGCCCGAAAGCACGTGCGATGAGCAGTGCCTCGAAGCCGGCAAGGGTGCCCGCGGCGCCGAGGTAGTTGTTTAGCGCCTTTACCGCGTGGCCGGCGCCCAGCGGACCGACATGGAAGATCTGCCTGCCCATGGTCCGCAGGATGGGAAGGACTTTTTTTGTAACGGCGGATTCTCCTCCCACCATGATGGCAAGCGTGCCGTCGCGCGCCTTGGCGACGGCGCCCGACACCGGCGCGTCGATCATCGCCACCGATTTGGCCGCCAGCGCCTCGCCCAGCGCCCGGGTGCCGGCAGGGTCCGCAGAGCTCATGTCCACCACGATGGCTCCCGCCTTGAGCGCCGGCAGTGCCTCGAGCACGGCATCGCGCACGTTGCCGCCGTTCGGCAGCATGGTGATGAGCACGAAGGCACCCTTGGCTGCCTCGCGGATCGAGCGGCAGCTGCCGGAGCCGTTGAGGTCGTAGGAACGCACGTCGTAGCCTTCACGGGCGAGATTGGCCGCCATGGGCTGGCCCATAGTGCCCAGGCCGATGAAGGCGACCGGTCTCATCCTTCCTTGAATACCTCTTTGGCGGCGCGAAAGGCCGCGACCGCGGCCGGCACGCCGGCGTAGATCGTCGCCTGCAGAAAGACTTCCTTGATCTCGTCCTTGCTCAGGCCGTTATTGAGAGCCCCACGGACGTGCAGTTTCAACTCATGGTCCTTGCCGAGCGCCGTCAGCATGGCGAGATTGAGCATCGAGCGCGTCTTGCGCGACAGCCCGGGGCGATTCCAGATGTCGTTCCAGCAATAGGTGTTGAGCAGGTCGGTGAACTCGCGGTTGAAGTCGTCGACGCCGGCCATCGCCTGGTCGACCCATTTCGCGCCCAGGACTTCGCGCCGCGTCTTCAATCCGGCGTCGTAGCGCTGCTTGTGCTCTCGCTTATCCATTTGTCCTCCGAAAAAAGGAACCGACTATACAATACGCGCACACCCATGAGTTTCGACATCACGCCCGAATGGGTGCACATCCAGTATGCGGAAACCGCCCAGTTCCGGGAGGTGTACGGCTTCGGCGGCTCGCAGGGCATGGTGAATCTCGAGGGCCTGCGCTACCTGCCCAAAGGCAAGCCTTCCAAGACCCTCGCTGTCTACATGCACCCGGCGACCACGCTGCAGCTCCTGCCGATGCCGCAGGCGATGGCAAAGGCGGGCGTGCACGTGCTGTGCGCGGGCTCGCGCTTTGCCAAGAACGACACGCCGCTGATCATGGAGAAGGTGGTGCTCGACCTCGGTGCCTACATCCGCCACGCCAAGGAAAAGTGGGGCTACGAGAAGATCCTGCTGTGCGGCTGGTCGGGCGGCGGCTCGCTGTCGCTCTTCTACCAGTCGCAGGCCGAGAAGCCGAGCATCACGCACACCCCCGCCGGGGATGAAGTCGACCTGAAAGAAGCGAAGTTGATTCCGGCGGATGCCTTCATCTTCCAGGCCGCGCACCTGTCGCGCGCGCACACCTTCTCCGAGTGGATCGACCCCAGCGTCATCGACGAGGCGGATCCGGACCGGCGTGACCTGGAGCTGGACATCTACAACCCTCAGTGTCCCAGTCAGCCCCCTTATTCGAAGGAATTTGTCGCGAAATTCAGAAGCGCGCAGTTGCTGCGCGTGCGGAAGAAAACGGCTTGGGTAAAAGAAGTACTTTCAAGACTGAAATCCCTGAAAAGCGGCGAAATGGAACGGGGATTCGTGACCTACCGGACCCTGTGCGACGTGCGCTTCATGGACCCCACGCTCGAGCCCAACGACCGCAAGCCGCGCTGGACTTTCGTCGGCGCGCCGGAGACGGCCAACACCGGCCCCATTGGCCTGGCGCGCTTCTCCACGTTGCGCGCCTGGCTGTCGCAGTGGTCGCCGGACGATTCCAATGCCGACGGGCCGCGCTGCGCCCGCGATGTCTCGGTGCCGATGCTGTCAATCGAGAATTCCGCCGACGACGCGGTGCCCCAATCGCACACCGGCATCATCCACGCTGCGGCGGCCAGCAAGGACAAGACCATGCGGGTGATCAAGGGCGCCACACACTATTACCAGGGCCAGCCCGAGCTGCTGAAGCAGGCGGTCGAGCTTTGTGTAGGATGGATGGACAAACAACGTCTGATGAACTGAGGAGGGGGAGATGAGAATTCTGGGATTTCTGTGGTTGTTTTTTGTCGGTAGCGTTTTCGCGCAGGACACGATCAAGATCGGCGTCATCACGGACCGCGTCGGCGTGTCCAAGCCGTATTCGGAGCCGGCCACCGAGGGCGTGATCTTCGGCGCCGACGAGATCAACCGCCAGGGCGGCGTGCTGGGCCGCAAGATCGAGCTGCTGATCGAGGACGACCAGTCGCGCCCGGACATCTCGGCGGCGCTGGCGCGCAAGCTGGTCGACCAGGGCGCGGTGTTCATTCTCAGCGTCTCGCTCAGCCCGGCCACGCAACAGCAGCAGACGGTGACCATGGAGGCGAAGACGCCGCAGATGACGCCGATGAATTCGGCGGACTACCTGACGACGCAGCTCAACAACCCGTACTTCTGGCAGACCGGCCCGCTCGGCTCGACGCAGGGCGCGACGCTGTTGGCGCACGCCAGGTCGAAGAACTTCAAGCGCGTGGCGCTGATCACAGACAACTCCGACCTCGGCTCGGCCATCGCCAAGGCCTTCAGGGGCGCGCTGGAAAAGGCGAACATCCAGATCGTGGCCGAGGAGGTCGTGGCCCGCGGCGCCACCACCGCGACGCCGCAGCTGCAGAAGATCCGCGCCGCCAATCCGGAGGCGATGTTCCTCGCCGGCGTGCTGACGGCGGAGAACGTGCTGATCTTCCGCGCCTACAAGGAACTGGGGCTCAAGTTTCCGATTCATTCGTCCTACAACCTCTCGGTGCCGATCTACGAGACGGTGGCCAAGGGCCTGATCGACGGCATCACTTTCGTCGACGCCTACGACCCGGACAAACCCGAAGTGAAGGCCTTCGTCGCGGCCTACAAGAAGGCCATCGGCAAGGATTCGCAGAACCTGCACGGCTACGGCTACGACGGCATCCACCTGATCGTCGATGCCATCCGCCGCGCCGGCTCGACCGACAAGGAGAAGATCCGCGAGGCGATGCAGAAGACCAACTACGCCGGAGTGATGGGCGCGAAGGGGATGAGGTACAGCTTCCCCGAGGGCAAGCGCGCCGGCTTTGATCCGAACGGCATGGTGGTGCGGGTCTACGAGAACGATCGCCAGGGGCGGGTGCTTTACGTCGGCCAGAAATAGGAAGTAAGGCGATACTGGCACGCGCTTGCAGGACTTTCTCGAGCTGGCCGTCAGCGCGACGGCCTCGGGCTGCATCTATGGCCTGATCGCGCTCGCCTACCTCCTGATGATCCGCCCGACCGGGATCATCAACTTCGCGGTGGGCGAGTGGGCGATGGTGAGCGCTTTCGGGGGGTACGTATTTCTTACCAAATACGAATTTCCCTACCCGCTCGGCATGGCTGTTGTCATCGCTTTCATGCTGCTTGTCGGCTGGGTTACCGAGCGCGTCGCCGTGCGGCCATTGGTGGAGAAGGGCGCTCCGCTGCTCGCGCCCGTCCTTGCGCTGCTCGGCGTGCTGGTGATCACACGCGAGATCATTTCGGTCAGTTTTCCGCCCGATCCGCTGCCGGTGCCGTTTCCCTTCGGCTTCGGCCGGCTGGAGTTCGGCCTGGTCGCCGGCTCCTACCAGAGCTTCTTCATCATCGCCGTCACCGTGCTGGTATTTGTCGGGGCCTGGTTCTTTTTTGAAAAAACGCTCTGGGGCAGAAGCTTCGAGGCGGTATCCCTGAACCGCAAGGCGGCGGCGCTGATGGGCATCAACCTGTCGCGTGTCACTTCGCTGTCGTTCGCCGGCGGCGCAGCGATGGCCGGCCTGGGCGGGCTGCTGGTGGCGCCGAACGTCTCGGCGCACTACCAGATGGGTGTGCCGCTCGCCATCCAGGGCTTCACCGCCCTGGTGATCGGCGGCGTCGGGCGGGTCGAGGGCGCGCTGCTTGGCGGGCTGCTGCTCGCTTTCGCCGAGCAGTTCACCACGCGCTATGCGCCGATCGCCTCGGGCTACACGCAGGGCGTGCCGCTGCTGCTCCTGATGCTTTTCCTGCTCGTGCGCCCCACCGGATTACTGCGCTCCAAATGAAAAATACGCTTCGCTGGCTGGGCGTGTTCGTCCTTCTCGCCGGTCTGCCGTTCCTGCTCGGCAATTACTACAACGACGTCTACCGCAAGATGCTGCTGTGGGTCACGCTCGCGCTGGGATACAACTTCCTCTTCGGTATCGGCGGCCAGGTCTCGTTTTCGCATTTCGCCTTCTATGGCGTCGGCGCTTACTCGATCGTAATCTTCCTGTTCCAGTTCCATCTGCCTCTGCCGCTGGCAATCGTGCTCGGCGTCGCCTTGTGCGTGCTGGTGGCGCTCGCGGTCGCCATTCCCTCGACTCGCCTCGAGGGCTTCTACCTCGCGCTCGCCACCCTCGCTCTGGCGCAGCTGTTCGTCGTGGTGCTGAACGAAGGCGGTGCGGTAACGGGTGGCACTGGTGGTCTGGCGAATTACCGGCTGCCGGACATCTTTGGCGTGCACATCACCGGCCCCTGGTATACGGCCGTTATTGTTTTTGTTTTATTGATGACACTTTTCATTCTTCTGAAGCTGGATCGCTCCTGGTTCGGGCGCGCGTGCCGTGCGGTGCGCGACAACCCGGAGGCGGCGGCGGCGATGGGCATCAACGTGGCGCGCACCAAGGTCATCGTCTTCACGCTCACCAGCGCGCTCGCCGGAGTGGCCGGGATGGCTTACGCCTTCGTCGACAATACGGTCAATCCGCCGATCTTCGGGCTGGAAAACGCCTTCCTCATCCTGTTCATGGTGATCGTCGGCGGCTCCGGGCGCCACGCCGGCGCGGTGATCGGTGCGGTGCTGCTGTTCCTGCTGCCGTTCTTTCTCTCGCCGCTCGTCGGCCACCACCACGTGCTGGTTTTCGGCCTGCTGGTGCTCGGTGCGATTCTGGTGGCGCCGAAAGGACTGATCGGCGCCGTTGATTTCATGAAAAAGAAATTTTCATGAATAAAACGATTCTTCAAGTCAACGGTCTCTGCAAACGCTTCGGCGGCTTGACTGCCGTGACGCAGCTCGACTTCGAGGTGGGCGAGGGCGAGATCCTCGGCATGATCGGCCCCAACGGCGCGGGCAAAAGCACCACCTTCAACGTCATCGCCGGCACCTACGCTGCCGACGCCGGGGAGGCGCGGTTCGCCGGCGAATCGTTGTTCGGCCTCGCGCCGCACCAGATCGCTGCGCGCGGCGTGATGCGCACCTTCCAGCACAACCGCCCCTTCGCCGGCATGCCAGTGATCGATAACGTGATGGTGGGGGCCCATGCGCGTTTTCGTTCCCGTCTTTGGAATTTACTTGCAGAGAGTTCTTTTAAGGAAGAAACGGCCATGCGCCAGAAGGCCGAAGCGCTCGTCAGGTTCGTCGGCCTCGGAGATCTTGGCGACGCCGACGTCACCACGCTGTCCTTCGGCCAGGGCCGCCTGCTGGAGATCGCGCGCGCGCTCGCCGGCGAGCCGCGCCTGCTGCTGCTGGACGAGCCGGCAGCGGGCCTGACGCCGGACGAGCTCGCGCGCCTGGCCGGGATCATCCGCGGCATCGCGGATCGCGGCATCGCCGTGCTGCTGATCGAGCACGACATGCATTTCCTGCTGCCGCTAGCGCACCGCGTGGTGGTGCTGAATTTCGGCGCCAAGATTGCCGACGGCCTGCCGGCCGAGATCCGCGCCAACCGTGCGGTGACGGATGCCTACCTCGGGAGCGAACATGCTGCGGCTCGCTGACCTGACCGCTGGCTACGGCGGCGCGCCGGTGCTGCGCGGGGTGTGCCTCGAAGTGGAGAAGGGCGAGACCGTGACGCTGCTCGGGCCGAACGGCGCCGGCAAGTCAACGCTGCTGGCCGCGATAACCGGGACGATTGCGCAACGGGGGGGCGAAATTGCCTTTCAAGATAAAAATCTTTGCAGTTTGAAAAGCCATCAAATAGTCTCGCGAGGCATCGCCCTGGTACCGGAAGGCCGACTGATGTTCGCGCCGTTCAGCGTCGAGGACAATCTGCGCCTCGGCGCCATCCGGCTGCGGGGCGACCTGCAGGAGCGCTACGCGTTCGTCTTCAGCTTGTTTCCGCGCCTGGCCGAGCGCCGCCGCCAGCCGGCCGGCACGCTATCGGGGGGCGAGCAGCAGATGCTGGCCATCGGGCGCGCGCTGATGAGCGCGCCGCGCCTGCTGCTGCTGGACGAGCCGTTCCTCGGCCTCGCGCCGCTCGTGGTGGCGGAAATACGGAATTCCCTCGAAAAACTGAGGGAAGCGGGACTCACCATGCTGATGGTCGAGCAGAAGCTCGACATCGCGCTCGGCTTTGCCAGCCGCGCCTACGTCATGATCAAAGGCCGTGTTGCGCTGAGCGACTCGACGGCGAGCCTGGCGCGGCGCCCGGATCTTTCCGATTTATATTTCGCGCTGGCTACTTCTTCTTCATCCGTGTAATCCAGTCCCGCAGGCCGACCATGAGTTCGGTGAGGAACTTGCGGGTCGCCTCGTCGGTGATCTTGCCTTGCGCGTCGAACTTGCCCTGAGCCGTGCCGATGAATACCTCGGGACGCGGCAGCACGTGGCCCCACAGCTGGCCGAGGATGCGGCGCAGGTCGTATTGAACTCGCGCGCCGCCCATCGGCCCCATCGAGGCCGAGAAGATGGCGATCGGCTTGTCCTGGAAGGCCTGGTTGGGCGGGCGCGAGGCCCAGTCGATGGCGTTCTTGAGCGCCGGTGTCACGGAGAAGTTGTATTCCGGGCTGGCGATCAGCAGTCCGTCGGCGGCGGTAAGCGCGTCGCGGAAGCGCTTGACCGGTGCCGGCATCCCGGCGTCGAGCACATCCTGGTTGAAGAGCGGCAGGTCGCCGATCTCGGCAATGCTGAGCGTCATGCCCGCCGGCATCAGCTCGGCGCAGGCGCGCAGCGCCGCGGTGTTGAAGGAAGCCTTGCGCAGGCTGCCGGAAACGCCAAGTACGTTCATCGTCGAGCTCCTCGAATTTCGGGAAGGCGCGAGTGTAACGCCTGGTTGCATTCCCGGAAGCGAAGAAATAAACTGAGGGCCGTTGCAGGCGGGGGTGCCGGCAGACTCCCCGTATCCGAGACGCTCCGCGTCCAAGTTCTGCTCTGACTCCGGCGACTGGCCGGGAAGGAGCTCACGTGAAGCAGGTATGCATGGCCGCGGTGACCGTCTTTGCCGCAACGGCAGCCACTGCCGAGACCGTCAGTTTCGACACCGATGTCCCCGGCTCGCTGCCGCTTGCCTGGCAGGAAGGCGTCACCGGGCGCGGAGCTGCGCGCTGGGCTGTGGCGCAGGACGAGTCCGCGCCGAGCAAGCCGAATGTGCTGCGCCAAAGCGGGGTCGGCAGCTTTCCTTGGTGCGTGCGGCGCGGCACGGCGATTGAGAACGGCTTCGTCGAGGTGAAGTTCAAGGCGCTGGCGGGCAGCGAAGACCAGGCCGGCGGCGTGGTGTGGCGCTGGAAGGACGGCGACAACTACTACGTCGCCAGGGCCAACGCGCTCGAGAACAACGTTTCGCTTTACTACACGCAAGGCGGACGGCGGATCACGATCAAGTACGTCGACGTACCCGTGCCGCCGAAGACTTGGCACACGCTGCGCGTCGAATTCTCGGGCAAGCGCGTTCGCGTCGCCCTCAACGGCAAGACCTACATCGATCTCGAGGATGCGCGCATTGCCGGGCCAGGGGCGGTGGGGCTTTGGACCAAGGCGGACAGCGTGACGGCGTTCGACGACTTCTCCTTCGGTTCCGCGAAATGATCGGCACGCTGCTCACCGCGCGGGGCCTGCGCGCCTTTGCCGACGGCTTTGTCGCCGTCGTGCTGCCGGCTTACCTGCTGGCTCTCGGGCTGAGCCAGGTCGAAGTCGGCGTCCTCAGCACCGCGACGCTGCTCGGCTCTGCGCTGGCAACGCTGGCCGTGGGCCGCTGGGGCCACCGGCACTCGCTGCGGCGCATGCTCCTGGCCATGGCGGTGCTGATGGCGGCAACTGGCGTCGGATTCGCCGCCTTCGAATCGCTCTGGCCGCTGCTGGTGGTGGCCTTCCTCGGACCGCTCAATCCGAGCGGCGGCGACTCGAGCGCATTTCTGCCGCTGGAGCACTCGGTGCTCGCCTCGGCGATCTCCGCCGAGCACCGCGCCACCGCCTTCGGCCGCTATAGCTTCACCGGCTCGGCTTCTGGCGCTTTCGGCGCGCTCGCGGCAGGAATTCCGGAATGGCTCGACGGGCCGGACGGCGTCCCCTTGCTGCAGGCCCTGCGCGGCATGTTTTTGGTCTATGCCCTGATCGGCGTCGCCGCCTGGCTGCTGTACCGCCGCCTGCCCGAGGTGCGCGAGGAGGGCGATCCCGCGCCCGCGCCGCTCGGGCCGTCGCGCGCCATGGTCTGGAGGCTCGCCGCCTTGTTCAGCGTGGACTCGTTCGCCGGCGGGCTGGTGATCAACTCGCTGCTTGCGCTGTGGCTGTTCGACCGCTTCGACCTCTCGCTCACCGCTGCAGGCGCGTTCTTCTTCTGGACCGGCTCTCTGAGCGCGGTATCGCAGCTCCTCGCGCCGGTGCTGGCGCGGCGTGTCGGCCTAATTAACACCATGGTATTCACGCACATCCCCGCCAACTTGTGCCTGATCGCTGCCGCGTTCACGACAAGTCTCGAGCTGACGCTGGTTCTGCTTTTCGTACGCAGCGCGCTCTCGCAGATGGACGTCCCGGCGCGCAGCGCCTTCGTCATGTCGGTAGTCACGCCGGCCGAGCGCCCTGCGGCGGCGAGCTTTACCGCGGTGCCTAGGAGCCTGGCGTCGGCCCTGAGCCCGTCGCTAACCGGGGTGATGTTTGCCGCTGGCGCCATGGCCACGCCGCTGGTGGCCTGCGGAGTCCTGAAGATCGCTTACGACCTGGCGTTGTTCGTCGCCTTCCGGCGGGTCGAAGCCCGTTCCTGACCTTAGAAATTGGAAACCTAACGTTAGGGCACCGGTCGAAGGAATCTTCGGGGAGCTACAGGGGAAACAAAAGGAGATCAGTCAATGAAATCCGCAATATTCAGCATGTTTGTCTTGCCCTTGGCTGTCGGCTTGTGTCCCGTGGCCTTTGCCCAAGGCACGTGGGACCCGGTCGCAAAGGCGCTTGGACGATCGGGTAGCGAAATGCCCGGGGGCGTGTATCGCGTCGGCCTCGGCCGTAGCGATCTCAAAGTGACGCTCGACGGCGTGTCGATCAGGCCATCGCTTGCGTTGGGTTCGTACCTCGCGTTCCAGAGAATGGGCAGCGAGGGCATGGTGATGGGGGACCTTGTGCTCCTGCACGAGGAGGTGAATCCGGTGATGAGGAAGCTGATCGACGGCGGGATCGAGATCACCGCCGTGCATAACCATCTTTTGCGCTCGTCGCCAGCCACCATGTACATGCATTTCTCCGGGCACGGCGATCCGGTAAAGCTGGCGACGGCACTTCGCGAAGCACTGGCGGCAAGCAATACGCCGATGGCCGTTCCGGCGTCCGCCGGCTCGCCGCCGCCGATCGACCTCGACACCGGCGCTATCGAGCGCACCCTAAGCGCGAAGGGGTCGGCAAACGGCGGCGTCTATCAATTCAACATCGCGCGCGCCGAATCCATCACGGACGGTGGAATGGCGGTGCCAATTGCGGCTGGTTCTGGAATCGTCATCAACTTCCAGCCGACGGGTGGAGGCAAGGCTGCCATCACCGGCGATTTTGTGCTCGTGGCGACGGAGGTGAATCCCGTGCTACGGACGCTGCGCGACAACGGCATCGAAGTAACCGCGCTGCACAGCCACATGCTCGAGGAACAGCCGCGGCTTTTCTTCATGCACTACTGGGCGAACGACGACGCGCAAAAACTGGCCAGGGGATTGAGAGCGGCCCTGGATAAGGTGAGCCTGGCTGCTCAGCCGAGGTAAACTGCGCGTTGCAGCAATACGGAGGGGAAACCATGGGCGGGTGGCTTGCGGGCGCGGCGTTTTTTGCCATTTCGACGGCATGCGCGGCGCAAGGCTTTCCCGAGCGGCCGATCCGCATCATCGTGCCGCTGACGCCGGGGGGCTCGCCCGACACCATCGCCCGCGCCATTGCGCAGGGCCTGCAGGGCAGCTGGAACCAGCCGGCGGTGGTGGAAAACCGCACCGGCGGCAGCCAGAACATCGGCGCCGACCTGGTGGCGAAGAGCGTGCCGGACGGCTACACCTGGCTGCTGGCGCCGGACAACGTGTTTTCGGTCAATCCCCATCTCGGCAAGCAACCCTTCGATCCGCTGAACGACCTGCAACCCGTCACGGAAGTCGCGCGCATCCAGTTCCTGCTGGTGGTGCATCCCGATGTGCCGGCGAACTCGGTGGCCGAGCTGATCGCCTACGCCAAGTCGAAGCCGGGCGAGTTGAACTTCGGCTCCTCCGGCAATGGCAGCCCGCAGCACCTGGGCGCGACGCTGTTGCAGGTGCTGGGCGGGATCAAGATGAATCACGTGCCCTACAAAGGCGCGGCGCCGGCGATCGCCGACCTGCTGCCGGGGCGCATCCAGGTCTGGATCGGCGCGGCGAATACCCTGCTGCCGCACACGAAGGAGGGCAAGCTCCGCCTGCTCGCCAGCAGCGCGCCCGAGCGCTTCGCCAACCTCGGCGGCGTGCCGGCCATCGCGGAGACCGTCCCGGGCTATGCGCTCGACCCGTGGCTGGGATTATTCGTGCCGGCGAAAACGCCGCAGGATATCGTCGCGAAAATTCACGCGGAGGTGGCCAGGATTCTCGGTGGCACCGAACTGAAAGCCAGGCTCGGCCCGCAGGGCATCGAGCTGGTGACCAATTCGCCGGCCGACTTCGCGCGCTTCATTCGCGACGACCACGCGAAGTGGGGCAAGTTGATCAAGGAGGCAGGCATCCGTGGCGACTGAGTTTCTCCGCGACGTACCCGTTTCTTCTGTTTTAAATAATGAAAATCTTTATGGCAGTGACGCGGTCGCTGCCATGCTGCGCGCGCTCGACATCCCGTATCTCGCGCTGAACCCGGGCGCAAGCTATCGCGGCCTGCACGACAGCATCGTCAATTACCTCGGCAACGACCGGCCGCAGATGCTGCTTTGCCTGCACGAGGAATCGGCGGTGGCGATCGCGCACGGCTACGCGCGCGCCGCCGGCCGCATGATGGGCGTGGTGCTGCACTCCAACGTCGGCCTGATGCACGGCACGATGGCCATCTTCAACGCCTGGTGCGACCGCATGCCGATGCTGATACTCGGCGCCACCGGCCCCTGGGATGCCGCCAAGCGCCGGCCCTGGATCGACTGGCTGCACACCGCTTCGGACCAAGGCGCGCTGGTGCGCGACTACACCAAGTGGGACAACCAGCCAGCCTCGGTGCCGGCGGCCTACGAGGCGCTGCTGCGCGCCGTGCAGATCGCCGACACTGCCCCGCGCGGGCCGACGTACGTCAACCTCGACGCGGCTCTGCAGGAAGCCAAGATCGGGCCGCTGCCGGTGCTTCCCGACGTATTGCGGTTTCGTGCCCCGCCTTCTGTTGTTCCAGCGAAAGATACTCTTCAAAAGGCGGCCAACATTCTGTCCGCGGCGAAGACCCCGGTCATTCTGGCCGGGCGCAGTTCGCGTTCTGTAGGCGACTGGAAGAATCGCGTCGCACTGGCCGAGAAGCTCAATGCCAAGGTCCTCACGGACCTGAAGGCGGGCGCCGCATTCCCCACCGATCATCCCTTGCACGCTGCGTCGCCGGCGACGTTCCTGGGCGAAGAAGGGAAGAAGGCGCTGCGCGAGGCCGACGTCGTGCTGTCGCTCGACTGGATCGATACGGCTGGCACGCTGAAGCAGGCCTGGGGCGAAACGCCGGTCGGCGCGAAGGTCATCCTCGTATCGCCGGACGCCCACTCGCATCGCGGCTGGAGCATGGACTACCAGGGGCTGCCGCCGGCGGACCTGTACCTGATGTGCGAGCCGGATCCTGTTCTGCCGCTGCTTCTGGAATCGGTGAAATTGAGAATGGGTCCGGTTTCTCCGAAAAATGATCCTGCCTGGAAAAAAGACGACGTCCTCTCCATTCGCGCTCTCGCCGAGGCCTTCAACGAAGCCACCGCGGGACTCGACATCTGTCTCGCGCGGCTGCCGCTCGGCTGGAATGGCGCGTACCGGCATTTCCGGCATCCGCTCGATTACCTCGGCGCGGACGGCGGCGGCGGCGTCGGAGCGGGACCGGGGCTGGTGGTCGGCACCGCGCTGGCGCTAAAAGGAGAAAAGCGAATTGCCGCAGGCATCCTCGGCGACGGCGATTTCCTGATGGGCGTCACGGCGCTGTGGACGGCGACGCATTACCGCATGCCTTGCCTGATCCTCGTCGCCAACAACCGCTCCTTCTTCAACGACGAGATGCACCAGGAGCGGGTGGCGAAGGAGCGCGCGCGGCCGGTCGAGAACAAGTGGATCGGCCAGCGTATTGACGAGCCGGATATCGACTTGGCAATGATGGCGCGCGCACAGGGTGCGGAAGGATTTGGTCCTGTTGTAAATTCAGAAGATCTTCTTCCGGTACTGCAAAAGGCAATTCAGTCGGTCAAATCCGGGAAGGTCTGCGTCGTGGACGTGCGAGTCCTGCCGGGCTACGACGCCAACATGAGCGGAGCGGCATCGCCCGCGAGGCGCTGACTGGCATCGCCGCTCGCGCACCGCGACTTCCGCAGGCTATGGGCGAGCTCGCTGTGCTCCTGGTCGAGCCAGTGGATCCAGCAGGCGGCGATGGGCTGGGTGGTCTACGAGATCACCGGCTCGGGCGCGCTGCTCGGCGCAGTGCTCGGCGTGCGCGCCATCCCCATCCTCCTGCTGACGCCGCTCTCCGGCGTGGCGGCCGACCGCTACGATCGAAAGCGGCTGTTGCAGATTAGCCAGGGGCTCGCCGCCGCAGTGTCGCTCGCCTTCGGCGCCGCGCTGGCGCTCGAGATCGTCGGCACGTGGATGCTGTTCGCCTTCACCTTCCTGATGGGCGCCTCCAACGTCCTCGACCGGCCGGCGCGCATGACTGCGGGCTTCGAGCTGGTGCCGCGCGAGATTGCGGTCAACGCAGTGGCGCTCAACACCATGGGCTTCTCGCTGATGCGGGTGTTCGGCCCGGTGTTCGCGGGCTACCTCATCGCGGGAGTCGGCGCCGCCGGCACATTCTTCGTCCAGGGGATTCTCTATGCGGCGTCGGGCATCGCGGTCCTGATGGTGACTTTTCCGCCGCGGCGGCCGGCGATCGCCGGGCGCTCCGCAGTCACCGAGATGGTCGAAGGATTACGCCACGCAGCAGGCGATCCGACGACGCGGGCGCTGCTGGCCATCGGCGTGCTGCCCTATTTTCTGCTGGTGCCAGTGTGGGGAACGCTGTTCCCGATCTATACCAAGGACGTCTTCGCCGCCGGACCCGAGGTGCTGGGCTTGTTGCTGACCAGCGTGGGCCTCGGTGGCACCGTTGGCGGATTGGTGGCGAATGCGCTTGCGCGCGCCGAACGGCAGGGCCTGCTCCAGGCCGGATGGGCGCTGGTCATGGCGCTGGCGGTGGCCGGCGTCGCCGCCAGTCCCACCGTCGGCATCGCGATGCTGTGTGGCTTTGTCGGCGGCGCCGCCGAGATGGCGCATACGGCGAGCAATCTCGCCATGCTTCAGATGTGCGCGCCCGAGGCGATGCGCGGCCGCATTGTCAGCCTGTCGATGCTTTATCCTGCGTTCATCTCGCTTGGCGCGCTGCTAGCCGGGCCGCTGGCCGACCTGGTGGGGGTGCGCAGCGCCTCGCTGGCGGTGGCGGCAGCTTCGGCGGGGGCGACGATTGCGATGCTCGTGTTCATGCCGCGCTTGAGGGAGTTGCGACACCGATGAAAAAGATCTCCGCCAGCAAGGGACTGCGGCAGGACCTGGTCGCCGCCAGCCGCGTCCTCGCGCGCCACGAAGTGCTCGACGGCTACGGGCATGTCAGCGCGCGCAGCGACGAGCGCTCCGACCGCTTCATCATGTCGCGCGCCGTCGCGCCGGCGCTGGTGACGGTGGCCGACCTGATGGAGTGGGATGCCGACAGCGAGGCGCTGCCCGGCGACAAGCGCAAGGGCTTCATCGAGCGCTACATCCACGGCGAGATCTACCGCGCGCGGCCCGAGGTCATGGCGGTGGTGCACAGCCACTCGCCCTCGTCGATCCCGTTCGGCATCACGCGCACCAAGCTCAGGCCGGTCTATCACATGGGCTCGTTTCTCTGGTCCGGTGTTCCGGTTTTCGATATCAGAAAAACCCGGGAACAAAACGATTTGCTGGTGCGCGACCGGCCCCTGGGCCAAGCGCTGGCGAAGTCATTGGGCACGTGTACTTGTGTCTTGATGCGGGGCCACGGCATGACCGTGGTGGGAGGCAGCATTCCCGAGGCGGTATTTCGCGCCATCTACACCGAGATGAATGCCCGCCTGCAGATTCAGGCCGGCCAGCTCGAGGGGCCGATCGAGTTTCTCAGCGACGAAGAGGGACGCCGCTCGACGGCGGCGAACGCCGGTACGCTGGAGCGGCCCTGGGAGCTTTGGAAAAAGGAAGCCCTAGGTCGGAAATAGTGCTTTGCGGATAAATGCTCGCCTCAAAAGCCACAGCGCAATCGTCAGGTTGAGCAGGTTGAAGGCGATGCCGTTGATGAAGGCAGCGCGGTAAGAACCCGTCAAGTCGAAGATCGCGCCCGACATCCAGCCGCCGAGCGCCATGCCGATCAGAGTCGCCATCAGAACGATGCCGACGCGCGCCCCGGCCTCCCGCGGATTGAAGTATTCACGCACGATCAGCGCATAGGCCGGCACGATGCCACCCTGGAACAGGCCGAACATCGCCGCGACGATGTAAAGCGAAGTGAGCCCGTCGAAGGGCAGGAACAGCAGCAGCGCGATGCCCTGCAGAGCGGAGCCGAGGAGCAAGGTGCGCAACCCGCCGATGTGGTCGGAGATCCAGCCCGAGAGCAGGCGGCTGACGATGCCGAAGGCGAGCATCAGCGACAGCATCTCGGCGCCGCGCGCCGCGCCGTAGCCGAGGTCGCCGCAGTAGGCGACGATGTGAACCTGCGGCATCGACATCGCCACGCAGCAGCCGACACCGGCAACGCACAGGAGGACCATCAACGAATTGGAGGAAAGACCGAGAAGGTTTTCCTGACTAGTTCTCCTTTCTGTAACTACAGACCCTTCCAGCGCCGGCGGTCGCTTGCGCATGAAGAACGACAGCAACAACAGGCTCGCTGTCGAGAAGATCCCGATCCCGATATACGTCGAGCGCCAGCCGGCGGTGTCGAAGAAGTACTGCAGGATCGGCGGCCACACCGCGCCGCCGAGGTAGTTGCCGCTGGCGCAGATCGCCACCGCGATGCCGCGGTGCTTGTTGAACCACAGCGAAGTGTCGGCGACCAGCGGCGCGAAGGTGGTTGCGCAGCCAAGCAGGCCGATGAAGAAGCCGTGCGCCAGCGCGAACTGCGTCAGGTTCTGGGAGTTCCCGGCGACGATAAAGCCGACGCCGAGGCCAAAGGCGCCGATCATCACCGGCACGGACACGCCGAACCGGTCGGCGATCCTCCCCATCAGGATGCCGCCGAAGCCGAAGCCGAGCATGGTGAGCGTATAGGGCAGGGAGGCGCCGCCGCGGTCGCTGCCGAATTCGGCCTGCACCGGACCGAGCGCCACTGCCATGGCGTACATGCCCGCGCCGCCGATGGTCATGGCGGCGAGCGCCGCGCCGAGGCGCACGCAGGCATAGAAAGATTCCGGTTCGCCGCGCTCCATTTTCGCCATGATAGAGTTTTCCCGCTCTAACACTCCGGAGGTTCGAAATGCCCGCTCCATCTACCATCGGCCAGGTGCGCGACGTTTTCCCCAAGCTCGGCGAGCTGACCGACAAAGTCGTTTTCGGCGACGTCTGGGAGCGCAAGGGGCTCGTCAAGCGCGATCGCAGCCTGGTCACGCTGTCCTCCCTCGTGACGCAGGACGCGCCAGAGCAATTGCGCGGCCACTTGTGGCGCGCGCTCGACAACGGCGTCACCAAGGACGAGATCATCGAGCTGATCACCCACCTCGCGTTCTACGTCGGCTGGCCGCGCGCCGGCACCGCCGCCCTGGTCGCGAAGCAGGTATTCGCCGAGCGCAAGCTATGAAGATCGGTTTCATCGGCCTGGGCGCCATGGGCCGCCACATGGCGGCACGCCTCGAGTCTGCCGGTCATGCGCTGCAGAGCTTCGATCTCAACGGCAAGGGCAACTGCAAATCCGCAGGCGAAGCTTTGCAGGGGGTCGAAGTGCTTTTTACGTCGCTTCCCGGTCCGGCCGAAGTCGAATCGATATCGAAAAGTGTTGCTCCCGGCGCAGTGTGGTTCGACACGTCCACCAACTCGCCGGACGTTGTGCGTCGCATTCAAGCGAAAATCCACGGTTTTCTCGATGCACCCGTGAGCGGGGGGCCCAAGGGCGCCGAGAGCGGCAAGCTGGCCATCTGGATTGGCGGGGACCCGGCGCTTTTCAGGAAATACAAATTTCTTTTGAAGCAGATCGGAGACCAACCCTTTTACGTCGGTCCCATTGGCGCGGGAACGATCGCAAAACTTGCCCATAACTGCGCCAGCTTCGCCATCCAGACGGCGCTGGCCGAGGTCATGACGCTCGGGGTAAAGGCGGGCGTGGAGCCGCTCGCGCTTTTCAAGGCCATCCGCCAGGGCGCTTCCGGGCGCAAGCGCACCTTCGACCGGCTGCCCGAGCATTTCCTGCCCGGCAAGTACGATCCGGCTGCCTTTACGCTTCGACTTGCTCACAAGGATCTAACGCTTGCCCTCGAACTCGCAAGACAGCAAAAAGTGCCAATGAGAATCGCCGAAGCCGTGCTTGCGGAGTTCAACGAGTCCATGCAGCGGGGCTGGGCCGAGCGCGATTGCCGCGTTGCCATGACCCTGCAGGAGGAGCGGGCCGGCGTCAGCGTGCGTGTGGCGCCCGAGCGCCTGCAGGGTGTGCTGGACTAGGCGTGGGGCGCCTCGCGATTGCGCTGATCGTCGCCCTCGGGGCGATCGTCAGCTACTGCACCTCGACCAGCGAGAATCCGCTCACCGGCGAGAAGCAGCACGTCGCGCTCAAGCCCGAGCAGGAGATCGCGCTCGGCTACCGCACGGCGCCCGAGATGGCGGCACGCATGGGCGGACTGTCGCGCAACGAAAAAGCGCGCGCGACGGTGCGGACCATCGGCGAACGCCTGGTGCGCGAAAGTACGGTGGCGAAGAGCCCGTACAAATTCAGCTTTCACCTCCTGGCCGATCCGCGCACGGTCAACGCCTTCGCGCTCCCTGGTGGCCCGATCTTCATCACCGAAGGCCTGCTGCGCCTGCTGCGCAGCGAAGCAGAGGTTGCCGCGGTGCTCGGCCACGAAATCGGGCACGTCATCGCGCGCCATGCTTCGGCGCGCATCGCCAAGGAGCAGCTGACGCAGGGCCTGATCGGCGCGGTTGCCGTGGGCAGCGGCGACTACACCAGCGTGCAGGTCGGCCAGCTGGTGGGCGGGATGATCAACATGAAGTACGGACGCGAGGACGAGCTGCAGTCCGACGCGCTTGGCATCCGCATCATTTCGGAGGCGGGCTACGATCCGAGGGCAATGCTTGGCGTGATGGAGGTGCTGGCCAACGCCTCGAAGGGCAAGCGCCAGCCCGAAATCCTCTCCACCCATCCCGCGCCGGAGAACCGCGCGGCCAGGGTGCAGCAGGAGATCGCCAAGCGCTTCCCCCAGGGGGTGCCGGAGGGGCTTTTACGCTAAGCCCATGATTTGATATATTTCAAGTCCCCAACTTTGAAAGGAGGTGATCCAGTGAGAGACCACCAAGGCAGGACCGGCGGGCATTACTCCGGATCAACTCATCAGGTCAGGAGCGGCGCCCGCTAAACAGCCGGCACTGCCTTACCCGAGACGCCCCAGGCGCGTAAGCTCCCGGGGCGTTTCCTTTTCAGCGCTTGGCAACTTCGAACCAATTGAAGTCGGGCTGGTCGCCGCGGCCGAAGATCTTCGACCAGCGCAGGTCGAAGCCGGGGCCGAAGAGCTGGCGGATTTTCTCGTCGTCGTACCACTCGCACCAGGGCGTGCGCTCGCCGTCGGTCTTCTGCCCGAACTCGCGGAAATTGCGCGCGCCGCTGAGGTCGTAGCGCTCTTTCGGATAGGTGAACAGCAGGAACAGGCCGCCCGGGCGCAGGAATGCGGCGACCGCGGCCACCTCCTTGCGCGCCAGGTCGAACGGCGCGTTGTGCAGGCTGCCGATGGCGAAAATGAAATCGTAGCGGTGCGGCAGCCTGAAGCGCTTGATGTCGTCGATGAAGTAGTACTCGGCCGGCAGCTTGAAATGCTCCGCCACGCGCCGCGTCGCGGCGAGGTTGTCCTCGACGATGTCGGCGAAGGTGACGCGCGCGCCGCTGCGCAGAAAGTGAATGCCGTCGACGCTGAAGCCGCAGCCGAGGTCGAGCACGTCCTTGTCCTTGACCTGCGGCGCGTAGCGCTCGCGGTACCAGCGGCGCTCGGGCGAGGCATCGTTGTCCTGCCAGGTGCGGATCAAGGTCGCCTGGTCCATCGCCAGCAGGTCGCGTGAAAAGACGCGACCTTCGTTGACCGGCACCTCGCGCCATTTGTCGCGCAGCCGGGAAAGGAACGGACGGAACAGGTTCAGCATCGGTAAGTGGCTCCCCGAGTAGGGCTCGAACCTACGACCTGCGGATTAACAGTCCGTCGCTCTACCAACTGAGCTATCGGGGATCTGGAGCGAAGGGCGGGATTTTACCCGTAAAAGCTACTGAATGACCTTGGCAATGGCGTCGGCGACGTAATCGATGTTCTTGCTGGTGAGCGCCGCGACGCAGATGCGGCCGGTCTCGATGGTGTAGATCGCATAGTCGCTGCGCAGGCGCAGCACCTGCTCCCGCGTCAGGCCGGAGTAGGAGAACATGCCGCGCTGCTTCATGACGAAAGAAAAATCGAAGCCCGGCACGCGGCGCTGGACGCCGTCCACCAGCGCCTTGCGCATGGCTTTGATGCGGTCGCGCATGCCGGCGAGTTCCTGCTCCCACAGCTTGCGCAGCTCAGGAGAGGCGAGGACGCGGGCGACGATGTCCGCCCCGTGCGTCGGCGGGTTGGAGTAGTTGGTGCGCGCCACGCGCTTGAGGTGCGACAGGGCGCGCGCGGCCTCGTCGGCGCTGCCGGCGACCAGGCTGAAGGCGCCGACGCGCTCGCCGTAGAGCGAGAAGGACTTGGAGAAGGAGCTCGAGAGGAAAACGGGTTGCGTCGCTTCCGCGAACAGGCGCGGCGCATAGGCGTCGGCATCGGTGCCGTCGGCGAAGCCCTGGTAGGCGAGATCGAGAAAAGGAATCAGGCCGCGCGCACGCACGACCTCGAGCACGGATTGCCAGTTTTCCCTGCTGAGGTCAACCCCGGTCGGGTTGTGGCAGCACGAATGCAGCACCACGATGGCGCCCGCGGGCAGCTTGTTCAGCACGCCGATCATGCCGTCGAAATTCAGGCCGTGCGTCTTCGGGTCGTAGTACGCATATTCCTTGACCGGGAAACCGGCGCCTTCGAACAGCGCGCGGTGGTTCTCCCAGCTCGGCTCGCTGATCCAGACCGTCGCAGCGGGGCTGATCTGCTTGAGGAAGTCGGCGCCGATCTTCAGGCCGCCGGTGCCACCCAGTGCCTGAACGGTGACGATGTTCTTTGATACTTTTGAAAATACAAGTTCCTGTACCGCGCGGTCGTAGGCCGCAATGCCGTCGATCGGCAGGTAGGACTTTGGCGCTCCGCTTTTTACCCGCACGTCTTCCGCGCGGCGTACGCACCCGAGCAGCGGTACCTTGCCGTTGTCGTCGTAATAGACGCCGACGCCGAGGTTGACCTTGCTCGGGTTCTGGTCGGCGACGAACGACTCGGTGACGCCGAGGATCGGGTCCTTCGGCGCCATGGCGACCGCGGCGAGCGGGGAGAGGGAGTGTGGCGCGTTCATCCTGTTAAACTTTCCGGTTTCTCGAGCGAGATTCTACCCGTGGTCGTCACGTTTCCCAACAGCCCGTTCCGGCTCAACCAGCTGTTCGCGCCGGCCGGCGACCAGCCGGAGGCGATCGACAAGCTGGTCGAGGGCATGCTCGACGGCCTCGCCTTCCAGACGCTGCTCGGCGTCACCGGGTCAGGCAAGACCTACACCATGGCAAACGCCATCGCGCGCCTCGGTCGGCCGGCGCTGGTGTTCGCGCCGAACAAGACGCTCGCCGCCCAGCTGTATGCCGAGTTCCGCGAGTTCCTGCCGGAAAACGCGGTCGAGTACTTCGTCTCCTACTACGACTACTACCAGCCCGAGGCCTATGTCCCGGCGCGGGATTTGTTCATCGAGAAGGACTCGTCGATCAACGAGCACATCGAGCAGATGCGCCTGTCGGCCACCAAGTCGCTGATGGAGCGGCGCGACGTGGTGATCGTGGCGACGGTGTCGGCGATCTACGGCATCGGCGACCCGTCCGAGTACCACGGCATGATCCTGCACCTGCGCCAGGGCGAAAAGATGGCGCAGCGCGACGTGCTGGCGCGCCTGGTGGCGATGCAGTACGAGCGCAACGAGCTCGATTTCCGCCGCGGCACCTTCCGCGTGCGCGGCGACGTCATCGACGTCTTTCCGGCAGAGCACGCCGAGCATGCCGTACGCATCGCGCTGGACGAAGACAGACTGGAAAAGATCGAGATCTTCGACCCGCTGACCGGGCGCGTGCTGCACCCGATGGCGCGCTTCACCGTCTACCCGTCGAGCCACTATGTGACGCCGCGCGAAACCACGCTGCGCGCCATCGAGGCGATCAAGGGGGAGCTGCGCGAGCGCATCGAGTTCTTCCAGAAGGCGGGACGCCTGGTGGAGGCGCAGCGCATCGAGCAGCGCACGCGCTTCGACCTCGAGATGCTGGCCGAACTGGGCTTCTGCAAGGGGATCGAGAACTACTCGCGGCACCTGTCGGGGCGCAAGGCGGGCGAACCGCCGCCGACGCTGATCGACTACCTGCCGCCGGATGCGCTGATGATCGTCGACGAGAGCCATGTCACCATCCCGCAGCTCGGCGGCATGTACAAGGGCGACCGCTCGCGCAAGGAAAACCTGGTCGAGTACGGTTTCCGCCTGCCCTCGGCGCTCGACAACCGGCCGCTGCGCTTCGACGAGTTCGAGGCGGTGGTGCGGCAGACGACGTTCGTTTCGGCGACGCCGGCGGACTACGAGCGCGAGAAATCGGCCCAGGTGGTGGAGCAGGTGGTGCGGCCGACCGGCCTGATCGACCCGCAGGTGATCGTGCGCCCTGCATCGACGCAGGTGGACGATCTTCTGTCCGAAATCAATTTGAGAGTGAAAAAGAAGGAGCGCGTCCTCGTCACCACCCTGACCAAGCGGATGGCCGAAGAGCTGACAGATTACCTCGCGGGGCACGGCGTAAAAGTGCGCTACCTGCACTCCGAGGTGGAGACGGTGGAGCGCGTGGAAATCATCCGCGACCTGCGGCTGGGCGAATTCGACGTGCTGGTGGGCATCAACCTGCTGCGCGAGGGGCTCGATCTGCCGGAAGTATCGTTGGTGGCGATCCTGGATGCCGACAAGGAAGGCTTCCTCAGGTCGGAGCGATCCCTGATCCAGACGATGGGGCGCGCCGCCCGGCACATCAACGGCACCGCCATCCTCTATGCCGACACGATGACCGGATCGATCAACCGGGCGATTGCCGAGACCGAACGCCGGCGCAATCGGCAGATTCTGTACAACAAGAAGAACTCCATTACGCCGTTGGGCATCGTCAAGCGCATCAAGGACATGATCGACGGCGTTTACGACGCGAGCGCGGCCCAGGCGGCGCAGGAAGAGGCGCGCTACGAAGCGATGAGCGAGAAGCAGATTGCGCGCGAGATGAAGGCCCTGGAAAAGAAGATGCTGGGCCACGCGCGCAACCTGGAATTCGAGGATGCGGCGAAGGCGCGCGACCAGCTCGCCGAGCTCAAGAAGCGCGTATTCGGCGTCGAAATCGCGTCGGAATGAAGCTGCTCCTTGTCTGCACCGGGCTACTTCCTAGTCTCGACCTGCTCGAGCGGCTCGTCCTGCGGTGCCGCCGGCTTGGGCCGCTCGTGGCGGGGACGGCCGAGCTGCTGCGGCTCATCGGTCGCCGCCGGGGCTGCCGGCGCCTTGGCGCGGTCCGTCTCAATCATCACCAGGCCCGAATCGGCCAGCACTTCGCGGGGATCGACCTTAGGCGCAGGTGCCGGCGGAGGCGCTTGGCGTTCCTCGACATGCGCTGGAACCTCGAGCTGGCGCTCTTCGCTGCGCGCGGGCGCCTCGAACTGGGGCTCCGCGTGGCGCGGGGCGGGCGCTTCGGCTGGCGCATGCGCATGCGGTGTGCTGCCCTGGGCTGATTCCTCGCGTACAAGCCGCAGGGCTTCCTCGCGCTGCAGTTGGGCTTCCCGGGCGTGCGAAGTCTCCGCGGACACGGACGGTTGCGCGTCGCCGCGCTCGCGCTGCCGGTCACGCCGGTGGCGATTGCGACCACCGCGCCTTTGTTCGTCGCCGTCGCGCTCCGGGCGAGGGCCTTGCTGGCCCTGCTGCTGGGGCGGGCGGCCGCCTTGCGGTTGTCCCTGCGCCTGCACACGGGGCTGGCCTTGCGGCTGACCCGGTGCGGGAGCTTGCGGCTGTCCCGGCTGTCCTTGCGGCTGGCCCTGATGCGGTTGCCGGGGTGGGCGCTGGTCGGGGCGGCGCTCGCCGTCCCGCTGCGGTCCGCCGCGTCGCTGCTCGAGGCGTCCCTGCGGGTTGTTGCCGCGCTGGTCGTCGCGCGGGCCGTCGCGGCCACCGCGTCCATCGCGTCCATCGCGGCGATGGTCACGACCATCGCGGCCGCCGCGTCCATCACGGCCGCCGCGTCCATCGCGTCCATCACGGCCACCGCGTCCATCGCGTCCGTCGCGGCGTCCGTCACGCTGGCTCTGGCGCTGGGCCTGGGCCCTTTCGACCGCCGCAGCTTGCGCTGCCACCGGCGCGCTTTGCTCCGGTTGGCTGAATAGACCGCCAAAGAGGCGCGACAGGAAGCCTTTGGGCGCTTCGGCCGTCGCGGCGGGTTGCGGTCGGGGCTGGGACTGCTGAGGCTGAGATGGAGGCTGAAATTCCGGAGTACGCGGCGGCCGGGGCGGTGCCTCCGGCATGATGGGGGCGGGCTCGCTCGGCGTGATCGCCTTGACCACCGCCTCCTGGCGCTCGCGCTTCTCCTCGGCCTCGGCGCCGGGCGCCTTGGGTTCCTCGGGGCGCTCGACCATCTCGTAGCTCGAGGGCACGTGCTCCATCGCGTTCAACTCGTCGTGCTTGAGGCGCTGCACCTTGTAGTGCGGCGTCTCGAGGTGCGGATTGGGCACCAGCACGATGTTGACCTTGAGGCGCGACTCGAGCTTCTGGATCTCGGCGCGCTTTTCATTGAGCAGGAAGGACGATACGTCCACCGGTACCTGCACGTGCACCGCGCCGGTGTTTTCCTTCATCGCCTCTTCCTGGATGATGCGCAGGACGTGCAGGGCGGTCGACTCGGTGCCGCGGATGAAGCCGGTGCCGCTGCAGCGCGGGCAGCTGATGTGCGCCGTCTCTTCCAGCGAAGGCTGCAGCCGCTGGCGCGACAGCTCCATCAGGCCGAAGCGCGAGATCTTGCCGATCTGCACGCGCGCGCGGTCGTAGCGCAGCGAGTCGCGCAGGCGGTTCTCGACGTCGCGCTGGTTGCGCTGCGATTCCATGTCGATGAAGTCGATGACGATCAGGCCGCCGAGGTCGCGCAGCCGCAGCTGGCGCGCCACTTCCTCGGCCGCCTCCAGATTGGTGCGTAACGCGGTCTCCTCGATGTCGCCGCCCTTGGTGGCGCGCGCCGAGTTGACGTCGATGGCCACCAGCGCCTCGGTATGGTCGATGACGATGGCGCCGCCCGAGGGCAGATTGACCTGCCGCGAGTAGGCGCTCTCGATCTGGTGCTCGATCTGGAAGCGCGAGAACAGCGGCACGTCGTCGCGGTAGAGCTTGACGATGCCGACATTGGCCGGCATCACCGTCTGCATGAACGCCTTCGCCTGCTCGCAGATCTCCTCGGTGTCGATCAGGATCTCGCCGATGTCGGGCTGGAAGTAGTCGCGGATGGCGCGGATCACCAGGCTCGACTCGAGGTAGATGAGGAAGGGCTTCTTCTCGCTGTCGCGGGCGGCGCCGTCGATCGCCTGCCACAGCTGCATCAGGTAGTTCAGGTCCCACTGCAGCTCCTCGACCGAGCGGCCGATGGCGGCGGTGCGCGCGATGACGCTCATGCCTTCGGGCACCTGCAACTGGTCGATGGCGTCGCGCAGCTCGTTGCGGTCTTCGCCCTCGACGCGGCGCGAAACGCCGCCGCCGCGGGGATTGTTCGGCATCAGGACCAAGTAGCGGCCGGCGAGGCTGAGGAAGGTGGTGAGCGCCGCGCCCTTGGTGCCGCGCTCGTCCTTCTCCACCTGGACCACCAGCTCCTGGCCTTCGCGCAGCGCGTCCTGGATGCGGGCGTGGCCGGCGTCGATGTCGGGCTTGAAGTAGCTGCGGGAGACTTCCTTGAACGGTAGGAACCCGTGCCGCTCCTCGCCGTAATCGATGAAGGCGGCCTCGAGGCTGGGCTCGATGCGGGTGATGACGCCCTTGTAGATATTGCTCTTGCGTTGTTCCCTGGCGGCGGACTCGATGTCCAGGTCAACCAGCTTCTGCCCGTCCACTATCGCGACCCGCAGTTCTTCCTGCTGGGTGGCGTTGAATAACATGCGCTTCACTTTTTATTCTCCTGCGCGCGCAGGAGGCCACTTCCGAATGGGTCAGTATTCTCCTAGGGGTTGACTATTCATTGAATGAACAATAAGAAGCCGAATCCCGATGCGCGCACTTTTACCTGAGGATCGCTACTTCCGGTGAGCGAAATTAACCAGCGCTTCAGGCCCGGCTGTGGCCGGACAGGAGGCGGGTTGCAGGTAGCGGCAATGGGTCACCGGTGGGTAACCGCGCCGCATCTCCCTGTGCCTCGCAACTCAAAGCGACCGGGAGATCATACGGAAAATGAATGACTTAAGCAAGGCGAGGGCGACCTGGCTCGAAGTGGGCGAGGAGGCGGTCGCGCAGCGCATCGACAACTTCCTCCTGAGGCGCCTGAAAGGCGTGCCGAAAAGCCACGTCTACCGGGTGCTGAGAAGCGGCGAAGTCCGGGTCAACAGCGGGCGGGTCAAGCCCGATTACCGCCTGAAAATGGGCGACCGGGTCCGGGTGCCGCCGGTACGGATATCCGAGACGCACCACCGTCCGGCAAAACCGCTCGAGTTCCCCATCGCGTTCGAGGACGCCGCCCTGCTGGTCATCGACAAGCCCGCCGGGGTGGCCGTGCACGGCGGTAGCGGCGTGAGCTTCGGGGTGATCGAATCGTTGCGCGCCGCACGCCCGCTGGCGAAGGTGCTGGAGCTCGCGCATCGCCTCGACCGCGACACTTCGGGCCTGCTGATGATCGCCAAGAAAAGGAGCTCGCTGGTCGAGTTGCATCGCATGCTGCGCGACGGAGAGGTGGAGAAGGTTTATAACGCCGTCGTAAAGGGCAATGTCGGGAAGCCGAATTTCGAGATCCGGGAGTCTTTGCACAAGCATGTCACCGCCAGCGGCGAGCGCCGCGTCAGTGTGCAGGCGGATGGAAAAGCCGCCGTTACCAGAATCACTCTTCTCAAGAGAGGCGATCAATTCGACCTGCTGGAAGTCCGTCTTCTCACCGGCCGCACCCACCAGATCCGGGTGCACCTGGCGCATGCCGGGCATCCGGTTCTGGGCGACGACAAGTACGGCGACTTCGCGCTCAACAAGCTGCTGGCGAAGCAGGGCGTGAAGCGATTGTTCCTGCATGCCAGGCGGCTTGCCTTTGCTCATCCGCTGACCCGGGAGCGCCTGCGGCTGGAGTCGCCGCTTCCGGTTGATGTAAGCAGTTTTATCAAAAATCAAATCAAATGAAGTACCGCTTGCTGGTTTTCGACTGGGACGGCACCATCATCGATTCGCCGGCGGCCATCGTCGAATGCATCCAGGAGGCGAGCCGCGCCATGGGCCTGGCAGTGCCGTCGGCGGAAAAGGCGAGCCACGTCATCGGCCTCGGCTTGCGCGACTCGCTACAGCTCGCGGTGCCCGACCTGCCCGGCGAGCGCTACCAGGAGTTCGTCGCGCTCTATCGCCGGCACTTCCTGCAGCGGGAAGACTCGATGAAGGTTTTTTCCGGCATCAGGGAAATCCTCACTGAGATGAAAAAGGACCGCCTGCTGGCCATCGCCACCGGCAAAAGCCGGCGTGGGCTGGATCGGGCGCTGGCTTATACCGGCACCGGCGGCTTCTTCACCGCCAGCCGCTGCGCCGACGAGACGCAGCCCAAGCCGCACCCGGCCATGCTGCTCGAGTTGATGGAAGAGCTCGCCGTCGAGCGCGCGCAGATTCTAATGATCGGCGACACGACACACGATCTCGAGATGGCGCGCGCGGCGGAGGTGGACGCCATTGCGGTGTCCTACGGCGCGCATGAGGAGGAGGCGTTGCGTGGCTGCACGTCACTGGCTTGTGTATCAACGGTGAAACAATTGAGCGAATGGCTGAGAGCAAACGCCTGATCTGCCCGTCGACGGCGCTGGTCGAGGCGGGCGGTGGCGTGCGCTTCCAAGTCGAGTATTTCGGCGAGGAAGCGCCTGCATTTCTCATCCGAAAGAACGGGGCGGCACACGGCTACCTGAACCGCTGCGCCCACGTGGCGATGGAGCTCGACTGGCAGGACGGCGTTTTCTTCGATTCCGACCGGCGCGATTTGCTATGCTCGACCCACGGCGCCACCTATGAAGCCGCGAGCGGCCGCTGCCTCGGCGGGCCGTGCGACGGTACCCCCCTGGTAAAGCTGCGCGTCGAGGAGCAGAACGGCATGGTCTACTTCACGGGATTCCAAGATGACTGAAAACGACGGCCAATGGGAGCGCGAGCTGGTGACCAAGCTCGCTACCGCAGCGCTCAAGGAGCAGCGGCGCGCGCGGCTGTGGGGCATCTTTTTCAAGCTGCTGACCTTCGCCTACATCAGCTTCGTGCTGCTGATGGCGATCGACTGGAAGGGGCGCACCGACCTCGCCGGCGGCAAGAAGCACACCGCCATGGTGGAGCTGAACGGCATCATCGCGCCGGGGGCGGACGCCAGCGCGGAGAAAGTCAACGCCGCGCTGCAGGCGGCCTTCAAGGACAAGAACACGCAGGGCGTGATCCTGCGCATCAACTCGCCCGGCGGCAGCCCGGTGCAGTCGCAGACCATCTATGACGAGATGCGCCGCCTGCGCAAGAAGTACCCGGACATCCCGCTCTACGCCGTGGTCGAAGACATCTGCGCCTCGGGCGGCTACTTCGTCGCCGTCGGCGCCGATCGCATCTACGTCAGCAAGTCGAGCGTGGTGGGGTCGGTCGGGGTACTGATGAACGGTTTCGGCTTCAGCGGCCTGATGGAGAAGCTCGGCGTCGACCGGCGCCTGATCACCGCCGGCGAGAACAAAGGCATGCTCGACCCATTTTCGCCCGTTAACGATAAGGACGTGGAGCACGCGCGGGCCCTGGTGAAAGATATCCACCAGCAGTTCATCGCCGTGGTGCGCGAGGGGCGCGGCAAGCGTCTCAAGGAAACGGCGGACACCTTCAGCGGCCTGATCTGGACTGGACAGGCCAGCATCGAGCTGGGGCTGACCGACGGCCTCGGCAGCCTGGAATCGGTGGCGCGCGACGTGGTCAAGGCCGAGGACATCGTCGACTTCACGATGAAGGAAGGCATTGCCGAGAAATTCGCGCGGCGCTTCGGCGCCGGCGCGGCGACCGCGCTCGTCGAAATCGCCCTCAGGTACTCGCCAGCAGCAGGAATACGGTAGGGCGCTTGCCCGGCGCGATTGGCCGCTGGCGCCACTGGCTTATCGTTTTTGAAGAAATAGTTTCTGTCGGCAAGCTGAGGTCGGCGGCAATGCACAGCCGCGTGCTGGCGGCGCAGGTTCCGAGCAGCGCCTGGAACAGTGCGTCGTTGCGGTAGGGCGTCTCGATGAAGATCTGGGTTTCGTTTTCTTTTCTCGAGCGCTTCTCGAGTTCCCGGATGTTGTTGACTCGCTCCAGGTCTTCCCGAGGTAAATAACCACGGAAGGCGAATCGTTGACCTTCCAGCCCGGAGGCCATCAGCGCCAGCAGGATCGAGGAAGGGCCGACCAGCGGCACGACGCGGAAGCCTTCGCGGTGCGCTGCTTCGATCAGCGCCGCGCCGGGATCGGCGATTGCCGGGCAGCCTGCCTCCGACAAAAGTCCGAGCGGCCGGCCAGCGCGCAGCGGGGCGAGAAGGTCCCGCGTCTTTTCAATTTCGAAAATATTCAATTCGCGCACCGGCATTCCCAGTTCTCCCAGGAATGATCGGGCGCTCTTCGCGTTTTCGACGGCAAAGTCTTGCAGCGATTTGACGATGCGAATCGCGGGCTCGGGCAGAGCCTCCGACGCCGGACCGCCCAGCGAAGTGGGGATGGTGTAAAGGATCAAAGTACGCGCAGCCCGGCGCGCGCCAGCATCTCGGAGAGCGCGATCAGCGGCAGGCCGATGAGCGAAGTCGGGTCGTCGGTATCGATGCGCGCGATCAGCGCAATGCCCAGGCCTTCGGCCTTGGCGCTGCCCGCACAGTCGTAGGGCTGCTCGCGACGCAGATAAGTCTCGATCGTACGCGCGTCGAGGTCGCGAAACGTCACGCGGCAGGAGACGACACGCGAATGGAGCTCGCCGCTCGCCGAATCGAGCACCGACAGCGCGGTGTGGAACTCCGCCGTCCTGCCGCTCAGGGCGCGCAACTGGCGCACGGCGTTGTCGTGATTGCCGGGCTTGCCGAGCGGCCGGCCATCGAGCGACGCCACCTGGTCGGCGCCGATGACCAGTGCGTCGCCGACGCGCGCGGCCCTTGCCTTGAGCACCGACAGGCGCAATGCGGTCTGCTCGGGGGCTTCGCCGGGCAGAGCGGTTTCGTCCACGCCCGGCGCGGCGAGGTCGAAACGCAGCCCGAGGCGCTCGAGCAGCGCCTTCCGATAAGGCGAGGTCGAGGCCAGAACCAGGCGCTTGGGCTGTTCCATCACTTTGTTTTGACGAGGATTTTCGGTAATGATATCATCCGGCCGCCTATGTCGCACCAGCCGGTCATCGATGCTGCCGAATTCGCAGCGGCTGGAGCGAAGCAGCGAGGGGTTTTGCCGTTAAGCGGCTTTCCGCGCCTGCGTGACATGCTGGCCTCGGACGCGGGCGAAGTTGCCTACGAAATCGAAGGCGCGCGCGATGCTCGCGGGCGCCCCGGCCTGATAATCCGCGTGCGGGGAATCGTGCTGTTGCGCTGCCAGCGTTGTCTCGAGCCCCTGGCGTACGACGTGGGCTCGGAGGAAACGCTGGTGCTCGCGGCATCGCAGGCCGAGATCGACGCGGAGCCGGTGGAGGTGGACGTGCCGGACCGGGTGGTGGCATCGGCCGACATGCCGGTACGCGATCTGGTCGAGGATGAATTGATCCTCGCCGTGCCGTTTGCGCCGCGGCATGCGAGCTGCGCCGGGGGCGCGGCGGCGGGCGAGAGTGCAAAATCGCTGCCGTTCGCGAAATTGCGCGGGCTGATGCGCAACAGACATTGACATCGAAAGGAGCAACACCATGGCCGTACACCAGAACAAGAAATCGCCGTCGCGGCGCGACATGCGCCGCATGCACGACCGCCTGAGCGCCCCGACGCTCGCCGTCGAGCCGACCACCGGCGAGACGCACCTGCGCCACCACGTCAGCCCGACGGGCTTCTACCGCGGCAAGAAGGTCGTCAAGAGCCGCGACGAGTAGCCCCGCTGATCACCGTAGCCGTCGATTGCATGGGGGGCGATCACGGTCCCCATGTGACGGTGCCGGCAGCGCTCGAGTTTCAGGCGCGCCGGCCGGACGTCGATCTCGTGCTGGTGGGAACCGGCGACGCACTCGAAGCGGAGCTGGCGGCGCGCGGCGCTTCCCCGGGGCCGCGCCTGCGGGTGCACGCTGCGACCGAGGTGGTGGGCATGGACGAATCGCCGGTGCAGGCGCTGCGCTTCAAGAAGGATTCGTCGATGCGCGTGGCGGTGAACCTGGTGAAGAGCGGCGCGGCGCACGCCTGCGTCAGCGCCGGCAACACCGGCGCGCTGATGGCAATTTCGCGCTTCGTGCTGAAGACCCTGCCTGGCATCGACCGGCCGGCCATTGCGACCGTGCTGCCGAACATGCGCGGCGGCTATACCTACGTGCTCGACCTCGGCGCCAACGTCGATTGCACCGCTGAGCAGCTGATGCAGTTCGGCGTGATGGGGGCGATGCTGGTGGCGGCGGTGGACCACAAGGAGCGCCCCACGGTCGGACTGCTCAACATCGGCGTCGAGGACGTCAAGGGCAACGAGACCGTGAAGCACGCCGCGGAACTGCTGCGCGCGAGCGGGCTCAACTTTCACGGCAACGTCGAAGGCGACGACATTTTCAAGGGCACCACCGACGTGGTGGTGTGCGACGGGTTCGTCGGCAACTCGGTGCTGAAGGCTTCCGAGGGCTTGGCCAAGATGATCATTGCGTTCCTGCGCGAGGAATTCAGGCGCAACCCGTGGCGCATGTTCGCGGCGCTGCTCGCCACGCCGGTGTTCAATGCGCTGCGCAAGCGCATGGATCCGGGCCAGTACAACGGCGCCAGCCTGCTGGGGCTGAAGGGCATCGTCATCAAGAGCCATGGCTCGGCGGATGTATTTGCCTTCGGGCAGGCGCTGGAACGCGCAGTGGACGAAGTACGCAACAACGTCCCGCAGCGCATCGAGGCGCGCATGGCGCAGCAGGACGTGCCGGTCCTATGATCTGGTCGCGCATTGCCGGCACCGGCAGCTTCCTGCCGCCGCGGGTCATGACCAATAACGAGTTCGCGCAGCGTCTCGAGACCAGCGACGCCTGGATCCGCGAGCGGACCGGCATCGTCAGCCGCCACATCGCCGACGAGTCGCAGGGCTCGAGCGACCTCGCGCTCGCCGCGAGCCGCGCGGCGCTCGCCGCCGCCGGCGTCGCGGCGGCGGACATCGATCTCATCATCGTCGCCACCTCGACGCCGGACATGGTGTTTCCCAGCACCGCCACCCTGTTGCAGGCGAAGCTCGGCGTGAAAGGCTGTGCCGCCTTCGACGTGCAGGCCGTATGCAGCGGTTTCGTTTATGGCCTTGCTGTTGCAGATAATTTTGTAAAGAGTGGAAATTCGAAGCGTGCTCTCGTTGTCGGCGCGGAAGTCTTTTCCCGCATCCTCGACTGGAATGATCGCGGCACCTGCGTGCTGTTCGGCGACGGCGCCGGCGCCGCGGTGCTGGTGGCCGGCGACAAGCCGGGAATCCACGCCAGCCGGCTGCACGCCGACGGCAGCCAGGCCGGCCTGCTGTCCGTGCCGGGCAACGTGTCGCGCGGCCGCATCCTCGGCTCGCCTTTCCTGCAGATGAACGGGCAGGGCGTGTTCAAGTACGCCGTGCGCGTGCTGGAGGAGTCGGCGCGCGAAACCGTGGCCGCGGCCGGCATGACGCTCGACGACGTCGACTGGCTCATTCCCCACCAGGCCAACGTGCGCATCCTCGAGGCGACGGCGCGCAAGCTCAAGATGCCGCTGGAGAAACTGGTGGTCACGGTCGACCACCACGGCAACACGTCCGCCGCGTCGGTGCCGCTGGCGCTGGATGAATTCATCCGAAAGGGAACCATCAGGAGCGGCCATCGCATCCTCATGCAAGGCGTCGGCGGCGGCTTCACCTGGGGCTCGACCCTCGCGACGCTATGAAATTGGCCATGATCTTTCCGGGACAGGGCTCGCAGGCCGTCGGCATGCTGAAAGGCTATGACGGTCTTCCCGAGCTGGATGCTGTTCGACGAGAAGCCTCTGGCGTTCTCGGCGCGGATTTTCTCCGCGTGTTGGATGAAGGGCCGGCAGAGCAACTCAATCTCACGGTGAATACCCAGCCCGCTATGGTGACGGCAGGCTATGCCGCGTATCGAGCTTGGGTCGCGCTCGGCGGTCGCAGGCCCGCGGTTGTCGCCGGCCACAGCCTGGGCGAGTACACCGCGCTCACGGTCGCTGGGGCGCTTGGCTTCAAGGATTGCCTGCCGCTGGTGCGCTTCCGGGCGCAGGCGATGCAGGAAGCGGTGCCCGAAGGCAAGGGCGCGATGGCGGCGATTCTCGGACTCGACGACGAAGCGGCGAAGGCGGCCTGCGCCGAGGCGGGTGGCGAAGTGCAGGCGGTGAACTTCAATTCGCCCGGCCAGGTCGTGATCGCCGGCGAGGCGCAGGCGGTGGCGCGCGCCATCGAGATATGCAAGGCGCGCGGCGCCAGGCGCGCCATGCCGCTGCCGGTGAGTGCGCCGTTCCATTCCTCGTTGATGAGACCGGCAGGGGAAAAATTGTCGGTTTTTTTGCAGAAAATGGAATTTAATAAACCGACGGTGAACCTGATCAACAATGTCGACGTCAAGATCGAATCCGATCCGGCGAAAATCAAGGATGCGTTGGTGCGCCAGGCGGCGTCCCCGGTGCGCTGGGTGGAGTCGATCCAGGCGATGATCGCCGGTGGGGCGACGCATATTGTGGAATGCGGTCCCGGCAAGGTGCTTGCCGGGCTGACCAAGCGCATCGCGAAAGACGTGTCGTCGTACGCGCTCGCCGACCGCGCCCTGCTCGAGCAGGCGCTGATGGAGATCGGCCATGCTTGAAGGCAAAGTCGCACTCGTCACCGGCGCTTCGCGCGGCATCGGCCACGCCATCGCCGCCGAACTGGCGAAGCAGGGCGCCAAGGTGGTGGGGACGGCGACGACCGCGGAAGGGGCGCATAAGGTCCCTGCCACCGGGAAAATTCTCGATGTGCGGGATGACGCCGCTTGCGACAACTTGCTCAAGGAAATCGGAGACATCGCCATCCTGGTCAACAACGCCGGTATCACGCGCGACAACCTGGCGCTGCGCATGAAGGACGCGGAATGGGACGAGGTGATGCAGACCAACCTGCGCGCCGTATTCCGCCTGTCGCGCGCCGTGCTGCGCGGCATGATGAAGGCGCGCTGGGGACGCATCATCAACATCACTTCGGTGGTCGGCGCCTCGGGCAATCCCGGCCAGGCAAATTACGCCGCGGCCAAGGCTGGCATCGTCGGCATGACCAAGTCGCTGGCGCAGGAGATCGGCAGCCGCAACATCACGGTCAATTGCGTCGCGCCGGGATTCATCGACACGGACATGACGCGCGCGCTTTCCGAGGAGCAGCGGCAGGCGCTGCTCGCGCATATTCCGCTCGGGCGGCTCGGCGCCCCGCAGGACGTGGCCGCCGCGGTCGCCTACCTGGCATCGCCGGGCGCGGACTATGTCACGGGCACGGTGCTGCACGTCAACGGCGGCATGTATATGTCGTAAAATACGCTCCCTTTCGGCCCCACCTCACGCCAAGGAGCAGCGGATGGAGAACGTAGAACAACGCGTCAAGAAGATCATCGCCGAACAACTCGGCGTGAACGAGGCTGAGATCAAGGCCGAGTCGTCGTTCGTCGACGACCTGGGCGCGGATTCGCTCGACACCGTCGAGCTGGTGATGGCCCTCGAGGAGGAGTTCGAGACCGAAATCCCCGACGAGGAAGCCGAGAAGATCGACACCGTCCAGAAGGCGATCGACTACATCAAGGCGCACGCCAAGTCCTAAGCGGAAACCGCGTGACCCGCCGCAGAGTCGTCGTCACCGGGCTCGGTATCGTCTGCCCGATCGGCAATACGGTCGAGCAGGCCTGGGCGAACGCGCTGGCCGGCACCCCCGGTATCGCCCGCGTCACGCACTTCGACCCGTCGCGCCTCTCCTGCCAGATCGCCGGCGAGGTGAAGGGCTTCGACGTCTCGCCCTACATGTCGCCGAAAGAAGCGCGGCGCATGGACACCTTCATCCATTACGGCGTCGCCACCGGGCTGCAGGCCTGGCGCGACTGCGGTTTGCAGGTAACGCCGGAGAACGCCGAGCGCATCGGCGTCAATTTCGGCTCGGGCATCGGCGGTTTGCCGCTGATCGAGGCGATGGACGCCGAGCTGCACAAGAACGGCCCGCGGCGCATCTCGCCGTTCTTCATCCCCGGCACCATCATCAACATGATCGCCGGCCTGCTGTCGATCGAGCTCGGCGCGAAGGGCCCCAACCTGGCGATGGTCACCGCTTGCACCACCTCGACGCACTGCATCGGCGAGGCGTCGAGGACCATCCGCTACGGCGACGCCGACGTCATGATCGCCGGCGGCGCCGAGGCGGTGATCACCGAGCTCGCGATGGGCGGCTTCGCGTCGGCGCGGGCCCTGTCCACGCGCAACGACGACCCGGCCACCGCCAGCCGGCCCTGGGACAAGGATCGGGATGGATTCGTGCTGGGCGAGGGTGCCGGCGCGATGGTGCTCGAGGAGTTGGAGCACGCCAGGGCGCGCGGCGCGCGCATTTACTGCGAGCTCGCGGGCTATGGCGCGTCGGCCGATGCCCACCACATGACCGCACCGCCCGAAGACGGCGATGGCGGCTACCGCGCCATGCGCAACGCCCTAAGGGATTCCGGCCTTGAAGGCACTGCGGTCAACTACATCAACGCGCACGGCACTTCCACGCCGCTGGGCGATGTCGCCGAAACCAAGGCGATCAAGAAGCTGCTCGGTGCGCATGCGTCGAAGGTGGCGGTAAACTCGACCAAGTCGATGACCGGTCACCTGCTGGGCGCCGCCGGCGGCGTCGAGGCGGTGTTCAGCGCGCTCGCCATCCGCGACCAGGTGTCGCCGCCCACCATCAACCTGCGCACGCCCGACCCGGACTGCGACCTCGATTACGTGCCGAACAACGCGCGCAAGATGCCGATCCGCGTCGCGCTGTCGAACTCCTTCGGCTTCGGCGGCACCAACGGTTCGCTGGTGCTGGCGCGCACTTGAACGGCACGCCGCGCCTGCAACTCGACCTGCGTCCCTCGCGTCGGCTGGCCGCGCTGATCGTCGGCGCGCATGCGGCGGCGGCGGTCTGCGCGGCGCTTGCGCTGCCAGGCGTGGCGGGCGGGCTGCTCGCCACTGCGCTCGTCGGCCTGGGGGTGGCCTCCGCCCGCAGCCGGGCGCTGCTGCGCGCCGCCGGCTCGGTCCGCAAGATCGCCATTACCCCCGGAGGCCTGGAGTTGGAGTCGGCCGACGGGCGGCAATTTGCCGCCGAGGCGGCGGGCCGGCGCTATGTCGGCCGGCTGGCGGTCATGCTGCCCCTGCGGCGCCCCTCCCGCCGTACCCTGCTGGTCACCGCCGACATGCTGGACCCGGACGGGTTCCGGCGGCTGAGGCTTTGGGCGCTGTGGGGTAGGGTGCCGCCCGTGGCGGGCGTGCAACTGTCAAACTGAGCAATGGCCCTACCGGGCCTCGAACTATTTCCAAGGGCGGGTGTCTGTGGCACATAGGCGGTTAGGTGTCTGACCGCGAAATCGACCGGCAGCTGGTCGAGCGGGCGCAGCGCGGCGACAAGCAGGCATTTGGCCTGCTGGTGCAGAAGTATCAGCGTAAGCTGGGACGGCTGCTGTCGCGCTTCATCCGCGATCCGGCGGAAGTCGAGGACGTGGCGCAGGAAGCGTTCGTCAAGGCGTACCGGGCATTGCCGGCGTTTCGCGGCGACAGCGCGTTCTACACCTGGCTGTACCGGATCGGCATCAACACGGCCAAGAATCACCTCGTGGCCCTGGGTCGGCGGGCGCCGACCTCGACCGAGGTGGAGGCCGAAGAGGCGGAAGGCTTCGATGAAGGCGAGCAATTGCGCGATATCAACACCCCCGAGAGCGTCCTGCTCTCGAACGAGATCGCGCGCACCGTCAACGCCACGATCGAGAAGCTGCCCGAAGAGTTGCGGCGCGCCATCCAGATGCGCGAGCTCGAGGGCATGAGCTACGAGGACATCGCGCAGGCCATGGGTTGCCCGATCGGCACCGTGCGCTCGCGCATTTACCGCGCGCGCGAGGCGATCTCGGAGCAGCTGAGGCCGTTGCTGGACACGCAGAAGGACAAGAGGTGGTAGGCGCATGAAGACGAGAATTTCTCAGCTGGTGGACGGCGAGCTCGAGGCCAGCTCCGCCGGTGAATTGATCGCGCAAGCTTGCCGGCCGGGCGAAGCCGCCGACACCTGGTGCGTCTACCACCTGATCGGCGACGCTCTGCGCGGCGCCCGCCCGATGCCGGCGGACTTCGCCGAGCGCATCGCTTCACGCATCGCTCAGGAGCCCACGGTGCTCGCTCCCGGGCGCATCGCGCCGTCGCCGCGCGCCTGGTTCCCGATGGCCGTCGCGGCGAGCCTGGCGGCCGTGGCGCTGGTCGGCTGGGTGGCCTTCGGCCCGTTGCGCGAACCGGCGATGGCCCCGCAGGCCAAAGTCGAGTCGGTGCCCGTGCCGGAGGCGATAGCCGCGGCAGTTCCGATCCCGCCCGAGGCCAACGACTACCTACTCGCGCACCAGGCCTACTCGCCGCGCGTATCGCTGCAGGGCATGGCGCCTTACGTCCGCTCGGTCGCCAGTGAGCGCTGAGGCGCTCGCGCCGGCGCGCGCCGTAGTGCTGTGTGCCGCCGTCTGGGCGGCGGCGGCGCAGGCACAGTCCGAAGACGCGCTGGCGCTGATGCGCCGCATCCACGACGCGACGCAAAAGCTGTCTTATCGCGGCACCTTCGTCTACCAGCATGGCGCGCGCAGCGAGACTTCGCGCATCACGCGCTTCGTCGACCCGGACGGCGATATCGAGCGCGTCGAGGTGCTCGACGGCGTGCCGCGCGAGCTGGTGCGCACGCGCGATGTGGTGCGCTGCTACTTGCCCGAGAGCCGGGTGGTGAAGATCGAGCGGCGCACTTCCGATCGCAGCTTTCCGGCGCTGCTGCCCGAGCGCGTCGGCGCACTGGCGCGCCACTACAACATCGTGCTGGGCGAGACCAGCCGCATCGCCGGCTATGACTGCCGCGCGGTGCTGCTGTCGCCGCGCGACAACCTGCGCTACGGCTACCGGCTGTACGCCGACGCCAAGTCCGGCATGCTGCTCAAGGCGGTGACGGTGGACGCGGCCGGCCAGCGCATCGAGCAATTCACCTTCACGCAGCTCGCCATCGGCGGCGTGACGCGCGAAATGGTGCGCGCGCGCCACGCCGCGACCAAATGGCGCATCGAGGACGCTGAGGCCTCTCCGGCGCGCCTCGACGGCTGGAGCCTGAGCGCGGAGCTGCCGGGATTCCGCAAGGTGGTCGAGTTGCGCCGCCGCATGGGCGACGCCAAGCCGGTCGGGCAGCTGGTGTATTCCGATGGGCTGGCGGCAGTGTCGGTGTTCATCGAGCCCGCCGAGGCGCGCCAGTCTCTCGGCGCCGGCGCGTCGGGCAGCGGCGCGTTGCATGTCTACTCGCGCTTGATCGAGAATTTCCGCGTGACGGTCGTGGGCGAAGCCCCGGCCGCCAGCGTGCAACGCATCGCCAACGCCGTCGAGTACCGCCGGCCGCAGTAGGAAAAACCTGGAGAAACCCATGCAATTCGCAAGATTCCTTGGCGCCCTGTGCATTGCGGCGTTCTGTTCGACCGCCGTAGCGCAGGCGCGCGAGTTGCCCGATTTCACGCGCCTGGTCGATGAGCAGGGCGCTGCGGTGGTCAATATCAGCGCCACCAGAAGCGTGCGCCGCACGCAGATGGTGCCGGGCATGGACGACGAGGAAGCGCAGGAATTCTTCCGCCGCTTCATTCCGCGGCAGCTGCCCGGGCCGGGCCAGCGCCCCGAAAGCCGCTCGGTCGGCTCGGGCTTCATCATCAGCGGCGACGGCTACATCCTCACCAACGCCCACGTGGTGGACGAGGCCGAGGAGATCGTGGTGCGCTTCACCGACAAGCGCGAGTACAAGGCCAAGGTGATCGGCGCCGACAAGCTGACCGACGTGGCGCTGCTCAAGATCGACGGCAGCAGCCTGCCTTCGGTCAAGTTCGGCGATCCGATGCGCCTCAAGGTGGGCGAGTGGGTGGTGGCGATCGGCGCGCCGTTCGGCTACGAAAACAGCGTCACCGCCGGCATCGTCAGCGCCAAAGGGCGTTCGCTGCCGCAGGAGAACTTCGTCCCCTTCATCCAGACCGACGTCGCCATCAACCCGGGCAACTCGGGCGGGCCGCTGTTCAACATGCGCGGCGAGGTGGTGGGCATCAACTCGCAGATCTACAGCCGCACCGGCGGCTTCATGGGCCTGTCCTTCGCCATCCCGATCGACGTGGCGCTCGACGTGCAGAAGCAGCTGCGCGACCGCGGCCGCGTGGCGCGCGGCCGTATCGGCGTGCTGATCCAGGACGTGACGCGCGACCTCGCCACCTCGTTTGGGCTCGACCGGCCGCGCGGCGCGCTGGTCACCTCGGTGGAAAAGGCAAGCCCCGCCGAGCGCGCCGGAGTCGAGGCGAGCGACATCATCCTGTCGTTCAACGGCCGGCCAGTGGACGCCGTCAACGATCTGCTGCGCCTAGTGGCCTCGGCACGGCCGGGCACCCAGGCCGGCATGGAGGTCTGGCGCAAGGCGGCCAAGAACAGCATGACCATCACCCTGGAAGAGCGGCCCGAAGACCGCGTCGCCGCGCGCGAGACGCCACGCGCCGCGAAGCCGGCGCCGGTGGCGGCCAACCGCCTCGGCATCGTCGTCACCGAGATTTCGGCCGAGCAGAAGAAGGACCTGAAAGTGTCGGGCGGGCTGGTGGTGACCGACGTGCGGCCCGATGCGCGCGTCGAAGTGCGCAAGGGCGACGTGATCCTGATGGTGGTGCAGAAGGGACAGCAGACCGAGCTAAGGACGGTGGAGCAGTTCAACCGCCTGCTCGCCGGGCTGGAGAAGAACGCGGTCATCACCCTGCAGGTGAAGCGCGGCGACGGCCTCGCTTTCGTCACCGTGTCGGGATTCACCGATAAAGGCTAGGCTGCTCGGCCGCCCCTGGTGCCACCTTTGCGAGGAGATGGCCTCGGCGCTGCGCTCCCAGGGCGTCGATTTCGAGGAAATCGACGTCGAATCCGACCCCGGACTGGAGGCGCGCTACGGCGAGCACATCCCCGTGCTGCTGGATGCCGGCGGCAGCGAACTCTGCCGCCACCGATTGACACCGGAAGCGGTCAGGCGCCTGCGATAAAATAGCGGCCCAGAGGAGGGTGCCCCGAGGGGCACCCTCCTTCTTTATATGCTCCAGAGCCGCATCCGCAACTTCTCGATCATCGCGCACATCGACCACGGCAAGTCGACGCTCGCCGATCGTTTTATCCAGATGTGCGGCGGCCTGGCCGAGCGCGAAATGGCCGAGCAGGTGCTCGACTCGATGGCGCTCGAGCGCGAGCGCGGCATCACCATCAAGGCGCAGACCGCCGCGCTGGAGTACAAGGCGCGTGACGGCGAAACCTATCTTCTCAATTTGATCGACACGCCGGGCCACGTCGACTTTTCCTACGAGGTGAGCCGCTCGCTCGCTGCCTGCGAAGGCGCGGTGCTGGTGGTCGATGCCTCGCAGGGCGTCGAGGCACAGACCGTGGCCAACTGCTACACAGCCACCGAGCAGGGCGTCGAAGTCATCCCGGTGCTCAACAAGATCGATTTGCCCTCGGCCGACCCGGTCAAGGCGATCCAGGAAATCGAGGACGTGATCGGCATCGCCGCGCAGGGAGCACTGCGCATCAGCGCCAAGACCGGCGAGAACGTGCAGGAGGTCCTGGAAGCGGTGATCGCACGGGTACCGGCTCCGCGGGGGGATGTTGCCGGAAAACTGAAGGCGCTCATCATCGATTCCTGGTTCGATAACTACGTCGGCGTGGTGATGCTGGTGCGGGTGGTCGATGGCCAGCTCAAGCCCAAGGAGCGCGTCCTGCTGATGAGCACCGACGCCGCCTACCTGTGCGAGCAGGTTGGGGTTTTTACCCCCAAATCCAAACTGAAGGATTCGCTGAGTGCAGGGGAGGTCGGCTTTGTCACCGCCGGCGTGAAGGAGCTGCGCGCCGCCAAGGTCGGCGACACGCTGACGCACGCCGACAAGCCGGCGCCGGCGCCGCTGCCGGGGTTCAAGGAGATCAAGCCGCAGGTGTTCGCCGGCCTCTATCCGGTCGAGGCGAACGAGTACGAGGCGCTGCGCGAAGCGATGGAGAAGCTGCACCTCAATGACGCTTCGTTCCACTACGAGCCCGAGACTTCGCAGGCGCTGGGCTTCGGCTTCCGCTGCGGCTTTCTCGGCCTGCTGCACATGGACATCGTGCAGGAGCGCCTCGAGCGCGAGTACGGCATGCACCTGATCACCACCGCGCCGTCGGTGATCTACGAGGTCAAGCTGCGCGACGGCAGCGTGGTGCAAGTCTCCAATCCGGCGCGCCTGCCCGATCCCGGCCAGATCGAGGAGATTCGCGAGCCGGTCATCGCCAGCAAGATCTTCGTGCCGCAGGAATACGTCGGACCGGTGATCACGCTGTGCACGCAGAAGCGCGGCACGCAGACCAACCTGCATTACTCGGCGCGCCACGTGGTCATCTCCTACGACCTGCCGCTCAACGAAGTGGTGATGGATTTCTTCGACCGCCTGAAATCGGCGACGCGCGGCTACGGCTCGCTCGACTACGAATTCAAGACCTACCAGGCCGCCGACATGGTGCGCCTCGACATCCTGGTCAACGGCGAGCGCGTCGACGCGCTCTCCAGCATGGTGCACCGCTCGGGCTCGCAGCACCGCGGGCGCGAGCTGGTCGCCAAATTGCGGTCGCTGATTCCGCGGCAGATGTTCGACGTCGCCATCCAGGCCGCCATCGGCGGGCACATCATCGCGCGCGAGAACGTCAAGGCGCTGCGCAAGAACGTCATCGCCAAGTGCTACGGCGGCGACGTCTCGCGCAAGCGCAAGCTGCTCGACAAGCAGAAGGAAGGCAAGAAGCGCATGAAGCAGGTCGGCGCGGTCGAGATTCCGCAGGAAGCCTTCCTCGCCGTGCTGCAGCGGGGCGAGAGTTGAATTTCGCCGCCTTCCTGTTGCTGCTGCTGGTGGTCACGGGCCTGGCCTGGCTGCTGGACAAGCTGTTTTTGCGAAAAATCAGGGCCGGGGATGCAAAGCAGCCCTGGTGGGTCGAGTACTCGATCAGCTTTTTCCCGGTGATCCTGATCGTGTTCCTGCTGCGCTCCTTCCTGGTCGAGCCGTTCAAGATCCCGTCGAGCTCGATGGTGCCGACGCTGCTGGTAGGCGATTTCATCCTGGTCAACAAATTCACCTACGGCATCCGCCTGCCGGTACTCAACCGCAAGGTGCTCGAGCTGGGCAGCCCGAGGCGCGGCGACGTGATGGTGTTCCGCTTTCCCGAGGACCCCTCGCTCGACTACATCAAGCGGGTGGTGGGGCTGCCGGGCGATCGCATCGAGTACCGCAACAAACGCCTGGTGGTGAACGGGACGCCAATCGCCACTCGCCAGATTGACGACTACCTGTCGCGCGAACGCATGCAGTTTTCGCGGCGCTATATCGAGACGCTGGCGGGCGTCGAGCATGAAATATTGCTCGAAGACGACGCGCCGGCGGCCCTGACGCCGTCGCGTTCGTTTCCGTACTCGGGCAATTGCGCCTACAATACCAGCGGCTTGGTGTGCACGGTGCCGCCGGGCCATTACTTCATGATGGGCGACAACCGAGACAATTCGAGCGACAGCCGGGTGTGGGGCTTCGTGCCCGACGCGAACATCGTGGGCAAGGCCTTCTTCATCTGGCTGAACTTTAACGAGCTCGGCCGCTTCGGTTCGTTCCGATGAACAGGACGCTGGAGGAGAAAACCATGCAAAACCGGCAACGCGGCATCGGCGTAATGGGCCTGATCGCGGCTCTGTTCGTGGTCATCATCCTGGCGCTGTTCGGCATGAAGCTGATTCCCTCGTTCATGGAGTTCCGCACTGCCAAGAACGGCATCGACTCCATCGCGCGCGAGAAGCAGGGCGCATCGGTGGCGGACATCCGCAAAGCGTTCGAGGCGCGCACCATCATCGACGACATCACCTCGGTCAAGCCACAGGACCTCGAGATCACCAAATCAGGAACGGAAATCGTGATCTCCTTCGCCTACCGCAAGGAAGTGCCGCTGTTCTCGGGCGTCGGCCTGTACATCGATTACTCGGCGACGTCGAGACCGTAACCCGCTTTGCCCCGGCCCGAGGACTTTGAGCGGCGGCTCGGCCACCGCTTCGCCGACCCCCGGCTCCTCGAGCAGGCCCTGACCCACGGCAGCCGCGGCGGCGGCGACTACCAGCGACTCGAATTTCTCGGCGACGGCGTGCTCGGCTGCGTGGTGGCCGGCGAGTTGTATACGCGTTTTCCGCACCTGGACGAAGGCAAGCTGTCGCAACTGCGCGCCATGCTGGTGCGTGAAGGCTCGCTCGCCGAGGCGGCCGGCGCGCTCGGCATCGGCGAGCGGCTGCTGCTGGGCGCGGTGCGCCCGCAGCCGTCGATGCTGGCGGACGCGCTCGAGGCCTTGTTCGGCGCCGTGTTTCTCGATGGCGGCTACGAGGCGGCGCGCGGCGTGGTCCTCGCGGCGCTGCAAACCACGCTCGACGGCCTCGACCCGGACGGCGAGGCGCGCGACGCCAAGACCCGCCTGCAGGAGCTGGTGCAGGCGCGCTTTCGCAGCGTGCCGCGCTACCGCGTCCTGGCGAGCCGCGGCGCCGCGCACGAGCGCACTTTCGAAGTGGAGTGCCGGGTGGAAGAGCTGTCGCTCGCGGCGAGCGGCAGCGGCTCTTCGCGCCAGCGCGCCGAGCAGCAGGCCGCCGCGGCCATGCTTCTGCAGTTGCCGAAGGCATGAGCACGCACCGCTGCGGCACGGTCGGCCTGCTCGGCCGCCCCAACACCGGCAAATCGAGCTTGCTCAACCGCCTGGTGGGCGAGAAGCTGTCGATCGTCTCGAACAAGCCGCAGACCACGCGCCACCTGATCACCGGCATCCTGACGCGGCCGGACTGCCAGTACCTGTTCGTCGATTCGCCCGGCAACCCGCCGCGCCAGCAATCGGTGCTGCAGCGCGCGCTGAAGCGCCGATTCACGGAAGCGGCGCGCGACGTCGACGTGGTGCTGTTCGTGGTCGAGGCCTCGCGCTTTACCCCTGAGGACCAGGAGGCGCTTGAACGCATTCCGGCCGGGCAGACGGTGATCGCCGTGGTCAACAAGATCGACCTGCTGAAGAACAGCGGGCGCCTGATTCCTTTTCTCGAGCGCCTGTCCCGGGCGCGCGAGTTCGCGGCGCTGGTGCCGGTGAGCGCGCACACGGGGCGCAATCTGCCGCAGCTCCTGCGCGCGGTGCGCGAGGCGCTGCCCGAGGGTCCCGCGGCGTACCCGCCCGACCAGCTCACCGACCGCGACGAGCGCTTCCTTGCCGCCGAGGCGCTGCGCGAGAAACTGTTCAACGAGATGGGGCAAGAGCTGCCCTACCGCTGCGAGGTGGTGATCGACAGTTTCAAGGAGGAGGGCCGCCTGCGGCGCATCGAAGCCACTATCCTGGTCGAGCGCGACAGCCAGCGCGGCATCGTGCTCGGCGCGCGCGGCGACCGGCTCAAGCGCATGGCCACCGCCGCGCGCAAGGACATGGAGCGCCTGTTCCACGGCAAGGTCTACCTCGGCGTATGGGTAAAGGTGCGCCGCTCCTGGACCGACGATGCGCGCGTACTGAAGCAGTTGGGTTATGAATAAGGAGTAGGTGGCATGCGTAGACAGCGTGCGGACCACGAGGCAGGGTATGTGCTGCATACCTACGCTTACAAGGAATCCAGCCTGATCGTCGAGGCGTTCACGCGCCGCGTCGGACGCGTATCGCTGCTGGCGCGCGGCGCGCGCCGGCCGCGCTCCGCCATGCGCGGCGTGCTGCTCGCCTTCCACCCGCTGCGCTTGTCCTGGAGCGGCGCGGCGGAGCTGCGCACGCTGGCAGGCGCCGAATGGTCGGGGGCGCTCAATCCGCTCGCCGGGCGAGGGCTGATGTGCGGCTTCTACCTGAACGAGCTGCTGCTGCGGCTGCTGCCGCGCGAGGACGCGCATGAAGGGTTGTTCGACTTCTACGGCGAGGCGCTGGCGCGCCTGTCGGCGAAGGAAGACCACTCGCCGGTACTGCGTACCTTCGAGCGGCGCATGCTGGCCGAGCTCGGGTATGCTCCCCTGCTCGAGCGCGACGCGTCTTCGGGGGCGCCGGTCGAGCCTGACCGGCGCTACGGCTACGAGCCGGATCGCGGGCCGGTCGCTTCGCGCAACGGCGAGCTGGCGGTCAGCGGCCGGACGCTGCTGGACATGGCCGCCGACGACTACACCAGGCCGCAGACGCGCGACGAGGCGAGGCTGCTGATGCGCACCCTCATCGCGCAGCGCCTGCACGGGCAGGTGCTGCACACAAGATCGGTTTTGATGGAGCTGAACGAGCTTTGAGCCGGACATGATCGAACTGGGCGTCAACGTGGACCACGTGGCGACGGTGCGCCAGGCGCGCCGCACCTACGAGCCCGATCCGGTCTGGGCCGCGGTCGAGGCGCACCTCGGCGGCGCCGACGGCATCACCGTGCACCTGCGCGAGGACCGGCGCCACATCCAGGACCGCGACGTGGCGCGGCTGCGGGAGCTCACGCACATCAAGCTCAACCTCGAAATGGCGGCGACCGCCGAGATGGTGGCGATCGCGCGACGCATCCGCCCCGAGATGGCGATGCTGGTGCCGGAAGGACGGCACGAGGTGACGACAGAGGGAGGCCTTGATGTTTCTTCTAAGGAAAAGAATTTGAAGAAAACCGTGGAGAAACTTCGAGATGCCGGCATCGTCGTGTCCGTGTTCATCGACGCCGATAGCCGGCAGGTAGAGGCGGCGAAGCGCATTGGCGCAGCGGTCTGCGAAGTGCATACGGGTCCCTACGCGCATGCCTTTCACGCCAAGGGCAGGGAAGCCGAAAGCCCTGCGGTCGTTTCTCAATTAAGAAAAATTCAGAAAGCCGGCGAGAGGATCCGCGCGCTCGGCATGCGCTTCAACGCCGGGCACGCCCTCAACTACTTCAACGTCGAGCCGGTCGCCCGCCTGCCGGGGGTAAGGGAGCTGCACATCGGCCACGCCATCGTGTCGCGCGCACTGTTCGTCGGCATGCGCGAGGCGGTGCGGGAGATGAAGCGCCTGATCACGGACGCCGCGCGGTGATTTACGGCGTGGGCACCGACGTGGTCGAAGTAGGGCGGATCGAAAAAGCGCTGGCGCGGTTCGGCGACCGGTTTGCCCGAAGAATCCTTTGCCCGCCTGAATTACAGCGTTTCGAGAAACACAAACTGAAAGCCAATTACTTGGCCAAGCGCTTCGCCGCGAAGGAAGCCTTCACCAAGGCGCTTGGCACCGGCATCCGCGCGCCGGCGAACTGGCACGGGGTGTGGGTCACCAATCTGCCGTCGGGGAAACCGGTCCTGAATTTCACTGGAAAGCTGAAACAGCTGATGAGGAAGAGAAAAATCTCCAGCAGCCACTTGTCCCTCTCCGACGAGCGCGGCATCGCCTTCGCCACCGTCATCCTGGAATGCGAAAAGTAAGGCTGGCGCCGGGCCCGGCCGTGGTCGACGTGCTGGGTACCGCGCTCACCGACGAGGACCGCGAGCGCCTCGGTCAGCAGGCGGCCGGAGCGGTCATTTTATTCTCGCGTAACTACGAGAATATAGAGCAACTTCAATTCCTTACCGATCAAATCAAGAAAATACGTGAACCTGAGCTTCCGATCTGCGTCGACCACGAAGGGGGCAGGGTGCAGCGCTTCCGGGACGGCTTCACTGCAATCCCGCCGATGCGCCTGCTGGGTCGTTATTGGGACCGCGACCGGAAGCTGGCGCTGGAGCTGGCGCAATCCGCCGGCTACATCATCGGCGCGGAGCTCGGCGCGAGCGGTGTCGATTTCAGCTTCGCGCCGGTGCTGGATCTCGATTTCGGCGCGAGCGAGGTGATCGGCGATCGCGCGCTGCACTTCGACCCAATCGCGGTCGGCGCGCTCGGCGCCGCGCTGGTCAAGGGCTTCGCCGCCGCAGGCATGGCGGCCGTGGGCAAGCATTTCCCGGGGCATGGGTTTGCCGCCGCGGACTCGCACGCGGAACTGCCGCTCGACAAGCGATCGTTCAACGACATTGCGAGAAAGGACATCCTTCCGTATCGCGCGGCGATCGAGGCGGGGCTGGCCGGGGTGATGCCGGCCCACGTCGTCTATAGCGAAGTCGACCCGGAGCCGTCGGGCTACTCGAAGTTCTGGCTGCAGGAAGTCCTGCGCGGCAAACTCGGCTTCGGCGGGCTGATCTTCAGCGACGACCTGTCGATGAAGGGGGCGGGGACGGCGGGCGGAATACCGGAGCGGGCGCGGGCGGCGCTGGACGCCGGCTGCGACATGGTCCTGCTTTGCAATGACCCGAAGGGCCAGGACTTGCTGCTTCGGTCTTTGAAAGAAATTTCTCTGGTGAAACCCGAAAGGCTGGACCGCATGAGAAAGCAGGGCGGCCGCGATCTGCGCAAGAGCGTGGCCTATCGTGAAGCGCTCGAAGCGATGGCAATGCTGGCGTAAACAGAAAGGCCGCCCGCAGGCGGCCTCGATGCGATTGCGCGTGAAGCGCGCTACTGCGGTAGCGCCTCGACGGCGAAGGTGCGGAAGCTTGCGTACTTGTTGCCGATGGCGCGGACGTCCTTGAGTTCTGCCGAATTCCGATAGGCCTTGTACTGGTCCATGTCCTTCCAGATCTGGATGGCGACCCGCGGCGCGGGCGCTTTGCCCTCGATCGTGCTGGGGCTCGAGCTGGCAGCGACCAGCCGCCCACCGGACTTCTTGATCAGCGCCTGCGCCTTGGGCGCGTATTCCTTCATGTACGCGTCCATGTTCTTCACATCGATTTCCGTGACCGCGTAGACCGCGGGCTTGGCTTTCGCCTGCGCATGCAGGCCTTCCACCACGGCGCCACCGAGAGCGAACGCAGAAACGACCGCAACTGCCAACTTGGCTTGAGATTTCATGGAATTCCCCTCCCCAGAGGAATCGAACGGATACCGGAAAAGGACCGGCGATTCAGCTTACGCCCACCTGCACGGCAAGAGAAGGGGATCCGCAGCGCAGCAAGAGGAACGCGCGAAGGCTGCTACGCGCGCTCCATGTACGTGCCTTCGGCGGTGTCGATCTTGATCTTCTCGCCCTTGTTGATGAAGGGCGGCACCTGCACCGTGAGGCCCGTTTCCATCAGCGCCGGCTTGAAGGAGTTGGTGGCGGTTGAATTCTTGATGCCGGGCTCGGTGTCGGCCACGGTCAGGACCACGTTGGGGGGCAGCTCGACGCCGATGGCACGGCCGTTGTAGAAGTTGATCAGCACGTCGGTGTTGGGCAGCAGGTAGCCCGACTGACCCTCGAGGAAGTCCCCCGGCAGCGACAGCTGCTCGAAGTTCTCCTTGTCCATGAAAACGTAGGAATCGCCGTCCTGGTACAGGTACTGCATGTCGCGCGGGTCGACGTAGGCGCGCTCGACCTTGTCCTCGGTGCGGAAGCGCTGGTTGGTCTTGGTGCCGGTCTCGATGTCCTTCATCTCGACCTGCATGAAGGCGCCGCCGCGGCCGCCGACGTGCACGTGGTAGGACTTGAGCACGCGCCAGACGCGCTTGTCCCACTCCAGGAGTTGGCCGGGACGGATTCCAACTGCTTCGACTTTGGCCATGAACTTCGCCGCTCGGAAAAGGGCGCGAATTATAATGGATTAATCGTGTTTGATCCCAAGGCCTTCGTCGCCGGGCTGCCCGGCCTGCCGGGGGTGTACCGCATGCTGGCCGCGGACGGCGCCGCGCTGTACGTCGGCAAGGCGCGCGACCTGAAGAAGCGCGTCTCGTCCTACTTCCAGAAGACCGGCCAGAGCCCGCGCATCCGCATGATGCTCGGCCAGGTGGCCTCGGTGGAGGTCACCGCGACGCGCTCGGAGGCCGAGGCGCTGCTGCTCGAGAACAACTACATCAAGAGCCTCGCGCCACGCTACAACATCCTGTTCCGCGACGACAAGTCCTATCCCTACCTGGCCGTGACCGGGCACCGCTTTCCGCGCCTGACATTCCACCGCGGCGCCAAGGAAGCCCGCGACCGCTACTTCGGGCCGTTTCCCGACGCGCATGCGGTGCGCGAGAGCATCCAACTGCTGCAGCGCGTATTCCGCCTGCGCACCTGCGAGGACACGGTCTACGAGAACCGCTCGCGCCCCTGCCTGCTGCACCAGATCGAGCGCTGCACCGCGCCCTGCACCGGAAAGATCACGGCCGAGCACTATGCCGAGGATGTCGCCCACGCCATCTTGTTCCTGGAGGGCCACGAGGACGACGTGGTGAAAAAGCTGCATCTGAAGATGCAGGCCTCGTCCGAAGCCGAACGCTATGAAGAGGCCGCCGCCTACCGCGACCAGGTGCGCGCGCTCTCCCGCGTGCAGGCGCGCCAGTACGTCGAGTCGGAGCGCGGCGTCGAGGCCGACGTCGTCGCCTGCGCCATCGAGGACGGCATCGCCTGCGTCAACCTGGTGATGATCCGCGGCGGGCGCCATGTCGGCGACCGCAGCTTCTTTCCGGCCAACGCCGACGGCGCGGCGGCGGGGGAGGTGATCAGCGCGTTCCTCGAGCAGCACTACGTCGATCAACCGATGCCGCCCGTTGTCTATACCAATGAGGCTATCGAACTGGAAAATCAGAAAGCCATTCAGCCCGCGCAAGGCCAAAAGCGCGTCTGGGTGGACATGGCGGAAAAGAACGCCCGGCTGGCGATCGGGCAGCGCGTGCGCGATCGCGCCACGCAGGACGCGCGCCTGGCGGCGCTGCGCGACGCCCTCGGCCTGCCCGAGGGCGCCGGCCGCATCGAGTGCTTCGACATCAGCCACACCATGGGCGAGGCGGCGGTCGCCTCCTGCGTGGTCTATGATCGCCAGCAGATGCAGAAAAGCGAATATCGCCGCTTCAACATCCGCGACATCACGCCCGGCGACGACTACGCGGCGATGCGCCAGGTACTCTCGCGTCGCTACGAGCGCATCAGCGCAGAGGCCGGGAAAATCCCCGACCTGATCCTGATCGACGGCGGCAAGGGGCAGGTGAGCGCGGCGCGTGCCGCCCTCGTCGAACTGGGCCTGCACCAGGCGATGGTGGTCGGTGTTGCCAAGGGCCCGGAGCGCAAGCCCGGGCTGGAAGAGCTGGTGATCGAGTCGGAATCGCGCGTGTTGCGCCTGGAACCCACCCACATGGGGCTGCACCTGATCCAGGCGATCCGAGACGAAGCGCACCGCTTCGCCCTCGTCGGCCACCGCGCACGCCGCGGCAAGACGCGCACTACTTCGATGCTGACCGAAATTCCCGGCATCGGCGCCAAGCGCCGCCAGGCGCTGATCGAGCACTTCGGCGGCCTGCGCGAGGTGCAGGCCGCCGCGATCGACGAGATCGCGCGCGTCGCCGGCATCAGCCGGCCGCTCGCCGAGCGCATCTACCGCCACCTGCACGAGGCCGCGTGACGCCGCTCAACGTCCCGAATCTCGTCACGCTGTCGCGCATCGTGCTGATCCCGCTGATCATCGGCGTCTACTACGTGCCGTACGAATGGCTCGGGCTGCACGAGAAGAACCTGTTCGCCACCACGGTATTCATCCTCGCCGCGGTCACCGACTGGCTCGACGGCTATCTCGCGCGGCGCCTGAACCAGATGTCGGCGTTTGGCGCCTTCCTCGACCCGGTGGCCGACAAGCTGATCGTGGCCGGCGCGCTGCTGGTACTGCTGCAGCTCGAGCGCGTCGAGGCAGTGGTCGCCTTCATCATCGTCGGGCGCGAAATCGCCATCTCGGCGCTGCGCGAGTGGATGGCGAAGGTGGGGCAATCGCGCAGCGTGGCGGTGGCCTTGGTCGGCAAGCTGAAGACCGTGAGCCAGCTGGTCGCCATCCCCTTGCTGCTATTTCACGATTCGCTTTTCGGGCTGGTCGACTGCCAATGGCTCGGCACCGTGTTGATCAATGTCGCTGCGGTGCTGACGGTCGCGTCGATGCTTTACTACCTCCGCAAGGCGCTGCCGCATGCCTTATAATCCGGCCCCTTGGGCGTACGCGGGAGTAGCTCAGTTGGTAGAGCGTAACGTTGCCAACGTTAAGGTCGCGAGTTCGAGACTCGTCTCCCGCTCCAGCATTCTCGAAGGGAAGGTCCGCAAGGCCTTCCCTTTTCATTTAGGGCCCGTCCCTGGCGGGATGGCAGAATGGTTATGCAGCGGATTGCAAATCCGTCAATGCCGGTTCGATTCCGACTCCCGCCTCCAGCATTCCCGCGAAGTGCTAAGGTAAGCCGCCCGCCTGGGTGGTGAAACTGGTAGACACAGGGGACTTAAAATCCCCAGGCCGCAAGGCCGTGCAGGTTCAAATCCTGCCCCGGGCACCAAGATCCTGATCTAGCCGCTGCGCGCGCGCAGCGCGACCGCCCCGACGTCCATCCTCGCGCCCGGCCCCTGCGCGTTCGCCCGGATCCGCGGCCAGCCCCAACTGCTGCTCGCCACGATTTCCTGTGACGCCGATACGCGCTCATCGAGCGTCGCCGCGCCGATCAGCGACCATGATTCGCCCGTCAGCCGATCGGCGCCGCCTGGGACAAAGCGGGTGATGTGGTGCATGACTTCCGAGGTCAGGACCGCAAGCTCCGCCTGACCGTTCAGCGCGTCGATGTGATCCTGCTGCATGCGCAAGTCGAGCTGGTCGAAGGCCTTCACCCAGGCCGGTTCCGGGCCGCGGCCGACCGGGCCATGCTTTTTTTCGTATACGTCGCGCGCCAGCAGCTTTGCCGGCAGCGCAAGCTGCGTCAGCACCAGCGCGGAGACCAGCAGGTCCGCGCGCTCCGCGCCGGGGACGAGACGGGGAGGGCTCGCCAGCCGGTAGGAAGCGCAAAGCTCTTCATAGGAGTTCGACGATTGAATTTCGCGCGCCAGGCGAGCGCAAACGCCGGTGAGATCCATCGCGCAAGGTTCGAACTTGCGGCGCAGCGCCGCCTCGGGCACGGCGGCGGCGATGGTCGCGGCGAGCGCGTCGGCGTCGATGTCGACCAGCACGATGCGCTCGAAGCCTTTCGCCAGCTCGGCGAGCGGCAGGTCGTAGGCCTTGCCCGCGCCCAGCAACACCGCCAGCTTGCGGCCGCGCGCGCGTATCGCCGCGTTCATGATGAAGGCCTTGCTGCGCTCGGCGTGCGCCCACCAGCCCTCGCGGTACTCGCGCTGGCGCTTGGCGATGCCGGCGGAGCTGAGCGCGTAGCCGAGCGCGGCGAACGCCTGCGGATCGACCTGCGAATCGAAAGACCAGGGTTCCATTGCTTGGTATTCTAGTGACGTGATCGCGCCGCAGGATTTTCCGACCCAGCCGCCGCCCGGATCGCCCGAGGCGGCGCGTTACGCCGAAGCAGTGACCGCCGCGACCCGGAAGGCGCTTTCGAAAAGGAATCCCCCCGAGCGAGTCGCGTACGGCGCCGACCCGGCGCAGCGATTGGACGTTTACGCCGGGAAGGGCAAAAGTCCCGTATTGCTCTTCTTCCACGGCGGCGCCTGGATCAGCGGCTACCTGTGGTGGTGCGGATTCATGGCACTTGGGGTGGAGAGGCAGGGCGGATTGCTGGTCGCCGGAACCTACCGTTTGGCGCCCGCGCACCGTTTCCCGGCGCAGCTCGACGACGTGAAAGCGGCGCTGCAATGGGTGCGGGCCAACATCGCCCGCTATGGCGGCGACCCCGAGCGCATCGTCGTCGGCGGGCATTCTGCCGGCGGGCACCTCGCCGCGCTGGCCTGCCTGGAGCAGCTGCCGCCGGCGGGCGCGCGCGCGTGTTTTCCGCTTTGCTCGCCGCTCGACATCCACTACCCGGACTGCCAGCCCGGCTCGCCAGAGGAGCGGGTCTACAAATTCCTGCTGCCGCGGCGCGAGGACGACGTCGCGGCGAGCCCGGTCACGCACGTCGAGCGGGCAAGGATCCCGTTTCATCTCGAGTATGGGGAGCGGGATTTCGCGCGGATCGTGCAGGCTAACGTCAAATTCGACGGCTTGATGAAAAAGTTCAAGAAAACGCACAGCGTGAGAATCGTTGCCGGCGCCGATCATTTCAGCACGCACCTCGGCCTGCGCAATCCCGCTGCGCCGTGGTTCGCGGACCTCGGAAAGGCTTTCCATGCCGCTTAGCGCGTTCAATTTCTCCAGATGGATCGACGAGCATGCGCACCTGCTCAAGCCGCCGGTCGGCAACCAGATGGTGTTCCGCGAAGCCGAGGACCTGATCGTGCAGGTGGTCGGCGGGCCGAACGCGCGCACCGATTACCACGACGACCCCTACGAGGAATTCTTCTTCCAGCTGCGCGGCAACATGGTCCTGAAGGTGATCGACGACGGCAAGCCGCGCGACATTCCCATCCGCGAAGGCGAGATCCTGCTCATTCCGGGCCACTTCCGGCATTCGCCGCAGCGCCCCGAGCCCGGCTCGGTGGGCCTGGTGGTAGAGAAGATCCGTCCGCGCGACGTCAACGACGCCTTCGAGTGGTACTGCCCGAAGTGCTGGACGCGCGTGCACCGCGTCGAGCTCAACGTGCAGAACATCGTCAAGGACCTGCCGCCAGCGTTTGAGGCGTTCTACAAGAGCGACCGCAAGTGCCCGTCCTGCGGCGCCATGCACCCGGGCAAGGGATGACCACGCCGCGGATCAAGGACGCGGCTCGCGTCCTCTACGAGGCGCACGAACGACGCGAGCGCTTCAAGCCGCTGCCCACCGGCATCGCGCCGCGCAACGCCGAGGAGGCCTATTCAGTGCAGGACGCCTTCGTCGCACTGCGCGCGCCCGGGCGGGGACCGATTACCGGCTACAAAATCGCGCTCTCCAGCGAGGAGATGCGCCGCTTCGTCGGCGTGAAGGAGCCCCAGGCGGGGATGATCCACGAATCGACCCTACGCCAGAGCCCGGCGCGCATACGCGCCGCCGACTACGTGCGGCCGATCGTCGAGTTCGAGATCGCAGTGCGTCTCGGTGGCGACCTGCCGGCGGCTGACCGGCCATACTTCCGCGAGCGGGTGGCGAAGTCGGTGTCAGCCGTGATGGCGGCGATCGAGGTCGCCGACGACCGCAGCGCCGACTACAAGCGCCTGCCGAAGCAACCGCTCGATCTCATCGCCGACAACACCTGGAATGAAGGCGCAGTGCTCGGCAAGCCGGTCGAGGACTGGACCACTTTCGATCTCGCTGCCGTGCGCGGCGTAGCGCGCATCAATGGCGCTGTCGCCGGGGAGGGCGTCGGCGCGGCGGCCATGGGCCACCCGTTCGACGCCGTGGCCTGGATCGCAGACAACCTCGCCTCGCGCGGCCGTGCGCTACTGCGCGGCGACGTGGTGATCACCGGCAGCCTCGTCACTTCCAAGCCGGTCAAGGCCGGCGATCGCATCGAATGGCGCGTCGAGGGCCTAGGCGCGGCGGAGCTGACCGTTGAATAGGCCCTAAGCGTCAGCGTTCCGATTACAGCGTCAGCGTGCCGACGCTGGTGCCGCCGCAGACATAGAGCACTTGGCCGGTGATGAAGCCCGCGTCGCGCGCGGCGAAGAACATCACGGCGCGTGCCGCATCCTCCGGCTCGCCCAGCCGTTTCACGGGGATGGCCTGCGCGACCTTCTCGACCTGCGCGCTGCCCTCGGGGATCACGCTGTGGAAATTCGCCGTGCGCACCGGCCCGGGCGCCACCACGTTGACCGTGATGCCCAAGGGCGCGAGCTCCAGCGCCCAGGTGCGCGCCATGCCGAGCATGCCGGCCTTGGTCGCCGAGTACGAGGTGCGCGTCGGCAATCCCAGCACGGCGCGCGAGGACACCAGCACCACGCGGCCGTAGCCTTCGGCCTTCATCGCCGGCAGCGCCGCCTGCACCAGCGTGATCGCCGCCTTGAGGTGCAGGTTCACCAGCGCGTCGAAGTCCTCGAGCTTCACATCGGGGAGCAGGGCAGGGCGGATGACGCCGGCGTTATGAATTACGGTGGTGATTTTTTTGCTTTTCAGGTTCGCAGAAGCTTTTTCTGTTTCATCCGGTTTCGTCAGATCGACCTTCATGTGGTGAAGGTTCTGGTGAGAAACCCCGGCCGGTTGAATGTCGAGCGAAATGACTTCATCGCCGCGCTCGAGCAGGCTTTTCACAACCGCCAGCCCGATGCCCGCGCTGCCGCCGGTGACGAGCGCGACGCTCACGGGAAGAGCTGGATCGACGGCAGCATGGCATCGCAGTTCAGGAGGTCCACGCGCTTGAGCTTGATGCGCAGGGCGCCTTTCTTCTGGACCAGCGTATGCCAGGCGGTTGCGGCGTAGCGCTGTGATTCGTCGCCCCGGGTTTCGGTGTAGATAAATGCCGTGCGCAGTTTCATTTCACGAAGATTTTCGACTGCGGGAGTCTGCAGCAGATGGTGACAGCGGCTTGCCGGCTGCTGTGAGAATGCATTCGGAGTCTTCAGGCGCTCGACGCGGAGTTTGAGCAGGAACTTGTCCTCGTAGGCAAGCGAGTTCTCAAGGTGAGCGTCTTTTTGGCCGTACACCGCTGGCACCCAGTAGAAACCGTCGTCGGCGAACAGGTCATACCACTCGTCGAAGCGCTTCTCGTCGAGAAGGCGCGCCTCCTGCACCACGAACTTCACCAGGTCCTTTTCAGTGACGCGCTTCATTCCGCCGACATGAGTTCGCGCCAGGCGCGGAATTGGTTGCGCATCGAGACGTCGCTGGTGCCGTTGCCGACGAACTCAGGTGAGCTCAATTCTTTTTCAGAAAAGTTTCTTTGAAGATTTACCCATTCATTTCCGGAAGCCGCCAATCCCTCCTGGATGGAGCGGTAGCAGTGCAGGTCGTCGTGGCCGACTACCGACATGGGTGAATTGATCAGCCGGTTGTACATCACGGTGCGCGCGAGCAGGCTGTCGGGCGCGCCCTTCAGGCGAAAGGTCCAGGACTCGATCAGCGTCCTGTCGGCGGCCAGCGGCCGCGCCACGCGGATCGACTGGATGGCGCCCTTGATGGTCAGGCTGGGGAAGTAGACCGTGTTGTGGCGCACGGTGCCGAGGATCTGCTTGGCGCGCTGCTCGCCGTAGGCCTTGCGCATCGCGGCCTCGTACTCCTTGATCGGCGAGTAGGCCGAGTGGATCGAGAAGTGCACGCCGGAAAAGCCGTGGCCGTGCGGGTAGACCTTGACGCCCATTTCGTCGAAGAACGGGTAGCCATTGACGAAGGGCACGAACTGCTCGACCGCCATCGGCTTGGGCTTGTCCGCCGGCTGTCCTTCCCACAGTCGCTTCGCCGTGCCGGCCGAGGAGGCGTGGGCGATCATCGGATGCATGGTGTCGTTGAGGTTCTCGACGAACATCTTCCAGTTGCAGTTGTGCAGGTAGCGCAGGCAGCCGCCGGTGAGCTCCAGCTCGCCCTGCGGTGAGCGGTCGGCGAGATTGTCGATGGAGGAGAGCGAGTCGCCGAAGAATTCCTTGAAGCCCATGCCTTTTTCGGAGAGACGAACGAAGACGAATCCACGGTAAATGGAGAGATTTTTTATTTCGGATAAGCCAGTTTCGTTCAGCCGCGTGCCGGCATAGCCTTCTTTCAATGGAATCATCGCGAGCGAGCCGTCGAGGCGGTAGGTCCAGGCGTGGTAGGGGCAACGGAAAGTCTTGCCGGCGTTGCCCGAGGGCGCGTTCACCACCTTGGTGCCCTTGTGGGCGCAGCGGTTCATCATCAGGCGGATGCCGCCGTCGGCCTGGCGCACCATGAGCACCGGCTTCGCCGCGATGTCGAGCGTGATGAAGTCGCCGGCCTGCGGCACCTGGCTCGCATGGCCGACGTAGATCCAGGAGCGTGACCACAGCCGCTCCATCTCCAGCGCGAACACTTCCGGGTCGGTGTAGACGTCGCGGTGCACGCGGTCGTCCTCGACCAGCCTTGCAATCGCCAGCGGGTCTTCGCGATACCTGCCCATGCGCCTAACTATAGCTTGCGGCGGGCGAGGAACCCCGCCAGCGCGGCGTTGAAGCGCTCGGGCTGGTCCATCGGACCGAGGTGCCCGGCGCCGTCCAGCACCACCAGCTCGGCGCCGGGAATTTTTTCCGCCATGCGCGCCATCAGCCGCGCCGGAGCGGTGGTGTCGTCGCTGCCGGCAACGAGCAGGGTAGGGACGGCGATTTTCGGCAGCTCGGCGCGCCGGTCGAAGGTCGTCAACAGATGGACCGCCTTGCGGTAGGTCTCCGGCGATAGCGCCGCCATCATTCGCACCGCCAGCTCAAAGCCTTTCTCGTCCGAGATGCGCCCGCGCGCCGCCGGCATCAGCCGCTGCGCAAGCTGGGCCATGGTCTCGCCGCGATCGAGCGGACCGATGCGCTGCTCGACGAACTGATTGGAGAACTCGCTGCCGCCGACGAAGGCGGCGCTGGTGAAGCAGAGGGCGAGGGCAGCGACGCTTTCCGGATAGCGCGCGTAGAACTCCTGCGCGATCAGCCCGCCCATGCTGTGGCCGACGAGGACAGCCTTTTCATCGCCAACGAGTTTTCTCAGCGCCGCGGCGACGTTCTCGAGGTTGTAGGGGTCGACCGCAGGGTTTTTCCCGTAGCCCGGCTGGTCCCAGGACGTGCAGCGATAGCCAAGCTTCGTGAAATGCGCCACCTGCCGGTCCCAGGCGCTGTTGCCGCCGCTGACGCCGTGCAGGAAGAAGAGGGGGGTCATGCCCGCCATTGTAGAATCGGTGCAGATGATCGTATTCGACCTGCTCTGCGCCGGCGGCCACCGTTTCGAGGGGTGGTTCAATTCGGCGGAAGACTTCGCCTCCCAGAAGAAGCGGCGCCTGCTTGCCTGCCCCACCTGCAGTACGGTCAGCGTCGAGCGCGTGCCGTCCGCGACCCGCGCCAATTTCGGCACGCAACCGCCTCAGGAAGCCCCGAAGCCGGTGGCGAAGGCACCCGCCAAGACGCCCGCGATGGAAGGCAAGGATCCGTTCGCCATCGCCCAGATGCTTTACTCGAGCATGCTTGACGAGCTCCTCACCAAGAGCGAGGACGTCGGCAAGGAATTTCCGACTGAAGCCCGCAAGATCTTCTACGACCAGGCGCCCGCGCGCGCCATCCGCGGCCAGGCCACCCAGGCCGAGCACGACGAGCTGATCGACGAAGGCATCCCCGTCGCCCGGCTGCCCGTCCCCAAGCCGGAAAACCTGAACTAGCCGCCGATTTGCGTCGTGCCGCGGTGAAGACTCTTCCCGATCTTCTGCGCGAGCGCATCGCCGCCACCCCGGACGGCGCGGCGTACCGGCAATACGATCACGCGGCCGGCCGCTGGCAGGCGTACAGCTGGGCCGAGTTCGGCAACAGCGTCGAGCGCTGGCGCCGCGCGCTGCAGCGCGAATCGCTGCCCGCCGGTTCGCGCATCGCGATCCTCGCGCGCGGCTGCGTCGAGCACCTCTGCATGGACCAGGCGGCGCTCTCGCTCGGCTTCGTTCCGGTGCCCTTGCATGCCATCGACAATCCGGAAAGCATCGCCTACATCCTGGGCGACAGCGGCGCCGCGCTGCTCCTGGTGGAATCCGCGCATCGCTGGACATTGCTCACCGCGATGCGCGAGCGATTTCCCGGGCTGAAGCGCGTGCTGTGCCTCGAAAAGCCGGAGGAGGGTAGTGCGGTTTGGGTGGAAGAGTGGCTGCAAAAAGGCGGGGAGGTCGACGCTCCGCCTGCCGCCGTCACCCCGGATTCGCTCGCCGCCATCGTCTACACCTCGGGTACCACGGGGCGGCCCAAGGGGGTGGTGCTCAACCACCGCAACGTGGTGTCTAATGTCCAGGCCATCCTGGAGATCGTCGAGGTCAGAAGCAGCGACCTCTTCCTTTCATTCCTGCCGCTGTCGCACACCTTCGAACGCACCGTCGGCTACTACCTGCCGATCGCCGCCGGCTCCTGCGTCGCCTATGCGCGTTCGGTGAAGGACCTGGCGCAGGACCTGCGCCAGGTGCGCCCGACCATCCTGGTTTCCGTGCCGCTCATCTACGAGCGCATCTACGCCAAGCTGCAGGAGAACCTCGTGGCGCGGCTGGGCTGGCCGGTGCTCGACCTTTTCGTCGGCTGGAAGCTGCGCTCGCAATTCGGCGGCCGGCTGCGCTTCGCCGTCACCGGCGGCGCGGCCATGCCGCTCGCGGTGGCCCGGCGCTTCGACGGCCTGGGGATGGAGGTCCTGCAAGGCTATGGCATGACCGAAGCGTCGCCGGTCATCTGCTGCAACCGACCCGGCGATAACGACCTGGCGACCGTGGGACGGCCGATTCCCGGCGTCGAAGTGCGAATCGGCGCCAACGATGAATTGCAGGCGAAAGGTCCGAACGTGATGGTCGGCTACCTCAATCGGCCTGAGGATACGGCCCGCGCCATCGAGGGCGGCTGGCTGCATACTGGCGACCAGGCGGCGATCCACGATGGCCGCATCTCGATCAAGGGACGCATCAAGGACATCATCGTCACCTCCAGCGGCGAAAAGATCGCGCCTGCGGACCTCGAACTCGCCATCGGCATGGATCCGCTGTTCGCGCAGGTCTGCGTCATCGGCGAGAACCGGCCGTTCCTGGCGGCCCTGGCGGTTCTGGACCACAAGTCCTGGCTGCGCGAGGCGGCAGCGCTCGGCCTGAAGGGGCACGAGGCCGGGTCCCTCGATACCCCGGCGGCCCGAAAATTCCTGCTGGCTCGCCTCGGGAAGCTGCTCAAGGAGTTCCCGTCCTACGCCACGCCGCGCGCAGTCTGGGCCAGCGTCGAACCCTGGACGGTCGAGAACGGCCTGCTGACCCCGACCCTGAAGATCAAGCGGTCGGCGATCGAGCAGCGTTTTGGAGAGCCGATCCGGCAGCTCTATGCGTCGCGTGGCTAGGAGGAGCGCGAACAGTTCAGTCCAAACGCTACGTCTGTAGACCAAAAGGACTACAAGTAATCAACGTGCAACGACAGAGATTCGTTTTGGCAACTGATAATCTCGAAAAAGGAAATTTCCTGCAACTCGTAAGGCATGGACGAAAAAACGAAACGCGGTCCGATTCTGTCGAAGCTCGCAGCTGCCGAGGAACAGTTGCAGTATTTGCTCGATTACCCGACGAACGAATTGAACAGGGAGCGCATCATGATGGCGATCTCTTTGATCAAATTCGAGCGAATGAGGCAGGAAACCGAGAGTAGTGAGACAAGCCGGCACCGGCGAAAAGGAGAGTGACAGGGGTTTGAACTTGCGGCGGGTTGAGGTCCCAGGGGCATTGAATATGGTGTGCAATGTGTATGTCGGGTCAATAGCGAAGTTACCCACAGCGTCAGACCCGAAAAATCGCTTAGCAGGGAAGGGGAGTCCCTACCAGAACGGGGACCCCGACTGAGTAGGTCCGCCGCCCCTGTGCACGCCACTTAAAGCGTAACACCTCGCGTTCGCGCGTGCTACGTCTCAGCGCCAATCAAATCTAATCACCTTTGTTCCGCCACCATCGCCACTTGCGTAGCGAATAAAGGGCGGACGGTAGGTGATCTTTCCCGCTGAATAATTGATCCCATCAACTTCACCCCAAACTGCAATCTTCTTTTCGGCTCGGCGCTCCGGAAGCATGTACACGAAGTGCAGCCCAAAGAACATAAATGTCATCCCAACGATCGCGAGCGGGTTATTGCCGTCCGAGACCGCGCGCCACGACAACCCTCGTTCGAGTTTTTCCGTTGCAACGGAACTGGCTACGTAGTACAGCCCCGCACCTCTACCTCTCCGGACGCCTTGGTACAAATGCTCCACAATTTGCGGCGGCGGCAGTAGCTGGCTCCTTTGCTGAAGGTCCAGCGCCTCCACGAATCCGAGATTGATCATTGTCTTGAGCGCCCACCTCTCAAAGAGTTGGCCGTTCACTCTGATGGCGTTATCCGCCTGTGGCTTCTCTAAAAATTCTTCTACTAAGAAGTTTTTAAGTTTTGCAGCTTCAGCGTCGAATGGCGAAAGCGCTTGGTTGTGCTTCTTGCACAGCATGCGCGCTACTGCGCTTTTCAGCCCGATCGCTTTGTACTCATTGCGACACCACGAGAAACCTCGTGCTTCCACGCGACGCGCGAACAGGCTTGCGCTGATGTAGTGCTCTCGGGACTGGCCACCTTCGCAGTCACCCAGCCACGACGCCCAACACTCAAATGCCATAGACCATTTTTGGGGTATTACCCCTTTCTTGATCCACGCCTCGCGCCTAACTTCCTGGGGCCGCCGCTGGCTTTCAATCGGGCGATTAGTTCCTGTTCGTGTTTTTGAAGGCCCTTGTCCGTGATGCCATGACGTCTAGCCCACGCTACATTCAGGTTCGTCAAATCCTCGTCTAAGGTTTCCAAGAACGCAGCGGCCTCTGTTAAGTCCACGATCATCTTCTCCCGGCCCTCCCAAGTAGTGAGTTCGTAAGCCCACTCCCAAAAATATTCGTGCGCAAGATCGTTGCGAATATCCACTGCCTTCCCCAATCGAGCCTCTAGATCGGCTGGAACATTAATCACCTTCCGCAAATTCTTGACGAGTGTTCCGAACGTTTTCTGGTTGTTACTCTCGACCATCTTTCGGAGTTCACTCCGAGTCAACTTCTTCAATCCAGGCCCGAACTCCGTGCAGAGCAGCATCGCCAATTCACGTTCCACCCCTTGCACGTGATACATCGTCAGCCCGAATCGCGCGTAGACCTCTCGAACTTGGTGCTCTACTCGAAGTTGGTCTTCTAGATTTTCCAGCAGGACCTCCCCGCCAAGTTACTTTTTAAACCTCGACGGCATACTGATTATCTCGGCGCGAGGCTCCTTTGCCTGACGATACACCCTGTCCGCTCGCCGTCCCGGGGACGGTCGCTACTTCGGGTCCATCACACCGCCACGCCAAACAATGACCTCCCTAGGGGCGTAGACACACTTGCCTCGACGCTTACCTATCAACTGCATTCCGTCGCCGTCTTCCAGCAGCACAACCCGCACAGACGGCTGATCCTTCCAGTGCGAAGACAGGTCGCCAGAAACCCTAAGTGCGAATAGAAAACTCATCTTCGCGCCGAAGCCCCAGCGGAACCAGCCAATCTCCTTGGCAAGGTTAATGTCATCGATCTCCACCCACACCTGATAGTCCTCACGCCCTTTGCCAAGGCGCGTTTGCATGCCAGCCCCATCCATGGCTTGCGCCACCCGATCGAGCACAACGGGAAGGGAGAGGGGGGAGAACTCTCCGTCAGGCATCAAGCCCCCAGCATGCTCAAGAGCCGCCTCGATGATGTTTTCCGACGTAAAGGCGTTGAGTCGCCAAAACTCTCTCAACTTTGGACTCGATCTACGGGCATCAAGGTGATGCTGCTGCTTCGTCATCCTGACGGCCACATCACACCCATATATCAAGAGTCAAGGAAGGGGAGGAATTGCGGGACGTTCTCGATGCGTTCGCGGAACTGCTTGTTCACCCATGATTGCGACCCTCGCCGGCGACGTTCTGAGCCAATTGTGCGTCCTGCACCAACGTGTCCTGGGCGTGCGCGGAGGTGGCGGGTGCCGGTGAAGTGGAAGCGGGGGCTGCTGGCGCGGCGGGGGGAGGAACCAAGGGAGCGGTACGCAGGATGACGTTGTCATGCTGTCGCGCGAGGTTCATGTGGATTGCGGTAACCGCCTCAATTTCGACGTTGCGGAAGCAGAATTGGCCTACAAGGCTGTTGCCGCCGCCAGCAATCTTCAGCAAGGCCATGGCGGAGGTTGTGATCGCACGGTCTTTCGGTCTGAAGTTGAGGGTCAGGTAGCCTTCCCAGAGATATCCCGTTACCTGATATTCGAGGACGAATTGCTTTTCCGGGTTTCGAAATCGAAAGGAAAAGGTGCCGGAGATTTTCTGGGCGCTTTGCTCAACAAACAGTGTTGCGTCGCTGTCATGAAATTCGTCGCGGGAGTACCCACGCCACAGGCCAGCAACCGAGACTCCTTTGTAGCGGATTTCCTCGACGTAGGGTCGGATGGTCTTGACCCATAACTCTTTGATAAGGAAAAGAATGACCGTCGTCAGGATGCCGGTAACGATTCCGAGTACGGCCTGTGCGAGATAGTCCATTTGGGTAATCTCCGGGTGGAAGGATACCGGGACGGCTAAATCGGCCTTGCCGAGGGGCGGTTACCGTACCATCCTCAAGGTGCTGTTGGTATGCAATGTGTATTATGGTAAGTTAAGGAATAACCTCGAAAGAGCTTCAAGCAGGTAGTCCTCAGTAGGCCAGATTCTCTATCCCTTCCCCACGACGAGTCAGTGGCTTAGGGAACCGATCTAAACAATCTGATTAACTCTTAGGACGGGCCGCCAGCATCTCTGAGGAGAACAGGCGGGCGTTGAGGGGGTGCTGGGTCAGGAGGCGGTCGTGGCCCATGCGGCGGGCGTAGGTGAGCCAGGCGCGGGCAGCCTCCCCCGCGGGGGCCTTGGCGCCGGTTTGGAACCTGGAGGGGAGGCCAAAGGCCAGCAGGGCCTTGTCCAGGGCGATCTTCTGGAGGGCTTCGGCGAGGCGCTCGAGGTCTTCGCGGTCATCCGTGGGGGCCGGGGAGGCCAACAGGCGCTCCAGGGACTCGGCCTGGCCCGCATATTGGAGGGCACGCAGGGGCGCGCCGCCTGCATAGGCGAGCCAGCGCTCGGCGCCCTTCGCGCCCTCGCCCGCCAGCCACCTGAGCGCGGCGTCGCGGGGCGGGACGGGGACCGGCACGGCAATGCAGCGGCTGCGGATGGTGGCCGGAAGGAGCGCCGGCCGGTGCGCCACCAGGATGAAAACGGCCCCCGGCGGGGGTTCTTCGAGGTTTTTCAGCAGGGCGCTGATGGCCACGGACTGCATTTCGTCCGCCGGGTGCAGCACCACGACCCGAAGGCCGGCGCGGTGGGACTTGAGGTTGACGAAGGCCTCCAGGTCTTCCCTCACCTGCTCGATCTTGACCACCCGGCTCGGCTTGTCTTTGTTCGCCGGCGGCTCTTTCCAGAGGATCTCGGGCTCGACGCGCCGGTAATCGGGGTGATTTTCAGCGACGAACCAGCGGCAGGCATCGCAGCTGTCGCAGGGACGGCAGCCCACGTCGGCGGACTCACACAGCATGAGCTGCGCCAGCCGCTCCGCGAGCGCGAGCTTGCCGACACCGCGCGGTCCGTGGACCAGCAGCGCGTGCGGCAGGCGCTCCAGCCGCTTGCGGAAGGCATCGAGGATCGGCTGGTTCCAGGGATGCATCACAGGCCGTACAGTCCCCGCGATATGGCTTCGCGGATGGTCTTCATATCGGCGGCGGCGTTGATGACGCGCACGCGCTCGGGCTCGGCCTTCGCCGCGTCAAGGTAGGCGCGGCGCACGCGTTCGAAGAAGGCGCCCTCCTCGCTCTCGAAGCGATCCAGCGTTTTGCCGGAGGACTTCAGCCGCTGGCGCGAGACCTCGAAGTCGCAGTCGAACACCAGCGTGCGGTCGGGCTTGAGGCCGGGGTGTACCAGTTCGGCCAGACGGCGGATGTGATCTGCATTTACGCCCTTGCCTGCCCCCTGATAGGCAAATGTCGCGTCGGTGAAGCGGTCGCAGATCACCCAGGTGCCGGCCTCGAGCGCCGGGCGGATGATGCGCGACACGTGGTCGGCGCGCGCCGCGAACATGAGCAGCGTCTCGGTAAGAGGATCCATCGGCTTCAGCAGCAGGGTGTCCCGCAGCTGCTCGGCGAGGTTGGTGCCGCCCGGCTCGCGCGTGACGATGACCTTGCGTGCCTCGGCGCGCAGGGTGTCGGCGATGAACTGGACGTGCGTGGACTTGCCGGCGCCATCGACGCCCTCCAGGGTGATCAGCTTGCCGAACGCGGCTGCGGTCATTTCTTCCTGGCCGGCCTGATCTGGTAGCGCATCACAGCGCGATTGTGCTCCTCCAGCGTCCTGGAAAACTGGCTGGAACCGTCGCCCTTCGAAACGTAGTACATGGCGTCGGTCTTGCCGGGCTGCACGGACGAGCGCAGCGACGCCAGCCCCGGCATGGCGATCGGCGTCGGCGGCAGGCCCACCCGCGTATAGGAGTTGTAGGGGCCGTCGGTCAGCAGGTGCACTTTCTTCAGGTTGCCGTCGAAGCTCGTGCCCAGGCCGTAGATCACCGTCGGGTCCGCCTGCAGCTTCATGCCGGCGCGCAGGCGGTTGATCAGCACGCCGCCGATCAGGTCGCGCTCGCCGGCACGGCCGGTCTCCTTCTCGATGATCGAAGCCATGACCAGCGCCTCGTAAGGCGAAGCGTAGGGCGCCGAAGGATCGCGCGCCTGCCACTCCTGCGTCAGGTGGCGCTGCATGGCGCGGTAGGACCGGCGCAGCACGGCGAGATCGCTCGAGCCGCGACTGAAAAGATAGGTATCGGGAAAGAACAGTCCTTCCGGGTGCTTCTCGAGCGCCTGCACGCGAGCCAGTACTTCGCCGTCGGGGAGCCCGGTGGTGTCGTGTCGCAGATTGGGGCTGTTGTCGAGCGCATCGCGGAACTGGGCGAAGGTCCAGCCCTCGATCAGGCGCACTTCGGCGAGCGTGACGTCGCCGCGCGTCAGCTTTTCGAGCAACTCGAGCGGCGAAGTGGGCTGCAGCAGCTGGTAGTTGCCGGCCTTGATGTCGCGCTCGCGCCCCAGCGTGCGCGCCAGTGTCTCGAACTCGACGCGGCCAACCGGGATGCCGGCCTTTTCCAGCTGCTCGATGGCGGCGCGGAACCCCGCGCCGCGCGGGATTTCCACTTCCAGCGGGAAAGTGCGGATCGGCAGCGGCATGGCGACATACGAGGCGACATAGCCGCCGGCGGCCAGCACCACGAGAAGCACGAACGCGAGGAGGGTCTTCAGGATGGCTGCGGCGGTAAAATGCGCATTCTACGATGGAGCGCGCTCGCCTCACCCGTTATGGCGTCCTGTCGGTGAGCGGCGCGGAGGCGCGTGATTTCCTCCACGCCCAGCTCACCAACGACGTGCTGCACCTCGCGCCCGGGCGCGCGGCGCTGGCCGGCTGGTGCTCGGCCAAAGGTCGCCTGCTGGCGACATTCCTGGTCATTCCCGCGCCGGACGGCTATTTGCTGCAGCTGGCGCGCGACCTCGCGCCGGCGGTGGCGAAACGCCTGTCGATGTTCATCCTGCGTTCGAAGGTGAAGCTCGAAGACGTCAGCGATGCCTGGACGCAGGACGGCGTCTGGGATGTCGAGCGCGATGGACCGGACGTGCTTTGGGAAGGCGGCAGCGCCAGCGTACGGGTCGATAATCGCCGTTACCTGGAATTGCGTGCTGCTGCAAAAGAAAAGCCGACAGCCCCGGAATCCGCGTGGATTCTGCAGGAGATCAAAGCTGGCCGGCCCTTCATCAGCGCGGCGACGCAGGACCAGTTCGTGCCGCAGATGGTCAACCTCGAGAAGCTCGGCGGCGTCGACTTTCAAAAGGGCTGCTACCCCGGCCAGGAAATCGTGGCGCGCGCCCAGTATCGCGGCCAGGTGAAGCGGCGCATGGTGCAGCTGCACGCGCCGGCGGGCGCCGAGCTGCTTCCGGGCCAGGAATTCAACGGCGGCGTGGTGGTGGACAGCGCGGGCGGCGAGCTGCTCGCGGTCATGCCGGTTTGAATTACTACGTCTACTACAAGGTGGATGCGGCGCGTGTGGACGAGCTGCGCGCGGTGGTCGAGCGGCTGTTCGCCGCGGTGGAGCGCGATTGCGGCGTGCGCGGCCGCTGGATGCGGCGGCGCGACGATCCGGCTACCTACATGGAGGTCTACGAAGGCGTGACGGATGGCGTGCTGTTCGACCTCGTGATGTTGCGCGAGACGAAAGATTTCCCGGTCGCCCGCAAAGCCGAGCACTTTCTGTGTGCCTGATCCTGCTCGCCTGGAAGACGCAGGCGAGCTTCCCGTTGATCGTGGCGGCGAACCGCGACGAATTCCACGGCCGCCCCGCCTCCCCCGCCGCATTCTGGGCCGACGCGCCCGGGCTCCTCGCCGGCCGCGATCTCGAGGCGAAAGGAACGTGGATGGGCGTGACACGGGGGGGAAGATTTGCGGCAGTGACGAACTACCGCGGCGCGACGGAACCGAAAGCGCGGCAGTCCAGGGGGGCATTGCCGGTGGGCTTTTTGAATGAAAAAGTCTCTCCCGGAATTTTCATGAAAAACATTTCGGCAAATTCATATAGTGGATTCAATCTGCTCGCCAGCGATGGCGAGGAGCTGTGGTGGATGTCCAACCGCGACGGCGCGCCGCGCAAGCTCGAGCCCGGCGTCTACGGCCTTGGCAACCTGCTGCTCGATTCGCCCGAGATCGAGCCCGACAAGCTGCGCCTGCGCCGCGCGCTCGAGCCGGCGCCGGCAATCGAGCCGCTCTTCTCGACGCTCGCGCCGGCACGCATCGTCAACGGGCAGTACGGCACGCGCTGCTCGACCGTACTGGTCAGAAGCGAAGTGGGACGCACTCAATATGCCGAGCGCTCGTTCGGCGCCGATGGTACGGACGGCCAGACCTTGCGCTACGAGTGGCAGGCGTGAACTGGGCGATCCAGAGCGGCGTGCCGGGGACGATGTGGCCCGCCTTGCCGCGCCGCGACGGCAACTCCGTGCTCGCCCTCCTCTACCAGCTCGAGCGCACCGAGCGCCTCGCGCCCGAGCGCCTGGCGGCACTGCAGCGAGCGCAAATCGGGTTGCTGCTCTCGCACGCCTACGACACCGCGCCGTTCTACCGCAAGCACTGGGGAAAGAACCGCGAGTTCACGTCGCTGCCGCTGCTCGAGCGGCGCCATCTGCAGGAGCATTACGAAGAGGTGAAGAGCACGCGCCTGCCGCCTGCGCACGGGCGCACGGCCGAATCGCGCACTTCGGGCTCCACCGGAGCGCCGGTGCGGGTGCTGAAGACCGAACTGTCGCAGCTGTTCTGGCGCGCATTCACGCTGCGCGAGCACGCGTGGCACGCGCGCGACTTTGGCGGGCGCCTCGCGGTGATCCGCCACGGCCTCAAGGGCGGCGAGCAGAAGAACTGGGGTCCGGCCACCAGCGGCCTGATCGCCACCGGGCCGGCGGCCGGCCTCAACATCCGCACCGAGGTCGGCGAGCAGCTCGACTGGCTGGTGGCGCAGAAGCCGAAATATCTCCTCACCCTCGCCTCGAACCTGGCCGAGCTGGCACGGGTGTCGCTCGAGCGCCGCGTGCGCATTCCCACGCTCACCGAAGTCCGCTCCCTCGGCGAGATCCTTGCGCCGGAGACGCGCGCCCTGTGCCGCGCCGCCTGGGATGTGCCGGTGGTGGATTACTACTCGTCCGACGAGGTCGGCTACATGGCGCTGCAATGCCCCTCGGGCGAGCACTACCACGTGCAGTCCGAAGGCGTGCTGCTCGAGGTGCTCGACGAGGCTGGCCGGCCCTGCGCGCCCGGCCAGTCCGGCCGGGTGGTGGTCACCGACCTGCACAATTTCGCCACGCCGCTGGTGCGCTATGACATCGGCGACTACGCCGAGGTCGGCGGCCCCTGCGCCTGCGGTCGCACGTTGCCGGTGCTGACGCGCGTCATCGGCCGCAAGCGCAACACGCTCATCGCGCCCGACGGCAGGCGCTACTACCCGATGTTCAACCTGCGCCACCAGACCGAGGTGGCGAAGATCCGCCAGTACCAGTTCGTGCAGAAAGCACCTGACCGTATCGAGGTCCGCCTGGTGGTGACCAAGCCCCTGGCGGCAGCGGAGGAGCGCACAGTCGAAGCGCTGATCCAGGAAAAATTGCCGGCCGGGATCCGGCTGAATTTCGTCTATCCCGAGCGCCTCGAGCGCGGCAGCGGCGGGAAATTCGAGGACTTCGTCTCCGAGATCGCGCTGCGGCCGACGGCCGCCTAGACGCGCCGGGCGATCAGCCGGATGCGCTTGCTGGTCGGCAGGCCGGGCCGGGCGGCAACGGAAGCGGCGCCCTGCTCGGCTTCCTCCACCTTGAATCCCGCGGCGGTGAGCAGGTCCTGCACTTCCCCGGCCGAGCGCACTGGCGAGATGATGCGGGTGCGCCAGTGCTGGGCGATGCGCTCGGCGACCGCCTGGGCCGGCAACTGCAGCCGCGGCGGCAGGGTTGCATTTGTTTTTTCTAGAAAAGGAAGAAAATCCGCGGCATCGCGGCGCGTTCCCACGTCGGCAGCCGCCTCCTGCTCGCTGCGCACGCGGAATACGGCTGCCAGCACGCCGCCCGGCCGCAGCAGCGCCTGCCAGCGCTTGGCGAGGCTGCCCCAGCGCTCGCGCGGCAGGTGCTCGAGGAAGCTGTGGGCAAAAATCGCATCGAAAGTGCGCGCCGGCGCATAGTCGATGATGTCGCTGCGGCCGGTCTCGATCGCGCAGTCCACCCGCGCGGCATACCAGCGGTTGAGGTGGAGCGGCGTGTCGCAGCGGTCGAGCACCGTGATGTCGCCCAGGGGCCTGGCGGTGCCGGCGGCGAGCAGCAGTTGCTCGAGAATCGCGTAGTCGGAGGCGCCGGAGATCAGGACGCCCGGCCGCGGTCCGTCGAGCAGCGCGATCGCCCGCGCGAATAGACCCGCATCCTGCGCCGGCCCGCCGACGTGCCCGATCAGGCGCAGTGTCGGCCACACTGCGTGCATGGGCATGCAATGCTCGCCCCAGGGCCCTCGCATGCACTCCTGCGGCGCGATCTCGAGCGCGAGCCGGGCGCATTGGGCCAAGATCAGCCTGCCGAGCGACAGCGTCATCTCCAGATGCGGGATCCCCGCCTCGAGGTACTCGCCGCCTTGCGCCGCAAAGCCATGGGCACGGTAGAACGGCACGGCGTGTGTCTGCGAGGAAAGCGCGACGCTGGCGTGGCCGCGCTTGACGGCCGCTTCCATCAGCGCCGTCAGAATTGCACTGCCGAAGCCCTGGCGGCGCCGGTCCTTGAGCACGGCCATTCGCCCAATGTGACCGTCGGGCAGCAGGCGCCCGGTGGCGACGGCCTTCCCCTTCTCGTAGGCCACCGCGTGCAGGCTCCCGGCGTCCTGGTCGTCGAGCTCGATGTCGCGCGGCACGCGCTGCTCCTCGACGAACACGGCGAAGCGGATCGGCTCGGCAAGCGCGCGCGCCTCGCCCCAGGCGAGCAATTCAATGCGTGGCATGTGCAAAAGTATAATTCACGCATGAAAAGCCTCTGGAGCGACGCCGAGGCGGCGCAGTTCGCCGGCCCGCTCGGTCCGCGCGTCTATACCTCGCGCCTGCTCGGGCGCGACAAGTCGCTGGTGCTGCACGGCGGCGGCAATACCTCGGTCAAGCTCGCCGAAAAAAACCTGTTCGGCGAAGACGACGAAGTGCTCTACGTCAAGGGCAGCGGCTGGGACCTCGAAACCATCGAGCCGGCCGGCTTCGCGCCGGTGAAGCTCGACTACGTGCGGCGGCTCGCTTCGCTGCCGTCGCTCCCGGATCCGCAGATGGTGAACGAGCTCGCCACCCACACGCTGCGCGCCGGCGCGCCGGCGCCCTCGGTCGAGACCATCCTGCACGCCATCCTGCCGCACAAGTACGTCGATCACACGCACGCCGACGCCGTGCTGTCGGTATCGAATTCGCCCGACGGCGAAAAGCGCATGCGCGATATCTACGGCGACAAGGCGGTGGTGATTCCGTACATCATGGCCGGCTTCGACCTCGCCGCCTACTGCGCACGCGAATTCCCGAAGCAGAAGACGAAAAACACGGTCGGCATGATGCTGCTGTCACACGGGGTGTTCACGTTCGCCGCCGGCGCGCGCGAGTCCTACGAACTGATGATCGAGCTGGTGTCGATGGCCGAGAAGTACCTGGTGGCGAAAAAGGCCTGGAGCATCGGCCTGCCGCCGGCCGCGGCACCCGCCTTCCAACGCGAGGCGGCGGCGAAATTGCGCCACGACGCCTCGAAGGCGGCAGGCTTTCCCCTGCTCTGCCGCTGCAACGACGGCGAGCGCTTCCTCGGCTTCGCGCGGCATCCGGATGTCGCGCGCATCTCGCAAGGCGGCCCGGCGACGCCCGACCACGTGATTCGTACCAAGCCAGTGCCGATGCTCGGCAGGGATGTATCGGCGTTTTGCGTTTCTTATAAAAAATATTTCGATAACAATGAAAAAAAAGCGAAACAACGCAAAACCATGCTCGATGCTGCGCCGCGCATGGCACTCGACCGCGACTTCGGCCTCGCCGCCTTCGGCCGCACGGCGAAGGATGTCGGCATCGTCGAAGACCTCTACGAGCACACCGTCGACGTGATCCTGCGCGCCGAGGCGCTCGGCGGCTGGAAGGCGCTCGAGGAGCGACACACCTTCGATATCGAGTACTGGGACCTGGAGCAGGCGAAGCTGAAAAAGGCCGGCAGCCCGCCGGTGTTCGCCGGCGAGGTGGCATTGGTCACCGGCGCCGCGTCGGGCATCGGCAAGGCTTGCGCCGAGGCATTCCTCAAGCGCGGCGCCGCGGTGGTCGGACTGGACCGCAATTCTGCCGTTTCGGCGCTCTGGAATCGTCCGGACTTTTTCGGGATTGCTTGTGACCTTACGAATCAAAAAGAAATAGCAATATCGATAGATAAGGCAATAAAACACTTTGGCGGGATCGACATGCTGGTTCTCAACGCCGGCATCTTCCCCTCCTCGCAGGCGATCCAGGACATCAGCGCCGAGATGTGGAAGAGCGCCATGTCAGTCAACGTCGAGGCGAACCTGCTGGTGATGCAGGCCTGCCACACGCTGCTCAAGCTCGCGCCGCGGGGCGGGCGCATCGTGGTGATCGGCTCGAAGAACGTCCCTGCGCCGGGACCGGGCGCGGCGGCCTACTCCGCCTCCAAGGCGGCGCTCAACCAGCTGGCGCGCGTCGCGGCGCTCGAATGGGGCAAGGACGGCATCCGCATCAACACGCTGCATCCCAACGCCGTCTACGATACGGCGATCTGGACCGACGAGGTGCTCGCCTCGCGCGCCAAGGCCTACAACCTGACCGTCGAGCAGTACAAGAAGAACAACCTGCTCGCCGAGATGTGCGGGCCGCTGTTCGCCAAGACCACGGCCGCCCAGGTCCCGGTGGACGGCGGCAACGAGCGCGTGGTCTAGGTGGCGGTAACCCCGATTCGCTGGCGGGGCAACCGCCTGGATCTGCTGGATCAGCGATTGCTTCCTGAACAAGTCGTTTATGTGACATGCCGCTCGGCCGCTCAGGTGGCAAAGGCGATCAAGGACATGGTCGTTCGCGGCGCTCCGGCGATCGGCTGCGCCGCGGCCTTCGGGGTTGTTCTTTCAGGAAAATCCGGCAAGACTTTTGACGTATTGAGAAGCAGCCGGCCCACTGCCATCAATCTCTTCTGGGCCCTGGATCGAATGAAGAAGGCCCGCGATCTCGAAGAGGAAGCGCTTTCCATCTACGAGGAAGATCTCGCGGCCAACCGGGCCATGGGCAAGCTCGGCGCAAGACTGATCCCGAAGCGCGCGCGGGTCATGACCTATTGCAACACCGGGGCGCTGGCGACTGCCGGTCATGGAACGGCTCTCGGGATCATTCGTTCTTCGAAGCAAAAGAAAATTTCGGTAATTGCCTGTGAAACCCGCCCCTATTTGCAGGGTGCCCGTCTCACGGCCTGGGAATGCGTGCAGGAGGGCATTCCCTGCACGCTGGTCACCGACAACATGGCCGGGCACCTGATGAGCCGCGGCGAGGTGGACGTGGTGGTGGTGGGCGCGGACCGCATTGCTGCAAACGGCGACGTGGCCAACAAGATCGGGACTTACCCTTTGGCCGTCCTGGCTAGACGGCACGGAATCCCGTTCTACGTCGCGGCGCCGCTTTCGACTTTCGATCCGACGGCCCGCAACGGCTCGCGCATCCCGATCGAGGAGCGCGCTCCCGACGAGGTCACCGGATATCGCGGCATGCGCTGGGCGCCCAAGGGCGTGCGGGTGCGCAATCCGGCCTTCGACGTCACGCCCGCGGAGCTGATCTCCGCGATCATCTGCGAGAAAGCGGTTATCCGGAAGCCCAGCCGAAAGAAGCTAAAAGCCCTGACAGCCGCGGCGAATCGGAAAAGCGGGATGCGCCGGATTCCAGATTGAGTTTGGTGCTGTCACGGACAGCTCCATTTCTTCCTTCAGCGCAGACGCCGGCAGGCGTTCGATGGCCTTCGGGCCGAGAAGAATCACCAGCCATTTCGCGGCCGATTCGAGACGCCAGTCCTGGGCGCGGGTCAGCGGCAGGAGAGCATCGATGTCCAGGGGCGAGACCTTTTGCGCGCAAAACACCTTCGCCGTTCCTTCGAAGGAAGGCCGCCATCCCGGCGAAACGATGGCATGGCCGAACCAGGTCCATTCAAGCCCGGCCTCCAGCGCACGGCACAGCGCTTGCGATCGAGGCGCCGGATAGGCCTGGCAGGCGAAATCCCGGCTGAGCATTTTCGTCTCGGCGAGCGCGATCGCCGGAAGCAGCAATAGCAGCGCCAATCCCGGCGCCCTCATTCCCTGATTTCGACCGGGGCGTAAGGGGCGACCCGGTCGAACAGCTCGACGATGTCGCGGTTGCGCATGCGGATGCAGCCGATGGAGCCGGGCCTGCCCATCTGCGCCGTGTCGGGCGAGCCGTGGATGTAGATATAGCGGCGCATGGTGTCGACGTCGCCCAGCCGGTTCTTGCCGACCTCGCAGCCGGAGAGCCACAAAAGCCGCGTCAGCATCCAATCACGGTTGGGCTCTTTATTCTGAAGTTCCGGAGTCCAGATTTCTCCGGTGGGTCGACGGCGCACAAACACGGTGTTGACCGGTTGGCCCGCGCCGATCCTGGCGCGAACGATATGCTGGCCGCGCGGCGTGCAGAAGCTGCCGTTTTTCTCGCCCGGCCCGTTCTTGGCGGTGGAGACGGAATAGGTTCTGCCGCCGAAGGACAACTCCTGTCGCTTGATGTCGATGACGATCATCGCTTTGCGGCGAAAAAGGCGCTCAGGAGCTTTCCGCACTCCTCGGCCAGAACGCCGCCCTGCATCGAAACATTGTTTTTCAGCACCGTCTTTTTCGGATCCGTCGCCCCAAAGATGCAGCGGGCGACGCGCGCATGGAACATGGCTCCAATGCACATGTCGCAGGGCTCGAGGGTGACGTAAAGCGTCGAGTCCGTGAGTCGGTAGTTCTTTTTTCCAAGAGAAGCATTTCTCAGTGCTTGAATTTCGGCGTGCGCGGTCGGATCCGACGACGCAATAGGCCGATTCCACCCCTCGCCGACAACGTCTCCCCCCATCACCAGCACGGCGCCAACAGGCACCTCGCCCTCCTCCTGTGCCTTGCGCGCGAGTTCGAGGGCGCGATGCATGAACCGCTGGTCGTCCGCGCCCATCGCCTAGGCGTCGGACTTCGGGCGGTGCACGGTGCTGTAGTGCGGCTGCGTCAGCACCTCCGGCTTCATGATGGCGTCGAGCTCCTCCTTCGTCATCAGGTTCTTTTCCAGCACCAGGTCGTAGACGCGCTTGCCCTCGGCGAGCGCCTCCTGGGCGATCTCGCTCGAGCGTGCGTAGCCGAGGTAGGGCGTGAGCGCGGTCACCAGCGCCGTCGACTCGTCCACCAGCCAGCGGGCGCGCTCCACATTGGCGGTAATGCCGCGCACGCAGCGCTCGCCCAGCGTGCGGCAGGCGGCCGCCAGATGCGCGATGCTCTTGAACAGGCTGTGCGCGATCACCGGCTCGAAGGCGTTGAGCTGCAACTGCCCCGCCTCCGCGGCCATCGTCACCGTGATGTCGTTGCCGATGACCTCGAAGGCCACCTGGTTCACCACCTCGGGGATCACCGGGTTCACCTTGCCTGGCATGATCGACGAGCCGGCCTGCATCGGCGGCAGGTTGATCTCGCCGATCCCCGCGCGCGGGCCCGAGGACAGCAGGCGCAGGTCGTTGCACACCTTGGAGAGCTTCACCGCGACGCGCTTGAGCACCCCGGAGAGCTGGACGAAGGCGCCGGCGTCCTGCGTCGCCTCGACCAGGTTGGGCGAGACCAGCAGCACGAACCCGGTGATGCTGGAGAGCGCGTTGGTGACGCGCGCGGCGTATTCGGGGTGGGTGTTGATGCCGGTGCCGATGGCGGTGGCGCCGAGGTTGATCTCGCGCGCGAGGCCACCCGCTTCGGCGACGCGGCTCTCGTCCTCCTGCAGCATCACCGCGTAGGTGGAGAATTCCTGGCCGAGCGTCATCGGCACGGCGTCCTGCAGCTGGGTGCGACCGATCTTCAGCACCTTGGAGAACTCGGTCGCTTTCAGTTCAAATTCTTTTCTTAAAAAAGACATTTCGTTCAACAAGCGACGAATGCCGAACTGCAGCGCGAGCTTGACCGCGGTCGGGTAGACGTCGTTGGTGCTCTGCGAGAGGTTGACGTGGTCGAGCGGATGCAGGCGCGCGTAGTCGCCCTTGCGCGCGCCGAGGTGCTCGAGCGCCCGGTTGGCGATGACCTCGTTGGCGTTCATGTTGGTCGAGGTACCGGCGCCGCCCTGGATCACGTCGACCACGAACTCCTCCAGCAGGGCGCCCTGCCGGATCTCCTCGCAGGCGAGCACGATGGCCTCTGCGCGCTCGCCATCGAGCAGGCCGAGGTCGCGGTTGGTGAGCGCGGCGGCCTGCTTGACGCAGGCGAGTGCCGCGATCAGGTCGGGGTAGATCGAGATCGCCGTGCCGGTGATGGGAAAGTTTTCCAGCGCTCGCAGGGTGTGCACGCCGTAATAGGCCTCGGCCGGCACCTGGCGGTCGCCAAGGAGGTCGTGCTCGACCCGGAAAGACTGTTTCATCCCTACTCCCACTCGATGGTGGCGGGCGGCTTGGAGGAGACGTCGTAGGTGACGCGGTTGATGCCGCGCACCTCGTTGATGATGCGGCTGGACACGCGTGCCAGCAACTCGTGCGGCAGCGGCGCCCAGTCGGCGGTCATGAAGTCAGTGGTCTGCACCGCGCGCAGCGCCACCACGTTCTCGTAGGTGCGGCCGTCGCCCATCACGCCCACCGAGCGCACCGGCAGGAACACGGCGAAGGCCTGCGCGGTCTTGTCATACCAGCCGGCCTTGCGCAATTCCTGGATGAAGATGTGATCTGCTTTTTGAAGTAATTCAATATTTCTTTTTTCTACAGAGCCGAGAATGCGAACCCCAAGTCCCGGTCCGGGGAACGGGTGGCGATCGACCATGTCGCGCGGCAGGCCCAGGGCGAGGCCGAGCTCGCGCACCTCGTCCTTGAAGAGTTCCCGCAGCGGTTCGAGCAGCTTGAGATGCAGCGATTTCGGTAGCCCGCCGACGTTGTGATGGGACTTGATGGTCTTCGCCTTCTTGGTCTTGGCACCTGCCGATTCAATGACGTCGGGATAGATGGTGCCTTGGGCAAGCCACTTTGCTCCTTTCAGCCTCTTTGCTTCCTGCTGAAAAACATCAACGAAAAGCTTCCCAATGATCTTGCGCTTCTTCTCCGGATCGGCCACGCCGCGTAGCGCGGCAAGGAACTTCTTCGATGCGTCGACATGCACGACCTTCAGATTCATGTGCCGAGCGAACGTATCCATCACCTGCTCCGCCTCTTTCAGCCGCAGCAGGCCGTGGTCGACGAAAACGCAGGTGAGCTGCATGCCGATCGCCTTGTGGATCAGTGCTGCGGCGACCGAGGAATCGACTCCCCCCGAAAGACCCAGAATGACTTCTTCATTTTTTACTTGTTGTTTTATCTCTTGAACGGCTTGGGAAACAAAGCCCGGCATCGTCCAGTCGCCGCTACAGCCGCAGATGTCTCGCACGAAGCGATGCAGGATCTTCGTGCCCTGCTTCGTGTGCGTCACCTCGGGGTGGAACTGCACGGCGTAGAAGCGCCGCGCCTCGTCGGCCATGGCGGCGATCGGGGTGGCCTCGTTGGAGGCCATGACGCTGAAGCCCGGCGGCAGCTTGACCACCTTGTCGCCGTGGCTCATCCACACCTTGAGCAGGCCGTGGCCCTCGGGGTTGCGCAGGTCCTCGATGCCGTCGAGCAGCCGGGTGTGGCCGCGCGCCCGTACTTCGGCGTAGCCGAATTCGCGCACCTTCCCCGCTGCCACTTTTCCGCCGAGCTGCTGTGCCATGGTCTGCATGCCGTAGCAGATGCCGAGCACCGGCACGCCGGCCTCGAGCGCAGCGCGCGGCGCCTTGCCGGCGCCGCGGTCGTAGGCCGAGAGGTGGCTGCCCGAGAGGATGATGCCTTGCGCGCCGAAGCCGCGCACGAAGGCGTCGCTCACGTCCCAGGGATGAATCTCGCAGTAGACCCGGGCTTCCCTGACACGGCGCGCGATGAGCTGGGTGTACTGCGCGCCGAAATCCAAAATCAGAATCTTTTGCCTATTCGACCCGGTAATTCGGGGCCTCCTTCACGATCTGCACGTCGTGCACGTGGGATTCGCGCATGCCGGCCGAAGTGATTTCGACGAACTGGCTGGTAGTGCGCAGCGCCTCGATGGTGGGGCAGCCGGTGTAGCCCATGCTGGCGCGCACGCCGCCCACCAGTTGCTCGATCACCCGCACCACGCTGCCCTTGTACGGCACGCGCCCCTCGACGCCCTCGGGCACGAGCTTGTCGATATTCATCTCCGCATCCTGGAAGTAGCGGTCGGCGGCGCCTTTCTGCATGGCGCCGAGCGAGCCCATGCCGCGGTAGGCCTTGTAGGAGCGGCCCTGGAACAGCTCGATCTCGCCGGGCGACTCCTCGGTGCCGGCGAAGAGCGAGCCGAGCATCACGGCGTGCGCCCCGGCGCCGAGCGCCTTGGCGATGTCTCCGGAATAGCGCACGCCACCGTCGGCGATCAGCGGCACGCCGCTCTTCGCGAGCGCCTCGGCGACGCTGCGGATGGCGGTGATCTGCGGCACGCCCACGCCGGCGACGATGCGCGTGGTGCAAATCGAGCCCGGCCCGATACCCACCTTGACGCCATCGGCGCCGTGGTCGACCAGCGCGCGCGCGCCATCGCCGGTGCCGATGTTGCCGCCGATCACCTCGAGCTTGGGGTAGCGCTTCTTGATCCATTTGACGCGATCGAGCACGCCCTGGGCGTGACCGTGCGCGGTATCGACCACCAGCACGTCGACGCCCGCCTCGGCCAGCGCGGCGACGCGCTGGTCGGTATCGTCGCCGACGCCGACCGCGGCGCCGACGCGCAGCTTGCCGTGCGCGTCCTTGCAGGCGCTGGGATGCTCGGTCGCTTTGAGAATGTCCTGCACCGTGACCAGGCCCATGAGGCGGAATGCGCCGTCCACTACCAGGACGCGCTCGAGGCGGTGCTGGTGCATAAGCGCCATGGCCTCGGCGCGGCTGGCGCCTTCGCGCACCGTCACCAGCCGTTTGCGCGGCGTCATGATCGCCTTCACCGGCTGGCTGAGGCGCGTCTCGAAGCGCAGGTCGCGGTTGGTGACGATGCCGACCACGCGGCCGTTCTTCAGCACCGGGAAGCCGGAAATCTTGTGCTGCTTCTGCAGCGCGATCACCTGGCGCACCGTCATCTCCGGCGCGATGGTCATCGGATCGCGCAGCACGCCGGACTCGAATCGCTTGACCTTCGACACTTCGGCCGCCTGCGCCTCCGGGCGCATGTTCTTGTGCACGATGCCGATGCCGCCCTCCTGCGCCAGCGCGATGGCGAGGCGCGCCTCGGTGACCGTGTCCATGGCCGCCGAAACGACCGGGATGTTCAGCTCGAGCTTGCGGGTGAGGCGGGTCTTGAGGGAGACCTGGCGCGGCAGGACGCGCGAGAGGGCGGGAAGGAGGAGAACATCGTCGAAGGTCAGCGCCTTCTGGATCGACCGCATGCTTTCTTCTCGCAAAGCAGCATTATACGCGAGTGTCGTTTGACGCGAAAATCGAAAGCCGCTACTGTCATCCGCTCTCCCGCCCGCGCGTTGATCCCTCCATGAAAAAGCTCGCTGTCGTGGCCCTCGCCCTGGCGCTCGCTGTTCCCGCCTTCGCGCAGCAGTACAAGTGGATCGACCAGGACGGCAAGGTGCGCTACGGCGACCTGCCCCCGGCCGGCGTCAAGGCGACGCCGCTCAAGCCGCCCTCCGGCCCCGCCGCGCCGGCTTCGGCACCGGCGGCTGCGCAGAAGAAAGGCGAAAAAGCGCTGACGCCGGAACAGGCATTCCAGAAGCGCCAGAAAGACCGCGAGGAAGCGGACCAGAAGGCCGAGAAAGAGCGCGCCGAGTCGGGGGTCAAGCGCGCGAACTGCGACAGCGCCCAGGCCGCCCTGCGCCAGCTGCAGAGCGGCGCCCGGATGAACACGATGAATGCTGCCGGCGAACGCATCGTGATGGAAGATTCCCAGCGCGCCAGCGAAATGGCGCGCGCCCAAAAAGCCGTGACCGAGTGGTGCAACTAGCCTAGCGCCGTCGCGCGGCGCGCCGTCGCCGAGCCTCCTTCGGTTCGAGGGCCAGGGCGCGGTAGAGTTCCACCCGGTCGCCATCGGCGAGCGGCTTGTCGAGGCTCACGACCCGCCCGAAGATCCCCACCTTGCCGTCCACCGGCAGCCCGGCTGCCGCAAGCGCATCCGCCACCCGGCTGCCCGCCGGCAGGCGCAGCGTCCGCGCTTCTGCCGCGCCCGGCCGCGCGCACACCACCTCAACCCTTATAGATTTCATCGGCACGCCGGCTGAAGGCGTCGACCATGGTGTCGGCGATTTTCGCAAACAGCGGCTCGAGCAGCTTGCCGGCGGCGCGGCTCGAGAATTCGTACTCGAGCGAAAACTCGATGCCGCAGGCGCGCGGCGCGAGCGGCCTGAACCTCCAGGCGGCGGCGAAGCGGCGGAACGGCCCCTCCACTAGGCGCATGTCGATGGATTCGCCCGCCCGGTTCTCGTTGCGGGTGGTGAACGACTGGCGCAGGCCCTTCACGCCCACTTCCAGCGTCGCGGTGACGCCGTCCGGGCCGCTTCGCACCCGCGCCCCGGCGCACCACGGCAGGAAGCGCGGGTAGGACTCGATGTCGGCCACCAGCGCGTAGACCTGCTCGGCCCCGTGCGGCACGATCGCCGAGCGCTCGATTCTCTTCATGGGACAATTCCGCCCCGATGTCCATCGTCGAAAACCGCAAGGCGTTCCACGACTACTTCATCGAGGAGCGCTATGAGGCCGGCATCGCGCTCGAGGGCTGGGAGGTCAAGGCGATTCGCGGCGGCCGCGCCCAGATCGGCGAGGGCTACGTCATGGTGCGCGGCGGCGAAATTTTCCTGATCGGCGCCCACATCAGCCCGCTCGCCACGGTATCGACGCATTTCACGCCCGATCCGGTGCGCACGCGCCGGCTGCTGCTGCGCGCCGAGGAAATCCGCCGGCTGATCGGCAAGGTCGAGCAGCGCGGCTACACGCTGGTGCCGCTCAACCTGCATTACAGCAAGAGCCGGATCAAGCTCGAAATCGGGCTGGGGCGCGGCAAGCTCGCGCACGACAAGCGGGCCGACAAGCGCGACAAGGAATGGGCGCGGGAGAAGCAACGGCTCCTACGCAGCCGCTGATTTTTTCTCGGGCGGCGGCGCTTCCGCCAGCGCCATCCAGGTCGAAACCACGGTGTCCGGGTTGAGGGACAGGCTCTCGATGCCCTGCTCCATCAGCCAGCGCGCGAGGTCAGGGTGGTCGGAGGGCCCCTGGCCGCAGATGCCGACGTACTTGCCGGCCTTGCGGCAGGCGCGGATCGACATCGCCAGCAGCGCCTTCACCGCGTCGTCGCGCTCGTCGAAGCGCCCGGCCACCAAGCCCGAGTCGCGGTCCAGGCCGAGGGTCAACTGCGTCAGATCGTTGGAGCCGATGGAGAAACCGTCGAACAGCTCGAGGAACTGGTCGGCGAGGATGGCATTGGAGGGCAGCTCGCACATCATGACGATGCGCAGACCATTAACACCTCTTTTTAATGAATTAGATTCTAATAACTTGATGACTTCGCGGGCTTCATCGACCGTACGAACGAAGGGAACCATCAGTTCGACATTGGTCAGCCCCAGATCGTCGCGCACCTTGCGCAGCGCGGCGCATTCCAGCTCGAAGCACTCGCGAAAGGTCGGCGCCACGTAGCGCGAGGCGCCGCGAAAGCCGAGCATCGGGTTTTCCTCGTCGGGCTCGTAGCGCTCGCCGCCGAGGAGCTTCTTGTACTCGTTCGATTTGAAGTCCGACAGGCGCACGATCACCGGCTTGGGCCAGAAGGCGGCGGCGATGGTGGCCACACCCTCGACCATCTTCTCGCGGAAGAAGGTTATGGGATCAGCGTAGCCACGGCTCTTTTCGGCAACCTTGATTTTCAATGGTGAGGGAAGACTTTCAAATTCCAGGCATGCCCTCGGGTGCACTCCAATTTCGTTGTTGATGATGAACTCGAGGCGCGCCAGGCCGACGCCGGCATTGGGCAGCTGCGCGAACTCGAAGGCGAGCTGCGGGTTGCCGACGTTCATCGCGATCTTCACCGGGATGCGCGGCATCTCGCCGCGCTCGCGGCTCGAGATCTCGAAAGGCAGCAAGCCGTCGTAGACGCTGCCGGTGTCGCCCTCGGCGCAGGACACGGTGACCGGCTGGCCGTCTTTCAGGCGGTGCGTGGCATCACCGCAACCGACCACCGCGGGGATGCCAAGCTCGCGCGCGATGATCGCGGCGTGGCAGGTGCGCCCGCCGCGGTTGGTGACGATGGCCGCGGCGAGCTTCATCACCGGCTCCCAATTGGGGTCGGTCATGTCGGTGACCAGCACGTCGCCCTTCTTGACGCGCGCCATCTCCGAGGGGTCCGGGATCAGTCGCACCGGGCCGCTGCCGATCTTGTGGCCGATGGCGCGCCCGCTGACCAGCACGCGCGAGCTGCCCTTGAGGGCGAAGCGCTCCTCGACCTCGCGCTTGCGCGACTTGACCGTTTCCGGTCTTGCCTGGAGGACGTAGAGTCGTCCGTCGCTGCCGTCCTTCGCCCATTCGATGTCCATCGGCCGGCCGTAGTGCTTCTCGATCGCGACCGCGGCACGGGCGAGCTCCAGGACTTGATCATCTTTCAGGGAGAAACTGTTTTTTTCGTTTTCGGAAACATGGACAATCCGCGTCGATCGCCCGGCCTCAGCCTCGTCTGCATAAACCATCTTCTGCAGCTTGGAGCCGAGCGAGCGGCGCACCACTGCCGGCCGGCCTCGCTCGAGCATCGGCTTGTGCACATAGAACTCGTCCGGATTCACCGCCCCCTGCACCACCATTTCGCCCAGGCCGTAGGCGGCGGTGATGAAGACCACGTCGCGAAAACCGGACTCGGTATCGAGCGTGAAGAGCACGCCGCTCGCCCCGAGGTCGCTGCGCACCATCTGCTGCACCGAGGCGGACAGGGCTACCGCGCCATGGCTGAAGCCCTGGTGGACGCGATAGGAGATCGCCCGGTCGTTATAGAGGGAGGCGAAGACGTGGCGGATAGCCTCGAGCACCGCGTCGGCTCCCCGGATATTGAGGAAGGTTTCCTGCTGCCCGGCGAACGAGGCATCGGGCAGGTCCTCCGCCGTCGCGGAAGACCGAACGGCGAATGAGCTTTCAGTTGAGGTAGTTTTTACAAGCTCTTGATAACAGGATCTAATATTTAGCTCAAGTTCCTTCGGAAAAGGTTGCGCCACGATCCAGCTGCGGATTTGGGTACCGTAGGCGGCGAGCTTGGTGACGTCGCTCGTGTCGAGTCCCTTGAGGCGCTGGTCGATGCGCCGGTCCAGGTCGCCGGCAGCGAGGAATTCACGGAAGGCGTCGGCAGTAGTGGCGAAGCCGCCCGGCACGCGGATTCCTGCGCCGCCAAGCGCGCCGATCATCTCTCCCAGCGAGGCGTTCTTGCCGCCGACCTGCTCCAAGTCGGCCATGCGGAGATCTTTCAGCCAGGCGACGCGCATTCGCTTAGTATTTTATCGTCATGACGCAGCATCGCACTGTGTTCTTCGTGTCGGACGGCACCGGCATCACCGTCCAGATGCTCGGCCAGAGCCTGCTGACCCAGTTCGAGGGTGTCGAGTTCCGCCAGGTCACCCTGCCCTTCATCGACAGCGTCGAGAAAGCCGCCGAGTGCGTGGCGCGCATTTCCGCCGAGGCCGTCAACGGCAACGGCAAGCCGGTGGTTTTCTCGACGCTGGTCAACCAGGAGGTGCGCCAGGCGCTGCGCCGCGCCGACGCGCTGTTCCTCGATTTCTTCGAGACCTTCATCGACCCGCTGGAGGCGGGGCTCGGCATCAAGTCGAGCCACACCGTCGGCCGCTCGCACAGCGCGATGGACAAGAAGGAATACCAGCAGAGGATCGAAGCGATCAACTTCTCCATGGCGCACGACGACGGCGCCTCGCACCGCGAGCTCGCCGAGGCCGACGTCATCCTGGTGGGCGTCTCGCGCAGCGGCAAGACGCCGACCAGCCTCTACCTGGCGCTGCAGTTCGGCGTCAAAGCGGCCAACTACCCGCTGATCCCGGAGGACTTCCAGCGCATGCAGCTCCCCGAGGTGCTGCGCGGCCGCACCGGCAAGCTCTACGGCCTGACCATCGCGCCGGAGCGCCTGCATGAGATCCGCAAGGAGCGGCGCCCCGACAGCAAGTACGCCGACCTGCAGAATTGCCGCCAGGAGATCGAATCCGCCGAAATGCTGATGCGACGCGAAGGCATCCGCTGCATCAATTCCACCAGCAAGTCGATCGAGGAAATCGCCACCACCATCCTGCGCGAGCTCAGGATCCCTCGGCACGTCTACTAGGGACGCTTGGGCGAGGCGGTATCCCCAGGAGAGGTTTTGGGTGCGAAAACGGTCCCCACTACTCCTGCACCTGGCGGCCCCGTGACCAGGTCGTAGGTAACGTCGGTGCGGAAACCCATCGGCCAATAAATGAGCGCGAACGGGGGCCAGAAGATGGAGGCGACCCGGAACTTGGAGTCTAGCTTGCCTTCCTGGACCGTCGCTCCATCCTTCTCAAGGCGGTAGGCTATTCCGCCAGCTGCTGACCAGAAAAACGGCCTGGTCCTGACTTTGCCGTCCTTCCTGACTTCGACCGACCGATCATAGACGTAGAGGATCGAGTTGTCCGGAACCCGGAACTGACCAGTCGTCGAACAGCCCGCTCCGAATAGTGCGATGAATCCAACCAGGAAAAGCACGGCGCTCTTTTTCATGTATTCCCCCGTCCGCTGGTATTTTGCCACAGAGGAAGTTTCCACCAACATTTTGCGCGAGGTGCGGATCCCCGGCATGTCTACTAAGTCGGTGCTGCGGCACTGCGTCTCGCTTTACGTAGCGCAGCCGTTCAACGGGACAGCCAGCAGGATGCAATAGCGCAAAGGCCTCAAGTGTCCCGCCTGGCGTGCGTCTCGTACAGACACACTGCCGCCGCCGCGGCGACGTTCAATGACTCGGTCCTCGGTGCGACAGGAATGCTCACACGAAGCGCCGCCTTTCGCTGCAGACCCGGGCTCACACCCTGACCTTCGCTGCCGAACACCCAGCACAACGGACCGGACAGATCGGCCTCCTTCAAGGAAACGCCGCCTTTCACGACCGTGCAGACCAGGCGTTTTCCCTCCGGCGGGGTTCCTTCCATGACGGCAAGCTGAAAGTGCCCACCCATGCCCGCTCGTAGCGCCTTGGGCGACCACGGGTCCGCACAGGCTTTGTCGAGATAAACAGCCTTAACCCCGAAGGCGGCGGCACTGCGGATGATGGCGCCGACATTGCCAGCGTCCTGAATTCCTTCGAGAAATACGCTGTCGGCCTTTTCGTTCGCAGCGCCAGGCGGGATCGCGATTTCGGCGGCAACGCCCTGCGGGGATTCGGCATCGGCGATCGCGTTAAAGACGTTCCGGGAAAGGACAACTGGTTCCAGGCGCGAGCGATTTACCAATGACCGGATCTCCCCGCTCAGGTCGCCTTCGACTACAAATAGTGTCTTGATCTGATCGAGACCTGCCTCCACCAGATGGGGGCCCTCAATCAGCGCGCGACCTTCCTTGCGCCGGAAGCGGCCATCGGAAGCGAGGCGCATCCAGCGCTTTACCTTGGGGTTGTCGCGCGAGCGCAGGACGGTCATGGGGCGATCAGCACCCGCACCGGCGCGAAGCTGCGGCGGTGGATCTCGCAGGGACCGTGGCGGCCGAGGAGCGCAATGTGCTCTGCGGTCGGGTAGCCCTTGTGGCGGTCGAAGCCGTATTGGGGAAAGCGCTGGTGCATCACCAGCATCTCGGCATCTCGCGCGGTCTTGGCGAGGATGGAGGCGGCGGAGATGACCGGGTACAGGCGGTCGCCCTGCACGATGGCCTTCGTGCGGCAGGATAGTTTCGGGCAGCGGTTGCCGTCGATCCAGGCTTCGTCGGGCGCGATGGCGAGCTTCTCAACGGCGCGCCGCATAGCGAGGAGCGAGGCTTGCAGGATGTTGAGCCGGTCGATCTCTTCGACGGTTGCGATGGCAACAGCGCACGCACGCGCGCGGAGAAGAATTTCTTTTTCGAGAACCGAACGTCTCTTTCCTGTCAAAAGCTTGGAATCCCTCAATCCAGTGATCGGCCTCCGTGGATCCAGAATCACGGCGGCGGCGTAGACCGGGCCGGCCAGAGGCCCCCTGCCCGCCTCGTCGACGCCGCAGACGATCATGCCGGGCGGTCGAGGATGCCCAGCAGGGCGTCGGCCGCTTTCTCCGCCGTGTTCTGCCGCAGCAGGTGGTGAATCTCGTGAAAGCGCGCCACCTGTCGCTTCTGCGCCGCCGTATCGCGCAGCAGTGCCAGCAGCGCGGCGGCCAAGGCGCCCGGCGTGGCGTCGCTCTGCAGGAGTTCCGGTACCAGGCGCTCGCCGGCGAGGATGTTCGGCATGCCGACGTAGGGCAGGTAGAGCATGCGGCGCATCAGGAACCAGGACAGCGCCGACTGCTTGTAGGTGATGACCATCGGCGTTTTGAACAGCGCAGCCTCCAGCGTGGCGGTGCCGCTCGCCACCAGCGCGAGATCGGCGGCTGCCAGCGCCTCGTGCGAATGGCCGAACATCAGCGTCAGCGGCAGCTCGGTCTGCTGCTGCTCGTAGATGGTGCGCTCGAACATGTCGCGCGTCTCGCGGGTCACCATCGGCACGACGAAATGCACCTCGGGCACTTCCTGGCGGAAGCGGTGCGCGGCGAGGATGAACGGCACCGCCATGTGCTCGAGCTCGGAGCGGCGGCTGCCCGGCAGGAGGGCCACCACCAGCTTGCGCAGCGGCAGGCGCAGCGCGGCCTTCGCCTCTTCCTTCTTCGGGTCGATCGGGATGACGTCGGCGAGCGGGTGGCCGACATAGGTCGCCGGCACGCCGGCTTTCTCGTAAATCGGCGCCTCGAAGGGGAACATGCACAGCATGTGCGTTACCGAGCGCGCGATACGGCGCACGCGCCAGCGGCGCCAAGCCCAGACCGCCGGGCTGACGTAGTGGACGGCCGGGATGCCCGCTTCCTTCAGCTGGCGCTCCAGGCCGAGGTTGAAATCCGACGAATCGACGCCGATGAACAGCCGTGGGCGCTCGCCCAGCATGCGCTCGGCGAGCTCGCGCCGGATGCCCATGATCTCGCGGTAATGCCGCAGCGCCTCGCTGTAGCCGCGTACCGAGAGCTTCTGCATCGAATACGCAGACACAAAGCCCTGCGCCGCCATCTTCGGCCCGCCGATGCCGCCGAAGCTCAGCTCCGGCCGCCGCGCCAGCAGCGCGGCGATCAGGTGCGCCGCGAGCTGATCCCCCGAGGCTTCGCCCGCCACCATGCCGATACGGACGTTCCCGTCCACTACCGGATGATCCCGCGCTCGCTCCGGGCGAGGAAATCCAGGATTTCCTGCACCTGTGGGCAACCCGTGGCTTGGGATTGAAGTTCTTTTTTCGCGTCTTCCAGGGAAAGGCCGCTCCGGTACAAGCTGCGGTAAGCGGTCTTCAGGCCTCGGATCGCCTCCGGCGTGAAGCCGCGGCGCTTGAGGCCCTCCTTGTTGATGCCGTGGGGGCTGGCCATGTTGCCGGCGGCCATGACATAGGGCGGCAGGTCCTGTGGCAGGTAGGTGCCCATGCCGGTAAAGGAATGGGCGCCGATGTGGACGTGCTGGTGCACCAGCGTGGTGGCGCCGAAGATCGCCCAGTCGCCCACCGTGACGTGCCCGGCGAGCTGGCAGGCGTTGGCGAAGATGGTGTGGTTGCCGATCTGGCAATCGTGCGCGAAATGCACGTAGGCCATGACCCAGTTGTCGTTGCCCAGGCGCGTGACGCCGACATCGAGCGCGGTGCCGCGGTTGATGGTGACGTATTCACGCAGGGTGTTGTTGTCGCCGATCTCGACCGCGGTGTCTTCGCCGGCGTATTTCTTGTCCTGCGGCGGCGCGCCGAGCGAGCAGAAGTGGAAGATGCGGTTATTGCGACCGATGCGGATGCGGCCGTCGAGCACCACGTGGTTGCCGATCCAGCTGCCCTCCCCGATCTCGGCGCCGGCGCCGATCACGCAGTAGGGCCCGATGCTCACGCCCGCGCCGACGCGCGCGCCCTTGGCGACCAGCGCGCTCGGGTGGATCGATGCGGTCATGCGCCCTCGATCGCGCGCATCGAGCACAGGATGGTCGCCTCGGCCACCGTCTCGCCCGCCACGCGCGCGACGCAGCCGAAGCGGCTGATGCCGCGCAGGTGGCGCTCCAGGTGCACTTCGATCTCCAGCTGATCGCCGGGCACCACCGGTTTCTTGAAGCGCGCGTTGTCGATGCCGACGTAGTAGTAGACCGTCTTGTCGTCGGGCTTGGTGCCGCTGGTGCGGAACACCAGCACGCCGGCGGCCTGCGCCATCGCCTCGAGGATCAGCACGCCCGGCATGATCGGCCGGTGCGGAAAGTGGCCGGGGAAATAAGGCTCGTTGGCCGAGACGTTCTTCAGCGCCAGGATGCGCTTGCCGGGCTCGCACTCCTTGACGCGGTCGATCATCACCATCGGATAGCGCTGCGGCAGCAGCGCCAGCACTTCATGGATGTCCATTTCACTCATTGGTTTTCCCTTTGCGGCGCAGCGTGGCGGCGCCGCGCGCCCAGGCCTTGTTCTCATCGAACGGGTACACCCCGGTGTAGGTGCCCGGCTTCAGGATCGAGCGCGAAATCAGGGTGCCGGCGGAGACGTGCACGCGGTCGACGATTCTAAGGTGTCCGAGGATCACCGCCGCGCCGCCGATGGTGCAATGGCGGCCGATGTCGGCGCTGCCGGCGATTCCCGCGCAGCCCGCGATCGCCGTGTGCGCGCCGATGCGCACGTTGTGGCCGACCTGGATCTGGTTGTCGAGCTTGACGCCCTCCTCGATCACCGTGTCCTCCAGCGCGCCGCGGTCGATGGTGGTGTTGGCGCCGATCTCGACGTCGTCGCCGATGCGCACGCCGCCGACCTGCGGGATCTTGACCCACTGGCCGCCGTCGTCGGCGAAGCCGAAGCCATCGGCGCCGATTACCGCACCCGCATGAACGATGTTTCTTTTTCCGATAAAACATCCTGCGTAGACCACGACTCGCGGGTAGAGACAGCTGTCGTCGCCGATCGATGCGCCATCTCCCACTACGCAACCCGCGCCGATCGAGACGTTTTTCCCCAGCACCGCCGTTTTGGCGACGATTGCGGAAGGATGCACGCCGGGCGACTGCGTCATCACGGGGTTGAACAGCTGCGACAGGCGCGCGAAATAGGCATACGGGCGTTCGGTGACGATGCGCGGCAGCTTGCAGGCCTTCTCGTCGTCAGGGGCCACGATGACGGCGGCGGCGCGGGTAGCGGCGAGCTGCGCGCGGTACTTGCGGCTGGCATAGAAGCTGATCTGGCCGGGACCGGCGCCCTGCAGCGGGCCGACCGCAACGATCAGGATGCCGGGGTCGCCGGCGACGCGGCCGCCGAGCCGGGAGACGATTTGCCCGAGCGTGAGAGGCCCCGGCATGCCGTCACTTCGCCGGCGGCTTGCCTTCGAGCGCCTTGATCACCCGGTCGGTGATGTCGATGCGCGGGCTGGCGTAGACGGCATCCTGGAAGATGATGTCGTACTTCTCCTGCTCGGCGATCTGGCGGATGACGCGGTTGGCGTGGTCGATGACCTGCGCCAGTTCCTCGTTGCGCCGCTGGTTGCTGTCCTCGCGCAGCTCGCGCAGCTTGCGCTGGTAGTCGCGGTTGAGCTCGCCGAGGTCGCGCTCCCTGACGCGGCGCTGGCTCTCGTTCATGGCCACCGCGTTCTTCTCCAGCTCGACCTGCTGGCGCTTGAGCTGTTCTTCCAGTCGCGCGATCTCGTCCTCGCGTTTCTGGAATTCGGCCTTCAGCTTGGTCTGCGCGCGGATCGCCGGCGCCGAGTCGCGCAGCACGCGCTCGGTATTGACGAAGCCGATGCGATTGTTGGGCGACGCCTGCAGGGCCGGCTGGGCGAGCGCCGGCAGCGCCAATAGCGTGAGCGCGGCGGCGGCAAGGCGCAAGCAGGTCATCAAATCGTTCTCAGAAGTTGGTTCCGACGGTGAATTGTATCTTTTGCGTCTGGTCCTTGCTCCCGGGGTTGATCGGGTGGGCATAGGAGATCTTCAGCGGCCCGAAAGGCGACGACCAGTTGAATGCGAGGCCGGTCGAATAGCGCAGCGTATTGGGCTCGTAGGATTGGTGGAAGACTTGGCCGCCGTCGACGAACCAGGCCAGGCGCAGCGAGCGGTCCTGCGACGCGCCCGGCATCGGGAATTGCAGCTCGGCGCTGACGTCCAGCTTGCGGTCGCCGCCGATGACGTTGCCGGCGCTGTCGCGCGGGCCGAGGGAGAAGGAGCGGTAGCCGCGCACCGTGCCGGGACCGCCGCCGTAGAAGTTCTTGAAGAACGGCAGCGGCTTGTCGCCGAGCCCGCTGGCGTAGCCGATATCGCCGTAGAGCATCAACGTCAGGTCGCGCGTCATCGGGCGGAACCACTGGTGCTGGTAGACCAGGCGGTAGAACTGCAGATCGCCGCCCGACACTTCGCTGGTGGCGTTGATCACGGTGCCGGTATTGGTCTGGATCACGCTGTCGCGCGTGTCGCTGCGCCATCCCGCGGAGACGGTGGCGTAGGTGTAGGAGGTGCCGAAGGCCTTGGCGAAATTCAGGTAGGACTGGGCGCTGTTGGTGAACACGCCGAGGTCCACCGCTTCGGCCGCCAGGCCGACGTTGATCGCCGTCGTCTCCGAGGTCGGGAAGCCGTAGCGCACGCCGCCGCCGATTGAATCGGTGGTATAGGCGCCGGTCGCCAGACCGGACGCGTCTACTTTGCGGCGGTAGATGTCGAAGCCCTGGCTGACGCCGTCGACCGTGAAATAGGGGTCGACGTAGGACAGCGAGTAGACCTGGTTCACCGAACCGCTGCTGATGTTCAACGACACGTACTTGCCGGTGCCGAAGATATTCGATTGCGTCAGCGACGCCGACAGCAGGATGCGGTCGACGTTGGAGAAGCCCAGTCCCAGCAGCAGCGCGCCGGTCTGTTTTTCCTTGACGGTGTAGACCACGTCGACCTGGTCCGGGCGCCCTTCGACCGGCTGCGTGTCGACGGTGACGTCGCCGAAATACTGCGTGCGGTCGACGCGCCGCTTGGAGAGCTGGATCTTCGAGCCGTCGTAGTACGAGCCTTCGAGCTGGCGCATCTCGCGCCGCACCACCTCGTCGCGCGTGCGCGTATTGCCGGCGACATCGATGCGCCGCACGTAGACGCGCCGGCCCGGGTCGATGACGATGTTGAAGGTCACGGTGCGCTTTTCCTTGTCGACCGTCGGGATGGCGCTGGCGTTGGCGAAGGCGTAGCCGTCGTTGCCGAGTCGCTCGGAGATCGCCTTGGTGCTGGCCGACAGCTTTTCGCGCGAGAACACCTGGCCCGGCTTGAGCTGGATCAGCTTGGCCAGCTCCTCGCGCGGCACCAGCATCTGGCCCGACAGGTCGACGCCCGACACCGTGTACTTCTCGCCCTCGACGATGTTGACCGTGAGGTAGATGTCGTGCCGGTCCGGCGTGATCGACACCTGCGCCGACTCGATGTTGAAGTCGAGATAGCCCTGGTTCTGGTAGAAGGAGCGCAGCGCTTCGAGGTCGGTGGCCAGGCGCTCGCGCGAATAGCGGTCGTGCTTGGTATACCAGGTCATGAAGCCGGGGGTGCGCAGCACGAACTCGTCGAGCAGGCGGTCTTCGGAGAAATCCTTGGCGCCGACGATGTTGATGCCGCGGATGCGCGCCACGTCGCCCTCGTTGACCGCGATGTTGATGCCGACGCGGTTGCGTTCCAGCGGCGTGACGGTGGTCTGCACCTCGGCGCCATACAAGGCGCGCGACAGGTACTGGCGCTTGATCTCCTGCTCGGCCGCCTCCAGCACCGCACGCTCGAAGATGCGTCCCTCGGCCATGCCGAGCTCGCGCAGCGCCTTGCGTACGTTTTCGGCCTCGAATTCCTTGATGCCCGAGAGGTCGATCGAGGCGATGGCCGGACGCTCCTGCACGAACACCACCAGCACGCCGTTCTCGACCTCGAGGCGCACGTCCTGGAAGAAGCCGGTGGCGAACAGCGCGCGCAGCGCCTGCTGCGCTTTCTCCTCGTTCATGGTCTCGCCGACCTTGACCGTGAGATAGCTGAAGACCGTGCCGGGCTCAGTGCGCTGCAGCCCTTCGACGCGGATGTCCTTGATGGTGAACGGCGAGAAGGTCTGCGCGCCGGCCGACGCGGCGGCCGCAAGCAAAAGCGCGGCGAGCACCGCGGCAACGCAGTGGCGCTTCATCAACCGGTGAGGAGGCGATTTAGGTCGTTGTAGAAGGCAAATGCCATCATGACCAGCAGCAGCGCGAGGCCGAGGCGCTGCCCGAGCTCCATGGCGCGCTCGGATACCGGCCTGCCCTTCACGATCTCGATCGCATAGTACATGAGGTGTCCGCCATCGAGCAGCGGGATCGGCAGCAGGTTGAGCACGCCGAGGCTGATGCTGATGAGCGCAAGGAAAGTCAGGTAGGAAATCCAGCCCGCCTGCGCCGACTGGCCGGCGAAGTCGGCGATGGTCACCGGCCCCGACAGATGCCGCCACGACAGTTCGCCGATCAGCATGCGGCCGAGCATGCGCAGGCTGAACGCCGAAATATCCGCCGTCTTGGCGACCGCGCGCGACAGGCTGTCGAACAGGCCGTGCTGCACGCGGACGCTGAGTGCCTCCGCGTAGCCGGGAGGAACGCGCGGCGCCGCACCGATTCGCCCGATGCGCGTGTCGCCGCTCGCCACCGGATCGGGCGTGACCTCGAGCGCCTGCTCGCGGCCGTCGCGCTCCACCACCAGGCGCAGTGCCACCCCCGGCCGTGCACGGATCCTGCCGACCAGGTCCTCCCAGTTGGCCACGGCGATGCCATCGGCACGCAGCACGCGGTCGCCGGCCGCCAGGCCGGCGCGTTCCGCCGCGCCGCCGGCCACCAGCTGGCCGAGCACCGGTTCGAGCGGCGGCCGGTACAGCCTGAGCCCGATGCGCTCCAGCACGTCGCCTTCGATCTCCTCGGCCGGAAACGCGTGCAGGTCGAGCGGCGTCGCCTCGATATGGCCGCGTTCATCGATGATTTCCAGCTTCACCGGCTGGCGTTGCAGCGCTGCCTGCAGCACGCGCCAGCGCAACTCCTGCCAGGTCTCCAGGGCCTCGCCGTCGATGGCGCGCACGCGATCGCCGCCACGCAGCCCCGCGGCGGCGGCCAGGGTGCCGGGCGGCGGCGCGGCGATGACTGGCCGCGCTTCGGGCAGGCCATGCATGAAGAGCGCCGCATAAACAGCGATGGCGAACAGGAAATTGAACACCGGGCCGGCGACGACGATGAAGAAGCGCTTGCCGACGCCCTGGCGGTTGAACGCACGCGCCGCCTCGTGCGGCGCCACCGGCCCTTCGCGCTCGTCGAGCATCTTGACGTAGCCGCCGAAGGGGATGGCGGCGAGCGACCATTCAGTGCGGTCGGGACCGAGCCGCCAAGTGGCGAGCGGCCGGCCGAATCCCACCGAAAAGCGCAACACCTTCACCCGGCACAGGCGCGCGGCGAGATAGTGCCCGTACTCGTGCACCACGATCAGCACGCCGAGCGCAACGACGAACGCCAGCACGGTCTGCAGCAGGCTCATGCCGCCTGGGCCATCACCAGCGCGGCCGCGGTAGCGCGCGCCTTGCCATCGGCCGCCAGCACATCCGCCAGCCCGTTCACCGGGCCTGACGGCAGCTCGTTCATCGCCTCGCCGATCACCCGTGCAATGCCGGTGAAGCCGAGGCGGCCGGCGAGAAAGGCCTCGACGGCGACCTCATTGACAGCGTTCAGCGCCGCCGGCGCGCTGCCGCCGGCGCGCAGCGCGTCGTACGCGAGCCCGAGGCAGGGAAAGCGGGTCAGATCCGGTTTTTCAAAAGATAGATTTTTTATGGAAGTCAAATCGAGAACCTGCGCGCCGGAGTCGATGCGCTCCGGATAGGCGAGCGCGTGGGCGATGGGAACGCGCATGTCCGGGTTGGAAAGCTGCGCGATGACCGAGCCGTCGACGTACTCCACCATCGAATGCATGATGCTCTGCGGGTGGATCACCACTTCGATCGACTCGGGCGCAACGCCGAACAGCCAGTGCGCCTCGATTACCTCCAGCCCTTTGTTCATCATGGTGGCCGAGTCGACCGAGATCTTGCGCCCCATCACCCAGTTGGGATGCGCACAGGCCTGCTCGGGCGTGACGCGCTCCAGCGACTCGAGCGGCGCCGAGCGGAACGGGCCGCCCGAGGCGGTGAGCACTATCTTCCGCACCGCCTTCTTTTCGGAAAAACACTGGAAGATCGCGTTGTGCTCGCTGTCGACCGGCAGGATCTGCGCCCCGCTCTCGCGTGCCGCGCGCATGACCAGCGGCCCGGCCATCACCAGGCCTTCCTTGTTCGCCAGCAGCACGCGCTTGCCGGCCTTGACTGCCGCCAGCGTCGAAGCAAGGCCGGCGGCGCCGACGATGCCCGCCATGACCGTGGTGCAACGGGAATGCGAAACGACCTGCTCCAGCGCGGGCGTACCGAACAGCAGCTCGCTGCCGCATTCGGCGAAACGACGCTCCAGTGCCGCATCCGCCGCCAGGCCGGAGAGCACCGCATATTGCGGCCGGTGCGCGCGGCACAGCTCGAGCAGGCGCTCGGCCGAGCTGTTGGCAGTCAGCGCGAATAGCGCGAACCGGTCCGCATGGCGGGCGACCACGTCCAGCGTGCTGCGGCCGATCGAGCCGGTGGCGCCGAGCACGACGAGGCTCATGCCGCAGCCCGGGCCATCGGCAGCAGCAGCGCGGCGACGGGCAGGGCCGCGGTCATGCTGTCGATGCGATCGAGGATGCCGCCGTGCCCCGGCAGAAGGGCGCCGCTATCCTTGACGCCCGCCTGCCGCTTGGCGGCGGACTCGAACAGATCGCCGACGATGCTGATGGCCCCAAGCAACGCGGCAGCCGCGAGGTACGACCCCCAGGAAATGACGCCGGTCATGGTGCCGCAGATGATAGCCCAGGCGAGAGCGCCGGCCAGCCCTGCCGCCGCGCCTTCCCAGGTCTTGCCTGGGCTGATGGCGGGCGCAAGCTGGTGCCGGCCGAAGGCGCGGCCGGCGAAATACGCGGCGATATCGGCAATCCAGATCAGAACCAGGATCGCGAGCAGCAGGCGAGGCGGCAGCGTGACCACGGCGAGCGCGGTCGGAACGATCACCGCGATTCCTGCGGCGAGCAGCGCGGCGCGCTGGGTCGCTTTGACGCCGTACCAGAGCCACGCCGGCACCACCAGCGCCCAGAATCCGCCCGCCACCCAAAAGAGTTCGTCGCGGGGAACGGCGAGCAGCGCGCCGTAGATTGCTGCGGTCAGCAGGCCGTAGAGAATCGAAGTTCCCCTGCCGAGGCGACAAAGCCTGCCCCACTCCTGGCCGGCAAGCGCCGCCAGTGCCGCGACCACGGCGAGCAGCGCGAGCGGCGGCAGCAGGAACAGCGCAGCGAGCAGCCCGGCGATCAGCGCCACCGCGGTCACCACGCGTGCCGCGAGTGCTTCCTTCAGGCGACTTCGGCCCGCTTCGCCGCCTCGACCTGCTCGCTGGTGCGGCCGAAGCGCCGCTCGCGGCGGCGGTAGGAGGCGAGCGCCTCGTCGAGCGCCGCGGCGGCGAAATCGGGCCACAGGGTGTCGGTGAAATATAGCTCGCAGTAGGCCAGCTGCCAGAGGAGGAAGTTGCTGATGCGCTGCTCGCCGCCGGTGCGGATGAAGAGGTCGGGCTCCGGGGCGTAGCTCATGGCAAGGTGGGAGGCGAAGGCCTCTTCGCCAATTTCCTTCCCGGTGGATTTTATTTTGTTGATCGCCTGCAGGATGTCCCAACGGCCGCCATAGTTCGCGGCGATCGTCAGGGTCAGCCCCTTGTTCCCGGCGGTGAGCCGCTCGCCCTCCTCGATCAGCCGCTGGATCTTCGGATCGAAGCGGCGCGTATCGCCGATCACCTTCAGGCGCACGTCATTGCGATGCAGCTTCTCGACTTCGTTGGCTAGCGCGCTCTGGAACAGCTGCAGCAGCAGCGCCACCTCCTTCGCCGGGCGGCGCCAGTTCTCCGAGCTGAAGGCGAATAGCGTCAGGTAGCCGATGCCGCGCTCGGCGCAGGCGCGTACCGTTTCGCGCACCGCCTCGGCGCCGCTGCGGTGGCCGGCGATGCGCGGCAGGCGGCGCGCCCGCGCCCAGCGGCCATTGCCGTCCATGATGATGGCCACGTGCCGCGGCACGTCGCCGGGCGTCGGGAGCTGCCGGGTGCTGCTCTCGTCGCTCATACCGAGAGCAGCTCGGTTTCTTTCTGCTGCAGCAGCTTGTCGATTTCGGCGATGCGCCGGTCGGTGGCCTTCTGCACTTCGTCGAGCGCGCGGCGCTCGTCGTTTTCCGAGATTTCCTTCTGCTTCAGCGCTTCCTTGAGGTGGTGCATGGCGTCGCGCCGCAGGTTGCGCACGGCCACGCGCGCATTCTCCGCCTCGTGCTTTACCACTTTGATCATCTCCTTGCGCCGCTCCTCGGTCAGGGCCGGCATCGGCAGGCGGATGGTATCGCCGGCCGTATTGGGATTGAGCCCGAGGTCCGATTCGCGAATCGCCTTCTCCACCGTCGAAATCAGTTTTTTCTCGAAAGGCGTGACGCCGATGGTGCGCGAGTCAAGCAGGATGACCTTGGCCACCTGGTGGATGGGCGACGGCGTACCGTAGTAGTCGACCATGACGTGGTCGAGGATGCCGGTGTGCGCGCGGCCGGTGCGGACCTTGGCGAGGTCGCCCTTGAACGCCTCGACGCTCTTGTCCATCTTCTGCTCGGTGGTCTTCTTCAGATCGGCGATTACCATCGCGGCCTCCCGATACTGCGCATCATACGTGAACCAAAGTGCCCTCATCCTCGCCGAGGATGACGCGCCGCAGGGCATCCTTGCGGAAGATGTTGAACACGGCGATCGGCAGCTTCTGGTCGCGGCACAGCGTCAGCGCGGTGGCGTCCATCACCTTGAGCTTGAGCGTGATGGCCTCGTCGAAGCTGATGCGGGCGTAGCGCGTGGCGCTCGGATCGCGCTGCGGGTCGGCGGTATACACGCCGTCGACCTTGGTCGCCTTGATGACGATCTCGGCGCCGACTTCCGCGCCGCGCAGCGCCGCGGCGGTGTCGGTGGTGAAGAAGGGATTGCCGGTGCCGGCGGCGAAGATCACCACCTTGCCCTCCTCGAGGTAGCGGATGGCCTTGCCGCGGATGTAGGGCTCGACCACCTGCTCGATGTTGAGCGCCGATTGCACGCGGCTGGCGACGCCCGCCTGGCGCATGGCGTCCTGCAGCGCGAGCGCGTTCATCACGGTCGCCAGCATGCCCATGTAGTCGGCGGTGGCGCGGTCCATGCCGGCGGCGCCCGGCGCCACGCCGCGAAAGATGTTGCCGCCGCCGATCACCGTCGCGATCTCGACGCCGAGGCGCGCCACCTGGGCGATCTCGGCGACGATGCCCTCGATGGTCTGGCGATTGATGCCGAACGGGTCGTCGCCCATCAGGGCTTCGCCCGAGAGCTTGAGCAGGACCCGCTTGTACTTCGGCGTCACGGCAATTCCATTCTCAGTTGACGGTTTTCGCGATGCCCTCGCCGACCACCAGGAAGGCGTAGGCGTGGATTCTCGCTTTCTTCGCGCCCAGCAACTTCTCTATCGTCTGCTTGTCGTCCTTGACGAACGGCTGGCCGAGCAGCGTGATCTCGCCGAGGAATTTGTTGAGCGCGCCCTCGACCATCCGGGTGACGATGTCCGGCGGTTTTCCGGATTCTTTTGCCCGCGCTTCGTGAATTCTTCGTTCTTGTAAAAGAAACTCCGGAGAAACCTCGCTCTTGTTCAGGTAGCGCGGCCTGGCAAAAGCGATGTGCATCGCCAGGTCCTTGCCCGTCTCCTCGGGGCCGTCGTAGTCCACCAGCACGCCGATCTTGACGCCGTGCAGGTAGAGCGCGAGCCGGCCCTTGGCTTCCAGCCGCTTGAAGCGGCGGATGCTGATGTTTTCGCCGATCTTCTGCACCAACGACTGACGGTGAGACTCGATCCTCGCATCCGACAGGTCGCCGCCCTTGGCGGCGGTTTCGGCCAGCGATTGCGCGAAGGCGAGGAAATTCTCGTTCTTGGCGACAAAATCGGTCTCGCAGTTCAGCTCGACCAGCGCGCCGAGTCGAGCGTCGCCCGAGACCCAGGCGCCGATCACGCCTTCGGCGGCAATGCGGCTCGCGGCCTTGCTCGCCTTGGCGCCGCTCTTGATGCGCAGCAGCTCCTCGGCTTTCTTCAGATCGCCGCCCGATTCCGACAGCGCCTTCTTGCACTCCATCATTCCCAGGCCGGTGAGCTCGCGCAGCTCCTTGACCATGCCTGCACTGATTTCCGCCATTGCCACTGCTCCCTCAGGTTCTCAGGTTTAAAAAAAGGGGCCCGAAGCCCCTTTTTGAAGTCTGTCCGCCGTTCTCCTACTTCCTCCCTTCGTCCTCTTCCACTTCCACGAACTCGTCGCGCGAAGCCGACACGACCTCCTCGAGCGATTGCGTGCGACCTTCGAGCACGGCGTCCGCCACGCCGCGGGCGTAGAGGCGGATGGCGCGGCTCGAGTCGTCGTTGCCCGGCACCACGTAGGCGATGCCGTCGGGAGAATGGTTGGTGTCCACCACGCCGATCACCGGCACGCCGAGCTTGACGGCCTCGGCCACCGCGCCCTTGTGGTAGCCGACGTCGATGACGAACAGCGCGTCGGGTAGGCTGCCGAGCTCCTTGATGCCGCCGAGCGAGCGTTGCAGCTTAGCCAGCTCGCGCTGCAGGCCGAGGGCTTCTTTCTTCGAAATCCGCTCGAAGCTGCCATCCTGCGCCATCACTTCCATGTCCTTGAGGCGCTTGATCGACTGCTTCACCGTCTTGAAATTGGTCAGCATGCCGCCGAGCCAGCGGTGGTCGACGTAGGGCATCTGGCAGCGCATCGCCTCTTCGCGCACGATGTCGCGCGCCTGGCGCTTGGTGCCGACGAACAGCAGCGTGCCGCGGTTGGAGGCGAGCTGGCGCGCAAACTTCAGGCCGTCCTGGTACAGCGCCAGCGTGCGCTCGAGGTTGATGATGTGGATCTTGTTGCGGTGGCCGAAGATGTACTGCTCCATCTTCGGATTCCAGTACCGGGTCTGATGTCCGAAGTGGACCCCGGCTTCCAGCATTTGACGCATCGTTACCGACACACGTTTCTCCTTAGGGTTATCGTCTGCACCCGGAACCAGAACCCTTGCGGGCACCCTAGTCGATTCGGGTGGATAGATTTGACCTGCAATGCCGCAAGTCAGCCCAAAATTCTAGCATAATCAGGCCAATGGCCGTGGTCCTGAAGAGCCCCGAGGAGCTGGAGCGGATGCGTGTCGCCGGCCGGCTCGCCTCGGAGGTGCTCGATTTCATTACAGCGCACGTCAGGCCCGGCGTTACGACCGGCCGGCTGAACGACCTGTGCCACGACTACATGGTGAACGTTCAGGGCACAGTGCCGGCGCCGCTGAATTACGCCCCGCCCGGCTACAAGCCCTACCCGAAGTCGATCTGCACCTCGGTCAATCACCAGGTCTGCCACGGCGTGCCGGGCGAGCGCGTGCTCAAGGCGGGCGACATCGTCAATATCGACGTCACTGTCATCAAGGACGGCTACCACGGCGACTGCAGCCGCATGTACTACGTCGGCGAGGCGAGCATCCAGGCGCGCCGCCTGGTCGAGGTCACCTATGAGTGCATGTGGCTGGGCATCGGCCAGGTGCGTCCCGGCACGCACCTGGGCGACATCGGTGCGGTCATCCAGGCGCACGCGGAGAAACACGGTTACTCGGTGGTGCGGGAATTCTGCGGCCACGGCATCGGGCGCAAGTTCCACGAGGAGCCGCAGGTCCTGCACTACGGCAAGCCGGGCACCGGATTGGTCCTCGTGCCGGGCATGACCTTCACCGTCGAGCCCATGATCAACGCCGGCAAGGCGGCGATCCGCGAGCTGGCCGACGGCTGGACCATCGTCACCAAAGACCACAGCCTCTCGGCGCAGTGGGAGCACACGGTGGCGGTGACCGAATCGGGCTATGAGGTGATGACCCGCTCGTCGGGCACGCCGTCGGCCCCCGCGCTTGCAGGCTGAAGCCGGACTGCGGGAGGAAGTGGCGGCGGGCCGCGAGGCCCTGCAGCGCGGCTACCTGGCGAAGCCCAACCCGCACCGCCTGCTGCACGGTCACGCACAGCTCATCGATCGCGTCATCAAGGCGGTCTGGGAACGCTGCGGCGTCCCGGCCGGCGGCGCCCTGGTGGCCACCGGCGGCTACGGCCGCGGCGAACTCTTTCCCAGCTCGGACATCGACCTGCTGGTGCTGCTGGCGCGCGAGCCGGGCGCAGCGGAGCGCGGCGCGCTAGAGCGCCTGATCGGCGAGCTGTGGGACATCGGCCTGGAAATCGGGCATAGCGTGCGCACCGTGCCCGGCTGTCTCGAGGCCGCGGCTGGCGACGTCACCGTGCGCACCACCCTCCTCGAAGCGCGCTTTCTCGCCGGCAGCCGCAAGCTGTTCGCCGGCCTGCAAAGCGCCCTCGGCGGCGCCATCGACCCGGTCAGCTTCTTCAAGGCGAAAAAGCTCGAGCAGGAGCAACGCCACGCCAAGCACCAGGATTCGCCCTATTCGCTCGAGCCGAACCTGAAGGAGGCGCCCGGCGGGCTGCGCGATCTGCAGGTGATCCAGTGGATTTCTCGCGCCGCGGGTATCGGCGCGCGCTGGCAGGACCTGGTGGCCGGCGGCCTGCTCGAGCGCGGCGAAGCGCGCAGCCTCGCGCGTCACGAGGCGCTGCTGCAGGACCTGCGCATCCGGCTGCACTACCTTGCCGGCCGGCGCGAGGACCGCATCGTGTTCGATTTCCAGAATGCGCTCGCCGCCCAGCTCGGCTACCGCGACGCGCGCGAGCGGCGCGCGAGCGAGGCAATGATGCAGCGCTATTACCAGACGGCCAAGGGCGTGACGCAACTCAACGCCATCCTGATGCAGAACCTCGAGGCGCGCCTCGCGCCGCGGCCGGATTCGCCGCCGCGGGCGCTGAACGAGCGTTTTGAGGTGCGCAGCGAGTTGCTCCACCTCAAGCAGGAAAGCACCTTCGTGCGCGAGCCGACTGCAATCCTCGAGTGCTTCCTGCTGATGATGCAGCACCAGGAGCTGCGCGGCATGACGGCCCGCACCCTGCGCGCGCTGTGGCGGGCAAGAGCTTCCATCAATGCTTCCTTCAGAAAGGATGCCTGCGCGCGGCTGCTGTTCCTGCATATCCTGCAGCAGCCGCGCGGCATCGTGCACGAATTCCGGCGCATGAACCAGTACGACGTGCTCGGCAACTACCTGCCGGAATTCGGCCGCATCGTCGGCCAGATGCAGCACGACCTGTTCCACGTCTACACCGTCGACCAGCACATCCTGATGGTGGTGCGCAACCTGCGGCGCTTCACCATGCCCGAGCTGGCGCACGAGTTTCCGTTGTGCAGCGAGCTCTCCAGCGGCTTCGAGCGGCGCTGGCTGCTGTACGTGGCCGCGCTCTATCACGACATCGCGAAGGGACGCGGCGGCGACCACTCCGAGCTCGGCGCGGCCGATGTCCGCTCTTTCGCTAGGAGGCACGGCCTCTCCGCCGAGGACCGCGGCCTGCTCGAATTCCTGGTGGAAAGCCATCTAACCATGTCGCAGGTGGCGCAGAAGCAGGACGTCCACGACCCGGAGGTGGTGAGCGCTTTTGCCGCCAAGGTCGGCTCGGAGCGCCGGCTGGTCGCGCTTTACCTGCTGACGGTGGCCGACGTGCGCGGCACCAGTCCCAAGGTATGGAATGCGTGGAAGGCCAAACTGCTGGAGGACCTGTACCGCGCCACGCGCCGCGTGCTCACCGGCGAGCCCCTGGCGAAGGATGCCGCGCTGGCCGAGAAGCAGGCCGAGGCCGCGCGCCTGCTGCGGCTCTACGCGCTATCCGACGGCGTCAAGGACGCGCTGTGGGCGCAGCTCGATATCACTTACTTCCTGCGCCACGATGCGCAGGAAATCGCCTGGCACACGCGCACGCTGCATTACCGCGTCGACGCCGCGCGGCCGGTGGTGAAGGCGCGGCTCGCGCCGTTCGGCGAGGGGCTGCAGGTGATGATCTACACGCCGGATAAGGAGACGCTGTTCGCGCGCATCTGCGGTTACTTCGAGCGCGCGGGCTTCAATATCGTCGAGGCCAAGGTGCATACCTCGCGCAACGGCTACGCCTTGGACACATTCGTCGTGATGGGCCACGGCGAGAACGCGCACTACCAGGACCGCATCGCCATGATCGAAGCCGGTCTTGCGGCCGAGGTGCAGTCGGAGGCACCGCTCCCGGAGCCGCGCGGCGGGCGGCTGTCGCGGCGCGTGCGCCACTTCCCGATCTCGCCCTCGATCAATATCCGGCCCGACGAGCGCGGCACCTATCATGTGATGTCGGTTGTCGCCGCCGACCGCCCCGGCCTGCTCTACAGCGTGGCGCGCACCCTCGCCCGCTACCAAATCAGCCTGCAGACCGCGCGCATCAACACGCTCGGCGATCGTGCCGAGGACGTGTTCCTGATCTCCGGCGAAACGCTGGCGGACTCGAAGGCGGTGTTACGACTCGAGCAGGAACTGCTCGCCGAGCTCACTCTTCCGCAGGCAGCTCCTGCCCGGGAAACAGCGCTTCGTTGAAGCCGAATTGGGTCAGGTCGCGGATGCGGCGCGGGTAGAGGATGCCATCGAGGTGGTCCACCTCGTGCTGCACGACGCGGGCATGGAATCCTTCAACTGTTCTTTCAAAAGTTCTGCCGTTTTCGTCCTGACCTTTGTAATGCAACTTGAGATAGCGCGGTACTAGTCCTCGCATTCCGGGAACTGAAAGGCAGCCTTCCCAGCCCTCCTCCATCTCGTCCGACAGCGGTTCGAGCACTGGATTGATGAGCACGGTGTCGGGCACTTCCTCCACATCGGGGTAGCGTGGGTTGGACGTGACGCCGAAGAGCACCACGCGCAGCAGCACGCCGATCTGCGGCGCGGCGAGGCCGGCGCCGCTCAGGTGCGCCATGGTGTCGCGCATGTCCTGCAGAAGCTCAACGAGTTCAGGCGTATCAAATTTTTCTACTACTTTAGATTTTTCCAGGAGACGAGGGTCTCCCATGCGGAGCACCGGCCGGATCATGCGGCGCAGAATTTCTCGATGATGCCGCGCACCCGCCCCATGGCTTCCTCCAGCACCGCCTCGATCTTGTCGAGCGGGATGGCGCGGCCGCTCTCGCCGCGCCCCGCGGCGTAGTTGGCGACCACGGCGAGCGCGGCGTACTGTAGGCCGAGCTCGCGGGCGAGCGCCGCTTCGGGCATGCCGGTCATGCCGACGATGTCGGCGCCATCGCGTTCGAGGCGATCGATTTCCGCCGCCGTCTCGAGGCGCGGGCCCTGCGTGGCCGCGTAGACGCCGCCGTCGGCGGCCTTTTCACCGGCACCAGCCGCTGCCTTCAGGAGGCGCTGGCGCAGCGCGGCGGTATAAGGCTCGGTGAAATCGGCGTGATGCACCGCCACGCCCGGGCCGTCGAAGTAGGTCGAACGCCGGCCCCAGGTGTAGTCGATGATCTGGTGCGGCACCACCAGGCTGCCGGGGGCGAGATTCTTGCGGATACCGCCGACCGAGGCGATCGAGATCATCTCGGCCGCGCCGGCGTCCTTCAGGGCCCAGAGGTTGGCGCGGTAATTCACTTCGTGCGGCGCGATGGTGTGGCCGTAACCGTGCCGCGCGAGGAACACGACTTCGCCGCCGCTGACGCGGCCGAAGGTGAGCGGCCCCGAGGGCTCGCCGTAGGGCGTGCGTGCCACCCGGCGCCGCTTCATTTCCAGGATGGCGAGCTGCGACAGGCCGCTGCCGCCGATGATGGCGAGCATCGGTCTAGCCCTCCTTCATGGCGCGGATCTCCGGCAGGTTGCGCCAGTAGCCCTTGGCGTCCATGCCGCAGCCGAACACGAAGCGATCGGGGATCTTCAGGCCGACGAAATCCGCCGCAATGGGCTTCGCCTTGGGCAGGACTTTTTCGACCAGCACCGCGCAATGAAAACGCTGCGCACCCAGTTCCACCAGCCGCTCGCGGATGGCGGCCATGGTGTGGCCATGGTCGAGAATATCGTCGAGCACCAGCACGCTTCGCCCCTTGACCAGGCCTGGCGGCGACACGCGCCACTCGATGCCGGCGCCGCGTGTCGCGCTGCCGTAGCGCGAGGCATGGATATAGTCGAAATCGAGCGGAAAGCGCAGCAGCGGCAGGATCTGGCCGGCGAACACCACCGCGCCGCCCATCACGGCGAGCACCAGCGGATAGTCGCCGGCGAGCCGCCCTTCGATCTGCGTGGCGAGCTCGCGAATCGCGGCGTGCACCTCGTCCGCGCCGGCAATCGGATCCGAATCCTGGAGGAAGCTCCAGGCGGTCTGCAGGTCGGGCATGCGCCGAGTCTAGCGTCCCTTGAGGTAACGATTGAAGGCCTTGCCGACTTCCGGGTGCCGCTTCGCCAGTTCAACTGTCGCCTGCAGATAGCCGAGCTTGGAGCCGCAATCGAAGCGCCGGCCGGCGAGCCGCGCCGCCATCACCGGCTCGTGCTTGAGCAGCGCGGCGATGCCGTCGGTGAGCTGGATTTCGCCGCCGGCGCCGGGGCGCACGCGCGCGAGCAGCTCGAAGATGCGCGGGGTCAGGATGTAGCGGCCGATGACCGCCAGGTTGGACGGTGCCTTTGACGGCTCCGGTTTCTCGACGATGCCGCGCACGCGGCCGACGCCGCCGCGCAGGCGATCCACGGTGACGATGCCGTAGCGCTGCGTCTCGCTGCGGGGGATTTCGTCCACCGCCACCATGGCATGCCCGTGCCGCGCGAACTGGCGCGCCATGCGCGCCATCGCCGGCGGCTTCGAGTCCATCAGGTCGTCGGCGAGCAGCACCGCGAAGGGCTCGGCGCCGACCGCCAGGCGCGCGCAGAGGATGGCGTGACCGAGGCCGAGGGGCTCGGCCTGGCGGATATAGGCGCAGCTCACCCCGTCGGGAAGCACGGAGCGCACCTGGCCGAGCAGCTCGGTCTTGCCGCGGCGCTCGAGCTCGGTCTCCAGCTCGTAGGCCTTGTCGAAATGGTCCTCGATGGCGCGCTTGTTGCGGCCGGTGACGAAGATCATCTCAGTGATGCCGGCCGCCGCCGCCTCCTCCACCGCGTACTGGATCAGCGGCTTGTCGACGATCGGCAGCATCTCCTTCGGGCTCGCCTTGGTGGCGGGCAGGAAGCGGCTGCCGAAGCCGGCCACCGGAAATACCGCTTTGCGCAGCTTGGGCATGGATCAGAGGCTCTTCAGCAGGTCGAGGAATTCATGTTCGCCGACTATTCTGACACCGAGGCCGCGCGCCTTCTCGAGCTTGGTGCCGGCGTCCTCTCCGGCGACGACAAAATTCGTGCGCTTGGAAACCGCAGAGGCGACCTTGTGTCCTTTCGCTTCGATGGCCGCCTTTGCCGCGTCCCGGCTCATGGTGGCGAGCGTGCCGGTCAGGACGAAGGTCTTGGCGCCCGCCACGGGGCGGCCGGCCGCGGACTCTTCGAAGGTCATCAGCGCGCGCAGCTGCTGGATCACTTTGCGATTGTGCGGCTCGTGGAGGAATTTCTCGATGCTTTCCATAATCTCGGGGCCGATGCCCTCGAGGGGCACGTCGAAAAGCGGCTCGCCGCGTTTCTTTCGCTTGAGGTTGTCCTTGCGAAGCGCCTCCTTTTCGGCCGCGAGCGCCTGCCAGTCGGCGTCGAGCAGCGCATCCAGGCCGCGGAAGTGGCGGTGCAGGATCTTCGCGACCTCCTCGCCCACGCCCGGGATCCCCAGGCCATAAATAAATCGGCTGAGGCTGGTTGCTGTGGACTTTCGAATACTGAAAAGCAGGTTATCGGCTGACAGTTCTCCCATGCGCTCAAGGTCCAGCAGCGTTTCCCGCTTCAGGCTGTAGAGGTCGGCGAGGCTTTTCACCAGGTCCTTCTCCACCAGCTGGTCCACCAGCTTCTCGCCCAGCCCCTCGATGTCGATTGCCCGCCGGCTGGCGTAGTGCAGCAGCGTTCCCTTTCGCTGCGCCTTGCAGAACAGGCCGCCGGTGCAGCGCGTGGCTGATTCTCCGGACATGCGCACGACCGGCGATCGGCACACCGGGCAGGCTTTCGGCATTTCGAACCGGTCCGCCGGCCGGCGCGGTCCCGGCTTTTGCACCCGCACCACCTCCGGGATCACGTCGCCCGCGCGGCGCACGACGACGGTATCGCCGGTCCAAACGTCCTTGCGCCGCAACTCGTCCTCGTTGTGCAGCGTCGCGTTGGTGACGGTGACGCCGCCGACGAACACCGGCTTGAGGCGTGCGACCGGGGTCAGGATGCCGGTGCGGCCGACCTGGACGTCGACGCCCAGCACCTCGGTCGCCTGCTCCTCCGCCGCGTATTTGTGCGCCAGGGCGAAGCGCGGCGCGCGCGACACGAAACCGAGCTTCTGCTGCCAGTCGAGGCGGTTCACCTTGTAGACCACGCCGTCGATGGCGAAAGGAAGATGCTCGCGCTTGTGGCCCATCCGATCGTAGTACTTCAGCAGGCCCTCGACGCCTTGCACGACATCGATGTCCTCGCAGACGGGAAATCCAAGCTGCTTCAGCCACGCCAACGCTTCGGAATGTGTAGTCAGTGGTTTTCCCGATACTTCGGCAAGCGCATAGGCGAAGAACCGCAGGGGACGACTGGCGGTGATGCGTGAGTCGAGCTGGCGCACGGCGCCGGCGGCCGTATTGCGCGGATTGACGTACTCCTTTTCGCCCGCTTCGCGCTGCCGAGCGTTCAGCGCATCGAAGTCCTTGCGGTACATCAGCACTTCGCCGCGTACTTCAAGGGATTTGTCGGAAGAATTTATTTTCAAGGGAATGGAGCGCACCGTACGAAGATTCGGCGTCACATCCTCGCCGGTCGTGCCGTCGCCGCGGGTCGCGCCCTGGGCCAGCAGGCCGTCGCGATAAACGAGGCTTACCGCCAGGCCGTCGAACTTCGGCTCGGCGGCGTATTCAACTTCCGCTACGCCGAGCGCTTCTCGCACCCGGCGATCAAATGCCTGCACCGCTTCGGCCTCGAAGGCGTTGCCGATCGACAGCATGGGTAGCGTGTGTCTGACAGACAAAAATTCCGGGAGAGGCGCACCACCGACACGCACGGTGGGTGACGCATCGCTCCGGATTTCCGGATGAGCCTCTTCCAGCTTCACCAGTTCGGAAAAAAGCCGGTCATACTCCGCGTCGGTGATCTCCGGCGCATCCTTGACGTAGTAGAGATGGTTGTGCCGCTCCAGCGCCGCGCGCAGGGCGGCGGCGCGCTGCCTCGGCCCTTTCATGAAAACAGCCGCCGCGCCAGCGGGCTGCCGGGCTCGATGCCCTGCTCGACCAGCGCGTGGCGCACGGCATCGACCTGCGCGGCGATGGTGGCGAGCGACCGCTCGTCGAGCACCTGCCCGTTATCGTCGACGATGCGGCCGGCGTGCGCCGCGGCGAGATGGACTGCGGCGCGCGCCATCGCCTCGAAAGCACGCCCGGGCTCCGCGGTGTGCGCGACGTCGAGCGACAGCGTCACGCCGTCGTCGCGCGGCGTGACGCGGAACGGATGTCCCTCGATGCCGAAATCTTGCGGCAGGACGATCCCCACGATGTGCAGGCCGACCTGGATGTCGGCCTCGGCGCACACGCCGTCGAGTTCGCGCGCGGCTTCCAGCGCCTGGCGCATTTCGGGCGCCGCGGGGGTCGCGGCGAATTTGGCGCCGAGCGTCTCGACCTGGGAACGGAATTCAAGTACCTCGGCGTCCGGCACGGCGCCATCCCGGCTCACCATCTGCAACGCGGCTTGCAATGAGGTGAATGAGCCGGCGTCGCCCGCCGCAATGCGCCGCCAGCCGTCGCCGTCGGTGCCGGCCAGCATGACCCGCTTGGCGAAGCGGTGCTCGAGGGCGCCCCATTCCTCGAGCAGCGTCGCGCCGGACACGCCGCCGGGCACCTGCAGATTGATGACGTAGTCGACGCGCGAATCGGGCAGCGCGTCGTCCTGGATGCCGGGCCCGCGGCCGTGCGAGGTCTCCAGCGTCGGCTCCTGGCGCGCCGCCGGCGCGCTGCCGGCGAGCACGTCCGCGTGCTGCGAGCCGAAGGCACGCTCGGCCTGGCGACGGACCGAGCGTTCCTGCAGGCGGTTGTACACCACCACCCCGGCCACGACCGCGGCGCCGATCACCAGCAGGCCGAACTGGAGGTCGGTCATGAAATCAGGCCGCCAACTCCTCCCGCATGCGCAAGGCCTCGTCGATATCCACCGCCACCACGCGCGAGACACCCGACTCGGGCATCGTCACCCCGATCAGCTGCTCGGCCATCTCCATGGTGATCTTGTTGTGGCTGATGAACAGGAACTGGGTCTGGCTCGACATGTGCTTGACCAGGTCGCAGAAGCGCACCGTGTTGGAGTCGTCCAGCGGCGCATCGACCTCGTCAAGCAGGCAGAAAGGTGCCGGATTGAGCTGGAACATGGCGAACACCAGGGCGATGGCGGTGAGCGCCTTCTCGCCGCCCGACAGCAGGTGGATGCTGGCATTGCGCTTGCCCGGCGGTTGCGCCATCACCTGCACGCCGGCGTCGAGGATTTCCTCGCCCGTCATGATGAGCTTCGCCTCGCCACCGCCGAACAGCGTCGGGAACAGCGTGCCGAAGTGCCTGTTCACCGCCTCGAAGGTCTCGCGCAGCAGCTCGCGCGTCTCGCGGTCGATCCTGCGGATGGCGTCCTCGAGCGTGCGCACCGCCTCGTCCAGGTCGGCGGATTGCGCATCGAGGAAGCCCTTGCGCTCCTGCGTGGTGCGCAGCTCCTCGAGCGCCGCCATGTTGACCGCGCCCAGCTCGCCGATGGCCTGCGTGATGCGGGTAATCTCGCCCTGCAGCGTGGAAGGTCGCGGCGCCTTCTCCGCCGCGGCGGCAAGCAGCGCTTCGTCTGCCCCGGCCTCGCGCAGCTGCGTGTCGTACTGGTCGAAGCTGATCTGCGCCGCCTGCTCCTTGAGGCGCAGCTCGCCGATGCGCTCGCGCAGCGGCGCGACCTTGGCCTCGGCCTGCAGGCGCGCCTCCTCGATCTCGCGCAGCGCGGCAGCCGCTGTTTCCACCGTGTTGCGCGCTGCGGCGAGGGTTTTTTCGCAGGCGATGCGCGTCTCGACCGCGCCATCGAGGGACTTCCGCACCGCCGGGATCGGATCGGCCGCCAGCTCGCCCGTGAGGCGGGACACCTCCATGTCGCCGCGCTCGAGCTGCTGATCGAGGGCGCGCACCGAATTGTCGATTTCCGCGATTTTCGAGGCGCATTCGCGCTCGCCGAAGGCCGCGGCCTGCGCTTCGCGTTCGGCCTGTTGCACCGCCTCGCGCTGCGTGACCAGAGCCGCCTCGGCCGCTTCATGCGCTGCGCCCGCCTGTGCGAGACCCGCCCGCGCCGCGCGGATTTCCTTCTCGATGCGCACGAGTGCGGCGGCGCAGCCAGCCAGTGCTTGCGCGCCGCGGGCGGCTTCACGCTCGAGTGCCACGAGCTCCTCTTGCACCTGGCCGCTGCGCTCCTTATACCGTTCCTGCGCCTGCGATACCTTGAGGTGCTCGATCTGCGCGCCGTGGCGCGCCTCCTGCTGCACGGCGATCTCGCGGCGCGCCCGCTCCAGCGCGGCGTTACGCTGCGTAAAGCGCGCCTCGGACTCAGCCTGGCGCTTTTCCGCGGACGACAGTTGCGCCCGCAATTCCTCGGCCCTTTTCTCCAGCGATTCGATCTCGGCCTGGCGCGCGAGCAGTCCGGCGTCGGCGGGATCCAGCGCGTGGAAGCTCACTGTGTGGCGGGTGAACTGGTGACCTTCGCGATTGACGAGGGTCGCGCCGGCGGGCAGGGCCGCGCGCGTCGCCGGCGCGGGCGTGCCTTCCGTCGCGTAGACGCCGGCGAGCCAGTCGGCCAGGGCGCCGCCGATGCTCGGATCGACGGCATGCACCTTGCCGGCGAGCGGACTCAATCCCGCCAGCGACGTGGCGGCGGCGCCCGGACCGCGCTGGAACAGGCTCGCCTTGGCGGGGGGCCGATCGGCGAGAATGACGCCGACCCGCCCGGCATCCGACAGCTCCAGCGCGTGCAGCCGCTCGCGCAATACGGCCTCGACCGCGGTCTCCCACCCGGCGTCGATGCGCACCTTCTGCCACAGGCGCGGCAGGCTGCCGAGGCCGTGGCGGTCCAGCCACTCGCGGACCGGGGCATTGTTTTCGATGTCGGCCTGGATCTGGCGCAGCGTAGCGAGTTGGGCCTGGGCGGCAGCGTGGGTGCGTTGCGCGTTGCCGAGCGCCTCGGCAGCCGCGGCGCGCTGCTCTTCGAGGCTGGCGCATTCCGCCTGCAGGGCCTCGAGGGCGGCCTGGGCGGCATTCACGGCGGCGTCGCTTTTCGCCATGCCGGATTCCAGGGCGCGCACGGCAGCGCTATCGGGTGCTTGCAGCGTCTGCAGCTCGGCCTGCAGGCGCTCGCGGCGCTGCTCGAGTCCCTGGCGGTCGCGCTCGAGGTGGGCCTGGTTCGCCTGCTCGACCTGCAAGCGGCTTTCCGCCTGCACCAGCAGCGCGCGCGCCTCGGCCGTGCGCTCCTGCGCCGCACGGAATTGCTGCTCGGCCTGCGGCAGCCGCGCCGACTGCATCTCCATCGCGGCCTGGGCGGTGCTCGCGCGCTGCCGGGCCTCGCCGGTGCGCACCGCCCACAGGTGCAGGGATTGGGTCAACTGCGAACGCTGCTCGCGCCAGGCGGTGAGCTGGGTGCGTTTCTCGGTGTGCTGGCTCTCGAGGCGGTTACGCGTCTCTTCGATGTGGCGCAGCTCGGACTCGAGGCGCGCGACCTCCGCGTTGGCGGCATACAGCGTGCCTTGCGCCGTGTTGAGGCCGTCGCCGGCCTGGAAATGCGTGGCGCGCGAGGCTTCGAGGCGCGACTCAAGCTGGCGCATGCGCGCGTTCTCGGCCTCGAGCTCGTTGCTGCTGCGCGAGACCTCCAGCGAGTGCCGCTCGCGTTCCGCCGCCAGGTCGCGCCGGCGCAAGTACCAGAGCAACTGTTGCTTGAGCTGCAGGTCGGAGTGATACTCGCGGTAGCGCCGCGCCACCTGGGCCTGTGCCTCGAGCTTCTCCAGCTGCTGGCCGAGCTCGGTGCGGATGTCGGTGACGCGGGCAAGGTTCTCGCGCGTCTCGCCGAGCCGCGATTCGGTCTCGCGGCGGCGTTCCTTGTATTTCGACACCCCGGCCGCTTCCTCCAGGAACACGCGCAACTCGTCGGGCTTGGCCTCGATGACGCGCGAGATCATGCCCTGCTCGATGATGGCGTAGGCGCGCGGCCCGAGGCCGGTGCCGAGGAACAGATCGGTGATATCGCGCCGGCGCACGTGCGTGCCGTTGATGTAGTAGCTCGACTCGCCGTCCCGCTGCAGCACGCGGCGCACCGACAGTTCGGCGTACTGCGACCACTGGCCGGCGGCGCGCCCCAGCGAATTGTCGAAATTGAGCTCGACCGCCGCCCGCGCTAGGGGTTTCCTGTTCACCGAGCCATTGAAGATCACGTCCTGCATCGAGTCGCCGCGCAAGGCGGACGCGCGCGACTCGCCCAGCACCCAGCGCACGGCGTCGATGACGTTGGATTTGCCGCAGCCGTTCGGCCCCACCACGCCCACCAGCTTGCCCGGGACATGGATCGAAGTCGGATCGACGAAGGATTTGAAACCGGACAGCCGAATTTCGGTGAGTCGCACGCAAAAAATGATACCATTTGCGCCGCTCCATTCCGGTCGTTTTTCCTGTGCCAACGCGTTCAACCCGGCGACCTAGCACGCAGCTCGAGACATTCGCCAATCCGGCGCCCGAGCGCGACTACCGGATCCACATGGAGATGCCGGAGTTCACCTGCGTCTGCCCGCTCACCGGGCAGCCCGACTTCGCCACGCTGGTGCTCGACTATGTGGCCGACCGGCGCTGCGTCGAGCTGAAGTCCCTCAAGCTCTATATCTGGTCGTTTCGCAATCAGGGCGCGTTCCACGAGGCGGTCACCAACCGCATCCTCGACGATCTGGTGCGCGCGACGCGGCCGCGCTACATGAGGCTGGAAGCGAAGTTCAATGTGCGCGGCGGCATCCATACCAGCGTGGTGGCGGAGCACCGCAAGCGGGGCTGGAAAGACCGGACTTGAATCCGCTGCTCGCGCCGCTTGCACCATGAATATAATGTCCTGACGCGCTTCGCGCGCCCTCTGAAGCCATGGACGCCACGCAAAAAATCATCGAAGCCGCCTGGGAGGGCCGCGCCACGCTCAAGCCAACCAAGGTGCTGCGCGCTACGGTGAACCGGGTCATCGCGGGGCTCGACACCGGCAAGCTGCGGGTGGCCGAGAAATCCGCCGGCCAGTGGATCACGCACCAGTGGATCAAGAAGGCGGTCCTGCTGTCCTTCCGACTCGAGGACAACCGGGTCATGGAGCGCCGCTACTTCGACAAGGTGCCGTCGAAATTCGAATCCTTCGACTTCGAAAAAAGCGGATTTCGCGTTGTGCCGCCCGCGGCGGTGCGGCGCGGCGCCTACATCGCAAAGAACGTCGTCCTCATGCCGTCCTTCGTCAATATCGGCGCCTACGTCGATGAAGGCACCATGGTGGATACCTGGGCGACGGTGGGTTCCTGCGCGCAGATCGGCAGGAACGTGCACCTCTCGGGCGGCGTCGGCATCGGCGGCGTGCTCGAGCCCATCGGCGCGCGCTCGGAGATCGTCGAGGGCGTGGTGGTCGAAGAAAACAGCGTCATCTCGATGGGCGTGTTCATCGGCCAGAGCACCAAGATCCTCGAGCGGGCGAGCGGCCGCATCCTCTATGGTCGCGTGCCCGCGGGATCGGTGGTGGTTTCCGGCAATTTGCCCTCCGCCGACGGCAAGTACGGGCTGTACTGTGCGGTCATCGTCAAGACGGTCGACGCCAGGACCCGCGCCAAGACCAGCCTGAACGAGTTGCTGCGGGGGGATTAGAATGACGCCTTCGGGAGGCTGACATGTCAGCAATGAAGCGGCTGTTCCAGCTGATGGCCGACAAGAAGGCGTCGGACATCTTCCTTTCGGTGGGTGCGCCGATCAATATCAAGATCAACGGCGTCGCCATGCCGGTCAACCAGGCGATCATGAACACCGACGCCATCAAGCAACTCCTCTACGAGGTGCTCAACGACCGCCAGATCAAGGAATACGAAGAGGAGATGGAGCTGAACACCGCGTTCGCGCTGGAAAACGTGGGCGCCTTTCGCATCAGCGCGTTCCGCCAGAAGGGTTCCCCGGCGGTGGTGGTGCGCTACATTCCGGGGCAGATTCCGGGGCTCGACACGCTGGGCGTGCCCGAGGTGCTCAAGGAAGTGATCATGCAGAAACGCGGCCTGATCCTGATGGTCGGCGCCACGGGCTCGGGCAAGTCGACCTCGCTCTCGGCCATGCTCGATTTCCGCAACGAGCGCAAGTCGGGCCACATCCTGACGCTCGAAGACCCGGTCGAATTCATCTTCCAGAACAAGAAATCGATCGTCAACCAGCGCGAGGTCGGCACCGATACCAAGGCTTTCGAGGTGGCGCTGAAGAACGCCCTGCGCCAGGCGCCGGATTGCATCCTGATCGGCGAGATTCGCGACAAGCAGACCATGGCCATGTCGCTCGCCTATGCGCAGTCGGGCCACCTGTGCCTCGCCACGCTGCACGCGAACAACAGCTATCACGCGATGAACCGCATCATCAACTTCTACCCGCTGGAGAACCGGCCCAGCCTGCTGCTCGATCTGGCGGCCGCGCTGTCGACCATCATTTCGCAGCGCCTGGTGCGCACCAAGACCGGCAGCCGCGTGGCGGCGGTGGAAATCCTGCTCAACACGCGCCACGTCGCCGAGCTGATCGAGAAAGGCGAGATCAACGAAATCAAGGATGCCCTGGAAAAAAGCATGTCGCCGGGCTCGCAGACCTTCGAACAGGCGCTGTTCAAGCTGTTCATGGCGGGCACCATCACGCAAGACGAGGCGATGTCCAACGCCGACTCGGCCACCAACATGCTGTGGCTGATCAACCAGGCCACCGCCGGCGAGATCAGCGGCCAGGTGGCGCCGGCCGCGGGTGCGCCGAAGAAGGAAGAAGGGAAGAAGGAAGGCCTGCTGTCGGCCGCCGACAAGGGCGCGTCGTTCGGCAATTTCAAGATCGACATGAATGCCTGAGGCGAGCGGGGTCCGGGCGCCTTCGGCGCTGGATCTGGCGAAAGAGCTGATCGGGCGCAGGTCGATTACCCCGGAGGACGGGGGCTGCCAGGAACTCATCGCCCGCCGGCTCGCGCCGGCGGGATTCAAGTCCGAGCCGATGAATTTCGGCGCCGTGCGCAACCTTTGGGCTCGCCGGGGCATAGCCTCACCCTTGGTGTGCTTCGCGGGACATACCGATGTCGTGCCGACCGGGCCTCTCTCCGAATGGCACTCGGATCCCTTCGTGCCGACCGTGCGCGACGGCAAGCTCTACGGCCGCGGCGCAGCGGACATGAAATCCTCGATAGCCGCCTTCGTCGTCGCCACGGAAATGTTCCTGAAGGAAAAGCCCGACCACTCGGGCTCGATCGCCCTTCTCCTCACCTCCGACGAGGAAGGTCCCGCCGTGGATGGCACGGTGCGCGTGGTCGAGGCGCTGAAGGCGCGCGGCGAGCGCATCGACTATTGCATCGTCGGCGAGCCGACCTCGGTCGACGTGCTCGGCGACATGGCGAAGATCGGCCGCCGCGGCTCGCTGTCGGCGAAGCTGAAGGTGCGCGGCATCCAGGGCCACGTCGCCTATCCGCAGCTGGTGAAGAATCCGGTCCACCTGCTCGCCCCGGCGCTGGCCGAGCTGGCGCGCACCGAGTGGGACAAGGGCAACCAAAGCTTTCCGCCCACCAGCTTCCAGGTGTCCAACATCCATGCCGGCACCGGTGCCGCCAACGTGGTGCCGGGATCGGTGGAAGTCGACTTCAATTTCCGCTTCTCCACCGAAAGCACCGACGCCTCCCTGCGCTCGCGCGTCGAAGCCATCCTCGGCAAGCACAAGCTGGAGTTCAGCCTCGAGTGGACGCTGGGTGCGAAGCCGTTCCTCAGCAAGAGCGGGGCGCTGGCGAAGACGGTGCTCGAGGCCGCGCGCAAGAGCAGCGGGCGCCACGGCGAGCTCTCCACCACGGGGGGCACCTCGGATGCGCGCTTCATCATCGACATCTGCCCGGAAGTGGTCGAACTCGGGCCGGTCAACGCCAGCATCCACAAGCTGAACGAGCACATCGAGCTCTCCGCCCTGGAGACGCTGCCGCGGATCTACCTCGATACCCTGCGCGCCCTGCTGCCTTGAAGTTAGCGCAGTTAGTCGAAAAAACCGAAAAGAGATTCAAGGCCGCCGGCCTGCACTACGGGCACGGCACCGGCAATGCGCGCGATGAGGCTGCCTTCCTGGTGATCCGGGGATTGGGGCTGCCTTTCGATGTCGATCTGGAACAAGATGTTGCTGAAAAAGACATTGAAAGCCTCGTGCGGCGACGAATCCGGAATCGAATTCCTGCCGCCTATCTTCTCAACGAGGCGTGGCTCGACGGCGTGCCGTTCTACGTCGACGAGCGGGTGATCGTCCCCCGCTCCCACATCGCCTTTCTGTTAGGGAACCTGAACCCGCCGCGGCGGGTCCTCGACCTGTGTACCGGCTCGGGCTGCCTCGCGGTGCTCGCCGCGCGGGCGTTCCCCGATGCGCGCGTCGTCGCCTCGGATATCTCGCCGGCGGCGCTCGAGGTGGCGGAGAAGAACGTCATTCGGCATCGCCTTCAACACCGCATTCGCCTCGTCCGGTCGGATCTTTTCGCTGCGACGCCGGGAAGGTTCGACCTGATCCTCAGCAACCCGCCCTACGTCGACGCGCCTGCAATGCGGCGCTTGACGGCGGAATACCGTCGCGAGCCGGAATTGGCTTTGGCTGCCGGAAAAGACGGGTTGACTTTTATTCGAAAAATCCTTCAACAGGCGCCGAGCTACCTGGCACCGAGCGGCATTCTCCTCTGCGAGGTCGGCGACAGCCGGCGGGCGCTCGAGCGCGCCTTCCCGCGCCTGCGCTTTACCTGGCCGGCGGAATTTGTTTTTCTTCTGCGGCGGGAGGAAATTCGAACAACCAGCCTTCGGGCGATTCCTCGCGCAGCAGGACGCCGGGGCTCGCGCGCAGCTGCGCCGCCAGCGCGGCGTGCTGGCGCGCGATCACGGCAAAGCGCGCGCCGAATACGATCTCGATGATCTGCGCCGGCTGTTCCACGCCGCCTCCGGCGAGCGTGAGCCAGATGGCGAAGCGCGCCGGGTCCTGATAGGCAAGGTAGTGACCGTCGAGCCCGTTGATGTAGCGGAAGCGGTCGGCCCACCAGACCAGGGCCATGAAATCGGGCCAGGCACTGTTGAATACCGTCTCGCCGCCCTGCCCCAGTTCGTTGAGCTTGCTCGCGACGCGCTCCAGATGATCCGGCGCCAGCACTTTCGGCGGCGTAGAACCCGCGAGGCCCACCGGCAGCGCCGCCGCCAGGCAGGCAGCCACGGCCAGGACCAGCGGCTTCGACGCAGCCGGCCACGCATCGCGCAGCGCCAGCGCCGCGGCGAGCACCGCGAAGGGAATGTAGTACTCGGCAAAGCGCACGGCGTGCAGATACAGGCCCATCGACAGGATGGCGATGCCGTAGGCCGTCCAGGTATCGGGCGCCGGCCAGCGCCGGCGAAACGCCAGCACGATGAGGCCGGCGATGAGCAGCGCATGGGCCGGCCAGGAGTCGACGAGCACCTGCTGGAAGGAGGCGGGATACCACTCGGAGCCGACCAGCGACGAAACCGAGGCACTGTCCTGCGACGCCGCGGCTTTGTACAGTGTGTGGAAAATCAGGTAGCCGATATTTCGCGGATACCACGGGCTGACGAGCAGCGCCGCGGTCAGTCCGATTGCCACGGCGACGAGCGGTGTCACGACGAATTCTTTTTTCGTAAAACCGTAGGCGACGCAGCCGATTGCCGCCATGGGCAGGAGGATCACCGCGGCGTGATAGCTCTCGAGAAACAGGAAAGCCAGCAGTGCCAGCGTTTTCCACCGCTCACGCGCGATCGCCCAAAATGACAGGAACATGAAAATCACGGCGACGTTCTGGGCGCGCAGCATCATCATGCGGAACGGCATCGCTTCGCCGGCGGTGAAGGCCAGCAGCGCGAACAGCGGCGCGGCAGGCACGCCGAGCGAGCGCAGCACGAAGGCCACCACTCCCGCGGTGACGGCGGCATTGAACGCCGCCGCCCAGGCAAGCGCCGCGCCGGGATCGGCGATCAACGTGAACGGCACCAGCGCGAGATGCCACAGCCAGTGATGGTCCGGCCCGCGCTGGCCGAGCACGGTGAACGGCAGCCAAGGAATGTCGGCCCACAGGCCCTGATGCGCGATCCACTGCACCACCTTCAGGTGGTAGTGGCCGTCGAAGTCGGCGAAGCCGCCCCACTGCCCGAGCTTCCAGCGCACGAACAGCAGCGCCACGCCGGACACCAGGGCCGCTTCTGCCAGCGCCTGGCGCCGCGAGTCTGCTGTCATTCGTGCGCGATCAGGTAAAAGCAGTGAGAAAAATGGGGTGAGCGATGGGAATTGAACCCACGACCCCCGGCTTCACAAACCGATGCTCTAACCAACTGAGCTACGCTCACCGTCGTTGATGCTGGCCTGCCCGGCGGGACTCGAACCCACAACCCCCAGCTTAGAAGGCTGGTGCTCTATCCGGTTGAGCTACGGGCAGATTCGCTCGTCGTCCCGCACCTGCCGGGCTGTAGCTTGGTCGGGGTGGAGAGATTTGAACTCCCGACATCCTGCTCCCAAAGCAGGCGCGCTACCAGGCTGCGCTACACCCCGAAAATCGGGCGCCAATCATACTCCTTTTCCAAGTTGCGGCAGGGGGGCATTTCTGCTACAAAGCGTGCTTCATTTTTAGGCCGCATGCAGAAATGCCTCTCGAACTGTCGCGCAAGAGCTTTACTCCCTACGCCGCCAAGAAGGGCGAGGAGTACATGAACGCCCAGCAGCGCAAGCATTTCCGCAAAATCCTCGAGACGCTCAAGTCGGAGCTGTCGCAGGAGATCGATCGCACGGTGCACACCATGCAGGACGAGGCCACGGTGTTCGCCGACCCGAACGACCGCGCCAGCCAGGAGTCCGACATGGCGCTCGAGCTGCGCAACCGCGATCGCGAGCGCAAGCTGATCAAGAAGATTGACGAGACCATCGCCCGCATCGAGGCCAACGAATACGGCTACTGCGACAGCTGCGGGGTGGAGATCGGCCTCAAGCGCCTGGAAGCGCGCCCCACCGCAACGCTGTGCATCGACTGCAAGACGCTCGACGAGATGCGCGAGCGCCAGGTGGCGAAGTAGCAAGCTAGGTTTTTGCGGTTTCCTGGCTGTTGACGGCTTTCATCGAAAGCCGCACCCTGCCCTTGTCGTCGGCCTCCAGCACCTTGACTTTCACGATCTGGCCTTCCTTGAGATGGTCGGCGACCGCGTTGACGCGCTCGTGGCTGATTTGCGAGATATGCAGCAGGCCATCGCGGCCCGGCATCAACTGCACGATGGCGCCGAAATCCAGCAGGCGCAGCACCGGGCCCTCGTAGATTTTGCCGACTTCGACGTCGGCGGTGATGTCGAGGATGCGCTTCTTCGCCGCCTCGCCGCCCTCGCCCGAGATGCAGGCGATCGAGATGGTGCCGTCGTCCTCGATCTCGATGGTGGTGCCGGTCTCTTCCTGGAGGCCGCGGATGACCACGCCGCCCTTGCCGATGACGTCGCGGATCTTCTCCGGGTTGATCTTGATCTTGATGATGCGCGGGGCGAAGGTCGACAGCTCGGCGCGCGAGCCCTCGATCGACTGCTTCATGATGTCGAGGATGTTGAGACGCGCCTCGCGCGCCTGGTCGAGCGCGATCTTCATGATGCTCTTGTTGATCGACTCGATCTTCAGGTCCATCTGCAGTGCGGTGATGCCCTTGTCGGTGCCGGCCACCTTGAAGTCCATGTCGCCGAGGTGGTCCTCGTCGCCGAGGATGTCGGAGAGCACGGCGAAGCGATTGCCCTCCTTGATCAGGCCCATGGCAATGCCTGCGACATGCGCCTTGATCGGCACGCCCGCATCCATCAGCGCCAGGCTGCCGCCGCAGACCGAGGCCATCGACGAGGAGCCGTTCGACTCGGTGATCTCGGACACCACGCGCAGCGAGTAGCCGAAATCCGCCGCCGCCGGCAGCAGGCCGACCAGCGCGCGCTTGGCGAGCCGGCCGTGGCCGATCTCGCGGCGCTTGGTGAAGCCGAAGCGCCCGGTCTCGCCGGTGGCGTACGGCGGCATGTTGTAGTGAAACATGAAGCGCTCGCGGTATTCGCCCGCCAGCGCGTCGATGATCTGCTCGTCGCGGCCGGTGCCGAGCGTCACGGTCACCAGCGCCTGCGTCTCGCCGCGCGTGAACAGCGCCGAGCCGTGGGTGCGCGGCAGCACGCCGACGCGCACCGTGATCGGCCGGACGGTGCGCGTGTCGCGCCCGTCGATGCGCGGCTCGCCGTCGAGGATCTGGCTGCGCACGATGGACGACTCGAGCGCGAACGCGACCTCCTTAACGGTGTTGGCCGATGGCGCGCCCTCCTGGCCGACATTGAGCGCCTCGAACACGCGCTTCCAGATGGCGTCGATCGCCTCCGAGCGGGCTTTCTTCTGCTTGAGCCGGAACGCCTCGCGCAAGTCGTTTTCCGCCAGTTCCTTGACGCGCGCGGCGAGCGTCTCGTCCTTCGCCGGCGGCTTCCAGTCCCAGGCCGGCTTGCCCGCTTCCTCGGCGAGCTGGTGGATCGCCTGAATGGCGGCCTGCATCTGCTCGTGGCCGAAGCCAATCGCGCCGAGCATGGCGTCTTCCGGCAGCTCGAGCGCCTCGGACTCAACCATCAGCACGCCCTGATCCGTGCCGGCGACCACCAGGTTCAGGCGCGAGGCCTTGAGCTGGGTCATGGTCGGATTGAGCACGTACTGCCCGTCGACGTGGCCGACGCGGCAGGCGCCGATCGGGCCGTTGAAGGGGATGCCCGAAATGGTCAGCGCTGCCGAAACCGCCAGCATCGCCGGAATGTCAGAGTCGACTTCGGGATTGAGCGAAAGTACCTGGGCGACGACCTGGACTTCGCACAGATAGCCATCGGGAAACAGCGGCCGGATCGGGCGGTCAATGAGGCGCGAGGTCAGCGTTTCCTTTTCGGTGGGGCGGCCTTCGCGCTTGAAGAAGCCGCCGGGGATCTTGCCCGCGGCATAGGTGCGCTCGGCGTAGTCCACAGTGAGCGGGAACCAGTCCTGCCCGGTCTTGGGCGTCTTGGCGCCGGTCACGCTGGCGAGCACCACGGTGTCGTCCATGGTGCAGATGACGGCGCCGTGGGCCTGGCGCGCGATCTCGCCGGTTTCGAAGCTGACCTGGTGGCTGCCGTAGGTGAATGTCTTTTTGATGGGCTTCAAGGGGAGTCCTTTATCGGGGCGAACGGGCAGACCCGCTCACCGGAAAGTGGAGCGACGATGCCGCGGGCATTCCAGGGCCTACTTGCGCAGACCGAGCCGCTCGATCAGGCCGCGGTACTTGTCCGCGTCCTTGCGCTTCAGATAATCGAGCAGCTTGCGGCGCTGGCTGACCATCTTGAGCAGCCCGCGGCGCGAGTGGAAGTCCTTGACGTGCGACTTGAAATGGTCCGTGAGGCCGTTGATGCGCTCGGTGAGGAGCGCGACCTGCACTTCGGGGGACCCGGTGTCCCGGGCGGAACGCTGGTTGGTTTTTACGACTTGCGCTTTCTGCGCGACCTGCAATGGCATCTGCTGTCTCTCTCTCTTCGTCGTCTCTTTAATTAGGCGCGGGATTTTACTTGTTTTTCCGCGGCTTGTGTGAGGCGCAGCGCTTTCAGAACGCCGCCGGATTCGGCGCGGCCCAGACCGATGACCTCGCCCCCGGGCCCGAATACCCCGTGCAGGCCCGGGCCGAGGCCGTCCATTTTCAGGACCTGCCCCTGGCGCAGCCGGTCTGCGGCAGTGGCGTCGAGCTCAGCCCGGGGCAAATCCGCCAGCAAGGCCGCAAGCGGCAGCAGTGCCCGTTGTCGCGCTGCCGTGGTCATTTCCTGCAAAGCGTCGAGCGTGTGCGCCTGCTCTACCCGGAACGCGCCCGCGGCCGTCCGGCGCAAGCCCGCAAGATGAGCGCCGCAGCCCAGCTTGGCGCCGATGTCCTCGGCCAGCGTGCGCACGTAAGTGCCCTTGCTGCAGCGGACGCGGAGCTCGACCAGCGGCACGGCGTAGCGAATCAGCTCCAGCCTGGAGATGAGGACACGGCGCGGCAGGCGTTCGACCGTCTCGCCGCGGCGCGCGTGCTGGTAGAGCGGCACGCCGTCGCGCTTCAGTGCCGAGTGCATGGGGGGTACCTGCTGGATCTCGCCCAGAAATTGACCCAGGGTTTCCCGCAGCTCCGGTTCTTCGACCATCGCCAGCTCGGTTGCCAGGACCTCGCCTTCCGCGTCGCCGGTGCTGGTGCGCACGCCGAGCTTCACGCTCGCGAGGTATTCCTTGTCCGCCTCCAGCGCCGGGCCGGCGAACTTGGTCGCCTCGCCGAACAGCACGATCAGCAGGCCCGAGGCGAGCGGGTCGAGCGTGCCGGCATGGCCCGCCTTCACCGCGCCTAGAAGCCGCTTTGCTCTTTGCAGGACCGCATTCGATGTCGGGCCGACCGGCTTGTCCAGCAGCAGCGCGCCGTCGATCACGAGCGGGGTTTGACCGAATCGATCAGGCGCGACAGGTGGTCGCCGCGCTCGACCGATTCGTCGTACTCGAAGCGCAGCTCGGGGGTGGTGTAGATCTTGATGCGCCGCGCCAGCTGCGAGCGGAGAAACCCTGCGGAGCGCCGCAGGCCCGTCAGGGTGTCTTCGAGCTTCGCTTTCTCAAGCAAGGTGAAGAAAATCTTCGCATGCGAAAGGTCGGGCGAAACGTCAACGGAAGTAATCGTCAGCATGCCGATGCGCGGGTCGCGGACTTCGCGGGCCAGCAAATCGGAAAGTTCACGCTGGATCAGATCGCCCAGCTTCTGCGGGCGTCCATGGCCTTTCTTCACAGCGCGTCCATGGACGGACGCTAGAGCGTCCGGGCGACCTCGACGGTCTCGAAGATCTCGAACTGGTCCTTCTCCTTGAGATCGGAGAAGTTCTTCAGCGACATGCCGCACTCGAAGCCCGCCTTGACTTCGCGCACGTCGTCCTTGAAGCGCTTGAGCGAGTCGATCTCGCCGGTGTGGATGACAACGTTGTCGCGCAGCAGCCGCACGTGCGCGCCGCGCTTCACCAGGCCCTCGAGCACGTAGCAACCCGCCACCGTGCCGACCTTGGAAATGCGAAACACCTGGCGCACCTCGACCATGCCGAGAACCGATTCCTTGTGCTCCGGCGCCAGCAGGCCGGACAGCGCCGCCTTCATCTCCTCGACCGCGTCGTAGATGATGTTGTAGTACCGGATCTGGATGCCGAGCGACTCGGCCAGCTTGCGCGCCGCGGCGTCGGCGCGAGTATTGAAGCCGATGATCACGGCGCTCGACGCCATCGCGAGGTTGACGTCGGATTCAGTGATGCCGCCGACGCCGGCGTGCACCACGCTCACCTTGACCTCGTCGGTGGCGAGGCGCGTGAGCGCGTGCACCAGCGCTTCCTGCGAACCCTGCACGTCGGACTTGATCAGCAGCGTCAGCGTATTCTTGCCGGTTTCGCCCATGCGCTCGAACACGTTCTCGAGCTTGGCGGCCTGCTGCTTGGCGAGCTTGACGTCGCGGAACTTGCCCTGCCGGAACAGCGCGATCTCGCGCGCCTTGCGCTCGTCGGTCAGCACCATCATGTCTTCGCCGGCCGCGGGGACGTCGGACAGGCCCTGGATTTCAACCGGGATCGAGGGGCCCGCCTCGGCCACCGGCTTGCCGTTCTCGTCGAGCATGGCGCGCACCCGGCCGAACACCGCGCCGGCCAGCACGATGTCGCCGCGGCGCAGCGTCCCGGACTGCACCAGCAGGGTCGCCACCGGGCCGCGGCCTTTGTCGAGGCGCGCTTCGATCACCACGCCCTTGGCTGGCGCCGTGATCGATGCCTTGAGCTCCTTCACCTCGGCCTGCAGCAGGATCTGCTCGAGCAGGCTGTCGACGCCTTCGCCGGTTTTCGCCGACACCGGCACCAGCGGCGAGTCGCCGCCGTATTCCTCCGGCACCACGCCGTGGGCCAGCAGGTCCTGCTTCACCTTGTTGGGATTGGCGTCGTGCTTGTCGATCTTGTTCAGCGCCACGACCAGCGGCACCCCCGCCGCCTTGGCGTGGTTGATGGCCTCGATGGTCTGCGGCATGACGCCGTCGTCGGCCGCCACGACCAGCACCACGACGTCGGTCACCTTGGCGCCGCGCGCGCGCATCGCGGTAAAGGCCTCGTGGCCGGGTGTATCGAGGAAGGTGACCACGCCGCGCGGCGTTTCGACATGGTAGGCGCCGATGTGCTGCGTGATGCCGCCCGCCTCGCCCGCCGCCACTTTGGCGCGGCGGATAAAGTCGAGCAGCGAAGTCTTGCCGTGATCGACGTGGCCCATGACGGTAACCACGGGCGGGCGCGGCTTTTCGTCGGCCGCCACCGGCTCATCGGACTCCACCAGGAAGGACTCGGGGTCGTCCAGCTTGGACGCCTTCGCCTTGTGACCCATCTCCTGCACCACGATCATCGCCGTTTCCTGGTCGAGCACCTGATTGATGGTGACCATGGTGCCGAGCTTCATCATGGTCTTGATGACCTCGGCGGCCTTGACCGACATGCGGTGCGCGAGCTCGCCGACGGTGATGGTCTCGGGCACCGCAACATCGCGTACCTGGGGTTCGCTCGGCTGGGCGGAAGCCGGCTGCTGCTCCGACGCCGCGCCGGGCGCGTGGCGGTGGCGCGTTCCGCCGCGTCCGTGCCAGCCGGCGACGCCGCCGCCGGCGTCGCCGCGCGTCTTGATCTGCCGGCGCCGCACCGAGTCGTCGCGCAGGATGGTCGTGGTCTTCGCCTTCTTGGGCTTCTTGTCGACCTTGGCCTCCCCGCTGACCGGCTTGGGGGCATGCAGCGTGGTCGCGGCCGGGGTCGTCGCCGCGGTCTCGACAGCCGCCTTCTGTTCGGCCTCGCGGCGCTCGCGTTCCTGCTTTGCCTTCAGCTCGCTCGCCTGCCGCTCCGCCAGCTGCTCGTCGCGGCGCGCTTCCTCCTCGCGCAGCTCGGTCTGCCGGGCGTCGATGGCCGGCGCCGACGGCGCCGGCGCGGGCGCCGCTTCCGGCGCGGCGGCTGCCGCATCCCCCGCCTCGCGCTTGACGAAGGTGCGCTTCTTGCGCACCTCGACCTGCACGGTGCGGTATTTGCCGGTGGCGTCCGCCTTCTTGATCTCGCTGGTGTGCTTGCGCGTCAGGGTGATCTTGTTCTTGGCCTCGGCCGAGCCGTGCATGCGCCGCAGGTACTCGAGCAGGCGCGATTTGTCCGACTCGGTCAGCGAATCCTCGGGTACGCGCTTGTCGACCCCGGCCGCGCGCAACTGCTCGAGCAGCACCGCGGGCGGCACTTTCAGCTCGGCGGCGAACTGGGAGACGCTGGTCTGCGCCACGCTAGACAGCTTCCTTGGTGTCGGCCGGCTTCGCGGCCGCGCTTTCGTCGGCAAACCAATGCGCGCGCGCCGCCATGATCAGCTTTTTGGCGCGCTCCTCGTCGATCTTGGTGAGTTCCGCCAGCTCGTCGACGGCGAGGTCGGCGAGGTCGTCGCGGCTTTTCACGCCGCCCTCGACCAGCTTGGCGGCGAGCAGGGTGTCCATGCCGTCGAGCTTCAGCAACTCCGGGTCGACGCCCTCCATCTTTTCCTCATTGGCGATGGCGGAGACCAGCAGCGCGTTGCGCGCGCGGTTGCGCAGCTCGTTCACGGTGTTTTCGTCGAAGGCGTCGATCTCCAGCAGCTCGTTGATCGGCACGTAGGCGATCTCTTCCATGGTCGAGAAGCCTTCCTCGATCAGGATGCCGGCCACCTCCTCGTCGACGTCGAGCTTCTCCATGAAATGGGCCTTGATGCGGCCGCTCTCCTCCTGCTGCTTCTTGGTCGACTCTTCCTCGGTCATCAGGTTGATCTGCCAGCCGGTGAGCTCGGAGGCGAGGCGCACGTTCTGGCCGCTGCGGCCGATCGCCACCGCCAGATTCTCCTCGTCCACCACCACGTCCATGGCGTGCTTTTCCTCGTCCACCAGGATCGAGGACACCTCGGCCGGCGCCAGGGCGCCGATCACGAACTGCGCCGGATCGGCGGCCCACAGCACGATGTCGACGCGCTCGCCGGCCAGCTCCTGCGTCACCGCCTGCACGCGCGAGCCGCGCATGCCGACGCAGGTGCCGATCGGGTCGATGCGCTTGTCGTTGGTGAAGACGGCGATCTTGGCGCGCACGCCTGGGTCGCGCGCCGCCGACTTGATCTCGAGCAGCTTCTCCTCGATTTCCGGCACCTCGAGCTCAAACAGCTTCATGATGAACTGCGGCGCGGTGCGCGACAGCACCAGCTGCGGCCCGCGCGCCTGGCGGTCGATCTTCATCACCCAGGCTCGCACGCGGTCGCCGACCCGCAGGTTCTCCTTCGGGATCATGTGCTCGCGCGGCAGCAACGCCTCCAGCCGGCCGGACTCGATGATGGCGCTGCCGCGCTCCATGCGCTTGACCGTGCCGGTCACCAGCTCGTCGCCGCGCGAAAGGAAGTCGTTGAGGATCTGCTCGCGCTCCGCGTCGCGGATACGCTGCAGGATCACCTGCTTGGCGGTTTGCGCGCCGATGCGGCCGAATTCGACCGCCTCGAGCGGCTCCTCGATGAATTCGTCGACGGCAATGCCCGGCTGCCTGGCCTGCGCCTCGGTCAGCGGGATCTGCGCCTGGGGAAACTCGACCGTGCCGTCCAGCACCACTTTCCAGCGCCGGAACGACTCGTAGGCGCCGGTGGTCTTGTCGACCGCCACCCGCACGTCGATTTCCTCGGAGTACTTCTTCTTGGTCGCCGAGGCGAGCGCCATCTCCAGCGCGCCGAACACGATGTCGCGCGGGACATTCTTCTCCCGGGCGAGAACGTCCACCAGCATCACCATCTCGCGATTTGCCGCCGCTACGTTGCTTGTTGCCACGCCACCCTCACAGTTCAGGGACCAGGCGCGCCCGCTCGATGTCTTCGAGCGCCAGCGCCACGGTCCGGCCGTCCAGTTCCACGCGCACCTGCGACGCGTCGGCGCCGCGCAGCACGCCGACGAACCGCCGCCGGCCGCCGGCATCCGGCGTGCGCATCTTCAGTTCCGCCCGCTGGCCCGAAAAGCGCACGAAATCGCCCGCCTTGCGCAGCCGGCGGTCGAGACCCGGAGAAGACACCTCCATACGCTCGTAATCCACGCCTTCCACCTCGAGCACCCGGCCCACCTGCCGGCTCACTGCCGCGCAGTCGTCGACGGTGATGCCCGAATTGCTACCTGCTGGCTTGTCGATGAACAGGCGTAACAGCCGCCCGCCGTTCGACGCCTGCACGTCGACCAGCTCGTAGCCCATTCCGGTCGCGACCGGTTCGATCAGTTTTTCGAGGCTCAAACAAAAAATGGGCCGAAGCCCATCTGCAACCTGCACCACCTCAAAGCTTTTGAAGTATAACCGGATTTTTGATTTCGCGCCAGACTCCCGGCGGCAAATCGGCTGGTAATTCCACCGCGCCGTAACGCACGCGGACCAGGCGGCTCACTTTGGCGCCGACCGCTTCGAACAGGCGGCGCACCTCGCGGTTGCGGCCTTCCTTGAGCATTACCCGGTACCAGCGGTTGCTCCCCTTGCCACTGCCGCTGGCGTCGATCCGCTGGAAGGCGGCGCGGCCATCCTCCAGCTCGACGCCGGTCCGCAGCCGCTCAATATTTTCAGGCGTGAGAAGGCCATAGACGCGAACGGTGTACTCGCGCTCGATCTCGTAGCTCGGGTGCATCAGACGGTTGGCAAGCTCCCCGGAATCGGTGAACAGCAGCAGTCCCGCGCTGTTGAGATCGAGCCGGCCGACGGCAACCCAGCGCCCCGGCGGCAGGCGCGAAAACACGGTGGGCCGTCCTGCGGGGTCGCTCCGTGTGACCAGTTCTCCGACCGGCTTGTTGTAGATCAGGACCCTGAAAGAAGAAGTTCTGGGAAAGACGACGTCCTTTCCATCCACCGTCACCCGATCGGCGTTCGATGCTCGGTCCCCCAGCTTGCAAACCTGCCCGTCCACGGCGACACGGCCCGCTTCGATCCAGGTCTCGATCTCACGCCGCGAGCCGAGGCCGGCCGCGGCGAGCAGCTTTTGAAGCCGCTCAGGCTTCGCCGGAGGCGGCGCCGGCCGGCTCGGAGGCCGGTTCGGCCGGTGCGGGCTCAAGCTGCAGGGTCTTGGCGATTTCCTCGAGCGGCGGCAGCTCTTCGAGCGAGCGCAGGCCGAGGTCGTCGAGGAATTTCCGGGTGGTGGCATAGAGCGCCGGCCGGCCGGGGGTCTCGCGCACGCCGACGGCGTCGACCCAGCCGCGCGCCTCGAGGGACTGGATGATCTGGGTCGACACCGTGACGCCGCGAATATCCTCGATGTCGCCGCGCGTGACCGGCTGGCGGTAGGCGATGATCGCCAGGGTCTCCATCACGGCGCGCGAGTAGCGCGGCGCCCGCTCCGGGAATACCCGCTCGAGGAAGGGCTGGAACTCCGGCCGGGTCTGGAAGCGCCAGCCGCCCGACAGGCCGACCAGCTCGACGGCGCGGCCGTGCCACTCCTCCTTCAGCTCGGCGAGGAGCTTGCGCACCGTCTCGGCGTTGACTTCGCCCTCGAACAGCCGCTTCAGCTCCGTAATGCCGAGCGGCTCGGGCGTGGCGAGCAGCGCCGCCTCGAGGATCCGCTTGGCCTCAAACGGGCTGTGCATAGCCCAATTTTACGTAAATCGGCGCGAAGCACTCGGACTGCGTGATCTCCACCAGCAGCTCGCGCGCGAGCTCCAGCAGCGCGAGGAAGGTCACCACCAGCACCGCCACGCCGCGCTCCGGCTGGAACAGCTCGCCGAACTCGAGCACGCGCCGCTCGCGCAGCGCGCGCAGGATGCCGCTCATGTGCTCGCGCACCGAGAGCTCCTCGCGCGAGATGTGATGGTGGCGCGACAGGCGCGCCCGGTGCAGCAGCGCCCGCCAGGCCTCGGCCAGGTCCTGCGGGCTGATATCCGGCAGCTGCAGGGCCACCGCCTTCTCGATCCACACCGAGACCGCGGCGATGTCGCGCCCGACCTGCGGCAGCTCGTCGAGCGCCTGGGCGGCCTTCTTCATGCGCTCGTACTCGAGCAGCCGCCGCACCAGCTCGGCGCGCGGGTCGTCCTCGATCGCCTCGGCCGACGGCGGCTTGGGCAGCAACAGGCGCGACTTGATCTCCATCAGCATCGCCGCCATCACCAGGTATTCGGCGGCGAGCTCGAGGTTTTTCGTGCGCATGATCTCGACGTATTCGAGGTACTGGCGCGTGAGCGGCGCCATCGGAATGTCGAGGATGTCGAGGTTTTCCTTGCGAATCAGGTACAGCAGCAGGTCAAGCGGTCCCTCGAACGCCTCCAGCACGATCTCCAGCGCGTCGGGCGGTATGTAAAGATCGAGCGGCAGCTCGATGACCGGTTCGCCATAGAGACGGGCGACGTTCATGAATACGAGAGACCGATTGCCTCGCGCACGTCGCGCATGGTCTCCGCCGCCAGCTTGCGCGCCTTTTCGCAGCCGTCGGCGACGATGTTTTTCACCAGCGTCGGATCGTCCAGATAGGGCTGCGCGCGTTCGCGCATCGGCGCGAGTTCGGCCTGGATCGCCTGGATCACCGGCTGCTTGCACTCGAGGCAGCCGATGCCGGCGGTGGTGCAGCCCTTGCGCACCCAGGCCTTGCGCTCCTCGTCCGAATAGATCTGGTGCAGTGTCCACACTGGGCACTTCTCAGGAGTGCCGGGGTCGGTGCGCTTGACGCGCGCCGGGTCGGTCGGCATGCCGCGGATCTTCTTCGCCACCGACTCCGGCTCTTCGCGCAGCGCGATGGTGTTGCCGTAGGATTTGGACATTTTCTGACCGTCCAGGCCGGTCATGCGCGAGGCCTCGGTCAGCAGTGCGTCCGGCTCGACCAGGATCTTTTTGCCGCCGCCTTCCAGCCAGCCATACAGCCGCTCGCGGTCGCCGCGCGGCATGCTCTGCTGTTCATCCAGCAGCGCCTGCGCGCGCTTGAGCGCCTCGGCGTCGCCGCTTTCGAGGAACCTGGTGCGCAGCTCGTTGAAGAGGCGGGCCTTCTTGGTGCCCATCTTCTTCACCGCCGCCTTGGCCTTGTCCTCGTAGCCGGCCTCGCGGCCGTACAGATGGTTGAAGCGCCGCGCCATCTCGCGCGTGAACTCGACATGAGGCACCTGGTCCTCGCCCACCGGCACGTGGCGTGCGCGATAGATCAGGATGTCGGCCGCCTGCAGCAGCGGGTAGCCGAGAAAGCCGTAAGTGGCGAGGTCGCGGTCGGAGAGCTTTTCCTGCTGGTCCTTGTAGGTTGGCACCCGCTCCAGCCAGCCGAGCGGCGCGATCATCGACAGCAGAAGGTGCAGTTCCGCGTGCTCCGACACCTGTGACTGCACGAACAACGTCGCCTGGTTCGGGTCGATGCCCGCCGCCAGCCAGTCGATCACCATATCCCAGCAGTTCTGCTGCAGATCGCCGGTCTTCTCGTAGTCGGTGGTCAGCGCGTGCCAGTCGGCGACGAAGAACAGGCAGGGATACTCGGCTTGCAGCTTGATCCAGTTCTTCAGCACGCCGTGGTAGTGGCCAAGGTGCAGGGCTCCCGTCGGGCGCATTCCGGACAGGACTCGCGTTTCGTACATCGTTACAGCACCACCGCGCGAATCAAGGCGTCCGACTCGATGAACAAGGGGCTCAGGATGAGGCTCAGCGCGTTCGAGCCGTACACCGGGACGAGCATCAGAAGCAGCAGCAGCGGCAGGCCGAAAGGCTCAAGCCTTGAATACTGCCATGCGGCCCTTTTCGGCAGGAGGCTGGCGACGATCCGGCCGCCGTCCAGCGGCAGGATCGGCAGCAGGTTCAGCAGCATGAGGACAAGATTCACCAGGATCCCCGCCGCGCCTACGCCGATGAGGAATTCGGTGCCACCCCGGCCGTGCCGCATGACGACATCGAGCAATCCGCTGGTGCCGTGCACGCCGGCCACCTGCAGCCATGCGTCCGAGCGGTCGCTCATGCCGATGGCGATTCGCATCACCACGGCCCACAGCGCGGTCATCGCCAGATTGGCGCCGGGCCCCGCGGCGGCAACCAGCGCCATGTGCCGGCGCGGGTTACGCAGCGCCGAGTAGTTCACCGGCACCGGCTTGGCCCAGCCGAAGAGATATTTCGAGAAAACCAGCATCAACAGCGGCACGACGATCGTTCCCACCATATCGATGTGCCGCAGCGGATTGAGGCTGATGCGGCCCTGGGCGTGCGCCGTCATGTCGCCGAAATGGCGCGCCACGTAGCCATGCGCCGCCTCGTGCAGCGTGATCGCGAACAACACCGGGAGGGCGTAGATGGCGACCGTCTGAACGAGGTGATTGACGTCCATCTTGTGGCGCGGATTCTATCAGGCGAGCAGGAACGCCTCGATCAGGCGTGCCACGGCTTGCGGCTGGTCGTGATGCAGCATGTGGCCGGCATCCGGGACGGTGACGAAGCGCAGCGAGCGGAACGCCGCGCGCCGCTCGGCAAGTTGCGCGGCATCCAGCCCGATGCGCTTATGCGTGTCGGACAGTGCCGCGTCCACCCAGAGCACGGGCGCCGTAACCTCGCGCCAGCAAGCTTGCGCCTCTTCGTAGCGGTAGAGCGTGGCGTTGACGATCTTGTGCGCCGGGTCGCTTCGCAGCAAGACCTTGCCGCCCTCTTCCCGGCCCCAATGCTGCGCGAGAAAGGAGGATTTTTCGATGCTCAGCCTGGGGTTCGTTTTCCTCAATCGAGAAGCCAGTTCCTGGAAATCGGCGTAGGGCTTCAACCCCGGCGGATCGCGCAATTCCTCCAGCCAGCGCGCATACCTTTGCGGCGCCTGCGCGGGAACGGTCGCGGACATGCCGAATCCTTCCAGGTTGACCAGCTTTTCCACCCGGCCGGGCTGGACCCCGGCGTACAGACAGGCAACGTTGCCGCCGAGACTGTGGCCGACAAGAGAGACGGGTTTCCCCGGAGAAATCTCCTGGAGAAGAAAGTCCAGATCCGCCAGGTAATCGGGAAACCAGTAGGAATCCTCCCGTCCCCAGTCCGTCAGTCCATAGCCGCGCCAATCCGGCGCATAGACGTCCCACTCGCCCTGCAGCTCGTCGACCATGAATTGGAAAGACGCGGAGACGTCCATCCAGCCGTGCAGAAGCACCATCTTGCGCGCGCCGGGACGCGGCCAGTGGCGCACGTGGTAGCGCAGGCGGCGGACGGTGAAGAACCGGGATTCGCTCTCACGCAAGGGAAGGCAGCTCCACTTCAGGCGCACGCCCGCTGACGACGGCCGCAAGTGCGCTGGCCGAGCCGCAGGCGAGCGTCCAGCCCAGCGTGCCGTGCCCGGTATTGATGTACAGGTTGTCGTATTTCGTCTTGCCGATCAGCGGCACGTTGCTTGGCGTGGCCGGGCGCAATCCGGCCCAGTTGTCGACGGCCGTGATGCCGCCGAGTTGCGGAAAAAGCTGCCGGATGCGGCGCCCGATGGCTGCGCAGCGCCCCGGGTTGATCGAAGCGTCGTAGCCCGTCAGCTCCGCCGTGCCCGCCGCGCGCAGCCGGTTGCCCAGGCGGGAAATGACGATCTTGTGCGCTTCATCGGTGAGGCTCATCCGCGGCGCGGCCGCCTGCTCCGATGGCCCGAGCGGCAGCGTAATCGAATAGCCCTTGAGCGGATACACGGGAATCCGCACGCCGAGCGGCGTGAGCAACTGCGGGCTGTAGCTTCCCAAGGCGACTATATAAGCGTCGCCACGAATTTCGCTTCCTGCCAGCCCCACGACGCGGCCATCTGACGCCTGGATCGCTGATATGGTTTTTTGAAATTCAAACACCACCCCTCTTTCTTTCGCCAGCACGGCCAGCGCCGCGGTGAACGCATGAGCGTCGCCGGATTCGTCCTCGGGAAAATGAAGGCCGCCGAGGATTTGTTCTTCGGCATGCTGCAGCGCTGGCTCCAGCGCCAGGCATTCCGCCGCGCTTTTCACGCTCTGGTGGCGAGCCGCCGCCTCCAAGTCGCCCGGCTCGGTGAAGAACTGCAGGATGCCGCGCGTCATCTCGTCGTAGTGAATGCCGGTCGCCTGGCGCAGCGCGCGCAGGCAATCGCGGCTGTAGGAGGCGAGTCGCGCCAGCGCGCGGCAGTTGCGCTCGAAGCGGCCCGGCGTGCACTCGCGCAGGAAACGCAGGCCCCAGGCCCATTGCGCCCAGTCGGCGCGCGGCCGGAACAGCAGCGGCGCGTCCTCGCGACCGAGCCAGTGCAGGATCTTCGGCAGCGCGGAAGGCCGCGCCCAGGGCTGCGCGTGCCCGGCGGAAATCTGCCCGCCGTTGGCGAACGAGGTTTCGAGCCCGGGCCCTGAACGACGGTCAATCACCGTGACCTCGTGGCCGGCGCCTGCCAGGTACCAAGCCGAGGTCACGCCCACTACACCGGCGCCCAGGACAACGATCTTCACTGCATTATGATATCCGCATGCCTTTGTTCTCCATCGGCGAGCGCCGCGTCGAGCTGGTCGGTAAGCGCCACTTCATCGCTTACGACGCGACGCTCGTCGGTTCGATCCTCCTGCACAACGACACCAGTGTCTGGTTCAAGGTGGTGGTCCGCGCGGAGAACGATCGCATCACCATCGGCGAAGAAACCAATGTGCAGGATGGTTCGGTGCTGCATGTTGATCCCGGTTTTCCGCTGACGCTCGGCCGCCGCGTGACCATCGGCCACAAGGTAATGCTGCACGGCTGCAGCGTGGCAGACGGCAGCCTGGTCGGCATCAATAGCGTGATTTTGAATGGGGCGCGCATCGGGCCGGGCACGCTGGTCGGCGCGAATACGCTGATCCCCGAGGGCAAGGAAATCCCCGGTGGCGTGCTGGTGATCGGCTCCCCAGGGAAGGTCGTGCGCGAGCTACGGCCGGAAGAGAAGGACGGCCTCCTCCGCATCGCCGCTGGCTATGTGGAAAGAGGCCGTTTTTATAAAGACAATCTAAAACAGATCACCTAGGCGCCATCCTGATCGCGCCGTCGAGACGGATGGTCTCGGCGTTCAGCATTTCAATCTCGACGATCGACTTCACCATCTGCGCGAATTCCGCCGGTCGGCCGAGGCGGGAGGGAAACGGCACCTGCTTGCCGAGGGACTCCTGGGCGTCCTTGGGCAGCGCGGCGAGCAGCGGCGTCTCGAAAATTCCCGGAGCGATGGTGCAGACGCGGATGCCATTGCGCGACAGGTCGCGGGCGATGGGCAGCGTCATGCCGACGATGCCGCCCTTCGACGCCGAATAGGCGGCCTGGCCGATCTGGCCGTCGTAGGCCGCCACCGACGCGGTGTTCACGATCACGCCGCGCTCGCCCGCGGCGTTGGGAGAGGCCTTGGCCATCGCATCGGCAGCGAGCCGGATCATGTTGAAGGTGCCGATGACGTTGACGCGGATCACGCGCTCGAAGCGACCGAGGTCGTGCGGCGCGTCTTTGCCGATGGTGCGCTCGGCGAGCGCGATGCCGGCGCAATTCACCAGCACCTGCAGGCCGCCGAATTCCTTCAGCGCGAGCGCGACTGCCGCCTTGCCGTCGGCTTCCGAAGCGACGTCGGTGCGGGCAAAGCGGCCGCCGAGTTCCTTTGCCAACTTCTCGCCGGCGTCGGCCTGCAGGTCGGCGATCACCACCTTGGCTCCGTTCTCGGCCGCCATGCGCGCCGTCGCCGCGCCGAGTCCGGAGGCGCCGCCGGTCACCAGGAATATGCTATTTCTGATTTGCATCCAAGGCTCTCCCGTTGAATTCAACGATAATTTTACCTTCATGATGCTGGGATTCGGCCTCGCCTTCGAGGACCTTTACGAGCGCGACGGCCTGGTCCGCGTCGACGGCGCCTTTCTTTCCTTTCTGGACCCGGAAATGAAAGTGAGGCTCGAGCGGGCCAGAGCCAATCCTCCCTCGAAGAAAGAGGAGTCCGAGCTGCTCGTCGCCCTGGCGCCGCAGGCCGAGGATTTCCTGGCAAAGCTGTTCGGCATCGAAGCCGAGGCGCAAGCGCTGGCGGAACAGCACAACGCGCTCGCGCCGCTGTGGTCGGTCAAGCGCCAGTTCGTGCAGCGGCGCGCGTTGCACAAGGTAAAGCCCGAAGACGCGAAGCCGGAGGCCTTCGCCTTCACTACGGAACTCGACTTCGCCAGGAAAGTTTCCGGGTGGCTGCAGGACGAAACCGCCAACGCCGCAAACCTGGAGAAGGCCGCCCGCTACGCGGCGTGGGCCGTGACGACCCCGGAGGGCAAGGCAAAGCACCGGCAGGACGTCCTGTTCAAGGCGCCGCGCAAGCTCGACTACCTGAAATTGATTCCGGTTCGGACCGAAAACGGCCGTAACTCGCTGGACCACCTGCGCCAGCGCGACGGGTTCGCGCTGACCGATGCCGGTACCGACCTGAAAGGCGCGCTGGACGAAGCCAACTATTGCATCTGGTGCCACGAGCAGGGCAAGGACTCCTGCTCCACCGGCTTGCGGGAGAAGGCGCCGGCCACCGGCTTTCGCAAGACGGTATTCAACGTGCCGCTGGCCGGCTGCCCGCTGGAGGAGAAGATCTCCGAGTTCCACCTGGTCAAGGCGCGCGGCGAGCCGCTCGCGGCGCTCGGCATCATCGCCGTCGACAATCCCATGGCGGCCGCCACCGGACACCGCATCTGCAACGACTGCATGAAGTCCTGCATCTACCAGAAGCAGGACCCGGTCAACATCCCGCAAGCCGAGACGCGCACCCTGAAAGACGTGCTCGAGCTGCCCTGGGGATTCGAGATCTACTCGCTGCTGACGCGCTGGAACCCATTTAATCTGCGCCGCCCTTTTCCAAAAGAAGCGTCTGGAAAAAGAATTCTTGTCGTCGGGTTGGGCCCGGCCGGATTCACCACCGCGCACCACCTGATGAACGACGGGCACACGGTCGTCGCTATCGACGGCCTCAAGATCGAACCGCTTGAAGCCGGAATCTCGGGCGTCGACGCTTTAGGCAACCGGACTTCGTTCCGGCCGATCAAAAGCATTGATGATTTGAAAGAACCCCTGGACCACCGGGTGATGGCGGGATTCGGCGGAGTCGCCGAATACGGCATCACCGTGCGCTGGGACAAGAACTTTCTCAAGATGATCCGCCTGCTGCTCGAGCGCCGGCGCCATTTCGCCATGTTTGGCGGCGTGCGCTTCGGTGGCACGCTGTCGGTGGATGATGCGTTCGAGCGCGGCTTCGACCACGTCGCGCTGTGCGCCGGCGCCGGCCGGCCGACGGTGCTCGAGATCCCGAACGGTTTCGCGCGCGGCGTGCGCGCCGCTTCCGATTTCCTGATGGCGCTGCAGCTCACCGGCGCGGCCAAGCGCGAGTCCATCGCCAACCTGCAGATCCGGCTGCCGGTGGTGGTCATCGGCGGCGGCCTCACGGCGATCGACACGGCGACCGAATCGCTCGCCTACTACGCCGTGCAGGTCGAAAAGTTCCTGGTTCGCCATGAGACGCTCGGCCAGGCACCCGATTGGAATCCGGAGGAAAAACAGATTGCTGGCGAGTTTCTCGCCCACGCCCGGGCACTAAGGAAATGCTCTTCATCAGAAAGAATTTCTTTGTTGAAGGCGTGGGGCGGCGCCACCATCGCCTATCGCCGACGGCTCGTCGACAGCCCCTCCTACACGCTGAACCACGAGGAAGTCGAGAAGGCGCTCGAGGAAGGGGTGGTGTTCGCGGAAGGACTCAGCCCCGAGCGTATCGAAGTGGATGAATACGGCCATGCCAAGGCTGTTGCCTTTCAAAACCAAATCACGATGCCAGCAAGGTCCGTGCTGATCGCCGCCGGCACGCAGCCCAATACCGTCCTCGCTCGCGAGGAAGGCGTGAGCCTCGCGCTCGACGGCAAATACTTCCAGGCCTGCGATGAGAGCGGCGCGCCGCTCAAGCCGGAACGTCACACGGCGAAACCGGCGCATCCCGACGTGCTGCTGCACCGTCGGCCCGACGGGCGCTTCATGAGCTTCTTCGGCGATCTGCATCCGTCCTACTTCGGCAACGTCGTCAAGGCAATGGGCAGCGCCAAGCAAGGCTACCCGGTGGTCAGCCGCGTACTTTCGCAAAAAAACGCCGCTTCATCCCTGGACGACGGGACTTTTCTCCGCCAGTTGAACCGTGACCTGCGCGCCGTGGTGCACGAGATGCGGCGTCTTACGCCGAAGATCGTCGAAGTCGTGCTGCGCGCGCCCGTCGCGGCGCGCCAGTTCCGCCCGGGCCAGTTCTACCGCATGCAGAACTACGAGGCGTTCGCCTTGCGCGTGGGCGGCACCACCCTCGCCATGGAAGGCCTCGCGTTGACCGGTGCCTGGGTGGACCGCGAAAAAGGGCTGATTTCCGTCATCGCGCTGGAGATGGGCGGCTCGGCGGACCTGCTCGCCTACCTCAAGCCGGGCGAACCTGTGGTCCTCATGGGCCCGACCGGAACGCCGACCGAGATCCCGCACGGCGAGACGGTGGTGCTCGCCGGCGGCGGACTCGGCAACGCGGTGCTGTTCTCCATCGGGCGGGCCTTGCGCGCCGCCGGCAGCAAGGTGATCTACTTCGCGGGCTACAAATCCACCGGCGATCGCTACCGCGTGGAAGACATCGAGGCCTCTTCCGACGCCGTGGTGTGGTGCTGCGACCAGGCGCCGGGATTCCCGCCGCGCCGCCCGCAGGACCGGTCCTTTGTCGGCAACATCGTCCAGGCCATGGAGGCCTACGCCTCGGGGCGGCTGGGTTCCCAGGAAATAAGATTTGATCAGGCAGACCGGATCATTGCCATCGGCTCCGACCAGATGATGGGAGCCGTGGGCGCAGCCAGGCATGGGGTCTTAAAAAATTATCTGAAACCTTCCCACATTGCGATCGGATCCATCAATTCGCCGATGCAATGCATGATGAAAGAGATCTGCGCGCAGTGCCTGCAGCCGCACCTCGACCCGCAGACCGGCAAGACGAGCTACGTCTTCTCCTGCTTCAACCAGGACCAGCTGCTCGACCAGGTCGATTTTGCCGCCCTCGCCCAGCGCCTGGCGCAGAACGGCGTGCAGGAGAAGCTCACCGCCCTGTGGATCGGGCGCTGCCTGAAGCAACTTCCTCCTCCGGCGCAGCGCGCGGCGGCTTGACACGCTATACAAGTCTTATATAAGATTTGTATATGATCAAGAGCAAAGTCAGCACCTTCTCGGCGACCCTGCGCGACCTCGAGATGCTGGAAATCGTGGCGCGCTATCACGGTCTCAACAAGAGCGCGATGATCGTGAGCCTGGTGCGCAAGGAGTTCTGGCGCGCCTTTCCCGGTGGCACCGATCGCATCCGGCCCGACCGCGGCGCCAAGGTGGAGGGCAAAAAATGAAACGCTTGATTTTTGCCGCATTGCTCCTGTCGACCAATGCCTACTCGCAGGTCATCAAGATCGGCGAGCTGAACAGCTACAAGGTTTTCCCCGCCTTCCTCGAGCCCTACAAGAAGGGTTGGGAGCTCGCGGTCGAGGAAATCAATGCGTCAGGCGGCGTGCTGGGACGCAAGCTCGAAGTGGTGTCGCGCGACGACGGCGGCACGCCGGGCGATGCCGTGCGGGTGGCCGAAGAGCTGATCGTGCGCGAGAAGGTCGACCTGCTGATGGGCACCTTCGCGTCCAACGTCGGCCTGGCGGTTGCCAACCTGGCGAATCAACGCAAGGTCCTGTTTCTCGCCGCCGAGCCGCTGACCGACAAGATGGTCTGGGAGAACGGCAACCGCTACACCTTCCGCCTGCGCCCCTCGACGTACATGCAAACGGCGATGCTGGTTCCCGAGGCAGCGAAGCTGAAGAAGAAGCGCTGGGCGATCGTCTACCCCAACTATGAGTACGGCCAATCGGCGACGGCGTCGTTCAAGCGACTATTGAAGCAGGCACAGCCCGACGTCGAGTTCGTTGCGGAGCAGGCCCCTGCCCTCGGCAAGATCGAAGCGGGAGCGGTGGTTCAGGCGCTGATCGAGGCGAAGCCCGACGCCATCTTCAGCTCGCTGTTCGCCGCCGACCTGCAGAGATTCGTGCGCGAAGGCAATACGCGCGGCCTGTTCAAGAGCGCCGCCGTGTTCAATCTGCTGGCCGGCGAACCGGAGTATCTGGATTCGCTGAAGGACGAAACGCCCGACGGCTGGTGGGTCACCGGCTACCCGTGGAGCGAGATCCACACGCCCGAACACCGCAAATTCCGCGACGCCTATCAGAAGCGCTGGAAAGACTACCCTCGGCAAGGATCGGTCGTCGGCTATACCTCGGTATACGCGGTGGCTGAGGCAATAAAGAAATCCAGGAATGTCGAAACCGAAAAACTCATCGACGCAATGAAGGGCCTGCAGATGCAGACGCCTTTCGGGCCCATCGTCTGGCGGCCGATCGACCACCAGTCGACCATGGGCGCCTACGTGGGCCGCCTGGCGAATATAGGCGGCAAGGGCGTCATGACCGGCTGGCGTTATGCCGATGGCGCCCAGTTCCAGCCGCCGGCAGAGGAAGTGAAGGAACTAAGGAAAGACTAGTTGGATCAATGAGTTTCTCGTCAGTCCTCATCCAATTCATGAATGGGCTGGCGGGAGCCTCTTCGCTGTTCCTGCTTGCCGCCGGGCTGTCGCTGATCTTCGGCGTCACCCGCATCGTGAATTTCGCCCACGGCTCGCTCTACCTGCTCGGCATGTACCTCGCCGTCTGGCTCTCGGAGCGGGTCGGCTTTTGGGTTGCGCTGCCCGGCGCGGCAGCCATCGTGGCGGCTGCTGCCTGCGCCGTGGAGTTTTTCCTGCTGCGCAGGATCTACAAGGCGCCCGAATTGATGCAACTGCTGGCGACGTTCGCGCTCGTGCTGTTGATTCGCGATTTCGCCCTTTGGACCTGGGGTCCCGAGGACATGCTCGGCCCGCGCGCGCCCGGCTTGCGGGGCGCCGTCGAGATCGCGGGGCAAGCCTTCCCGCAATACGACCTGTTCCTGATCGTGCTCGGCCCGGCGGTTTTCGGCCTGCTCCATTGGATGCTTACCCGCACCAGGTGGGGAATTCTCATCCGCGCGGCCACGCAGGACCGGGAAATGGCCGGCGCTCTGGGCGTCAACCAGCGGCTGCTCTTCACCGGCGTATTTACGCTCGGCGCCGCCCTCGCCGGCCTCGGCGGCGCGCTCGCCATTCCGCGCGAGCCGGCAAGCGTCGCCGTGGACCTCGCAGCGATCTCCGACGCGTTCGTAGTGGTGGTCGTTGGCGGCCTCGGCTCCGTGCCCGGCGCGTTCCTCGCCGCGCTGCTGATCGGCGAGGTCAAGGCGTTCTGCATCGGCTTCGGTTTTTCGAAGCTCACTTTGGCGGTGGAATTCGCCGTCATGGCGCTCGTCCTGGTGCTGCGGCCCTGGGGACTGCTGGGCAAGCCGCAGCCGCCGCAGCGCGCCCCAGGCGGCGCAGAGCCGCCGCTGCCCGCATTGCGACCGCTATTGTTTGCGGTTCTCGCCGCGGCGCTGCTGGGCATTCCCCTGCTCGCCGGCGGATATGCGCTGGTGCTGATGATCGACATCCTGGTCTTCGCCCTGTTCGCCGTCAGCCTGCATTTCCTCATTGGTCCGGGCGGCATGCTGTCCTTTGGCCACGCCGCGTATTTCGGCCTCGGCGCATACGGCGCCGGCGTCCTCGCGCTGCGCGCCGGCCTGCCGATGGAAATCGCGCTCGCCGCCGCGCCGCTGATCGCCGCCGCCGCGGCGCTTCTCTTCGGCTGGTTCTGCGTGCGCCTGTCCGGGGTCTACCTCGCAATGCTGACTCTCGCCTTCGCCCAGATCGCCTGGTCGGTGACCTTCCAATGGGACCGCCTGACCGGCGGGTCGAACGGATTGATCGGCGTGTGGCCGGCGCCCTGGCTCGCCTCGCGTCCTGCCTATTACCTCCTTACCGCGCTGTTGTGCGGCGCCGGCATCGCGTTGCTCTGGCGCGTCTTGCACGCGCCGTTCGGTCTTGCACTGCGCGCGTCGCGCGATTCGCCCCTGCGCGCGGACGCCATCGGCATCGACGTGCGCGCCGTGCAATGGGCGGGATTCACGCTGGCCGGCGCGCTCGCGGGACTCGCGGGGGGCCTGTACGCGTTCTCCAAGGGATCGATATCCCCGGAAGTCCTGTCGGTGCCCCGTTCGGTCGACGGCCTGGTGATGGTGCTGCTCGGGGGGCTGCAGACGCTCACCGGGCCGGTCTGGGGTGCGGCGCTCTTCACCTGGCTGGAAGATGCGGTGTCGCGCGGATTCGATTACTGGCGGGCCGCGATCGGCGCCGTCATCCTTCTGCTGGTGCTCGTCTTTCCCGGCGGTGTCGCCAGCGCGTTCCGCGCCTGGAGGAAGCGATGAGCACGCTTGCGGTCCGCGGCTTGCGCAAATCCTACGGCGGCATCGAGGCGGTGCGCGGCCTCTCGTTCGACGTTGCCGCCGGAGAGATGGTGGCGCTGATCGGGCCGAACGGCGCGGGCAAGACGACCTGCTTCAACCTGCTGAACGGCCAGGTGGCCCCGGAAGCGGGCGAAATCCTGCTCGAAGGCCGCAGCATTGCCGGCCTGCCGCCACGCCGCGTCTGGCACCTCGGTGTCGGGCGTACTTTCCAGATCACTGAAACCTTCGGCTCCATGAGCGTGAGGGATAACGTGCAAATGGCTCTGCTTTCCTTTCACCGAAGAATTTTCAAGACAAATTCCCTTGAAATGGCGGAAACGGACCAACTCCTTGCCCAAGTCGGCATGCAGGCGCAGGCGGAGCGTCCCTGTGCCGAGCTCGCCTACGGCGATTTGAAACGCGTGGAGCTGGCGATGGCGCTCGCCAGCCACCCGCGCCTGCTGCTGATGGACGAGCCGACTGCCGGCATGGCGCGCGAGGAGCGCGACGACCTGATGTCCCTGGCGACGGGGCTGGCGCGCAGCGAGCGAATCGCTGTTCTCTTCACCGAGCACGACATGGAGGTGGTGTTCGGGCGCGCCGACCGGGTTCTCGTGCTGCACGCCGGGGAGCTGATCGCCAGCGGCACGCCAGCGCAGGTCCGCGCGAATGAGAAAGTGCGGGAGGTCTACCTCGGCCATGCTTGAAGTCCGGCGACTCAATGCAGGCTACGGGCGCGCCCGCGTACTGTTCGACGCTTCCCTCGAATTGCGCCGTGGCGAGATCGTCGTACTGCTCGGCCGCAACGGCGCGGGCAAGTCCACGACGCTCAAGACGATCATGGGTCTGCTACCCGCCCTGTCCGGATCGGTGCGCTTCGATGGCAAGGACCTGGGCCGCCTCCAGCCCCATGAAATCGCCCGCTCTGGCCTGGGCTACGTTCCCGAGGAACGCCGCATTTTCGGCGAGCTCTCGGTGGACGAGAACCTCGAAGTCGGCCGGCAGCCTTCGCGCGCCGGCATCCCGGCCTGGACGCCGGAGCGGCTGTACGCGCTATTCCCTAACCTGGCCGGCAGCCGCCATCGCCCCGGCGCCCGCCTCTCGGGCGGGGAGCAGAAGATGCTCGCCATCGCGCGCACCCTGATGGGCAATCCACGCGCGCTGCTGCTCGACGAGCCCTCCGAAGGCATCGCGCCCGTGCTCGCTCAGCGCATTGGCGAGACCCTGCGCGAACTCAAGCAGCACGGCGTCGGCGTGCTGCTGTGCGAGCAAAACGCCGCTTTCGCCCGCCGCGTTGCCGATCGCGCGTACCTGATCGAACGCGGCCAGATCAGCGAGAATCCCCTTCCTGCATGACACGCCGCGGACTGCTGCTGACGCTCACGGAGCCCCCTGCCGGGATGGAGGAGGAATTCAACGCCTGGTACGACGGCGAGCACCTGCCGGAGCGGCTTTCGATCCCGGGCTTCCGTTCCGCGCGGCGCTGGGTGGCCGACGTTCCGGCGGGCCAGGGAAAGTACCTCGCGACTTATGAGCTGGATTCCCTGGCAGTACTTTCTTCAAGAGGTTATTTGTCTTTTTTCGAAAATCCGACTCCCTGGTCGAAGCGCTGCCTGGGAAAAGCCGTGGTATTCAAGCGCTGGGCCTGCGAGCAGGTCGAGCCCGGCGAGGCGGATCCCCACCCCGCAGCCACCGCGCTGCTTTTCAATGGACTCGCCACCACGGCGCTGCAGCTGCGGCGCTTCCGCGCCGATTCGGGCGAGACCGTCGTTCTCACCGAGCTGCGCACGCCCCTCGAAGGAGCCTACCTTGCCTACCGGGCTTGAGCGCTACGCCTGGCTGTCGATCGCCGCGGCGTTCGCGACCATCGGCTTGAAGTCGGCGGCTTGGTGGCTGACCGGCTCGATCGGCTTCCTTTCCGACGCGCTCGAATCGCTGGTGAACCTCGCGGCGGCGCTGCTCGCGCTTTCCATGCTGCGCCTCGCCGCCTCGCCACCCGACGAGGAGCATCCCTACGGCCGCTCGAAAGCGGAGTACTTCTCCGCGGGCATGGAAGGCGCGATGATCGTCGTCGCCGCCGCCGCCATCATCTGGGCCGCGGTGCCGCGGCTGCTGCAACCGCAGCCCATCGAGGCACCGCTCGCCGGCATGCTGCTGACCGGCGTAGCTACCGCGATCAACTTCGCCGTCGGCCTGACGCTGATCCGCGTCGGCCGGCGCGAGGACAGCATCACGCTGGAGGCGGACGGCCGGCACCTGATGACCGATGTTTGGACCTCCGTCGGCGTGGTCGGCGGCGTGGCCGTGGCCGCCACGACCGGCTGGCTGGTGCTCGACCCGCTGCTCGGCTTCGCGGTCGCCGCGCACATCCTGTGGGAAGGCTTCAGGCTGGTGCGCCGCTCGGTCTCCGGCCTGCTCGACGAATCGATCTCGCAGATCGACCAGCACGAGATCACCAAGCTGTTCACCGAATATTCGCGGCGCTACGGCGTCGCCTTCCACGCCCTGCGCACGCGCCAAGCCGGCGCGCGGCGCTTTATCACCTTCCACCTGCTGGTGCCGGACGACTGGACGGTGGCGCACGCGCACCAGCTATCCGAGGAAATCGAGTCGCGCATGCGCGCCATGGTGCCCAACGCCAACGTTCTCACCCACATCGAGCCGATCTCCGATCCCGCCTCCTACGACGACCAGGCGCTCGATCGCTAATGCCCGGGCAGGATGATCTCGATGTGCTCGCGGCTGACGTTGATGAACGGTGCGGAAAGCACCATGCGCCCGCCGACCTGCAGCTCCCACACTTCGGCGTTCACCACGGCGATGAAGTCGCGCGCTTCGGTCATGAAATCCGTGATGCGCGCCCCCGGCAGCAGGTCGATGTAGCCGCGGATCCGGTAGTTCGAGGTCAGGATGGTGACTTTGGTCTTCTCGTCCATGGCATCAGAGGATCCGGCAGGCTTCTTCGAAGCTGAAGCGCGGGTTGCGCGGCGCCAAGCCCTTGCCCGTGCCGTAGCCGATGTTCACCAGGAAGTTGGACTTGAAGCGGCCGTCGGGGAAGAAGGCGGCGTCGGTCTTGGCGTTGTCGAAGCCGGACATGGCCCCGCAGTCTAACCCGACCGCGCGCAGCGCGAGCAGGTAGTAGCCGCCCTGGAGCGTAGCGTTGCGGAAAGCCGTCGTCTCGGTATGGGCGCCTTTGTCGCGGAACCAGTTGATGGCGTCGGGGAGATGGAACATGCGCGGCAGGTGCTCCCAGAAGCGCAGGTCGTAGGCGAGCAGCGCAGTCAGCGGCGCCTTCATCGTTTTTTCGAGGTTGGTGGCGGAGAGCGCCGGCCGCAGCTTCTCGCGCGACTCCCGCGAGCGCAGGTAGACGATGCGCGCGGGCTGGCAATTGGCGCTGGTCGGCCCCCATTTCATCAACTCGTGCGCCTCGCGCAGCAGGGAGTCGGGAACCGGCTTGTCCTGGAAATCACCGTGCGAGCGCGCCTGGCGCAGCATGGCATCGAGCAGTTGTTGGTCGGTCATAATCCTTCCGGTGATTGACCTCGCAAGTGTAATTCGTCCGGGCGACGGAATCATCTGGGGCCAAGCCTGCGCCGAGCCGCAGACGCTGGTGGAAGCGCTGGTTTCCCAGCGGTCCCGGCTTGGCGGAGTGGCAGCCTTCCTCGGCTCGAATTACGCCGGCATCATCAAGCCGGTGCACGCCGACCACCTGAGCCTCTCGTCGTACTGCGGCACCGGGGCGAACCGCGCGCTAGCCGACGCGGGCGTGCTGCGTATCCTGCGGGTCCCCTATTCGCAGCTCGGTCCCATGATCCGGGCCCGCGAGATTCGCGCCGATGTGGTCATGCTGCAGGTCAGCCCGCCCAACGCCACCGGCGAATACAGCCTGGGCCTTGCCGCCGATTACCTGGTCCCGGCGCTGGCGACGGCACGGGTGGTCATTGCAGAGGTCAATGCCCAGGTGCCCTGGACGCACAGCGGGACGGTCCTGCGCGAAGAGAATTTCACCCTGCGCATCGAGTCTTCGCGCCCGCCCGCCTCGCCGCCACCGGCCCGGCGCGGGGCGCTCGAGGCCGCCATCGCGCGCCATGCGGCGCCGTTCATCGCCGAGGGCGCCACCCTTGAATTCGGCATCGGCGCCCTGCCGGAAGCCGTCTGTACCGCGCTCGCCGCCCGCCGCGACCTCAAGGTGCATTCCGGCACCGTCGGCGACGGCGTGGCCGAGCTGGTGCGCAGCGGCGCCGTTTCAAGCGTCGATTGCGCCATGCTGATCGGCTCGCCTTCGCTCTTCGACCTGGCGCGCGAGAACCCGGCGATTCGCCTGCATTCCTGCGAGTACACGCATGGCGCGAATGTGCTCGCGGGGATCGAGCGCTTCGTCGCCATCAATTCGGCGGTGGAGGTCGATCACGGCGGCCAGGTCAACGCCGAGGTGGCGCGGGGCAGCTATGTCGGCGCCATCGGCGGCGCTCCCGATTTCGTGCACGCCGCCAACCGCTCGCCCGGCGGGGTTTCGCTCCTGCTGATTCCCGCCTCCCGCATCGTGCCTGCGCTGTCGGCTCCCGCCACCCTCCCGGCCGAGGACGCCGGCGTCGTCGTCACCGAGCGCGGCGCTGCGGACCTGCGCGGCCACGGCAGGAAGGTGCGCGAGAAGCGCCTGCGCGCGATCAGCGAAATTCCCTGAGGTCCCGCACGGTCCAGAACGGCGCCACGGCGAAGGCAACGAATACCAGCGCCATGATGATGCCGGCCTGGTAGCCGCCGGTCAGGTCGTGCAGCAGGCCGCCGATCCAGGAACCGAACGCCGCGCCGAGAGCGTTGCAGGAATAGATGGTGCCGTAGATGGTGGCGACATTGGCGCCGGCGAAATGCCGCGCGCAGATGGACGACACGATCGGGCCGCGCACGCCCGTGCACAGGCCGAACACCGGCACGAAGGCGAGCAGCAGGACGAGCAGCGGGTGGCTCGCGATCACCAGCAGGATCGCCATGCCGGTCGCGGTGCCGCAAAAGCTCGCCGTGGCGGTCTGCCGGTAGCCGAAGCGCTCCGCGAGGAAGCCGCTGCCCATGATGCTGGCGGCGGACAGCATGCCGATGGCGCCAAACGCGGTCGCCGCGGTGATCGGCGAGAAGCCGGACTCGATGAAAAATGCCACCAGCTGCACGATGACCGAGAACATGGCGACGGCGGTGCAGACGAAGATTTGCGCCAGTCCCCAGTAGAGGCGCGTGCCCATCGCCGAGCGCAGCGTCCAGCCGCCTGCTTCCTTGGCGCGCGCGCCGTGCACCTCCGGATGCCCGGCGGCAAAGCGCCCCCAGGGGATGACGAACACGACCAGCGGCAGCATCACCAGCAGCGCGATGCCGAAGAGCCGGTAGGCGACGCGCCAGTCGTATTGCGTCACGAGGTACTGTGCCAGCGGCACGAACACCAGCGTGCCAACGCCGACGGCCGAATAGGCGATGCCCAGGGCGACCGACAGCCGCCCGCGATACCAGCGCGACAGCAGCGCCGAACCCGGCACCATGCCGTTCAGGCTGACGCCGAGGCCGATCAGCGCGCCGACCAGGAGATAGAACTGCCACAGATTGCTCATCCCCGCGGCGAAGAAGAACGCGCCGCCCAGGCAAGCGGTACCGGCGCCGTAGACCCAGCGCGGCCCGAGGCGGTCGAAGGCGAGACCGACCAGGGGCGCGGTGCAGCCGTTCACCAGCAGGTAGACCGAGAATACGCCGGTGACTTCCGAGCGCGACCAGCCGAACTCGCGCTCGAGCGGCAGCAGGAACACCGCGTAGGTGTCGCCCAGCCCGCGGCCGAACATGTTGAGGGTGAAGCAGGTGGCGAGGACCGCCGCCGCGGTGCCGAGGGACGAACTCAGGTCTTTTCCGCCGGCTCGAGCCCGAACACCTGGCGCAGGTAGCGCAGGTAGCCCGCGTCCTTGCTCACCGTCTTGCCGGGCGAATCGGACAGCTTCGCCACCGGCTGCCCGTTGCACTCGGTCATCTTGATGACGATGTTGATCGGCACGTAGCCGAGATCGTTGGTCAGGTTGGTGCCGACGCCGAAGGCGGTCTTGGCGCGGCCGTGGAAGCGGCGCGCAATTTCGAGCGACAGCGGCACGGTCAGCTGGTCGGAGAAGATCAGCGTCTTGGTGCGCGGGTCGACCCGGTTGCGCCGGTAGTGCTCGATCATGCGCTCGCCCCAGGCGAATGGATCGGCCGAATCGTGCCGCACGCCGTCGAACAGCTTGCAGAAATACATGTCGAAGTCGCGCAGGAAGGCGTCGAAGCCGTAGGTGTCCGACAGCGCGATGCCGAGGTCGCCGCGGTACTCTTTCGCCCAGGTGTCGAAGGCGAACACCTGCGAGTCGCGCAGGCGCGGGCCGAGCGCCTGGCAGGCCTGCATGTACTCGTGCGCCATGGTGCCGAGCGGCGTGAGGTTGTTGCGCATGGCGAACCAGACGTTGGAGGTGCCGGAGAAATGCTCGGGCACTTCGCGCCTGAAGGCCTGCAGCATTTCTTCCTGCCAGGCGTGCGAGAAGCGCCGGCGCGTGCCGAAATCCGAGAGGCGGAATTCGAGCGCCGGCTCGACCGTGCGCACCAGGTCGATCTTGCGCCGCAGGCGGCGGCGCCCCTCCTCCAGATCCGGCCGCGGCTGCGTGCGCCGGAAATAGACCTCGGAGACGATCGCCAGCACCGGGATTTCATACAGGATGGTGTGCAGCCAGGGGCCGCGGATGGTGATGTCGCCGCCGTCGATGCGCAGGAATTTCTGGTTGAACCGGAACAGGCCGAGAAAGTCGACGAAATCCGACTTGAGGAAACGCAGCGAGCGCAGATAAGCGAGCTCATCGTCGCGAAAGCGCAGGTCCAGCAAGGCGCCGATCTCGGCGCGGATCTCGTCCATGTGCGGCCGCAGGTCCACGCCCTCGGTGCGGCACTTGAAGCGGTATTCGACCTGCGCGCCCGGGAAATGATGCAGCACGACCTGCATCATCGTGAACTTGTACAGGTCGGTGTCGAGCAGCGACTGGATGATCATGCGGACGAGGATTGTAACCTCCTGATTCAGGGGCGATTGGACAGCACGGCCGGACTACTGTATATATCCCCACCCATGGATGCTCTTACAGACCGGCAAGCCGAAGTCCTGCGCCTGGTGCGCGAGCTGACCGAAGTGTCGGGCTACCCGCCCACGCGCGCCGAAATCGCCGAACGGATGGGCTTTCGCTCGGTCAACGCCGCCGAGCAGCACCTGCGTGCGCTGGAGAAGAAGGGCAAGATCGAAATCTCCGAGGGCGCCTCGCGCGGCATCCGCGTGCTCGACGGCAGGCCGTCGGGCCGTCTCGGGCGCCTGTGCGATCTGCCGGTGATCGGCCGCGTGGCAGCCGGCGCGCCGATGCTCGCCGAGGAACACCTGCAGGGACGCTACCAGGTGGATCCGAACCTGTTCACGCCGCGCGCCGACTACCTGCTGCGCGTGCGCGGCATGTCGATGCGCGATGCCGGCATCCTCGAGGGCGACCTGCTCGCCGTGCACAAGACCGCCGAGGCGCGTAGCGGCCAGGTCGTCGTCGCGCGCCTGGCCGATGAAGTCACCGTCAAGCGTTTCCGCCGCCGGGGCGCGACGGTCGTGCTCGAACCGGAGAATCCCGACTTCGAGCCGATCGAGGTCGACGCGCGCAGCGAATCGCTCGCCATCGAAGGCATCGCGGTCGGCGTCATCCGCAACGGCAAGAGTCTGTAAAAGCACCCGCGCCGGGTACCCGGCGCGATTTTTCTTTCCTATAGAATTGCGCAGGCTATCCGCCTGCGCATGATCCAATCCACCGCCACCGCAGCGGAAGTCCGCGACCGCGCCGATCCCGGGAAAGTCCTCGCCGACCGCGTCGCAGAACTCTACCGGCAGCTCCCCATAGCGATTACGGCGACCTTTCTGGCGGCGTGCATCGCCACCTACGAGTTGCGCGCGCCGTTATTCGAGTCGCTGCTGTGGATCTGGTGGGGAATCGTCGTGATTTTCAGCGCCGTGGCGATTGGGCTGATCTGGTCCTACCACCGCAGCGCCGACCGCCAGACCGGCGCGGAGCGCTGGCTGAACCGCATCGGCATCCTGGCGTTTGCCAATGGCGCCGCGTGGGGCCTGGCCGGGGCGGTGTTCTTTCCGTCTCTCTCGGGCGAGGAGCATGTGTTTCTTGCCTTCCTGTTTGCCGGGATGACTTCCCTTGGCATACCCATCTACGCGGTGTCGTGGCGGATCTTCGCGGCTTACGCGGCCGGCATTGTGGCGCCCTTCATCTTCGCCCTTGCCCAGACCGGCAAGCAGCTTTACATCGAGGTGGCGTTCCTCGCGCCGGTGTTTTACGCGGTGAACGTTGCAATTGCCTACCGGCTTACGCAGGTATTCGAAGCCGGCTACCGCTTGCGCCACGCCTACGGCCGGCTGACGGAGGATTACAGCGTTCTCAACCAGCGGCTGCAGGGCCAGCTGGTGGAACTGGGCGAGGCGCGCCGCCAGGTCGAGGCGAGCGGCCGCAAGCTGACGCTGTTCGCCGAGCGCTCGCCGATCGTGGTGATCGAGTTGACGCCGGAGGGCAGCGTGACCCAGGTCAACCACGCCGCCGAGATCCTGTTCGGCTACGCCGCCGACGAGCTGAAGGGCGCGAGCGTCAAGCGCCTGGTACGGCCCGAATACCACGCCGACTTCGACCGCCAGTGGGCCGAGATGGTCTCGACGCGCCAGCCGGCCACCGGTCTGCGCATCCGCACGCCGCGGCGCGACGGTATCGACCTGGTCTGCGAGTGGACCGTGACGCCGCTGGTCAACACCGAGGGCGGCCTGATCGCCGTCATAGCCCAGGGCCGCGACATCACCGCGCAGCTCGAGGCCGACCGCATGAAGAAGGAATTCACCTCGACGCTCAGCCACGAGCTGCGCACGCCGCTCACCTCGATCATCGGCTCCCTGCAGCTGGTCAATTCCGGCGTGCTGGGCGACATCGACAAGGACGTGGCGGATCTCACCCAGGTGGCGGAGCGCAACGGCCAGCGCCTGCTCGATCTGATCAACGACATCCTCGATATCGAGAAGATCGAGTCGGGCAAGCTGACGCTGGCGCCCGAAGCCATCCGTATCGACGAGATGGTGCGCGAGTCGATGGTGCTCAACAAGGGATTCGCCGATCGCTTCAAGGTGCGCCTCGAGCTGTCCGGCGCCGATGCCGGCCACAGCGTGAATGCCGACCGCAAGCGCCTGCTCCAGGTGATGACCAACCTGCTCTCCAACGCCGCCAAGTTCTCGCCCGAAGGCGGCGCCGTCGAAGTCGCCATCAGCGAGGCCGGGGCCAATCTGCGCATCGCCGTGCACGACCGCGGCCCCGGCATCCCCGAGAGTTTCCGCAGCCGCATGTTCGGCCGCTTCACCCAGGCCGACTCCGCCACCACGCGCCAGAAGGGCGGCACCGGCCTCGGCCTCGCCATCTGCAAGCGCCTGATCGAGATGATGGAAGGACACATCGGCTTCGAGGACCGCGCCGGCGGCGGCAGCACGTTCTGGTTCGAGCTGCCCCGGCACAAGGCATGAAAGAATAGCGCCGATGCCCGAACGCCCGCTCATCCGCATCTGCTACGTCGAGGACGACGAGGACATCCAGCGCATCGTGCGCCTGTCGCTCGAGCGCGTCGGCAAGATGACCGTCGAGGTGGTGGGCGATCCGACCGCCGCCGTCGACGCCATGCTGAAGTTCAAGCCCGACCTGGTGATGCTCGACTGGATGATGCCGGTGCTCGACGGCCCGGCGCTGTTCCGCGTGATGAAGGGCCGCCCCGAAACCAGCGGGCTGCCGGTGGTGTTCATCACCGCCAAGGCGGGCCAGCGCGACATGGACGAGCTGCTCGCGATGGGCGCGGCGGGCACCATTTCCAAGCCGTTCTCGCCCAAGGACCTGCCCGACCAGCTGCGCGCCATATGGGCAAAACTCCCTTAGCCGGGGCGAAACTGCCTTAGCGCAGCCGCTGGGTCTTGTCGAGGGTGCCGCCGACGTCACCGCCCGCGGCAATTCCCTGATAAAACTTGCGGTACAGAAATCCGATCACTTCGTCCGAGTTGCGGAAGCGCGCGTCGCGGTCTTTTTCCACCAGCTTGTCGAGTAGCCGCTGGTAGGCCGCCAGGCGGTCGGGCAGCGAAGGCGGCGGCGTATTGATGTGGTGCAACGCGATCTCGACCGCGGTCTCGCCGTCGAACAGGTGGGTGCCGGTGAGCATCTGGAACAGCAGCACGCCGGCGCTGTAGATGTCGGTGCGCAGGTCCAGCGCACGGCCTTGGACCTGCTCCGGGCTCATGTAGCGCGGCGTACCGAGCACCTCGCCGTGCCCGGTGCGGTCGGCGGCGCCGATATCCTTGGCGATGCCGAAATCGACGATCGCCAGGCTGCCGTCGTTGCGGAACATCAGGTTCTGCGGCTTGAGGTCGCGGTGCAGGATGCCTTTCTCGTGGATGTCGCCCAGCGCGAACATCAGCTCGCGGAACAGGCGCAGCGCCTCGTCGGGCGCCAGCGGCTTGCCGTCGAGGCGCTTGTCGAGATCGTTGCCCTCGAAGAATTCCATCACCAGGTAGGCCTGGCCCTCGAAATTGCCGTGGCCGAAGATGCGCGCCACGTGGCGGCTCTGGATGCGCTCGACCATGGCGAACTCCTCCAGGCAGCGCGCCAGCGCCTTGGGATTGGCGGTGATCTCCGGGCGCAGCACCTTGACCACCAGCGGCTCGTCGTCTTTCTCGCGCGAGGCGAGGTAGACGCGCGCCGTGCCGCCCTCGCCGATCAGGTGCAGCACCTTGATGCCCGGGATCCTGATGCGCGCGCCGAGCGACTGCCCTTGCTTGCGCGCCGCTAGTTCCGGCGAGATGGTCCTTTCTTTGGCGTTCGCCGTCAGGTCGTGCAGCGAGGTGATCAGCTTTTCACGCGTCAGCTCCTGCTTGCGGTGATAGTCGTCGGCGCCCGCCTTCATGGCGCGCACTGCGATGATCTCGTTGCCGGCGCCGGTGAGGAACAGGATCTTCGGGCAGTCGGCGCGTTTCTTGAACTTCTTCAGCCACTCCATGCCGTCGCCGCGGCCGAGCATGTAGTCGAGGATGATGGCGTCGTAGGAGCCGAGGGGAAAGGAAGCGTCCGGCATCTCCTTCACCAGCGGGTCGTACTCCGTCACTTCCGCGTCGTCCCAGCGCTGCTTGATGTAGTGCGAGAGGAGGTTGCGCAGGTCCTCGTCGTCGTCGATGATCAGGATGCGCATTACGGCAGGCGCAGCGAGTAGACCGGTGTCGCCTCGGTCTTGCCGCGCAACGGGACCTCGCCGAGCGCCTCGGCGGCGCCGGCGGGAACCATGGCGCGGATTGCCTGGTAGACGGGACCCGCGACCAGCACCTCGCCGGGCTTGGCGACATGCACCAGCCGCGCTGCCGTGTTCACTGCGTCGCCGATGATGGTGTGGCTCATGAAATGCGGGGACCCGATGTTACCGAGAATCGCCTCGCCCGACGCGATGCCGATGCCGACGCCCGTCGGCGGGCGCCCGCGTGCCACCCAGGCGGCGAGCACCGGCTGGAAGCTCTGCACCATGTCGCGCGCCGCCCGCCAGGCGCGCGCCGCAGCGTCCGCCTGCGGGAAAGGCACATTGAACCCCACCAGCAGCGCGTCGCCGGCCATGCCGAAGATGGTGCCCTCCTCGCGATAGGCGGCTTCGGTGATGACGTTGAAGTACTGATTGAGCAGCGTCACCACCTCGTCGACGGCGGTGCGCTCGGTCAGGTGGGTGAAGCCGCGCAGGTCGGCGAACAGCGCGACCACGTTGACGCGCTGCGCTTCGACGCCAAACGGCGCGCCGTCGTGATCCAGTCCGGCGATGACGCGCTCGGCGAGGCGCGGCGACACGTAGCGCGTGAACGCCTGGTGCAGCGCTTCCTTGCGCTGCACCTCGGCCGCGAGACGCCCCGCCTCTAGCTCGCGCCGCGTTTCGTGCAGCTTGCGCAGCGTGCCGACCCGCGCCAGCAGCTCCTCGCGCTTGACCGGCTTGGAGAGAAAATCGTCGGCGCCGGCGCGGATGCCCCGCACGCGGCTGGCCTGGTCCTCAAGCGCGGTCACCAGCACGATCGGGATCATTGCGGTCGCGGCGTTACCCTTCAGGCGCTCGCAGATGACGAAACCATCGGTGCCGGGCAGCATGACGTCGAGCAGGATCAGGTCGGGCGCGCCGCGCGCGACGCGCGCCAGCGCCGTTTCGCCGTCGCCCACCGTATCGGCGTCGATGCCGTCGACGGCGAGCAGGCGCGCGAGAAAAGCGGCCATGTCGGGATCGTCGTCCACCACCAGCACGCGGAACGCCGCCGGCCGCGACTCGAGCTTCCCAGCCGTGGCGCGGTCGCTCACGACGCTCATTCGAAGGCGATCTGGACCTTGGAGAGGAAGTCGCCGTACTCCGTGATGCAGGCTTGCAGGGAGGCGCGGTCGCCGCTGCGCGCGCCGTCCTCGATGCCCTTGCCGATGCTCGAGACGCGGTTGAAACCGTACGAAGTGCCGACGCCTTTCATGCGGTGGCCGAGCTGGCGCATTTGCTCGAAATCGGCGGCGGCGAGCGCGGCGCGCAGCGCGTCGAGCTCCTTGCCGCGATTTTTCATGAAGACCGGGATCAGGTCCTCCAGGTCCTTGGCCACCATGACCTTGTAGGTGTTATCGCTCATCCCCCGATTATAGAGAGGCCCTACCCCCGCCCGCCCCGCCCGCCGTCAGGGATTGTCAGAGCGGGCCGGATCGCTTAGTGAAAGTCGTGCGACTCGACTTCCAGAGATCCCGCCATGCTGCTGTGATACCCCGCTGCTCTTCTCCACCGTACCCTGCACGCCGAGGAGGGTCGCGCCGGCCAGCACGTCCCATTGGCGCTCGGCGAGATCATGCCAGACGATGACATTGACATAGCCTTCCTCGTCTTCGAGAGTCACGAAGGTCACCTCGCTCTTGGACTGGGGGCGCTGGCGGCAGGTCACCAGCCCCGCCACCCGCACGAGGCTGCCATGCGCCCGCCGCTTCATCTGTTCCGAATCGACGAACCCCAGCTTGCCGAGTCTCTCGCGCAGCAGCGCCAAGGGATGCCGGCCAAGCGTCAGGCCGAGGCTCGCGTAGTCGGCGACGATCTCCTCCCCCTCGCCCGGCGGCACCAGCGCCGGCCGCGACTCCGGCGCCGGCGTGTCGAGGGGAGCGCGACTGCCGCCGCCCGCCGCGGCCCAGCGCGCCAGGCGCCGGTGGCCGGCCAGGGAGCGCAGCGCCCCCGCGGCGGCGAGGTGGGACAGATTCTTCCGGTCGAGATGCATTTCCTCGACCGAGGCGTAAGGCCTGCCCGCCGCCACCCGCAACCCCTGCTCTTTCGCCAATCCCGACACCACCCGCAATCCCAGGCGTAGCGCCCCATCCTCCAGCGTGCAGTCCCACTCGCTCGCGTTGACGTCTGCCGGGCGCACCTCGACGCCATGGCGCCGCGCGTCCTGCACTAGCTGCGAAGGTTTGTAGAAACCCATCGGCTGGCTGTTGAGCAGCGCAGCGCAGAACACCGCCGGGTGGTAGTGCTTGATCCAGGCCGAGACGTAGGCGAGCAGCGCGAAGCTCGCTGAGTGCGCCTCCGGAAAGCCGTAGTCGCCGAAACCCTCGATCTGGCGATAGATGCGATCGGCGAATTCCGCGCTGTAGCCGTTCCCGAGCAATCCCTTCTTCAGCTTGTCTTTGTAGGGGCTCATGTCGCCTTTTTCCTTCCAAGCCGCCATGGCCCGGCGCAGCTGGTCGGCTTCCCCAGCGGAGAAGCCCGCCGCCACCATCGCCAGCTGCATCACCTGCTCCTGAAAGATCGGCACGCCGAGGGTGCGCTTCAGCACATCCTCCACGGCCTTGGTGGGATAGTCGGCCTTCTCCAGGCCAGCCCGGCGGCGCAGGTAGGGATGGACCATGTCCCCCTGGATCGGCCCGGGCCGCACGATCGCGATCTGGATCACCAGGTCGTAGTAATCGCGGGGCCTGAGCCGCGGCAGCATGCTCATCTGCGCGCGCGACTCGATCTGGAACACGCCGATGGTGTCGGCTCCGCAGATCATGTTGTAGACCGCGACATCCTCCTTGGGGATCTCGTCCATGCTTTTCAGGCCGAGCATCCGCAGCGCCTTATGGATAGCGCTCAGCATGCCGAGGGCCAGGACATCCACCTTCATCAATCCGAGTGCTTCCAGGTCGTCCTTGTCCCACTGGATCACGGTGCGCCCCGGCATCGCCGCGTTCTCCACCGGTACCAGCTCGGCCAACGGCCCGCGCGAGATGACGAAGCCGCCGACATGCTGCGAAAGATGCCGAGGAAACTTTATTAGAGCCATAGCGAGCGGCAGCACCTCTTCGCCAGGCAGGCCTTCGAGCGCCCTGCCGAGGTCACGCAGGATGCTCCTGCTTCGATAGCGGATCACGGTGGCCGCGAGCGCCGCGCGCCCGCGCCCGTATTTGTCGTAGATGTACTGAATGACTTCCTCGCGCCGCTCGTGCTCGAAATCCACATCGATGTCCGGCGGCTCGTCGCGTTCGCGCGAGACGAAGCGCTCGAACAGCATGCTCATCTGCGCCGGCGCCACTTCGGTGATGCCGAGCGCGTAACACACGACCGAGTTCGCCGCCGATCCACGCCCCTGGCACAGGATGCCTTGGTGGCGGGCGAAACTCACCACGTCGTGCACGGTAAGGAAAAAGGGTTCGTAGCGAAGCTCGGCGATCAGCCGGAGCTCGTGTTCGGCCTGCTTGCGCACATGTGGCGGTGCGCCCTCCGGATAGCGCCCGCGCAAGCCTGCTTTGGTCAGCTTGCGCAGGTGGCTCGCCGGCGTTTCGCCCGACGGCACGATCTCTTCCGGGTACTCGTACTTGAGAGTGTCGAGGTTGAAACGGCAGCGCTCGGCGATGCGCAGCGTCTCCGCAAGCAGCTCCGGGGGATAAAGCTGGGCAAGGCGTATGCGCAGCCGCAGGCTGCGCTCGGCGTTCGGGAACAGCGCATGGCCACACTCGGCCACGGGGCGACCAAGCCGGATCGCCGTCAACACGTCCTGCAGCCGTCGGCGCGAGCGCAGGTGCATGTGCACGTCACCCGCGGCGACCAACGGCAGGCCGGAATCCTTTGAAAGACCTCTCAGCACATTCAATTTTTCATGGTCATTGGGGCCGCAGTGCAGTTCTGCGGCGATCCAGCCCGCGCCGTCGAAACGCTCCTTCACCCAGCGGGCGTCGTCCGTGCCGCCGCTGCAGAGCAGCGCCAGGGTTCCGCTGCCCGCCAGGGCTTCCACGTCCTTTCTTTCGAGCTGGTATTGCCCCTTTGCCGCGCGCCTGCGCCCGGCGGTGATGAGCGCGCAGACCGCGCCGTAGGATTTCCGCTCCGTCGCCAGCAGCACGAGCTTCATGCCATCCAGGGAGATCTCGGTGCCGACGATCAGCGGCAGCCCGTGCGCCTTCGCTGCCACGTGGGCGCGCACGATGCCGGCGAGCGAGCATTCGTCGGTCAGCGCGAGCGCCTGGTAACCGAGCGCGGCGGCCCGCTCCACCAATTCCTTGGGATGCGACGCGCCGCGCAGGAACGTGAAATTGGAGAGGCAGTGCAGCTCGGCATATCCAGGCAGGGAGACCATGTTCAGGCAAACAAGCCGTGCAGGTACCACTCGCCTGCTTCGCGGTAGACCCAGGCCAGGCTCGACTCGCCCAGCCGCGCCACGAAGTAGTCGCGCTTTGCGTCATCGCCGTCCCACCAGCCGCTCTCTATGCGTTCGGGCCCGGCGAGCAGCGCGAAGCCGCCCTCGCCCAGCCGGCGCGGCTCGAGGAGCCAGGCCGGCCGCGGCCCGGGCTGGCGGAACTCGCGCGGCTCCCAGTCCCCCGGCGCGACGCGCCGCCAGGCGTATTCCGGCCGGTGGTCCGGGTAGAGGCTGAGGCCGTGCACCGCCGCGCGCCCGAGGCGCGCCTGCAGCCGCTCGAGGAGCTGCGTCCAGTCCTCGGCGTCAGCCGCCGCGTCGCCGAACATGCCGCGGCTCTGCCCGGCAAACGGGACGAAGCCCCCGGCCTCCACGGCGATGGCTTCCACCGGTTGCGCGAGCTTCATGGCACCGAGCCGCTCGCGCAGCAGATCCGCCATCCTTTTCTTATCCCTGGTGGGCGAAGCCAGCCCGATGTAGACGTTCGAAAAGACCGTCTTCTCGTGGAAAAGAATGAAATCAAATCCCCGGGTACCCTCCTGCCTGGCATCGAGCAGCCCGGCGAGTTGCGCCAGCAGGTGTCGTGCCGGGAACAGCAGCGCTTCCGCGTATACCGTTTCCGCCGGCAGCTCGAGCCGCGCCGCGAAGCTCGCTGGCGGCTCGAAGAAAGTGCGCGGCTCGGCCAGGCGCCCGAGCGCGCGGTCGATCTCGGCGACCAGCGCCGGCCCGCAGCGCTTCGCCAAGCCTTCGCGAGGCAGCTGCAACAGGTCTCCGACTTGATGAACGCCGATGCTTTTCAGGAATGAAAGAACATCTTCCGTACAAACCACTTCCACCGGGATGTCTTCGAGCCGGCGGCCGCCGCCGCGCGCGATCCACAGCGCGGCGCGCGCCGTGGGCGCGGTGGCGACGGTAGCTTCCAGTCCCAGCTCGCCGAGTCCTTGGCGGATTTTTTCCAGCAACCGCCGCGGGCCGCCGAAGCGGCGCAGGCTGCCCGCCACTTCCGCCAGCAGCGCCTGCGGCGGCTCGAGCGAGACCTTAGGCGTGAACTGGCAGGCCCAGGCGGCGACCGGTTCCAGCGTCGCGGGCGGCAGGCGGGGGAAATGAAGCGCGACCCAAAGCATGGAAGACATTCCTCACCGGCAGGAGGATCGGCGCCGGCGCCGGCAGGCCGCGCCGCTTGAGGATGCGCACGGCAAGCGTCTGGCCGTCAGGACCCGGCTCCAGCGCGAGGCGCAGGTGGGCGGGCGTGGGCTCGGCGGCGGCGGCGCGCGGCCGGAACAGCAGCGCGCAGGCGCCCCCCGCGCCGGCGGCCACGGCGAGGCGCCGCAGCTCCGGGTAGCGGGCCTCGGGCAGCCACGCGAGCAGCGCATGGCAGCTGCCGGCGCGCAGCACCTGCTCGGCCGCCCACAGGGCGTCGCGCCGGCCCGGCGCGCGCACCACGGCGAGATGCACGAGGTCGATGCCCGCGGCGGCCAGCGCCGGGGCGTAGGGCAGATGGGGAGGCGCGAGCCAGGCGACGCGCCTGCCCCGTGCGGTCAGGGCCGCGAGCGCCGGCAGGACGAGCTGCAGCTCGCCGATCCCCTCGCGCTCGCCCAGCAGCTCCGTGAGCCCGCCTGAGGGCCATCCGCCCCCCGGCAGCTCCCGGTCGAGAGCGGGAAAGCCGCTCGGCACCGCGGGCGCCTGCTCGAAGCAGGCCGCGCCGCGCCAGCCGGGGTAACGCCGGAGAAGATCCGCCAGAGCCGCCATGATACTGTACTTATATACAGTAAAGGCGGCGCAGGCAAGCGTCCAGTTTCTCCAGGTCGCGGGGGGTGTTGTAGAGCTGGGCTGAAACGCGCAGCAGGCGTGCCGGCCGCCCCTCCCAGTCGAACAGCGCGACCTCGACGCCTCCCTCCCGCCACAGCGCGTCGAGATCGACCGCGGCCTCCGGCAGCGGCAGGCTCGCCATCGATCCCAGCATCTCCTCCGGCGCCGGCGGCGCTATGCGCAGCGACCGGCAAAGCAGTTCTCTTCCCTTCAGGGCGAGCGCGTGGTTGGCGCGCATCACTCCCGGCCAGCCCTGCGGCGAAAGCGAGGCCATGAACGCGATCGCGGCCGGCACGCAGAGCGCCGGCGTCGGGTCGGCCGTCCCGGTCCAATCGAAGAGCCGGCGAAACGGCCCCTTCCTTACCGCGCCCTTCCAGCCGCCGTGCGAGAGGGAAACCGGGACGATGCGGTCCTGGCGATCAGGCCGCACGTGAAGGAAACCCGCCCCCTTCGGCGCGCACAGCCATTTGTGGCAGTTCCCGGTGTAATAGGCGGCGCCGAGACGATCGAGCGCGAGGGGAAGCATGCCGGGGGCGTGCGCGCCGTCCACCAGCGTGTCGATGCCGCGTGCCGCCAGGGCTTGCACCAGTTCCGCCACCGGGAAGATCAATGCCGTCGGGCTGGTCACGTGATCGAGCACCGCGAGCCGCGTGCGCGGCCCTGCCGCCTGCAGAATCGGCCGGGTGATTTCCGCAACGGGAAAGGGAACCGGGACCACGACCACTCGCGCTCCGGTCCGCTGCGCGACATAGTCGAGCGTCGCGCGGCAGGCCGGGTACAGGTGATCGGTGGCGAGGATTTCGTCGCCCGGCTCGAAGCGCAGCGAGCGCAGGACCGCGTTGATCCCCGCCGTGGCGTTGGGCACGAACGCAAGATCCTGGGGCGCCGCGCCGACGAACGCGCCCAGCGCCTCGAGCGCCTGCGCCAGGAGACCCTCCAGCTCGCGCGCGAAGAAGCGCATCGGGTTTGCCTCGAGGCGCGCACGCAGGCGCGCCTGCTCCTCCAGCACCGGCACCGGGCAGGCGCCGAACGAGCCGTGATTGAGGAAGGCGACGCCGGGGTCGAGCGTCCAGTGCTGCCGCAAGGCGATCAACTGGTTTGCAAGTAACCTATTTGCCGCCCTTCAGGCGACGCAGCTGCGACTGATAGGCGCTCATGAAGTCGCGCCCGAACACCTTGGTGAAGTCCTCCTGCGCCTCGCGCACCAGCTTCTCCTGTTGCGCGACGAACAGGTCCCAGAGCTTGCCCTTGCGCCCGCCGAGCGCGAATCCGGGCGAGGCCTTCTCGTAGGCGCGCTCGAGCGCGTGTGGGTCGACGCGCCGCAGCGCGCCGAGGATCGCGGCGCGCATCGCCGCGATCAGGGCGATCTCGTGCGAGCGCAGGTCCTCGCAGGCGTCGCCCACGGCCTGCACCGGATCGAGGAAGCCCGAGGTGCGCTCGCTGGGGTCGAGGAGAAAATCCATCGCCTCGTGCGGGTCCGACATGAGCTTGAGCGGATTGTTGTCGTGCGCCGCCACCATGGTGCGCTCTTCGGCCTGCATCTCCTTGCGCATCTCGGCGCGCGCCACCAGCAGCATCATCAATCCCTCGACGGCGGCGCGCAGCACCGCGCCGCTGTCGCGCAGCAGCCGCTCGCTGTCGGCGGCGGAGAGCTCCTTGGCCGGCACGCCGGCGCCATCGAGGAACAGGCGCAAGGCGCCTTCGAATCCGGCGACCGCCGCCACCGGGCGGGCCGCGGGTTTCGCCGGCGCGGCCGCCGCCGGCTTCGCCGCAGCAGGCACCGGCGGCTTGGTGCCGGTACGCTCGCCGCCGACGAAAGTCGGTTCCTCGAAGATGGCGTTCGGATCCGAGATATCGATCAGCTCGTCGGCCTTCTCCGCCGCGCCCGCCTCCGGCAGAAACACGTGGATTTCGTACTCCCCCATCTCGAACGTGTCGCCGGACTTGAGCGTCAGCCGAGTGCCGGGGCCGTAGCGCCGGCCTTTGACCATCACCGGATTTACCTTGGAAGCCACCGACATCCAGTACACGCCGTCCTGCAGCTCGATCTCGACGTGAAAGCGCGACAGGTGCTTTTGCGGGTCCTCGACCACCACGGTGCAGCCCGCGTCGCGTCCGATGGTGATCGGCAGGACATCGAGCTCGCGGCTGGCGTAGAGCGTGGGCCGGCCGGCGGCGTGGGTAAAGATCTTGATCGAGACCGTCATGGGCTCAGGCCGCCTCGGCGCCGCGCGCATCGCGGCTCGACCAGCCGTGCTCGCGCCAGCGACCGTCCATCATGCCGCAGAACTGCGCCGCGGACGGCAGGTTTTCGCACAACAGCGCGCAGGGCGCGATCAGCTCCGAAGCGCCGTTGAGCCACACGGCGCAAGGCTCAGCGAGTTGAACCACGAGCCCGGCCGCCTGCGCCGGCGACGCCACCAGCATTTGCGCCCGCGCGCTGCGGAACGGCACCGTGGCGTCGGGCGTCTCCTCGCGGCTTCGCAGTGCGTCGGCGGGAAACGGACATGCGCTGACGGCGGCGTCGATCTTTTTCACTTCCGCGCGCGGCGCCAGGGCGTCGAGCGCGATCGTTTCGATAGCGTCGAACCAGCGCCGTGCCGACTCCAGGCAGCCCGGCAGATCGAGCCGAACCGCCGGCAGCGCGCAGGCGATCGTGAGCGGAAACTGGCGGCCGACGGCATCCACGCTGGGAACCATGACGCCGGTCCAGGCCTGCGGCGTCAGCATGCCGGCCGAGAGCAGGAAGCGCCACGGCGGCATCGAGAGATAGTTTGCCTGCCACTGCGTGCCGAGGCGTTCGCGGCCGCCGTCCATCGACTGCTGCAGCCAGCGGTCCCAAGCCTCGCGAAATGCCTCGGGCAGCCGGCGCACCACGAAGTCGCCGGTCGCCGGGATCTTGCCGTACCAGCCGGGCGTCAGCGCGCCCTGCGCGGCGGGCTGCGCGCTCACGCCTTGGCTCCCCGCAGCGCCAGCGCCGACCGGATGTGCGCCGCCAGGTCCTTTTGCAGGTTGCCGGGCAGCCGCCAGGCCTCCGCGGCGGCCAGCTGCGGCAGCAGGATCTCGCGCAGCGCGTTCTGGTAGGCGCGCTCGGCCTGCGCATCGAGTTTTGTGCCCTGGTAAAGGCCGAATCCGGTGGTCCAGGCCGCGCCGCCCTGGCGCAGATCTCGCAGGCGGTTCAGGGCCGAGACGAGCCGCGCTTCGTCGACCGGGCGCAGCGTCGCAAGCGCATCGAGTTCCCGCTTCGCTTCGCCGGCGCGGGATGCCGTCGCCTCGATCAGCCGCAGATTGCCGAAGTAGCTCGTGGTCCAGCCGGCGATCAGGAGAAGGCTCGCGGCCGCCATGCCGCCGTAAGCCGCGATGCGCTCCATCCGCCGCTGCCGCTGCTGCGCCGGATTGGATCCCGCCAGCCCGGACTCGCCGAAGATCACCTCGCGCAGCAGCCGGCGCAGGAAAAAGCTCTTGCCGCTACCCAGCGTCGGCGGCTGCACCTTGCGCTCGAGATTGAAGCTGCGCGCCAGCGTGCCGAGCACGCGGTCGATCGGGCTGCCTTCCTGGGTGCCGCTGGCGAAATACACGCCGCGCAGCAGCGGCGCCTCCCCGCTCCAGCCGGTGCCGAAGGCCGACTCGAGGAAGCTCGCGATCATCGGCCCGGTGCCGCGGAATTGCTGCGGGAAACGGTAGACCGCGGCGCGCCGCTGCAGGTCGCGCTCCTCCTGCAGGCGCGCGGGCAGCATGGCGTACAGGCGCCGCTCGAGCTGCCGGAAATCATCGTCGAAGCGCGCCACCATGGCGAGCGGATCGGCGGCGAATTCGCCGACGCCGAAAGTCACGCCCCAGACCTGTGCCCGCTCCGCGGCGTCGAATTCGGAGAAGTACTCGCTGAACCCCGCCAGCAGGTCGGCCTTGGTGATGAGCAGGTAGAGCGGCAGCCGCACGCCGAGCCGCGTGTAGAGCTCCCACACCCGCTCGCGCACGTGCGCCGCATAGGTCGACAGCTCTTCTTCGTTCCAATGCGCGAGATCCGCCGCATTGAGCGTGACGATGGCGCCATTGAGCGGCTGGTGCGGGCGGAAGCGCTTGAGCAGATCCAGAAAACCCAGCCAGGCCGCGGCGTCGGCCTGCTTGTCGCTGCCCTGCGTGGTGTAGCGCCCCGCCGTGTCGAGCAGCACCGCCTCGTCGGTGAACCACCAGTCGCAGTTGCGCGTGCCGCCGACCCCCTGCAGGGTGTTGCCGGTACCCGGGTCGCCGAGCGGGAAGCGCAGGCCGGCGTTGAGCAGCGCCGTGGTCTTGCCCGAGCCGGGCCCGCCGATGAACATGTACCAGGGCAGCTCGCTGACCGTGCGGCGCTCGCCGTCCGCGCCGCGAAAGCGCGCGTGGCGCAGCACGCCGAGCGCCTCCTCGAAACGCTGGCGCAGCACTTCGATTTCGTGCGCCGCGCGCGCCGCCGAGTCCTGGTCGGCGATGCCGCCGGCCAGGCTTTCCAGCAAGCGCGCATTTTCCTTCAGCTTGCGCTGCTGGCGCAAAACTTCCCAGGCCAGCCACGCCGCGACCACGGCAACGAGGAAGACCATGCGCTCCGCCGTCGAATCGAGCGGGCGCCACGCGCCGAGCGCAACGACGTCGCCGGCGAACCAGACCGCCGCCGCGAGCGCAACGCAGGCGAGCAGCCCGACGGCCCAGCGGCCCGTCAGCCAGGCGCCGATCATGGCAGCGGCCTCAGGATGATGGCGACGCGGCGGTTGCGCGCGCGGTTGGCGGTGCTGTCGTTGGGCGCCACCGGCGCGGAATCGGCCAGTCCTTCCGCCTGCAGGCGCGAGGGATCGCGCAGGCGCGAAGCCATCAACCCCACCACCGAGTCGGCACGGTCGGTGGACAGCTCCCAGTTCGACGGATAGCGCGCCGTGCGGATTGGCACGTCGTCGGTGTGGCCGGTGACGACCACGGTGCCGGGCACCCGGTCGAGCGCCTCGCCCACGCGCAGGATGACCGGATGCAGCGCCGCGTTCAGGCGCGCGCTGCCGGGAGCGAACAGCTCGTCGCTGTGCAGCGAGATGACCGCGGCGCCCGCGACATCGGCGACGTCGATTTCGCGCCGCGCGATGGCGTCGGCAAGCGTCGCGGCGAGCTGCGGCACGGCCGCCGACTTCGCGTCGGCGGGCGCCGCTGGCGCCGGCGGCTTGAGCGTCGCCAGCGACCGGGCCACCGGGTCGGACCGGGCGCCGAGCGAGACGCTGAACGCGAAATACAGCGCCGCCAGCACCAGGACGCAGACCGATGCCGCGCCCCACATCGCCAGCGCATCCGAGACCCGGCGCGCGCGAATGCCGGCACCCTGCCAGCACCCCGACAGCGCCGGCGCCGTCGGCGCCCGCAGCGCGGCGAGCGCCTCGTGCAGGCGCGTGCGCACCTGGGCGAGCGCCTGGCGCCCGCCCTCCCCGCCGCGGTAGCGTCCCTCGAAGCCGAGCGCGAGGCAGACATAGAAGAATTCGAGCGGCTCGACGTTCGCCTCCGGCGCCGCCAGCAGGCCGTCCAGCAAGGTGTAGAACTTGTCGCTGTTCGCTTCCCCGTGCAGTTCGGCGAGCAGCGGCGCCCAGTCGCGTCCCCAGGGAGTGGCCTGCGCCGAATCGTCGAGCAAGGCGCACAGCGCCAGGCGCGTGCTGAGCAGCGGGGCTTCGGCAATCTGCGCCGCGCGCGCGGTGCGCTCGAACAGGCGCACCTGCTCCAGGAGCCGCTTGCGCAGCGCGAGGGGATCGGGATGGCGCAGCGCGTGCCGGATCTGCGGCACGACGGCGAGGATGGGATTGGCCGCTTCGACCAGCCGGTTGAGGCCGCCCAGTGCGGTGAGGTCGGCTGCCGCGGCAGGCCGATCGAGGACCGGATCGAAGGGACCGCGCCGCCGACCCGGAGTCGGCAGCGCGACCGTGGCCTCGGCGTCGGGCTCGCGGGCGCCGCCGGCGCCCTGCTCTCGCTCGCTCATGTCCCCGGATTTTTACACGTGCCGAGCGGCTTATGCGCCCGGCGCGTTCACGCCGCGCCCGCTAGTTGGTGCGCCGGTTGTCCTTGACTTCTTCGCCCAGCGCCCGGGCGGTGTTGTACCACTTGAGCGATTCGGCGTAATCCCGCGGCACGCCCGCGATGCCCTTGTCGTAGACCTCGCCGAGGCGCTTGGCGGCCTTGCCGCTGCCGGAGCGGGCCGCGCGCGTGTACATGCGGACGGCTTCGGCGCCCTTGCCTTCCTTCTCCAGTCCCGCCGCCTGCTCGAACAGCTGCTCGCCGGTGGACGCCGCGCTGCCGGCGGGCGCCGCCGAGGCAAGCTTGGCCTGTTTTTCCAGCGCGGCGATCTTCTCCTGGGCCGCGCGTTCGGCCGCCGCGATCCGTTCCTGGGCCTCGCGCTCGGCCGCTGCCACTTTTTCGTGCGACGCCCTTTCCGCTGCTTTCTGGTCCGCGGCGAGCTTGGCGCTGTCGGCGGCTTTCTTCTTGTCGGCCTCGGCCTTGGCAACGCGGTCGCGCTCCTGCTGCGCTTCCGCCGATTTCTTCTGCGCGTCCTGGTTCGCCCGCGATGCCTGGCTGGCCGCTTCGGTGCGCGACTTCTGCTCGGCCTCCGCCTTCGCACGCTCGGCGAGCGCCGCCTGCTGCGCCGCGAGGTTGCCCGATTTCTTCGCCGCTTCCTCGGCCGCCCGCGCTTTTTCCACCGCCAGCTTGGCCTCTTCTTCCTTCCTCTGCGCCGCGGCGAGATCGGAGGCGGCCTTCTGCTTCGCCTCGTCGAGCTGTTTCTGCATCGCCGCGATCTTCGCCTTCGCCGCCTCGTCGCCGCTCGGCGAGAAGTAGCTGTAGACGCCGATGCCGATGGCGGCGACCGCTACCGCGATGATGATCGGAACGACCGGCGAAGGTTTCTTCTTGCCGCTGGCGAGCAGCGTGGCTTCTTCGGCGCGCGCCTTGAGCTCAGCTTCGCGCTTCTTGAACTCGGCCTCGCGCTTGGCGCGGTCTTCCGCTTCCTTCTTGGCGCGCGCTTCCGCGTCCTTCTTGGCCTTGACCTCGGCTTCCTGGCGCGCCTTTTCCTCGGCCTCGCGCTTGGCCCGGGTCTCGGCCTCCTGCTTGGTGCGCAGCGCGGCTTCCTGCTTGGACTTCTCCTGCGCTTCCTGCTCGCGCTTCTTGTACTCGGCTTCGCGCTTGGCGAGCTCCGCCGCCGCTTCCTGCCTGGCCTTCTCGGTGGCGGCCGCGGCTTCCTTCTTCGCCCGCTCGCGTTCGGCGGCAGCCTCCAGCTTGACCTTTTCCGCCTCCGCCTTGGCGCGTTCGCGCTCCGCAGCGGCTTCCTGCTTGGCCTTTTCGGCCTCGGCCGCGGCTTCCTTCTTCGCGCGCTCGCGATCGGCCGCCGCTTCCTGCTTGGCTTTTTCGATCGCCTCGACGCGCGCGCGCTCCGCCTCCTGGCGCTTGGTCTCCGCTTCGGCCTCGCGCTTCTTGAATTCCTCTTCCTTGCGCGCGAGCTCCGCCTCGAGCTTGGCCTTGTCCTCGGCCAGCTTGTTGCGCGCCTCGGTTTCCTTGCGGGCGGCGTCCTCGGCCTCCTTTTTCTCTTGCTCGCGCGCCTTCACGCTCGAGTCGTCGAGCGGGATGCCGCGCAGCTTGGCGATCTTGCGCTTGGCGAGCGCGGCGTAGATGCCAGTCGGAAACTGCTGCACGTACAGGTCGAAGTCGTCCGGGTCGTTGCCGTCCTTGATGGCGCGCCAGAATTCGAGCTCGACTTCCTGGCTGCCGGCCTGCGAGCCGCCCATCGTGCCCGAGGTCTGGCCCGGCTGCGCCGCCGCCGCGGCCGGCCGCGGCTGCGCCTTCGGCATGTCCGGAATCGCGCCGCCGACGATGGTCTTGTCCGAATCGTCCTCGGCCGGCTTGCCCTCGATGGCGCGCTTCAGCGCGAGGCCGAGGTCGCGCGCCGTCTGGTAGCGCTCGTCCGGATTCTTGGCGAGCGCCTTGTTGACCACCGAGTCGAACAGCGGCGTCACCGCGTTGTTGATGGTCGACGGCAGCGGCGGATCCTCCTGGATGATCTTCTTGGCGATGGTCCAGGCGCCGCCGCCGGTGAACGGCTTCTCGCCGGTGAGGAACTGGTACAGGATGATGCCGGCCGAAAATACGTCGGTGCGCTTGTCGACCGAGCCGCCGGTGATCTGCTCGGGCGACATGTAGGCGGGCGTGCCGACCATGGTGCCCGCCTGCGTCTTCTCGACCGAAGTCTTGTCCGAGTCCTGCACGCGGGCGACGCCGAAGTCGGTGAGCTTGGTGCGCGCCTGCGAGTCGATCATCACGTTGGCGGGCTTGATGTCGCGGTGGACGATGCCGGCCATGTGGGCGAATTCGAGCGCCTCGCACAGCTCGACCATGATGCGCACCGCCTCCTTGAGGTCGAAGCGCTCGTTGGCGTCGAAGAAGTTCTTGAGCTCCTTGCCCTTGATGAACTCCATCACGAGGTAGGCGACTTCGCCCTCCTCGCCGAAGTCGTACACCTGCACGATGTTGGGGTGGTTGAGGCGCGCGACTGCCTGCGCCTCCCGCACGAAGCGCATCGCGAAATCCTTGGCCGTGTCCTCGTCGAGGTTGCTCTTGAGGATGGTCTTGATGGCCACGCGCCGGTTCAGGCGCGGGTCGACCCCCTCGTAAACGACTCCCATCGCCCCCTTGCCGAGGACGCGTTCGAGGTTGTACCTGCCTAGGGTCTTAAGCTCAGCCGGTGCCGCCATGGCCTAGCCGTGGCTCCATTAATTGACGCAGGCGCACATTATCCCGGCGACCGGCCCGGCCTGACAAGGCCGAATGTCGCGTCGCAACTACAGGTTATCGGCTTTTGGGGGGGAGCTATCTGCCCCTGATGGGGGGCAGGGGCTTGGCTAGGTCGACCCCTTGCCGGCGAGCCCTTTCGTACCATCGGATCGCGCTTTGGTAGTCACGATTGATGACCCTGTTGCCGCGATCATAGATATTCGCGAGCTTGAGTTGCGCCACGCCATGCCCGGCCTCCCCGGCTTGCAGGAAAGCCTCGAACGCCTCGGCATCCCTGCCCGCGCGCTCGTGGTCCAGGCCCTCTTGATATTTGCGGGAGCCCAGATCTTGTGTAATAGATTGTTTGGGCGTGCTTTTCTTGTCCTGGGACAGCACCGGCGACTGCCAGAAGCCCAAGGTGATCGCCGTCAGGCCCACGACAAGAATCAGATTCGTTGTCATTCGCAGAAGAACTCCAGCACATCGGTGGACGAAGCGCGCGCCTGGCCGAAGGCGATCCAGCCATGGCCGCGCAGCGTGAATTCCTCGCGGCGCAGGATCACCTCCTTGTCGCCCTCGACCGTGACGAAAGTGCCGTTGGCGCTGTGGTCGGTGAGGATGAATTTGTCGAGGCGGCGCTCGATCTTGCCGTGCGCGCGGGAAGCCATGCGCTCGCGCACCACCAGGTCGGCCGAGGCATCGCGCCCCAGCGCTAGCGAGGGGCGCTCCGCCGAGAGGATGACTTCGCCCGCCGCGGATTTGATGCGCAGCTTGGCGTTCTTCGGCTTGTAGATCGATTTGTGCGAGGCGAGCGTCGTCATGTCCTCGCTCTGCTGCCACATCAGCTCGAAGACCTGGATCTCCTCGGCCTTGCCCTTCACCTGGATGGTGGTGATGCCGCGCGTGTTGGCCTTGAGCATTGGCGACATGCGCATCACGGTGTCGCGCGCGGTGATGATCTGGTCGCGCGCGGCGACGTGCGACAGGCGCGCGGCGAGGTTGACCGCGTCGCCGAACACATCGCCTTCGCGCTCGACGATCGGGCCGAAATTGAAGCCGATGCGCACGCCGATCTTGGTCTTGCCGACCATCGGCAATTCAGCGATGCCGGTCTGGATCTCGATCGCCGCGTCGGCCGCGGCATCCGCGGTGGGAAACGCCGCCATCACCTCGTCGCCGATGGTCTTGATGACCCGGCCCTTGGCGGTGACGGTTTTCTCCTTCATCAGGTTGACGCACTTCTCGATCGCCGCGTGCGCGACGGCATCGCCCTCGGTTTCGTAGAGCTTGGTGCTCCCGCTCACGTCCGCGAACATCACTGCCGCCTCGGTAGCCTGCTCCGCCATCGACCCCGCCTGCCCCCTTGTTGTGGGCGGATTGTAACCCGTTCAATCAGAAGGGGCGCCGAAGCGCCCCTCTGAACCGCCAAGCGAGAAGCCTACTTGCAGTCGCCCTGCCCCTCCCGGCTTTCGTTGAAGCACTCAGGGACTGAAATCCCCGTGTCGTCGATGCGGTGGTCCATCGGCGGCGTCGTTCCAACGTCGCCGACAAAGCCGTCGTTGATCTGCTTCGCCACGCTGTCGGTGTCGAACGCCTCGTCCAGCGCCCGGGCGGCGATCTGCGCAATGGTGCCGCCGACCGATGCGATGACCCCGCCGATGGCGCCTCCGGTGGGGCCGTTGATCGACGGGCCGTTGAAGTAAACGTCCGGCGAAGCCGTCGTGCCGTTCGGCGTGATGCCGCTGGCGAGCGACGTGGAGCCGTTGACCGACGAACTGTTGTTCAGTATCCACTGGGACGCGGATCCGGTGATGTTCAGCGTGCCGCCGATGAGCGCTTTCACCGTGACATTCGTGTTGCTGGTGAACGTCGTGGCGCCCGGCGAAGTGATCGACGTCAAGCTCCCGCCGGTAAGCGTGAACGTCGCGCCGGCCGTGGTGTTGACGACGTTCTCGAACGACGTCCAGCTGATGCCGTTAGCGTTGCCAGCGTTGGGCCCGTTCAGCGTCCAGTTCGCGCTGGCACCCGTGATCGTGTCCGATGCCGCGCTGCCGTTGACGGTAGTGATGCCGGAAATGGATCCGGTGACGCCCGTGCCGGTTCCAGCCAGGTTGAACGTCACCGGCCCAGTGCGACTCGTGTAGTTCAACGTCCCCGTGCCGCCGCCGTTGAGATTGCCGCTCAGTGTGCCGGCGTTGAGATTGAAGATTCCCGTGCCGAGATCGGCGAGGTTCGCCATGCCGGTGAACCCCGTGATCCCGGTTGCCGAGCCCGCGTTCGCGCCGGTCAATGTCCACGTGGCGCTGGTCGCCTGCAGCGTGCTGGCGCCGCCGCCGCTGAGGTTCTCAAACGAAGTCCAGAACACCGTGCCGTTGTTACCCGCTCCCGCGCCGGTGATCGTGAAGGTCTGGCCCGTACCGCTCATCGTGTCGCTGTTCGAGCTGCCGGTGACATTGGTAACACCGGATACCGTCCCGGTGATTCCGGTCGAGCCCGAGCCGCTGAGGCTATAGGTGACAGCCGACGAGTAACCGGCGTAGCTGATCGTGCCGGTACCGCCCATGTTCGCGTTGCCCGAGAGCGTGCCGTTGCCCGTGCCGTGCATGTTCAACGTGCCGGTGCCCGTGTCGGTGATATTGCCGATACCCGTGAACGTGCTCGACAGCAATGTCGAGGTGCCGGTGTTCGCGCCGTTGAGCGTATAGGTTCCGTTCGCTGCGCTCACCGTGCCGGTACCAGTGTCGTTCAATTTTCCAAACGAGGTCCAGCTGACCGTTCCATCGCTGCCCGCATCGAGCGCGCTCAGCGTATAGGTCTTGTTCGCGCCCTTGATCGTGTTAGTCGTTGTCGTCGCCGAGCCCGTCGCGGTGGTGACGCCCGATCGCGCCGGTGTAGCCGGTGTAGTCGATCGTGCCCGTGCCGCCCATGTTCACGTTGCCCGCGAGCGAACCGTTCGCCGTGCCGTGCATGTTGAGCGTGCCCGTGCCCGTGTCGGTGATATTTCCGAAGGTCGTCCACGTCACCACGCCGTCGCTGCCAGTGTTCGCCCCATTAAGCGTGTAGGTCGCGCTTGCGCCCTTGATGGTGCTGGTGCCTGCGGCGTTGCCCGTCACGTTGGTCACGCCCGTCCATGTGCCGGTAATGCCGGTGCTCTGGTTCGCGGTGCCCGCGAGTTCGAAGGTCACGTTGCCGGTGTAGCCGGTGTAGCTGATCGTGCCCGTGCCGCCCATGTCCACGTTGCCCGAGAGCGAGCCGTTCGCGCCGCTATGCATGTTCAACGTGCCGGTGCCCGCATCGGTGATGTTGCCGATGCCGGTGAAGGTGCTCGCGAGAACGCCAGCCGCCGTACCCTGGTTTGCGCCGGTGAGCGCGTAGGTCTGATTCGTCGCGTTGATCGTGCCGGTGCCGGTGTCGCTGATCTTGCCGAATTTCGTCCAGGACACCACACCGTTGTCCCCCACGTTCAGCGCCGTCAGGTTGTACGTGTCGTTCGCGCTCTTGATCGTGCTGGTGGATGCGGTCGCGCCGGTTGCGGTCGCGATGTTCGCCCAGGTGCCGGTGATGCCGGTGCTCTGGTTCGCGGTGCCGGCGAGTTCGAAGGTGATCGCCGTCGTGTAGCCGGTGTAGTCGATCGCACCGCCAGCCATGTCAACGTTGCCCGAGAGCGTGCCGTTGCCCGTGCCGTGCATGTTCAGCACACCAGAGCCCGTGCCCGTGTCGGTGATGTTGCCGATGCCGGTGAAGGTGCTCGAGAGCAGCCCCGTCACGGTGCCGGTGTTGGCACCGTTCATCACGTAGGTTGCATCCGCCGCGCTGACCGTGCCGGTGCCGGTGTCGCTGAGCTTGCCGAAGTTCGTCCAGCTCACCACGCCGTCGCTGCCCGCATCGAGCGCGCTCAGCGTATAGGTCTTGTTCGCGCCCTTGATCGTGTTAGTCGTTGTCGTCGCCGAGCCCGTCGCGGTGGTGACGCCC